>ERZ808040.10-NODE-10-length-215804-cov-6.094281_pt1 | contig 215804 bp, 215 predicted proteins | sample MGYA00380191_ERZ808040 | MGnify/ENA primary metagenome ERZ808040 (study PRJEB31490, sample SAMN06133395) | mouse gut metagenome | isolation source: J6 | host: mice | place: China: Chengdu | collected 2015-05 ...
GACGAGCGCATCCTTCGACGGGATGGCAGCTATCGCCTTCAGCTCGGCAGCCGACATGACGCGACCTTCAACGAAGCCGCCCTTGACGATGAACTTGCCGTCGCCGAGCTTCTCGCTGAACTTGTCCGCGATGCGCGCCGGGGCTATCGAATCCTCGCTGACGGCTATCGAAGTCGTGCCGTTGAGCAGGGGATCGAGCTCGCCGAGACCGCACTCGTCAAAGACGAGACGGAGCATGGTGTTCTTGACCACCGCGTAGTGGACGTCGTTCTTGCGCATCTCGCTGCGCAGCGCGGTATCCTCCGCGACGGTGATGCCCTTGTAGTCGATGAGAACACCGCTGTTGGCGCCCTTCAGCTTTTCGCTGAGCGCCGCAACCTGTGCCTTCTTTTCCTCAAGAACCTTTGCGTTTGCCACTGATCTCACCTCCGTAACTGAAATGCGGGGCAAAATGAAACGCCCCCGTGTTCTCACACAGGGGCGCATAAATGCTTTGTCACACTTAAAGCGCTTCCTCGGCGGGACGGCTCAAACCGTTTACGACCTCGCGGTCTCCTGCTGTCTGCGGAACACGATAGATATTATACAGTAAAAAGATGGCTTTGTCAAGCCTTTTTTACCGCATTAGACCATCCTTGCGGAGTTGATCTTCACGCCGGGACCCATCGTCGAAGCGACGACGCAGCTGCGGACGTACTGACCCTTGGCAGCAGCCGGCTTCGCGCGGATGATGGCGTCCATCAGAGCGTTGAAGTTGTCGGCGAGCTTCTCCTTGCCGAAGGAAGCCTTGCCGATGGGGCAGTGGATGATGTTGGTCTTGTCGAGACGGTACTCGATACGGCCTGCCTTAGCCTCGGTGACTGCCTTGGCGATGTCGTTGGTGACCGTGCCGGCACGCGGGTTCGGCATGAGACCCTTAGGTCCGAGCACACGACCGAGACGACCGACCAGACCCATCATGTTCGGGGCGGCGATGACGACGTCGAAGTCGAAGAAGTTCTCCTTCTGAATGCGGTCGACGAGATCCTCGGCACCGACGACCTCCGCGCCTGCCTGGGTGGCGGCGTCGGCGAGCTCGTCCTTCGCGAAGACCGCGACGCGCACCGACTTGCCGGTGCCATGGGGGAGGACGATCGATCCGCGAACCTGCTGATCCGCGTGACGGCTGTCCACGCCCAGACGAACGTGCAGCTCGATGGTCTCGTCAAACTTCGCCTTGGCGGTCTGGGTGACAAGATCCAACGCTTCTTCCGGCTCATACATAGCCGAACGATCTATCAGCTTAGTGCTGTCAACATACTTCTTACCTTTAGCCACAGTAAATATCCTCCTTGTAGTGGTTCGGTCGGGATCTTTGACCCCTCCCACTTATGCGCGACAGATCATATCGCGCAGCCGACGAGATCAGTCGCCGACGATGACGCCCATGCTGCGGGCGGTACCCGCTATCATGCTCATGGCAGCCTCGATGGAGCCTGCGTTGAGGTCGGGCATCTTGGTCTCCGCTATCTTGCGGACGTCCTCCTTGGAGATGGTCGCGACCTTCTCCTTGTTCGGAACGCCGGAAGCCTTCTCGATCTTGCACGCCTTCTTGATGAGAACGGGTGCGGGCGGAGTCTTGGTGATGAAGGTGAACGAGCGGTCGGCATACACGGTGATGATGACCGGGATTATCATGCCTGCTTCGTTCTTGGTGCGCTCGTTAAAATCCTTGGTAAACGAGACGATGTTGACGCCGTGCTGACCGAGAGCCGGTCCGACCGGGGGCGCCGGAGTCGCCTTGCCTGCGGGGATCTGGAGCTTTATCATGCCTACTACTTTCTGAGCCATTTAATTGTCCTCCTTGAGAAAAATGTGGTCATGCGGAGACTTTGTCTCCTCCCACTAAGGGAACTAGTTAAGAGGTTCGACCTGGTCAAGCTCAAGCTCGACCGGCGTGTCGCGGCCGAACATGCTGACCACGACGCGAACCTTGTTCTGCTCGGACGAGACTTCTTCGACGTTGCCGATGAAGCCGTCGAGCGGACCGTCGGTTATCCTCACGCTGTCGCCGACGTGGTAGTCCACCGTCAGCTCGCGCTTGTCCACTCCGAGCGAGGCTACTTCCTCGTCGGTGAGCGGGATAGGACGACCTCCGGGACCGACGAATCCGGTCACGCCGCGGATGTTGCGCACGACATGCCAGCTGTCGTCGTTCATTATCATCTTCACCAGCACATAACTGGGAAAGAGATTGTGCTCCTTCTCGACCGTCTTCGAGTTCTTGACCTCCTGCACCGTCTCGGTGGGGATGGACACCTCGTAGATGTAGTCGTGGAGCTTGCGGTTCTCAACAGTCGTAAGTATCGTCGCCGCCACCTTGGACTCGTAGCCCGAGTAGGTGTGAACGACGTACCACTTTGCTTCCTCAGCCATCGTCTACTCCTTATGCTGCTGCCGCGCCGGGGTTGACCAGGCGGATGAGCAGGGACACGCCCTCGCTCGCGGCAAGGCTGAACAGCGCTATGACCGCGCCGACGACGACCACCGTGACGATGACGACCGCGGTGTTGTTTACGGTCTGCTTTCCGGTGGGCCAGACGACCTTCTTAAGCTCGCTGCGAAGCTCACGGAACCACTTGGCGATCGAACGACCCATGCGAACGAAAATGTTCGGCTTCTTTTCCTTCTCTGCCATGCGGTTACCTCGTTTCCCTGTGAACTGTGTGCTTGCGGCAGAAGCGGCAGTACTTGCTGATCTCGATACGGTCGGGATCGTTCTTCTTGTTCTTCATTGTGTCGTAATTGCGCTGCTTGCACTCCGAGCACGCCAGCGTAATCTTGACTCGCGAACTGACTGTAGCCATATTTAGCGGCACCTCCTTATAAAAATTGCCTCCCTTTGCCGATGAATCGGCGCTTTTTTCTCTGCGAAAAACCTTTTGCCGCGTTTTTTCGCACACAAAAAAAGAACCCCTCATGGAAAGGTACACTAATCATACCACATGAGAGCTTCTCTTGTCAACATAAAATTTGCGAAAAACGAGAGAAAATCGCGTATTCGCATACCCATATTATACACCCCGCGCCGCCGATATGCAAGAGCGGATATGCGCGCTCCTTGACTTTTCCGAATTTCGGGTGATATACTAAAACAAAAGCTATCAAAATTTAAGGGCGGTGAGGATATATGAAACAGAAAAACCTTGACATGACGCAGGGCAATCCGATACGGCTGATAATCCTGTTTTCGATACCGATGCTCATCGGCAGCATCTTCCAGCTTATGTACAACATGGCGGACACGGTGGTGGTCGGGAGATATGTCGGCAAGGACGCGCTTGCGGCTATCGGCGCGACCAGCTCGACCACGGCGTTTCTGCTCTACATAAGCCAGGGACTGACAAACGCGGTGTCGGTGGTGATATCGCAGGCGGCAGGGGAGAAGGACGAGCGCCGAATCCGCGACTCGGTCGGACACGCGGCATACCTTGTCCTCGCGGGCGCGGTTGTGCTCGGAGCGGCGGCTCTGTTCGGAGCGCGTCCGATGATGAAGCTCCTCGGCACGCCGGACGGAGTCATCGACCAGTCGGTCGCGTACATACAGATAACCGGCGGACTGATAATCGCGCAGGTGACTTACAACGGCGTCGCGTCGATACTCCGCGCGATAGGCGACTCGAAGACGCCGCTCTACTTCCTGATATTCTGCTCGATACTCAACATCCTGCTCGACCTCGCGTTCGTGCTCTGGATGGACGGCGGCGTGGTGGGTGTCGCGGTCGCGACGGTGATGTCGCAGGGACTGTCGGCGGTGCTCTGCATAATCTATATGTTCCGCCGCCACGAGATGCTTCGACCCGACCGCGCGGCGTTCAAACTTCAGCCGAAGCTGATACGCGAGTATCTGCGGCTGGGACTTCCGATGTGCGTGCAGAGCGCTTTCTTAAGCGTCGGAATGTTCGTCATAACCGCGGTGATAAACTCGTACGGCGAGGACATGATGGCGGCGTACACTATCGGCAGCAAGGTCGAGCAGCTCGCGACAATATCCTTCTCCAACGTGGCGTTCTCCTTCTCGGTCTACGCGGGGCAGAACTTCGGCGCTAAGGCGTACGGCCGCATACGCGACGGACTGAAGAAGGGGCTTATGATAATCGGAGGGCTGGCGCTGCTGTCCACGGCGGTGATGCTGATATTCGCAAGCCCGCTTGCCCGACTGTTCGCCGAGGACAACGCCGAAAACGCGCTCGCTCTGGAGGGTGCGGTGAACATGGTGCGCATCGAGGCGATATTCTTCGTCGCGCTCGGCGCGATTTGGACGGTAAACTCAACGCTGCGAGGTCTCGGCGCGGTGAAGATGACGATGATCTCGAGCATCCTCGAACTTGTGATGAAGATAGGCGTGTCGGTGGTTCTGCCGATGTCCATCGGCGCGACCGGAATATGGATAGCCGCTCCGACCGGATGGGTGCTCGGCATAATCCCGTCGGCGGTGTATCTCCTGTGGTGGTTCAAAAAGAAGATACCCGCGGCGGTGTGAGCAACATAGCAAAAAGGGACCGACGGAGCGCTCCGTCGGTCCTTTTTCACGCGGTTTTTACTTCAGATACGTCTCGAACCAGTCGCCCATCTCCTTGAGACGGAAGATGCGGTTTTCCGGCTTGCCCGAGCGGCTAAGCTCGTGGTTTTCGTCCTTGAACAGGCAAATTTTCGCATCCACACCGTTCTGCTTGAGGGCGTTATACATCTGGATACCCTCGCTCATCCAGCAGCGGAAGTCGTGGTCGGAGTGGATGAACACCGTCGGCGTCTTGGCATTATTCGCGTATTTCAGCGGCGAGTGATCCCAGAACACGTCGCTTCCCGCCCACGGATCGGTCTCCATCTGGGTGAGGTTGTGGTAGTGACCGATGTCGGTGGTGAGACACTTGGTGAAGTAGTTAGAGATAGAGCGCTGGCTCGCCGCAGCCTTGAAGCGGTCGGTGTGACCGATTATCCAGTTGGTCATAAAGCCGCCGTAGCTTCCGCCGAGCACGCCCATGCGGTTCGCGTCCAGCTCCGGCTCGCGCTTTATCACCTCGTCGGTGAACTCCATGATGTCATTGTAGTCGATGCCGCCGAGCTTGCCGGTTATGTCGGCGAAATCGCTGCCGCGACCGTTCGAGCCGCGCGGATTGCAGAAGAAGACGTAGTAGCCCATCGCGGCGTATGCCTGCATCTCGTGGGCGTAGGCGGCGCTGTACACGACCTTCGGTCCGCCGTGTATCTCGAGAAGTCCCGGGTACTTCTTGCCCTTCTCGTAACCTATCGGTCGGATGACCCAGCCCTCTATCTCGATGCCGTCCGAGTTGGTGAAGACGAAGCGCTCGGCGTGCGATATCTCGTGGCTCTCGACGTAGCCGCCGTTTATCGAGCTGCGGCGCACCGGCTTGCCGTCCTCGAAGGTGTACAGCTCCTGCAAGCCGTCCGGACTGTCGCCGGTGAAGGCTATCTTGCCGTCGCGCACGTCGAAGCTCTGTATCGAGCAGGGGGCGTCGAAGCTCTTCACGATATGACCGTCGCGGTCGATGGCGGCTATCCTGCCGACGCTCCAGTTGTCGTAGGACGCGTAGAGCAGCCCATCCGAATTACGAACGATGCCGGCAAAAGCTATGTCGTTCTCCTCACCGATGCGCTCATAGCGGTTCTCGCTTATGATGTAGCGGTACATAAGCGAGTTGGAGTGGCTGTCCTTGCAGGGGTTGGAGTCGAAGAATATCGTGCCGTCGTCGAAGAAGCTCGCGCGACCGACGCACATCGAATCGGGGCTTATCAGCTCGGTCGTCCCTCCACCCGCGATGTCGTAGAGGTAGAGACCGCCGCGGCGACGTTTCGCGCCGACAAGCTCGCTTCCGCTGAACACCACCTTCGAGCGGTCGGGACTGAGGTTCGCGTCGCCGCACTCGAACAGGGGGGTGGTTATGCGCTTGAAGCTGCCGTCCTTCCGGTCGAACAGGCAGAGCGCCGGACGCTTCTTGTTGGAAAATCCCTGACCGTTCAGCCAGAAGGGTATCTCGTCGAACACCTGGTATCCCTTGCGCTTCGGACGCTCGTCCTCGGGAAGCGCCTCCTGCGTTGCGCGGACGAGGTAGAGGGTGTCGGTTATCTGGGTGAGCGCGGTGACCATGGCGGGTATCTCGAAGTAGAGCTCAGCCTCGCCGCCGTCGGGGAAGATGCGGTAGAACTGGGTCTTCACGTCCTCCGGCTTCGCGTCCTTTTTGGGAGGCGTGCGGCGGGAGGTGAATATCACCGCGCCGGTCTCCCGCTCGAAGAAGGCGCCGCGGTCGCTGCCCGAGTTTGCGAGCAGCCTCACCGACTGTTTCTCACCGTCGTACAGCCAGAGACGCGACTTGTAGCCGTTCGAGTCCTTGTCGCAGCGGCTGTCGGCGAACACGACAAACCGTCCGTCCGGCGATATTTTCGCGCCGGAGAGGGTGGAGAACTCGTATATGTCCTCGTACTGAACCGTTTTCTTTTCCATTATTTCTTCTCCTCTCCGGTGATGTACTTCGCGAACCACTCCTGCATCTCAAGCAGGCGGGATATGCGGTTTTCGGGCACGCCCGAGCGGCTGAGCTCGTGGTTTTCGCCCTCGAACAGGCAGAGCCGCGCGTCGACGTTATGGAACTTCAGCGCGGTGAACATCTGGATTCCCTCGACCATCCAGCAGCGGAAGTCCTGGTCGGAGTGGATGAACAGCGTCGGGGTTTTGGCGTTGTTTGCGTACTTCAGCGGCGAGATGTCCCACAGATAGTCGAAGTCCTCATGGGTGGAGCTGCGGTGCTGCGAGCGGGTGAAGGTGTGTCCGATGTCGCTTGTGAACTCGAAGCTCACCCAGCTTGCGATCGAGCGCTGGCTGCACGCCGCCTTGAAGCGGTCGGTGTGACCGATTATCCAGTTTGTCATGTAGCCGCCGTAGCTTCCGCCGAGCACGCCAAGCTTATCCTTGTCTATCTGCGGCACGACCGCGAGCGCGTGGTCGACAAACGCCATCAGGTCGTCGTAGTCTATCGTGCCGTACTTGTGCCATATGTCCGCGAACGCGTCGCCGCGACCGTCGCTTCCGCGCGGGTTGCAGAACAGGACGAAGTAGCCGTCCGACGCGAACATCTGCATCTCGTGGAAGAACGCCTCGCCGAACGCTGTGCGCGGACCTCCGTGTATCTCGAGCAGGGCGGGGTAGCTCTTAGACGCGTCGTATCCGGCGGGACGGAGCATCCAGCCGTCTATCTTGTCGCCGTTCGAGTTGGTAAAGCCGATGTACTCGGGCAGGGACACCTCGTAGTCGGCAAGCGCCGCGCCGAAGTCGGTTATCTGCTTGCCATTCAGCACTATCTCGGGCGTACGGTCATTGAACACCTCGACATACGCGAGCTTATCGCCGCAGATGTCGAACGCGTCTATGCCGCACATCGGGGCTATGTCCTCGTGCATTCCGCCGTTCTTGTCGACGTGAACGAGCGTGTTCTTGTAGCCGCGAAGGTCGATGTAGTAGAGGTCGTCGCCGATGAGCTTCATCGAGAGACCGCCGCCGAGGCGCGCGTCGCTGCCGACGTGGTTCATGCAGGGGTGTATCTCCTCCGCGCCGAGCTGAGTGAGCTTTTTCGACTTCGGGTCGAGGGTGTATAGCATCGCGCTCTCGCTCAGACCGAACTTCTCGCCCTTCGACGCGGCGAGAATGAGGTCGCCGCAGGCACGCGGACGCGCCCACATGACGCGCAGCTCGTCGCTCGGCTCGAGTATCGTCTCGGTTTTGCCCGACGCGATGTCGTAGACGTACAGACCCGCCTTCATGCCCGGGCGCACCTTGTCAAACTCACTGCCGACGTAGTAGAGCTTGCCGTCCTGCGCGAAAGCCGAGCGCGCGTCGAACTTCTCGCCGGTCACGCGGGTCGACCCTCCCGCCGCGCGGTCGTATATGTAGAGCGTCGAGCGGGTGCCGTAGGTGAAACCCACGCCGTTCGACCAGAAGGGAGCCTCGTCTATCGGGCGATAGGGCGGGTTTGCCAGCCGCTCGAGCGTCTTTTCACGGTCGGGCGCGTCGTCGGCAGGGTAATTAAGATCGGTCTTCGCGGTGAGGAGATAGAGACTTCCGTCGATGTGCGTGATCCCGCCGGCAGAGTAGGGAAGCGTGAAGGCGTGCGCCGCCTCGCCGCCATTCGGGTCGATCTCGTAGAAGGAGGTGAAGCGTTCCTTCTTATCCGCCTTCTTCTTGTCCTCGGCGCTGCGGCGCGCGGGGAAGAGTATCTTTCCCTCCGGCGTCCAGCATATCGAGCCCGCGTCGCCGCCGGTGGTGAGCGGACGCGCCCCGCCGTTGTCGGCTATCCACAGGTCGCGCTTGTAGCCCTTGCGCTCCTCGTTTGCCGACGCGACCACGAAGGCGAGCTTCGTTCCGTCCGGCGAGAAGCGCGGCTCGGAGGCGAACTTCAGCTCGCACAGCGTCTCTGCCGTTATCTTCTTCTTCATCTCTGTCATCCTTTCGCTGATGTAGTATCCAACCGGATCTTCTCACCCGGTCAAACCTTCCCGTTTTTCATCGCGGCGAGATAGCCCTCGAGTATCAGACTCGCCGCCACCGCGTCCACCGTGTTCTTGCGGTTCTTGCCGCGCACGTTCGCGTCGGACAGTATGCGGTGCGCGTCGACGGTGGTGCGGCGCTCGTCCCAGAGATCACACCGCACGCCGGTGCGCTCGGTGAGTATCACTTGAAGCTCGTGCGACCGCTCGGAGCGCGCGCCCGCGCTGCCGTCCATGTTGAGCGGATTTCCGAGCGCTATCCGCTCCGGCTTTTTCTCGTCAATCAGCGACACAAGCTGCTCCTCGGCGGCGCGCGGTCCCTTTGCCCTAAGCACCATCGTCTCGCCGACGAGCGTGCCGCTGAGATCGCTTATCGCGATGCCGGTGCGGCTGTCGCCGTAGTCTATCGCCATTACTCGCATTTGAAACCTCCGATAAGTATCTCCACCGCGCGTCCCGCGAGCCTAAGCCCCGCGGCAGGCGGTACCCAGGACACGCTGCCCGGCGTGCCGCGGCGGTTCCCACTGTCCTCCGGCTGAAAGCGCGGCACAAGCGGCGGCTCGTCGCTGTACAGCACCTCGAGCGAATCGACGCCGCGCTTGCGAAGCTCGGTGCGCATCACCCTTGCCAGCGGGCAGACAGATGTCGCATAGATGTCCGCGAACCTGAGCCGCGACGCGTCCAGCTTGTTGCCCGTTCCGAGCGAGCAGAGGATGGGCACTCCGCGCGCCTTGGCGGTGAGTATCAGGTCTATCTTCGCGCTCACCATGTCTATTGCGTCCACTATCAGGTCGGGCGCGGGGGAGAAGAACCGCTCGCGCGTCTCCGCCGTGTACAGCTCGAACATGTCGCGGACTTCGAGCGCGGGATTTATGTCGAGCAGCCGCTCGCGCATGACCTCGGTCTTGGGTCTGCCGACGGTCGAATTCAGCGCGCAGAGCTGTCGATTGATGTTTGTCGCCGACACGCGGTCGCCGTCCACTACGGTGAGCCTTCCGACACCCGCCCGCGCGAGCACCTCGGCGCACCAGCTTCCCACTCCGCCAAGCCCGAAGACCGCGACGTGCGACGCATTAAGCTGCTTGAGGGCGTCGTCGCCGAGCAGCATCCGCTCGCGGTCGAACAGCTCACCACTCATCGACAAAACCCTCCCTTTCCGTTTTCTGCCGGCGGTTTTTGATAAAAAACATGCCCCATCTTGACGATGGGGCAGTTTTCGCTTTTCACCCGCGACCGATGTGGGGCCGCATTAAAACCTGCACACACATGCAGGTGGGTTCGCTCTCTACGGCTTTATCGCTTCCAACTTCCAACCGCAGAATGCAGTCGGGAGGCCTGCGAACCGCCGCAGAAGTCCGCGATCCCGTTTAAGGAAATGTGGGTTTAATGAAACCCAGCACTTCGGAGCGGGGAGGAGGCATATCCTCCTCGCCTATAGGATACCACAGTTTCGCGGGAAATTCAACAGGGAATTTGCGCCTTACTCCTCGTCGTCCTCCTGCTGGAACAGGAACTTGTCGTACACGCGCTCAAGCTCGTCCTCGTCGTCCAGACCGACCAGCTCCTCGGTGTCGTCGTCGTTTGTGTCCACGCGGAAGATGGACACCTCCACCGACTCGACGTCGTCAGGAAGTCCCGCTTCGCAGAACGCGTAGTAGGTCTTGCCGTCCAGCTCTATCGAGTCGAGAAACTCCATCTCATACTCCTTGCCGTCCTCGTCGACGATGGTCACAAAGCTCGGTCCGAGATCCATCTCGTCGTGCTCGTGCTCATGGTCATGCTCGTGGTCGTGAGTGTGCTCATGCTCGCTCATATCTCTGCCCTCCAAAAATCGTTTCAAAATGAATAGCCGCGCCCACAGCAAAAAGGACGCGGCAAGCTATCTATAATTATATGGTAAAATGCGTACTTGTCAAGAGGAAAAATCCTCGATGAGCCGCCAGAGCGCCTCGTCGCCCTCCACTTCGATCCCGTGCGTCAATGCCGACGCGTCAACCGAGCGCAGCTTGTCGGCGGACACGTCGAGCGACAGCATGGGCGTCTCCGAGCCCCGGCGGTAGACCGCGACCGCGCCGCCGGTCGAGCGAAGAATGTATCGCGGCTCGTCGACCGTCAGCGGCTGCGACACCGGAAGCACCGGCAGGTCGGCGAGCGGCAGTTGATAGACCGGCTCCTCGACCGGAGGCTTGCCGGTCATGGCGAAGCACACGCCGATGAGAATGATGAGTACGAGAAGTGATATTCCGCCCACAAGTTTCAATTCTTTTGTCATTAAAAACACCTCCAAGCCGCGTTTACCGATATTTTTGCCGAAAAATCACCGACGTATACACCGCGATGGAAAATGTCGGAAAGTGTGTCGTTTGTCCTTGCGGCGCGAAGGAATTTGTGTTAAAATAATAGATGTCAAAAAATGCGCGGGGAGTGGTATTTTTGAAGAAAACGTGCCGAATAACGGCAGCGATATTGGCGGCGGCGATGCTGCTGCCCTCTTTTGCGTCCGCAAAGGTGGATCAGGGTTCGGGAAGCACCGAGCCTAAGACCTACACCGGCGACTATATGCTGATAATGAACCGCTATCCGAACGCGCTCAGCGGCTCGCCCATATCGCTGGAAGGCGCGCTCGCGGCGATAGACACGGTCGCAGAGACGCGGACGGCGTCGCTTATGTCTAACGGAGACGAGACATATCCGGTCGACCTCGGGCTGTGGATGGAGGATCCGAGCGCTCTCGAATACACGGAAGCGCTGTCGCCCGCGACGCTTGCGGCGGAAGACGGAACACAGACCGAGCCGAAGAAGCCGGGAGACTGCGCGGTGGGGGAAACCCGAGAGTTTGTGACCTACCCCAACGGAGAGACAAGCACTCCGGCGAAGGTGAATTTTACCCTCGCGTACAAGGGAACGATCGCCGCGGAAGGCGAGACCGCCGTCCCGAGCAGCTGCACGATATGGGTGCCCACCGATTCTGTCGAAACTACGGTGCGCAACAGCTCGTATACATACAGCACCGCCGCAGCGGAGGTGGGCAAGGAGTTCGACGAAAAGATATATCCGTATCTGAAGAATAACTTCGGCGAGTATGACGACATGAACGGCGACGGCAGCGTCACCTTCCTGCTCTACGACATCGGCGGCTCGGACGGAGGCACATACACCGCCGGATTCTTCTATGGCGGCGACATGAACGACCTGCCCGCGTGGACGAATGACAAGGAGACATTCCCCGGATATGTCGGCAGGACGAACCAGATGGACATAATGCATCTGAACATAAACACGATACCGAACAGCGGCATGTATCGGCTGAAAAAGACGCTTGCGCACGAATTTGTGCACCTTCTGGTCTATTCGTCCTATCGGCGCATGGGCGTAAGCGGAGTTACGGAACCCGCAACATACGGCGTGATGCCCTCCTGGATAAACGAGGGAATAGCGCAGGCGGCGGAGCACAATCTTTACGGCGAGACGCTCACCGACCGCATAAGAGAATATAACGATTACAGCCCGCTCTACGCGCACGATATGGCGATGAGCTATAAGTTTGAGGGAAGCGGGAACGAGGTGCTTTTCCGCTACGCGCAGAGTTATCTCGCTCTCATGTACATGCAGGCGCGGGTCGGGGGGCTTAACGGCACCGACGGCATAGAACTGTACAAGAAGATAATCGGCAGCCGCGACCTGCGGGTCATCAACAGCACGACCGAGGCGAACACCGCGAACGAGAAGCTGTACGACGTGGTAAACAAGGCAAGCGGCGGCAGGATGAACGAGAAGAACATAATAGCGCTGATGCGCAATTTCAACATCGCAACGGTGCTCGAGCAGCCGAGCGGCACATACGGATTCGGCGGATTTGCCGAGATGCTGAAGGAGATAGACCGCAAGCCCACCGCCTCGTCGGTCGTGACCGCGCTGAACAGCGGCAGTGACAAGCTGTACGCGGGCGGAACGGTGCTCATCGAGCTGAAAAACGGCTCGGGACAGTTTGATTTGAGCGGATTTACCGACAGCAAGAACACCGTTACGCTCGCCGTGCTCGGGCTGAGGAGGGACATAGACGTCGGCTCTGGCGCGACGGTCGCGTTCGCAAGCGACGGCATTTCGGTCGGCGACGAGAAGTGGTACTACGACGACTGCGCCATCCGCTCGAGCAAGAACGGCGTCGCGACTCTCTCCGGCACGCTTGACGACAACATCAAGCTCGAGTGCGGCGGTAGGGTAGACAGCGAGCTCACGGTCAGCGGCGCGCTCACTCTCAGCGGAACGCTGACGGTGAACGGCACGCTCACGATAGCGAGCGGCGGACGCATAGATATCGGCGACGGCGAGATAGTCGTGGCGGCGGGCGGAAGCATCGTCTCGGGCGGAAGCAGCGTCACGGGCGCGCAGACGATAAAGCCGATAGAAAAGACGGTTGCGCGCGGCGAGAAGGTCGAGCTCGAGCTCGGCTACACCGCGGCATCGGCGACGAGCGGCACGAGCGGCGTCTTTGCCGACGGCTATCCGGCTTTGGCGGACGGCAAGCTGACGATAATGACGCTCGATACCGCCGCGGGCGGGGCGACCGCTACGGTGAGCATGGGAGTGCTCGACGGACTGAGCACCGTCGTGAAGGTAACCGTCGACAGGGTCGAATGCGCGGTCACGGTCTCCGTCGCGAAGGCGGAATATGTGTACGGCGAGGAGATAGCGCCTACCGTCACCGCGACCGATGGTGAAAGGACTGTCGCGCTGACCGACGACGACGTTACGCTTGCTTACACCAAGGACGGCAGGACGACCGAGCCTAAGAGCGTCGGCGCGTACACCGTAACGGCGAGCGTGGACACCGGCGGATACTATGGGACTTCCGCCGAGAGCGCCGCTTTCGAGATAACCAAAAAGACACTGACGATAACAGACATAAGCGCGGTCGGACGCAGGGCGAACGGCTCGACGACGGTGGAAGTTCGCGGCACGCTTGAGGGCGTGCTCGAGGGCGATTCGGTCACGCTGAAGATGTCGGGCGAGATGGCTGACGCGGCGGCTGGCGAGGACAAAACGGTCAGCAACATCACCGCGAGCCTGAGCGGAAGCGCCGCGGGCAACTACGATATAGACAAGAGCGGTATCCCGACCGAGCTGACCGTCACGATAGAGGAGGCGCCGCCTGTGCCTGTAGGACCGAGCGGCGGCGGTGGAGGCGGCGAGGAGGAAGAACCGTCGGAGGAGCCATCCGCCGAGCCGATAGTCGTCGAGAAGGACACCTCGAGCGGCACGGTGACGACGCGCGGCGAGACAAGCGCGAGCGTGGACGCCGCGGCGGTAGCCGACGCGGGCGATACGCCGACCACCAGATTTGAGCTGGGCGGCGCGACGGTCAGCGCGTCGACGTCCGCCATCGCGGAGAAGCTGGGCGAGGACGGCGTGCTCACCGTGTCGGTCACGAATGAGAAGAACGACTCGGGCGAGACGGTGCACACGATAGCGGTCACGCTCGGCGAGGACAGTGTGCCGGACATCCCGCTTACCGTCGAGCTGGACGCGAAGAAGCTCACCGCGGGCAGCATCGCCTACATAGTGGACGAGGACGGAAATGAGCAGGCGGTGATGCAGTCCTGCAAGTCGGAGGACAGGTTTGCGGTAAAGCTTGATTCGGGCGCGAAGATAGTGATACGCGACGAGGCGAAGGCTTTCGAGGACACCGAGAACCACTGGGGCAGAGAGTCGGCTGACTTTGCGACCTCGCACGGTCTGTTCCTCGGCACGTCGGATACCGAGTTCTCACCGGACGAGCCGATGACACGCGGCATGATAACGACGGTGCTCTGGAGGCTTGCCGAGCGTCCGGGCGGCGGAGACAGCACGTTTGCCGACGTTTCGGGCGGCATGTACTACGCCGAGCCGATAGCGTGGGGGATAGAGAACGGCATAGTCAAGGGCGTGGGCGGAGACCTGTTCGCGCCGAACGACAATGTGGACAGAGAGTCGGTGGCGATAATCCTCTACCGATTCGCCGAGCTGAACGGACTTGTGTCCGACGACGCGGGCGGCCTCGACCGATTTGCCGACGCGGACAGCGTGTCGCCGTGGGCGCAGAAGGAGCTTGCGTGGGCGGTGTCGGTCGGCATAATCACCGGCAAGGACGGGAATCGCCTCGAGCCGACCGCCGGCGCGACGCGAGTTGAAGTCGCGACGATGATGTGGCGGTATCTGCGGTTCGCGATAGCCGAGTCGACCAAATAGGAACGGGGGATGCGGGGATGAACAGAGGGTCTACGATAAAAAAGCTGCTGTTTTCGATAGTTTTCCTGCTCGGCGCGATATTTCTGCCGCACTTCACGGCGAAAGTACCGCGTCTTGAGGAGGCGCTCATCGTGATGCACATTCCGGTGTATCTCTGCGGATTTGTCTGCGGGGCGCCGTGGGGATTTGTCGTCGGCATGGTGTCGCCGATACTGCGCTCGGTGATATTCGGCGTGCCCGGGCTGTACCCCGACGCGGTGGCAATGATGTTCGAGCTTGCGTTCTACGGACTGCTCGCCGGCGCGTTCTTCGACGTGTTCGGCAAGGCGTTCAAGGCGAGGCGGGTCGGCGCGAGCTACCTTGCGCTGATAGTCGCGATGCTCGGCGGGCGCGCGGTGTGGGGACTTGTGCGGTTGGTTATGATGCTTGTCGGAAGTGTCGGCATAACCTGGCAGCAGTTCGTGTTCTACGCCTTTACAAACGAGTGGTCGGCGATAATCCTGCATCTGCTGATAGTGCCGGGAATCGTCGCGCAGATGCACAGGAAGTAGGGAAGATTTAGGGTTGACAAAACTAGTACCATGTGGTACTATTATTTCGGAGGGACGGTTTGAAGACACAGGGTGGATTTTTGATGAGCCAGATAAAGCTGGTCAGCGGACGGCTGTTTGAGCGGATACTTGTCAACGCGGGGGTCAGCGAATTCAACGGCGCGCAGGGCAAGATACTCTACACGCTTTGGGAATTCGGCGACATGCCGATAGTTGAAATATCCAAGCGTACGGGGCTTGCCAAGACCTCGCTCACATCTATGCTCGAGCGGATGGAGCAGGCGGGGCTTATCACGCGGACGGTGGACAGCGATGACCGCCGACGCCTCGTGGTGTCGCTCACCGAACGCGCGCGGGCACTGAAAGGTGCGTACGACCGGGTGTCCGAACGCGCAAACGAGGTGTACTATGAGGGCTTCACCGATGCCGAGATAACCGAGTTTGAGGGTTATCTGCGCCGCGTCCTGAAGAATCTGACCGAAGTCTCCGAAAAACTCGAGAAATCGAGGGGAAAAGAGGAGTAACTATGTCCAAAATTTCACTTCCCGAGGCATCCAACTCGTTCTGCCCGCAGTCGCTGTTTCTGTACGGCACATACAAGGAGGACGGAACGCCAAACTTCGCGCTGTTCAGTTGGTTTTCGTACATGTGGGACAGCGAATTCGGCGTCATTGCGTCGATAGGCGAGCCGAAGCTGACGCTCGACCTGATACGTGAAAAGCGCGTGTTCTCGGCAAACCTGGTGACCGAGGAGCTGCTCGACGCGGCGCACTACTGCGGCACACACGGCGGCGCGACCGAGGACAAGGTGGCGGCTACCGGACTGAGGGTCGCGCGCGGCGAGAAGCTGGACGTGCCGACGCTTGCCGACAGCCCGTGGACGTTCGAACTGGAGGCGGCGAAGATCATCGAACTGCCGGACAGCGGGGGAGCGGTGCTGCTCTGCAAGATACACAATACGTCGGTAGACGAGCGGCTGGTCGACAAATCGGTACCCGTCGAGGAGCGGCTACGTCTCTGCTCACCGGTGCGCTATGTGGACAACAAATATTTCTCCGGCAACGACGGCAGGCTGCTTGGCGACGCGGCTGAATAAGCGGCATTAAAAAAGGATGCGTACCCAAACGGGCGCGCATCCTTTTTTCGTGTAAGTTTAATACTTCGAGGGATCGCTCGAACCGCGCACGATGATGCTGTGTTCGAGGAACACCCGATGGTTCTCCGGCTTATCGCCGTTCATGATGCCGATGAGCATGCGGATCGACTCGGCGCCCATATCGAAGAACGGCTGCGCCACGGTGGTTATCTTGGGAAAGGATGTGTTCGAGCGGCGGTTGTCGAATCCGGTGACCGCAACCTCGCGAGGTATCTGGACGCCCGCATGCAGAAGCGTGTTGACAAATCCGAGCGCGGTCATGTCGTTGACGCAGACCACCGCGTCCGGCCGCTTGTACTTGGGAAGCTCCAGCCACTGCTTTGCTATCTCGCCGGCGCCGTCATAGCTGTCCATGTTCCAGTCGAACAGATGCACCGACTGCCTGCCCGACGGTATTCCGGCGTCCTTGAGAGCGCGTTTGAATCCGTGTTCGCGGTTCATCGAGTAGCGCATGGTGTGGTTAGCCCTGCTGCGGTGCCCAATGAAGGCGAAGCGCTCGTGACCGTCCTTTATCAGCATCTCGGTCACCTCGCAGCAGGCGAGCTCGTCGTCTATCGACACCGAGTAGGATTCGGGTATGTCGAGATAGTCGCCGCACTGGACGACCGGATATCTGCGGCAGAGCTCTATCTTTCGCTTGTCGCCGGGAAAGAAGTTTATGAAGAGTATCCCTCCGGCAAGCCCGTTTTCAAAGTATTTGAGCGCGTCCCTGTCGTTTGCGCTGTTTATCGGGGCATAGGAGAGTATGATGTCGTAGCCCAGCTCCTTCGCCGTGGAGGTCGCGCCGCGAAGCATGCTGTCGTCTATGACGCCGCTGACGACGAGGATGGTGCGGTTTTTGCTGCGGCTCAAATTCCGCCCGACAATGTTCGGACGGTAGTCAAGCTGTTTTACCGCGTCGAGCACCGCCTTCCGTGCTTTCGCGCTGACCTTGTAGTTGTTGTTCAGCACGCGCGAAACGGTTGCCGCGGATACTCCCGACAGTCTTGCAACATCCTGAATGGTTGCCATTCGTAAACCCCCGAGAAAAATTTCGGGGGCGAAACCGCGCGGCTCCGCCCCGATAATAGGTCAGTCGATCACTCGAAGTCCACGGTATTGCCGGTGGCGTCAGACTCGAGCGCGGCTTCCATCAGCTTGAGGATGCGAAGCGCCTGCTCGTTGGTAACTATCTGCTCCGCCTTGCCGTTTATGACGTCGCAGAGGTTGGAGTACAGCTCGTTGTGGTCATAGGTGAAGTCGGGCAGCGGCAGATCGTCGGTCGAACCGGCGTCGCGCGGAGCCATCGTCTTGGACAGACCCTCGCCCATGAGTATCGGGGTGGCGTCCTTGTCCTCCCAGCTCTTGAGGATGACCATGTGTCCGGCGTCGCGGAAGTCCTTTATCGTCGCGGTGCCCTGGTCGCCGGTCATGTACCAGTTCGGCAGGGTGATGAAGTTGCAGGTGCCGACCTCGACGGTGGCGGTTATGCCGCTCTCCCAGGTCATGTTCATGATGAAGCCGTCGTCGACCTCGTCGTTGGTGACGTGGGTCATGTGGGCATAGACCTTCTTTATCTTGCCCGGGATCATCAGCACCAGACGGTCGAGCAGATGCACGCCCCAGTCGAACATCATTCCGCCGCCCTTAGCCTTGATGCCGCGCCAGTCGCCCGGAATGCCGCGCGAACCCTGATAGCGGCTCTCGACGTGGTAGACGTCGCCGATGAGCTTCTCGTCGAATATCTTCTTCATGGTCAGATAGTCCTTGTCCCAGCGACGGTTCTGACGCGGATAGAAGACCTTGCCGGTCTCCTTCGCGACAGCCATGACGTCCTCGAGATCCTTGCTGTTCATCATGACCGGCTTCTCGCAGAGGACGTGCTTGCCGGCGCGCATCGAGCGGATGGCTATCTCCTTGTGGTCGTCGTTCGGGGTGGCGATGAGCACGACGTCGACCTTGTCGTCCGCCAGTATCTCCTCAAGGCTCGAGTAGGTGTGGTAGCCGAGGCCGCGCGCCCACTCCTGACGCTCCTCTTTGATGTCGAAGGTGCCCGCGAGCACCATCTTCTTCGATATGTCGGTGTCGCCCGGAAGACGCTCGCGACCCTTGGTGCCGTCGTTCTTCCAGAAGGTCTGACCGCTTCCGCTGCCGATGGCGACCGCGTGACCGCCGCCCATTCCGCCGCAGCCGACGATCGCTACTGCTATCTTGCCGTCTATCATATACTGAATACCTCCGTCTCTTTGTTGTAGATTACAAAAGTAATCGTTTACTTTTCACCTTCCATTATACATTTTTACAAATGAATGTCAAGAAAAATTTTGCTTGCTTTTCCGTGGGAAACGCGATATAATCAGATAAACAGAGCAAGGCTCTGAGTTCTCGTAAGGAGGTACGGCGGGTATGTCGAGAGATGTGCTGAAGGTCGTGTGCCGCTTCACATACAAGACGGCGTCCATGGGTACAGCTATGCCCAAAAACGCATACCGACCGACCTGTATCTGACGAAAAGCGGAGCGGGTCGAGCCCGCGCCGTGCTTTAGAAGCCGATTTTCGGAGCTGCGGGAAAAGCCGCGGCTCTTTATTTTTGCGGGCAATATAAAATCTATTGCCGGAGGAAAGAAAAATGCCTATTTTAAGTGTAAACGGAGTCGGAAAGGACTTCGGAGACGTGATGGTTCTTGACGATGTGACCTTTGAGCTTCAGCCCGGCGAGCGCGTCGGACTGATAGGGGACAACGGCACCGGAAAGACCACGCTGTTCAAGATAATTTCGGGCGAGTACCGAGCCGACCGCGGAAGCGTTCACATCACGCCGTCCGCGCGGGTGGGAGTGCTCGACCAGATACCGAACTATCCTGCGGGCACGACCGTCGAGATGGTGCTGCGCGAGGCGTTCAAGCGGCTGGACGACATGGCTGCCCGCATGCGCGAGCTGGAGAAGGCGATGGCGGACGGCGACGAGCGTGCGATGCGCGAGTACAGCGCGCTCGAGACCGAGTACGCGTCGAGCGGCGGCTACGACACCGAGGTGAATCTCAGCAAGGTCGCAAACGGACTTGACATCACGCCGATGCTCGGCGAGCAGTGGGAGAAGCTGAGCGGCGGCGAGCGCACGCGGATAAATCTCGCGCGGATGGTGCTGACCGACGTCGACCTGATGCTGCTCGACGAGCCGACCAACCACCTGGACATCCAGTCTACCGAGTGGCTGGAGGACTATCTCGCCACCTTCAAGGGCGCGGTGCTGATAATCTCGCACGACCGCTACTTCCTCGACCGCAGCGTCACGCGGATAATCGAGGTGGAGGCGCACACGACCAAGTCGTGGCAGGGCAACTACTCGGCGTTCCTGCGTCAGAAGGAGGAGTACATCAAGGCTGCCGAGGCGCAGCTCGCGAAGATAGAGAAGAAGACCAAGCAGCTTGAGGAGGCGGCAAAGCGCATACGGCTGTGGGCGTTCATGGGCAGCGACTGGATGGTGCGCCAGGCGCAGTCGATAGAGAAGCGCATCGAGCGGATAAAGGCGACCGCTCCGGTCATCGTGAAGCAGGGCAAGAACCTGCGCGCGACCTTCGGCTCGACGCGGCGCTCGGGAGAGGACGTGCTCAGCGTCACCGGACTGCGAAAGAGCTTCGGCGACCGCACGCTTTTCTCGGAGGTCGAGCTTGAGATAAAGAAGGACGACCGCGTGGGACTCATCGGCGCGAACGGCGCGGGCAAGACCACGCTGCTGAACATCCTGCTAGGCAAGCTGCCGCAGGACGAGGGCGTCGTCCGATGGGGCGCGGGGGTGAAGATAGCCTACCTGCCGCAGCACGTCAGCTTCGAGTATGAGCACACGACGGTGGTGGACAGCGTCGCGCGAAGCCTGAACGTGAGCGAGAGCCGCGCGCGTGAGATACTCGGACCGTTCAACTTCCGCGGCGAGGACGTGTTCAAGAACATAGACACGCTGTCCGGCGGAGAAAAGAGCCGGCTTAGGCTGTGCATTCTCATGCAGGGCGGCGTGAACGTGCTGATACTCGACGAGCCGACAAACCATCTGGACATACGCTCGCGCGAGTGGCTGGAAAACGCGCTCGAGCAGTTCGACGGCACGCTGCTGCTCGTGTCGCACGACCGCTACTTCCTCGAAAAGTTCGCGACGCGCATCTGGTCGGTCGAGCAGGGCGGCATAATCGACTTCGAGGGCGGCTACGGCGAGTACCGCGTGGTGAGCGAGGAGCTTCGCCGCACCCGCGAGTCGAACGCGCCGATAAAGCAGCCGGAGAAGAAGCCCGAGCCCAAGAAGGAAGCGGAGCCGCAGCAGAAGCGGTCGCGCGAGACCGACGCGCTCCGCAAGAAGGTGCCGATAATCGAGCAGCGGATATCCCGCCTCGAGGCGCACATAAAGGAGATAGACGAGTGGCTGTGCGAGGCGGCGACCGATCACATAAAGCTCGGCGAGCTGCTTAACGAGCGGGAGGACACCGAGCACCGCGTCGACGAGCTGATGCGCGAGTGGGAGGAGATAATGGAGCGGCTCGGCGAGTGAAAAAGCGTGTTTAGCGAATAGCGCACAGACGATTTATTGCAAAAGTGTCCATATGCGGTGCACACATGAAGCGGAAAATTATCTATTTAGGGTATTGCAAACAGCCGTCCGGCGGCATATAATAAATTGTTGTGACTATGCAAGAACTGCAAATCGTAACTTGCAAAATACGGAGGGCATGTATGGCAAAAGAGCTTTCGCATATTGCGTCGTCCATTCGCGCATCTACAACAATAGCTATCGACACGAAGTATAAGGAGATGAAGGCGGCGGGGCTGGACGTCATCGGCTTCGGCGCGGGCGAGCCGGACTTCGACACGCCGGACAACATCAAGATGGCGGCTGTGCGGGCGATAAGCGCGAACTTCACCCGATACACCCCCGCGGCGGGAACGGTAGAGCTTCGCGAGGCGGTCTGCGAGCGTCTGAAAAAGGACTGCGGCGTGGACTACACACCCGCGCAGATAGTCGTGTCCAACGGAGCGAAGCAGGCGCTGTTCCTCGCGCTCAAGGCGCTGATAAACCCGGGCGACGAGGTGGTCATACCCGCGCCCTACTGGGTAAGCTACTACGAGCTTGCGATAATGACCGGAGCAAAGCCGGTGATAGTCGAGACCAACGCCGAGAGCGGATGGAAGATGACCGCCGACATGCTCCGCGCGGCGATAACGCCGAACACCAAGGCGCTGATGCTGAACAACCCGACCAACCCGTCCGGTGTGGTGTACACCTCTGGCGAGCTTAGCGACATAGCGCGCGTATGCGTCGAAAACGAGATCTACATCATATCCGACGAGATCTACTACAAGCTTATCTACGGCGACGCCAAGTTCACCAGCGTCGCGGCGCTCGGTGAGGACGTGAAGAAGCTGACGATACTCGTAAACGGAGTGTCCAAGTCGTACGCCATGACCGGCTGGCGCATAGGCTACTCGGCAGCCGAGCCGAAGATAGCGAAGATAATCTCAAATCTTCAGAGCCACATGTCGTCCGCGCCCAACTCGATAGCGCAGAAGGCGGCGGAGGACGCGCTCGTCGGCTCGCAGAGTTCGATAGAGCTCATGCGCCGCGCGTTTGAGGCACGACTCGACTACTTCGTCGAGCGCGCTAAGAACATCGGCATAGAAATCATTTTGCCAAGAGGCGCATTTTATGTTATGATGGATATAAGCAAGTACATCGGAGGGACGCTCGGCGGTGTGGAGATACACGACGCGGACGACTTCGCGGATGCTTTCCTGTCGGCACAGAAGGTCGCGGTCGTGCCCTGCACCGGATTCGGCGCGCCGCACCATGTGCGCTGGAGCTACGCCACCTCGCTGGAGAACATCAAGCTGGGAATGGATCGGCTGGAGGCGTTCCTTGCCGAGAAGTAAAATTAAAAGGGGAGTGCGCTAAAGATGAAACCTACCTACGAAAGCCCGCTCGCAAGTCGTTACGCGTCGGAGGAGATGCTCTACCTGTTCTCGCCCGACTGCAAGTTCCGCACATGGAGGCGGCTGTGGATAGCCCTCGCGCGCGCAGAGCATATGCTCGGACTGCCGGTGAGCGACGAACAGATAGCCGAGCTTGAGGCGCACTGGGACGACATAAACTACGACCGTGCCGACGACTGGGAGCGCAAGCTCCGCCACGACGTCATGGCGCACATCCACGCATACGGCGAGCAGTGCCCGAATGCCATGCCGATAATCCACCTCGGCGCGACGAGCTGCTACGTCACCGACAACACCGACATAATCGTCATGCGCTCGGCGCTCGAGCTCATCGCGGGAAAAGTCCTGCTTGCCATTGAGAAGCTCGCCGACTTTGCCGAGAAGTATGCCGACATGCCGACGCTCGGGTTTACCCACTTCCAGCCGGCGCAGCTCGTCACCGTCGGCAAGCGCGCGACGCTTTGGATACGCGACCTGATGAGCGACTTCGAGGAGATAGAGTACCGCATCTCCACGCTGAAGCTGCTCGGCTCGAAGGGCACGACCGGCACACAGGCGAGCTTCCTCGAATTGTTCGAGGGCGACCACGAGAAGGTAAAGCAGCTCGAGCGTCTCATCGCGAAGGAGATGGGCTTCGAGAAGTTCGAGCCGGTCAGCGGTCAGACATACTCGCGCAAGGTGGACAGCCTCGTGCTGAACACGCTCCAGGGCATAGCCGAGTCGGCGTCCAAGTTCGCCACCGATGTGCGGCTGCTCTCCCACCTCAAGGAGATAGAGGAGCCGTTCGAGTCAAAGCAGGTCGGCTCGTCCGCCATGCCTTACAAGCGCAATCCGATGCGCTGCGAGCGTATCTGCGCTTTAAGCCGATATGTCATGATAGACGCGCTCAACCCCGCAGTGACCTCGGCGACCCAGTGGTTCGAGCGGACGCTCGACGACAGCGCGAACAAGCGCATCTCTACGGCGGAGGCGTTCCTCGCGACCGACGCGATACTCGGCATACTGATAAATGTCGCGGGCGGGCTTACCGTCCACCCGAAGGTCATCGAGAAGCACATAATGGAGGAGCTGCCGTTCATGGCAAGCGAGAACATCCTGATGGACGCGGTCAAAGCCGGCGGCGACCGTCAGGAGCTTCACGAGAAGATCCGCCTGCACTCGCTCGACGCGGGTCACGCGGTCAAGGACGAGGGCAAGCCGAACGACCTCATCGAGCGCATCGCAGCCGACCCGGCGTTCGGCATGAGCGAGGAGCAGCTTCGCGCGGGACTTGAGCCGTCGCGCTACATCGGACGCAGCGCCGAGCAGGTGCGCGAGTACCTTGCCGACGAGGTGCGTCCGACCATCGAGAAAAACAAAGCCCGCCTTCCGAAAAAGGAAAGCGAGCTGAAAGTCTGATGAAGATATACATAATCGGCATTGTGGCGGCGGGGAAGACAACCTACTCCCGCCGCCTTTCCGAAGAACTCGGAATCCCCGCGTACGAGCTGGACAAGGTCATATACGAGGGGCTTCCGGAAGGCGGGCAGCGAAAGCGTTCGCATGAGGAACAGATGGAGATTATCGAGCACATCGACGCGGCGGGCGACTGGATAATCGAGGGCACGTACCGCCCGACGCTCCACTGCGTGCTCGACATGGCGGACAGGATAATCTTCCTCGACCCGCCGCTGAAACTGCGAAAGAAGCGCATCTTCGAGCGTTGGAAGCGTCAGCGCCGCGGCGAGGAACAGTGCGACTACAAGCCGAGCTTTCATATGCTGCGCATGATGTACCGATGGACACGGAACTTTGAGGTCACACGCCCCGCTTTTGAGGAAATGCTGTCGAACTACGCGGACAAGCTCGAGCACATAACCGAGCCGGTCTAGTCGGCAAAACCTTCGGCAGCGGCGTGGGCGCAGAAGCTTCGCATACAGCACTCGCGGCAGTTCGGACGGCGCGCGACGCAGACTGCGCGACCGTGCAGCACCAGTCGATGGCAGAAGTTTCCCGCCTCATCGGGGGGCAGTATCTCGCGAAGCTGCATCTCCACCTTGGTAGGGTCGGTACCCTTGGTAAGCCCGAGCAGGTTGGTTATTCGGATGCAGTGCGTGTCGCAGACGTAGCTCGGCTTGCCGAAGATGTCGCCGAGCACGAGATTCGCGGTCTTGCGGCCTACGCCCGGTATCTTGAGAAGCTCCTCCATTGTATCCGGAACCTTCCCGCCGTAGTCGTCGAGAATGACGCGGGCGGCTGCCTTGAGGTCACGCGCCTTCATGCGGAAGAAGCCGGTCGGGCGCACCATCTCCTCAAGCTCGTCTATGTCCGCGTCGGCGAACGCCTCGAGCGTCGGATACTTGGCGTACAGATCCTTCGTCACAATGTTCACCCGCGCGTCGGTGCACTGGGCGGCGAGCCGGGTGGAGAACAGAAGCTCGTAGTCCTTGCCGTAGTCGAGCGAGCAGACCGCGTCGGGGTATTCGCCCTTAAGCGCCTCGATGCAGGAGAGAGCCTGTTTTTTCTTGTCCATAGTGTTTTCACCTCCGTGCGACAAATTGTAGCACATTTCGAGCGCAAATTCAAGCGCGGCGGTCAGTTTGATATTTTGAAAGGATAGATTATGAAATTAGAAAAGATTGAACGAAACAGTGTCGTCTGCGCCGTGGTTCGCGGCGGAGAGCCGGTGATAGTCGACGCGCAGTCGGCGCTGGATGTTCTGATGACGGCGAAATACGACCTCGGAACGGCTAATATCGTCATCGACAAGAAGCTGATAGCGGAGGAGTTTTTCGTGCTGAGTTCGGGACTTGCGGGCGAGATTTTGCAAAAATACGTCAACTACGGCGGCAGAATAGCCATCTACGGCGACTATTCGCGCTATACGAGCAAACCGCTGAAGGACTTCATCTACGAGAGCAACAAGGGGCACGACGTGTTCTTCGTCTCCGCCGAGGAGGACGCGATAGCTATGCTGACACGATAGCCACGCGGCGGTTGAATTTTCGCGTGAAATCGAATATAATATAAGCAACCCACACGAAAGGGAGTGTCCGAGATGGTTGAAAAAGTCCTTGAGTTTCTGACAAACGCCGACCCGGAGGTCGGTGCGGCGGTAGAGAAGGAGCTTATGCGCCAGCGCCGCAACATCGAGCTTATCGCGTCGGAAAACATCGTCAGCGAGGCAGTGATGCTCGCGGCGGCGAACGTGATGACAAACAAGTACGCCGAGGGCACGCCGAAGAAGCGCTACTACGGCGGCTGCGAGTATGTCGACGAGCTGGAGAATTTAGCGAGAAAGCGCGCGTGCAGCTTGTTCGGCGCCGACCACGCGAACGTCCAGCCGCACTCGGGCGCGCAGGCGAACCTCGCCGTGTTCTACGCGTTTTTGCAGCCGGGGGACACGGTGCTCGGCATGAATCTCGCGCACGGCGGACACCTGTCGCACGGCAGCCCCGCCAACATCTCGGGCAAGTATTTCAACGTCGTGCCCTACGGCATAGACGACAATACCCATCGCATCAACTACGACGAAGTCCGCGCGCTCGCGCTCGAGCACAAGCCGAAGCTCATCGTCGCCGGTGCGAGCGCCTATCCGCGCGTGATAGACTTCGAGAAGTTCGCTGAGATAGCGCAGGAGGTCGGCGCGATACTGATGGTGGATATGGCGCACATCGCGGGACTTGTCGCCGCGGGCGAGCACCCGAGCCCTGTGCCGTACGCCGACGTGGTGACCACCACCACTCACAAAACGCTGCGCGGTCCGCGCGGAGGTCTCATCCTCTGCAAGAAGGAGCACGCGAAGGCGATAGACAAGGCGGTGTTCCCCGGAATACAGGGCGGACCGCTCGAGCACATCATCGCGGCGAAGGCTGTCTGCTTCGGCGAGGCGGCAAAGCCGGAGTTCAAGGAGTATCAGCACCGCGTGGTCGAGAACGCCGCCGCGCTTGCCGACGGACTGCTCCGCCGCGGTTTCGACCTCGTCAGCGGCGGAACGGACAACCACCTCATGCTCGTCGACCTGCGAAACTTCGGCGTGACCGGCAAGGAGATGGAGGCACGGCTGGACGACGTCCACATCACCGCAAACAAGAACGCCATCCCGAACGACCCGGAAAGCCCGTTTGTCACAAGCGGCATCCGCGTAGGCACGCCGGCGATAACCACGCGCGGATTCGTTAAAGAGGACATGGACAAGGTCGCCGAGCTTATCCACCTCACCGCGACCGAATATCCCGCCAAGACCGAATATATCCACGCGGAAGTGGCGGCTTTGTGCGACAAATACCCGATATATTGAACTAAATAAAGCGAGAGGAGGGCGTAAGCCCTTCTCTCTTTGCGTGTGCGCGTTTTTACTGTTGCGCGCGTCGTGTTTTTGGGGTATAATTTGACAGAGAAGGGAGGTGGCGCGATGTACCAGCCGCTTGCGGACAGGCTTAGACCGCAGACGCTCGACGAGGTGTACGGACAGCAGCATATTCTCGGCGAGGACGGGCTGCTCAGACGGATAATAAAGAGCGGACAGATACCGAACATGATATTCTACGGCCCGTCCGGCTCGGGCAAGACGACCGTCGCGAACATAATCGCGAAGGAGACGAACCGCGAGCTGCGCAAGCTCAACGCCACCACCGCGTCGCTCAGCGATATAAAGGAGATAATCGCCGAGCTGGACACCTTTCTCGTGCCTAACGGCGTGCTTCTCTACCTCGACGAGATACAGTATTTCAACAAGAAACAGCAGCAATCGCTGCTCGAGTTCATCGAAAACGGAAAGATAACGCTGATAGCGTCCACCACCGAGAATCCCTACTTCTACGTCTACAACGCGGTGCTCTCCCGCTCGACGGTGTTCGAGTTCAAGGAGCTTACCGCCGAGGATGTCGCGACCGCCGTCCGCCGCGCGATCAATATCGCCCAGCAGGACTTCGGCGAGGCGGACATCGAGGACGGAGTGGTAGAACACATCGCGTCCTGCTCGGGCGGGGACGTGCGCAAGTCGATAAACGCGGTCGAGCTGCTGTTCACCGCCGCCGCGCGCGGCAAGGACGACCGTCTGAAGATTACCCTCGCCGACGCGCAGATAGTCGCACAGCGCAGCGCCCTGCACTACGACCGCGACGGCGACCAGCACTACGACGCGGTGTCCGCGCTGATGAAGTCGCTGCGCGGGTCGGACGTGGACGCGGCGCTGCACTACCTCGCGCGGCTGCTTGTCGCGGGAGACCTCGCCGGCGCGTGCAGACGGATACTCTGCTCGGCGTCGGAGGACGTCGGCATGGCGTACCCGCAGGCGGTGCAGATAGTCAAGGCGTGCGTGGACAGCGCGCTTCAGCTCGGACTTCCCGAGGCGCAGCTCCCGCTTGCGGAGGCGGTCGTGCTACTCGCCACCGCGCCCAAGTCGAACAGCTCGGCGGAGGGCATATGGGCGGCGATGAGCGACGTGAAAAACGGCAAGGCGGGTCCGATACCGCGCGAGCTTCAGAACGTACACGCGGACGGCGCCGGATTTGAGCGCGAGCAGGGCTATAAATACCCGCACAGCTTCCCGAATCACTGGGTGGAGCAGCAGTATCTGCCCGACAACCTGGTCGGAACGAAGTACTACAAGTTCGGCGACAACAAGAACGAGCAGGCTGCCGCCGAATACTGGCGCAAGATCAAGGGCGAATCTTAGATAAAAAACACGGCTGCGGTCTTGATTATTTCGACGCTATAATGTAGAATAACAGGGAGAATATGTTAAGGAGAGTGGTGGCATGGGTCTCAAGTATAAGCGCGTGCTTCTCAAGGTGTCCGGCGAGGCGCTGGCGGGCGACCGTCATTTCGGACTGGACATCGACGTCATCCGCTCGGTCTGCTCGGTCATAAAGGACTGCGTGGACGAGGGCGCGGAGATAGGCGTGGTTGTCGGAGGCGGCAACTTCTGGCGCGGCGTCAAGGACGGCGGAGGAAAGGTGGAGCGCACCCGCGCCGACCACATGGGAATGCTCGCGACGTCGATAAACGCGCTTGCGCTTGCCGACGCGCTCGAGAAGATGGGCGTGGACGTTCGTGTGCAGACCGCCATCGAGATGCGCGCCATCGCCGAACCGTATGTGCGGCTGAAGGCTTGCCGCCATCTCGAAAAGGGACGCGTCGTCATCTTCGGCTGCGGCACCGGCAATCCGTACTTCTCCACCGACACGGCGGCGATACTGCGCGCGGCGGAGATAAACGCGGACATAGTGCTGCTCGCGAAGAACATCGACGGCGTGTACACCGCCGACCCGGCGAAGGACCCGAGCGCCAAGCGCTACGACGAGCTGAGCTACGACGAGATGCTCCAGAAGCACCTGCTCGCGATGGATCTCACCGCGACGTCGCTTTCGATGGACAACTCGATACCGGTGCTCCTCTTTGCGCTCAGCGATCCGGAGAACATACACCGCGCGCTGAGGGGCGAGAGGGTCGGAACGCTCGTCCGCGGCTCATAAACGATAAAACAGGTACATCCGAAAAACGAAAGGAGACTATATCATGGCAGACAAGAACTTCGAGAGCAAGATGGATAAGACCATAAGCAATTTCAGGGAGCAGCTCGGCTCGGTGCGTGCGGGTCGCGCAAACCCGTCGGTGCTCGACCGCATCACCGTCGACTACTACGGCGCGGCGACCCCGATACAGCAGGTGGGCACCGTGTCCACCCCCGACCCGCGCACGATAATGATACAGCCGTGGGACGCGTCGATACTCAAGGAGATAGAGAAGGCGATACAGACCTCCGACCTGGGCATCAACCCGCAGAACGACGGCAAGGTCATCCGCCTCAACTTCCCGCAGCTTACCGAGGAGCGCCGCAAGGAGCTGACAAAACTCGTCAAGAAGTACGCCGAGGACGCGAAGGTCGCCATCCGCAACGTGCGCCGCGAGGCGATGGACGAGTACAAGAAGCAGCAGAAGAACTCGGAGATAACCGAGGACGATCAGAAGAAGCTCGAGAAGGATCTCCAGGATCTGACCGACAAGAAGACCAAGGAGATAGACAAGATAGCTGAGGACAAGGAGAAGGAGCTGCTCACCGTCTGATGTGGCTATTCGGACGTAAAAAAACACGGCACATCGCGCCTGCGCACACGGTCGTGCCCGAGCATATCGCGATAATCCTCGACGGCAACGGACGATGGGCAAAGAAGCGAGGGCTTCCGCGTACCGCAGGTCACGCCGCCGGAGCCGAGACCTTCCGCCGAATCGGCACCTACTGCCGGGACATCGGCGTGAAATACCTCACTGCCTACGCGTTTTCGACCGAGAACTGGCGGCGGTCGAAGGACGAGGTGGACGCGATATGGTCGCTGCTCTACGACTATCTGTGCGAGACGCTTGAGCGGATGGAGACCGAGCGGGTAAAGATGAAGATACTCGGTTCGCGCGAGGGAATGCCGGAGCGAGTGCGCTCGCTGCTGGAGGAGATAGACAGGAAGGCGGAGTCGATAGACGGCATAACGCTCTGCCTCTGCATAAACTACGGCTCGCGCGACGAGATAACGCACGCCGTGCGCGCCATCTGCGAGGAATGTGCCGCGGGGACGCTCTCGCCGCAGGATGTGGACGCCGACACGGTCGCGTCGCACCTCTACTCGGCGGGCATACCCGACCCCGACCTGGTGATACGCCCGAGCGGGGAGAAGCGGCTTTCAAACTTTCTCATGTGGCAGAGCGCATATTCCGAGCTCTACTTTTGCGACACGCTCTGGCCCGACTTTAAGCCGGAGGATATCGACCTCGCTGTCGAGGAATACAGCCGCCGCGACCGGCGTTACGGCGGAGTCAAGTCTTAGGAGGAGCACAAATGGGTATACGGACGCTTGGCGGCGCGGCGATGCTCGCCATTCTCTGCGGAGTGGTGTTCTTTGCGCCTATCTGGGTGCTTCCCATCGCCATCGGCATAATGAGCGCGATAGGAGTGCACGAGATGCTCTGCGCCACCGGGATAATCCACCTGAACAAGCGTATAATCGTCTATGCAATGCTCTTTGCGATGCTGGTACCGGCGTGGGTATACTACGGCGAGGGACAGAGCTGGGGAGTGGTGCTCGGACTGCTCGTGTACACGATGCTGCTGTTCATAGAGGGCATGATAGGCTCGAGCGAGGCGTCGTTTGACAAGCTGTGCATCGCGTTTTTCGCAGGCGTTGTGATACCCTACTTTTTCAGCTCGTTCATACGCATAATTCTGATGCAGGAGCGATCGTTCGAGGGACGGCTGCTGCTGCTCTATCCGATACTCGGCGCGTTCGGCTCGGACGTGTTCGCCTATCTTTTCGGGCGCGCGTTCGGCAAGCATAAGCTCGCGCCGGCGATAAGCCCCAACAAGACGGTCGAAGGCTCGATAGCCGGATTTGTCATGGCACCGGTCGTCTGTGTGCTCTACACCCTCGTGCTCGACATCCCGATGGGATACACGATGAACTACGGCGCGGCGATCGTGATAGGCGTCGCGAGCGCGTTTGCGGGACAGCTCGGCGACCTGTCGCTGTCCTTTGTCAAGCGGCAGTCGGGCATAAAGGACTTCGGAAAGATAATACCCGGGCACGGCGGCGTGCTCGACCGGTTCGACAGCGTGCTGTTTACCGCGCCGCTGGTAGAGCTGCTGATGACGCTGTTTCCGATAATGCTATGATGGAGACGCTCACCCTGCTCGGAAGCACCGGCTCAATAGGAAAGAACGCGCTGCGTGCCGCAAAGCGCCTGAATCTGCGCATAAAGGCACTCGCGGCGGGTAAAAATGTTACAGAGATGGAAAAAACGGCTCGAGAGTTTTCTCCCGAGCTTGTTGCTCTATACGACGAGCGAGCGGCGGATGACCTTAGGGCGCGGCTTGCGGACACGCCGATAAAGGTCTTGGGCGGCGCGGACGGTGTTCTTGCCGTCGCGTCGACGAACGCCGACTGCTGTCTCAACGCGATAGTCGGCGCGGCGGGACTGCTTCCGACCCTCGCGGCGATTGACAGCGTGAAGCGGCTGGCGCTCGCGAACAAGGAGACGCTCGTCATGGCGGGCGCCCATGTGCTGAGGACAGCTCGCGAGAAGGGCGCCGAGGTTCTTCCGGTCGACTCGGAGCACTCGGCGATATTCCAGTGCCTGCGCGGCGAGGAGAAGCGCTTTCGGCGGATAATACTCACCGCGTCGGGCGGACCGTTTTTTGGAAAAACCTCGGCGGAGCTTGTGAATGTGACCGCAGCCGACGCGCTGAAGCATCCCAACTGGTCGATGGGCGCCAAGGTAACGATAGACAGCGCGACGCTTATGAACAAGGGGCTTGAGCTTATCGAGGCGATGCACCTGTTCTCGGTCGAGCCGGAGCGCATAAAGATAGTGGTGCACCGCGAGAGCGTGCTGCACTCAGCGGTCGAGTTTGAGGACGGCGCGGTGATAGGACAGATGGGCGTTGCCGATATGTCGATACCGATACAGTACGCGCTGAGCTTCCCGACGCGCGCGCCGACCGATCTGCCGCCGCTCGAGCTTGAAAAACTGGGGAGTTTGAGCTTTTCGCTGCCCGACCGGCATACATTTAGATGTTTGCCTATCGCCGAGCGTGCCGCTAAGCTTGGGGGTGCGGCGTGCGCGGCGATGAACGCGGCAAACGAGGTCGCGGTCGCGCGTTTTTTGGACGGAAAGACGGGATTTCTCGACATCGCGGACAGCGTCGAGCGGCTGTGCGAGGGCTACTCGGGCGACGCGAGTCCGCAGCGCGCGCTTGAGATAGACCGAGAGGTGAGGGAGAGGGCGCAAAGTCTTTGGAGGTAATCTTATGAGCACATTTCTCTATATTTTGCTTGCAATATTCGTGTTTGGAGTACTTATATTCGTGCATGAGCTTGGACACTTCCTCGCCGCGCGGATATTCAAAGTGCGGGTGCTCGAATTCGCGATAGGCATGGGACCCGCCATCTTCAAGCGTCAGGGCAAGCGCACGCTCTACTCGGTCCGCGCGCTTCCGATAGGCGGATTCTGCGCGATGGACGGCGAAGACGGCGAGGAAGCCGAAAAGCCGATGATGACGAACGCTCCCGAACTCGGCGAGGACGACGCGCCGTTCTACGAAAAACCGCTGTGGCAGAAGATAATCATACTCGTCGCGGGCGCGGCGATGAACTTCCTCATCGGACTTGTGGTGCTGCTCTGTCTCAGCGCACGCGGCGACGCGCTCGTCACCACCGAGATAGACTACTTCATGGACGGATTCCCCTATCAGGGCGAGGAGATGCTCATGCCGGGGGACAAAATCGAGAAGATAAACGGCTACTTTATCTTCACAAACGCCGATATTTCGACGTTTTTGGAGCACGACAAGGGCGAGCCGTATGAGATGGAGGTCACAAGAAACGGAGAGCGCCTGACCGTGACCGTTCCGCTCGAGCGCAGGACTTACGAGTACAAGACGCTGGACGAAAACGGAAACGAGATAACGGCGCAGGGCAGCATGTACGGACTGGTGTTTAGAAGCGAGCCCGCGACTATCGGAGGACGGCTGAAGAACGCGTGGCTCAACGCCATCGACTTCGTGCGAATCGTCAAGGTCAGCCTGTTCGACCTGTTCGGCGGTCGCGCGTCGGTGAGCGAGCTGAGCGGCCCGATAGGGATAGGCACGATGATAACCCAGACGGCGCAACAGTCGATGCCGACGATGTGGATGCTCGTCGCGATGATAGCGGTCAATCTGGCGGTGATGAATCTGCTGCCGCTGCCCGCGCTCGACGGCGGTCGGATACTCTTTCTGATAGTCGGCAAGATAGTGTTCATGATACGTAAAAAACCGCTCAATCCGCGATATGAGACGGCGATAAACTTCGCGGGGCTGGCGCTTTTGATGATCTTGATGGTGTACGTCTCGTTCAACGATATTATGCGGTTGGTGAAGTAACATGGAGAGAAGGAAGTCAAAGCAGATAGATGTCGGCGGGGTGAAGATAGGCGGCGGCGCGCCTGTCTCGGTGCAGTCGATGACCAACACCCAGACCGCCGATGTGGAGGCGACAGCCGCGCAGATAGCGCGTCTTGAGGAGGCGGGCTGCGAGATAGTGCGCGTCGCGGTGCCCGACCTCGCGGCGGCGGGAGCTATCGCCGAGCTGAAGAAGCGGACGAAACTGCCGATCGTCGCGGACATCCACTTCGACTGGCGGCTGGCGCTTGCGTCGGCTCGCGCGGGGGTGGACAAGATACGGATAAACCCGGGCAACATCGGCTCGCAGGAGCGGGTGAAGGCGGTCGCCGAGGCGTGCCGCGAGCGGGGGATACCGATAAGAGTCGGCGTGAACAGCGGCTCGATACATAAGTCGATACTTGAAAAGTACGGCGGCGCGACGGCGGAGGCACTGGCGGAAAGCGCGATAAGCCATGTCGAGCTGCTTGAGGACTGCGGATTTTACGACATAGCCATATCGGTCAAGGCGCCGGAGGTGGCGATGACCATTGAGGCTTACCGCAAGCTGGCGGCGATGCGCGACTATCCGCTGCACGTAGGGCTTACCCACTCGGGCACCGAGCGGATAGGACTGCTCAAATCGGCTGCGGCGATAGGCTCGCTGCTCGCCGACGGCATAGGGGACACGATACGCATTTCACTTACAGCCGACCCGGTACGCGAGGTGCAGGCGGGCATCGACCTGCTGCGCGCGCTTGAGCTTAGGAGCGCGCCGGAAGTGATAGCCTGCCCGACCTGCGGTCGCTGCCGCATCGACCTGATACCGCTTGCGCGCGAGGTGGAGCAGCGCCTCGAGTGCGTCAAAGCGCCGATAAAGGTTGCGGTCATGGGCTGCGCGGTCAACGGTCCGGGCGAGGCGCGCGAGTGCGACGTCGGCATCGCCGGGGGAGTGGAGAGCGGACTGATATTCCGCAAGGGTGAAATTATAAAAAAAGTTCCGTATGAGAGCTTAGTTGACGAATTATTTGAGCAAATCAAACTGTTGGGGTTGGAGAAATGAGCGCATACGCATTTTCGGATATGTTCCCGAACTGTGCCGACGAATTGACAGACGGCATAGAGGTTTTGTCGGTAAAGATAAGCCGTGAGAGCCGCAGCGCGGAGATCGAGCTTTGCCCGGACAAATACCTTTCGCCTACCGAGCTTCAGGACATTAGAGAATCGCTCTGTGAGCAATACGAGCTAAACGATGTCAAGCTGATACTTCGATACTTGGAGGGTGAGCTGTACGTGGGGAGCGTGCGCGACACGGCGGAGGAGTCGCTTGCCGACAAGCCCGCCGCCGCCGAGCTTTTGCGAGATTGTCGTATCGAGGTCGGGGAGAAGGAGATAGTTTTCAAGCTCGGACGCGGCGGCTGTGAGCTGCTCGGCGGCTGGGCGGAGGAGTTTTCCAAGCTGATAGCCGAGAGGTTCGGCTGCGAGCGTGAGATAGTGCTCGAGTCGGAGGCGGACGCGCTGTCCGAGGCGGCTGAGGCGCGCCGAAATGAGACGATAAAGCGCATCGAGGAGGAGGCGGCGGAGGCAAAGCGCATCCGCGACGCCGAGAGCTCGGCTGATTCGCCGCTGCTCTACGGACGCAGAATAGGCGGCGACGCTTACATCCCGATAAACGAGATGAGCGTGGACGCGGGTCGACAGACCGTCCACGGCAGGATAATCTGGACAAATCACGTCGAAAAGACGAAAAGCGGCGCGTGCGTGATGAAATTCGACATCGCGGACGACGGCGGCGCGCTTCGCGTGTCCAAGGCGTTCCGTCCCAAGGAGGCGGGCGACGGCGAGGGCGACTCGGCAGGTGGAAATCCTTTCCGCCGCAGCGACGAGAACGCTCCCACCGTTGATGTGCTGTCCAAGCTCACACCCACAAAAAAGACACCCGACATCTGGGTGGCGGTTAGCGGACGCATGGCTTACAGCGAGTTTGAGAAGATGGCGGTGCTCGAGCCGGACACGATATGGAAGATAGACCCACCGGAGGGTCGCGCCGACAACGCTCCGGTAAAGCGCGTCGAGCTGCATTTCCACACCAAGATGAGCGCCATGGACGCGCTTGTCGAGGCAAACGACGTAGTAAAGCGCGCGGCGAAGTGGGGACACAGGGCGGTCGCGATAACCGACCACGGCGTTGTCCACTCGTTCCCCGACGCGATGATAGAGCAGGAAAAAATAAACAAAAACCGCGAAGACGGCGACAAATTCAAGGTTTTGTACGGCACGGAGTGCTATTATGTCAACGACATCGAGCGGGTGCGCTCGGTCTACGGCTCGGGAGACGCGCCCATCGGCGGCGAGTTTGTCGCGTTCGACATCGAGACGACCGGACTCGAGGCAAAGTCCGACCGAATAATCGAGATAGGCGCGGTGGTGTTCAAAGACGGCGAGATAACCGACCGATTCAACACCTTCGTCGACCCCGAGCGCCGCCTTCCGCAGAAGATAATCGAGCTTACCGGCATAACCGACGACATGCTGGTCGGCGCGCCGCCGCTCGAGCAGGCGATAGACGAGTTTTTGAAGTTCGTCGACGGCAGGGTGCTCGCGGCGCACAACGCGACCTTCGACATCGGATTCATCCGAAAGGCGTGCGGCGACCTCGGGCGCGAGTTTGACCCGACCTTCATCGACACGCGGAACATGGCGCGCGGACTGCTGCACACGCTCACCAAGTTCGACCTCGAGACGGTGTCCACCGAGGCGAAGGTGCCGAGCTTCCAGCATCACCGCGCGTCGGACGACGCGGGCGCGGTGGCGTACATCCTGTTCGACTTCTTCCGCAGGCTGCGTGAGGCGGGGGTGGAAAACATCGGAGAGATAAACGCGTATCTCGCGTCGACGGTGCAGTCGAACGTGCTGACCAACCGCTCGAACCACATGATACTCATCGCGAAGAACGACGTGGGTCTTCGCAACCTCTACGACATAATCAGCGCGTCCAGCCTCGACTATTTCAAGCGAAATCCGCTCGTGCCGCGCACCCTTCTCGACAAGCACCGCGAGGGACTTATCGTCGGCTCGGCGTGCGAGGCGGGAGAGCTGTTCCGTGCGCTGCTCGACGGCGCGTCGGACGAGGAACTTGAGCGGATAGCCGACTACTATGACTACCTCGAGATACAGCCGATAGGAAACAACGAATTCCTTGTGCGCGAGGGACGGGTCGTCGACGACGAGGGGCTTCGCGACCTCAACCGACGCATCGTCACGCTCGGCGACAAGCTGGGCAAGCCGGTGGTCGCGACCTGCGACGTCCACTTCATGGAGCCGGAGGACGAGATGTACCGCCGCGTGCTGATGGCGACCTTCGCCGACGGAGACAATCAGGCGCCGCTCTACTTCCGCACGACCGAGGAGATGCTCGACGAGTTCGCCTATCTCGGCGAGGAGAAGGCGTACGAGGTCGTGGTCACCAACACCAACATGATAGCGGATATGTGCGACATGGTGCGTCCGGTGCGCCACGGCACCTTCCCGCCTAAGATAGAGAACTCGGCGCAGCAGCTTCGCGACCTGGTCGACGAGAAGCTGCACCGCCTGTACGGCGAAAACCCCGATCCGGCGATACTCGAGCGCGTAGAGACCGAGATGAACTCGATAGTCGGCAACGGATTCGACGTCATCTACATGATTGCGCAGAAGCTGGTCGCGAAGTCGCTGGAGGATGGCTACCTTGTCGGCTCGCGAGGCTCGGTCGGAAGCTCGGTGGTGGCGTTCTTCTCGGGCATAACCGAGGTCAACGCGCTGCCGCCGCACTATCGCTGCCCGAAGTGCAAGCACCACGAGTTCTCGGACGCGGCGTCGTCAGGCCCCGACCTGCCGGACAAGAAGTGCCCGATATGCGGCACGGACTATGAAAAGGACGGATTTGACATACTTTTCGCGACCTTCCTCGGCTTCAAGGGCGACAAGCAGCCGGACATCGACCTTAACTTCTCGGGTGAGTATCAGGCGCGCGCGCACCAGTACACCATCGAGCTGTTCGGCGAGGGGCAGGTCTTCCGCGCGGGCACGATAGGCACGATTGCCGAGAAGAACGCGATAGGATATGTCCGAAAGTATGCCGAGGCGCGCGGGCTTACCCTCTCCAAGGCGGAGGAGAACCGTCTGGCGCAGGGGATAGTCGGCGTAAAGCGCACGACCGGACAGCATCCGGGCGGACTGATAGTCGTCCCGCTCGGTCACGACATACGCGAGTTCACGCCGATACAGCATCCGGCGGACAAGAGCGAGTCGAACATAATCACCACCCACTTCGACTATCACAAGATAGAGGAGAATCTGCTCAAGCTCGACGAGCTGGGTCACGACGACCCGACGATGATACGCAAGCTCCAGGATCTGTCCGGCATCGACCCGCAGACCCTGCCGCTCGACGACAAGGAGACCATGTCGATATTCATGAGCACCGAGGCGCTCGGCTATCTCGACGACCCGATAATCGGCGACCGCGGAACGATAGCGGTGCCCGAGTTCGGCACGTCGTTCGTCCGCGGAATGCTTCAGGACACCAACCCGACCACCTTCGACGAGCTTATCCGAATATCGGGACTCAGTCACGGCGAAAACGTGTGGCTGGGCAACGCGAAGGACTACATCGACAAGGGAGTGGCGACGCTGAAAAACGTGGTTGGCGCGCGCGACGATATAACGCTGTTCCTTATGAACAAGGGGATAGAGCCGGAGCAGTCGTTCAAGATGTCGGAGGCGATACGCAAGGGCAAGGGCATCACCGACGAGGGTGTGGCGCTTATGCGCGAGCACGAGGTGCCCGAGTGGTACATCGACAGCTGCAAGAAGATAAAGTATCTATTCCCGAAGGCGCACGCGGCGGCGTATGTGCTCTCCGCGTTCCGAATAGCGTGGTTCAAGGTGCATCGGCCGCTCGACTTCTACTGCGCCTACTTCTCGATACGCGCGAAAATTCTCGATGCCGAGATCATGACGGCGGGCATCAACGCGGTGCGGGACAAGATACTCGAGCTGCGCACGCTGTCAAACCAGAAGAAGACGACCGCGCGGGACGAAGACCTGCTCACCACGCTCGAGGTGGTGTACGAGTACTATCTGCGCGGGCTGAAATTCGAGAAGATAGACCTCTACCGCTCCGACCCGACGCACTTCATCCAGGTCGGAGGCGACACGCTGATACCGCCGTTTACCTCCCTTCCGGGACTGGGCGAGCAAGCGGCGATCTCGATAGCGGAGGAGCGGCAGAACGGAGAGTTTTTGTCGATAGAAGATTTGCAGATGCGCTGCCCGAAGGTGTCAAAGTCGGTCATCGAGCTGCTCGGCGACAGCGGTGCGCTCGGCGGGATGGCGGAGAGCAATCAGGTGTCGCTGTTCTGATATTCCAATATGTTGCGCTTGCGGATTCAGCCGAACGCGGCTATAATCTGAAGTGAACGAAAGGGGTTGCGGATATGTTTCGCATAGCAGAGAAGAAGGATCTCGCGGAGGGTCTGACCCTCATGCGGGTGGAAGCTCCGAACGTGGCTCGACGCGCCGCCGCGGGTCAGTTCATCATCTTCCGCGTGGACGACGAGGGCGAGCGCGTGCCGCTGACCATCGCCGACGCGGACAGGGAGAAGGGGCTGATAACAATAATTTTCCAGCAGGTCGGGGCTTCGACGATGAAGCTCGGCGCGTTGAACGTGGGCGACTGCATCCGCGACTTCGCGGGACCTTTGGGGCGCGCGAGCGAGCTGGACGACTTTAAGCACGTGTGCGTCATCGGCGGAGGCTGCGGCTGCGCGATAGCCTACCCGCAGGCGAAGTATCTGCACTCCCACGGCGCGGAGGTGGACATAATCGCCGGCTTCCGCACAAAGGACCTGGTGTTCTTCGAGGACGAGATGAAGGCGGTAAGCTCGAACTACTACCTCATGACCGACGACGGAAGCGCCGGCGAGCACGGACTTGTCACGAACAAACTGACCGAGCTCATCGAGTCGGGACGGCAGTACGACGCGGTCATCGCCATCGGACCGGTGCCGATGATGAAATTCGTCTGCCTCGCCACCAAGCCGCACGGCATAAAGACCATAGTGAGCCTCAACCCGATAATGGTGGACGGAACGGGAATGTGCGGCGCGTGCCGAGTGACCGTCGGCGGAAAGACTCGCTTTGCGTGCGTGGACGGTCCCGACTTCGACGGACACGAGGTCGATTTCGACGAGCTGATACGCCGAAACGCCATCTACCGCGAGGAGGAGGCCGCGGCGCGCGACCATGTCTGCAACCTGCGAAAGGAGGCTGAGCACCTTGGCTAATATGTCGCTTGAAAAGGTGAAAATGCGCGAGCAGGACCCGCTTGTCCGCGCGCGAAACTTCGACGAGGTGACGCTCGGCTACTCGGCGGAGGAGGCTGTAGAGGAGGCGGCGCGCTGCCTTAACTGCAAGAACAGCCCGTGCGTGTCCGGCTGTCCTGTCGGGGTGAAGATACCGAATTTCATTCAAAAACTCGTGTCCGGCGACTTCTCCGGCGCGATAGATACGATAAACGAGACAAACGCGCTGCCGGCGGTCTGCGGACGCGTCTGCCCACAGGAGAGCCAGTGCGAGAGCAAGTGCGTGCGCGGCATAAAGTGCGAGCCGGTCGCGATAGGACGGCTCGAGCGATTCGCCGCCGACTGGGCGCGCGAGAACCGCAAGTCCGCGCAGGCGGTCACCGCGAAGTCAAACGGCATAAAGGTCGCGGTGGTCGGCGGAGGTCCTGCGGGTCTTACCTGCGCGGGCGACCTCGTCTCGATGGGCTACGACGTGACGCTGTTCGAGGCGTTCCATGTCGCGGGAGGCGTGCTTGTGTACGGCATACCCGAATTCCGACTGCCTAAGGCAATCGTGCGCCACGAGATCGAGACGCTCAAGCGGCGCGGCGTGAAGATAGTCACGAATTTCATCGTCGGACGCACGATGACGATAGACGAGATGTTCGCCGACGGGTTCAAGGCGGTGTTTGTCGGCTCGGGCGCGGGGCTGCCGCGGTTCATGGGCATACCCGGTGAGAGCCTGAGCGGAGTCTACTCGGCAAACGAATTCCTGACCCGCATAAACCTGATGGGCGCGTACCGCTCGGAGACCGATACCCCGCTGAAGAAGGTGAAGAAGGTGGCGGTCGTAGGAGGCGGAAACGTCGCGATGGACGCGGCACGCTGCGCGCTTCGCGTGGGCGCGGAGAAGGTGTACATCGTCTACCGCCGCGGCATGGACGAGATGCCCGCGCGCGTGGAGGAGATACACCACGCCGAGCAGGAGGGCGTCGAGTTCAAGCTGCTTCACAATCCGGTGGAAATACTCGCCGACGAGCGCGGAGCTGTGCGCGGCGCGGTGCTCGCCGAGATGGAGCTTGGAGAGCCGGACGAGTCGGGGCGCAGAAGCCCGGTCGACTCGGGACGGCGCACCGAGATAGAGCTCGACTGCGTGATAATGGCGCTCGGCACGTCACCGAACCCGCTGATAGCGTCGACGACCGATTCGCTTTCGACAAATCGGCGCGGCTGCCTCGAGGTGAACGACGACCTTATGACAAGCCGTCCGGGCGTGTTTGCGGGAGGCGACGCCGTGACCGGTGCCGCGACGGTGATACTCGCGATGGGCGCGGGCAAGAGGGCTGCCGAGGCGATGGACAGGTACATAAAGAGCCTATAAAAACCGAATAAATCGAAGCTGTGCGGCATACCCTTTTTGAGGAAACATATCAAAAGGAGGTATGCCGCATGGACTATCAGAGAAGACGCGCCGCTCGCGGCAAAAGGGCGCAGCCCGATTCGACGCGCGCGCGGTCGCGGACGATTAGACTGATCGCGGCGCTCGCGGTAGTGGGAGTGCTCGCGGGTATCCGCGCGTGGGCACCGAAGGCGAGCGAGGCTGTGAGCGGATTTGTTAGCGATAACCTTAACGGAAACGTAGACTACGGTGCGGCGCTCGGTGCACTCGGACGGGCGGTCAGCGGCGAGGGCACGTTTCAGGCGGTATGGAGCGCGCTTGAGGGTGAGAGCGTGCAGGCGTCGACCGACGGAGTTCTGACGGCGAGCGGCGGAGGCGACTTCGCGCTCGGATTTGCCGACACGCCGCAGTCGGCGACGGTGGATGAGCTGAACGAGGCGGTCGACCCCGGATGCGAGGAACTGCTGCTGCCCTTCCCCGAGGGGGATGAGGACGAGGAGGAGGACACGCCGGACAAGGTGAGCTACGACTATCTCGTGCTCGATTTCGACTACACAATGCCGGTAAACGGCACAAAGACGAGCGGATTCGGATACCGCATACACCCGCTTACCGGCAAGCGCAGCTTTCACTACGGAGTGGACATCGGCGCGCCGCTTGGCACGGCTATCGACTCGTTTGCCGACGGCACGGTGGAGGAAGTGGGCTACAACTCGGTGTACGGGAACTACATGTTCATCCGCCATGCCGACGGCATCCTGACCTTTTACGGACATTGCAGCTCGATAAGCGCGGTGGAGGGACAGCTCGTGAAGATGGGAGACGAGGTGGCGAAGGTCGGCTCCACCGGCTGGTCTACCGGACCGCATCTTCACCTGGAGGTGCGCTCTGGGGACACGATACTCGACCCCACCAACTATCTGAGCTTTGACTGACGGCGCGCTGCGGCTCGGACGGCTCGAGCTTCGCGCGGGATTCATAGTCGTCGCCGCGGCGGGGATGCTGTTCGCGCCGAGCGGACTTGTGGTCACCTTTCTTGCGGCGGCGGCGTTGCACGAGCTGGGGCATATGGCGGTGCTGTACGCGCTCGGCGGTCGTGTGGAGCGCGTCCGCGTGTCGGCGATAGGCGCGGAGATAGTATGCCGCAAGGAGCGCCTGAGCTACAAGCGCGAGCTCGCGGTCTATCTCGCGGGACCGGTTGCGAGCGCGGCGGTCGGCGTGGGATGCGCGTTTGCCGCTCGGGCGCTTGCGAGCGATCCTCTCTACATATTCGCGGGCGCGAACGTGCTGCTCGGAGCGTTCAATCTGCTGCCGTGCAGGGGACTCGACGGCGGCGGAGCGCTGCGCATCGCGTCGCTTATGGCGTTCGACCGTGAGGTCGCGGCGCTCGACTGGCTGCACTACGCCGTCGGCGCGGCGCTTATGATACTCGGACTGTGGGCTGCGGCAAACGGAGGCTTCAACCTTGCGCTCGTCTGGATAGCCGTTTGGATACTTATCGGAAAGAGAGACTACTGAAAACCGCCCGCTCGGGCGGTTTTTGTTGCGCTGTGCGTCCTTATGTGGTATAATTGGGGCAGAATGGGAGGGAAGCGCATGGCGTTTGACTACAAAAAAGAGTACAAGGAGTTCTATCTGCCGAAAAACAAGCCTTCGATAGTGGATGTGCCGCGGATGAACTATGTCGCGGTGCGCGGCAAGGGCGACCCGAACGCGGCGGACGGCGACTATCAGCGCGCGCTGAGCATCCTCTACGCCGTGAGCTTCACGATAAAGATGAGCTACAAGGGCGACCATCGTATAGACGGCTACTTCGAGTATGTCGTGCCGCCGCTGGAGGGCTTCTGGTGGCAGGACGGCGTCGAGGGGATAAACTACGCCGACAAGTCGGGGTTCAACTGGGTGTCGGTGATACGCCTGCCCGAGTTCGTCACGCCGGATGAGTTTAAGTGGGCAGTAGGCGAGGTGGAGCGCAAGAAGGGCATCGACTGCTCGAAAGCGGAGTTTCTGACGGCGGACGAGGGGCTGTGCGTGCAGATGATGCACCTCGGCAGCTATGATGACGAGCCCGCGTCGGTCGCGCTGATGGACGGCTATGCGAAGGATAACGGATACGTGCTCGACCTGTCGGACACGCGCCGTCACCACGAGATATATCTCTCCGACCCGCGCAGGTGCGCCGCGGACAAGCTCAAAACGGTGATTCGTCACCCGATAAGAAAGGTTTAGACATGATAATCGACCAGAGCATTCCATACAGACACATAATCATGCGGCTTGACCCGCAGAACTACACTCCGGCCGAGCCGAAGCTGCCGGAAGGGTACAGCTTTCACAGATACCGCGACGGCGACGAGCGCGAGTGGGCAAAGATCCAACACTCGGTAAACGAATTCCCGACGGTAGGCGAGGCGTACGACTACTATCATCGTGACTGGTGCGAGTTTTACGGCGCGGAGAAGATGGCACTCGCGCAGCATTTTGTGAAGTCGCCGAGCGGCGAGCTGATAGCGGACACCATGCTCCGCCCGAAGGACATATTCACCGAGCTTAGGGTGACGCGGCTCGACTGGGTCGCGTGTATGCCCGAGCATCAGGGACAGGGGATAGCCACCGCACTGCTGCGGCAGATACTGAACGAGGCGGTGGAGAGCCGACCGAACGACCCGATATACCTTCCGACCCAGCCGGGAAGCTACGCGGCGGTGCGGATGTACTGGAACCTCGGCTTCCGCGTCTGCCGCACAAGCGCGATAGACGACGAGGAGAAGCCGGACGCGGAGGCGATGGAGATAATCGCGCCGTACTATCCCGACGGATTCGGCGAGACGCTCGTCAAAACGATGGTTGAATGAGGAGGACGTATGACCGAACAGCTTGAACGGATACTTGCCCGAGTGGAGCGTCCCGCGCGATATGTCGGCGGCGAATATGGGCAGGTGATAAAGGACAAGAAGGACGTGGACACCCGCGTCGCGTTCTGCTTTCCCGATACTTACGAGGTGGGCATGTCAAACCTCGGGCTTCGCATACTCTACGGCATAAAGAACAACATGGACGGCGTGTGGTGCGAGCGCGTTTTCGCGCCGTGGGGCGACATGGAGGACGAAATGCGTAAGGCGGGACTGCCGCTCTACGCGCTCGAGTCGGGCGACCCGATAAAGGACTTTGACCTCATCTGCTTTACGCTCCAGTATGAGATGAGCTACACCAACGTGCTGAACATGATAGACCTCGCGGGGCTTGAGGTGCGCGCGGAGAACCGTACCGACATCTTCCCGCTGATAATCGCCGGCGGAAGCTGCGCGTACAACGGCGAGCCGATGGCTCCGTTTGTCGACGCGTTTGTGCTCGGCGAGGGCGAGGAGATGAACGTCGAGGTCGTGAAGTGCATACAGGACGCGAAGCGCGAGGGACTTACCGACAAGCACGAGCTGCTGCTCCGCCTAGCGAAGATACCCGGCGTATACGTCCCGTCGTTTTACGATGTCGAGTATGGCGGCGACGGCACGGTGAAGTCGATAACCCCGAACGAGGATGTGCCCGCGCGCCCGCGAAAGCGCATCGTCACCGACCTCGACAGTATGTATTTCCCCTGCGAGACGGTCATACCCTCCACCGAGGTGGTGTTCGACCGCGTGACGCTCGAGATAATGCGCGGCTGCATACGCGGCTGCCGGTTCTGCCAGGCGGGACAGATCTACCGTCCGGTGCGCCGCAAGTCGCCGCAGGTGCTGATAGAGCAGGCGAAGCGCAGCCTCGAGCACTCGGGCTACGAGGAGGTGTCGCTTGCGTCGCTGTCGACGAGCGATTTCAAGGGTCTCGGCGAGCTGTGTGACGGGCTTATCGAGTTCTGCGAGCCGCGCAAGGTGAACCTGTCGCTACCCAGCCTCCGTGCGGACAACTTCTCGTTTGAGCTTATGGAGCGGGTGCAGAAGGTTCGCAAGAGCGGACTCACCTTCGCGGCGGAGGCGGGAACGCAGCGGCTCCGCGACGCGATAAACAAGAACGTGCGCGAGGAGGAGCTTGCGAACACCTGCCGCATAGCGTTTGAGGGCGGCTATTCGACACTCAAGATATACTTTATGATCGGGCTTCCGACCGAGACCGACGAGGACGTGGAAGCCATCGCGGGACTCTGCTACCGCATGTGGAAGCTCGCCAAGGAGTGCGCGACCTCCGCTCGCGGCGTGCGCATAACCGCGTCGGTGGCGTGCTTTGTGCCCAAGGCGTTTACGCCGTTCCAGTGGGAGAAGCAGGACACCCGCGACGAGTTCTTGCGCAAGATAGACCTGCTGAAAAAGCGTATGCCTAAGGCGATAAACCTCGACTGGCATGAGCCGTCGACGAGCTATCTCGAGGCGGTGTTCGCGCGCGGCGACCGACGGCTTGCCGATGCGCTCGAAGCCGCGTGGCGCAAGGGCGCGAAGTTCGACGGATGGAGCGAATATTTCAGCCTTGAGCGCTGGATGGACGCGTTTAAGGAGGTCGGCATCGACCCCGATTTCTACGCCCTGCGCGAGCGGAGCGAGGACGAGGTGCTGCCCTGGTCGCACATCGACGTCGGAGTGAGTTTCAAGCATATGCTGAACGAACGCCACGCCGCGTACCGCTCGGAAATATCGCCCGACTGCCGCGTGAAGTGCACCGGCTGCGGCGCGAACTGCCTGCTCGAAGGAGGTCACAAGTGCGATGAGTGAGCTTAGAATGTTGTTTGAGAAGAAGGGCAGGGCGAAGTATCTGTCCCAGCTGGACTGTATGCACACGCTGACGCGCGCCTTCACCCGTGCGGGGTTCAAACTGAAATACTCGCAGGGATTCAACCCGCACCCTCGGCTGTCGGTGGCGCATCCGCTGCCGGTCGGGGTGGAGGGATATGCCGAAATGCTCGACTTCGACGTGGACGAGGAGCTTCCCGCGGACGCGCTCGAGCGGCTCAACGCAAGGCTTCCGGATGGGATTAAAGGCTTGAAGCTTTACACCCCCGATGTGCCTGTAAAGGCGTACACATTTGCAGACTATCAGCTCGAGTTTATCTACGACGGCGGAGTGCCGGACGGAGTGGCGGAGGTATTCGAGCGGGAGAACATTCCGGTCACGAAGAAAAGCAAAAGCGGGATGAGTGAGATAAATCTGCGCACCGTTTTCAGCAATATGTCCGAACTGTCGCGAACGGACAGAAGCGTCAGGTTTTCGGTGCGCCTGGACGCGAAGAACGCGCCGATAAACCCGCGATACTTCGCCGACGCGCTGGAGAACGCGGGCATGAAGCCCGACTTCGCACGCTACGCCCGCACCGGATTTGTGATGGCGGAATAGGGAAAACTTGCGTTATCGCCGAAAATTTGCTATAATAGATTGTTAAACGGAGGAGAGCCGCTTGTTCAGCATAATCGACATGTTTACCAGCGGTATGGTGTGGTATTTCGTGCCCGCCGCGCTTATCTGCATCATCCTGCACGAGTGCGCGCACGGATTTGTCGCGTACAAGCTCGGCGACCCGACCGCGAAGGCGATGGGACGGCTGACGCTTAATCCGCTGAAGCACATCGACCCGGTGGGACTGCTCGCGATGGTGCTGCTCGGCTTCGGATGGGCAAAGCCGGTGCCGGTGGATATGCGATACTTCCGCAAGCCCAAGCGGGACATGGCGCTCGTCGGACTTGCCGGACCGCTGATGAACTTTGTCATAGCGCTTGTGTTCATGTTCGGCGCGGCGGCGATAGAGGCGTACTGGATAAACACCTGGAGCTTCGGCGAAGTCAACAAATTCATCGAAGTGGCGTACAACTTCTGCTACTACACCGCGATGCTGAGCGTGGGACTGGGCGTGTTCAACCTCATCCCGTTTTCGCCGCTCGACGGCTCGAAGATACTCGGCGCGCTGCTGCCCGACCGCGCGTACTACTTCATCCTGAAGTATGAGCGCTACGGAATGATGATGCTCGTCGGGCTTATGCTTCTCGGAAACATCTTCCCGCAGTTCGACCCGTTCGGCGCGATACTCGTTCCGGCGCGGACGGCGATAATGAACGGCATGCAATGGCTGACGCGGCTGCCGTTTGGACTAAACTGGCTGCCCGGATTGCAATAAATCTTTAGGAAGGGAGGGCGGACAAGATGGCAGGTGAACAGCTCACATTCCACCTTGACGGCGTTGTGCAGAGCCGCGAGGGCGCGCAGGACTTCGACGGTCCGCTCGACCTGATACTGCACCTGCTCAGCCGCAACCGCGTGGAGATAAAGGACATCCAAATATCGCTGATACTTGACCAGTATCTCGAGTGGATGCTCGCGCGCGAGCGGCTGAACCTCGAGGTGGCAAGCGACTTTGTGGTGATGGCGAGCCATCTGGTCTGGCTCAAGACCCGCGTCCTGCTTTCGGCGGACGACGAGGAGACCCGCGAGGAGATGGAAAAGCTCATCAAATCGCTGGAGGAGCGCCAGAAGATGGAGGAGTACAAGAAGATGCAGCTCGGCGCGGAGTATCTTATCGAGCACTCGGAGGTGGGGCGGAACATCTACGTCCGACCGCCCGAGCCGCTCCCACAGGACAAGGGCTATCGCTGGATGCATGAGGCGAGCGAGCTTTTCAGGGCAATAGAGACGATACGCGAGCGCACCAAGCGAAAGCTGCCGCCGCCTGTCAGCGCGTTTCGAGGGATAGTCGGACGCGAGCAGTACCCGATAGGCGACAAGCTGAACGAGCTTGAGCAGCGGTTCATCTTCCGACCGAAGGTGAAGCTCTACGAGATTTGGACGAGCTGTTCGAGCCGCACCGAGCTTATCGCGACCTTCCTGGCGCTGCTCGAGATGTGCCGCATGGGCGAGCTGCTTATCGAGCAGGAGGGCGAAGATGAGATATACCTGCGTTCGTCGAGAAGCGAGCGCACGGCGGATTAAAAAGGGTCAAAGGCGGGTAATTTATGGATATAAACGATCTTGGCGCGGTGCTTGAGGGCATCCTGTTCGCGTCCGGAGGGTCGGTCGCGCAGTCGAAGATAGCCGAGTCGCTCGAGCTGCCGGAGGAGACGGTCGAAGCCGCTCTCGAGAAGCTCGCGGGCGAGTACGGCTTTGAGCGCCGAGGCATGAGGATAGTGCGGATGGAGGACTCGTGGCAGATGACCTCGTCGCCCGAGTTCGCGGCAGAAGTGCGGCGCGCGCTCGAACTGCGCAAACCGCCTCCGCTCAGCCGCGCCGCGATGGAGGTGCTTGCGATAATCGCTTATTATCAGCCGGTCACGCGTATGTATATCGAGCAGATACGCGGCGTGGACAGCTCGTCGACGGTGGGGATCCTCGCCGAGCGCGGACTGGTGGAGGACTGCGGATACATGGACGTTCCCGGGCGTCCGAGGCTGTTCCGTACGACCGACGCGTTCCTGCGCACGTTTGGAATCACGACGCTCGGTGAACTGCCCGACATCGGCGAGCCGGACGCGGACATGCTGAAGGGACAGATGCGGATAGGCGACGAAAACGCCGACGGCGCGGAACAGGTGGAGATCGGAGAGGAGCCGGAGGACGGGTCGGCAGAGGGGACAGCCGGCGAATATGCGGTCGAGCCGAGCGCGTCGGAGGCATCGAGCGCCGACGAGACGGTCACCGAAGCGTCGGACATCGACTACGAGGACGGGAACGACGCGGAGGGCGACCTCAAACGACTTGCCGAGCTTGCCCGATTGAGCCAGCCGAAGGACGGCGATGACGGATGACCGCGCTGATAGTTCTGGGGATAATCGCCGCCGTGTTCATCGCGATAGGCTTCATCCGACTGGGCATCGGCGCGAAGTACGACGCGAGCGGATTTGCGGCGGAGGTCAAGGTCGCGTGGAAGACGATAGTGCTCTATCCCCGACCGGAGAAGCGCGAAAAGCCCGCAATAGCCGAGAAGCACAAGAAGACGGAGAAGCCGGAGAAGACCGAAAACGAGCCGAAGGAGAAGCGAAACCCGCTCGACATGTTCGGCGGACTCGGAGGAGCGATAGACTTCGCGCGGGACGCGATAGCCGACTTCTTCGACATGGTGCACACCGACCGATTTGTGGTGGAGTTTGTCTCGGCGAAGAAGGACGATCCGGCGGCGGTGGCGACAAACTACGGCTACGCCTGCGCGGTCGCGGGGATAATTTCGGCGATGCTGGATAACAATAGGAACGTGAAGTACTACTCGATAAAGCTGGACATGGACTACGAGGCTTCAAGCCCGCGCGTGTCCGGCGAGCTGAAGGTCTCGGTATCTATCGGGCGACTGGTGCGTTTCGCCTTTTCCAAGGGCGCGCGCCTGCTGATAATGATAATCAAAAATGGCAGAAAGAAAGGCGGTACCGACAATGGAAAAACCGATATCGAATATGCTTGATGTGACGCTGCGCCGCATCAAAGAGATGGTGGACGTGAACATGATAATCGGCGAGCAGATAACGACGCCGGACGGCACGACCATCATCCCTGTCTCCAAGCTGTCGCTCGGATTCGGAACCGGCGGCACCGAGTTTTCGAACAAGCACGCGAACAATCCGAACGCCAACTTCGGCGGCGGCGTAGGCTCGGGCGTACACATCACGCCGGTGCTATTCCTTGTCGTGCAGAACGGCAACGTGCGGATGATAACCGTCGAGCAGTCGGGCGAGAATCCGTTCGAGCGTATCGCCGAGCTTGCGCCGGTGGTGGTGGACAAGGTGGGCGCGTTCTTCGCGGGTCGCAAGGAGAAGAAAGCCGCCAAGAAGGCCGCCGCCGAGGGTGAGCTCGCTGTCGAGCCGTCGCACACAGACGAGTCGGACGACGCGCTGCCCGAGGCTCCCGCCGAATAATTCGTCACATAAAAAACACCGCTCCGTGCAATACTTGCGTGGGGTGGTGTTTTTTCTATGAAAAAAGTTATTGTTATACTGATAATATGCTCGCTCGTCCTGCCGACGACCGTCCGCGCCGAGGAGGCAGCGCCGGGAGTGAGCGCCGCCGCGTGGGCAGTGTACGACGCGACAGCCGAGCGATTCCTCGCGACCGGAAACGCGGACGAGCAGCGGCGCATGGCGTCGACGACCAAGATAATGACCGCGATAGTCGCGCTCGAAAACTTTCAGCTCGACGCGGAGGTGGAGTTTTCCCGGGAAATGATGGCGGAGGGCTCGTCGATGTATTTGAAGCTCGGCGAGAAGGTCGCGCTTTCCGACCTGCTGCGCGGGCTTATGATGATGAGCGGCAACGACGCGGCGCGAGCCATCGCAAGCCTTGCGGACGGCGGCGAGGACGGATTTGTGGAGCTGATGAACGCGAAGGCGAAGTCGATGGGGCTGAAGTCGACGTCGTTTGCGAACCCCAACGGACTGGACGCGGACGGCCACTGCACGACCGCGCGCGAGCTTGCGCTGATTGCCGCGGAGGGAATGAAGAACGAGACCTTTCGCGAGATAGTGTCCACGTCGAGCGGAGTGTTCGCGGGGCGCGCGATGACCAATCACAACAAGCTGCTGCGGTCGGTGGACGGCTGCGTCGGCGTCAAGACAGGCTACACGACCGGCGCGGGGCGATGCCTTGTTTCGGCGGTCGAGCGGGACGGACGGCTGATAATCATAACCACGCTCTACGACCCGAACGACTGGCGCGACCACAAAGCGCTTGCCGAGTGGGCGTTTGAGCGGTACTCGCCGGTCGAGCTTGCGAAAGAGGGAAGCGTCGTCGAATACCTGCCTATCGAGGGCGGGACTTCGCCGAAAGCGGCGGTCTGCGCGGCGGAAAGCCTTGTGCTGTCGCTGTCGCAAGACGAGACGGCGCGGGTGGAGAAGCGGGTGTACCTCCCGAAATTCGCCTACGCGCCGATAGGACGCGGCGAGTGTGCGGGCGAGATAGAATTTCTGCTCGACGGCGAAACCATAGGCAGGGTGGAGCTGCGATTTGACGCGGAGGTGAGCCGTGCCGCGCCGCGTGAACTGAATTTCGGAGAAAAAGTGAAGGATTTGTTTGAAACTCTTGCATGGAAGCTCGGGTTGTGATAGAATGCAATTTGGACAATAGCTTTGATTAACAAGGGCAAACGCGGTTTTGCGGGACGGGAACCGCCCCCGACCGCGTTATCCTCCTTGACTTACGCCAGTAAGCCTGCGTCGTCTGCCTTGTCGGGAACGATTCCCGCTCCCGCAAAACTCCTTCGGACCCCTGAACGTCCCAAAGGATGTGATGGCAAGACCGCAGCCCGCGCGTGGGCTTGGCGCCCTCGAAGGGCGAGAACGCCGCCAGCGCGTCCTTTGGGGCGTCCAGGGGCGCATTTGCTCTTGTCAATCAAAGCTAATTACTTGCAAGGGGGTACGGCTCTTTGAAGGAGCGGCTTCAGAAGATAATCTCCGGTCACGGCATCTGTTCGCGCCGCGCGGCGGAGAAGCTCATAGCCGACGGACGCGTCAAGCTGAACGGCGCGGTGGCTGAGATAGGCATGAGCGCCGACATCGAAAGCGACATCATCGAGGTGGACGGAAAGGTGCTCGGCGACCGACCGGAGTCGGTGTACATCCTGCTCAACAAGCCGCGCGGGGTGCTCACCACCTCATCCGATGACAGGGGACGAAAGACGGTGGTGCAGCTTGTCGACTGCGGCGAGCGGGTCTATCCGGTCGGACGGCTTGACCTCACGTCGGAGGGGCTGCTCGTGCTTACAAACGACGGCGACGTCGCCCGCGCGCTGACCCATCCGTCCGGCGGCATCGAGAAGACCTACCGCGTGACCGTCGAACCGTTCGTCGAAAGCAAGGTCGAGGAGCTTGCCGCGCTGGATGAGCTGGACGGCGAGCCGATAAATCCGGCGAAGGTGACGGTGGTGCAGCAAAGCGAAGGTCGTGCGAAGCTGGAGATAGTGATAAACCAGGGCAAGAACCGCCAGATAAGGCGGATGTGCGAGGCGGTCGGGATGGACGTGCATCGGCTGAAGCGCACGAGGATAGGAGAACTCAAGCTCGCGGGACTGCGACCCGGCGAGTGGAGATACATGGAAAAAGAGGAGATACGCTGGCTGAAAGGGCTTGCAAAATCTATGGGGAGGGACGCAAAATGACACACGATCTGATGAAGAAAATCGAGGCGGGACGACCGGAGTTTTCCAAGGGGCAGCGCCGCATTGCCGACTACATCCTCACGCACTACGACAAGGCGGCGTACATGACCGCGCACAAGCTGGGCGACGTGACCGGCGTGAGCGAGTCGACGGTGGTGCGATTTGCGACCGAGCTCGGTTACAGCGGCTACCCGCACATGCAGCACGAGCTTCGCGACATGGTGAAGGGACGGCTGACAGGACTTCAGCGGCTGGAGCTGACCTGGGAGCGGATGGAGGGTCGCAGCGTCATCGAGACGAGCATGGAAAACGACATAAACAAGATACGCGAGACGATGGACACCGTGCAGACCGAGTCGTTTGACCGCGCTATCGAGATGATACAGAACGCGAAGCACATCTACATAATGGGACTGCGGACTTCGTCGTTTTTGGCGGGATTTCTCGGCTTCTACCTCCACCTTATGTTCAAAAACGTGACGGTTCTCGGCGAAAACGGTGCCGAGGGCGACGTCTTCGAGCAGATATTCCGCGTGGAGGAGGGCGACGTGCTCATCGGAATAACCTTCCCGCGCTACTCCAAGCGCACGCTCAAGGGAATACGCTTTGCCCGCGACCGCGGCGCCGGAATAATATCCATCACCGACGGTCCCGGCTCGCCGATAGCGTCGTTCAGCGAGTGTCCGCTCTACGCGCCCTGCGAGATGGCGTCGTTTGTCGACTCGCTTGTCGGTCCGCTGAGCATCATAAACGCGCTCATCGTCGCGCTCGGACTGCACCGCCGCGACCAGATAGCAAAGACGCTCAACGACCTCGAGAGCATCTGGGACGAGTACGAGACGTACGAGACCGAGAAGCCGCCGGGCGAGGCGGAGCCGAATGAGGACTGACATCGCGGTCGTCGGCGGCGGCGCTGCGGGAATGTTCGCGGCTGTGCGCGCGGCTGAACTGGGCGCGAAGGTGACGCTTGTCGAGCGAAACCCGAAGCTCGGGCGAAAGCTCGGCATCACCGGCAAGGGGCGCTGCAACCTCACAAACGACTGCGACGCGTCGACGGTGATAAAGAACACGCCGCGCAACGGACGCTTTCTTTTCAGCGCGCTCGCCGCGTTTTCGCCGGAGGACGCGAAGGACTGGTTCGAGTCGCGCGGCGTTCCGCTCAAGACCGAGCGCGGTCAGCGGATGTTCCCGACAAGCGACAAGGCGTCGGACATCGTCGACTGTCTGCGCCGCGAACTCGGCAAAGCGGGCGTGAAGATTGTGAACTCACGGGTGACAAGCATTTTGCTTGACGGCGGTCGCGTGACCGGACTCAGGTGCGCGGACTGCGAGATTGAGTGTAAAGCCGTTATACTTGCCACCGGAGGACTGAGCTATCCGGGCACAGGCTCGACCGGAGACGGATATGACTTTGCAAGACTTGCGGGACATACGATAGAGCCAACAGCGGCTTCGATAGTGCCGCTTGTCGCGAGCCATCCCGACTGCTCAAAGATGATGGGACTTGGGCTGAAGAATGTAAAGGTCACAGCCTTCACATCGGAAGGGAAGCATGTGTACGACGACTTCGGCGAGCTGCTGTTCACCCACTTCGGGATAAGCGGACCGGTGGTGCTGTCCATGTCGGCGCATCTCAGGGACTTTTCAAAGACGAAGTATTATGTTAAAATAGACTTGAAACCGGCGCTCGACGAGCAGAAACTGGACGCGCGGATACTTCGCGACTTCGGCGAGCATCCGAACAGGACGCTCGAAAACCTGCTCGGCGCGCTCGAGCCTCGGGCGATGATAGAGCCGCTGCTCGCACAGGCGGGACTTGACGGCTCGAAGCGTGTAAACGAGGTCACGCGCGAGGAGCGGAGGTCGCTTATCGAGGCGGTGAAGGGCTTTCGCGTGGACATCGTTTCGGCGCGCCCGATCGAGGAGGCGGTGGTCACCTCCGGAGGCGTGTCGGTGCGTGAGATAGACCCGAAAACCATGCGCTCCAAGCTGGCGGACGGGCTCTACTTCGCGGGAGAGATAATCGACGTGGACGCGTACACAGGTGGGTTCAATCTTCAAATCGCGTGGTCGACCGGATATGTCGCCGGAACGACCGCAGCGGAGGAGGTTTTGGGATGAAGAATTTCATAGTGGCGATAGACGGACCGAACGGAGCGGGCAAGAGCACGATAGCGCGAGAGCTGGCTCGGCGGATGGGCTGCACATACATCGACACCGGCGCGATGTACCGCGCGATAGGGCTGTATGTTATGCGGCGGGGCGTAAGTTCGGAGGACTGCTGCGGCATAGTGCGGCTGCTCGACGAGATAAAGATACGCCTTGAGCACCGCGCGGACGGTCAGCACATCTTCCTCGGAGACGAGGACGTTTCCGCCGAGATACGCACGCCCGAGGCGTCGATATACGCGTCGAACGTGTCCAAGATAGGCGAGGTGCGCGCGGCGCTGCTCGACCTTCAGCGCGGGTTCGCGGACACGGGCAGCATCGTCATGGACGGACGGGACATCGGCACGGTGGTCTTCCCGAACGCCGACATAAAGATATTCCTCACCGCTTCGGTCGAGCGCCGAGCAGAGCGCCGATACAAGGAGCTTATCGAGCGCGGCGAGCGCGTTTCGCTCGAGGAGGTGCGCTACGACCTCGAGTGGCGGGACAAGAACGACCCCACCCGCAAGCTCGCACCGCTCAAGCCCGCCGACGACGCGGTGCTTGTGGACACGAGCGAGATAGGCTTTGAGGAGTCGGTCGAGCGTGTACGAAAGATAGTGGAGGAAAAACTCGGATGATAACGAACAAGCGCGTCTACAAGTTTTACTACGCCCTGCTCTGGATATGGTTCCACATATTCTATCGCATACACTTCCACAACCGCGAGAGCGTTCCGCAGGGAAGCTGCATCGTCTGCGGCAACCACACATCCATGGCTGACCCGCTTATGGTGGCGGTCGGCATGAAGAATTCGCGGGGATACAACTATACCAAGTTTATGGCGAAGAAGGAGCTTGAGACCGCGGCGGGCGGAATCGTCAGCAAGCTCGCAAAGAAGCTGATAATCTTCGTCGATCGGGGAAAATCGGACATAAACGCAATCAAAAACACGATATCCCACCTGAAAGACGGCGGAAACATCATCGTTTTTCCGGAGGGGCATCGAGTGGACGCGGGCGAGGACTCGGAGGCGAAGACCGGAGTTATAATGATGGCGATGAAGTCGGGAGCGCAGATACTGCCGGTGTACATCACCGAAAAGCGCAAGCCTCCGGTCATATTCGGAAGGGTGGACGTTGTGTTCGGCGAGCCGTACACGCCGCAGAAGACACCCGGAGCGACCACCGGCGAGTCGTACCGCATAGCGGTGGACGACCTGATGGGGCGGATACACGCGTTGGGAGAGACACTGAAGAAATGAGCGTAACCGTTGCAAAGACCGCGGGATTCTGCTTCGGCGTGGGACGCGCGGTCGAGCTTGCGGAGCGCGCCGCGAGCGAGGGACCGGCAGCGACGCTCGGCCCGATAATCCACAACGCCGAGGTGGTCGCCGAGCTTGAGGCAAAGGGAGTTCGGGTGATAAGCTCGCCGGAGGAGCTTCGAGCGGGCGAGACCGCGATAATCTGCTCGCACGGCGCGACTAAAGAGGTGCACGACGAACTTCGTCGGATGGGGGTCAAGGTGGTCGACGCGACCTGCCCATATGTGCGTCGGATACACGAATACGCGGCGGAAGCCGACGCCGAGGGACGCACTCTCGTGATAATCGGCGACAGCGACCACACCGAAGTGAAGGGCATAGCGAGCCGCGCTCGCGACGTTAGAGTGTTCTCCAACGTCGATGATTTGTCGAATTGGCTAAAAAACAGGGAAGAAAATGGGGACAAACCGGTCGCTTTTGTGGCTCAAACGACCGCTAACGTGAACTTTTATAAAAAATGTCTGGAAATTGCAAAAAAACTGTGTACAAACGCCCAAAAATTTGATACAATATGTAAAGCCACGATTAGCCGTCAGCAGGAGGCGGCAGACCTCGCCGACAGGTGCGACTGTATGGTCGTCGTAGGAGATCGGCGCAGCGCGAACACTCGAAGACTATACGAGCTGTGCATGGAGCGCTGCGAAAATACCTATTGGGTAGAGCGAGCGGAACAGTTGGAGGTCTGCGGTAACTGTACTAACGTGGGCATCACAGCCGGTGCATCGACGGCGAGGTGGATAATAGAGGAGGTTCGAGACAAGATGGATGAGATCAAAAACGTGACCGAAGGAGAAATCAAGGCTGAGGAGGTGGAAACCGTGAACGCCGCTTCCGACGAGAGCTTTGAAGCCCTCCTGGAGCAGTCGCTTAAAACTCTGACCAGCGGTGAGAAGATCACCGGCGTGGTTACGAGCATAAACGGAAACGAGGTTCAGGTGGATCTGGGCACCAAGCACGCGGGCTACATACCGCTCAGCGAGCTCAGCGACGATCCCAACGTCAAGCCGGAGGAGATGTTCAAGGTCGGCGAGGAGATCGAGGTCTACGTCGTGCGTGTCAACGACGGCGAAGGCACCGCCATGCTCTCCAAGAAGCGCCTGGACAGCATGCGCGGCTGGGAGGAAGTCGAGGCTGCCGTCGAGTCGAACGAGACGATGGAGGGCATTGTCACCGAGGAGAACAAGGGCGGCATCGTCGTGTCGGTCAAGGGCGTGCGCGTGTTTGTGCCCGCTTCGCAGACCGGAGTGCCGCGCGGTGGTGAGCTGAGCGAGCTGCTCAAGAAGAAGGTTCGTCTCAAAATAACCGAGGTCAACCGTGCGCGCAAGCGCGTTGTCGGTTCTATCCGCAAGGTGGAGGCAGAGGAGCGCCGCGCCGCGTCCGAGCAGATATGGAACAGCATCGAAGTCGGCGGCGAGTACGACGGCGTTGTCAAGTCGCTTACCAGCTACGGCGCGTTCGTCGATATCGGCGGCGTGGACGGCATGGTTCATGTCAGCGAAATTTCGTGGAAGCGCATCCACAATCCGGCGGAAGTCCTGTCGGTCGGAGACCAGGTGCACGTCCATGTTCTGTCGCTCGACCGCGAGAAGCACAAGATCTCGCTCGGCATCCGTCGCGCGGAGGACAATCCGTGGGCTAAGTTCATCGCGTCGAACAAGATAGGCGATGTCATCACCACCAAGGTGGTAAAGCTCATGACCTTCGGCGCGTTCGCGGAGATACTGCCCGGTGTGGACGGACTCATCCACATCTCGCAGATAGCCGACCATCGCATCGAGAAGCCGGAGGACGTTCTCAGCGAGGGTCAGGAGGTCGAGGTCAAGATCACCAACATCGACGAGGCGAACCAGAAGGTCTGGCTCAGCATCCGCGCACTGAAGGAGCCGGCTGAAACTCCGGCGGCTGTCGAGGAGACGGCGGACGAGCCGGAGTACGAGACCGACACCGTCGTCGCTTCGAGCGAGGAGGGCAAGCTTGAGGTCTCGGAGGAGATAGCTCACGAGGTCGAGGGCGAGCAGGAGTAAGACTTGGATAACGAAGAACCGGGGCATCTGCCTCGGTTCTTTTTTTGTTTGGTATTGACAACTATTCCCGTCTGTGCTAAACTACGGTTGATTGTTACAACTATCTATTTTAGCCGAAAACGGCAAAAAGGGTGAGGGATAGGATGCTAGGGAAATTCTTCAAGCGGTACGGTTGGATGTACATACCCGGGGTGCTCTTTCTTGTGATAAACTCGCGGGTTGCGACGCTCGCGCCGAAGGCTCTCGGAGAGGCTATCGGGCTTGTCGAGGCGGGCGCGATGGCACAGGAGGTCATGCGCTCGGCGGTCATCATTGTCGCGATAGCGCTCGGCGTGTTCGCAACGCGATTCGTCTGGCGAATGATGATAATTCTCAATGCGCGGCGGATGGAGTGCTTTCTGCGCGAGGAGCTGTTCGTAAAACTCCAGTCGCTGCCGCCCGACTTCTACGCGAAGCGGCGCTCGGGCGACCTGCTGGCGTACGCGATAAACGATGTAGGTTCGGTGCGTCAGACCTTCGGACCGGCGCTCGCGCAGGCGATAAACGGCATACTCACCGGCGCGCTGTCGATATATTCGATGATAGGCGAGACGAGCCTCAAGATGTCACTGCTCGCGCTCGCTCCGGTGCCGATAGCGGTCGCGGTTATACTCGTCGCGGGCAAGGTGGTGCGCAGGCGCAGCCGCAGGGTGCAGGAGCTGTTCGCGGGAGTGAGCGGCTTTGTCAACGAGTCGATAATGGGCATACGAGTGGTAAAGGCTTTCGCGCGAGAGGACGAGTGGCAGGCGGAATTCGACAGGACGAGCGACGAGCTTCAGACCGCGAATGTCAAGCTCGCGGACGCGTCGGCGCTGATACAGCCGATAACCGCGCTGACCTTCGGACTGTCCTACGCGATAAGCCTGATAATCGGCGGAAAGATGGTCATTGAGGGCACGCTCGGGCTTTCAAACCTCGTGTCCTTCCTGGGCTATCTGCTTCTGATACAGCATCCGGTCGTGTCGCTCGGACGAATCGTGAACATGGTGCAGCGCGGACTTGCGAGCTACAAGCGGCTTCGCGACATATTCGACGAGGAGGAGATACCCGCCTTCGAGCAGAGCGACTACTCCGCGCCGATAGACGGCGAGATAGAGGCGAAGAACCTGACCTTTACATACCCCGGGATGCACGCTCCGGCGCTGCGCGGGGTGAGCTTCAAGCTGCGCGCCGGCGGAACGCTCGGCATAGCGGGCGAGACCGGGTCGGGCAAGACGACGCTCGCGGCGCTGCTGATGAAATTCTACCACTGCGAGCGCGGTGAACTGTTCATCGACGGCGTGGACATCTGCGACATACCGGCGCGGGCGATACGCGAGGCGTCCGGCTATGTCCCGCAGGACGGATTTTTGTTCTCGGCGTCGATAGAGGACAACATCCTGTTCTACACGCCGAACAAGAGTGAGGAGGACGCGCGCAAGGCGGCGGAGCTTGCGGGAGTGCTTGGCGACATCGAGCGGCTGCCCGACGGTTTCGCGACCGAGGTCGGCGAGCGCGGAACGCACCTGAGCGGCGGACAGCGCCAGCGCATCGGACTTGCGCGTGCGCTCGTGAGGTCGCCGCAGGTGATACTGCTCGACGACACGCTGTCGGCGGTGGACAACATCACCGAGCGGCGGATAGTCGAAAACCTGCACGGCGAGCTTGCCGACCGCACGGCGGTGATAATCAGCCATCGCTTAAGCGCGCTCGAGGACGCCGACCTGATACTCTACCTGCGCGACGGCGAGGTGGCAGAGAGCGGCACGCACGACGAACTGGTCGCGCTCGGCGGAGCGTACGCCGCGGCATGGTCGAAGCAGAAGGAGGGCGGAGACAATGAATAAGGGGAAACCTCACAACATCCTGCGCCTCGCCGCGCTGATGAAGCCGTACGCCGCAAAGCTGGTGTTCTGCGTGTTCTGTGTGATAATCGTAAACGCGGCGGAGATAATCAAACCGCTTGTCGCGGCGTCGGTAATAAACGACGTGCTCGGAAGCGAGAACGCGAGCGGAGGCTCGGTGTTAGGACTGGGCGTCATATACTTCTTGATAGTCGCGGCGGGCGCGATATTCTCGATAACACAGGTGCGCACGATAAGCCGCATAAGCCAACGGATACTCAGCGACATGCGCAAGAAGGTTTTCGGCAAGATATTGCACATGCCGGTGCCCGCGCTGGACAAACACGGCACGGGTCGCCTGATAACCCGCTCGACAAACGACGTGGAGACGATAAACGAGTTCTACTCGGACGTGTTTCTGAACCTATTCCGCGACGTGTTTCTGCTTATCGGAATAATCGTCGTGATGCTCGTCATCGACTGGCGGCTCGCGCTCTGTGCGCTGACCGGCGTTCCGGTGATAGTGCTGCTCACCTTCTCGATAAAGAAGATAATGAAGCAGAACTTCAAGAAGATGAAGGCGATAATCGGCAGGATAAACGGCTTTTTCGCCGAGAATATCAGCGGAATGCGCATCGTTCAGGCGTTCAACCGCACCGGAAAGAAGCTGGACGAGTTCAAGGAGCTGAACGGCGCCTACTACAAGACGACCAAAACTCAGGTGATGATGAACACCTTCCTCCGCCCGACGATGGAGGTCATAAACTCGCTTGTCATCGCGCTGCTCATCGCCTACGGCTACGGACGCGTGACCGGCGGGTTCATCGAGGTGGGCATACTCTACGCGTTTACCACCTACGTCAAGCAGTTCTTCGAGCCGATAAACGACCTCGCCGAGAAGTATACCACCGTGCAGTCGGCGCTGGTGTCCACCGAGCGTATCTACGAGGTGCTCGACGAGGAGGACACCGAGCGGAGCGACGAGGGCGAGCACTTCGGCGAGATGCGCGGCGAGGTCGAGTTCCGCGACGTGTGGTTCGCGTACACCGGCGAGGACTGGGTGCTGAAAGGCGTCAGTTTCAAACTCGAACCGGGCACGAAAGCCGCGTTTGTCGGCGCGACCGGCGTCGGCAAGAGCACGATAATCAACCTCATCTCGCGCAACTACACCGTGCAGAAGGGACAGGTGCTGGTCGACGGAATTCCGGTGGAGAACTGGCGGCTTCGTGACCTGCGGCGAAGGATTTCGGTAGTTTTGCAGGACGTTTTCCTGTTCTCGGGCGACATTCGAGAGAATATAGACATGTTCAGCGGACTTTCGGACGACGAGATAGCGGACGCTCTCGTCACCGCGCGCGCCGACGGATTTGCGCATCCGTCCGACGCGGTGAGCGAGCAGGGACTGAACTTCTCGACCGGACAGCGGCAGCTGCTCAGCTTCGCGCGCGGCATAGCGCACAAGCCTTCGGTGCTGGTGCTCGACGAGGCGACAAGCTCGATAGACACCGAGACCGAGCTGCTTGTGCGCGAGAGCATCGAGCGGGTGAGCGCGGGCCGCACGGCGATCTTCATCGCGCACCGGTTGTCCACCATACGCTCCTGCGACGTGATATTCATGCTCGAGGACGGAAAGATAAGCGAGCAGGGCACGCACGACGAGCTGATGGCGCTCGGCGGAGCGTACGCGCGCCTGGTGTCGGCGGGGAAATAGAATGATAATATGGATAAACGGAGCGTTCGGCTCGGGCAAGACGCAGACAGCGTATGAGCTGCACCGCAGGCTGGACGGCTCATACGTCTACGACCCGGAAAACGCGGGATATTTCATACGTAAAAACCTTCCGAAAGCGCTCGGAAAGGACGATTTTCAGGACTATCCGATGTGGCGGGCGTTCAACCTTGAAATTCTTGAATACATCGCCGAAAACTTTCAGGGGGACATAATCGTGCCGATGACGGTGACAAATCGTGCCTATTACGACGAGATAATAGGCGCGTTGTCGCGGAAACACGACGTTCGACATGTCATTCTGTGCGCGAGCGAGGCGACGATACGTCGTCGGCTTCGGTCGCGATTTGAGGGCAAGCGGTCGTGGGCGGCGGGTCAAATAGACCGCTGCCTGCGTGCCTTCGATACCGAAATCGTCGGAGAAAAAATAATTACCGACGATTTGAGTGTCGAGCAGACGGTCGAAATCATCGGAAAACTCACCGAAAAGGAGCTGTCGGTCGACAGAAGGGGCGCTATTCGGCGCGCAATAGACCGATTTGCGACGCGTCTGCGGCATATAAGGTGACCTGTCGAGGCAAAATATGGGTTTGCGTTTGCGGTGTATCTTGTGGTATAATATCCGTTGAGATACAAATTCGGCAAAGTTATGTCAACCAAATCCTCGGAGGTCTGAAAGATGAAAAAGCGTGTTTTGGCGATATTCTGCGCGGCGGCTCTGCTCCTCGGCGCGCTTCCGGTGTCCGCCGAAGTCGGGCAGCAGACAGGTGCGGGAACGGTCGCCTTTGAGCAAACCGATAAGATAGCTCACGGCACCGAGCTGACGACAAGTCAGCTTACCAACTCGGCGGGAAGCAAGAACGAGGAGCGGATACTCGTCCACACCCCGAGCGACGGTTCGGCGGCTATGGTCGCGTACGGAAACTCACTTCGCGGGCTGTCCACGGCGAAGTATGTCGCGACTTGGCTTGAGACAAACGGATACACGCCGGTCGCCGGTACCAACGGCGACTTCTTTATGACCGATACCGGCATACCGATAGGCATGGTCGTCACCGACGGCGTGCTTCGGACTTCGGACAACGGACAGTACGCCATCGGTTTTCTCGCCGACGGCAGCGCAATAATCGGCAAGCCGGCGCTTCAGATGACCGCGAGTACTAGCGGCGGTCAGTCGATAAAGATAGACTACATAAACAAGACGATACAGAACTACGGCGTCTACCTGATGAACAGCGACTACTCGACGTCGTCGAAGGTGAGCGCCGAGACGACATACGTCCGCCTTCAGAACCCGTCCTCGCCGATAACCGCGAGCGCGTCGATAACCGCGACGGTTGCGGAGGTGTTTACGACGAGCACCGCGCCCGACTTCGTCGCGGGCGAGCTGTACATCGCGGCGACGGTGGAGAACGGCAACGCGGCGCGACTTGCCGGAGTTGAGGTCGGACAGACGGTGACGATAAACATATCAAGCCCCGACCCGATCTGGACGCAGGTCAAGTACGCCGTGGGCGCGGGCGCTCTGCTGGTGGAAAACGGAAATGCCGTTAGCGGTCTTGACACCGCGCGCCATCCGAGGACCGCGGCGGGCGTTCGAGAGGACGGCTCGCTCGTGCTCTACACCGTCGACGGGCGTCAGAGCGGCTGGTCGGTCGGCATGGGACTGGGCGAGCTTGCGGAGCGCATGAAGTCGCTCGGCTGCGTGACGGCGGTCAACCTCGACGGCGGCGGCTCGACCGCCATGGTCGCGGCTTATCCGGGATACGACGAGGTGTCGACGGTGAACAAGCCGTCGGAGGGCAGCCTTCGCTCGGGCGCAAACTACATATTCATCGTAAACACCGCGCCGTACATAGGCAGGGCGAGCGCCATGAAGTTCTACGGCAGCTACTCCGCGCTCGCGGGCGGCTCGATAACCTTCGACCTCCGCATGTGGGACGAAAACTATCACGCGGTCGAGCTTCCGAGCGGCATCGAGTGGTCGGTCAGCGGCGACAAGGCGTCGATAGACTCGAGCGGAACACTCACCGCCGGCGACAAGAGCGGCAAGGTGACGGTCACGGCGAAGTACGGCTCGCTGAGCGCGTCGACCGATGTGCAGATAATCGGCGCGCCGGACGAGATACGCCTTGTGGATGAGTCGGACCGCTCGCGCCTGGGTTCGTCGATAACGCTCAATCCGTCGCAGAGCATTGAGATAGCCGCCGAGTGCATCGTCGACGGCGCGGTGATAGACAGCAGGGACGAGAACCTCGAGTGGAGCTTCTCGGGCGACGCCGCGAGCGTGGATAAGAGCGGCAAGCTGACCGCTTCGCACATCGCAGGACGCACCGGCACACTTACAGTCAAGGCGGGAACGACCGTCGCGACGCTGCGTGTCACGGTGGGCGAGGTGGACGTCGCGCTCGAGGACTTCGAGGGCAGTTACGCGAACATCGAGGCGGGCGGCGCGGCGATACACGCGTCGATACAGTCGACCGCGTCGTATGTGGCGCGCGGTAATGCCAGCGGCAAGCTGACCTATGACTTCGGCGCAAGCGACGCGAACGGCGACAAGCTGTCGCTGCGCGCGGGATTCGACCTTCCGGCGACCGCGAAGTATCTGCGCGCGTGGGTGTACGGCGACGGCTCGTCGAACACGCTGACCATAGGCGGCGAGCTTGCGAACGGCTCGGCGTTCAGCCTCTCGCCGATAGTGCTCGACTTTGGCGGATACAAGCAGGTGTCGCTGCGCATGCCCGAAAACGCGGCTAAGATAAGCAGATTCACCGTGTCGCTCGCAAACGAGGAGCGTCCGACCGGCACGGTATACCTCGACCAGATAGTCGCGAGCCGCACGCAGGCGGAGCTTACCGCCCGTCCGGCTATGACCGATGTGTCGGTGAATAAGGAGCTGACGCCCGGTTCGGTGCTGTTCAAGGCGAAGCTCGCGGACGGCGGCGAGCCGCTCGACCCGACGCGCATAGCGGTCACGCTTGACGGCGAGCGCATAGGGTTTATGTACGACACGGCGAACTGCGAGTTTATGGCGATACTGCTCGATCACGACGACAAGATGCTGCACCGCCTGACGGTGGAGGCATCCGACGCGGACGGCAATCTGCTGCGCTACGCGTACGAGCTGGACGGAGGCGCTTCGGCTGCGAACAGCAAGTTTGCCGACGCCCGCGGTCACTGGTCCGCGCCGTATGCCGACTATCTCTACGAGCGGGGAACGCTTGCGGGCAACTACTCCACCGCGTCCGACGGCTCGATGAACGTGCGTCCCAAAGACGCACTGACCCGTGCCGAGTTTGCGGTGATGATGGCGGCGTACCTCGGCGTGGACACCGAGCGCTACGCGGCGGTCGAGCTGCCGTACAGCGACATGGCGTCGATACCGGCATCCGCCCGCGGCGCCGTTGCGGCAATGTACATCGACAAGATAATCACCGGAAAGGTGAACTCGGACGGCAGCCTGTTCTTCGACCCGCAGGCGACCATCACCCGCTCGGAGATAATGACGATAATAGGACGCACGCTGCCCAAGGGTCACGCCAAGGCGGAGTTGAATTTCACCGACGCAGACCAGATACTCGAGTACGCGCGCGACTATGTCAGCGAACTCGTCGCGCTTGGAGCGGTGGGAGGCTATGAGGACGGCAGCATCCGCCCGAACAATCCGGTAACCCGCGCGGAGGGAATACGCATCCTCTACGGGTTGTACTGAGCGGATCGAACGTATTGTTACAGCAGTATTACAAATTCGGATTTTTCCAAAATGCTCTTGCAAACTGGAAATCACTGTGCTATAATCACTGACTGTAAGGCGCGAAAACGCCTGCATAAATCTAACGAAAGGAGAGCCGGTTAAGATGACGATGGAGCTGACTAAGATAGGGTTCAACTTTGTTGCGTGCGATAGCGTTATCAAGGAGTTCGTCGAGCGTAACGCTGGGGGAACTATGCCCAAAAATGAATATCGACCGGCTCTTGCATAAAGTTTTACAGCTTTGCGCGGGTCGGTGCCCGCGTAAGGAATAAGTTTGCTAAGAAGACTGCGGGCGGAAGCTCGCGGTCTTTTATTTTGTCGAAATCCCGCATCTCACGGCGGGTTTTGAATACTCAAGGGTTTGGAGGGATCATATTTGAACAGGAATCGCATCCGGGCGCTGCTCGGATACATGAAGGGCTTCAAGTGGCTGCTCTTCGTGGGGCTTATATTCATGGCGATAGAGATATTCGTCTCGTTTGTAAGCCCGCTTGTAATGTCGGTCACCATCGACTCGGTGCTCGACTCAAAGCCGGCAGATGTCCCGGGCTACTTCCGGTGGTTCATCACCATGGTAGGCGGGGACGAGGGGCTGCGCCGGGACGTGCTGCGCTCGCTGCTTATAATGGCTGCGGCGACGGTGGGCTTCAAGTTCATAAGCGGACTGCTGACCTTCCTGCGCACCTACGTCAACTCGAAGGCGAGCGAGGGCATGATAAAGCGGCTGCGCGACCGCGTGTACGAGCACGTCCAGGCGCTGCCCTTCCGCTATCACGCGACCGCGCAGACCGGCGACCTGATACAGCGCTCGACAAACGACGTCGAGACGGTGCGCCGCTTCATATCGGGCACGCTGCTCGAGTTTGTGCGAACGATCCTGCTGTTTGTCGTCGGCATCTTCGTCATGGCGAACCTCAACTTCCCGCTCGCGATGATAACGCTTGCGCTGTCGCCGTTCATCATCGTCACCTCGATGGTGTTCATGAAGAAGATACAGAACCTCTTTATGGAGCTTGAGGAGCAGGAGTCGAAGATGTACACCGTGGTGCAGGAGAACCTGACCGGCACCCGTGTTGTGCGCGCGTTCGGACGCCAGCGCTTCGAGATGGACAAATTTCTGGGGGAGAACGAGGGACTGCGCGACAAGACGATAAAGCTGAACAACATGTTCGCCAATCTGTGGGCTGCGCTCGACGTTGTCAGCGGACTTCAGATAGCGATGGTTGCGATATTCGGCATCGTCTTCGCGGTGAGGGGAGACATCTCGGTGGGCGAGTACACGGCGTTTACCAGCTATGTCTACATCTTCATCTGGCCGCTGCGCAGCTTCGGACGAGTATTAAGCGACCTCGGACGCTCGCTCATTTCGGTCGGGCGTATCGAGGAGGTGCTGAACACCCCGATAGAGGACGAGGTCGCGGACGGCTCCACGCCTTCGCTGAAGGGCGACGTCGACTTCGAGGATGTGAGCTTCGGCTACGAGGACGGCACGAAGGTGCTCGACCACCTGAATATGCACATCAAGGGCGGAAGCACCGCGGCGATACTCGGCGGCACCGGCTCGGGCAAGTCGACGCTCGCACAGCTGCTCCAGCGGCTGTACGACGTGGACTCGGGCGCGATAAAGATAGGCGGCGTGGACATAAACGAGATGCAGAAGAAGCATCTGCGCGACCACATCGGCATCGTGCTCCAGGAGCCGTTCCTCTACTCGAAGACGATAATGGACAACATCGGCATTAAGCTCGAGTCGATAGACAAGGAGCGCGTGTACGAGGCGGCACGCGTCGCGGCGATACACGACGACATCGAGGGCTTCGATCAGGGATATGACACGGTTGTAGGCGAGCGCGGCGTGACGCTCAGCGGCGGACAGAAGCAGCGTGTTGCGATAGCCCGCGCGCTTGTCGGAGACAGCGACATACTCATTTTCGACGACTCGCTGTCCGCCGTCGACGCAAAGACCGACGCGCAGATACGCGACGCTCTCAAGAGCCGCCGCGAGGGCACGACAACGATAATAATTTCGCACCGCATAACCACGCTGATGGAGGCGGACAGGATATTCGTTCTCAAGGACGGCAAGGTGGCGGAGCAGGGTACGCACGCGGAGCTGCTCGCCGAGGGCGGCATCTACAAGCGCACCTATGACATACAGAGTATGCAGGCGGAAGAGGAGGTGACCGCATGAGCAGCGCAATTAAGGAAAGAGAGTTCCAAAACCAGAAGATAAACTGGGGAACCTGGGGCAAGATACTCGGGTTTGCAAAAAAGAGCAAGAAGTACATCTATATAGCGGCTATGGCGGGCGCGCTGACCGGAATACTCGACCTTTGCACGCAGCTTCTCAGCCGTTGGGCGATCGACGGTTTCATTGAGGCGGCGTCGCTCGACCACTTCTCATGGTATATAATAGCGGCTGTGGCGGCTCAGATGGCGTTCGCGGTGTTCACGATGATGTTCAGCCGCGCGTGCGGACGTCTGGAGGCGAACATGACCGCGGACATAAGAAACGAGGGCTTCCGCAAGCTCCAGACCATGTCGTTCAGCTACTTCGACAAGACCTCGGTCGGATACCTGCTCGCGCGCATGACCACCGACGTGAGCCGCTCGACCGAGACGCTCGCGTGGTGCTTCATCGACCTCGGCTGGGGCGTGATGGCGATAGTCGCGGGCATGATAGGCATGTTCGTGATAAACTGGCAGCTCGCGCTGATACTGCTCGTGTCCCTGCCGCTGCTCGGAGTTGTCAGCGTGTTCTTCCAGAAGAAGATACTCAAGCATCAGCGTGAGACGCGCCGCCTCAACTCGATGATAACCTCGGCGTTCAACGAGGGCATCATGGGCGCGCGCACCACCAAGACGCTTGTGCGCGAGGAGCTGAACAACAAAGAGTTTACCGCGACCACCGCGGGGATGCGCGGGGCGAGCATGCGCGCGGCGATGATATCGGCGCTGTATATGCCGGTCGCGTCGATGCTGATAAGCATAGCGGTCGGCGTGGTGCTCGTCAAGGGCGGCTACGACGTGACGCGGATGGTGCTGTCCATCGGCACGCTCAACATGTTCATAAACATGGGCAACATGATGTTCGAGCCGATACGCCAGTTCGCGCGCATCTTCGCCGAATTCCAGTCGGCACAGGCTGCGGCGGAGCGCGTTGTCGAAGTGCTCGACGCGGAGAGCGACATCCGCGACAGCGACGAGATAGTCGCGAAGTACGGCGACCTGTTCGATCCGAAGCGTGAGAACTGGGAGCCGATACGCGGCGAGGTCGAGTTCAGGAACGTCAGCTTCTACTATGTCGAGGGCGAGCCGATACTCAAGAACTTCAACCTTAAGGTGCGTGCGGGCGAGAACATCGCGCTCGTCGGCGAGACCGGCTCGGGCAAGTCGACCATCGTCAACCTCGTCTGCCGCTTCTATGAGCCGCAGGAGGGCGAGATACTTGTCGACGGCGTGAACATCCGCGAGCGCAGTCAGCTCTGGCTCCAGTCGAACCTCGGCTATGTTCTCCAGCAGCCGCATCTGTTCAGCGGCACGATACGCGAGAACATACGCTACGGACGTCTGGACGCGAACGACGCGGACATCGAAAACGCCGCCAAGATGGTTGGCGCGGACGAGTTCATCCGCACGCTGGACAAGGGCTACGACACCGAGGTCGGCGAGGGCGGTGGACTGCTCTCGACCGGTCAGAAGCAGCTGATAAGCTTTGCGCGCGCGATAGTCGCCGACCCGAAGATATTCGTGCTCGACGAGGCGACAAGCTCGATAGACACCGAGAGCGAGATGAAGATCCAGAAGGCGAGCGAGACGCTGCTGCACAACCGCACCAGCTTCATCATCGCCCACCGGCTTTCGACTGTGCGCGACGCCGACCGCATCCTCGTCATCGACCACGGCGAGGTGCTCGAACAGGGCAGCCACAAGGAGCTGATGGCGAAGAAGGGTTACTACTACGACCTCTACACCAACCAGTTCCGCTCGGAGAAGGTCGACGAGAGCGTCAAACAGCTGTAAGACATACGGCGGCGCGGAGTGTTCTGCGTCGCCGTACTGCTATCCGTATGTAGAGAGACACCGTCTCTTTCACATAAATAACCTACTTTGGAAAGGAGAATGTTTTATGAAAAGTGTGTTTTCTTGGCAGTACCATAACTTTCTGAGGGAGGAAATCATTTGGAGGATAAGACTTTAGAACGAGCCGTCGTCATCGAGGTGCAGCGCGAAAGCTGCGTATGCCTGCACGACGGCGCAGAGATCGTCTGCGAACTGCGACTGTCGGAGGACGGAGAACTTCCGACGGTGGGCGACGAGGCGGCCTGCGAGCGGTCGGGCGGCACGTGGTATCTGCGCGAGCTGCTGCCGCGAAGGAGCTGTTTCTACCGCCGCGCGGTCGACCCGAACGTCGTTCGCAGACAGCCGGTCGCGGCGAACTTCGACTATGTGTTCATTGTCCAGGCGCTGGGGCACGACTTCAACCTGCCGCGGCTCGAGCGATACCTCGCGGCGGCGTGGCAGTCGGGCGGAACGCCGGTCGTGCTGCTCAGCAAGGCGGACACCTGCCCGAACGCCGCCGAGTGCGTGGCAAGTGCCGCGTCGGTCGCCGTCGGCGCGGAGGTGTACGCGATAAGCGCGCTCACCGGCGAGGGCTTGGACGAGCTTGAGAAGTACCTCGCGCCCGAATCCACGCTCGTGCTGCTCGGGTCGAGCGGAGTGGGCAAGAGCACGCTCGTCAACGCGCTCGCGGGCGAGGAGCTTATGACTACCGGCGCGGTGCGCGAGTCGGACGAGCGCGGACGCCACACGACGACCTACCGCCGGATGCTGTTACTGCCGAGCGGCGCGCGTATAATCGACACGCCGGGCATGCGGACGCTCGGACTTACAAGCACCGAGGGTCTCGGCGAGGTGTTCGACGACGTGCAGCGCGCGCTCGACCGCGGCTGCCGCTTTCGCGACTGCAAGCACGAGGGCGAGCCGGGATGCGCGATAACCGCCGCGATAGCCGACGGATCGCTCGACCGAAGCCGCTGGGAGCGATACAAGAAGCTGCGCGACGAGACCGAGCGCACCGAGCGCGGACTCATGCGGCATCAGCAGTTCAAGGAGAGGAAGGCGGAGCGCAGGGGTCGCAAAAACAGCCGCCGCACCGATGACAGATGGGAGGACGATTAAATGTTTGTGAGAGATAACGAGCTTACGATTCGAGAGACGACCGTCGCTGACGCACACACTCTGGGCGAGTGGTGGCGGGACGGCAAGGTCATGGCGCACGCGGGTTTTCCGCTTGGGCTCGACCAGACCGACGAGGAGATCGCCGCGATATTAGCCGACCCAAACGACATAAACACCCGCCACATCGTCGAGCATAACGGCGTGCCGATAGGCGAGATGAACTATCGCCCGCAGCCGGACGGCTCGGTGGAGATAGGCATAAAGATTTGCCGGTTCGATATGCAGGAGAAGGGCTACGGCACGCGGCTGCTGCGAATGTTCATCCGCGAGCTGTTCGCGATGGGCGCGACCAAGATAATACTCGACACCAACCTGAAAAACGAGCGCGCGCGGCATGTCTACGAGAAGCTCGGCTTCAGGCAGACCGGCATCGAGTACGACTCGTGGGAGGATCAGCTCGGCGCGAAGCAGTCTACCGTGTTCTACGAGCTTCTGCCGCAGGACCTGCGATAAAGCCGTAGCGCCTCGGCGGAAGTTTCATACAATAGAGAAGGCAGGGTGAATTCCCTGTCTTCTCTATCTTCACAATCGCGAAAGTCGACTATTGACACACATCATTTGCTGTGCTAATATTTCAGCGTATTTCCACCTGCCGAAAGATATTCGGGGAATGTTAAACGCTTTAGGACGTTTATTCCGTGCGTATAGTGGAAATGTTGAACTAATAGTTGCAAATGCGATGAGTAAGTGGTAAAATACAAAAAATGGGTTTTATTTGCTACGCGGCACAAAAGTCGTGCTTACATATTTGTACGATCGGCACTACTTGGACTGAGGAGGATTCGGATGAAAGGCTTTTTGTATAACAGCGGCAAGCGAGCGATGCGCAAAGGGGGCAGAACGGCAGTTCTCCGCATCCTAGCGCTCGCGCTGTGCGTCGGAATACTCATGCCCTGCTTTGTGCAGGCGCTCCCGGCGGATGAAAGGGGAATATGCGAGGATGATGTCGAGCTGTTCGACGAGGAGCTGCCGCTGCCTGAATATACCGACGAAGGCGAGATTCCTGCCGACGATGCTGATGCGGTGACAAGTGTGGTGCGGGATGTGGCGGCAAACGCGGCGGCGTTGACCTTGGACAATCCGGTACAGTTTGTGCCCGTGCCGGAGGGAAACGTAAATCCAACGCACAAATTCGTAAGCAACTGGAACTATGTGTATGGCGGGACACCCGCGATAGCAGTGGACAAGACTGTTATAGGATACAAGTATTCGTTAGAGCTGTATTTGCAGGAGATGCCGGCTAACGCAGAAAAACTGCGAGAAATCCTGCCAAAGCAGATAAGCTGCACGGGAGGTAACTGGGGAAACGCATTGGTGGCTGCGGGATTTGAGCCTGCCGAAGGGAACAGCGGAACCGGAACTTTGCAAGGATATGTGAATGTCTTATGGGATCTCAGCGGCATATCCGCAAGCATGCTCAGAGACGGCGGCAGCTTTACTATCTATGCACAGCCTATATCGAACCCGGGGTATCTCATCCGCGTAAATACGAACGATACCAGTTGGAAGGATACAAGTGCTGATGGAGTGGCGGACACGGCGGAATCCAAAGCCGTTCTGAATCTCACCGTCACGCTCAGGCAGCTTGACCTCGCCGACCACATTGTCGAATCGGTCGAGCCGGCGGACACGCAAATAAATCTGTTCGACTACTGGGTGGACACCGACGGCGCGGTCGGCGACGACCTTCTCGGCAAGTCGGATATGCACGCGGGCGCAGATGGGGTACAGTCACCGCGCACCGCACCTGCCGACTGGAACCAGGGCATAAACGCGGGACGCCTGCTGCTCTTTGGCGACGGCAACATCCACGCGGGATTCTGGAACAAGGGCGCGGGCGCCGGCGTCGGATACGGCAAATACAATGTCGGAATGACCGGCATTGTCGCGCCTACGCTGGACAAGAACGGCTATCCGGTGATAAACACCACGGCTATGCAGAACGCGCACATGGAAGGATACACCGAAAGCAGCCCGACTGTAAAGGTCGCGGATGCTGAAAAGGGCATATCCGACTGGCAGCTGTGCGGCGACCATACGGACAACTCGCACAGCAGCGCGAACCCGAAGAATATCAGCGACACCGTGCAGGGTTTCTGGAGGAAGAGCGGCAACAGCGCGTCGCTCGACTACCTGTTTGACGGCAACGCCGGAGACTACAAGCGTGTCCACACGAACGTAAAGGGACTGTTCCAGCTGGACGAAAACGGCTATTACTACTATAACATGCGCCGCAATTTCGCCGAGTATGATGAAAATGAGAACAAGTTCATCCTCTATGACGCGGCGGCAGTGGACAGGACCGACGGCATCTACGACACCGAGGGCGGTAAGTGGACGACTCGCCGCAGCGTCGGCAACTTCCTACCCTTCAACAAGGGCGCTCAGGTGTTCGACGGCTTGGATGATAACGGCAAGCTGAGCAGCAGCCCTGCCATAAGCTCGCACAACGAAAAGAGCAGTATAAAGATGAACCACCACCTCGGCATGACGATGACGGTGGACTTCCGCCAGCCGGACGGAGGCAAGGTGAACATGGGCGCGGAGGGAATGAAGCCGATGACCTTCCTGTTCTCCGGCGACGACGACGTCTGGATATTCGTCGACGACGTGCTGGTGCTCGACCTCGGCGGCATACACAGCGAGATATACGGCGTTATCGACTTCTCCACCGGAGAGGTCTGCACCGGTCAGAGCTGGAAGACAAACGGCTTCCCGCACAAGAATGACGGCACGGTGGACATAGACAAGATGAAGAAGGACGCCATGACAAAAAACACGCTCAAGGCGATGTTCACGGCGGCGGGCAAGCATACCGAGGACACGGACTGGTCGGGCAATACCTTCGCGGGCAACACCACCCACACGGTCAAAATGTTCTACCTCGAGCGCGGAAACTACGACTCGAGCCTTGCGATACGCTTCAACCTTCAGTCGCGTCTCTATCAGCAGATAAAGAAGGTCGACCAGAACGGCAAGCCGCTGGAGGGAGTCGAGTTTGCGCTTTACGAGGCAACGACGGCGACGGCGGGAGACGAGGGCGCGATCCGCTGCGCCAACACGCTCGACGGAAACGTGGCCTACATCAAGCAGAGCGGCGACCACTCGATAGCGACGCTCACCACCGGCAAGGACGGCGTGGCGCTCTTTGTCAGCGAGAACGAGATACGCGACGCGCAGGGCAACCTTATCGGCTACGAGCCGTTCAACTTCGCGGACAGAACGGGCGATTTCTACATACTAAAGGAGACGCACGGTCCGGACGGATACCGACCGCTTCCGATAGATATCGTGCTTCAGTTCGACCGAGCAAATACGATGCTGGTAGTCGCCAACCGATGGACGACCGGCGCGTACGCGAGCGCAATATCCAACATCACCGGCAGCGGCAAGATGAGCTACGGCGTTATACAGGACGATGGTACGGTCAGCCGGTCGGACAAGATAGTCGATGCAGATATGCAGGAAAACGGACTTGTCATAGCCACGCCGATGCTGCTTCAGAAGAAAACGAACACATGGCTTGCGCTGTACGGCAACAACGTGGAAGGATTCAAGACGGCACAGATGAAGATGACCGCGGGGGTTGCGGATTCCCAGACCCAGATGGCGATGCGCAGATCGGTGCTGTCAGCGGTACTGTACCAGGCGGCAAGCGAGGGCGAACACGTTCCGCATTGGTATCTGACCTGGGATGACCATACCCGCAGACTGGAGGGCGTGCTTCCCGACCTGCCCGGCGCGGCAAATCGCTTCCGACTCAACAACTCGAACGGCGACATGCAGATGGTCTACAGCATAATCACGCCGACCGCGCTTGAGACGCTCGGCATAGATGAGAAGGATGCGGCTGATCGATACGCCGCGCTCGGTGAGTATGTGCGGAACAAGGCGGCGGAGTTCCGCGCAAGCGAGTCGTCGTGGAGCGAGGAAGAGGCATTGTTCGAGGCGGTAAACACCACCGTTCACGAGATAACCGGAACGGAGGACAGCAATACCGCAAACGGAATGGGCTTCAGCTTCCTCAATGTCAATCAGTTCAACCGCGAATTCCGCTCGCTCATCTATATACCCAACGAACAGCGCGAGCTGCGCGTGCGTAAGGTCGACCAGGACGGCAGGGCGGTAAACGGCGCGGTGTTTGCGCTGTATGACAACGCGAATTGCAGCGGAACCCCGGTAGCCCGCGGCACGACCGCCACGGTCGACGGTGTCGGCGGAACGCTTATCTTCAAGCCGCAGCCGGAGATGAGCGGCAGCAGCGTGAAACAGGGATATGCCCAGATGGTCTGGGCGCGAAGGAGCAACACAAACTACTATCTCAAGGAAATATCCGCGCCTAGTGGATACATCGTCAACCCGACGGTCGTTCCTGTCGTGGTCGGCATCTACTCGATATACGCCGACGCGGGCACGCCGGACGACGGAGTTACCGTCATGGCGGGAGTGGGCAAGCTCGCGCAGACGATGACCAAGTACGCAAGCGACGGCGAGGTGAACATCACCCTTCGCGACATAGTGGCGTACAAGCAGACGCAGCCGTCCGGCGAGTTCGACCTGCACGGATGGAAGGACGAGTATCTGTCCGACACCGCCGCGCCTAATTCGGTGCGCCGCAGCATGAGCCTCCACTACGGACTGAACGCGGTGGTGGACTACGGCCTGCACGACTATGACTACGGCGAGAACATCAATCCGTTCTTCGTCACCGACACCGGATTTGTACGCGCGCAGGTGTACCAGAACTGGGATGCTCTCAAGGACGACAAGTCCGCGCTGACCGGCGAGGATAACAACGGAAACCGCGACGACATCTCCGACACCGAGATAACCAGTCTGTTCAGCCTGCTCAATGTGGTGGTGGTGACCGACCGAACCACTCCCGACACCAAAACCGGAGAGCTGACTGTAAGTAAAAAGATAGTCGGCAGCTCGACGAACTACACCGAAAGCGATTACATGGAGAACTTCATCTTCACGGTGGAGCTTTTCGACGCGTCGGGCGCTCCGCTTTCGGGAGAGTACCGCTTCTACGGCACGCACAAGGCGGGATATGTCGCTAGCGGTGACGAGATACCGCTGCACCACGACGAGTCGATAACCATACTCGGACTGCCCGCGGGAAGCAGCTATAAGGTGACCGAAAAGACCGAAAAGCAGGAGAGCGGTTGGAATTCCAAGCCGGCTTCCGGCGTGGCGGAGGGCAAGGTCGCGGACGGCGAGAACTGCCGGGCGGCGTTTGTCAACAGCAAGGAGCAGTTCCCGCCCGAGGGCGAGCTGATGATAAGCAAGACGGTTACCGGAACGGCGGGAGACACGACTAGGTCGTTTAACTTCACCGTAACATTCATAGGCAGCGACGGACAGCCGCTCTCGAGTGAGCTGAAATTCGACTATGACGGCTCGCTCATGGGAGAGATAGCAAGCGGAGCGGTGATCACGCTTGCGCACGGTCAGTATGTGACCATCCATGGGCTGCTCGCCGGGACGAGTTACACCGTTGTCGAGACCGAGGCGAACGCGGACGGATACACCACCACCGCCGAGGGGGACAGCGGAACTATTGCCAAGGCGGAGATAGCGAAGGCGAGGTTTGTCAACAACAAGGATAAACCGAGACCGTCGTCCGGTCCGGTAGTGCCTACGTCGTCCAGCCCGTCGCCGTCGCCCAGCCCGAGCATGTCACCCAGTCCGTCGCCGTCGAACGACCCGAGCGCGAGCCCCTCGCCGAGTGAATCGCCGTCGCCGAGCGACGACCCAAGCGCAAGCCCTTCGCCGAGCGGCGACCCGAGCGCGTCCACTACACCGAGCGACGACCCGACGAGCAGCACGACACCGAGCGGTGAGCCCGAAACAAGCACGACACCGAGCGAAGGACCGGGGACATCGACACGCCCGAGCCACGAGCCGTTCGTAAGCCCCAGACCCAAGACTTCGCAGAAGCCGCTGCCGCCCGAGCTTCCCGATCCGAACGACCCCGAAACGCCCGAATATTTCACGATTTGGGATGAGGATACGCCTACAACCTACATCAAGGTGTGGGATCCGGAGGAGGAGGAGTTCTACTGGATAGATGAGGATGAGACCGCGCTCGCGGGCTTCAGGATAGACAGGGAAGTACCCACGACAGGCGATTCGAGCAACATGGGACTGTACCTCGCGGTCGCGGTTCTGTCCGCGGCTGGAATAGCGGGACTGTCCTTCAGACGCAAGAAGGAAGAGAAGTAATTATTAAAGAGCCGGTCTTTCACACGAAAGATCGGCTCTTTGTCTGTTCTGGGTTTGATGTGTCATACGCGGCGGAGCGTGCCGCTCTCGATGGCGTATACCTCGCCGATAAACTCGCGCTTGCCGCCGTCGACCACTATCGCGCCGTCGTCGCACAGACCGTATATCGTGTGCTTATCGGACAGCTCGAACAGCGTATGCGGCACGTTATTCGGCTCGAAGTGCGGCTCGACCGAGAAGTCGACGCAGCCGATGCCGTCGTAGATGTGAAGCTCGTAGGTGTGCGGCGGGTCGGAGGTAATGATCGCGGTCTTTGCCATGTTTATCGAACCCGCGCTCATGCCTATCAGCACGCCGTCAAACCCGCGCAGCGTGTCCACAAGCCCGAACTCGACGAAGTATCCGAACTGTGCGAGGGTGTCTCCGCCCGCAAGCCACACGACGTCCGCATCCTCAATCGTCTGTCGCGCCTGCTCGGGGGACAGCCGTCCGTCCACCACTCGCGCGTCGGCAAAGGTTATGCCTGCATCGGCGAACATCCCGACGATGATACTGAAGTATTTGTCGGTCTTTTTGGGCATCCGCTTGAACTCGGACGCGACGAACGCGAACCGACCGCGCTCCGTTATCAATCGACCGAACATTTCGGCGATCTCGGGCGGAAATCCGCTTTCAAAATTGCTTGTCAGCACATATTTCGCCATAATATCACCCCTTGCAGCGCCCGAGCCACTTCTCCCGCCAATCGTCGCGGACAGTCGCGTAGCAGACGAGGTCGTGCCACTCGCCGTTTCGATGGTGCCACGCCTCGCGGCGGCGACCCTCCAGCTTCAGCCCGCACTTTATCATCACGCGGCCAGACTTCGGGTTGTGGTCGTCGTGCTCGGCGCAGATGCGGTGAAAGCCGACCCTGCCGAATAGGTGGTCGATGACCGCGCTGAACGCCTCGGGCATGATGCCCTTGCCCCAGCAGCGCTGCGACAGGCAGTAGCCTATCTCCGCGTATTCGTTCCGCTCGGATATGCGCACGACGCTGATGTTCCCGACCACCTCGCCGCCGAACTCGATAGCCCAGTTGTAGCGGTCGGGTTTGTCGTACTCGGCGCACCACATCTCGAGCAGCGCGCGGGTGGAGGCGGGGGAGTCGTGCGGGTCCCAGGTGAGGTAGTCGGTCACGGCGGGGTCGCTTGCCCAGCCTGAGTACATCGCCTGCGCGTCGTCGGGTGTGAATCGACGCAAAAACAATCGTTCAGTGCGTATTTCAACAGTTCCTGTGTGTGAAAGTGCCATTTTTTATCCTCCTCTCAGTCTATCCATTCGGTTTTCAGCATAGCGTAGACAAGCTCGTCTGTCCACTCCTTGCGGTCGCCGACCCGCTCGTAGCACGCGCTTCGGAAGTGTGCCTCGCGGCGCATCCGCAGCTTTTCCATCACGCGGTAGCTCGCGGTGTTGTCGGCGTTGCAGCGCGCGGTTATCCGGTGCAACCCGAGTTGTTCGAACCCGAACCGCATAAGCGCGTGGGCGGCTTCGGTGGTGTATCCGTTGCGCCACATGTCCTTGCGTAGTATCCACCCAAGCTCGCCGCTTGTGCGATTGGCGTCTACCGTCAGTCCGACGCTTCCGATGTGTTCGCCGGTTTCGCGCAGGCAGATCGCCATGTCGTACTCGCGGCGCGGGTCTTCGGCTTGGTCTGCGAGCTTGCGCTCGACAAACTCGGCGGTCGCGGCGCGGTCGTTCGGACCCCAGCCCATGAAGTACATGTTCTCCGGGTCGCCGCCGTAACGCTGCGTCGAGTCGACGTCGTCGCGCGTGAACTCGCGAATTATCAGTCGTTCTGTCTCGAAAATCATCGCAGTTTCCTCCCGATGTGCAGAAAGTGTTCGGCGAAGGACAGCAGCTCGTCGCGCTCGGCAAGGCGTTCGCCGAAGTCCAAAAGCCGCCGGTAGGTCGCGTCGTCCGCGCTCATGACATTGTGTATGAACGGCGCGAGCACGCTCTCGCTGCCGATGAAGTGCAGCTTTTCGAGGTCGTCGAAACTGCCCATGAACTGCTCCGCCTCGTCCTGGAAGCACATATATGCGCGGGTGAAGCCGTCGCCGTGGAACGCCTCGCGCCGCTCTATCTGCCCGAGGTCGGTGTCGATAAGCTCGAGCGGTGCCGCGTCGTACTTGTCGCCGCCGCCGATAAGCTCGCGGAGCAGGAACACCATGCCGCCGTAGAAGGAGATGAACGCCGTCGACAGCGTTCCGCCGACCTTGAGGCAGTCCATGCAGCTGTTCACCGCCATTCGACGGTCAGCCTCGTCGGTAAGGTGGTAGAGCGGACCCATAAGCAGGACGTGGTCGAACTCACCATCCACAAGCTCGCGGACTTTGCGCGCGTCGCCGGCGATGCCGCTGAGCTTCAGCCCAAGCTCGTCCGCCTTGGCGAGCCCGAACTTCACGTTCTCCTCGGCGAGGTCGAACAGCGTCACGTCGCAGCCCATCTCGGCAAGCCACAGCGAGTAGCGCCCCGGACCGCCGCCGCAGTCGAGCACGCGGTCGCCCGGCTTTATGTACCTCGCGAGGAAGCGCTTGTTCAGCTCGAACTCGACGCGCGCGCCGCCGTCGAAGCGCGACCACTCCTTGTTCGCGTCCTCGTTGTAGTGCGCGCGGACGATGTCGACGTCCTGCTTTGCAAGCTCGGCGTTGAACTTTCCGTAGTACGTCTGGTTCTCCATAGTAAACCCTCCAAATAAAAAATTAAGCGGTATGGGATGTGTGAATTCCCATACCGCTTGTTAACGAATTGTGTTAAAATTTCTTATTCGCTAAAAACGCGTACAGGAGGACGAGCCGACGGGGTTGCGTAACCCTTCGACATGGTATCGACTGCAATATTAAGCTGCCAGAAGCGATGGCTTGTCACGGTCGAGTTCCTCCTGTAAAAATTTTGTTCAGTATATCACGAGGGAAATCGTTTGTCAACACCCAAAATTGAAAATTTTTCGACGGAATATTTTTTGATGTTGCAATATAAGCACAAATATGTTATAATTGCCAAAATAAGTTACTCTGACAAATGACTATCAGCGCGGAAAAGGAGAAAATAATATGTATAACTACAGGAAAACTATTGCGCTATGCCTGCTGCTCGCGGGACTGCTCCTGCTCTGCGCCGCCTGCTCGGACGATGAACAGCCGAGTGTGGAACCGACCGGATTTGCGCCGGGGACCATCGTAATGATTTCGCCAAGCACGGAACCGGTGGTTTTGAAGATCAAAGACGGCTTTCTGGATATAACCGCTCCCAGTGCCGACGCAATAGCCGAGCTCGCGGGCAGCGAGGAGATAGGATCGCTCTCGCTAATGGAGTGCGGAGTGGACGTGATTTTGCCCGAGATACCGAACCTCAGGTCGTTTCAGATAGAGTGGATCGGCGGCGAGGATGGGGTCATAGACCTAAGCGCCTGCACGTCGATAAAGAGCATATCATTTTTCGGCAAACGAGTACCGAACACGCTCAATCTGGGGCAGTCGGTTGAGGAGCTGCATCTCAACCAAAATTCGGGCGAGTTCGACGAGGACTACATAGCGTCGCTGCCGAACCTCAAGTGGCTGACCCCGAACAAATCGTACGACCTCGCCAAACTGCCGCCGATTGAGCGACTGTCGCTGTTCATCGGCGAGTGCGACCTGTCGGTGCTTGAAGATGCGGAGATTGAAGTGTTGGTGGTGGACGGAGCTGACTTCCACGGCGTACACGACGAGACGCTCGCGACCTTCCGCGGCGCGAAGTCGCTCAGGGCGATGCAGATAAGCGACGAGTACATAACCGACATCTCGCCGATTCTCGACCACGCACCCGAGCTTGAAATTCTGCTGCTATCCGTGGACGCGTCGCAGGAGAACTGGTCAGAGCTTAGCGTGGCGGAGGTCACGAGCGAAAACGCCGAGCTTCTTGACCTGCTCGAGTCGAACATTCCGAGAGCGCAGCTCGATGAACTGATCGCGCGAGGCTGCACGATACGGCTGCTGCCCGACTACTCGGTGCGCGAGCCGAGCATATAAAATCAAAAAAGAGCTGCCTTCGGGCGGCTCTCTTTTTGCTCTGTTTGCCTCTGTACTTTGCGGTGAAGTTGTGATATAATCACTATATGCGTATTTATGTAGAAAAACCGAATATGCGGCGGATGCGTCCGAGCCTTCGGATGTGCGCCCTGCTCTGCGCGACAGCCCTGCTGCTCGGCGGATGCTCGGCGTTCGACACCGGCGGGGAGCTGTTCTCGCTGCCCAAGGTCGCGGGATTCGTCACCGAGCTTCAGACCGAGATAGACGCGGTGCTCGCCGAGGGCGGTGAGTACGCGGCGCCAATAAGCGGCACGAACCGACAGTCGGTGCAGATGGAGGATCTGGACGGCGACGGCGTCGAGGAGGCGATACTCTTTATCCGCACAGCCGACGCGCTGAAGATATGCGTGTTCCGCCAGGACGAGGCGGGCGGATACAGCCGCTTTGCCGAGGTGGAGGGCTACGGCACCAACTTCGACAGCATCGGCTACAGCGACCTCATCGGCGACGGTCGGAGGGAACTGCTCGTCGGCATAAGCGTCGGCGTCGGCATGCCCAAGGCACTGTCGGTCGTGTCGCTCGGCGACGACGGCCCTAAGGAGCTGCTGTCCGCGACATACACCGGCTATACGGCGCTGGACCTGAACGGCGACGGCTCGCGCGAGCTGATAATCGCGCGGCACGACGCGGAGTATTCGAGCGGTGTCGCGGAGGTCTACCGCTTCAGCGATGAGGACGGCAAGCTCGAAATGGACGCGTCCACGCCGCTGAGCGCGGGAATAAGCTCGCTTAGGCGCATAAAAACGGGGTATCTTCGCGACGCGACGCCGGCGGTGTTCATAACCGGACTCACCAGCGCGGACGGCTCGGAGCGGATGATAACCGATGTGTGTGCATATCGCGACGGCTCGCTTGTCAACGTGACGCTCAGTCCCGAGACCGGTCAGAGCGTGGAAGTGGTGGCAAACGTCGGCGCGAACGGCGAGGACATAGACGGCGACGGCGTGTTCGACCTGCCCATGCCGGTGATCCTGAGCAGCTACAACAACCGCGCGACAAACGATGTCTTTCGCAAGATAGTGTGGCGGAACTACACGGTCGACGGCGTGGCGCAGGAGGTCATGCAGACCTTCCACAATACGTCGGACGGATGGTATCTGGTGCTTCCCGAGGCGTGGAAGAACGCAAACCTCGCGGTCGATCGGCGAAGCGCATCGAATGATGAGCGGGTCATCGTCTTTTCGATAGTTTCCGACGAGGGGGAGGCGACTCCGCTGCTCGAGATATACTCGCTGACCGGCGAGAACCGGATAAGCCGCTCCAAGCTGCCCGGACGCGCGGTGATAAGCAACGCGGACACTCGGACGGTGGCATCCACCATCTACGCGGTGCGGCTTGGGGACTTGGCTGGCACCGAGTTTGAGAGGTATCTTCCCACCGTCGATGAGGTGGCCGGCTCGTTCAAACTAATACAGACCGAATGGCTGACAGGGGAGTTGACAAGCTGATGAGAAAGATTCTTGTGCTCGAGGACGAGGACTCGATACGCGGCTTTGTGGTGATAAACCTCAAGCGCGCGGGCTACGAGGTGGTTGAAGCCGCGACAGGCGAGGAGGCGCTCGACCGGCTCGCCGAAAATCCGGACGTGTCGGTGGCGCTGCTCGACATAATGCTGCCCGACATCGACGGATTCGAGGTCTGCCGGCGCATCCGCGCAACCAACATGAACATCGGCATAATCATGCTTACCGCGCGCACGCAGGAGATAGACAAGGTGACCGGGCTTATGACCGGCGCGGACGACTATGTCACAAAGCCGTTCTCGCCGACCGAGCTCACGGCGCGCATTGACGCGGTCTGCCGACGGGTGGGCATTGAGGAGAACACCCAGTCGAAGGATGAGCTGCGGCGCGGTCCGTTCATCCTGAACATGGAAAACCGCACGCTAGACCGCGGTGCGAAGCGTATAAAGCTCACGCAGGTCGAGTATACGATAATCAAGCTGTTCATGGAGAGCCCGGGCAAGCCGATGAGCCGCGAGGACATACTTCACAGCGTATGGGGCAAGGACTACTTCGGCGACCTGAAGATAGTGGACGTTAACATCCGCCGTCTTCGCATGAAGATAGAGACCGACCCGCAGAACCCCGAATTTCTCTGCACCGTCTGGGGATTCGGGTACAAGTGGGGCAAGTAAGACGATAAGGAGCGCGGTGCTTTGAACGCAGAGAGCAGAGAGATAGAGACGACCCGACCGCGGCGCGGCATGGGAATAAAACGGCGCTGGATGCTTAACAGTCTCAGCGTTGTTATCGTCGTACTGCTCGTCGCGGTCGTATCCTTCAGCACATTCATCGTGAGCTATCACTATTCGAACATGCGCGTGTCGCTTGAGCAGAACGCGGTCGCGACGGCGCGTGCCTTCAACGGCTCGTATACATCCAGCTACTCGACCTACTACTCCTACGCGAAGTCGTATGTCGAAAACTTTCCCGACCGCCAGCGGCTCGAGCTTGAGTTTGTCAACTCGAACGGAAGGCTGATATTCTCGTCATCCGGCGTGCCTGCGGGAACGGCAGTGGACACCCAGGACGTAGCCGACGCGATATCCAGCGGTGCGGTGCGGTCGTGGAGCGGTAGGTCGAGCGACACCCGCGAGCGGATAATGTCGGTGAGCTGCCCGATACAGCTCGCGTCGGGACAGACGGTCGGTGCGGTGCGGTATGTCACCAGCCTCTCGCTCGTCGATTCGCGAGTGCTCATCCTTATACTTTTCGCGACCGGACTGGGGCTTATAGTCTTCGGATTCGTCGTGCTCTCCAACCGATTCTTCATCCGCTCGATAGTCAACCCCGTCCGCGAGATAAACGGCATTGCGAAGAAGATAGCCGAGGGCAGCTACGGCGCGCAGATAGACAAGGAGTTCAACGACGAGATAGGCGAGCTGTGCGACACGATAAACGAGATGTCCACCGAGATATCCAAGGCGGAGAAGGTGAAAAACGACTTTATCGCGTCGGTCTCGCACGAGCTTCGCACACCGCTGACGGCGATAGCGGGATGGGCGGAGACGGTGCAGTACATGGACGACCGAGACGAGATACGCGCGGCGTCCGAGACGATACTCAAGGAGGCGAAGCGGCTTACATCGCTTGTGGAGGAGCTGCTGCTCTTTACCTCGATGGACGGCGGCCGGCTGAAACTTCAGATGGAGCAGATAGACATGGCCGCGGAGTTTGAGGAGGTCGTGTTTGTCTATCGGCAGACGCTGCGCGAGAAGGGAATACAGCTCGAGTACAGCTGCGCCGACGATGTCCCCGAGATAACCGGCGACGCCGAGCGCTTAAAGCAGGTGTTCTACAACATCCTCGATAACGCGGCAAAGCACGGCGGCGACGGCGGACGGATAGCCACGTCGATAACCTTCGACGGCAGCGAGGTTGCGATACGGATACGCGACTTCGGAAACGGCATACCGGCAGCCGACCTGCCGTATGTCAAGCAGAAGTTTTACAAGGGCGCAAGCTCTACGCGCGGCAGCGGCATAGGACTTGCGGTCGCAAACGAGATTGTCGAGCTGCACGGCGGCAGGCTGGACATAGAATCAAACGTCGGCGAGGGCACGGCGGTGACTATTCGCATACCGCTCTCACTCGACGCGGAAAACAGGAAAAGGAAGTAAAAAGCAGTGAAGAAGACACAGTGCAAATTCAAGACATCCATAGGCGGACAGGCGCTGATAGAGGGCGTTATGATGCGCGGACCGCACAAGGTCGCGCTGTCGGTGAACACGCCAAGCGGCATTGTCACCGAGGTGGAGGACTATGTCGCTCCCAAGGAGAAGCACAAGATTTGGGGCGTGCCGCTGATACGCGGCATTGTCGGCTTCGGCTCGTCGATGGCGGTGGGAGTCAAGGCGCTCATGCGCTCCGCCGACCTCGCGGTGGAGGAGGACGACGAGGAGCCGTCCAAGTTCGACAAGTGGCTGTCCAAGCACTTCTCCAAGAAGACGGTGGATGGGTTTATCACCACCTTCGCGCTGGTGCTCGGCATACTTCTGCCTATCGCGCTGTTCTTCCTGCTGCCCAGCTTCCTTGCGGGGCTGCTCGGACGGTGGATAGGCACCGGAATCTGGCGAAGCCTTGTTGAAGGCGCGATACGAATAGTCATCTTCATCGGCTACCTCGCGCTGATGAGCTGCATGAAGGATATGCGGCGCACGTTTGCCTACCACGGCGCGGAGCACAAGTCGATATACTGCTACGAGGCGGGACTCGACCTCACCGTCGAGAACGTCCGCCCGCAGCCGAGACAGCATCCGCGATGCGGCACGAGCTTCCTCTTTGTTGTGATAATCATAAGCATACTCGTCACCAGCCTGCTCGGGTTTGCGAACATATCGAACACCTTCGCCCGCGCGGGACTGCGGCTTGCACTGCTTCCGGTCATCGTCGCGATAAGCTACGAGCTGAACATGTGGGTGGGACGCCACGACAACCGGCTCTCGCGCATACTCCGCGCGCCGGGAATGTGGCTCCAGAACCTCACGACCAAGGAGCCGGACGACGCGATGATAGAGACCGCGCTCGCGTCGCTCAAGGCAGTCCTGCCCGAGCGGGAAGGCGAGGATCGCTGGTGAGCGCGACATATCACGAGCTGCTGCTCGACACGCGCCGAAGGCTCGAGCAGGCAGGATTGAGCGGTGCACAGATAGAGGCGCGGTTCATCGTGTGCCACGCCTGCGGCAAGAGCCGCGACGAGCTTGTCCGCGACGCGCAGCTCCATGTGACGGCGGAGAAGATGGCGGCGGTGGACGAGCTGGTGACACGTCGGCTGTCCGACGAGCCGCTCGCGTACATACTCGGCGAGTGGGAGTTCATGGGCAGAACGATAGAGGTCACGCGCGACACGCTCATCCCGCGCTCGGACACCGAGATACTCTGCGAACAGGCGATAGACGCGCTCGGCGAGGGAGGACGGCTGCTCGATCTATGCTGCGGCAGCGGGTGCGTGGGACTGTGCGCCATAGCCGAGGTGAAGAACGCGACCGCCGTGCTCTGCGACCTTGTCAAACCCACGCTCGCGGTCGCGCGGCGAAACGCCAGAAAACTCGGACTGTCTGCACGAGCGCTGTTTGTCGGCGAGGACGCGACGCTGCCCCTGCCCGAGGCGCTCGGAAGGTTCGATGTCATTGTCTCAAACCCGCCGTACATCCCGCACGGAGACCTCGCGGCGCTCGACCGATCGGTGCGCGGCTACGAGCCGATGGCGGCGCTCGACGGAGGGGACGACGGACTTGACTTCTACCGCGCGTTCGCTCGAAATCTGAAGCGCTGCCTGAGCGACGGCGGCAGGGCGATGTTCGAGGTCGGCGCGGGTCAGGCGAGAGCGGTGGCGGACATATTCGCGCGAGCCGGATGGACGGTGGATGAGATAGTCCGCGACCTTGCCGGCATAGAGCGGGTAGTGAAATGTGGGCTTGACTAATTTCAAATTTAGTTATATAATGTAATAGAACAAACTTTCGTGGAGGTTGGGATATGGACAGCGAAAAGAAAAAAGCACTTGAAACTGCACTGGCAAACATCGAAAAGAAGTATGGAAAGAACGCGGTCATGCGTCTCGGAGAGAAAAGCGATATGCAGGTCAGCGCGATCTCTACCGGATCGCTGTCGCTCGACCTCGCGCTCGGAATCGGCGGCATCCCGCGCGGACGCATAATCGAGATATACGGACCGGAGTCGTCGGGCAAGACGACGCTTGCGCTTCACATGATAGCCGAGGCGCAGAAGTCGGGCGGAGTTGCGGCGTTTGTCGACGCGGAGCACGCGCTCGATCCGGAGTACGCGGCGGCGCTCGGCGTCAATGTCGACGACCTGCTGATAAGCCAGCCGGACGACGGCGAGCAGGGACTTGAGATAACCGAATCGCTCGCGCGCAGCGGCGCTGTCGACCTGATAGTCGTCGACTCGGTCGCGGCGCTCGTGCCGAAGATGGAGATAGAGGGTTCGATGGGCGACAGCTTCGTCGGACTGCACGCGCGGCTGATGAGCCAGGCGCTCCGCAAGCTCGCGGGCGTCATGGCAAAGAGCAGCTGTGCGGTCGTGTTCATAAACCAGCTGCGCGAGAAGGTCGGCGTGATGTACGGAAACCCGGAGGTCACGACCGGCGGCCGCGCGCTGAAGTTCTACGCGTCGGTGCGAATCGACATCCGCCGCGCCGACTGGATAAAGTCGGGCAGCGAGAACATCGGCGTCTACACCCGCGCGCGTGTGGTCAAGAACAAGATGGCGCCGCCCTTCCGCGAGGCGTACTTCGACATCATGTTCGGCACCGGCATAAGCCACGAGAGCGAGATTGTCGAGCTGGGCGAGCGCGGCGGCATGATAACCAAGAGCGGCTCGTGGTACTCGATAGGCGAGGATCGCATCGGACAGGGACGCGACGCCGCGCGTAACTATCTCACCGAGCATCCGGACGTGGCGCAGGAGATAGAGAAGCAGATACGCACGGCGTATCTCGAGGACCCGACCATCTTCAACGCGAAGAAGAAGGCGGCTGCGGGCAAGGCTACCGCCAAGTCGACCGCGAAGGCTGTTTCGGTCGAGGCGGAGGACGAAGAAGAATAAGCCATGGCAAAGATCCTGTCGGTGCGGCAGGGCGAGGACGGAACGCTCATTGAGCTTGACCCCTACGGCGAGATAGTCTGCAAAGCGGACATGACCGAGCTTCTGCCGCTGGTCGGACTGGAGCTTGACGACGAGAGCGAGGCGGAACTGCTTCGGACGCTAACCATGCCGGCGCTGGAGGCGGGCGCATATCAGCTTGGAATGCGCGCGCTGACGCGAAAGAAGCTGGTCGAAAAACTCGTCGAGAAGGGGCACGACCCGTTCCTTGCCGAGCGTGCGGCGGATAAGCTCGAGGATATGGGCGCGCTCGACGACGCCGAGTATGCGAGGATGTTCGCGCAGGACCGAGCGGTGCGCGGCTGGGGCGAGATACGCATACGTGCCGAGCTGCGAAACCGCGGCGTGGACGAGGACTACATCGACTGCGCGATAGGCGAGCTCGAGTCGAGCGAGGACGCGATAGAGGCGTTCATAATCTCCAAGTGCCACGGCGAACCGCTCGACCGCAAGGCGGCTAAGAAGGTGTCCGATGCCCTGGCACGCAAGGGATTCAGGTGGGACGAGATCTCGCCTATACTCAGAAGGTATACGGAGGACTAGAATGGCAACGATAGGTCTTGTGTCACTCGGATGCGACAAAAACCTGATAAACAGCGAGCAGATGCTCTGGCGGCTGATGGACGCGGGGCATGAGATACTCGAGACCGCCGAGCTTGCCGAGGTGGTCATCGTCAACACATGCGCGTTTATCGAGGCGTCGCGCCTTGAGTCGATTGAGAATATTCACGAGATAGTCGACGCGATGGTGAAGAACCGTGTCGACGGCGTAGGCGGCAACGTCGAGCACATAATCGTCGCCGGCTGCCTTGCAGAGCGCTATCGCGGCGAAATAATGGATGAGATTCCCGAGGTGGACGCGGTGGTCGGCTGCGGCAGTTTCGACGAGATAGTCGAGGTGGTCGAGCGGGTGACAGGCGGCGAGACCGGAGTCACAGCGTTCGGCGACATCAACGCGCCGCTTGAGGAGTGCCCGCGATTCGTCACCGGCGAGAGCTTTTCGGCGTACCTCAAGATCGCCGAGGGCTGCTCGAACAACTGCGCATACTGCGTCATACCGTCGCTTCGAGGCAGATTCCGCAGCCGCGAGATGGACAAGATTGTCGACGAGGCGGAGGCTCTTGCGCAGATGGGCGCGAAGGAGATAATCCTTGTCGCGCAGGATCTGACGATGTATGGGCGCGACCTCTACGGCAACGCGGCGCTGCCCGAGCTTATCGACCGCATCTGCGCGCTCGAGGACGTGCAGTGGCTGCGGCTGCTCTATCTCTATCCCGAGGGCGTGACCGACGAGCTTATCGACTGCATAAAGCGCAATCCCAAGGTGCTGCGCTGTCTGGATATACCGATACAGCACGTCAATTCGGGCATACTTAAAGCGATGAGACGCCGCACCGACGGCGAGCAGATACGCGGGCTGTTCACAAAACTTCGCGCGGAGCTGCCTGGCGTTGTGATACGCACCTCGATAATCATAGGACTGCCCGGCGAGGGCGAGGAGGAGTTCGCGGAGCTGTGCGACTTCCTTCGCGAGTACAAGCCGGAGCGTGCCGGATTCTTCGCCTACTCGCCCGAGGAGGGCACACCGGCGGCGGAGATGGAGCGTCCGGACGAGGACGTCGTCTCCCGACGGATGGAGGCTGCCGAGATGATTCGCGACGAGATTGTCGAGCAGTACAACGAGAGCCTCGTCGGCAAGACGATAGACGTGCTCTGCGAGGGTGCCGACCCGATAATCAAGATGGCGTTCGGCAGGACATACGCCGACGCGCCGGAGATAGACGGCAAGGTGTTCTTCCCGCCGCGCGGAAGCGCGAAGGCGGGGGACATCAAGACTGTGCTCATCGAAGATGTCATGGACGGAGACTTGTTCGGAAAGATGCTCTAAACACCCCTGTTTAGGAGGTATTGTTCGTGAAAACCGCAAATATCATCACGCTTATCCGAATAGCTATGATACCGTTTTTTATCGCGGCATGGTACTTTCTGCCGTGGTATGTGGCGTTCGCGATATTTGTCGTTGCCTGCGCGACCGATAAGCTGGACGGCTATATCGCGCGGCACTACAACCAGGTGACGACGTTCGGAAAGTTTATCGACCCGCTGGCGGACAAGCTGCTGATATGCTCGGCGCTCATGCTGCTCGTGTCCGACGGCACGGTCAGCGCTATCGCGGCGATAATCATAATCGCGCGCGAGTTTATCGTCACGTCGCTTCGCGTGGTCGCGATGAGCGAGGGACGGGTGCTCGCCGCGTCGGTAAGCGGTAAGGTGAAGATGGTCGTGCAGTGCATCGGGATCGGCGCACTGCTTACGCCGCTGTTCTTCGAGGGCGGACCGCTCACGAGCGGAGCGGTGTTCGATATTCTGTACAGCGACATAATCGTGTGGGTGGTCGCCGCGGTAACGCTTTGGTCGGGCGCCGAATACTGTATTAAGAACCGGGATGTGATAAGCAGTTTCTAAACCGGGAGGTCTTTTACAGTGTTTTTCGCAAAGATGCGCGCCGACTTGCGTTCGATACGCGAGCGCGATCCGGCTGCCCGCAGTTCGTCTGAAATATTTTTTCTCTATTCGGGATTTCACGCGGTGCTCTACTATCGGGCAAGCCACAGGCTGCTCAAGATGCACTTAAAGGGGCTTGCGCGGTGGGTGTCCCAGCTCGGACGGTTCTTCACCGGAATCGAGATACACCCCGGCGCGGAGATAGGCAGGGGGCTTTTCATCGACCACGGCATGGGCGTTGTGATAGGCGAGACCTGCGTCATCGGCGACGGCGTGACGATATACCAGGGCGTGACGCTCGGCGGAACCGGCAAGCATGCGGGCAAGCGCCATCCGACGATAGGAGACGGCGTGGTCATCGGTGCGGGCGCGAAGGTGCTCGGTCCGTTCACCGTCGGCGACGGGGCAAAGATAGCGGCGGGCGCGGTGGTGCTCGACGAGATACCGCCGGGAGCGACGGCTGTCGGCGTGCCCGCGCGGGTGGTGAGGATAAACGGCGAGCGCGTCGACGCGCGGGCAAGCGAGCTTGACCAGATCCACATACCCGACCCGGTCGCGCAGGAGCTGTGCAGGCTGCGGGTGCGGATAGAGGCGCTCGAGAAAACTTTTGGGGATAAAACGGACACGGAGGTCGATGATATATGATAGTTTACAACACTTTGAGCCGCAAAAAGGAGGAGTTCAAGCCGCTGGAGGGGAACACCGTCCGCATGTACTCCTGCGGTCCGACCGTCTACGGCTACGCGCACATCGGAAACCTGCGCACATATGTGTTTATGGACGAGCTGCGCCGCGTTCTCAAGTGGAACGGCTACAAGCTGAAGCACGCGATGAACATAACCGACGTCGGACACCTTGTCAGCGACTCGGACTCGGGCGAGGACAAGATGGCAAAGACCGCCCGCGAGCAGAAGAAGACGCCGTGGGAGATCGCCGCCTTCTACACCGAGCAGTTCTTCAAGGACATAGACGCGCTGAACATCGGCCACCCGGAGATAATCTGCAAGGCGACCGACCACATCCCCGAGATGATAGACTATGTCGTCAAGCTCCAGGAGCGCGGCTACGGCTACGAGACCTCCGACGGCATATATTTCGACATCGGCAAGCTGCCGAACTACGGCTGCCTGAGCCGCGCGAATCTCGAGGAGCAGCAGGCGGGCGCGCGCGTCGAGGTGAACAGCGAGAAGCATCACCCCGCCGACTTCGCTCTCTGGAAGAAGGCGCCCAAGGAGCACATTATGCAGTGGGAGTCGCCGTGGGGCATGGGCTACCCGGGCTGGCATATCGAGTGCTCGGCGATGGGACTGAAATATCTCGGCGAGGAGTTCGACATACACACCGGCGGCGTGGACGCGATACCGATACACCACGAAAACGAGATAGCGCAGTGCGAGGGTCTGTTCGGTCACCCGGCGGCGCGCGTCTGGATGCACGGCGAGTTTTTGCAGGTGGACGGCGGCAAGATGTCCAAGTCGCTCGGAAACGTCTATACCGTCGACGAGCTTAAAAAGCGCGGCTACGACCCGCTCGACTACCGATTCTTCTGCCTCAGCGCGCACTATCGCAACAAGCTGAACTTCACCTTCGAGGGCATGGACGGCGCGAAGTCGGGGCTTAAGAACCTCCGTGCCGCGACGCTTGCGCACAAGGGAGCGTCGGGCAAGCTGTCCGAAGCCGAGCGCGCCGAGCTGATGGGCGCGTTCGAGGAGGCGATAAACGACGACCTGAACATACCCAAGGCGCTCGGCGTTGTCTGGAATGCCGCCCGCCGTGCGGAGAAGTCGAACGACATCTACGAGCTGCTCTGCAAGTTCGACGAGATACTCGGCATCGACATCGCGCGCGAGCCGGAGAAGAAGGAGGACGAATTCGTCCCCGACGCCGAGACTCAGGCGCTCATCGACGCGCGCACCGCGGCAAAGAAGGCGAAGAACTGGGCGGAGGCGGATCGAATCCGCGACGAGCTTGCCGCAAAGGGCATAAAACTCATCGACACTCCGAATGGGGTGAAGGCTGTAAAGGAATAATCACATGAAACTGATGCTGCTCGACGGCTCGAACCTTGTCCATCGCGCGTACTACGGCATCCGACCGTTTACCACGTCGGACGGCTTGCACACCAACGCAATCTACGGCTTCTTTTCCACGCTGCTGAAACTGCTCGAGGAGGAGAAGCCCGACCGCATCCTCGTCGCCTTCGACACCGAGGCTCCAACCAAGCGTAAACTCGCGTTCGAGGCGTACAAGGCGCAGCGCGCGCCGCAGGATCCCGAGCTTGCCGAGCAGTGGGAGCCGATAAACGAGCTGCTCGACGCGTGCGGCATCCGCCATTTCGCAACCGAGGGCTACGAGGCGGACGACATAATCGGCACGCTCAGCCGCATGAACGCCGAGGCGGGTGAGGAGACGCTCGTCGTAAGCGGCGACCGCGACATGCTCCAGCTCACAAGCGCGGACGTGTCGGTCAGATATGTCTCCACCGCGAAGGGTCAGACCACCACCAAGCTGTACACCCCCGAGAGTTTCGAGGAGGAGTACGGCTTTGAGCCTATCCGCCTCATCGACCTCAAGGCGCTGATGGGCGACGCGTCGGACAACATCCCCGGCGTGGCGGGCATAGGCAAGAAGGGCGCGACCGACCTGATAACCGCGTTCGGCACGCTCGACGGCGTGTACGCAAACCTCGACGACCCGCGCATCAAGCCGGGCATGCGCGCAAAGCTTGAATCGGGGCGGGAGATGGCATATCAGAGCTACGAGCTTGCGACCATCGACCGACGCATCTCGCTCGACTTCGGCCCTTCCGACCTGAAGCCGGCAAACTTCGACCGCGCGGCGCTGTACAAGCTGTTTCTGCGGCTCGAATTCCGCGCGTTCATCCAGAAGCTCGGACTTACGGCGGAGGACGGAGGACAGTCGGACGACGCCGAACCTCTTGCGCCTCAGCGGGTGTACGAGCGGACGGAGCTGGACGAGAACAGCGTGTCCGAGCTTATGTCGCTCGACCGCGCCGCCGTCGCGTGGCAGCCGGGACTGGACGCGTTCTGCGTCTCGACCGACGGCAGGACGATGCTCGTCCGCGGACAGAACTTCGCCGACTACTCGAGGCTGCTGCGCGACTTCTTCGGCGGAGATACGAAAAAGATAGTTCACGGCTCTAAATCGCTCTATCGCGAGCTTTTGGAGGCAAATATCGAGCCGAAAAATTTTGTTTTCGACACCGAGCTAGCGGCGTATCTCATCGACCCGTCGCTCGGAAAGTACCCGATAGACCGCGTCGCGCTCGGTTATCTGCACCGCGACATCCCGCCGAAGGACGCGTACAGCGAGCCGGACTGCTTCGGCGCGCTTGCCGACTGCTCGGGAGCGATAGACGCGATATGTGCGCACGCCGAGGCGACGCTCGAGCTTATGGACACGCTGTCGTCTAAGATAGATGAACTCGGGATGCACGAGCTGCTTGTCGACCTCGAGCAGCCGCTTGCGCTGGTGCTTGCCGAGATGGAACGAAACGGCATGGCGCTGGACAGTGCGGCTATCCGCGCGTTTGGGGACAGCCTCGCCGAGCGGATAGCGGACATCGAGAAGCAGATTTTCGCCTATTCGGAGGGCGAATTTAACATAAACTCGACCAAGGCGCTCGGCGAGCTGCTGTTTGAAAAGCTCGGGCTTCACGCCACAAAGAAGACCAAATCGGGCTACTCGACCGACGCGGAGACGCTCGGCAAGCTGCGCTCGCAGCACCCGATTATCGACCTGATACTCGAATACCGCCAGCTCACCAAGCTGAAGTCCACCTACTGCGACGGACTTCTCAAGGTGGTGAACGACGACGGCCGCGTCCGCACGACCTTCAACATGACCGCAACGGTCACAGGGCGGCTCAGCTCCACCGACCCGAACTTGCAGAACATTCCGGTGCGCCGAGAGCTTGGAACCGAGATACGGCGCTGCTTCAAGGCGGCGGACGGCTGCGTGTTCGTCGACGCCGACTACTCGCAGATAGAGCTGCGCATCCTCGCGCACATCGCGGACGACGAGGCGATGATCGCGGCGTTTAACAGCGGCGACGATATCCATACGATAACCGCGTCGCAGGTGTTCGGTGTGCCGGCGGACGAGGTGACAGGCGACGAACGCCGCCGCGCGAAGGCGGTCAACTTCGGCATAGTCTATGGTATTTCGGCGTTTTCGCTCGCCGACGACATCGGGGTTTCAAACGCCGAGGCGAAGCGGTATATCGAGAACTATCTCAGCCACTATCATGGCATACGCGACTATATGGAGCGGTCGCGCGAGTCGGCAAAAGAACTTGGATATGTTACGACTATCCTTGGTCGCAGGCGATACTTGCCCGAATTGCAGTCGAAAAATTTCAATCTGCGCTCATTCGGCGAGCGTGCCGCGATGAACGCGCCGATACAGGGCAGCGCCGCCGACGTGATAAAGCTCGCGATGATCCGCGTCCGCGATCGACTGCGCCGTGAGGTGCCGGAGGCGAAGCTGGTGCTTCAGGTACACGACGAGCTTATCGTCGAGACGCCGGAGGCGCGCGCGGAGGAGGTCAAACGCCTGCTCTGCGAGGAGATGCAGTCGGTCATGCCGCTGAAAGTGCCGCTCATCGCCGACGCCGCGTGCGGCAAGACCTGGTACGACGCGAAGGACTGATAAAAAAGGCTCATCGAACGCCCGGTTCGGTGAGCCTTTTTGCTTACTCCTCGGTTATCGCTTCCAAAACGTAGCCGCCGTAGTAGCTCCAGGGCGCGTGCGTGTTGTCAAACTCCATGCTCGTCATCACGCACACCAAATTCAGCTCGGGCTGGACGAATATCAGCTGTCCCCACGCGCCCTGGGCGAAGTATGTACGGTACGACTTGGTGTTGCCGAAGTCCTTTACCCAGAACTGGTATCCGTAGGACGCGTATCCGCCAGAGCGCTGATACTGAATGGATGTACACTCGTCCACCCACTCGGCAGGGATGAGCTGCGCGCCGTTCCACTCGCCTCGCTGAAGCATGAGCTGACCGAACTTTGCCATGTCGCGCGGGTTCATCCTAAGTCCGTTGCCCGCGTCGCAGATGCCCTGCGGGTCGACACCCCACTCGTAGTCGGTTATGCCCATCGGCATAAAGAGGTACTCGTCGGCGTAGTCGGCAAGCGGGCGACCGACCGCCTTTTCGATTATCGCGCCGAGCAGGTGAGTGCCGCCGGTGGTGTAGTTGAAGTAGCTGCCCGGCGTGCGGACTATCGGCCGCGCGAGGACGTAGTCCACCCAGTTTTCGCTTGTGCGCCAGTCCTCCCAGTTGGTGTTTTGGTCATACTCGTTCCAGCTCATGCCCGACGTGTGGGTGAGCAGATGGCGGACTGTCACGTCAGCCCACGCGCTCGACGGATCTATCTGCGGGAAATATTCGGAGATGGGGCGGTCGAGGTCGGAATCTATGTAGCCCTGCTCGACGGCAAGACCGAACATGATGGCGGTCACGCTCTTGGACGCCGAGTGTATGTCGATGAGAGTGGATTCGTCGTAGCCCTCGCGGTAGAGCTCGTCGACTATCACGCCGTCGCGCACGATCACGAGCGTGTATATCCTCGTCGACTCGAGCGCGGAGTGGAGATTTGCGAGAACGGCACTGTCCATGCCGTGGTTCTCGGGCGTGTCGAACGTCCAGAGGTTCAGCTCGTCGGCGGGGATGAACTCGCAGCCGTCGGTGACGGTGAGGCTGTCGAGAACGGACGGGATGTCCGCCGTCATGCGCTCATACTCCTCGCGCTGCTCCTCGTCGAACTGCACGTCGGAGGGATAGATGGCGACGATGTGCTCGTCAAAGCCGCCCGAGCGTATCGCGCCCAAAAGCTCGTACTGCGGGTAGTGCGAGTAGTCGAGTCCCTCGGGGAAGCTCGTCAGCGTGAACAGCCATCCGCCGAAACCCGCGTCCTTTGCGGCTTTCTGGTAGAAGGACAGCCCATAGGTCGTGTCCGTCTCGTCGTACTCGACGGCGCAGCTGTCCCGCCAGCTCTCGGGCAGCGTGACGGTGAACAGTCCGTCGACCTCGTCGCCGCGACCGGTGGTATAGTGCGGCGTGACGAGAATCGGCTCGGTGGACGGCGCCTCGGTCGGCTCAGTCGACGGTCCGGCGGAAGGTGCGGTCGATGCCGGCGCGGACGGAGCGGTCGACGGGTCGGATGCGGGCGCACAGGACGCAAGCAGGAAGAGCGCGCAGATGAGTGCGATAAACTTTCTGAACATCAACAGTCTCCTTTGTGATAAGTTGTCGAGATGTATTATAACACTTTGAGTAGGGTCTAAGTCAAGAATAGTTTGCGGCATAATTGAAAAGCGGTTTCAAGTATGCTATAATACCCAACATAGAGGTGACAAAATGAGCAAACCTATCGAAGTCCTCTTTGTCTGCACCGGAAACACCTGCCGCAGTCCGATGGCGGAGGGACTGTTCAACCTGAAGGCGCAGCGGCTCGGGCTTGAGATGCACGCGTCGAGCTGCGGAATCTCGGCGTTTACGGCGCCGGCGAGCGAAAATGCCGTCGAAGCCGCGCGCGAGCTTGGAGCGGACATATCGGGTCATATGGCACGGCAGATAAACGAGTTTATCGTCGACTCGGCGGACTACATCTTCTGTGTCGGCTCGCGGCACGCGTACGCGCTGATGAACGCCTTTCCCGAGTCGAAGGGGAAGATATTCACCTTGTCCGAGCGCGACATAGCCGACCCATATGGCGGGACGCTCGACGACTACCGCTCGACCGCGCGCGAAATATCCGACGCGATAGATAAGCTGATACCGAAACTCAGGGAGAAACTCAAATGATACCCTCGATAGTCCCGATGATGCGGAAGCATCTCGACGAGATGGCGGAGATAGAGCAGCAGTGCTTCTCAATGCCGTGGAGCCGCCAGAGCCTCGCCGACGAGCTTGTAAACGAATTTGCCTGCTATTTCGTAGCGGAGGACGAGCGCGGTTCGGTGGCGGGGTACGCGGGGATGCACCTCATCGTCGACGAGGCGTATATCACGAACGTGGCGGTGCGCGCCGACTGTCGGCGGATGGGGCTTGCGACGGCACTGCTGAGGCGTGTGCTGCTCATCGCTAAGGAGAGCAATGTGCGCCGCGTCACGCTTGAGGTGCGCGAGTCGAACAACGGTGCGCGAAAATGCTACGAAAGCCTGGGATTTTCGCCGATAGCGGTACGAAAAGGGTACTATATCGCGCCGAATGAGGACGCGGTCATATACGAAAAAACTATCTAGAGGGATTTGGGATATGCTGATTCTTTCGGTCGAAAGCTCATGTGACGAGACTGCTGTCGCGATAACGCGTGACGGCAGGGAGATTTTAAGCGACAAGGTGGCGTCGCAGGTGGAGATGCACGCGCTCTACGGCGGCGTTGTGCCCGAGATAGCTTCGCGCAGGCACGCCGAGGCTGTCGAGGGACTCTACCGCGAGGCGATACGCGAGGCGGGGATAGAGCCGCGGGATATAGACGCGATAGCCGCGACCTTTGCGCCGGGACTTATCGGTGCGCTGCTCGTGGGACTGAACTTCGCGAAGGGACTGGCGTTCTCACTCGGAAAGCCGCTCGTGCCGGTGCATCACCACAGGGGGCACGTCGCGGCGAACTATCTTGCGCATCCCGAGCTGGAGCCGCCGTTCTGCGCGCTGGTGGCATCCGGCGGACACACGCTGATACTCGGCGTGGACGGATACACCGACTATCGAGTGCTCGGCTGCACGCGGGACGACTCGGCGGGCGAGGCGTTCGACAAGGTGGCGCGGGTGATGGGTCTCGGCTACCCGGGCGGCGTGGAGATAGACCGCATAGCCGAGGGACATGACGAGACTGCGTATAAACTTCCGAGGGCTAAGGTGAGCGGCTCTCCGCACGACATGAGCTTCAGCGGACTGAAGACCGCGATGATAAACACCGTCCACAACGCCGAACAGAAGGGGGATACGCTGAACATCGGCGATCTCGCGGCGTCGTTTAGGCGCGCTGTGGTCGACGAGATAGTGCCGCGAGTGATAGACTGCGCCGTGAGCGTGGGATACAAAACGGTGGTGCTCGCGGGAGGAGTGGCGGCAAACGCGCGGCTGCGCGAGGTGATGACCGACGCCGCAAAGAAGCGCGGGCTTAGGCTCTATCTTCCGCCGAAGAAGCTGTGCGGCGACGCTGCGGCGATGATAGGCGCGCAGGGCTACTACGAGTTTATAGCGGGTCACACGGGCGATATGTCGCAGAACGCGTACGCGTCGCTCACGGCGGACTATACAACACTGCCCGAGAGGTAATTTATGAGGATATTCGAGCGCATAAAGGAAAGCCTTTCCTACGAGCACGTCCGCCTGTTCTGGCTGTTCGCGGGACTTGAGGCGACCTTTTGGATAGCGGTGAGCGTGGGCAATTACTTCACTGTCTATATGCAGGAGCAGGAGTTTTCCACCTCCACGATAGGCATTGTCAACTCGGTCATCTCCGCCGTCGGCATATTCGCCTCGCTGTTCTGGGGAATGATAAGCGACAGGATAGGCTCGATAAAGCGGGTGGTGATAATCATTCTCATCGGTTCGTCGATACTGCTGCCGTTTGTGCCGATAGCAGGGCACATCAAGTTTGCGGGAATATCGCTTGCGGTGGTGGTAGGCGTTGCGGCGTTCTTCTTTCGCAACCCCGCCGGCACGCTGGTGGACAACTGGACGGTGCGCGGATGCAACTCGCTCGGACTGAACTACGGCTCGGTGCGCTCCTGCGGTTCATTCGCGTTCGCGGTGGTGGGCATGGCGCTCAGCTTCATCCTTCCGACAACCGGCGTTGAGTGCACCTTCTACATCTCGCCGATACTCATGGTGTTCTGCATACTCATCTGCTTCAGGATAAAGTACGGCGACGGCGAGCGCGGCAGGGCGAAGAAGCAGGAGGGCATGAAGATCGGCAGCCTGTTTAAAAACTACTACTATGTGACCTATCTGATATTCTACGTCGGACTGCTGCTCGCGACATCGTCAAATTACAGCTTCATACCGATGCTGCTCAGGGGAGTCGGCGCGTCGGGCGCACAGATGGGACTTGTCACCGGCTACCGCGCGCTGCTCGAGATACCGATGCTCATGCTGCTGCGGCCGCTGCGGCGCAAATTCCCGCTGTATGTGCTGATAATCGGCGGAGGGGTCATGTTCGCGCTCGAGTCGCTGCTGCTCGGATTTGCGGGCGCGCTGTGGCAGCTCATTCTGTTCACCACCTTCAGCGGGCTTGCGAACGGACTGCTCATCGCGGGCGGGGCAAACTACGTTCTGGGACTTGCGCCGGAGGGGCTCAAGGCGACCGCGCAGACGGTGGTGGTGAGCGCGGCGTCACTGAGCGGCATAGTCGGCAACGCGTGCGGAGGGTTTGTCATCGAGGCGTTGGGCGTGTCGATGTTCTACCGGATTCTCGGCTGTTTGATAGCGTTTGTGACGCTGTTCTATATAGCAAGTTTCGTGTTCGGAAAGCGAGTGCTCAAAAAAGAGATACCGAACGAATAGAAAGGGGTTTTTGACGTGGCAAAGCGCAAAACAGTGAAGAACAGGGCATCGTCGAGGGAGGAGTTTCGCAAGCTGTCCAAGTCGAAGAAGATACTTGCGATAGTATATCTGGTGCTGCGGGTGCTGGTGATCGGCGTGCTTGTCGCGCAGGTGCTGAACCGCAACTGGATGAATGTCTTCACCTGCATACTCACGCTGATACTGTTCTGCATACCGTCGTTTATCGAGCGGCGGATAAGGATAGACGTGCCCGACGTGCTCGAGGTGATAGTGCTGTTTTTCATCTTCGCCGCCGAGATATTGGGCGAGATACGCGAATACTACGTCGCCTATCCGTTCTGGGACACTATGCTGCACACGACCAACGGATTTTTGATGGGCGCCATAGGCATATCGCTCATAAACATCCTCAACCGCTCGGACAAGGTCGCGCTGCGGCTGTCCCCGCTGTTCGTCGCGCTTGTCGCGTTCTGCTTCTCTATGACCATCGGCGTGCTGTGGGAGTTTTTCGAGTATTCGGCGGACTGCCTGTTTGCCACCGACATGCAGAAGGATACCTTCGTCAGCCAGGTGAACACCGTGCTTCTCCATCCGGACGGGCGCAACATACCGGTGCATATCCCGATAGAGAGCGTTGTGATAAACGGCGAGGAGTGGCCGGGATATGTGGACATCGGGCTGCACGACACGATAAAGGATATGTTCGTCAACTTCGTAGGTGCGGTGGTGTTCTCGGTGTTCGGATTCTTCTACTCGCGGGGAAAGAGCAAGACAAAGGTGGTCGAGAACCTTCTGCTGAGCGCGATAGACGACAAGGAGGAGCCGCCGGACAAGCCGGATGGCGAACATAGCGGCGAGCGGGACACCGAGCAGTGACATGGCAGACCCGCAACAGAATAACGGACACGCAAAAAGGGAGCTTCGCGGCTCCCTTTTTCGTGCGCTTTCACACCTCCGCGGCGCTATAATCATATCAGTGGACAGGGAGGTGGCAGTATGCGCACCATATACATAGATGAACTTTTCTTGCTCAATTTTGCGGTCGACTACATAATTCTCTATCTGACGGCAACCTTTTCGGCGCTTCCGTACCGTCGGATGCGGCTGCTTTTAGGAGCGGCTGTCGGCGCGCTCTACTCGGTCGCGGCATACTTCGCGGAGGTATACGGTGTGCCGATAGCGTCGTCGCTTCCGATAAAGCTCGCCGCGGGGGCGATAATGCTGCTCTGCGCGTTCGGATACGCGAGCGGCGCGGTGTTTATAAGGCGGGGAGTGCTGATGCTCATCACATCATTTCTGCTCGGCGGACTTGCTTACGCCGCCGGACTGATGCTAGGCGGGGACATAAGCGGAGGGGTGATACACGCGCCGCTTGCGGTTCGGGCTGTGCTGATAGCCGCCGCGCTGGCACTGGGGCTGTGCGGAGCGTTCTCGCGCGGCGGAGGTCGCGAGCTTACGGCAGGCAGGGCGGAGGTGTCGCTTACATATAACGGCAGGAAGGCGGAGTTTTCCGCCCTGCGCGACAGCGGAAATCTGCTGCGCGACCCGCTGGACGGAAGCCCTGTCATTGTCTGCACGACCGACGCCGTCGCGCCGCTGTTCGACAGGGACGAGCTGCGAATGATGCGCGAAAGCTCCGCCGTCGAGCTGGTTTCGGCGCTCGGCTCGGGCGGCGGCTGGCGGCTGATACCCTGCACGACCGCCGCGGGTTCGGCGATGCTTGCGGCGTTTCGACCGACCGAGGCGAAGGTGGACGGCGAGCGGGTGCGTGTGATGGCTGCGCTGTCGCCCAAATCGCTGGGTGCTCTGCCCGCGCTTGTCGGGGACATGAGCGGCGCGAAACTATCTGGAAGGGAGGTGACCGAAGTTGCGGATATTAGAAAGGCTTCGTAACTTTTTCAGGCGGCTGTTCCGTCGGTGCGCGGGCGGACTGCACTACGTCGGCGGAAGCGACGTCCTGCCCGCCCCTCTGCCGCCGGAGGAGGAGCGGGTGCAGATAGCGCGGCTTGCCGAGGGCTCGAAAGATGCTCGCAGCACGCTGATAGAGCACAATCTGCGGCTTGTGGTATACATAGCGCGGCGGTTCGACAACACCGGAGTTGGGCTTGAGGATCTGGTGTCCATCGGCACGATCGGGCTCATCAAGGCGATAAACACATACGACGGCGAACGCAAGATAAAGCTCGCGACCTACGCGTCCCGCTGCATTGAAAACGAGATACTCATGCATCTGCGAAAGACCTCCAATCGGCGCGGAGAAATATCCATCGACGAGCCGCTGTCCACCGACTGGGACGGCAACGAGCTGCTGCTGAGCGACGTGCTCGGCACCGAGCCTGACGTCGTCCACCGACCGATAGAGGACGAGACCGACCGCAATCTGCTGTACATGGCGATAGACAAGCTGGACGAGCGCGAGCGGAGGATAATCGTGCACCGCTTCGGACTGGACGGCAGGGGCGAGCGAACCCAGAAGGAGGTCGCCGACGAGATGGGAATATCGCAGAGCTACATATCGCGCCTGGAGAAGAAGATAATCAGCCGCCTACGCAGGGAGATAAAGAAAATGATGTAGGGTACTTGCGAAAAAGCGCGTTATGCCTTACAATATATACTTGGATAGAATCGGGCATCGCCCGTGACGATACACACGAGAGATATGAGGTATAAAATGGATAAAGATATCAAAACAATGAATTTGGCAATGCCGATGTTCGTGCTGCGCGGGCTGACGGTGTTTCCGAAGATGGTGCTGTTTTTCGACATATCCCGCGAGCGCTCCAGTCACGCGCTAGAGGACGTTCTGCGCGGCGAACAGACGGTGTTTCTCGCGGCGCAGCGAGAGCCGTCGGAGGACGAGCCGCCGCTCGACCGCGTCTACGAGGTGGGCACGGTCTCGCGCGTCTGCCAGATATTCCGCCTGCCCGACGACACGCTCAGGGTGCTGGTCGAAGGACTCTACCGCGCGAAACGGACGGAGGTGAGCGGCGAGTCGCCGGTGTACCACGCCGTGGTCGAGCGGATAGACGACCGAAGCTCGAGCCGCGTATCCGCGACGCGTGTGGAAGCGCTCGTTCGCCGTGTCCGCGACGCATTCGAGGAGTACGCCCACTCGACCGAGCGCATCTCAGCCGAGATACTTTCGGCGATAGAGCGGGAGAGCGACCCGGGCTACCTTGCCGACTATGTCGCGCAGAATATGCCGGTATCAATAGACCAAAAGCAGCAGATACTCGAAGAACAGCGCGTGATAAAGCGGCTTGAGAAGGCTGCCGTCATGCTGTCCGGCGAGTGCGAGATAGTGCGGCTCGAGCAGTCGATACAGCAGCGGGTGCGCCAGCAGGTGGGACGCAGCCACCGCGAGTTTTATCTGCGTGAGCAGCTGCACATCATCCGCGAGGAGCTGGGCGAGGAGCCGGAAAACGAGGGCTCGGGCGAGTATCGCGACAGGATACGCTCGCTCGAGATTTCCGACGAATACATAGAAAAGCTGCTCAAGGAGGTCGAGCGGCTGGACATGATGCACCCGTCCACGCAGGAGGCTGCGGTCGTCCGCACCTATCTGGACACGGTGCTCGAGCTGCCGTGGGGAAAGTCGACAAAGGATCGCACCGACCTTGCTCGCGCGGCGAAGATACTCGACAAGAAGCACTATGGGCTTGAGAAGGTGAAGGAGCGCATCCTCGAATTTCTTGCCGTGCGCAAGCTCAAGCCGGACATCGGCGGGCAGGTGATATGCCTCGTCGGACCTCCGGGAGTGGGCAAGACCTCGGTGGCGATGAGCATTGCCGAGGCGATGGGACGCAAGACCGCGCGGCTGAGTCTCGGCGGAGTGCAGGACGAGGCGGAGATACGCGGACACCGCAAGACCTACGTCGGCGCGATGCCGGGTCGCATTATGAACGCGCTCGGGCAGGCGGGCTCGAAGAACGCCGTTTTGATACTGGACGAGGTGGACAAACTCGGGCACGACTTCCGAGGCGACCCATCCGCGGCGCTGCTCGAGGTGCTGGACACCGAGCAAAACCACGCCTTCCGCGACCACTACATCGAGATACCGTTCGACCTGTCGCAGGTGCTGTTCATCACCACTGCGAACACTGTGGACACGATACCGCGCCCGCTGCTCGACCGAATGGAGGTCATCGAGCTTTCGAGCTACACCGACGAGGAGAAGACAAAGATAGCGACACGCCATCTGCTTCCGAAACAGCTCGAAAAGCACGGTCTAAGCTCGAAGACGATGAAGCTGTCGGTCGGCGCGATACGCGAGCTTATCGAGTGCTATACCCGCGAGAGCGGCGTGCGTAACCTCGAGCGCGAAATATCGTCGCTCTGCCGCAAAGCCGCGAAGACTATCGCCGAGGGAGGGAGCGACTGCGTGCACATCGCCGCGCGCGACATCGAGCCGATGCTCGGACCGCGCCGCTACAAGCCGGAGCGCCGCACCGGTCGCGACGAGGTCGGCGTTGTGTGCGGACTTGCGTGGACGTCGGTCGGCGGCGAGATACTCGAGACCGAGGTGGGCATAGTCCCGGGCAGCGGCAAGGTGGAGCTGACCGGAAACCTCGGCGACGTGATGAAGGAGAGCGCCCGCGCCGCGATAACATACATCCGCTCGGTCGCGGACAAACTGGGCATAGACCCCGATTTTCACAAGAACCGCGACATACACATCCACTTCCCGGAGGGCGCGATACCCAAGGACGGACCTTCGGCGGGTGTGACGATAGCGACCGCGATATGCTCGGCGCTGCTCGAGGCTCCGGTGCGCTCGGATGTGGCGATGACCGGCGAGATAACCCTGCGCGGACGCGTGCTCCCGATAGGCGGACTTCGCGAAAAGACGATGGCGGCATACCGAAACGGCATCCGCACGGTGATAATCCCCGCCGAAAACGAGAGCGATCTCGCGGAGATAGACAAGACCGTCCGCGGCGCGCTGAACTTTGTGACGGTAAAGGACGCGCTCGCGGTGTTCCGCACGGCGATAAACTTCTCCGCGGCGAAGAAAAGTGAGGTAAAAAGTGTCGATAAACCTGCATAATGCCGAATTTCTGCGCTCCGCGGCGGGAAAGGACGGATTCATCCGCGACGGTCTGCCTAAGGTCGCGTTCGCCGGACGCTCGAACGTCGGCAAGTCGTCGACGATAAACGCGCTGCTAAACCGCAAGGCGCTGGCGCGCGTGAGCGAAAGCCCCGGCAAGACCGCGCACGTCAACTACTTCCTGATAGACAAGAAGGCGTACCTCGTCGACCTGCCCGGCTACGGCTTTGCGCGCGTGAGCCAGAAGGAGCGCGAGCGCTGGGGTCGGATGATGGAGGACTACTTCGCCGACCGCGCGGCGGGACCGAATCTCTGCGTGCTCATCGTGGACAGCCGCCACGCGCCCACCGCCGACGACCGCCAGATGCTCGACTACTTCCGCCAGTGCGGCTACGGGTTTGTGGTAGCGGCGAACAAGGCGGACGGCATCAAGAAGTCGCAGCGGGAGGCGTCGCTTGCGACCATCCGCGAGGCGTTGACGCTCGACGAACACAATCCGGTGATACTCTACTCCGCAAAGAAGAAGGAGGGCATAAAGCCGCTGCTCGACGCGGTGCTCGCGGCTTGGAACGGATAGGAAGGCAGAACGAACGGGAAGTCGACAAGGAGGTACATGATGAAACGCTCGGTCGCGCTCGTGCTCACAGTCGTCATCTTCGCCGCGATAGCGGTGTGCTTTCTGCGACCGCTGCCCGACATCAACCCAGATTTCGGGTACAGTTTTCAAGCAAATCCGGGATTTGGATATGCTGACAAGTTCGACGGGCAGTATCAAAAGATTGAATTAGAAGGAAACAGCGAGTATTTCGAGGAGACCGCGTTGCTATATGTGGACCCGGCAGACCCGTATATAGCAGTTCGGATGCGCCCAAAGAAACCGTATTTCCTCACTCTTGGAACTCCTGAAGCTATAGAAAGCGAAGAATATAGTCCGTATAGATTTAGCTATAAAGACTTCGGTTTTATCGAACGCCGTGTCGGTGACGAGTGGCTGTACTGCTGTGAGACTGCTCCGAGCGACAGAATATTTGACAGAGGTCATAGTGATAATGCGAACAATGCGCTCGCTTGGAATGGGAACAGCAGGTACGGGTTTTGTTATCCGATTGTCGCGCCTATATTTGACACACCCGGCGAATATCGCTTTACACTAAACTTCCGCGAAGTCGTGCGCGACGAAGTCGGTAATCTGACGTCGGATGTCGGCGATGAGCGTTCGGTAAGCTTCTGTTACACCGTGCCGGAGGTGACCGAAATGACATTCGATGTGGTGTCGGCGAACATCATCTGGTCGGAGGAAACCCCCGATCGCCGGGCTCTGAGGCTGACTTTGCGCCTAAACCACGGCACGCCCGCGCCGTATATGCGCTTTGGCGGGTATAGTCCGCCTATGCACGAAGAAAACGGGCTTGCGACATACTCGATGTCTGTCGACAGTGACAAGTCCGAATACACCGCAGATATCCACTTCGCCGAGAACTCGGACGGCAGCGGAAAGCAGTACGATTTGACGCTGAATCTGCGGTTTAAGTAGCATAACGTCGCATACACGCAGGTAAAAGAGGAGGGTTAGCCCTCCTCTTTTTCAGTGCAGATAGTCACCGTATATCTGGTGCGTGTCCATCCCGGTGTCCTCAAGGTATGTATAGTTCTGCGGCACATCGCCGACTATCACCGTCTCCGCCGCGACCACCTCTGAGCTTACGACGGTGGACGTCTCGTAGCCGGGCAGAAGTATCGTTATCTCGGCGCTGACAGTAACGATGATCTGGTGGCGGGTCTGGTTTATCCCCGCGGTGGAGACGTTGGTGGAGAAGTCCGCCCACGCGCTGCCGACCGGCACGACGATTATCGGTATGTTAGGTCCGCGCCCGCTGAACAGCTCGCCGTCGATTATGTTTCCAAGCGGGATGTACAGCTCGGAGTTGTCCATGTTGTTTATTCGGTCGAGGACGAGCGCGGTCACGTCCGCCTTGAATCGGTTTATCGCCGCCATGTCGGTCTTGAGCGCGGTGACCCGACCGTTCGCGTCGGTCTCGAGATGCACGAAGTCCTCATATTCCACGCCTTGCAGCGCTATCTGATCGTTTATCGCGTCGTTTATCACCTCGCCCGCGAGATAGACAACGCGGCTGGTGGCGAGCTTTTCCACCACCGGCGTGAGGCGCTTTTTGAACCACGCCGCCGCGAGCGCTATAACTATAACTACTGCAAGCAATCGTATAAGCCATCGGGTCGAGCGCTGCTGAACAAGGCCGCGCCGCGACCGACGACGCACCCGAGCGCGCCGTATGGCAACCGAAATACGGCCCATTCTATCGCCTCCCGCCTCAGTCTATGCGCGGGCGGTCTGTCCGCTTTCGCATATTTTCGATTTCCCGGGAAACAATTTGCGTGAGGTGGAAAAATGCAACTGGTATTTGTTCGCGCACTGATACTCTATGTCATAATCGTGGTCGCGATGCGGGTAATGGGAAAGCGCCAGCTCGGACAGCTCTCCGCGAGCGAATTTGTCGTGGCGATGATGATGAGCGAGCTTGCGAGTGTGCCGATGCAGGACACCGGCATACCGCTGCTCTACGGCATAATACCGATAGCGCTGCTGGTGGGACTGGAGTTTCTCGCGACATTCGGAGAGCTGAAGAGCATCAGATTTCGTGCGCTGCTCAGCGGCAGACCGTCGATAATCGTCCGCGAGGGCAAGATAGACCAGCGCGCGCTGCACAAGAACCGCATGTCGGTGGATGAGCTTATCGAGGAGCTGCGCAAGAAGGACATCACCGACCTGCGAAAGCTGCGATATGTGATACTCGAGCCGGGCGGGAAAATATCCACCGTGCTCTACTGTGCGGACAGTCCCGCCACTCCGCGCGACCTGGGACAGAATCCGGTTGAGAAGGGACTTCCGATAACGCTGATAAGCGACGGAAGGATAATAGGTCACAACCTCGAAAAACGAGGACTCGACCGCGTTTGGCTTGAAAAGACGCTCTCGACAAGCGGCAAAGTGCCGAGCGAGATATTTCTTATGACGATAGACGACAGCGGTTCGGTGTTTGTCGAACCTAAGGAGGAAGAATGAAATACCTGTTCATCGGGCTTGCCATCATCGCGGTGGTGGGAGCGTTCTGCATGATAAACGGCGTGATAGTCGACGACCGCCTGGGAGAGATAGAGGCGGCGGTGGCGTCGGCACTGGAAAAAGAGGCGTATGGGGACACCGCCGGCGCACTTGAGCAAATGAAGAACGCGGCAGAGCGGTTTGACGAGCAGTCGTTCTATCTCACGACGATGCTGATGCACCGGGGCGTGGACGACGCATACGAGCGCATCCATGTCGCGCGCAGGCTGCTTGAGACAGGCGAAGATACGGCAGACGCGCTTCCCGCCGCGTATGAGTCGATAAAACTGCTGCGAAAAGAGGAAAAGCTGCTGCTCGGAAACATCTTTTAAGCCCGATTTCACTTGCCAAATCAGCCGATTCGGAGTATAATTTCAATGTGAAATCCTGCCAAAACGGAGAGGGCTTATGAGTGATTTTGAGAGGGAACTGGCGGCGCTGAAAGCCGAAATTGAGGTGCATTGGCGCAAGTATTATATTGAGGACGCGTCCACGATAACCGACTATGAGTATGACATGCTTATGCAGCGGCTGAAGGCTATCGAGGCGGAGCACCCCGAGCTGATAACGCCCGATTCGCCGACGCAGAGAGTGGGCGGCGCGGCGGTCGCGGGATTCGAGGAGGTCACCCACAAGGTGCCGCTCCAGAGCCTGAACGATGTGTTCAGCGAGGAGGAAGTACGCGACTTCGACGCGCGCATGCGTGAGCTTTTCGGCGATCGGGTGGAGTACACCGTCGAGCCGAAGGTGGACGGGCTGTCGATGTCGCTTGAGTATGAAAACGGCGTGCTGTTTCGCGGCGCGACACGCGGGAACGGTGTAGTCGGCGAGGACGTGACCACCAACATCCGCACGATACGCACCCTTCCGCTGCGCACGACCGACGCGACCGACGAGCTGATCGTCCGCGGCGAGGTGTACATGCCGCGAAAAGTTTTCGAGGAGCTGAACGCCGAGCGTGAGCGGGACGAACAGCCGCTGCTCGCAAATCCACGCAACGCCGCAGCCGGCGCGATGCGTCAGCTCGACCCGAAAATAGCGGCAGCACGACGCCTTGACATGACGATTTTCAACCTTCAGCTTGTAAATGGAAAGACCTTTACAACACACTCGGAGACGATAGACTTCATCGCGTCGCAGGGATTCAGGACAATACCGTACAAACTTTGCCGCACAATAGATGAGGTCATCGACCGTATACATGAGATAGGCGAAAATCGGGAGCAGTTCCCATACGACATAGACGGCGCGGTTGTAAAGCTAAACAACTTGACAGACCGTGAGACGGCAGGTTCGACGGCGAAAGCCCCGCGCTGGGCGGTCGCGTTCAAATATCCGCCGGAGGAGAAGCCGTCCCGCCTGAAAGCCATCACGATACAGGTCGGACGCACCGGCGTGCTCACACCCAAGGGAGAGATAGAACCGGTGCGGCTCGCGGGCACGACGGTGACCAACGTGACGCTGCACAACGAGGACTTCATCGCCGAGAAGGATATGCGAATCGGGGACACGCTCATCGTCCGCAAAGCGGGGGATATAATTCCGGAAGTCGTCGGAGTTGACTATTCAAAGCGCCCAAATGACGCAAAAAAGTACGAGTTTCCGAGAATGTGCCCGGTCTGTGGAGCGGCGGCGGTTCGCGAGGAGGGCACGGCGGCGGTCAGGTGCACCGGTGCTGAATGTCCGGCGCAGCTGGTGCGAAGCCTCGCGCACTTCACCTCCCGCGACGCGATGGATGTCGAGGGAATGGGCATGAAGGCGTGCGAACAGTTTGTCGCGGCGGGAGTGCTCCGCTCTTGCGCCGACCTCTACACCCTTACGGCGGAGCAGGTTCTGGGGCTGGACGGATGGGCGGAGAAGTCGACGCAAAACCTGCTTGCGAGCATCGAAAACTCGAAGCACGCGGGGCTTGACCGACTGCTCTACGCATTCGGCATACGCCACATCGGGCAGAAGGCGGCACAGCTGCTCGCAAAGAAATATAAAACTTTTGACGCGCTTCTGGCGGCAAATGAGGAGGATATTGCCGAAATATACGACGTAGGCAAGGTGATGGCTGAGAGCTTCGTCACCTGGCGAAACGGCGCGGGACATCTTATCGAGCAGCTGCGTGCGGTCGGTGTGGACTTCACCTACGCGGACGAAGGCGGCTCGGACAAGCTGGAGGGCAAGACCTTCGTCCTCACCGGAACGCTGTCCAAGTACACGCGCAAGGAGGCTGAGGCGCTCATCCAGCGCGCGGGCGGAAGCTGCTCGGGAAGTGTGTCCAAGAAGACCGATTACGTTGTGGCAGGCGAGGACGCGGGGTCGAAGCTCCGTAAAGCTCAGGAGCTTGGCATAACTGTTCTGAGCGAGGATGAGCTTGAAAAACTGTTAAGCAAATAACTTTACAGATTGTCGAATGGTGTAAAATAAATGGCTTTACAAAGAGGGGTGAAACGCCTCTCTTTTTCTTTGCATATCCCGAGGACAAGCGTAATAGATTTTAGCAGAACGGGAGGTGCAAAGATGGACTTATCAAGATACATATCGGCGGCGGAACTGCTTCCCTCAAGGCTTCGCATGGCGGCGGCGGCGCTGGATGACGACAAAAAGGCCGTGGCGGAGGAGTTTCGGCTGCGCGTCGGACGACGGCTCAGCGTGCTGCTGCCCGACGGCGAGCTTTGCCTGGACAGCGCGGCGATAACGCCGGAGGACCTGTCCGAGACGGCTGCGCGCGCGGCAAGAGGATCGCTTCACAGCGTGTCCGACGAGCTTGCGGCGGGATTTGTGACCGCGCAGAACGGGCATCGACTCGGACTCTGCGGTCGCGCGGTGATGGAGAGCGGCGTCTGCCGTACGGTGCGCGATTTCTCGTCCGCGAATCTGCGAATCGCGAGGGAGGTGCGCGGCGCCGCCGACGGCGTGTTTTTGCAGATAGTCGGTGAGCGAGTGCGCTCGACGCTGATACTCTCGCCGCCGGGCGGGGGTAAGACGACGTTGCTGCGCGATCTGGTGCGGCAGACGGGAGACAGCGGGGTGCGGGTGTCGGTGGCGGACGAGCGCGGCGAGCTGTCGGCATGCATCGCGGGCAAGCCGGGATTTGACGTCGGCGAGTGCGTCGACCTGATGGTGGGCGCGCCCAAAGCGATAGCGGCGCTTGCGATGCTGCGGGCGATGAATCCGCAGGTGGTCGCGCTCGACGAGATAACCGACCCCGCCGACTTCGACGCGATAGCGCGGATAGTTGGCTGCGGCGCGGCTGTTTTCGCGACGATACATGCGGGGAGCGTGGACGAGCTTCGCCGCCGACCGGGGCTTTCGGCGATACTGACCGCGTTCGAGAAGTTCGTCGTGATAGAGCGCGATGGGAGCCGCCGGACGGTGACGGTGCTCGACCCGCCGGACGAGCCATGATACGTGCCGTCGGCGCCGCGCTCGCGATGCTCGGCTCGGTCGGCATCGGGCTTCGGGCGTATCTCGGGCTGTCGGCGCGGGTGCGCGAGCTTGCGGGTTTTGCGTCGATGCTCGAGATACTGCGCTGCGAGATAGAACTGCGGCTCACGCCGATCGACCGCGCGCTCGAGACAGCGAGAAACGCGGGCACTGCGCGTACGTTCGTGGAGCGGGTGCTTGACGGCGTTCGCGTTCGCGGATGCGCTGAGATAGCGGAGGTATGGTCGGACGCGTCGAAAGCCGAGCCGCGCGAGATACGGTCGGTGCTGGAGGAACTCAAGCCGGTGCTAGGACGCTACGGCGCGAATGAGCAGGGCAGGGCGCTCGCCGATGCCCGTCGAAGGATGGACGCGCTTCGCGAGCGGGCGGAGAGCGATTTGAGACGCAGCGGAAAGTTGTACATGATATTCGGCATCTGCGGCGGGATAGCCGTGACGGTGCTGCTTCTGTGAGGAAATAAAAATGCAGGTAGATTTGATATTCAAGATAGCCGCGATAGGCATACTCGTGGCGGTGCTGAACCAACTGCTCGTCCGCTCGGGGCGCGAGGAACAGGCGATGATGACAACGCTTGCGGGGCTGGTGGTCGTGCTTATGATGCTGCTAGAGCAGATATCAAACCTGTTCGGCACGGTCAAGTCGCTGTTCGGTCTGTGACGATGCATGGATACTGTGATAAAGGTCGCGGCGGCGGGACTGCTTGCGGCGGTCGCGGCGCTCGTGCTGAAAAAGGACAACCCGGCGGGCGCGTTTCTGATAGCGCTCGCGGCGGGGGTGGTGATAGTCGGCGCGGCGATGGGATTCATCTCGCCGATAGCCGACTTCCTGCGGTCGCTTGCCGACGCTGCGGGTGTCGCGCCCGAGCACTTCTCCGCGCTGTACAAGGCGCTTGCGATAAGCATCGTGAGCTATGTCGCCGCCGAGAGCTGCAAGGACGCAGGCGAGAAGGCGGTCGGCGGATACATAGAGCTTGCGGGAGGCGCCGCCGCGCTCTACGTCTCGCTGCCGCTTATGTCGGATGTATTCTCGCTCTTGCGTTCGTTTTTGCGGTAGACGCGTCGGCATTGACGGATACGACTTTGAATGAACAGACGATATACCGCGAACAGTACGTCGCATCCGGCGCGGAGAGCATCGAGATACCCGCCGAGGCATACGATCTGTTCGGCGGCGCGGACATAAACTCGCTCGAGCTAGACGAGGGTTTCAGACTGCTCGGACAGGGCATCGGTCAGGGCTTAGGCGGATATTTCAAACAGGCGGCAGTCCCCGCCGTGTCCGCGCTGATGGTCGTGCTGCTCTGCGGTATGGCGGAGACGATGTTTCCCGAGCGCGAGCGGACGATGAAAGTGCTGCCGCTCGTCGGAACGCTTGCGATAACGGCGGCGGTCTGCGGCGACCTGTTCGCGCTTGTCGGCTCGGGGAGGAGCGCGGTGGAGACGCTCAGCACTTTCTCAAAGTCGCTTCTGGCAACGCTCGCAGCGACAGGAGCGGCGGTGGGAGCACCCGGCGGAGCGTCGGCGAGGTACCTTGCGGCGATAGTATTCTCCGACGCGCTGATAACGGTGATAGACCGCGTACTCATACCCGCGCTGATGGCGTATGTGCTCGTGTGCGTGGCCGACGCCGCAATCGGAGGGGACACGCTCGGCGGGCTTGCGAAGTTTCTCAAGACCGCGGTCGTGACCGTTCTGACGCTTATAATCACCGGATTTACGATATATCTGACGGTGAGCGGGATAGTGGCGGGCGGAGCGGACGCGCTGACGATAAAGGCGACAAAGACGGTGATATCGAACACCGTGCCGGTGGTCGGAGGCGCGATAGCCGACGCGTCCGAGACGGTTATAGCGTCGACGCGGCTTGTAAAGAACACGGCGGGAGTGGTCGGGATACTGGCGCTCGCGGCGATAGCGGTCGGGTCGTTTCTGCGGCTCGGCGTGCGCTATCTCGTGCTCAAGACGGTCGGCGCGGTCAGTCCGCTCGCGGGAGGGGGCAGGCTTGGTAAGCTTATCGAGAACCTCGCGGGCGCGTTTGGAATACTGCTCGGAATGATAGCCGCGTCGGCGCTGATGGCGCTCATCGCGGTGGTGGCGATGATCTCGCTGTGAAAAGGAGGGAGAACCTTGGAGTTTTTGGGAAGCTGGGTGATAGGCATAACCGCCGCCGCGCTGATACTTTCGGCGGTGCTCGCGCTCGCGCCGGAGGGCAGCGCCAAGCGCGTGGTACGGCTCGCGGGCGGGGCGTGCGTGATGCTTGCCGTCTTCCTGCCGATTGCCGGCTTGGACGCGGACGACTTTCTGCCTGCCGCCTACGCCGCGCCCGACGAATATGCCGAGACGATGGGCGAGCTTGAGCGCACAAACTATGAACTGCAAAAAACCATCATAGAGCAGAGGATAAGCTCATATATTCAAGCGAAAGCGGACGCGCTTGGCATCAGCGCCGCGCCGACGGTCAGCTTTGAGGAGCGGGACGGCGTGCCCTTTCCGATAGCCGTCGTCCTCGACTGTTCGGGTGGCGAGTCGGCTGCGGACGAGCTGCGCGGATACGTCGAGCAAGAGCTGGGCATCGAATGCGCGGCGCGGACGGAAAAGGAGCTGACGCCATGAAAACACAGCTTCTGTCCAAGGCACGCGAAGCGGTGAAAAAGTACAAGTATCTGCTTGTCATCCTCGCCGCCGGCATACTGTTAATGCTGCTTCCGTTCGGAGGCGGGAACAGCGCCGAAAAGCCGGCATCCGCCGAGCCGAGCTACGACAGCTTTGAGCTCGAAAGCTTTGAGCGGGATCTTGCCGATGTGCTTTCGAAGATGTCCGGCGTCGGGAAAACGGAGGTGGTGCTGACGCTAAAGAGCACGATGGAGACGGTATACGCGACCGATACGCGCACAGAGCACAGGGACGGCGCGCAGTCGGAGCAGAGCGAGACGGTCATGGCAAATGCCGGCTCGGGCGTGCAGTCAGCCGTGGTGTCCGCCCGCGTCTATCCGCGGTTTCAGGGAGCGCTTGTGGTGTGCGACGGCGGAGGCAGCGCCTCGGTACGGTTGGAGGTCACCCGCGCGGTCGCGGCGCTGACCGGACTTTCCAGCGACCGCATCACCGTTACTCGCAGAGATGCGCAGTAGCACTTTTTAATTGAATTTTGAGGAGGAATATGACTTGAACGCTAAAATTTGGAAGAAAAATGCGGTGCTTGCGACGGTGATACTTTTCGTCTGCGTCGCGGTGTATCTCAACTGGTCGTACGGACGCGACACCGCGACGTCGGCAAAGGTCTCGCCCTCGCCGACGGTCGTGTCCACCGCAAAGCCGTCGAACGCGCCGACCGACAAGCTGACCCTGTCCAACGACGGCATAGGCGAGGTGCTGGACGTCGCGGTAAGCTCGCAGCCCAGCGCAAGCCCGACACTCGGCGAGGAGAACGACTACTTCGCGTCGGCTCGTCTCAGCCGTCAGCAGGCGCGGGACAGCTCGCTTGCCATTCTTCGCGAGAGCGGAGAGCTTGAGACCGCGTCGCAGGAGGCTCGGGACGAGGCGGTCGCCGCGGCAAACGCTCTTGCCGAGAACGCCATGAAGGAGGCGGAGATAGAGGGACTTGTCATGGCTAAGGGCTTCAGCGAGTGCGTGGCGTACATATCCTCGGACGGCGTAGATGTGGTCGTCGCCGCGCCGGAGGGAGGACTTGTCGCCGAGCAGGTGTCGCAGATAAAGGACATCGTGGTAAACGAGACGCAGGCATCGGTCGAGAGCATCAGGATAGTCGGCATGGAATAACCGAAAATACACCGTCGGGAGGCAGCGCGCCTCCCGATTTTTTCTTGTCTTTTCGGGCGGCGTGTGGTATACTTGATATACAAAATGTGTAACTGTGCTCAAAAGTATTTTCGGAGGTGCTTTCATATGCCCGAAAACAGGGATTATATCACTTCGACGGACGAAAACGGCAGCATAAGCATTTCGCAGGAGGTGCTGTCCACAATCGTGGCGCTCGCGGTCTCCGAGGCGAACGGAGGCGTTCGTCTTGCAGGTGTGAACGGCGGAGATCTCGACCGCAAGAATCTGGCGAAGGCGCTGCGCGTAACCTCGTCGGACGGAGGCAGCGTCGCGGTCGATCTGTCGGTGCGCGTGCGATACGGAGAGAAGATACCGGCGGTCGCGGCGGCGCTTCAGGACACGGTCGGACAGGCGGTCGAGTCGCAGGCGGGGCTTTCGGTGGACGCTGTAAACATCCATGTTGTGGCGCTTGATTTTTCGGCGCAGGAGGCGGAATGACAAGAAGCGAAGCGCGTGAGACCGCGCTGCAAATAGTCTTTGAAATGGGATTCGGCTCGCCCTTCGCGGCGGCGAATTGGCGCCTCAGCGACGAGGGGTTCGAGAGCCTTGCGGAACAGGGCGGGGTGTTCAAGCTGCCCGCCGACAAGGAGAGCCGCGAGTTTATCCACAAACTGGTCGAAAACGTCGCGAACAATGCCGACGAGATAGACGGATACATCGCGAAATACTCGAAGGGATGGCAGATAAACCGACTGAGCCGCGTATGCCTTGCGGTGCTCAGGCTCTGCATCTGCGAACTTCGATACATGGACGACGCGCCCGCCGCGGTTGCGATAAACGAGGCGGTGGAACTGTCGCGCAAATACGACGAGGACGAGGCTCCGGCGTTCGTCAACGGCGTTCTCGGCGCGTACTATCGCGGTGAGCACGGCGACCAGCCGAAAGACGGGGAAAAATGAGCCTTTTCATCGGATTCGATACATCGAACTACACCACATCGGTCGCGGCGTACGATGGCGAGCGGGTCTGTTCCCACAAGCGGCTGCTCGACGTGAAGCCGGGCGAGCTCGGGCTTAGGCAGAGCGACGCGGTGTTTTCGCACACGCAGCGGCTTCCTTCGCTCGCGCACGACCTGTTTTCGGAGGTCGACGGCAAGATAGCGGCGGTCGCGGCGTCGACCAGACCTCGCGCGGCGGAGGGCTCGTACATGCCCTGCTTCCTCGTCGGAGAGGGACAGGGGCGGGTGCTCGCCGACGCGGTAGAAGCGCCTTTCTACGCGGTGTCGCACCAGCAGGGACATGTCGCGGCTGCGGCATGGTCGAGCGGGAGGATGGATCTGCTCGACCGCGAGTTTCTGGCGTATCACGCGAGCGGCGGAACGACCGAGCTGCTATACGTCCGACAGGGCGCGGACGGGCTTCCGATATGCGAGCGCATCGGCGGCACGACCGACCTCGCGGCGGGACAGATAGTCGACCGGTGTGGCGTGAAGCTGGGACTCGGCTTCCCATGCGGCATCGAGCTTGAGAAGCTCGCTCTAAAGGCAGAGCCGCAAAAGCCGTTCCTCCCGAAAGCCGACGGCTGCGAATTCTCGCTCAGCGGGCTTGAAAACAAGTTTTCCGCGCTCATCGGCGTCGAATCGCCCGAAAAGACAGCGCGATTCGTGCTGGACAGCATCTCGGCGGTGCTCGAGCGATGCGTCGACCGAGCGCTTGAGAAGTACGGCAAACTCGAGCTGCTCTGCGCCGGCGGAGTGATGTCGAACACTATAATCAGGGAACGATTTGAACGCAAATTCGGCGCGTATTTCGCCGAACCGCGTTTTTCAAGCGACAACGCGGCAGGGGTCGCGCTGCTCGCCGCAAGACTTTTCGAGAGGGAGGGAGCGCATTGAGCGAACGCATCTACACAGTCTCCGAGATAAACGCGCACATAAAGATGCTCATCGAGAGTGACCGCGCGCTCGGGGACATATACGTCTCCGGCGAGCTGTCAAACTACAAGATGTACCCCTCCGGACACCACTATTTCACGCTCAAGGACGGCGAGGGCACGCTGCGCTGCGTGATGTTCTCCCGCGAGGCATCCAAGCTGAAGTTCCGTCCCGAGAGCGGCATGAAGGTGATAATACGCGGACGGGTGGCGGTCTATCCGCGCGACGGAGCGTATCAGCTCTACGCAAACGAGATGACGCCGGACGGCGTGGGCGCGCTGTTCATCGCCTACGAGCAGCTGAAGAAGAAGCTGGAGGCGAAGGGATACTTCGACCCGTCGCGCAAGAAACCGCTTCCGAAATACCCGCGCAAGATATGCCTTGTGACCTCGTCGGCGGGTGCCGCGGTGCGCGATATGCTCCGCATACTGGGCAAGCGCTGGCCGTCCGCCGAGGTGCTCATCGTGCCGGTGCGGGTGCAGGGAGAGGAGGCGCCGGGCGAGATAGCCGAGGCGCTCGACTATGTGAACGCTTGCGTCCCCTGCGACCTGATAATCACCGGACGCGGCGGCGGCTCGATAGAGGATCTGTGGGCGTTTAACGACGAGCGGGTCGCCGACGCGATATTCCGCTCGAAGCTGCCGGTGGTGAGCGCCGTCGGACATGAGCCCGACTTTACGATAAGCGACTTTGTCGCCGACCTCCGCGCCGCAACGCCTTCAAACGCGGCGGAACTGACCACCCCCGACCGCGCGGAGCTTTCGATACAGCTCGCGAGCCTGATGGTGCGCCTGCGCACGCTGACCGAGCGGCACATCAAGCTCGGACGCACACGGCTGGAGGCGCTCAGCCAAAAGCCGGTATTCGCAGGACCGGAGGGCACGCTCCGCGAGCGCCGGCAGCGGCTGCTGATGGCTGAAGCCGCGCTCGCAAACGGCGCGCAGTCGTATGTCGCGACCAGACGCGCGGAACTGTCGCGGCTCGCGGCAAAGCTGGACGCGCTCAGTCCGCTGGCGGTGCTGACGCGCGGATACGCGATAGCATCGGGGTCGGACGGAAGCGCGATACGCAGCGTGAAGTCGGTCGCGCCGGGCGACAGGATAAGACTCCGTTTTGCCGACGGCTTGGCGGACGCGCTCATCGTCGACGGAGACGCGGAGCTGCCGAAGAAAGCGAAACAATCCAAACAAAAAGCGGCGGAAGAATCGCCGGAACAGCTTGAAATACTCTGAGAGGTGACATTTATGGCAGAGAAAACCGAAATGACGTTTGAACAGTCGATAAAGCGGCTCGAGCAGATAGCGCAGCTGCTTGAAAACGGAGAGACACCGATAGAGGAGTCGCTGAAGCTCTTTGAGGAGGGCGCGGCGCTGCTTCGCGGCTGCAACAAGACGCTCGAGGACGCGGAGAAGAAGGTCAGCCTGCTCGTCGGCAAGACGGATGACGGAGAGCCGATTACCGAGCCGTTCGCCGAGATGGAGATACCCCAGTGAGCGCCTATCGCGACGAGCTTCTGGCAAAGGTCAACGCCGCACTCGACAGGCTTCTTCCGCCGGAGGGGGACACCGCGCTGCTGTATGAGGCGATGCGGTACAGCCTGCTTGCGGGCGGCAAACGACTGCGCGCGATAATGCTCATCGAGTTCTGCGAGCTGTTCGGCGGCAGTTTCGACGACGCCATCGACTTCGCGTGCGCGATAGAGTGTATACACGCCTATTCGCTGATACACGACGATCTGCCCTGCATGGACAACGACGACCTGCGCCGCGGCAAGCCGACAAATCACATCGTCTACGGCGAGGCAAACGCCATGCTAGCGGGTGATGCGCTGCTGACCTACGCGTTTGAGCACATGCTCGAGTCGACGGTCGCTCACGAGAACACAGACCGCGCGGTGGAGGCGATGCGCGTCATATCGCACGGCGCCGGAGCGGGCGGAATGTGCGGCGGACAGCTTCTTGACCTCGAAAACGAGCATCGCGGCGCCGACCTCGACCGGCTGGTGCGCACTTGCTCGCTAAAGACCGGAGCGCTGTTCACCGCGGCGTGCGAGGCGGGGGCGATACTCGGCGGCGCGGACGAGAGGGGGCGCGAAGCGGCGCGGGAGTATGCCTGCAACGTGGGACTCGCGTTCCAGGTGATGGACGACCTGCTTGACGTGGTCGGAAACGCCGAGAGCTTCGGCAAGGACACCGGAGCGGACGCACGACAGGGCAAGAGCACGTTTGCGAGCGAGCTCGGCATAGACAAGTGCCGCGAGCTTGCGCACAAGCTGACCGCCGCCGCCAAGGACGCGCTCTCGGGATACGTCGGCGCGGACGAGCTTGTCGGGCTGTGCGACGAGCTGGAAAACCGGACATTTTGACCGCTTTATTGCAAAGGAGAATAGAAGTGCTCCATAACATCGCGATGTTTTTCCAAAATATGTTCTCGAACCGCGTGATAAATGCGGCGCTTGTCGCATGGACGCTCGCGCAGGTTTTGAAGGTGATAATCGAGCTTGCGCGCTACAAAAAGCTCAACATGCGCCGCCTGTTCGGGGCGGGCGGAATGCCCAGCTCACATTCGGCGTGCATCTGCGCGGTGGCGGGCGTGGTCTGCAAGCTGAAAGGATTTGACTCGGTCGAGTTCGGTCTTGCGGCAATTTTTGCGTTTATCGTCATCTTTGACGCGACGAGCGTTCGTCGAGCTGCGGGCAATCACGCGCAGATACTCAACGTGATGATGCAGAACGAGGACAAGCAGACGCCCGAGCTGTTCGGTCGCGAACTGAAGGAGCAGCTCGGTCACACGCCCTTCCAAGCGCTTATGGGCATACTGCTCGGAATTGCGGTCAGTCTTGTCATGTAATCTTACATAAACGCCGAATTCGGGCGAAAACAGCCGAATACGCCGAAAAACCGCCCCTTGAAACGCGGGCGGTTTTGTGTTATAATATCCTTTGCATAATGGTGGCGCAGTATCCTAGTCAGAGCAGTCGATTCCCAGGACGGGCCTAAAAATCCGTTGAAGGGCACATCGATGAAGTCCCTGGTGTTTGCTTCTTTCGCCCAGATTGGGGTGGATGCTGGGGGTTAAGGTTTCAGGGCGGCTTGCAATGGCATGCAATTCCCGACCCTGTTTCCGTGGAGACCCGCCGTTGTGCCGGACTCCTATGCTGGCGCCCGTAAGGAGCGCCCGGGACACCCGGTACGAGGCGGGGTGAAACCTGTATTGCGGTGCAAAAGTGTGGAACTTTGTGAGTCCGCCCACGTAGCGCTGTGTACAGAGTAGCCTGCCTTGAGTGGGTATGGTGGATTTGGGACAGACGCAGGAGCCGCCGGCCGCGACTTCTGTGTTATCGCTCGATGAAACCATATTTGCAAAAGAGGCTAAGAATCGCTCTGCCTGCAGTGGAAAACACCTAGGCTGTCTTTCGTGGGTGGTCGAGGGATTGCAGTACGGACTAAGTGGCAATTCGGTACTCCTCGGAGCGTGAGCATTAAAGGGAAACCGCCCCCAGCGGCGACGCGGGGTTTGCCCATGTGGAAATCAGACCGAACCTAAGCCGTAAGATTTACTTCGATCATCGCCACCTCATTATGCCACATATTTTCAGACTGAAAGGACGATAGTTCAACATGGACGGAGACCGAAGTAGTCCCGAGACATCCAAGACGGCGGGCAAGAAGAAACCGCCGTCATCATCGAAGAAGAACTTTAACGGACGCTGGCTTGTAACGATATTCTTCACCACGCTTGCCATCTCTATGACGCTGAGCTTTCTTTCAAGCGAGGCGCTTGAGGGCGTAGGATATGTGGTAGCCTTCTGCGTGCTCGGTTTTTTCATATTTCTCGGCATCGTTTTCGACGTGATAGGCGTCGCGGTGACGGCAGCGGAGGATAAGCCGCTCAATTCGATGGCAGCCCGACGGGTGAACGGCGCGAAGGAGGCGCTCGCGCTCGTGCGGTCGGCTGATAAGGTGTCCTCCTTCTGCAACGACGTTGTCGGCGACATATGCGGAATAATCTCCGGTTCGACCGGCGCGGTGATAGCGGCTCGACTGGTGCAGAGCTTCAGCTTTTCGAGCGTGGTCATATCGCTTCTGGTCAGCGGAATAGTGTCCGCGCTCACCGTCGGCGGCAAGGCGGTGGGAAAGTCCTTCGCGATGAATTTCAGTACACAGATAGTCCATTTCGCGGGACGCGTTATCTGCTTGTTCAAGAACATATTCAGTTTCGGTTGGCTTAAAAAGGGCAAGTAAGGGGTCTTTTTGTGGCGATTTTAGAGAATATCGGCTCTCCGAACGATGTTAAGAAGTTAGACGCGGCGCAGCTCGACACGCTTTGTGCTGAGCTGCGCGTTGCTATTATAGAAGAAACGCGGAGGTCGGGCGGACATCTGGCGTCCAGCCTCGGCGCGGTGGAGCTTATCGTAGCGCTGCACCGTGTTTTCTCGACCCCGAAGGATCGAATAGTCTTCGATGTGGGGCACCAGGCGTACGCCCACAAGCTGCTCACCGGACGGCGCGAGCGGTTTTCCACGCTGCGTCGGCTCGACGGACTGGGCGGATTTCCCGACCCGCGCGAGAGCGAGCACGACGCATTCAGAGTGGGACACGCGTCGACGGCGGTGTCGGCTGCGCTGGGCATGGCTCGCGCGCGGACGCTCAAGGGGGAGGACAGTCACGTCATAGCGCTGCTCGGCGACGGCGCGCTCACCGGAGGCATGGCGTACGAGGCGCTCACCGACGCGGGACAGTCGAGAGAGCGGCTGCTCGTGATACTCAACGACAACGAGATGTCCATATCGCATAACGCGGGCGGAGTCGAGCGACTGCTCGGACGGCTGCGCCTGCGCCCCGGATATATGCGCGCCAAGGGGCGGGTGCGTTCACTCACGAGCCGCGGAAAATTCGGGCGGGGTGTGTACCACATCGTACACCGTACAAAGCAATTCGCTAAGAGCCTGCTGATACGCTCGAACATCTTCGAGGATATGGGCTTCACCTATCTCGGTCCGGTGGACGGGCACGACGTGAAGGGACTTGTGCGGCTGCTCGAACTTGCTAAGAGCTACGACGGTCCGGTGCTGATACACGCGGTCACGGTCAAGGGACGCGGCTACGCTCCCGCCGAGAAAGCTCCGCAGGACTACCACGGCATATCGCCGCAGGACGCGCCTAAGACCGGAAAGAGCTACTCGAAGGCGTTCGGGGACGCACTGTGCGAGCTTGCGCGTGCCGACAGCCGAATCTGCGCGATAACGGCGGCGATGCAGAGCGGCACGGGACTTGAGCGCTTCGCGACCGAGTTTCCGAACCGATTCTTCGACGTCGGCATAGCGGAGGAGCACGCCGCGACGATGGCTGCGGGACTGTGCGCCGCCGGGATGAAGCCGGTGTTCGCCGTCTACTCCACCTTCGCTCAGCGGTGCTACGACCAGATGCTGCACGACGCCTCGCTGCAAGGGCTTCCGGTCGTGTTCGCGTTCGACCGCGCGGGACTTGTCGGCGAGGACGGAGCGACACACCACGGCGTGTTCGACCCGGGATTCGTCGCGCAGATGCCGGGCATGAGGATGCTCGCGCCGGCGGGACTGGACGAGCTGAAGGCATACCTTGCCGACGCGCTCGATTGCGGGAGACCCTGCGTCGTCCGCTACCCGCGCGGCGGTGAGGGACGGTGGCAGGGCGTGTCGCGCGGCGCGTGCGAGGTGGTGCGCGAAGGCTCGGACGTGGCGATCGCTGCATACGGACATATGCTTGCAAATGTGCTCGATGCCGCCGATATGCTCGAAAAGCAGGGGATTTCGGCGGAAATAGTTAAGATAAACGAGCTGTCGCCGATCGACTGTGAGCCGATATTCGCTTCGGCGCGGAAGTGCGGAAAGCTAGTCGTCGCGGAGGACTGCGTCGAAGTCGGCTCGGCGGGACAGAGGATCGCTGCGAGCGCAATGACTGCGGGGGAACGGTTCGGACTGCGGCTTGTCAACCTCGGCGAACAGTTCTGCGAACACGGCAAGCTCGCCGAGCTTGAGCGGCGCTATCACATCGACGCGGAGAGCATCGCGGAGGTCGCGGCATGGCGAAACTGAGGCTTGACAAGCTGCTCATCGCGCGCGGGATGTTCGCGAGCCGTGAGCGGGCGCGCGAGGCGATAATAAACGGCGAGGTGTTCGTCGGCGGAAGGGCGGAGACGAAGGCGGGCGCGCAGGTAGACGAGGCGGCGGAGATAGAGTTTCGCGGACGCGAGCTGCCGTTCGTATCTCGCGGCGGGCTGAAGCTCGAGAAGGCGCTCGACGTGTTCGGCATTGACCTGAGCGGAGCGCACGCGGCGGACATCGGCGCGTCGACCGGCGGGTTCACCGACTGTATGCTGCGCGCGGGCGCGTCAAAGGTGTACGCGATAGACGTCGGGAGCGACCAGCTTGCCGAGAGCCTTCGTGCCGACGAGCGGGTGGTGAACATGGAGCGCACCAACATCCGCGACCTCAAGCCGTCGGACATCGGCGAGCCGCTTGACTTCGCGTCGATAGACGTGAGCTTTATCTCGCTCGGACTGGTGCTGAAGCCGGTTTTCGCTATTCTGAGGGACGGCGGGGAGGCGGTGGCGCTCGTCAAGCCGCAGTTCGAGGCGGGGCGCGAGAACGTGGGTAAGAAGGGTGTCGTACGCGATCCGACGCTGCACCTGATGGTGCTCGAAAAGCTTGTCGAAAATGCGAATTCCGCCGGATTTGGCGTCAAATCGCTCGACTATTCGCCGATTAGAGGACCGGAGGGCAACATCGAATATCTCGCGCATCTGATCGTCGGCGGACAGAACGGAAAATTCGACCTGAAAGAGCTGGTTTTTCGCTCACACGAGGAGCTATCGGAGGGAAACAGATGAAAAAGATACACAATTTGCTGATATTTGTCAATCGTGAGCGCGACCACGGCATGACCCACGCAAGCGCGGCTGCGGATGAGACTCGCGCGCTCGGAGTGTCGGTCGAGACGGTCGAGCTCGGCATACCGCGCGATGAGCTGTCCGAGGCGGTGCGCCGCGCCGACATGGTGGCGACATTCGGCGGGGACGGCACGCTGCTCGCGGCGGCTACGGTCGCGGCGGAGAACCGAGTGCCGGTGCTCGGCGTGAATCTCGGAAAACTCGGGTTTATGACCGCGTTTGGCAGCGAGGAAACCGGCGCGCTCGCGAAGATACTCGGCGGCGACTATCTGCTCGACCGACGGATGATGCTCCGCGTGCGCATCCTCCGAGGCGAGCGGGAGGTGTTCGCGATAAACGCGCTCAACGACGCGTGTGTGACCGCCCGCGAGCTGAGCCGCACGATAACGCTCGAGATACACTGCGGTGGCTCCTGCGCCGCAACGCTTAGAGGGGACGGAGTGATAGCCGCGACGCCGACCGGTTCGACGGCATACTCGCTCTCGGCGGGGGGTCCGGTCATCGACCCGCGAACCGACTGTGTGGTGCTCACGCCGATATGCGCGCACACGCCTTATGCCCGACCGATGGTCATTCCGGCGGTCGACGGCGCGGAGATACATGTCCCCGAGCGGGCGGCGCTGACGGTGGACGGGCAGTGGGCGTGCGACATTGAGCCGGGCGACCGCGTGGCAATATCCAGGTCGGAGATATGCGCCGAGCTTGTGCGCACGACCGACTATGACTTCTACGGCATCATGCGCAGAAAACTATGGAATGGGCAATAATTAGCAGATAAGGCTTGAAAAACCTGCCGTTCTTATGGTATCATAGACATACGAAGATATATTAAAAACGGATGTCGAAGGAGGGGCGCCGCATGAAGAAGGAGCGACAGTCCAAGATAATCGAGATCGTGCGCGGCGGTGTGGTCGGCACACAGGACGAGCTTGTCGACGAGTTGAAGCGCTCGGGGTACGACGTGTCCCAGGCAACCATCTCGCGCGACATAAAGGAGCTTAGGCTGCAAAAGACCGCCGACGCGAAGGACGGCTATCGCTATGTTCTGCCAGGAGAGCAGCAGAGCGATGGCGGCGGCGACCTGCGCCTCAAGAGCATATTCAGTCAGAGCGTGGTTAAGGTCGACTCGGCGCAGAACATAGTCGTCATCAAGACGATGCCGGGGCTTGCGTCGGCTGCCTGCGCGGCGGTGGACGGGATGCATCTCGACTATGTCCTCGGCACGCTTCAGGGCGACGACACCGGACTTGTTATCGTGCGCGACGAGGCTTCGGCGAGGGAGCTTTGCACGCATCTTGAGGCTATGTGCGAGGGTTGATTGAAAAATGCTTGTCTTTTTGCAGATAGAAAACATAGCGGTGGTCGAGCGCGCGGAGGTAGAGCCGGGCGAGCATTTCAGCGTTCTCACCGGCGAGACCGGCGCGGGAAAATCCATCGTTATCGACGCGATAAACGCCGTTCTGGGCGAGCGTATGCCGCGCGACCTGATACGCTCGGGAGAGACCCGCGCGACGGTCAGCGCGTGTTTTTCACCGCTTGCACCGAGCGTCACGGCGTGGCTTGAGGAGAACGGATACGAGCCGGATGAGGACGGCTCGCTGATAATTCGGCGCAGTCTCTCGGCGGACGGCAAGAACCTATGCCGCGTCGGCGACCGTCCGATAAGCGTGTCGCTGCTGAAAAACCTCGGCGCGCTGCTTGTCAACATCCACGGACAGCACGACAGCCAGCAGCTGCTCGACGAGCGCAGCCATCTGAAATATCTGGACGGATTTGCCGCAAACACCGCCATTTTTGAGGATTATAAGTCAAAATACGAAACTCTGCGCTCGATACACAGGGATATAGAGAAGCACAGCATGGGCGAGGAGGAGAAGGCGCTTCGAGCCGACGCGCTCCGCCGCCGCATAGACGAGGTGGAGTCTGCCGAGCTGGAAGCGGGCGAGGAGGAAGACCTAGCAGCCCGACGTTCGGTGCTTCGCAACGCGCAGAAGCTGAGCGACGCGGTGGACGAGGGATTTTTCGCGCTCTACGGCGGAGACGATTCGCTCGGCGCGTGCGCGCTCGTTAAGGACGCCGCCGACGCGCTCGCGGGTGCGGTGATCGATGACCCGAGCCTCAGCGAGCTGTCGATAAAGCTGAACGACCTGAAATTTGCCGCCGAGGACGCCGCCGAGGAGCTTCGCGACCTGCGCGGCAGCTACGACTTTTCGCCGGAGGAGGCGGACGAGGTGGAGAGCCGCCTCGAGCTTATCCACGGGCTTGAAAAGCGCTACGGCGCGTCGGTGGAGACGATACTCGCAAGCCTCGACGCGTGGAAGAAGGAGCTTGAGGAGATAGAGTTCAGCGACGACGCGCTTCAGAAGCTGAAAAAGCAGGAGGAGAAGGCGCTGTCCGACGCGAAAGCCGCCGCCGACAGGCTTCACAAGTCGCGAGTGGTCGCGGGGACTGCGCTTGCGGGCGCGGTGGAGAAGGAGCTTGCCGAGCTGGATATGCCGCGCGTTAAGTTCGAGGTGCAGATAGACGAGGCGGAGATGGGCTCAACCGGCGCGGACAGCGTACGCTTCCTCATATCCGCGAACCCGGGCGAGGCGGCAAAGCCCATCTCGCGCATAGCTTCGGGCGGAGAGCTTTCTCGCATAATGCTTGCGATGAAGTCGGTGCTCGTCGCGTCGGATGAGGTGGCGACGCTGATATTCGACGAGGTGGACGCGGGGGTCAGCGGACGCGCGGCGCAGCGTGTCGCCGAAAAGCTCGCAGCCATCGGACGAAACAGACAGGTGCTCTGCGTGTCCCATCTGCCGCAGCTCGCCGCGATGGGCGACTGCCAGCTGCTTGTTGAGAAGAACGAGCGTGCGGGGCGCACATTCACATCGGTCACTACGCTGGAAGGGGAGGCACGCGAGCGCGAGATAGCGCGGATAATCGGCGGCGACGAGATAACCGACACGATACTGGGGAGCGCGCGAGAGCTTATCGACGCCGCGAGCAGATACAAGGAGAAGCTGTGATGCAAAACAGGATTCTCGAGACCGAGCGTCTGTATTTTCGCGAGCTTACGCAGGACGATTTCGACGCTGTCTGCCGCATAATGCAGGACGAGGAGACGATGCGCGCGGCGTATGAGGGCGCATACACCGACGACGAGGTGCGCAGGTGGATAGACTACAAACTCGCGCACTACGCGAAGCACGGCTTCGGGCTGTGGGCGGTGATACTCAAAGAGACCGACGAGCTTATCGGTCAGTGCGGGATAACGATGCAGCAGTGGAAGGACGATGAGACGCACGAGATAGGCTATCTCCTCCGCCGCGACTGCTGGCACAGGGGGTACGCCGTCGAGGCCGCGACCGCCTGCAAGCAGTACGCGTTCGATGTGCTCGGAGTCGAGCGGGTGTGCTCGATGGTGCGCGATACGAACATAGCGTCGCAGAAGGTGGCGGAGCGCCTCGGCATGACCGTCGCCGACAGGGGAGTGAAGAACTTCCGCGGCGTGGATATGATGTTCTGGCTGTACGAGGCGAGACGGGCAGACTGACCGGCATTGAGATACAAAAGAAAAGCCCTCTGTGAGCTGAAAACTCACGGAGGGCTTTTTTGCGTCGATTTCGCGTCAGACTTCGCGCTTTTTGCGGAATACCGCGACGCCGATCGCGAAGAAGACCACGCCGCTTGCCGCAATTATCAGCACGCTCACCCACGGCGCGATCTCGGTGCCGCCGAGCGTGTAGGTCACGCCCATGTGCGCTCCGAACCACTCGCGAACCTCCGACGCGGCGGCTGCGGGCGCGCCGTCGAGCGAGAAGGACAGGTTGGGTTCGACGAGTATCTGACGCATGAGCGCCGCGGCGTGCGAGGGCGGGAAGCACTTTATCACCGTCTGTACGGCTGCGGGAAGCTCGCCTATCGGCAGGTAGATGCCGGTCAGAAAACCGATGAGCGTGCCGATTATCGTGCTCACCGCCGCAAACGCGGACTTGGACTTGAACAGGCAGACGAGGAAGAAGACCATCGCCGAGTTGGACGCGGCGGCGAGCGCCGTTATGCCCACAAACTTCGCCATATCGGCAAACCCGGGAAGCAGTCCGCCGGTGGAGACGATGTATATGCAGCCGAGCGCGAGCGCGACGAGGCTCATCACAAATCCGACGACGACCGCGCTGATTATGTACCCGCCGACTATCGACGACCGACGCACCGGCGACGCGCGGAAGTCGCCCGCCTGACCGTCGCTCGCGTCCTCAATCATCGTCTCGAACGTGCCCATCGTGGTTGTGACCGTGCTGACGCAGACAAGTCCCGCGACGATCCAGCTTGCCATGAGCGACTTTGCGCCGGGGAGATCCATCGAGTTTGTCCAGACGTCGCCGAGGAAAAGGACATAGATCATTATCACGATAAAAACGCTGAGAAGCGAGAAAAATACCGCGCTTTTCTGTCTGAAAAATATACGCATATTGCGCTGAGCTAGCCTAAGCATCCTTCTCCACCTCCGAATTCTTGGTTATCGCGAGGAACGCGTCCTCCATCGTGCCGTGAACGACCTCGAAGCTCTCGATAGCGCCGTCGAGCGCCGCGAGTATCGGCAGCGCGTCGAGCGAGGAGGGGAGCGCGGCAACGACTATCCCGTTCTTCTCCTCGAACTTAACGCCGCGCGAGTCGAGTATCCGCAGCGCCTCGCCGCCGAGTGATTTTATGCGAAGCGTGTCGGTCGAGAAGCGCTCCTCCAGGTCGTAAGGCGTGCCCTTTGCCGCGATCTCGCCGTGGTCGAGTATGACTATATAGTCGGCGGAGGCTGCCTCCTCCATGTAGTGGGTGGTGAGGAACACGGTCATTCCGGTGGACTGCTGAAGCTCGCGCACCGTCTGCCAGACCGTCTCCTTGGTCTTGGGGTCAAGCCCGGTGGTCGGCTCGTCGAGAAAGAGTATCTTCGGTGTGTTTACGAGCGCTCGCGCGATGTCCGCACGACGGCGCTGACCTCCGGACAGCTTGCCGTACGGTCGGTCGACAAACTCGAGCGTTCCCGCGGCCTCGGCAGCCTTCTGTGCAGCCGATTTGAGCGCCGCGCCCGAAAGACCGTACAGCGAGCCGCGAAGCATCAGATTTTCGCACACGGTAAGCAGGTTATCAAGCACGCTCGACTGGAACACAACGCCTATCTGCCTGCGTATCTCGTCGTCCTGCTTTCCAAGCTCAAGACCGTTTATCAAGACATGACCGCCGTCCGCTCGAAGCAGCGTGCAGAGCATGTCTATCGTGGTGGATTTGCCCGCGCCGTTCGGTCCGAGAAAGGCGAACAGCCCTCCCGGTTCGACGTAGAAGTCTATGCCTTTGACCGCCTCAAGACTGCCGTAGCTCTTGCGAAGACCCTCCACCTCAATTATCTTTTCCATAGGTTTCAGCTCCTTTCGTGAGCCTAGCATAGCAAAAACTCGCCGCCCACGCAAGGGGACAGCGAGTAAGAGGTCTGATATTGAGGGTAAGTGGTCGTTTATCGGCGGTCTATCTTCTTGTTTATGTCGTCGGTCTGCCGTTTCATTTCGCGAAGCCCGGCTATGGCGTTTATTGTGTAGGTCACGATGAACACCGGAAGGACGGTCACGAGGCAGTCGAGAAAGGTGCGCCACGCCCAATCCCAAAATCCCACTATCATGCCGTAGACCGACGCTATGACCGCGGTGCATATGCCTCTTATCATGCCGTCGATTATGAAGAAGGGAAGCCCGCTTATCGTCATCCGCTTGTCCACCTCTATCCACGCGACCTGGAAAGCGGAGATTATCGCGCAGAGAAGGAAGCAGTGCAGGACGAGGTACCGCGTGATTTCCTGCTCGAGAAGCGCGAATATCACAATGAGGACCGAAAAGGACGTGGTGTGGATCGCCCAGAATGTTTTAAGTGATTCCTTCATCTTTTCGCCCCCCTTAGTTAAACTTCGCGCGGAAATCGGCTGAATAGTGCTTGGAAATGACGACGCGCTCGCCGTTTTCTAGCATCGCTATCAGCCGTCCGTTTATGTCTGCGCTGACCGACCGCACCGCCGACGTGTTCAGGATGCAGCTCTTGCCTATGCGAACGAAGCTAGAGCCTTCGAGCAGAGTCTCAAGCTCATAGAGCTTCAGGTCGCTCTCGAGCACCTCGCCCGCGAGATAGAAAAACGTGCGGTTCTGCACCGCTTCGATATAGAGTATCTGCTCGAGCGGCACCTTCCGCGCGACGCCGTCCTTCTTTGCGTCAAGCGCAAAGGAGTAGAGCCGTATCTGCTCGATTATCCGCCGCAGCTTCGCGTCTATCGACGAGCAGCGCACGATTATCTCCGGCTCGTCGCGGCGGGTGGGATCCTCCTCTACGATGAGCTTCATTTCCCGAGTATCTCGCCGACGAGCATGTCCATGTTGTACATCCCCGGAGCCTTGCCCGCAAGGAACGCCGCAGCTCGAAGCGCGCCCTCGGCGAACACCATGCGGCTCGCGGCGGAGTGGCGCAGCTCTATCACCTCGTCGTTTCCCGCGAAGATTATCTCGTGGTCGCCGACTATCGTGCCGCCGCGCACCGCGCTAATGCCTATCTCGTCGCGGGGACGCTCGCGGCGGCGCTCGTGGCGGTCGTAGACATACTCGGCGGGGTGGTCAAGCGAGCGGCGTATAGCGTCGGCAAGCGCGAGAGCCGTGCCCGACGGAGCGTCCAGCTTCTTGCGGTGGTGGCGCTCGATTATCTCGACGTCGAAGTTCGAGCCGAGTATCGCCGCAGCCTCCGACGCGAGCTTGGAGAGTATCGCGATGCCGAGCGACATGTTCGCCGAGCGGAATATCGCCACCGACTCGGACGCCTCGCGCACCTTATGCATCTGCTCGTCGGTGTAGCCGGTGGTGAGCAGGACTGCCGGCGTGTGATGGGAGACGGCATACTCGAGCACGCCGTCCAGCGCCGAGACATGCGAGCAGTCGATGACAACGTCCGCGTCGCCGTCAAAGTCGGACGGCTGTGCCACAACGGGGAAGCCGAGCGAGTCGGGGACGGTCGGGTCGACACCCGCGACTATCTTGAGTTCGGGCTGCTCCTTCACTCCGGCAATGATGCAGCCGCCGAGCCTTCCGCCCGCACCGCTGAGAAGTATTTTGACCATAAAATTTCACCTTCCTGTGTTGATTTAGCTTAGCAGATTTTCCTCTATCCAACGCGCAACGCCGTCATCGTCGTTCGACGCGCACCGCTCGGTCGCCGCTGCCTTTGCCTCGTCGCCGGCATTCGCGACCGCGACCGACACGCCCGCCGCGCGCATAAGCTCCACGTCGTTCAGGTCGTCGCCGAACATCACCGTCTGTTCGAGCGGCACGTCCCACAGCTCGCACAGCCGCTTGAATGCGTTCAGCTTGCTTGCCGACTCGGAGAGTATCATCGCGAACGTGTCCTCGCAGATGACGCTGTGTGTGCCCTGCGGCAGAAGCGGTTCAAGCTCCTCAACCTTCGAGAAGCGGTCGAGCGGGAGCAGTATCTTGTACACCGGCGCGGGCAGCGGAGCGGCAAAGTCGTGCGGCTCGTATATCATGTTCGGCCAAAAGCGCCTTGGGTCAAAGTTCGCGCGGGAGATGTCAACCGTCTCGACGACTATCTCGGCGTTCGGGTCGAGCTTCAGTATCGTGCGGATTATCCCGTCGGCGGTCGCAGCGTCGATGGTGAACCGCTCAGGCTCGCGGCTGTCGAGCAGGAGCAACGCACCGTTGAAAACTATCGCGGCGTCGCAGGAGAGGTCGAGTATACGGAACCCCATTTCAGCGCGAGCAGTCGCGGCGACGAACTTCAGTCCCTTTTCCCGCGTGCGGCGCAGCACATCGAGGGTGTACGCGCTTACCGACTTGTCGGTGCGAAGCAGGGTGCGGTCGAGATCGCTTACGATGACTTTGATGTTCCTCATGCTTGCTCCTTTCGGATAGTGATACGCCGCCGCCCATGCCGAGCGACGGCGTGTCATTTCTCACTTCAAAAGCCCGTAGTCCTTGAGCGTTTCGCGGAGCATTGCCTCGTTCTTACTGTCCATCTCGCAGAGCGGCATGCGCGTAGGTCCGACGTCGACGCCCATCATGTTCATCGCGGTCTTGACCGGAATGGGGTTGGTCTCGACGAACAGCGCCTTCATCAGCCTGTAATACTTGTAGTGCAGCTCACGAGCCTTTGCCATGTCGCCTGAGAGACAGGCGTTTGCGAGCTCGGCGGTCTCGGCGGGGCAGATGTTCGAGAGCACCGAGATTATGCCCTTCGCGCCGAGCGCCATCATCGGCAGGCAGAGCGAATCGTCGCCGCTCCACACGTTCATGTCGTCGCCGCACTCGTTGATTATCTGGCTGAGCAGCTCGAGATTGCCGCTGGCTTCCTTGGTGCCGTTTATCATCGGATGCTTCGCGAGCTCCTTGTAGGCGTCGAGCGATATCGCCATGCCGGTGCGCCCGGGTATGTTGTAGAGTATTATCGGAATTCCCACGCGGTCGGCGACATACTCGAAGTGCTTGACAAGTCCCTTCTGCGTGGTCTTGTTGTAGTATGGAGTGACCATAAGCAGTCCGTCGGCGCCGCTCTTTTCGGCGTTCTGGCTCATCATAACGGCGTGCGCGGTGTCGTTCGAGCCGGTGCCCGCGATTATCTTGATGCGTCCGTCCGCCTTCTTGATGGCGTACTCGACGGTCGCGAGGTGCTCGGGTATCGTCTGAGTGGATGCCTCGCCGGTGGTGCCGCAGACAACGAGCGCCTGCGTTCCGGCGGCTATCTGCTGTTCGATAAGCTCGCCGAAGCGCTCGAAGTTGACGAAATCGGCGGTAAACGGCGTGACTATCGCGGTGCAGGAGCCGGTAAAAATAGGAGTCTTCATGTGAAATTATCCTTTCAATCAGTCGATGTAGCCCTCGGCGCACAGCAGCTCCGCAAGCTGTACGGCGCCGCCGGCAGCGCCGAGCAGCGTGTTGTGCGACAGGGAGACGAACTTGTAGTCGTAGTGTTTGTCCTCACGAAGCCTGCCCACCGACACAGCCATTCCGCCTTCCAGCTCGCGGTCGAGACGTGTCTGGGGACGGTCGGGCTCTTCGAAGTAGTGGATGAACTTCTGCGGAGCGGAGGGGAGACCGAGCGCCTGCGGACGCGCGCGATAGCTCTCCCACTTTGCCTTTATCTCCTCGATGGACGGCTTCTGCTCGAAGGATACGAACACCGCCGCGAGGTGGCCGTCGCTCACCGGAACGCGGATGCACTGGGTGGTTATCGACGGAGCTTCGGCGTTTATTATGCCGTTTTCGCCGACCTTGCCCCAGACCTTCAGCGGTTCAAGCTCGCTCTTTTCCTCCTCGCCGCCTATATAGGGGATGACATTGTCTATCATCTCCGGCCAGGTCTCGAAGGTCTTGCCCGCGCCGCTTATAGCCTGATAGGTGCAGGCGAGCACCTTTGTCGGGCGATAGCAGAGAAGGGGATGAAGCGCGGGGACGTAGCTCTGTATCGAGCAGTTGGACTTGACCGCGATAAGCCCGCGCTTCAGCCCCAGTCGCTTTCGGAACTGCTCCACGACCGAGATGTGCTCGGGGTTTACCATTGCGACGACCATCGGCACGTCCGGGTCATGGCGGTGCGCCGAGTTGTTCGACACCACCGGGCACTCGTGCTTTGCGTACTCAAGCTCGAGGTCGTATATGTCCTGCTTCGGCATGTTGACCGCCGAGAAGACGAAGTCCACGCTCGAGACAATCTTATCTATATCCGCCGTCGCGTCGAGCACGACCATGTCGGCAGCCTGCTCGGGCATCGGCTCTTTCAGCTGCCAGTGAGCTGCGTCGCGATACGCCTTGCCCGCCGAGCGCGGAGAGGCAGCGAGCACGCCCAGCTCGAACCACGGATGCTTTGCGACGAGCGTGACGAAACGCTGACCGACCATGCCGGTCGCACCGATTATTCCTACCTTGTACTTCTTCATTATGTGCTCACTCCCAATCAAGCGGTTGAAATATGCGTTTGAATCTAGTATAATATATGCTGGCTATCGGTTTATGCTTACTGCTCTTCATTTTAACACACACGCATATACGATGTCAATTATAACCGCATCTATTGCCGGAGGAATTTCAGATGAAAAAGTTCGCAGCGCTGCTGCTTGTTCTTGTCATATCGCTCGGAATCTTCGCCGCCGCGGAGGGAGACGAGTTCACCCCCGCTTCGCCGGAGGAGTCCTCCATGCCCGAGACGACCGAACAGCCGTCGGGCGAGCCGATCGAGAACCCGTCGGAAGCGCCGAGCGCCGAGCCGTCTGTCGAACCGTCTGTCGAACCTTCGTCCGAGCCTACCGAGACGGTGATAGCGCCGGACGAGTATGTCGTGCGCGTGGGACTGTTCTACGGCTCGACCGCGCTCGAGTCGGCGAACCTGCAGAACGCGGTCGGCGCGGGCTATCTGTTCGGATGGTTCGACTCGGACGACGCGTTCCATGCCATAGCCGAGACGGGCGAGACACAGATAACCATGTCGGCGAGCGGAAAGTCGTCGACCGGATATGTCGTGACAAACACCAACACCGGCGCGGTCATATACGAGTTTGACAACGGCGGCGCGAGCTTCGGCGTGCTGCCGGTCGGCGCGGATGAGCCGGTGACCTGGCACAAGGGATACAAGTGGTCGGGCGGATTCGAGTACCGACGCGGCTCGAACGGTCGGCTGACGGTGATAAACGTCGTAGAGATAGGCGACTACACCAAGGGGGTCATACCCTACGAGATAGGCACCAACTGGACGGAGGAGGGCACGAAGGTGGGAGCCATCTGCGCGTCGAGCTTCGCCGTCTACAACAGCTCACGCCATCGCGCAAACGGCTTCGATGTCTGCAACACCGACCACTGCCAGGTGTATCAGGGACAGAACCGCGCGACCGACTTCACAAACGCGTGCTGCGAGGCGGTCGCGGACGAGGCACTGTTTTACAACGGCAAGATCTGCAACGCGGTCTATCACTCGACAAACGGCGGCTGGACCGAGGACGCGAAGAACGTGTGGGGAAGCGAAGTGCCCTATCTCCGCGCGGTGGAGGACACGTTTGAGGATCTCGACCGCGCGCTGCACGGACGCTGGAGCTTTACCTACACCGGCGAGGAGATAGCGTGGATACTGACCGAGAAGGGCTACCCGATAGGCACGGTCACGAAGGCATGGGTCGACCTCACCGACGCGGGCAACGTCTACCGCGTGAACTTCGAGGACGCGGCGGGAAATAAGCAGGACTTTGAGCAGGAGCGCGCGCGGTCGATACTCGGAAGCAACACACTTGGCAAATATACATACAGCCAGCGCTACACGATAACCAAGGGCGGCGAGCTTAACATCGCCGTCGGCGCAAACGGCGACGAGGTTTCCACGGTCGGAGTGCAGGTCGTAGGCGGAGACTGCAAGGTCACGACGCTCAAAAACTCGAACGAGGTATATGTCCTCACCGCGAGCGGAACCGACGTCCTCACCGCCGACAAGGGTGACAACGGCACGTTTGTCGTGTCCGGCACCGGATGGGGTCACAACGTGGGTCTCAGCCAGTGGGGAAGCCGCGGCCGTGCCGAAGCGGGATGGGACTACCGCTCGATACTGGAATACTACTACACCGGCGCGAAGGTGCAGAAGATAAGCGAGGTCATGGGATGAAGAAGAACGACTTTTTTTACGAGCTTCCGGAGGAGCTGATAGCTCAGACACCGTCTGCCGAGCGGGACGGCTCGTCGCTTATGGTGTTGGACAAGCAGACCGGCGAGTACCGATTCGGCGTGTTTCGGGACATTCTCGATGAGCTGCGCGAGGGCGACCTGCTGGTTATGAACGACTCGCGCGTGCTTCCGGCGAGGCTTATCGGCACGCGTTCGGGCGGCGGAGCGGCGGAGATACTGCTGCTTCGCGAGCGGGACGGAGGCATGTGGGAGTGCCTTGTGCGCCCGGGACGCAAGCTGCGCGTCGGCGCGAGGGTGAGCTTCGGCGAGGAGATGACCGCCGAGATAGTCGAAGTCATGGAGGATGGCAACCGCCTGGTGCGGTTCGAGTATGAGGGAATATTCCTCGAGGTGCTCGAGCGGCTCGGTCGTATGCCGCTGCCGCCGTACATAAAGGCGGAGCTGAGCGACCCCGAGCGCTACCAGACGGTGTACTCAAAGCACCTCGGCTCGGCTGCCGCGCCGACGGCGGGTCTGCACTTCACCCCCGAGCTGCTTGAAAGGATACGCGAAAAGGGCGTGGAGGAGCGGTTCGTCACGCTGCACGTAGGACTTGGGACCTTCCGTCCGGTGGGCGAGGAGGAGATAGAGGACCACCCGATGCACTCCGAGTTTTGCATACTGCCGGAGGACACGGCGCCGGCGGTGACGGCGGCAAAGCGCGAGGGACGGCGGGTGATAGCGGTGGGCACGACCTCCTGCCGCGTGCTTGAGAGCTTCGCAAATGAGGACGGAAGCATGGAGGCTGGCTCGCGCTGGACCGACATCTTCATCTATCCGGGGTACAGATTCAAGGCGATAGACGCGCTGATTACCAACTTTCACCTGCCCGAAAGCACGCTCATCATGCTCGTCTCGGCGCTCGCGGGGCGGGAAAACATACTTAACGCGTACAAGGCGGCGGTCGAACGGAAGATGAGATTTTTCAGCTTCGGCGACGCCATGTTCATTCGATAGAGAAAATTAAGGGATAAGGAGACGGCTTATGGAGGAGATAACGATAACGCGGGAGCGGCTTACGGCGGCGGAGTATGTCGAGTTTCTGACCCGCACCGACCTCGGCTCGCAGTATCCTAAGGAGCGCTTTAGACCGAGAATAGCGAAACTGGTCAAGAACGCGTCGATAAGTCTCGTCGCGCGAAATGACGAGCGCAAGATCGTCGGCGTGTGCTTCGCGATAACCGACTTCGCGTACTGGATGTTCATAACCGATCTCGGCGTCGACCGCGACTACGAGCGACGCGGCATAGGCAAGAGGCTGATGGAGAAGGCGCTCGAGGTCGCGGGCGGCGAGAAGGACATAATCGTGTACACCCTCCCGAACGAGAACGCGGTCGGGTTCTACGAGAAATTCGGAATGTCCAAGTCGGACGAAGTGATGGAGCTGAACCGCGTCGACTGGACGTCGTTTACGGTAGGGGATGAGAACGATAGATGAGCGTATAGCGGCTGAACTCAAGGGAATAGTCGACGGAAACGGACGGCTCACAAGGCTGCCGTCAAAGCGGAAGAAGCTGCTCTACGCGGTGCACTATCTGGCGGGAAAGTTCGAGCCGAACCGTCGCTACACCGAGCGCGAGGTGAACGACCTGCTCTGCGAGTGGCACACCTTCGGAGACCCCGCCACGCTTCGGCGCGAACTGTACAACGGGCGTTACCTCGACCGCGAGCAAAGCGGCGCGTTCTACTGGATGGAGGAGCATCAACCGACGCTCGATGAGCTGGAGAAAAAATTCGGCTGAGCGGCATAATGCATAGATAAACACGGTTAGGAGACACGGAATGTTCAAACTTATCACCACCGACGGCGCGGCTCGCCGAGGGGAATATACGACGCCGCACGGCACCGTTCAGACGCCGGTGTTTATGAATGTCGGCACGCAGGCGGCGATAAAGGGAGGTCTGGACGCGCACGACCTCGAAAACATCGGCTGCCAGGTCGAGCTGTCGAACACATACCATCTGCACCTACGCCCGGGCGAGGAGACGGTCGCGGCGATGGGCGGACTGCACCGTTTTATGAACTGGAAACGCCCGATACTGACCGACAGCGGCGGGTTTCAGGTGTTCTCGCTTGCCGACCTTCGCCACATAACCGAGGAGGGCGTCGAGTTCCGCTCGCACCTCGACGGCAGGAAGATATTCATGTCGCCGGAGGACAGCATGCACATCCAGTCGCGGCTCGGCTCGGACATAGCGATGGCGTTTGACGAGTGCGTCGAAAATCCCGCGCCGCGAAACTATGTCGAGGACTCCTGCGCCCGCACATATCGCTGGCTCGAGCGCTGCAAGACCGCGCTGGACGGCTTCAACTCTGAGGAGAACGCGGTCAACCCCGGTCAGGTGCTCTGGGGGATAAACCAGGGCGGGACGTACAACGACATCCGCGCCGACCACATGAAGCGCATCGCCGAGCTCGATCTTGCGGGCTACGCGGTGGGCGGGCTTGCGGTGGGTGAGCCGACCGAGGTGATGTACGACATACTTGAGACGGTCTGCCCGGTCGCGCCTGCCGACAAGCCCCGCTATCTGATGGGCGTCGGCACGCCGTCGAACATAATTGAGGCGGTCGCGCGGGGCATCGACTTCTTCGACTGCGTGCTTCCGGCTCGAAACGCACGCCACGCCCATGTCTACACGCTGGACGGCAGGATAAACCTGAAAAACAAGCAGTACGAGCGCGACGAAAGCCCGATAGACGAGCGCTGCGACTGCTACGTCTGCCGCAACTTCTCGCGCGCCTATCTGCACCATCTGTTCAAGGCGGAGGAGATACTCGCGATGCGGCTTGCGGTGATGCACAATCTCTATTTCTATAACAAGCTTATGGAGCGGATCCGCGAGGCTATCGACAACCACGAGTTCGAGGCGTTCCGGCGCGAGTGGTCGGAGCGGCTCGGGCGCAGGCTCCAGGCGTGAGTGAAAGGAGCGCGGACATGAAACGGATATTGGTCATAGGCTGTCCGGGGAGCGGCAAGAGCTATTTCAGCCGCGCGCTCGCCGAGAAACTGGGGCTTCCGCTCGTGCATCTCGACCTGCTCAACTGGAACGCCGACGGCACGAATGTCGAGCGCGAGGTGTTCGATAAGCGGCTTGCCGACGTGCTCGCACGCGACGAGTGGATAATCGACGGCAACTACGGCCGCACGATGGAGAGCAGGATGGAGCGTTGCGACGCGATATTCTTTCTCGATTTCCCGACCGAGGTCTGTCTAAACGGCGTGCGCGAGCGTAAGGGCAAGCCGCGTACCGACATGCCGTTTGACCCTCCTGACTCGGACGACGAGGAGTTTATGGAGTTCATACGACGGTACAACGAGGAGAGCCGACCGAAGGTGCTCGAACTGCTCGAGAAGTATTCGGACAGGGAGACAGTTGTGTTTCGGGACAGGGACAGCGCGAACGACTACCTCGCGAATCTGTGAAAAACAAAAATTCCCCTTGCCAAACGCCGGAAATTCGTTTATAATAGCAATGTATGTCAATACAGGAGGTGACAACAGATGTTTTCCAAGATAGGACTGTTTCTTGAAACGGTCGCGGGCGCGGAGGCCGGAAGCACGGCGGGAGACGCGGCGGCTACCGGCATGAATGTGGGTTCGATCCTCACGATGATCGTTCCGTTTGCGATAATCATCGCGGTGTTCTATTTCATGCTCATCCGTCCGGAGAACAAGCGCAAGAAGTCGATGCAGAAGATGCTCTCCGAACTGGTCGTGGGCGACGAGATAACCACTCGCGGCGGCGTCGTAGGCAAGATAACCAAGATAAAGGACGACAAGCTCTGGATACAGTCGGGCGGCGTCGACGGCACGACCTTCCAGGTGATGCGCTGGGCGGTGTCCACCAAGGGCGCGAGCACCGAAGAAGCTCAGTAAGCCATTTGCTTGTACTTTTTCCCGAAAGTCGTGAATAACCTTTAGCAAAGAACTTTTGCTAGGGGTGAGACAGATGGGAGAAAAGTCGGGATCCAAGTTTCGACCGCTTGTCATCGCAAGCCTTCTCGGCGTGGCGATAGCGGTGCTCGTGACGCTCGTCCTCCTCATGGGAGTGACGGCGCTTACGCTCGGTGGGCTTATCGACGGCTCATCGTCAGGCGTTATGGTGAACATAGCGGCGGGCATCGGAGCATTGGTCGGAGGACTGGTCGCGTCTCGTCGCAGCGGAGTGGGAGCGCTCATCTGCGCGGCGACGGTCGCGATACCGGAATTTTTGATTTGTATGCTTGTCGGGCTCATGTTCTACGAGAACTTCCTGCCGATGAACGGAGGGGTGGCGCTTGCCGCCGCGATGATCGCGGGAGCGCTCGTCGGAACGCTGTTGGGCTCGCGGCGCGGCGGGACTAAGACTCGCCGCAAGAAGTGAAAAATCTATAAATGTGGAGGCAAAGAAAATGATGAAGCATGTTAAGGTCATAGCCGGAGCTACTCTCAAGGCAACGCCGGGCATCGGCTGCGGCGAGTGCCAGACTTCCTGCCAGTCGGCGTGCAAGACTTCCTGCACCGTCGCAAACCAGAAGTGCGAGAATCGCAACCGCAAGTAAGTTTAAGACTCGGCAAAACGGACGGGGCGGCAGCAAACCGCCTCGTTCTTTGTGTGGAAAGGAAAAGAGGATATGATCCATAAGTTTTCGCTGCTCGACCGCAACATCGTCGTCGACGTCGAGAGCGGCGCGGTGCTGACGCTCGACCCGACGGCTTTTGCGCTGCTCGACTACGCGTCGGCGGAGATGCCGGAGAATCCGCCGAAGGAGGCGCTTTCGGCTGTGGACGCGAGCGAGTCGGAGATAAGGGAGAGCTGGAACGAGCTGCGCGAGATGGTGAGCGAGGGACTGCTTTTTGCGCCGGCGCAGGAGCTCGACCCGGACATCACCAAGGTCATGGGCTTCGCTCCGGTCAAGGCGCTCTGCCTGCACGTCGCGCACGACTGCAACCTCCGCTGCAAATACTGCTTCGCGTCGACCGGCGACTTCGGCACCGGACGAAAGCTCATGTCGCCGGAGGTCGCGAAGAAGGCGATAGACTTCGTCGTGAAGCGCTCGGGCAAGCGCACAAACATCGAGATAGACTTCTTCGGAGGCGAGCCGCTGCTTGCGATGGATACCGTGAAGGAGACCATCGAGTACTGCAAGAACTTCCCCGAGAAGAACTTCCGCTTTACGATAACCACCAACGGCGTGGCGCTCGACGACGAGACCATCGACTACATAAACGAGCATATGTCGAACGTGGTACTGTCGCTCGACGGACGCAAGCCGATAAACGACGAGATGCGCCCCGCGCCGAACGGCAAAGGCTCGTTCGACGTCATCGTGCCCAAGTTCCAGAAGCTGGTGAAAGACCGCAAGCCGACTGGCAAGGACTACTATGTCCGCGGAACGTTTACCAAGAAGAACCTCGACTTCGCAGACGATGTCATAGAGATGTACAACCTCGGCTTCGACCAGCTCTCGATAGAGCCGGTGGTGGCGGACAAACTGGAGAACATCCCGTCGGAGGAGAACCGAAAGATAGTGGAGGAGTACGCTCTGACCGAAGCCGACCTGCCGACCATCTACCGCGAGTACGAGCGGCTGGTAGAGGAGATGCTGAAGAACCGCGACTTCAACTTCTTCCACTTCAACATCGATCTCGAGCAGGGACCGTGCGTGATAAAGCGGCTGCGCGGCTGCGGCGCGGGCTTCGAGTATGTCGCGATAACTCCGGAGGGGGACATCTACCCCTGCCACCAGTTCGTCGGCAAGCCGGAGTATCTGATGGGCAACGTGTTCACCGATGGCTTTGACACCAAGATAGCCGAGCAGTTCGGTCGGCTGAATGTCTACACCCGCCCCGACTGCGCCGACTGCTGGGCAAAGTACTACTGCTCGGGCGGATGCAACGCCGCGAATCTCGCCGCCAACGGCGCGTTGGACAAGGCGTACAAGATGGGCTGCGACCTCGAACGCAAGCGCGTCGAGTGCGCGATAGCCCTAAAGGTGCGCGAGATGGAGGAGGACGCGTAAGGCATCCCGCGCGGATGGCGAGCAAAACCGAATACCTGAAGTAATATCAAAAGACACGCGATTTTGCGTGTCTTTTCTTTTGTTCACTTTTTTCGGATGCGCGCTTTCGGGTATCTGGTGCTTTGCCTTTCGGCATCCACCACATCTTGCGAGGCGGGGGAGCGAATTACAAGTTTACATAAATAAGTTGACATAATAATTGGTGAAAACTCCGAATTTTCGCCCGAAGCCTTGATAGCGCTTGATTTCCGCCGCGAAATAGGTTATATTAGAGTCACGCATTTATGTAAACTTTGTCCCGAGTCGCATAAATCGCCCGCCATCTCTCATACGATTAGTCGGAGGGAGGGACGAGCTTTTGAAGAAACTATTCGCGCGGCTGCTTGCTTCGCAGGGCGGGGTCACTCGCGGGGCGATGAAGATAATGCTTATATCGTTTTTGATAGGCGCGGTCGTCGGAGGCATATTCGCGGCTTACGGCGGCGAGGCGGAGGAGCTTGCCGCAAAGTCGCTTCTGCCGGAAGCGGGCAGGCTCACCGCGTTCGACTCGGCACTGACTATGTTTCGCTATCCGCTCATCGCGATGCTCTGCGGATTTGCGGTGTTCGGCGTGGTCGCGGAACCGCTCATCTGCGCGGCAAGGGGATTCTTCCTCTGCTTTGCGGCGACGGCGCTCATGCGGTTGTACGGCGCGGCGGGACTTGGCATAGCTGCTGCCGCGAGCGCGGTCGAGTGCGTAGTGTCGATACCCTGCCTCATCTACCTAGCGGCGGGAGGGTTTACGACATCATCGCTCATCGCCGCGTGTCTGGGCGGACGTGCAAAGCCGGGGGCGATGCTCACCAAAGGATATGTAGTCCGTGTACTGCTTACCGTCGCGATACTCACACTGGGCGCGGTCGCCGAGACCTATCTGACGCCGATACTTACGTCGTTCGCGACCGGCTCTATCAGATAAAAGAAAAAGAGGATTTTCCACCATGCAAACCCAACAGCTAAAGAGATACGAGACATACCTGCGCAGCGCGAAGCACTCGTCGGAGAACACGATAGAGGCGTATATGCGCGACCTGCGTCAGTTCTCCGCATGGCTCGCGCCGCGCGGGGTTAAGAGCTTTGCCGCGGTGACGGCGCCGCAGGCGAAGGAGTATGTCGAATACCTCGGAGACTGTGGAAAATCGGCTTCGACGGTGACGCGGACTTTGGCGTCGCTGCGCTGTTTTTACGCGTATCTCTGGTCGGCGGGCAAGTGCGACTCGAACCCGTTTGACGCGATAACCCCGCCGCACGCGGAGAAGAAGCTCCCGATGGTTCTCACAAGCGACGAGATAAACCTGTTGATAAGCCAGCCCAAGCCGGTCGACTTCAAGGGCTATCGCGACCGCGCGATACTCGAACTGCTGTACGCAGCGGGGGTGCGGGTGAGCGAACTCATCGCGCTCGACATGTCCGACGTGAACCTGTCCGCCGGATTCATCCGAGTGGGAGAGAGCGGTCACGAGCGTGTGATACCGATATACCACGAGGCTGCGTCGGCGATATCCGACTATATCAGGTGCGCGCGCCAGAAGATAGCGATAATGCCGGGCGAGACCGCGCTGTTCGTAAACTCGGGCGGCACTCGCATGACCCGTCAGGGGCTTTGGAAGATGCTCAAGAAGTATCAGTCGCAGACCAAGATAGACAAGGAGATAACGCCGCAGACCTTCCGCCACTCGCTCGCGACGCATATGCTGCAAAACGGCGCCGACCTGGACACCGTTCAGGAGATACTCGGTCACACCGACAAGGCGTCCACGCAACTCTACGCGCAGATGCTCATGCGGGGACTCCGCGACGCGTATGACAGGTTCCACCCGCGCGCCAACTAACTTGACAATTCGCGCGCCGGCTGTTATCATATGAATAGGGATACCGACCGCCGTGCCGCTTGTTCCGGTGCGGCGGTTTTATTTGACTTTAGGAGGACAAGCAATGGGTCTTTTCACTCGCGACTACAACAGACCGGGCAAGGGCGTGGACAAGAACGAGCCGCAGAAGAACGCTTTTTTCCACTTCTTCGAGCTGTTCGGACGCAAATTCTTCCGCCTTGTCACCTTTAACCTGTTCTACTTCGCCTGCATGCTGCCGCTTATAATCGCGTTTTACAACCTGTTCTACTCCTGGCTCTATCAGATAGCGGGGCTTGGCGGCGACGACGTGGTGGTGCTGCCGGTGCTCGTCGACTTCCTGCACATCGTGTACAACTTTGTGCCCGAGTTCCTGCACATGCCGCTGGTGATAGTGTCGCTCATTCTCTATGGCCCGATAACGATGGGCTACACCTACGTCTTGCGAAACTTTGTTCGTGAGGAGCACGCGTGGACAAGCGACTTCTTCACCCGCGCGTTCTCGAACTTCAAGCAGGGACTGTTCTTCGGCATACTCGACGCGATTGTCCTCGTCATCTTCTACATCAACTGGAACTACGGCGCGCTGATGGGGGACGAGGATGTCGGAATATTCGCGATAATCATTCGGGTGCTCACAACGGTGGTATTTGTCTACTACCTGTTCATGCGCAACTATAACTATCAGCAGGCGGTGACGGTGAACCTGGGGGCAGGGCAGATACTCAAAAACTCTGCGCTGTTCGGCATAATCGGGCTGTGGCGCAACATAATCGCGGTCGTGCTTTCGATACTTGTCTGCCTGATTTCGCTTTTGCTCAATCCGTTTGTCGAGCTGCTGCTCGTGCCGTTTATCATGTTCTCGCTCGCGGGATTTATCTCGGTCTACTGCACCTATCCTATCGTCGACAAGTACATCGTCAAACCGGCGATGGAGGCGGAGGGGAAGAACAACGACCGCATCGGGCTGGACGACCTGCCGCCGGCGGTGCTTCCGCCCGAGCTGGGAGGTCCGGGAGCGGGCGCTCACACCGAGTATCTGGACAAGAATGATGAGGGTGGAGCGACCGAGCCGACCGTCGACACACCTGCCGACGAGCCTGCCGACGACGCGAAATAGCGCTTGACATGGAGTACGCTCCAAGTGATATGCTGTTTTTACAAACCGAAAGGGGAGGATGAACATGAAGGAGATAATTCTGGGAACGACCGGCATACGCACACCGCAGAACGCGTTCGGCGCGCTACCGATACAGCGTGTGGACATGAACACCGCGGTGGAGATACTGCACGCCGCCTATGACGGAGGCATGACATTCTTCGACACGGCGCGCGCGTACAGCGACAGCGAAGCCAAGCTCTGTGCCGCGTTCAAGGGCATGCGCGACAAGATATTCATCGCCACCAAGACGATGGCTAAGACGCCGGAAGGCTTCTGGAAAGACCTTGAGACGTCGCTCCGGACCCTCGGCACCGACTACATAGACATCTATCAGTTCCACTGTGCGCCGCAGTGCTACCGTCCGGGCGACGGAACGGGCATGTACGAGGCGATGGAGGAGGCAAAGCGCCAGGGCAAGATACGCCACATCGGCATCACCGCGCACCTGCTCTGGGTCGCGGAGGAGGTCGTGGACAGCGGACTGTATGAGACGCTCCAGTATCCGTTCAGCTATCTGTCCACCGACCGCGAGATAGCGATGGTGCGCAAGGCGGAGGAGAAGAACATCGGCATAATCGGCATGAAGTCGCTCGCGGGCGGACTTATCACCAACGCGACGGCTGCGTACGCGTTTGCGAGCCAGTTCTCGAACGTGCTGCCGATATGGGGCATTCAGCGCATGTGGGAGCTTGAGCAGTTCCTCGAGTGCGGACGCACCCAGCCGCAGATGACCGACGAGATCCGCGCGTTTATCGAGCGGGAGAAGACCGAGCTTTCGGGCGACTTCTGCCGTGGATGCGGCTACTGCATGCCGTGCCCCGCGGGCATCCAGATAAATCAGGCTGCGCGCATGTCACTGATGATCCGCCGCGCACCGTCGGAGGGTCAGCTCACCCCGCACGCGCAGGAGATGATGAATCAGATAGAGAACTGCCTCGACTGCGGTCAGTGCAAGACCAAGTGTCCGTATCAGTTGGACACGCCGAGGCTGCTCAAAAAGAACCTCGAGGACTATCGACGCATACTTGCGGGCGAGGTATCGGTGAATTGAGGCGCTCGACTTTTACGGAGTGGAGCACGCAGAGCGGAACACACGCATTTCCAAGAAGAACCCCGTGCCGCACAGCTTCTCGATTCTGACCGTTCATACCAACGCAGGGTATACTCACTGGACGCTGCTGTTCGACGGCAGATATTACGACCCCGAGTTCGGCGTGATAGAGGGCGAATATCCACACGGAAAGATAACTTCGTTTTTGGAAATCTATAAATAACAAAACAGGGCAGAAGCGGTGTGCTTTTGCCCTGTTTTTGCGTCTATTTCGTCTTTTTCACATTCCCTAGCGGATTCGCGTTCGCGGCATACTTCAAATCTTCGCTGGCGACGTGGGTGTATATCTGCGTGGTGTTCAGGTTCTCGTGACCGAGCAGCTGCTGCAGCGTGCGGACGTCGACTCCGTTCTGGTGCATCAGCGTCGCGGCGGTGTGCCGGAGCTTGTGCGACGAGTACTTCGATGCGTCCAGACCCGCCTTGAGCAGTGTCTTTTTCACCATCGCGTGCACCGCGTCGGTGGACACCCGCTTGTGTCGACGCGCCGAGACAAACAGCGCCGCGCGGTCGGTGCGCTCGAGCGTGAGCTTCGACCGGACCTCCAGCCAGCTCGCGAGCGCTTCACGGCAGGCGTCGTTCAGGTAGACCGTCCGTTCCTTGTTGCCCTTGCCGAGCACGCGAAGGGTAGATTCATCGTTTGATGAAATCATCACATCCGAAACATTTAAGCCCACTAACTCGGAAATTCGCAGCCCGCAGTTCAAAAATATGACCAAAATGCAGTAGTCGCGCTCCTTGTTTTCTCCGTCCACCGCGTCAAGCAGCGCGAGGCTCTCGTCGACGGTCAGATAGCGGGGAAGCGACTGCTTGAGCTTCGGCGAGTCGAGCCCTGCGATGGGATTTTCCTCGAGCAGATTCGCCTTTGTGGTGAGATATTTGTAGAACGACCGCAGCGTGGACACCTTGCGCGAGCGGCTGGCGGCGTTCAGCCCGCTGCCGGCTTCGGGCGCGTTGTGGCGGCGCCCGCGGTCGCGGCTGAGATAGCTCATGAAGTCGTAGACGTCGGCGAGCGTGACCGACGAGACGAGCTGCAGGTCGACATCGGACACCGATATTTCTTCGATGGGCGTGTCCGACGGCACGAGCCCGCGCTCGAGCTTGAGATACCTAAAGAATGTCCGCAGGTCGAGGAAATATTCGTTTGAAGTGAGCTGCGAGTGACCTTTGATCGTCTCGTGATACACGAGAAAGTCGCGTATGATCGGCGACGCTTCAACGCGATAATCCATGTGACACCTCCGATTTGGATTTGGTAAGGGGAGCGGCGAGCAGGGCGCGGCTCGTTACAAACCTATTCTATCACACCCAAATAGACTTGTCAACAAAATAAAAATTTTGTTGAATTGAGGGTAGGAGAAAACGCCCTGGAAACGGGATTATGCGGGAAAACCTATCGGTGGCGCCAATCGGGCTTCTGACCGACGGCTGGCGGCACTCCGACCGACTATTCGGTAAAACATTCGCTTTTGTTGAATAGTCGGTGCAGTTGGGAATCACGCTGTACGATTTCCGACTGCCGCAATCCGAATTTGCCGAACAGCCGCAAGTCCGATTTGCAAGTCAACTCGTCAAGCCGACTGCCAAGCGGCTCGTCGCAAATTCTGCGCTCCGTCTGCGACCAACTAATCGTTTCGGCGCGTCAGAATCGCTCCAGCCGGAGCTGCGCATCCTCGGTTATCGGCAGTATCGAGCCGATGTCGAACATCTCGCCGTCGGTAAGCTCGATCGGTCGGACGTGATGCTTCGCAAGAAATTCTCTGATGCGAGCATTGTCATCGAGACTTTCCAGCCGTCCGGTGAACGCGAGCTTGTCCGGCGCGATCAGTCCGGACGCGCCGCCGATAAATCCCGAGTTGTATCCGTCCAGCCGAACACCGCCCGCCGCAATCTCGAGTACGTCGACTCCGTGTGACCGCATCGCCGTCGCAAGCCCGCTATCCGAGGTTATCGCGGCACCGCGGCTCACCACGCAGACCGAGCATTTCGCGTAGCCCTGCTTTACACTCACCTGTTCAACTCCCCTGTGAGACAAATGTTCGAGTAGAATCGAACAGGCGGCGTCGAACCGTCCGTACGCGCAGTTGCCGAGCCGCAGGACGTTCAGCGCGACATCGTCGGGATATGTAGCCGAAAACCGAACATTTGCGGGAAATATTCGGAGGTTTTCGACCGATTGAAGCGCATTTGCGGCTGATTCGCAGGCTATCCAACTGTTCCCGCCCAGATGGTGAGCGAGCATGTCTGCGTGCTCGGACACCCGCGGGTCGAGCCCCTCCCCGCCGTCGACGGCTATTACCTGAACGCCTAGCGCCGCAAGCGGTTCGGTGAGCAAGTCGGCATAGCGCCTGCCTATGAGCACGGCACGCACGTTTCCGGATGGAATGTTCGGTTCTTTGACGAATTTAACCATTTTATCGCTCCCTAAGTGCCTCTATCGGGTCTATTTTCGACGCGTGTATCGCGGGTGCGACACCGAAAAGTATCCCGCAAGCCGACGCTATCAACACCGCCGCGACGACGTATTCGGCGCCGATCCACAGCTCGAAGCCGCTGTACCGCTCCGCGAGCGCCAACGCTCCGTATGCCGCGACACAGCCGATAAGTGAGCCGAAACACGAGATTATCCCCGCTTCGGACACAAATTCGAGGATAATGTCCCTAGAACGCGCGCCGAGCGACATATACACACCGACCTCGCGGCGGCGTTCGAGCGCGGCGGACAGCATGGTGTTCATTATGCCTATACCCGCGACGAGCACCGAAATGCCGCCTATCGCCGCGATGAACACGCTGACGGTGAGCATCGCGTCATCGATCTGATCGCGCATGCCGCTGATGCTGTCATATTTCAGGCTGTTCGGCTGGCGATGTTCGCGTTCGAGCAGATTCACCGCCGCCGCGACCGCCTCGTCGTCAGAAGCGGATATGAGTATCTGGTCGGTGCCCGACTCGCCGCACATCGCAGAGAGTGTGCTGTGCGGAACGTAGAAGAAACTGGGCAGAGACTGTCCCAAAATAGCCTCAAGTCCCGAGCTTTGCGAACCTATAATGCCAACTATCTCCAGCTGACGAGTGCCCGACGCGGTGAGCTTCAGCGACTTTCCGACGATGTTTTCGCGACCGTAGACCATCTTAGCGAAGTCGGCGCTGACCACCACGACATCGCTTGCGGAGCGCATATCGTCCTCACTGAGCAGCCTGCCATACAGCAGCTCGAGCTTGAGCGCGTCGCCCGGCTCGGCGCCCGTGCCGATGACAACGGCGTTGCCCTGCCAGTTTTTCATGCTGTACGAACCATATCTTATCATAACAGCGAGCGCGCTGTCTACCCCTTTAACGCCGTTTGTTACGAGTTCGGCGTCGTCCGGCTGAAGGCGCAGTCCGTTGTCGGCGGCGACCTTTTTCGGGTGGATGCTGACACCGCTTATACCGAGCGTCTCGAGTTCGTTTGCGACCGTCTGCCGTGCGCACAGCCCGACCGACAGCACCAGAAGCGTCGCGAACACGCCTATGGCGGTAGCGAATACGGTCAGCAGCGTGCGGGTTCGCCCGCGAAGCACGTTTCTAAGCGACAGACGGAGTATGTCCAGTGGTCTCATCGTTCGACCTCCACGGCGCAGCCGTCGGACAGCGCAGCGGACGCGTCGACGATTATCTCCTCGCCGCCCAGAACTCCGCCGGTAATTTCGAGATTGTTCCCGAATTCTCTGCCGCTCGTGACATACCGAATGCGCGCGCAATTACCGTCGAGGACATACACAAACTCGCGGTTCTGCGCGTCCTGATCGACCGCCGCGAAGGGCACGGTTATCACGCCGCTGCGCCGCTCGGTGTATATCTTTGCGGTCGCCGAGCTGCCTACCAGCGCGCCGGACGGATCGTACAGCTCGAGAACAGCCTCGCCATAGCGCTCCGAGCCGCCGGTGAGCGTCGACGAGCTGCGCACCATCGGCGACACCTCGATGACCACCGCGCGGTAAGCCTCCCCGCCGCTCGACACATCCGCCGGCATACCGACCGAGACGGCGGCGAAGTCTTCCTCGCTTAGACGGACGCGCGCGCGGACGCGGCTGAAATCGCTCACCTCGGCGAGTACCGAAAGCGGTGCTGCCTGCTCCCCCTCCTCAATGTTTATCGCGGTTATCACGCCGTCGAACGGGCTTACAAGCTCGGACGCCGAGAACACGTCGGCAACGCTGTCCCCGAGCGCCGCCGCGACGTCGCCGTCGAGCAGGCTGGACACGTCGGCACTGGCGGCTATCTCCTCAATATCCAGCGCTGCTGCGGGATTTTCGGCTGCGGCGAAGGTCATTATCACCTGACCCTCGCGCACCTCCTCGCCCACGTTTAAGTATACCCTGTCCGCCACGGCATAGCCCGCCACGCCGAGGGTGCGGGTGCGGTACGGCTCGAGCGCGCCGCTTGCGGATACGCTCACAAGCGAGCTGCCTGCGACCACGGTCACGGTGCGCACGGTGGCGGGCGTGGGCTGCTCCGGACGGAAGGCGGTGAGCGAGAAGCAGATTATCGCCGTGAGTATGACCAAAATTGCCGATTTCTTCATATTTCCTCCGCAAAAGAGCCGTGTTTGCATGAATTATTCGCCGTTCGGGTAAGCTATCAGCAAAGGAGGGATAAAGTATGATACCCTGTTCTAAGCTGTGCCGCTACCAGCAGGACGGCGTGTGCACGCTTGAGAGCGCCGCGCCGACCGGAATGGTGAGCGGCGACTGTATTCATTATGTCCCGCAGGAGGGCGAACAAATCGGCGCAGAGCAAAAAAATCCGACTCGGGAAATATACTACCCCGAGCCGAAAGTTCCGCCGTATGAAGGATAATGTTTCGATTAGATAAGCCGCTTCGTTTTTAACTCAAACGACGGCTTTGCCACATACTCGAGAAAGGTTGGTCTGCCGGAATACTCAAGAAACGCCTTGTACCGCTCGACAATAGCCGGCGCTTTTATCAACTCAAGCACCTTGTCTTTCGCGACATATGCCGACTCGGAGTTTTCCTCCGACGGTCGAGGCACGCCGCCCTTTGCCCTGCATATGAAGTCAAGCATAACCTTGGTCGGGATCTCGCGCACGCCGTTGTAGCCGGGGTATTTCTTGGTGTTGGACGAGACGCAGAACAGCTCCCCTACCTCGACGTCCACGCCAGCCTCCTCCATTATCTCGCGCTTCACCGCGTCGACAACGCTCTCGCCGACCTCTACCTGTCCGCCGGGAAAGACCCAGTTGTAGTTGTGCGTCTTTACCATCAGGACTTCGTCGTTCTCGTTCAGCACAACGCCTGCGGCCGCAACGATGTGCGTCGGGAATACGCGCCCGATGTCGAAGCGACCGAGCCGCAGCTTTTCGCTCAGCTCCCACATCGAGGTACGGTTCGAGTCGTACTTCAGCCGCGCCGCCGCCGTGTCGTAGTCGAGCCACTCATAGCTTGTGTGCTCGTGTGACAGCCTAAGCTCACGGCTCTCCATGAGCAGCGCGAACGAATACTCGGGTACGAGAATCGTGTCCTCGCCCCACTGTTTGCGCGCTGCGTATATGTTAGCGGGTATGTAGCAGCTGTTCTGAAGCTGCACGACGGGCGCGTCGAGCGGTGTGCCGATCTCCTCAAAGCTCTCGCGCCGCGCGGCTTCGATGGGTGTCTCGTCGTCCTCACCGCCGCCGGAGACAAACTGCCACGCGTCCATATCCGAGCGATGGAGCACGCAGAAAAGCGGCTTGCCGTTTTCGATGATATACGGCAGAATAAGTACCTGAAACTTGGCGCGCATGGCGGTTATCCTCCTATTTCAAGTCCATTTTATAGATGAGCTTGCGGCGTTCGCCACGCTCGTAGAGACAATTGTGCGCGGGGACTTCCGCGTCCTCGACGAACGCGAACCCCGCAAGCTCTATCGTCCGCTTGGAAGCGAGATTTTCCGGGCTGCAGGTGATGAGGACGTACTCCATGCCGAGCGTTTTCGCCTCGTCGAGCAGTACCAGCGTAGCCTTTGCCGCGTAACGATTGCCGTGAAAGTCGGGATAGACCTCGTAGCCGATGTTGCCGCCGTAATAAGTGGAGTAGTAGCCGTCCTTGCCGTTGTGCCCCAGGCGAAGGCTGCACTCGCCCACCGGTTCGTCGTCGGCTGCGCGGCAGATTATGTAGTGGCGCGACGGCACAAGACCGCGGTCGTCGTCCGCAGCGGCGATGCTCTCAAGCCGCAGATAGATGTCCGATGTGTCCATCATTGATTTTCCTCCTGCGTCTTCGCGTCACGGAAGCGCATGATGAACAGCACGACCGACCATCCGATAAGCAGCACGCCCGCGACCGCGCCGAAGGTTGTCTGGGTCGTCCAGACCGGCGCCTCGAGGTCGGGCGAGCACATTATGCCGCGCTCGTACAGCTCGAAGTCGACGCGCAGAGTTTCATACTCCGCACGCGTGAAGGTGCGCGCTATCTCGGTGTCGCTGCCAAGCGGCTTGAAGGTCACGTCGAGCGAGTCCTTCGCCGAGTCGCCGTACGCGTCCTTCGCGGCCTGCTGTAAATCGGACAGCTTTACATAGAACTCGTTACCGCTTGTTGTGCTCTCTGCGCCGAAATGATGCGTAAAGCGCCATCCCTTTACATTGGTCGGCGTGCTCACCCAGCCGTAAAGGTCAGAGCTTGCGTCGTTGGAATTCGGCCGCAGATAGTTCGCAGCCTGCACGGTCAGCGCAACGCTTCCGTTCGGCGAGTCGTAATATTTGATGTCGTGCGTGAGCGTGAATTCGGACAGGTTGAACTCGTCGCCGCTGTCATACTTATAGACGCTGTCCGCGGCGGGCGCGGCGACAAACGACTCGCGGTATGTCTCGTTCCAACGGCTTATCTGCCATATGCGGAGCACCGATGTCACCGCCGCGAGAATGCCGACTATCATAACTATCGCGGGCAGCGCCGCGCCGGAGCGTATCTTCATTATTTGTTGTCCTCCGAAAGCTGATTTATCTCGCGCAGGAAGCTGTCCACGTCCTTGAACTGGCGGTAGACCGACACGAACCGCAGATACGCGACCTTGTCGATGCTCTTTATCTCGTCGAGCACCATCTCGCCTATCTCGTTGGACGGGACCTCGTGGGACAGGTAGTTTTGCAGCTTCTGCTCGATGTTCGACACCGCCGCGACCAGTCTGTCGAGCGTGACTGAGCGCTTCTCAAACGCGCGAAGCATGGCGCTGAGCACCTTTTCGCGGTCGAACTGCTCGCGCGAGCCGTCCTTCTTGATGACGATTATCGGCATACGCTCGACCGTCTCGTAGGTAGTAAAACGGCGGCCGCACTCGAGACACTCGCGGCGGCGACGGATGCTCGCGCCCTCCTCGGCGGGGCGGCTGTCGACCACCTTGCTGTCGGTATGACCGCAATACGGACACTTCATAACCAAAACCTCCAATATTTTGCGATTTATTCGCAAATAATGTTCTGATATAATGGGACTGTGTACGAAATCCATGAAAGGACTACATAGCGATGAAAAGAGGATTTTCCCCCTGCCGCGCGGCAGCCGAGATAGCCCTGCGCGGACTTCAGCTCGTATGTGTGCTGCTCTTTTGCACGCTTGCCCTTCTATTATACACCGAAACCGCCGATTTTCAAGTGCAAATCGCACTTTTGCACGGCGCGGGCGAGTTTTGCTCGATAGGTTCGGCGGCGCTGCTGCTCACCGCGATAGGCTCGATAATCGTTCAGGACAGGCTCGGTCGATAATTATTTGGCAGTTTTGCATATTTTTGCTTGCAAAATTCAGCGACTAATCGTATAATATAGTTGTACCACAAGCAAAAGGAGGCGTACACAATGGTAATTACGATAAATCGTCAGTATGGCAGCGGCGGTCGCGAGATCGGTCAAAAGCTCTCCGAAAAGCTGGGCATCGGCTTCTACGACAAGGAGCTCATCTCGATAGCCGCTAAGGACAGCGGATTTGCCGAGGCGCTGTTTGAAAACGCGGACGAGAAACCCTCCAACAGCCTGCTCTATTCGATAGTGAGCGGCAGCTACAATCCGCGCGCGTGGTTCTTCGGCGGCACCGACATTCTCACAAACGACACGCTGTTCAACATCCAGGCGGAGGTCATTCGCAAGGTGTCGGCAAAGCCGTGCGTGATCGTCGGACGCTGCGCCGACTTTATCCTGCGCGAGCGCGAGGATCTGTTCACCGTCTTTACCCGCGCGTCGCAGGCTTCGCGCATAAAGTTTGTGGCGGATGCCAACCCGAAGTACTCGCAGAAGGAGTGCGAGAACTACATCAAGAAGATGGACAAGAGCCGCACCAACTATTACAGTTACTACACCAATCGCGAGTGGAACGACGCGCTTAACTACGACCTGTGCATAAACACCGACAAGGTGAGCATCGACCAGTCGGTCGAGCTGATAATCAAGGCGCTCGAGATGGCGGGGCTGAAATAAATAATGCGTATACTTTTCATCGGCGGGACAGGGCTGATAAGTTCCGCCGTCACTCCCCGACTGCTCGCGGCGGACAACGAAGTCTATCTGCTCAACCGCGGGTCGAAGCGCGACTTTGAGGCGCTCGGCGCAAAATATCTGATAGCCGACGTGCACGACGAACAAGCCGTGCGCGCAGTCCTTGGCACGCTTCAGTTCGACTGCGTGGTGGACTGGATAGCCTACGAGCCTGCCGATGTCGAGCGCGACTACCGCCTGTTCGCGGGAAGAACGAAGCAGTACATCTTCATATCGAGCGCGTCGGCGTACACAAAACCGATAACCTCCTACCCCATCACCGAGTCGAATCCGCTTGGCAACCGATTCTGGGACTACTCGCAGAAGAAAGCCGACTGCGAGCGGGTGCTGTTCGACCGCTTTCAGAGCGACGGCTTCCCTGTGACCGTCGTGCGTCCGTCGCACACCTACGGTCCGGGCAAGATGATTGTCCCGCTCAGCGGCGCGAAGTCCCAGTGGACGTATGTCAGACGCATGCTCGACGGCAAGTCGACGGTCGTTCACGGCGACGGGAAGTCGCTCTGGACGGTGACCTTCAACGCCGACTTCGCGAAGGCTATCATCGGGCTTATCGGAAACTTCCGGGCGATAGGTCACGCCTTTCACATCACGTCGGACGAGGCGCTCGAGTGGGACAGGATAATCGAAATACAGTGCGAAATTCTCGGAGTAAAGCCGAATATTGTCCACATTCCGAGCGATTATATCGCGAAAAAGATGCCCGAGTATCGCGGCGGACTGCTAGGCGACAAGACCGAGAGCGTCGTGTTCGACACGACCAAGATAAAGCGTTTCGTGCCGTCGTTTATCTGCACCACGCCGTTCAGCCTCGGCGCGCGCATCTCGATAGACGCGCTCATGCGCGGCGAACACACCGTCGACGACGCGTACAACGCCAAGATAGACGCGTTTGTGGACGACTGGCTCGAACGCACAAAGTGAGGTAATAAAATGCAAAACGTCAGGATATACGAGATACCCGACTGCAAGATGGTGTCCTCCGGCTGCGGAATGTTCGGAGACGGAGTTCTGGAGCGCTTCTCCGACTGGATGGAGACTCTTCCCCATTCGATATACCCGCTCGACTTTCTGTTCTATGACAACGAGAAGCAGGGGTTTGTCTGGCTCTACATCTATACCGAGGACATGGAGATTCCCGATGGGTTCGAGTTGGTTGACTTCAAAGGAGGTCTCTACGCCGTCGCAAATGACATAGACGGTGAGACCGACACCGACGCGATGGGCGCAGAGGTGGACAAGTTCCTTGCCGAACATGGCTTTGAGCGAGACGCGTCACGACCGGAGCTTGGGAATGTAATCACCACTCCGGCGGCAAAGGCGGTGCTTGGATATGACCAGATGGACTACTGGACACCGATAAAGCCGATAAAATAGTGATAGACACAAAAACAGGGGCGCCACGATAATCCGAGACGCTCCTGTTTTTATGTTCGCTGGCGATTTTGGCTTGTGTTTTGCGGGCGGCTGGTGTATAATCAATTATAAACTTTTGAAAGGAAGTGAGTTTTCGTGAGCGGAGACCCTCGAAGTTGCGGAAAAATCGGGAAGTCTCACGGCGCGGGCGACTGCGCCTAAGGCGTGCCGCGCGAAAACTCATCGAAAACCAGTTTTTTCGCCCGGTGCGCACATTCAGAAAGGAGTGTGTTCCGGGTGATTTATTTTTACAAGACCATTGACGGCGCCATCCGCGAGGTGGACGCCATAGAGCCGGGCGTGTGGGTCGAGCTGACCTCCCCCACCGCCGACGAGATCGAGCGCATCGCGTCCGAGCTTGCCGTCGAGCGCGACTACATCACGGCGGCGCTGGACGAGGAGGAGACCTCGCGCGTCGAAGTCGAGGACGACCACACGCTTATCATGGTGGATATGCCTACGGTGGACGACGGCGAAAGCCACGTTCTCTACTCCACCCTGCCGCTCGGCATAATCGTGACCGACGAGAACATCGTGACCGTGTCCCTCCGCGAAAATCCGATAGTGGACAGCATGAGGACAGCGAAGCTGAACACCGCGCACAAGACGCGGTTTATCTTCACGCTGCTGCTGCGGATAGCGGGGCGCTACAACCTCTATCTGCGGCAGATAGAGCGCATATCGAGCAGCATCGAGCGAAAGCTGTACAAGAGCCAGCGCAACAAGGAGCTTATCCAGCTGCTCGACCTCGAAAAGTCGCTCGTCTTCTTCTCCACGTCGCTCAAGGCAAACGAGGTGACGCTTGACAAGATAATGCGCGGTCGCGTTATCAAGCTCTACGAGGAGGATCAGGATCTGCTCGAGGACGTGCTCATAGAAGTCCGCCAGGCTATCGAGATGGCGAACATCTACTCGTCGATACTGTCGGGCACGATGGACGCGTTCGCGTCGGTCATATCCAACAACCTGAACGTGACGATGAAGCGGCTCGCGAGCCTGACGGTGCTAATCGAGATACCGACGATAATCTACAGCCTGTACGGCATGAACGTGGATGGGCTGCCGATGGCGCACTTCTGGTTCCCTATGGCGCTGAGCGGCGGGCTGATGCTGATAGTTTTCCTGATACTGCACAAGCTGAAGCTGCTGTAAAAGAGGAAAATCCCACGAGTCACCCGACCCGTGGGATTTTTGTTTTCAGCGATGCACTACATAGCGGTCATGCGGCATATCCACGCCGCGATAGTGCTTTATCCATCTGTCCGTTTTAACCATGCCGTTACGTATTGCCACGTTCTGCGACGCTATGTTCGTGTCCCGAATGATAGAACAGACCTCGTCGGCGTCGAGCACCTCGAACGCGCACTTCTTGCACGCCTGCGCAGCCTCGGTCGCGTATCCCTTGTGCCAGTGCGCGAGCTCGAAGAGATAGCCTATCTCGAGCACCTGCTCGTCCTTCCACTGCTGCATCGTAAGCCCGCACTGCCCTATCATCTCGCCTGTCTCCTTCAGGACGACCGCCCACAGCCCGAAGTTCTTGTATTCGCGATAGCGGGCAAGCTGCCTGTCCAGCCACTCCTGCACTTCGGCGTCGCTGAACGCGCCATCGTAGGCGTACATCGTCTCCTCGTCCTGCAAAATGCGGCAGAGCGCGTCAAAGTCGGACTGCTCCATCTCTCGAAGATAGAGCCGCTCGGTTTCGATCATCATACTCCTGCCCATAATATCACTCGGTCGGCGCGTCCAGCGTGTACCACACGCCGTTGCAGTTGAGGTATCCGTCCGCAGAATAGAGCAGTGTCTCGCTGTGACCGTCCGCGTACTCGACGACATACTCGGTGGTCGTCGACGGAGCATCGGCAGATTCGCTCAGCTCAATGGTCGTAAGGTATCCGAGCACCTGACCGGTTATGTCGCTGAATCCGGGATCGCCCAGTGCCACGCGGTTGCCGTTGTAGCTGACCGCAACCATATCGTTCAGGTCGATGTTCAGGCGATTTGCGCTGACATTAAGCGAGTTTGAAGCAATATCCGGCGAGACCGGCACTGACATGAGCGCCATTTTGAGATTTGCGTTCTCGACCGGCTGCTCGCTCTGCGTGACATATGCCCGCGGTGTGGCGACCGCATCAACGCCCTGTTCCGAAGTGTCCGTGCCCTCGGCTATTGCGTTAGCCGCCATGAAGTATTCGGGCACAGCCGTGCTGTCGGATGTCGCATCGACAGTCGACGCCGCGGCAGGCTCGGCGGCACGCTTGGCCTCGGTGTCGGCATCGGATGCGCTTTCGACAGGTGTACTCAAGTCGCTCGCCACGCTTGTCGCTCCGGTGTCTGCGAAGTCTGCGGATAACGCTTCTTCGGCGTCTTCGGCGACCGACGTATCCGCCGCTCCTGTGACCATCACGCCGCGCAGCTGAGGATCTTCGGCACCTTTGCCCGGAATCGCGGGATCATCTTCCGCGCCTTCGGTCTCGAGCATCATGTCCTGCGACGGAATATTGTTCAGGTTGGGTATTCCGGTCTCGTTCTGACCGCCGAAATATCCGCCGCGGACGAGCAGCACCACCGCGACAGATGCCGCGAGCACGCCGCTGAGTCCCGGTATCAGCCGCTTTCTGCGCGACTTCTCCGCCTTCACCGAGCGCATGACCGACGCGGACAGCGTGTCCGGCGGCTCGACCATCGACTCGTCGGCAAGCGACGATATAAAGAGCATATCCTCAGCTAGCTTGCGACACTCGGGACAGTCGGCGAGGTGCGTGTACAGCTCGTCCTGCTCCTCTTTTGTCAGATCTCCGTCCAATCTGCGGCTGATAAGTTCCGCAAAGTATTCATCTTTCACGGCTTATCACCGCCCTTTCATTTCTTTAGACGCAAAACCGTCGGGAATGTTCCCACGTTCTACCAAAATTTCTCGCAGCCGCCCTCGAGCGCGCGAAAGCCGCGATTTGACCGTCCCCTCCTCCACGCCGAGCACGTCCGCTATTTCGGCGTAGCTGAGGTCGTCTATCTCGCGCAGGACGAACACCGTGCGGTGCTCCTCGCTCAGCTGCGATATTGCGTAGTCCAGCTCCCGCCGCAGCTCCTTTCGCGAAAGCTCACGCTCCGGCTCGGTGCGCTCGTCGGGAGGCTCATACTCGAACGACTCGTCCTCGCCGTCGATGACAAGCGGAGTTTCGCTCCGCCGCGACTGCTTTCGCATGAAATCGGTGCAGAGATTCGCGACGATGCGGAACAGCCAGGTGGAGAACTTCGCCTCGCCCTTGAAGGTTTTGAGCGACTTCCACACTCGAATGAACGCGTTCTGCGACAGGTCGAACGCGTCCTCCGGACTGCCGGTGATCTTGAGCGCCATGTTGTACACCCGCTTCTCGTACAGGCGCACGAGTTCCTCGAAGGCGCGGTCGTCGCCGTGAGCCGCCTTCTTCGCAAGTTCCATCTCGTCCGTCGCCCTCGCCTCCCCTCTTTTATCCCCGAAAACTTACTTCAGATCCCTCAAAATGCCCTTGGTTATCGAATAGATGTCGCCAAAAGTTGTGATGTGCGAAATCTTTTCGCGGTAATATCCCGCGTAGGGTATCCCCTTCAGATACCAGGCGTAGTGCTTTCGCGCCTCGAGGCACGCCACCTTTTCGCCCTTGTCCTCGCGTGCGATCTCGAACTGCCGCACCGCCGTCTCGCACTTCTCCTCAAGCGACGGCTCGGGCGGTATCTCGCGACCTTCCAGCGCCGCCGCGACCTCGCGAAACAGCCACGGCTTGCCGAACGTCCCTCGACCGAGCATCACCGCGTCCGCGCCGGTGAAATTCAGCAGCCGAACCGCGTCCGCGCCGCTGAACACATCGCCGTTCGCGATGACCGGAATGGACACCGCCTGCTTCACCGCGCGGATGCAGTCGCGGTCGCTTGATCCGGAGTAGAGCTGAACACGGGTGCGTCCGTGTACGCAGACCGCGCTCACGCCAAGGCTTTCGGCGAGCTTTGCAAGCTCCACGCAGTTTGCCGAGCCGCTGTCCCAGCCCTTGCGCATCTTGACGGTCACCGGCAGCGGAGAGCCTTCGAGCACCGCCTCTATCACCCGCGCGGCTTTGTCAAGGTCACGCATCAGCGCGCTGCCCTCGCCGTTGGAGACTATCTTTCCCATCGGACAGCCCATGTTTATGTCTATCGCGTCCGCACCGGACACCTCGGCGGCTATCCTCGCGCCCTCGCGCATCGCGTCCGGATCGCTGCCGAATATCTGCGCGGCGCACGGGTGCTCATCGTCCGCAATTCGCAGCAGTTTCCGCGACTTTTTGTCGCCGAAAGTGAGGGCTTTCGCGGACACCATCTCGGTGTAGGTATACTGCGCGCCCGCCTCGCGACAGACGGTGCGGAACGCGAGATCGGTCACGCCGGCCATCGGTGCGAGGACTATTTTCGCTCCATGCAGCACGTTTTCGGCAATCTTTTCCACAAAAAGCTCTCCAATTCGTCCTATCGCGACGGCAGCGCGTGCGCGATATATGAGATAACGTGTAATTATATCACAATGCGCGCGATTTCGCAAGCGAATGAATCGCAAAAGAACGGGAAAACTTAGGGTAAACAGCCGTTTTGAAAGGAAGAGGACGAAATGAAAGTTGTTTTTTACGATACAAAGCCGTATGACCGCATCTGGTTCGAGCCGATGCTGAAGGACGCGGGAGTGGAGGTCAGGTTCTACGAATACAAGCTGTCGCCGGATACCGCGGCGTTTGCCAAGGGTGCGGCGGCGATATGCATATTCGTAAACGACGAGTGCGGCGCGGACACGATAGAGGCGCTTGCGGACGCGGGAGTGAAGGTCATACTGCTCCGCTGCTCGGGATACAACAACGTAGACCTGAACGCCGCGGCGAGCAGGAACATCCCCGTGCTCCGCGTGCCCACCTACTCGCCCGCCGCCGTCGCCGAGTACGCTATGGGACTGGTGCTCGCAGCCAACCGCAAGATACCGCGTGCCTACGCCCGTGCGCGCGTCGGAAACTTCAGCATAAACGGATTTCTCGGCTTTGACCTCGAGGGACGCACCGCCGGAGTTATCGGAACCGGTCAGATAGGAAGAAAGTTCGTGAAGATATGCAAGGCTTTCGACATGAACGTGGTCGCCTACGACAAGTACCCCGACAACACGCTCGGCGTGGAGTACACTACGCTCGACGACCTGTTCGAGCGGTCGGACATCATATCGCTCCACTGCCCGCTGACAAAGGAGACCCGCCATGTGATAAACGCCGACGCCATATCGCGCATGAAGGACGGCGTGATAATCGTAAACACCTCGCGCGGCGCGCTGGTTGACACCTCCGCCCTGCTCGATGGCCTGAAGTCGCGCAAGATAGGCGGCGCGGGACTGGATGTGTACGAGGAGGAGGACCGCTACTTCTTCGAGGACTTCTCAAACGAGGTCATAACCGACGACGAGCTGCTCCAGCTGCTCTCCATCCCCAACGCGATACTGTCCTCGCACCAGGCGTTCTTCACCGAGGACGCATTGCGCGCCATCGCCGAGGTGACGGTCGGCAACCTGCTTGACTACCGCGACGATCGCGAGCTTAGGAACCGAGTGTTAAGTGAAAATACTTCACACGCATCGAACGGCTCAAAAATCAGGTTTTGATATGTAAAGCAAAATGCTTTGTAGAAACGGTTCCTGTGTAAAGAGAATAACTTGCAGGGAAACTCCGGCGTCTGTCGGAGTTTCTGTTTGCATATTCGGGAAAAATGCGGTATAATATCTTTGATCAGCAGTTACGGAGGTCATCACAATGGGCATAACTATCGGCATAGATATAGGCGGAAGCACGACAAAAATCGTAGGCATACGCGACGGCGAGATACTGGCGCCGCTTATGGTGCGGGCAAACGACCCGATAGCGTCGCTTTTCGGTGCTTTCGGCAAGTTTATCGACGCAAATTCGCTCGCCCTCACCGACGTGGAAAAGGTCGCGGTGACCGGCGTCGGCGCGTCGAGCATGGACAAACCGATATACGGCATACCCACCTTCCGCGTTGAGGAATTTCTCGCGAACGGCTTGGGCGGTCTGTATCTCAGCAAGCTGGACGAGGCGGTCATAGTCAGCATGGGCACCGGCACGGCGTTTGTCCGCGCGGACAGGGACGGCATACGCCACCTGGGAGGCTCGGGCGTCGGCGGAGGCACGCTGCTCGGTCTCAGCGGTCTCATGCTGAACATCCGCAACATCGACATACTGATAGACACCGCGAAGGACGGCGATCTCGGCAAGGTCGACCTGACCATCGGCGACATATCGAAAAACCAAATCGGAAACATGCCCGAGTACATAACCGCGTCCAACTTCGGCAAGCTGAGCGACCTCGCGGACAAGGCGGACATCGCGCTTGCGATAATCAACCTGGTGTTCCAGACCATCGGAATGCTCGCGGTGTTCGCGTCGCGCGAGTTCGGTCAGAAGGAGGCGGTGCTGATCGGAAATCTCTCCCGCATCCCCTACTGCCGCGAGATATTCAACGGTCTAGAGCTGCTGCACGGCTTCAAATTCGTCATACCCGAGCACTCAGAGCACGCGACCGCCGTCGGCGCCGCGCTGGCAGTAATAAACGGACGCGAGTGCGTCCGTTTGTAAGCGCTGTTTCCGGCATTATGCCGCCGGTTCGACCGATACCGCGTTCGGATAGAGCCGCGCCATCCGCTCGTCGGGGAATCGACTGTCCATGATGCTGTCTATCTTTCCGACCGGGGCTATGCCTGCCCGACGCTCCTCCGCGCGTGCGCCTGCCATGGCGGATACCGCGATGTTGAACACCATGAACACCGCGAGCGCTATGCTGAGAAAACGCAGATGCGGTATGCGGCTTATAGCGTTCAGCAGCGCCGGAAGCAGCCGTACCCACAAAAGCCCGGCGACTCCCCAGAACAGCATGTACGGAACGGTCGTGCGTCCGTTTATGTTCAGCGGCATACTGCTGTAATCCCAGCTTATCGTGCCGAAGCAGGTCTCCTGCACGAAGCTGCATATGTACTCGAAACCGCCGCCTATCAGCGCGCCGACAAGCAGTATCACTCCGCTCGGACGGTCGCTTATCGGCATAAGGCAGAGCGTCATCGCGACGGCGCCCACGCCGTAGACCGGGTTGAACGGTCCGTAGACCAGACCCGCACGGCTCTCCAGCTTGTGATCGACTATCAGCGTCAGAAGCTCCTCCCACAGCGTTCCGACGACGCATCCGATGAGGAATATCCAGAAAAGCTCGACAATGCCCGCTCGTATTTTCTCTCTCGAACGCAGGGCAATAGATTTTGTGTTCTCCACTTCCGCTCACTCCCAAAACTTGTGTTCTGAGGATATTTTAGCGCGGAAAGCTAAACAATGCAGAAATTAAGGATAAACTTTTGATAAACGGAGGAAAAATGTCGACAGAGCTTGTCCGTGGACGGTTCGCGCCGAGCCCCAGCGGCAGGATGCATCTGGGCAACGTCGCGTCGTCGCTTATCGCGTGGCTGTCCGCAAAGAGCGCGGGCGGCGTTGTGGTTCTGCGCATTGAGGACCTGGACAGAGGCCGCTGCACGCGTGAGTACGCCGAGCAGATAGCGCGCGATTTCGAGCGCCTCGGGCTTACTTGGGACGAGGGCGGGCTTTACGACGGATACCTGCAGAGCGGGTGCGACGACTACTATCTCTCTATACTCGAGCGAGTAGCGGCAAAGGCGAAGGTCTACCCATGCTTCTGCACCCGCGCCGAGCTGCACACCGCGTCCGCCCCGCATGCAAGCGACGGCACGCCGATATACGACGGCCGGTGCAAGCGTATGCCATCCGCCGAGCGCGAACGGATGCTTGCCGAGCGACCCGCCGCGCTCCGTGTAGAAGTGCCCGACCGCGAATACTCGTTTGATGACTGCCGCCTCGGCAGAATATCGCAGAACCTCGCGCGCGAGTGCGGAGACTTTGTCCTGCGCCGCTCGGACGGCATATTCAGCTATCAGCTCGCGGTGGTCGCCGATGACATCCGCATGGGCGTGACCGAGGTGGTGCGCGGGCGTGACCTCGCCGACTCCACGCCGCGCCAGCTCTATCTCTACGACCTCCTCGGCGCGCCGCACCCCGAGTATCTGCACACTCCCCTGCTCGTCGCGCCGGACGGCAAGCGGCTGTCCAAGCGCGAGAAGTCGCTCGACCTCGGGAAGCTGTTCGAGATTTCCACGCCGGAGCGCATCATCGGCGAGCTTGCGTGGCGGCTCGGTATCATCGACCGCAGCGAATCGGTCACGCCGACCGAGATTCTGGGCGAGTTTTCCCGGGAAAAGCTCGTCCGCGGCGACATAACGATAGACGAGCGTGAGTTTTTGGAGCATATCGCGCGGTAATTTGCGGGAAATATTCTCGTCAATGGCAAGAGTCAGTCCATCGCGTATGACGGAATGCCTTCAAAATATATCCACTGCTCATCTACGAAGTAGGCGGTTTCTACATACAGATCCGTACAAGATTCAACCAAATCTTCTGCGTCTCTGCCTGCTACTTGTCCCGCATCCGAAATATAGATGAGTCCGGTTTTAAAATTTATCCTTCCATCCTTGAATTTGCAACACGACTCATCTGCATAAATTGAGCAACAATTCGTCGTGCGTAAAATCTTGTCTATGTCATTTATAACCGACTCTGAGAACCCATATTCTTTGGAAACCGCTTCTCTGCCATCGCCACTTCTGACAAGCACCGGCCAGTCGATTTCTATGCTTTTGTCGCAGAACGCCTCCGCCGTCGCTTGGAATAACTCCCTGTTGGCTCTGAACCGATTTTCCATTCTCCGCCCGCGTATCCAAAACGGAAGCAGAGCGAGTGCTACGATTAGCAGTATTCCTGCTATTATAACGAGCCTAACCCTGTTTTTCATGGCGACTACCATCAGCTCCTTGTAGCGTTTTGAATGTAAAAATGTGACAGCTTTCTGCAATTTAAGTATAGCATATTCGACATAACAATGCAATCATATTTAAAGGCTTCAACGCAAGGCGTGCGCCACTTGATATATCGCCTGCCTGTCGATGCCAAAAAGGTTCGGCTCAAAAAATTTTTCAAATCCCTATTGATTTTTCGGGCAAACTCTGTTATAATTCCGAATGTTGACGAAGTCGAGGCGTGGCTCAGTTTGGTAGAGCGCTGCGTTCGGGACGCAGAGGCCGCAGGTTCGAATCCTGTCGCCTCGACCATCAAAAGAAACCTCTTTTGTCTGACAAGGCAAAAGAGGTTTGTTGTATTCGGAGATGATCAATATGATAAAGCTGCGGCTTGCTGCGCCCGACGACTGCGGTGCGATACTCGATATATATCGACCGTATGTCGAGGACACGTCGATAACCTTCGAGCTTGAGACGCCCACGCACGACGAGTTTTCCGCACGGATGAGTGACATAATGCACTTCTTCCCCTATCTGATTGCCGAGCGTGACGGTGAGGTAATAGGCTACGCGTACGCCCACTTCCTGCACGAGCGCGCGGCATACCGCTTCAACGCCGAGCTGTCGGTCTACTTGAAGTGGAGATGCACCGGAGGCGGCGTCGGCTCGAAGCTCTACTCCGCGCTTATCGAGCTGCTCCGCGCGCAGGGTTTCCGCAAGCTGTACGCCATCGTTACGATGCCGAACGCCGCGAGCGACGCGCTGCACCGCCGATTCGGATTTGAGCCGCTTATCCGCTTTGCCAACCAAGGCTTCAAGCTCGGCGAGTGGCACGATGTCGAGTGGTATGAGTTGGTGCTTCGGCAGGCAGAGGGCGCTCCGGACGAGCTTAAGCCCTTCGACTCGCTCGACGCGGGCTTCGTCGCCGAAACGCTTGCCCGCGCGCAATAGATACTGTGGACATTTCGTCGGCGATGTGCTAGAATAGTCTATCAATTCTTTGGAGGTCATCGTATGGAGAGTATTCTGAAGCTCCTTGAAAAGGACGGGCGGCTTACCGTAAAGCAGATGGCAGATCTGCTCGGCAGCGACGAGAAAGCGGTGAGCGACAAGCTGAAGCAGCTTGAGGACGAGCATGTCATACTCGGATATAAGGCGCTCATCGACTGGGACAAGACCGACAACGAGGTCGTGACCGCGATAATCGAAGTTCGCGTCACCCCGCAGCGCGGCGAGGGCTTTGAGAAGGTCGCCGAGCGGATATACCAGTTTGAGGAGGTCGAGAGCCTCTATCTGATGAGCGGCGGATTCGACCTTGCCGTGTTCCTCGTCGGACGCACGATGCGCGAGGTCGCGCTGTTCGTTGCGACCAAGCTCGCGCCGGTCGAGGGCGTAGCGTCCACCGCGACCCATTTCATACTCAAGAAGTACAAGGAAAGCGGCGTGCTGTTCGCAACCGAGCCGGAGCAGCAGGAACGCGGATACTTGCTGTAAGGGGCGCGCCATGGATTACGAAAAGATACTCGGACAGTGCGTCCAGGACATCCCCTTCTCGGGGATACGCAAGTTTTTCGAGCTGCTTGAAACGATGCCCGGCGCAATATCGCTGAGCGTCGGCGAGCCGGACTATCAGACCCCGTGGCACATCCGCGAGGCTGGCATATACTCGCTTACAAAGGGATTTACCAAGTATACGGCAAACGCGGGTCTCACCGAGCTGCGCCGTGAGATATGCAATTATCAGCGCCGCCGTTTCGGGCTTGAGTACGACTGGAAGACCGAGACACTCGTCACCGTCGGCGGCAGCGAGGCTATCGACCTCGGGGTGCGCGCGCTGATAAATCCCGGCGAGGAGGTCATCGTACCCCAGCCGAGCTTTGTCTGCTACTCGCCCATCGCTCAGCTTGCGGGCGGAGTGCCGGTTATAGTCGAGACCAAGGCGGAGAACAGGTTCAAACTGACCGCGGACGAGCTTCGCGCCGCGATAACGCCGAAAACGAAGATACTCGTGCTTCCCTATCCCTGCAACCCGACCGGCGGCATAATGGAGAAGGACGACCTTGAGGCAATAGCCGAAGTTCTTCGCGGCACAAACATCATGGTGCTGTCCGACGAGATATACGCCGAGCTGACCTACGGCAAGCGCCATGTCTCGATAGCGTCGATAGACGGCATGCGCGAGCGGACGATAGTTGTCGGCGGATTCTCCAAGGCGTATTCGATGACCGGATGGCGTCTCGGCTACGCCAACGGTCCCGCGCCTATCATCAAGCAGATGACCAAGATACACCAGTACGCCATCATGTGCGCGCCTACCACCAGCCAGTATGCGGCTGTCGAGGCGATGCGCAGCGGCGACGCGGACATAGAGGAGATGGTCGAGGACTACGGTCAGCGCCGCCGCTACATCATTAAGCGATTCCGCGAGCTGGGGCTCGACTGCTTCGAGGCGGAGGGCGCGTTCTATGTCTTCCCCTGCATCAAGTCGACCGGACTCAGCTCGGAGGAGTTCGCTGAGAAGCTGCTTCGCGAGCAGCAGGTGGCGGTCGTGCCCGGCTCGGCGTTCGGAGCGAGCGGCGAGGGCTATGTGCGCTGCTGCTATGCCGCGAGTCTGAAGGACATAGACGAGGCGCTCGACCGCATCGGACGCTTCCTCGAGACGCACCATGCTTAGAGTCGAGGCGCACGCCAAGATAAACCTGACGCTCGACGTCGTGGGCAAGCGCCCGGACGGATACCACGAGCTTAGGACGATAATGCACGAGATACCCCTCTGCGACGAGCTGACGCTCGATTTCGACGCGGAGGGCTTGAGCTGCACCACCAACCTTCCCTACATCAAAAACGACTCTAACCTGGCACTCAGAGCCGCTGTGAGCTTCTACGAGCGCACAGGCATAGACGAGGGCTTGAGAATATCCGTCGAGAAGCGCACGCCGGTCGGAGCGGGTCTGGGCGGAGGAAGCGCGGACGCGGCGGCGGTGCTGAACGCGCTCAACGATCGCCACGGGAATCCGCTCTCGAAGGATGAGCTGCTCGCCCTCGGCGCGAAGCTCGGTGCGGACGTGCCCTTCTGCATGGTCGGAGGCTGTGCGCTCTGTGAGGGCATAGGCGAAAAGATGACCGAGCTGCCGACCCTTCCCCGCTGCCATATAGTGTTGGTCAAGCCCGCCGCGAGCCTGTCCACCGCCGACATGTTCGCGCGGCTCGACCACATGGGCAAAAACGCGCTGCATCCGGACACCGACGCGTGCATAGCGGCGCTGCGCTCCGGCGACCTCATCGAGCTTGCCAAGCGGATGTTCAACTCGATGGAGTCCGCCGCGGGACGAGTCGCGGAGATAGCCGAAGCCAAAAACGAACTGCTGCGTATGGGCGCGCTCGGCGCGTGCATGAGCGGCAGCGGGTCGTCGGTGGTCGGACTGTTTGACGACAGAAAGGTCGCGGAGAGCGCGGCGGACGGCTGCCGAGGGTATCGCCGCGAGGTGTTTTTGCTGGATATGTAGGTATAAACCTCCGAGAAAGTGTCAAAAGTTCAGGTACACACTTTTTCGGAGGTATATTTATGAAAGCACATATCATTCGCGTCCTGTCCGTCCTACTTATCGCGGCGCTGCTGCCGATGACCGCGCTTGCAGCCGAGCAGCGCACGCTCGCGTCAAATCTTGTCCGCCTGCACGTCATCGCGAACTCGGACGGTGAGCGCGACCAGTCGCTCAAGCTCATCGTCCGCGACGCGGTGCTTGACGCGACGGCGGACATGTCCGAGGACGAGCTTGAAGGCTCTCTCGACGACATCCGAGCAGCCGCCGAGCTTGCGCTGCGGTCGAATGGCTGTGACAGTCCGGTGCGCGTGCTGCTCGGATACGAGGAGTACGGCACGCGCGAGTATGACAGCTTTTCGCTGCCGGCGGGCAGATACCGCTCGCTGCGGGTGGAGATAGGCAAAGCCGCCGGCCATAACTGGTGGTGCGTGCTCTTTCCTCCGCTCTGCTTCGCGTCGGCAGAGGAGGTTATCGAACAGGCGAACGCTTCGGGAATGAGCGAGGAGGCTGTCGAACTGATGACCGAGGACGGTCAAGATGTACAAATTCGCTTTCGGCTGCTCGAGCTATTGCAGGAACTTGCACATTTTCTTTTTTGATTGAGCGTTTTGAGGGTTAAAACCGCCCTTTTCGGCTCGAACGGTGACGATAAAGATTTTTTTGCTTTTTTGCACATTTATACTTGATAATTTCCCCGCTTTCTGCTAAAATATAGACAAATATTTAGGGGCGCTTTTTACCGTCCCCTGTCCGGTCGCTTTCCCGGGTGTCTCGACAGGGCCTTCAGGCGGTAGACGGCGTCAGGCAAAATTCATCAAAGTGAGGGTTATATCGTATGACAGAAATTCTTTATATCTTTGAGAGTTTGGGTTCGACGGTATTCGTTGTCGCGGCGTTGCTCTGCCTCGCCGTCGGCGCGCTCGGATTCAAGCTCGACAAGCCCTGCGTGGTGGTCGTGTCGCTGATACTCGGATTCATCATCGGCCACTTCCTCAGCATGGCGGCTTGGAACGAGGGTATCGGTACCATCTACCTCGGCTCTTGTATCGGACTTCTCTCGTTGCTCGTTTCGATCAAGGTTCGCCCGGTCAAGCGTTTCTTCCTTGGCGGCGTTTCGGTGTTCCTTGCGGTTTCGGTCATCGTGCTCATAATCGCCAACTCCATCGGCGGCACCAAAGTTACTTACGACTTCTTCGCTCTGCAGGACGGCATCTATCAGGAGACTTCGGTTTCCATAAAGCAGGCTGACCTGAAGAAGGAGATGGCGGCTATAGTCGGTGTTGACGCCGGCGAAGTCAAGGCTAAGCTGAGCGACGACAAGATGCACGTCACCTTCGACATGCCCGAGGCTAACTACAGCCAGCTGACCGCCTACGGCACCAGCCTTGTCGAGCAGCACAAGGACATGATCAACAGCGTTGAGATCTCCAGCTACTCGAGCTGGTGGATGATCTCGCTCATCATCGGCGCGATCGCGGGTATCGTCTGCGGCATCCTTGCTCAGTTCAAGGAGAAGTTCATGCAGATACTCGGAACGAGCGTATTTGCCGGAGTCTTCGGTTCCACCTTCGCGTACCTCGGACTCGGCAAGCTCACCCCGATCCTCGTCGCTCCGCTGCTTGCCGTTGGTGCGTTCTTCCTTCAGAAGTACATCAACCGCAACAAGGCAAACGACCTCGGCGAAGCTCCTTCGCAGCAGCTCCCGACCGTCTAATTCGACAAACCCGAAAAATCCTCCGGGAAACCGGAGGATTTTTTATATCCGGAGGTTTCAAATGCTAAGGCTACTGTTCGCTCCCCCCTACTCCGACCTGTGCGGCGAAGTGATACGGAGAAACGCGGAACGTGAGAGATCGTTCCTCATCGTGCCGCGCCACTATTCGCACGAGTGCGAGCGTCGGCTGTGCGAGGTCCTCGGCGACACCGCGTCCGCTCGTATGGAGGTGCTGTCGGTCGACCGGCTGTACGCGCGCGTCGCGTCGGAGGTGGGCGGCGCGTCCGAAAGATTTCTCGACGACGCGGGACGACTGCTTGTCGCCTACTCCGCCGCGCAGCGCGTGTCCTCGCAGATGCGCGTGTTCGCGGGTGAGCTGCGCCGCACCGAGTTTCTGACCGAGGCGCTGCGCATCATCGACGAGTTGCAGTCCTGTCGCGTAGAGCCGGAGGCGCTTGGACGCGCGTCCGAGCTCGCGAACGGCGACCTCGGCGATCGGCTTCACGACCTCGCGCTCATCGCCGAGAGCTATTCGGCGGAACTTGCCGTACGCGGCGCGCGTCGCGACCGCATATCCGCGCTCATCGACCTTCTCGACTGCGGATGGGCGGAGGGCAAGACCTTCGCGTTCTTCGGATATACCGAATTTACCGAGCAGGAGACGGAACTCTTGCGAAAACTCCTGCGCACAAGCGAAGTGACCGTCGCGCTCGGCTGCGATCGGTCGCTCATCAACCCCGCGCTCGGCGAGGACGACCCGCTCTACGCCTATGCCCGCACCGCCGGACGGCTCACTCGTCTTGCCGAGAGCGAGGGTGTGAAGTTGGAGGTCGAACAGTTCGTCGAACCGCGCGACAGCCGTCCGTCCGAGCTGAAGTTCATCACCAATGAGTTCATCGCGGAGGCGGGGCTGAAATTCGACGGCAGCCCGGACGCGGTCATACTTGCGGAGGAGCGGTCGACGTGGAGCGAGTGCGAGCGCGCCGCCGCGTACATTCTGGACGCCGTGCGTGCCAAGGGATGGCGATTCCGCGACTTTGCGGTGGCGCTGCCCGCGGGCGACGAGTATCTGGGCGCGCTCGAGGCGGTGTTCGGCTCGTGGGGCATACCGATATTTATGGACAGCGTCGATTCGGCGCTCGGGACGCCGGTGCTGTCCGCGTTCACATCGGCGCTCGACATCCTGCGAAACGGATTTGCGTCGGAGGACGTGCTGCGCTACCTGAAAAGCGGGCTCAGTCCACTCAGCTTCGAGGGCTGCTGCGAGGTGGAGAACTACGCCTACGTTTGGAACATAAGCGGCGGCAAGTGGCTGTCCGACTGGACCGGCAGTCCACGCGGATTCTCCGCGACGCTCGACGACGCGGACATCAGAACGCTTGACAGGCTCAACCGCCGCCGAAAGCAGCTCGTCGAGCCGTTCGAGCGCTTCAGAGCGACGATACGCCCCGGCGAGAGCCGCAAGGCGGGCGACATCCTTCACGCGTTCTACGACCTGCTAATCGAGCTTAGACTGGACAGGCGGATAGCCGCCGCCGCGAGGCAGTACGCGGAAGCCGGTGAGCTCAAGACCGCGGGCGAATATTCGCAGCTCTGGGGCAAGGTCTGCGACCTTATGGACGAGTTTTTCGAGCTTGCGGGCGACGAAACGATGAAATTCGACGAGTTCGCGCAGCTGTTTGAACTGCTGCTCGGCGGCGTGAGCGTGGGTACCATACCTCCCGCACTGGACGGCGTTCCGGTCGGCGAGGTCGGTCGACTGCGTCATCGCACACCGAAAGCTCTGCTGATACTCGACGCGCGCGCGGGCGTGTTCCCCCCTGTCTCTACATCGGTCGGGCTGCTCGATGACCGCGACCGCGAAGAACTTGCCGAGCTGGACATCGGGCTTGAGCCGTCCACACGTCATCTGCGTTGGCGGAGCCTGGACACAGCGTATTCGGCGCTTGGACTGCCGACCGAGTCGCTGTACATCTCCTGGTCTCCGTCGACCGAGGGTGGCACGCCGACGCCGAGTCCGCTCGTGCTTCGACTGCGCGACGAACTGGGCGCGGTCATTCAGCCGCCGAGCGACTTTCACCGCCTGCTTGCCGCCGAGTCCCCCGCTCTCGAATTTGCGATGCGAGCGGTCGGAGGAAGCGCGGATCGCGCGGCAAACGCGGCGCTCGAGTACTTCTCCGAGTCGGAGGAAAAAAGCGAACTTCTTGACCGTGCGAAGAAGGTCGCGGAGGGCGGTCGCGGAGAACTGGCGCGTGAGAGCGCCGAGGCACTTTACGGCGACACCATACACCTCACGGCGTCGCGGAGCGACAAATTCATGGACTGCGCGTTCGGATACTTCTGCCAGTACGGACTGCGCGCTCATGTCCGCAAACGCGCCGAGCTTGACAACATGGAAAACGGCACGCTCATACACGCCGTGCTCGAAAACACGGTGCGCCGCGCGAGCGAGGACGGTCTGCTCTCGGGAGAGATAACCGAGCGCGAGAAGTCCGCCGCGACCGAGATAGCGCACGGCGAGCTTGCGAGCTACATCACGTCGCGGCTGGGACCGGCGGCGGTCGACGACCCGCGCACGCGCAGACTTTTCGACCGAGCCGAGCGCGCCATCGACCGCGTAGTCGCGAGCATCATGGACGAGTTTGCAGCAAGCTCGTTCCGTCCGGTCGGGTTCGAGGTCGGATTCGGCATTCAGGACGCGCCTCTCGATCCTGTGCCTATCGGAGAAAACGGCGAGATGAGCGGCGTCATCGACCGCGTGGACAGTTGGCACGATGAAGCGGAAAACAGGCAATATTTCCGCGTTATCGACTATAAAAGCGGCAATAAACAGTTCAATTATACCGATATTTACCACGGAGTGTCGTTGCAGCTGCCGATATATCTGCACGTCCTGCGCAGATTTGCGGAGGAAAACGGCATTGCCGCGAGCGAAGCGGGCGCGTTTTACTCCCCCGCAGCCGACACGGTCGCGCGAGGCGATAGAGGCGACAGCGATGCCGAGATAAAGGCGGCGCTCGAGAAAAAGGAGCGTCGCAGCGGAGTCTACCTCGGCGACGACGCGGTAATAGACGCGATGGAGCACGGCGGCGCGGCTAGGTTCCTTCCGTCCGAGGCGCGGTACAAGCTGGACAGGGCGCAGTTTGCGATGCTTGAGCGACACGTCGAGCGCGAGACCGCCGAGGCGGTAAAGCAGATATCCGGTGGGGAAATCGAAGCCCATCCGAGCACGCACTCGAACGACCGCAGCGCCTGCGACTACTGCGACTTCAGGGCGGCTTGCCGATTTGACCCGAGCGGCGGCAGAGACAGAGAAAACCTGCGCTACAAGGTCGATGGCAAGATGTTCTGGGATAAGCTAGCCGGAGAGGAGGGTGAAAACTATGCCTGATTATTCGGAGAGCCAGCGCGCGGCAATAGATTTTCGCGGCGAAAAACTGCTGGTCAGCGCGGCGGCGGGCTCGGGCAAGACGCGGGTGCTTGTCGGGCGGGTGCTCGACCGCGTCGAACGCGAGCGGCTGGATCTCGAGGACTTCCTCGTCATTACCTTCACCCGAGCGGCGGCGGCGGAGCTTCGCGACCGATTTTCAAAGGAGATAGGCGAACGCGCGGCGAAAGGCGACAGGCATATGCGTCGTCAGCTCACCGCGTCCAAGGAGAACATAACCACCATAGACGCGTTCTGCGCGGCGATAGTTCGCGAGTACGCGCATCTCACCGACGTCGCGGGACGGCGCGTGCTGACCGACGGCGAGCTTTCCAAGCTGCGTGAGCAGGCGCGTGCGTCGGCGCTCGAGCGGGTCTATTCGTCGGCGGACGACGACATCGAGGCGGCAATATCGGCGCTCGGATACGACCGCGCGGACAATAGATTCGCCGAAGCTGTCGAAAAGATATACGACCACACGCGCGAGCATCCGTTTCCGCAGACCTGGCGGGACACGGTAATTCGCGAATACTCTGCCGCCGACTTCTCGCAAACCGAGTTCGGGGAGACACTCGCAAAGTCTGCGATAAGCCTGGTCGACGGCGGTGTGATGCTTCTCGAGAAGGCGCGCGAGCTCGCAAGGAGCGACGGCGAGACCTTTGCGAAGGTCATCACCGTGCTCGAGAGCGACATTGAGTGCGCAAAGAGCGCGAGGCAGGCGCTTGCGGACGGACATCTTGCCGCCGCGAGCGAGCTTTTGAATACGGAGAATGGGCGATTCAGCACCCCGAGAGGGCTGGGAGATGACCCGCTAAAGGAGCGCATCAAGTCCCTCCGCGACGCGTGGAAGGATAAAATAAAGGCGCGCGCCGCGAAACTGGTCGACGGCTCGGACGGCTGCTCGGCGGAGCTTAGGACTCAGTTTACGGCGATACGCGGGCTTTTGAAAGCGGCGGAAATATTCGGCGAGGAGCTCGACCGCGTCAAGGCGTCCCGCCGCGCAGCCGACTTCTCCGACTATACCCACGCGGCGGTCGATCTGCTCGCCTCCCCGCTTCCGGACGGCGGATACGAGCCGAGCGCGGTGGCGCGGGCGGTGTCCGCAAAATTCCGCGAGGTGCTTGTCGACGAGTTTCAGGACACGAACGAGATACAGACCTTCATCTGCGACCTGCTCTGCGCGGAACAGGGGCACTCGCTCTTTATGGTCGGAGATGTCAAGCAGTCGATATACCGCTTTAGGCTGGCACGTCCGGACATCTTCCTCAGGCGCTACGAGTCCTATCCCCCGCTGTCCGAGGGCAAGGACACCGCCGTTCAGGATCTGTCCCAAAACTTCCGCTCACGCGCGGAGGTGCTCGGCTCGGTAAATTACTTCTTCCGACGGATAATGACCGGCGGCGCGTCCGAGATAAACTACGACGCGAATCAGTATCTCTACGCAGGACGCACCGACGAACCGCGTCCCGAGTGTACGACCGAGTTCTGTATCCTCGACGCGTCGGCGGGCGATGACACAAACACGAATACCGCCGATCGGACCGCTCTCGAGGCGGAGTATGTCGCGGGGCGTGTTGCCGAGCTGCTGCGCGAAGGTTTTCCCGTAAAGGACGGCGACATCGAGCGTCCGATACGACCGGAGGACATAGCGATACTGCTGCGCTCGCCCAAGGACAGGGCGTGGCTCTATCGTCAGGCGCTTGATAACCTCGGAATCCCCTGCGACGCGGCTGCGGACGACGGCATCGGAGCGGAGCTGATGACCCTGCTGTCGGTGCTTACCGCCATTGACAATCCGTACCTCGACGTGACGCTTGTCGGAGCTATGCTCAGTCCGGTGTTCGGTTTTACGGCGGACGAGCTGGCGCGCTTGCGGGCGTCGGCGCGGTATGAGCCGACCGTATACGGCTCGGTGCTTAGCGCGGCTCGCGCGGGCGACGCGAAGGCTGCCGAGTTTGTAGAAAAACTCAAAGAGTACCGCCGAAGCGTAGGCATGCTGTCGGTGGACAAGTTCCTGCTGAAGCTGTATGCCGAGAGCGGCATTGTCGGCGTCTACTCGGCGATGGAGGGCGGCGCGGTGCGGCGTGAGCGCCTGAACCTGGTATACTCCAAGGCGAGGCAGTACGCAAAACAGAGCAGATACGGACTGCACGGCTTCATCGAATACTTCGAAAGCGCGATAACGCGCGGCGAGTTTGCCTCGAACATCGGCGGCGGCGAGGGCGTGCGCGTGATGAGCGTACACGGATCGAAGGGACTCGAGTTCGCGGTGGTGTTTTACTCGTCGCTCGGTTCGCGATTCAATCTTCAGGACACGCAGAGCGACCTGCTGCTCCATCCCGAGCTCGGCATCGCAATGAAGATATTCGACCGCGAACGGCGGTATATCTATCCTTCGGGAGCGTGGAGCGCGGCGGTCGAGCGCCTGCGTCGGGAGACGATAGCCGAGGAGTTGCGCATCATGTATGTCGCCATGACCCGAGCTAAGGAAAAGCTGATACTCACCTGTGTCCTGCCCGACGCGGAAAAGAAGCTGGTAAACATGCTGGCAAAGCCGTGGCTTGGTGAAAGCTCGCTCGCAACGACACTTGCGCCCGCGGAGATACTCATACCGCTCGCGGCGGAGCATCCGAACGGCGCGGTGCTCCGCGCGATAGCGTCGTCCGATGAGGTGTGCGCGCTCGAGCCGACCGACGGCGCGCTGAACGTGCGCGTGATAGGGCTTCGCCGTGAGGACGGCACCGCGCGCACCGAGCAGTTCGAGCGTACTGTCGAGGCGGGCGCGGATGCCGACGTGTATGACACGCTGCGCCGAAACCTCGAGTACGCCTATCCTGCGCCCGAGCTTGCCGAGCTGCCGTCCAAACTGACCGCGACACAGCTGAAAGGTCTGCGCGACGACGAGCAGGAGGACATCATCGAGCCGTCGGACGAGGATGAGCCGCGCCGCAGGTTTGTGTTCCAGAAGCGCCGACCGCGGTTCGTGTCCGAGAACAGCACGCTCACCCCGACCGAGCGCGGCACGGCGATACACACCGCGATGCAGTTTGCCGACTATGCGGCGTGCGCCACCGAGGACGGCGCGATTGCCGAGATAGACCGCCTCGAGCGCGAGAAGTATCTGACCGCAGTCCAGGCGGACGCGGTTCGCAAGGAGATAGACAAGGTGTGCGGATTCGCGACAAGCGACCTATGCCGCCGCGCGCTTGCAAGCGACGACCTCCGCCGCGAGTTCAAGTTCTCGATACTCGACGACGCAAGCCGCTACTTCCCCGCCGCGCCGGACGGCGAAAAGGTGCTGCTCCAGGGCGTTTGCGATATGTTCTTCGTCGAAAACGGCGGCGTGACGGTGGTCGACTTCAAGAGCGACCGCGTAAGCGTCTCGACCGAGCGGCAGCGCGCCGCCGAGTATGCCCCGCAGCTCGACGCCTACGCCCACGCGCTCGAGCGGATATTCACAAAGCCGGTGAAGCGCCGCGTGATATACTTCTTCGCAACAGGGCACGAAATCGAGGTGTGAAGCCTTATTTGCCGAAGGTGGTGGTGTAGCTGAACGGATAGCGCTTGCCGCTGCCGTCATCGTGCTCGGCGAACTCGAGGGATATTTCGTACTCGCCGAAGGGGAGGTCGTACAGACGGCTGTCCGAGTAGACATAGCTGCGCGAAATTCCGCCTTCGGATGGGCTGAAGGCGTGGACACCCACGGTTTCGATTACCACCTCGCCGTTCGCGGGGTCGGTCACGCATATCGAATCGGGGACAAGATAGGGCGCTGGCTTGCCGCAGTTGGAACGTATCAGCAGCTGGTAATGGTTCGAGGTGAAAACATCAAATTTCTTGCCGGTCGGCTCGTCGGGGACGGTTATGGTGAAAGAGAGCGATATGATGTCGCCGAACAGCTCGTCCATGCCCTTTATCTGTCTGAAATAGAGCGTATAGCGATACTCTCCCGGCGCGTCCAGTTCGTGGCAGGAGTGCAGTGTGCAGCGGTGACCTGCTGTACCCTTCTCGTCGTTCCAAGAGAGCGAATAGCGTCGCGGAGGAAGCCATATCGCAGCCTCCATAGTCGGACCACGCAGCTCGCGCAGATACATCCATTCGCCGTCGGTGAACCGCTCGACGTAGCCGCGCTCAATGCTGCGTGAGCCGTATTCGTCGACGCCTGCGCCGATATGCAGGACATACGACTCGGATGGCACCAGAAGCAGCTCAATATCATCGTCTATGCGATTCACCTCCAGCACCTCGGCGCACTCGAAATACTCGGTGTCGCCCGAGAGTTCAAGCGGCGTGTTCGGCTCGAATATCGGTTTCGGGCGACCTAACTCGCTTGGCGCGGGTCGCAGGAAGCACACCGCGATTGCGGCGAAGATGGCGATCGTGAGCGCGATTGCGAGCGGTCGTTTCATGGTATGTGCCTCCTTTTCTAGCTTCCGAAGCTGAAGCGCAAGTTGAGCGTGTACTGTTCGCCGCTGCCGTCGTACAGCTCGGCGTGCAGCGTGTAGGTCTCGGACAAGTCGAACTCGTCGTACGGAAATCGTAGGGAGAGCACCGCGTACGGATCTCCGTCTGCGTCCTTTCGCGGCGCGAAATCGGCATGGTATCTTCCTCTTTCGCTCTGACAGTGTACATAGTTTGCGGCTATCTTTCCGTCCGAGCGGTCGGTCATAAACACCGACTGCTCGTCCAAGCTCAGCTCGCGCGCGTCAAAATCGGTCACAAGACCGATCAGCCACAAAATCTCGCTTTTGTCGGCGGTCGGATACACTATCGCATCGATGAACTTGACAGCTCCCTGCCCCTGCGGACGCGGCACGTCGAACTCGAAAGTCGCGAAATACAGCTCGCCGGTGGTGCCTGCCTTTCGCTGCGACTCCTTGGTGTAAAAGTACTCGCGAAACGCCAGTGTCACACGGAAGCGTCCGTACAGCTCGCTTGGTAAAGCCAGATCAACGGTGTTGCCCTGAAAATCAAAGAGATCCCAAAACTGTACATCACTTGTTTCAAAAATCATTCCTGTGTAACGCCACGGCGTATCATCTATAGTGACCCACTCTCCGTCTGTAAAATACTCAAGCGTCGCAATACTTTCGGGAAGGCGCTCGACTATTCTGCCTTTCTTCACCATCTTCTCGCCGTGGATGTAGTAGGTACATCCCTCAGTCACGCTTCGCATGTTGAAGTATGCGTTGCGCGGGTCAGCAGGCGCCTGCCCGACATACCTCACTTCGATCAGTCCCGAGCCGCTGCCCGACAGTTCCAGTGCTTCGCCGTCGGACGGTGAAAACGGCGTATACATCCGACCTCCGCCCACAACGTTCGGCGCGGGTCGCAGGAAGCACACGGCGATTGCGGCGAAGATGGCGACTGTGAGCACAATTGCGAGCGGTCGTTTCATATTATACCCCCTATCAGCCGTGGATATTATCTTTATAAATCAATTATACCATATATCCCCGAAAATGGCAAAGCGAAAAATTTCGCGATTCGGGGTTGCATATTGAAATATTTCGTGCTATAATCATTCTTGCGATTTTGTGATGAAAGAGGTGAGCTAGATGAAGGAAGGAATTCATCCCGAGTATCATAAGACTAAGATAACCTGCGCATGCGGCAATGTTATCGAGACGGGATCGACTAAGAAGGATATACGCGTTGAAGTTTGCTCCAACTGCCACCCCTTCTTCACCGGCAAGCAGAAGCTGGTCGACACCGGCGGACGCGTTGACCGCTTCAACAAGAAGTTCGGTCTTGACAACAACAAGTAATTCGGGAACAACCTCGGACGGTGCAGCGATGCGCCGTCCGATTTTTTGCCGTTTTGCCACAAAAATTTGAGTCCAAAACCGAAAACATGGTAAAGTTTTGTCTGGAATTTTCCGCCCTTCGGTGATAAAATGTATCAGTGAGACGATACCTCGTTCGGAGGAGAAAAAATGGACAGAAACGAAGTTATACGCCGAATAATCGAGGCGGACGAGAAGGCGCGGACCGTGCCCGAAAAGGCGCGCGCTGAGCTTGCGGCGCTCGACGACGAGCTTAGCGCACGCCGAGAGCAGATGCGCAAGGACTACTACGACCGCGCGGAGAAGCGCATCGAGAAGGTGCACGAGACCGAGGCGGAGTATGCCGACGCGCAGATAGCGAAGATAGACGCCGAGCTGAAGCGCGAGATCGAGCGCATTGAGCGCGAGGCGGAGAGCCGTCGCGACAAGTGGGCGGACGAGCTGTTCCGCCGCGCGATAGCCGAGCCCGAAGGTGAATGATGGTTAGGCAGTATATGAAGTACGGCGGAGCCGCGGCGAAGGTTCGCGCGATGTACGGCCGCCGGCTGCGCGCTGAGGACTACGCGGCGCTGTTGTCGCTCAAGAGCGTCGACGAGGTCGCGGCCTATCTGCGCGAAAAGCCGGGATTTGCCGAAGCGCTCGGCGACGCCAGCACGTCAATCGAGCGCCGCGTGGAGATAGAGCAGGCGCTGAAGAACGCGCTCAACGACGAGTTTATCCGCATCTACCGATTCATGTCGCGCGAGGATCACCCCCTGCTCGGCGGGATAATCGACAAGGCGGAGTGCGACGAGATACTCTACTTCCTGCGTGCGTGGCAGTCGGCGGACGACCAGGTCGAGTACAGCTGCCGAATGCCCGAGTATTTCAGAAAGCACTCGCAGGTGGACTTCGAGAAACTGGAGAAATTGAGCGACTTCGAGCAGTTCTGGGAGGCTATCGAGCGGTCGAAATACTTCCCCGCCCTGGCAAAACTTCCCCGTGAGCGCGGAGAACCGCCCGAGTACACCGTCGCGAAGTCGGTTATGGACGCGAAGTATTACTCGGACGTGTTCCTGACGATAAAGAAGCACTACTCGGGCGACCTCGCCATAAAGCTGAAGGAGGGCTTCGGCGCGGAGGTGGATCTGCTGAACATCACGGCGATACTGCGAATCAAGCGCTTCTTCCCCGCCATGACCGACGAGCTTAGCTTATATCTGCTGCCGCTGCGCGGTCGGCTTCGACCTTCGCTTCTTGCCGAGATGATAAACGCGCCCGACCACGAGGCGGCGGTCGAGGTGGTAAAGCGTTCCCCCTACCGAACGCTCTTCGCGTTTGAGGACTGCCGCAGCATAGACGACTATGTGACGATGTATCTGTGGCGGTTCAATCGACGGATGCTGTCAAGTCCGGAACCGTCGGTGTATACGCCGCTCGCGTATCTCAATCTGCGCGAGATAGAGATACAGAACCTGGTCAAGATAATCGAGTGCGTCCGCTACGGCATGAAGCCGCAGGACGCGGGCATCATACTTCCCGGCGCGGAACCGGAGTAAGGAGGTAACTGAATGGCTATCGAAAAAATGAAGCTGCTGCGCATAATCGCGCCGGAGAGCCGATTCGACGAGATAGTCGCGCAGCATGTGCTCGGACATGAGTTTCAGCCGGAAAACGCGATGAGCGTCATGTCGCAGAGCGCGAAGACGCTCAAGCGCATGGAGGGACAGAATCCCTACGCGGAGCTGCTTCGCACGGTGCGCGACCTCGCGTCGAAGAACGGCATCGAGCTTGAGTACCGCGATTTCGCGCCGCTCATCGGACAGCCGAACGACTCGGAAGAATACTTCCACGACTTTGCCGAAAAGCTGGAAGCGATGCGCCGAGAGCGCGACGAGCTCACCTTCATCGCAAACGAGGACGAGAAGATAGTCGACCAGCTCGAACACATCAAGGGCATGGGAAACGTGGAGGACGTGTCCGACTTCTTCGAGCTTGAGTATGCGCGTTTCAGGTTCGGACGCATGCCGAGGACGGCATATGAGCACTTCCTCAGCTTTCTTCAGGACAGCAACGACTTCTACTTCTTCCTGACGAGCGAGGACAGGGACTTCGTCTACGGCGTCTATCTGGTTCCTCGCAGGCACGAAAACCGCGTGGACACGCTGTTCGCGTCGCTCAGGTTCGAGCGCATCTACATCTCGGACAAGGTGCACGGCAGTCCGGACGAGGCGGAAAGCGAGCTGAAAAAGGAGATCGTCGACGACAGCGCGCGCGCAAGCACCATCGAAAAGGAGATCGAGGCGTACATCGCCGCCGAGCGCGAGAACTTCCTGACGCGCTACTGCCTGCTGAAATATCTGTCCGAGGCGTACGATATGCGCAAATACGCGGTCGTCGCCGACGACAGGTTCTTCCTCTACGGATGGGTGCCCGAGTCGGAAGTCGCAAAGCTGGAGGCGGAGCTCGACCGCGCGGGCGGCGTCATCCACCAGACCGACGACCCGTCGATGATAAGCGACGTGACCCCGCCGACCAAGCTGAAAAACAAGCGGTTCTTCCGACCGTTCCAGCCGTTTATCGAGATGTACGGACGCCCGAACTACAACGAATTCGACCCTACGCCGTTCATGGCGGTCGTCTATACCCTGCTCTACGGCGTGATGTTCGGCGACCTCGGTCAGGGCGTGCTGCTCGCGATATGCGGCTATCTGATGTGGAAGCTGCGCGGGATGTGGATAGGAAAAGTGCTTGTCTACACCGGAATATCCGGCGCGCTGGTGGGCATAGCCTACGGAAGCGTGTTCGGGTTTGAGGACCTTCTCCCCTTCGGCTTCCATGTGCTCGAGTCGAGCGCGAACACCAACACGGCGTTGCAGTTCTCAATATACATCGGTCTCGCGATACTCACCGTCGTTATGATAATGAACATCATAAGCGGACTTCGCAGGCGGGACTACGCAAAGGCGCTGTTCGGTCAGAACGGATTTGCGGGACTGGTGCTTTTCTACGGCGTGATGTTCATACTCCTGCCGATGCTCGGCTATCTCAGCATATCCCTCCCCGGCTGGGCGCTCATCCTGATGATAGTGCTCCCGCTCATGCTGATAGTCATGCGCGAGCCGCTTGGCAAGCTGGTGGCGGGTGACCCCGACTGGAAGCCGGAGAGCTTCGGCTCCTTCCTTGTGCAGAACCTGTTCGAGCTTATCGAAGTGGTGCTCAGCTATGTCACAAACGCGGTCAGCTTCATGCGAATCGGCATCTTTGTAATAAGCCACGCGGCGATGATGGGCGTTGTGTTCATGCTAGCCGGCGGTCACGAAAACCCGAACATGGTGGTCGTGGCGATAGGCAACGTGTTCGTCATGGCGCTTGAGGCACTGCTCGTCGCGATACAGGTGCTGCGTCTTAACTTCTATGAGATGTTCGGCCGTTTCTACGACGGCGACGGGCGTGAGTTCACTCCCGCGACGGTGGATTACGGCTCGTCGGACAACTAATCATATTTTCGGAGGTAATAAAAATGGAATTCGTAACCAGTCTCGGAATCGTGGCTCTGCTGCTCTCCCCGCTCTTTGTCATCTACTACATGCAGAAGAAGGGCAAAAAGGTCAAAACCGGACTTATCGCAAACATTGTCTGCTTCTTCGCCATCGTCGTCGGCTTTACCGCGGCGAACATAGGCGGTGTCGCGAGCGCTGCCGACGCGACCCAGGCGACCGGACTCACCGTCGGCGACGGCATCGGACTTATCGGCGCGGCGCTTTCGACCGGACTGAGCGGTCTCGGCGGAGGCATAGCCGTCGCGAGCTCGGCTGCCGCGGCTATCGGCGCGATGAGCGAGGACTCGAAGCTGTTCGGCAAGGCGCTGATATTCGTCGGACTGGCGGAGGGCATCGCGCTCTACGGAATGCTGGTCAGCTTCCAGATACTCGCTAAGATCGGCTAAGACGATGCGCTACTATCTCATATCCGACAACCACGACACGCTGGTCGGCATGCGGCTTGCGGGCATAGAAGGCGTTCTTGCGCATGGGCTTGACGAGGTGCGCTCGGCTATCCAGTTTGCGATAGACGAAAAGGACATCGGCGTTCTGCTGATAAGCGAGAAGTGCGCCGCGCTCTGCCCCGAGCTTATCGACCGTCTGCGGCTGCACCTTACGACGCCGCTGATAGTCGAGATACCCGACCGCCACGGCACTCGTCGCGCGCCCGATTCGATAACGCGTTACATACGCGAGTCGATAGGCGTGAAACTGTGAGGGGTTTTGAAATGGCAGATAAACTGGAAAATTTCATAGCGACCATCTATTCGGACGCGGAGAGCGAAGGTTCGGCGCTCGAGCGGGAGCTTGCGGCAAAGCGCGACGCATTTCTGAGCGCTGCCGAGGACGAGCTTATCGGCGAGGTCGCGACATACATCCGAGCCGCGTCGGCGCGAATCCGTACCGAGGCGGGCAGGCGCGTGTCGCAGAAGCTGTTCGAGCAGAAGCACGAGCTGTACCGCACCCGCCGCGCCATCTGCGACGAGGCGGTCGCCGTCGCGCGAAAGCGTGTCGAGCAGTACACCGAGACGGATGAGTATGCCGCCGCGCTTGAGCGTCTCGCGCAGTACGCGTCGAAGAAGCTGGGCGGCGAGTCGATGACGATATATCTCCGCCCGCAGGACATGAAGTTCGGTGACAAGCTCGCCGAGCTGTCCGGCGCGAAGGTCGTCGAGGGCGAAGTCGAGCTCGGCGGACTGGTCGCGGTCAATCTTCGCCGTCATCTGCGGCTGGACCTCAGCTACGACTCCACGCTCGCGAAGGCGGCGGAGGATTTCGGCGAGATGGCAGCCGTCAAGGCGTAAGGAGGAGCTATGTACTACATTCACTCGATAAACGGACCGGTCGTGCGCGCGCGCGGTGACGATACGCTCGCGGTCATGGACATGGTCTATGTCGGAAAGATGCGCCTTATAGGCGAAGTCGTCTCGGTCACCGAGAAGGAGGCGACTATACAGGTCTATGAGGAGACGTCCGGACTGCGGCCCGGCGAGCCTGTCGAGGGCACCGGCGCGCCGATGTCGCTGACCCTCGGACCGGGGCTTATCGGCAACATATTCGACGGCATTGCACGCCCGCTGCGCGCGCTCGAGAAGGCTTCGGGCAGCTTTATCGCGCGCGGCGTGAACATCGGCTCGCTCGACACCGAGAAGAAGTGGCAGACCTCGGTCTGCGTCAAAGTCGGCGATAAGCTCGAGGGAGGCGCGATATTCGCTAAGCTCACCGAGACCCCGATAATCGAGCACCGCTGCATGGTTCCGCCCGAAGTGAGCGGAACGGTCGTCAGCGCGGTCGAAAACGGCGAGTACACCGTCGAGGACACGATAGTCGAACTGGACACCGGACGCGGTATTGTGCCGCTCAAGCTCGCGCAGAAGTGGCCGATACGCCGTGAGCGACCGTCCGCCGAGCGACTGCCCATCGACCGTCCGCTGATAACCGGACAGCGCATAATGGACACCCTGTTCCCTCTTGCCAAGGGCGGATGCGCGGCGCTTCCCGGACCGTTCGGCGCGGGCAAGACGGTAAATCAGCACCAGCTTGCCAAGTGGTCGGACGCGGACATAATCGTCTATCTCGGCTGCGGCGAGCGCGGAAACGAGATGACGCAGGTGCTGGAGGAGTTCAGCGAGCTTGAGGACCCGCGCAGCGGTCAGCCGATACTCGGACGCACCGTGCTTATAGCGAACACGTCGAACATGCCGGTCGCGGCGCGCGAGGCGTCGATATACACCGGCATGACGATAGCCGAATACTACCGTGACATGGGATACCATGTCGCGATAATGGCGGACAGCACCAGCCGCTGGGCGGAGGCTCTGCGCGAGATAAGCGGTCGTCTCGAGGAGATGCCCGCCGAGGAGGGATTTCCTGCCTACCTGCCCTCCCGCCTTGCCGAGTTCTACGAGCGCGCGGGATATATGCGCACGCTCTGCGGCGAGGAGGGTTCGGTCACGGTTATAGGCGCTGTCAGCCCGCAGGGAGGCGATTTCAGCGAGCCGGTGACCCAGAACACCAAGCGATTTGTCCGCTGCTTCTGGGCGCTCGACCGCGAGCTTGCCTACGCCCGCCACTACCCCGCCATCAACTGGATAACCTCCTATTCGGAGTACGCCGACGAGCTGGACGGATGGTACAACGAGCATCTCGGACCGAACTTCGTCCGCTGCCGCCGCCGCATAAGCTCGCTCATGCAGGAGGAGGCGGGACTTATGGAGATAGTCAAGCTGATAGGCTCGGACATCCTGCCTGAGGATCAGAAGCTCACCATCGAGACCGCGAGGATAATCCGCACCGGATTCCTCCAGCAGAACTCGTTCCATCCGATAGACACCTATGTCCCGCTTGAAAAGCAGCTTCACATGATGGAGACGATACTTCACTTCTACGACCGCGCGGGCGAGATTGTCGCGAGGAACATACCTATCTCGCAGCTTCGCGCAAGCGGCATAAGCGACGCGCTCGTGCGCATGAAGTACGAGATACCGAACGACGACATGAGCAAATTTGCCGAGTATAGGCGCAGAATAGACGACGCGGTGAACGCCGTGCTCGCACAAAACTAAAGGAGGCGGTCGAAAATGCAGATGGAATATGTCGGTCTTTCGAGCATAAACGGACCGCTTGTCGTGCTCGACGGCGTCAAGGGCGTCGCCTACGACGAAATGTGCCGGTTCACGCTGCCGAGCGGTGAGCGCCGCACCGGACGTATAACGATGATAGACGGCGAGCGCGTCGTCGTGCAGGTGTTTGAGGGCACCAAGGGCATGGCGATAAGCGGCACGCGCACTCGCTTTACCGGTAAGCCGATGACCCTCCCCCTGTCCCCCGAGATGCTCGGGCGGGTGTTCGACGGCGCGGGTCGTCCTGTCGACGGGCTGGGTGCGCTCTATCCCGACGAGAGCCGCGACATAAACGGCTCGGCGATAAATCCGGTCAGCCGCAAATATCCGCGCAGCTGCATCTACACCGGCATTTCGGCGATAGACGGTCAGATGACGCTTATCCGCGGTCAGAAGCTGCCGATATTCAGCGGCTCGGGCATGAAGCACAACGAGCTTGCGGCGCAGATAGTGCGTCAGGCGCAGATAGGCGGCGCGGACGGCGAATTCGCGATAGTCTTCTGCGCGATGGGCGTGAAAAACGACACCGCCGACTTCTTCCGTCAGAGCTTCGAGTCGAGCGGCGCGCTCATGCGAGTGGTCATGTTTATGAACCTCGCGAGCGACCCGATAATCGAGCGCATACTCTGCCCCCGCTGCGCGCTGACCGCCGCCGAATATCTGGCGTTCAAGCACGGATACCATGTCCTGGTCATCATGACCGACATGACAAGCTACTGCGAGGCGGTGCGCGAGTTCTCCTCCTCCAAGGGCGAGATACCCAGCCGCAAGGGCTATCCGAGCTATCTGTACAGCGACCTCGCGTCGCTGTACGAGCGCGCGGGCATGATACACGGCTGCGAGGGCTCGGTCACGCAGGTGCCGATACTCACCATGCCGAACGACGACATAACGCACCCCATCCCCGACCTCACCGGCTACATCACCGAGGGTCAGATAGTGCTGAGCCGTGACCTCGACGCGAAAGGTCTCTATCCTCCGATAAACGTGCTGCCGTCGCTCAGCCGACTGATGAAGGACGGCATCGGCGAAGGGTACACGCGCGAGGATCACTCGGCGCTCTCAAACCAGCTCTTTGCCGCGTATTCCAAGGTTCAGGAGGCACGGAGCCTCGCGTCGGTCATCGGCGAGGACGAGCTGAGCGACACCGACAAGGCGTATATGAAGTTCGGAGTGCGGTTCGAGCAGGAGTTTGTCGGTCAGCTGCCCGACGAGGACAGGTCTATCGAGCAGACGCTCGACCTCGGATGGGAGCTGCTCTCCGACCTGCCGCGTGAAGAACTTGACCGCGTGGACAGCGAGACGCTTGAGAAGTATCTGCCGAAGAAAGCGGATGCCGCTGGGGAGGAAGCCTAATGCCTGTCGTACCCACAAAAGGAACGCTTATCGCGCGCAAGCGGTCGCTGGAGCTTGCTAAGACCGGCTTTGACCTGATGGATCGCAAGCGTAACATCCTCATCCGAGAGATAATGTCGCTGATAAGCAAGGCGGACGAGATACAGTCGCGCATCGACAGCTGCTTCTCCACCGCCTACCGCTCGCTTCAGGCGGCGAACATCTCGCTCGGCGCGATCGACTCTATCGTTGCCGCCGTGCCGGTGGACAACTCACTTGAGATACGCACGCGGTCGGTCATGGGCGTTGAGATACCGCTGATAAAGCAGGAGGACAAGCCGATAAAGCTCGCCTACGGCATACGCGGCACAAATTCGGCGCTCGACGACGCGTTCGTCCGATTCCACGAGGTTAAGCGGCTGACGCGCGAGCTTGCCGAGACCGAGAACACGATATATCGTCTCGCCTACGCGATAAAAAAGACGCAAAAGCGGGCAAATGCGCTGAAAAACATCATTATTCCGAACTATACAAGCGATATCAAGTTTATCACCGAGGCGCTCGAGGAGAAGGAGCGCGAGGAGTTCAGCCGACTGAAGGTCATCAAGGCGCGAAAAGAGGGGTAAGAAAACGGCGTTCCCGAGCGGGAGCGCCGTTTTTGTTCGGCTGTTAAACTTCATAACCGATGTATTTCACCTTCCACATGCCGTCCTCTTTGATGAACACCGTGTCCCACGCGCCTTCGCCGACATATTCTTCGGTTTGCCAGCCATCGTGCGAGGTGTAGCGCTCGTGTATCTTGCGCACCACCAGAATGTCCTCGGCAGGCTCAAACTTGTAGTATGCGAGCGTCTTTCCGACAGACAGATTCTCCCCTCCCCGACCGAACCCGCCGCCGTACAGCTCGCCGTTCGGTCCCTCGAAGTACGAGACTCCATTGCCGATAAGATAGTCCGCAAGCTCGTCGCAGAATACAGAGTGGGTGTACTCTACGAAGTCGGCGTAGCTTGCGATGTGCGCGAGGTAGCCGTCCGCGGTCGGGTCGTACAGATAGCTCATGTCGTAGTAGTAAAGTGAGTCTATTATGATGGGTACGGCGTCCTCCGGAGGGTCGTCGTTACTAAGCATGATGGACGACATATTGTATATGCCGAATAGGTCATACGCCCTGCTCAGCAGCTCTGTCTCCTCGGTCGGGGTAACGACCTCCCAGTCGACCACTTCGCTGAGGAATGTGCCGTCGCGCAGGGTGTCAATCTTGTGCCGCATGAAGTTTTTTGCTTCGGTATAGACCTTTTCCGCCGAATCAACGACAAGTGCGTAGCTTCTCGAGTTACCGAAACTTATGCCTAGCTGCAACAGCGAGCCGGGATTTTCCCAGCCGTCCTCAAAATAAAGCCCCACTCTGTTAAGTCCCAGACCTATACCCGAAAACAGCATACTGTCGCGCGAATAGCTGTACAGTCGAACATTCGCGTCGTGCAGCACCGTCTTCAGCGCGTCGTGCAGCGCCCGTGTCTCCTCCGGCGAGGTGTAGTAGTATCCGTCCGTCATGCGGAGCATAAACGGCTCGCTCGAACGCTGTTCGATGTGTTCTATCATCTCATCGGCGGTTGGCATGTCCAGATAGAAATACTCTGGCTTTTCGTCGGTGTCAACTACCTCTCCGGTGTCGACCGACCGCGCCGCCACACATTCGTAGCTGTTCCACTCGTCGATAACTTTTTTGAAGTTGTAGAACTCCCACTCGGCGCTCGTGTCGGCGTAGGAGTAACTGAGTGAGCCGATATACTCGGCGTCGGACGGAAGCGTGTCCAACGTCTCCCCGTTCGCGATATAGCCGACTAGTGTCTCGAGCTGCCGGACGTCGTTTTCAAGACCCGCGCTCTCCACGCCGTCGCGGATGACGGTAGTGTTCATCTCACAGTCGACCGTATCGGTTGCGGGCGCGGTGATACCGGCATAGCGATAGCCGCCGTCCACCTCCTCGAAGTCAAAGTATATGGTGCGCAGATACCAGCCGCTTGAGTTGACCTCTGTGGCGTGATCGTCGACAAACCTGCCACCGCCAGAGCCTCCCGCAAGGTAGCACTCGGTGTAGAGTGTAAATCCGTCGTCGCGTAGGTCTATTATCTGAGCCGCAACTATCTTGGCATATTGCCTGATATACGGCGATGTGGCTGTGTAGAACGACCGATAGTAGTCGCGCACCCAACGCGCGGCATCCATCATCAGGTCTCCGCTGTCCGATGTGAGCACCCTTTCTTCCCAGTACGCGTCGATGTCGTTTGCGGGCAGCTCACTCGGTTCGGTGCTAGGCTCAATCGACGTCCCGCCACTTGTCGGAGTGGACGGTTCGACGCTCGGAATATCGCTCGGAGCGGCAGACACAGGCGGCTCGGTGCTTGCGGACGGCGACGATTCGGTCTGCTCGCCGCAGGACACGAGCGACAGCGTAAGCACTACGAGCAGGACGATGGCTGTAAGTTTTTTCATATCCCTCACCTCGGTGCCATTTTAGCACACGGTAAGCGATCATTCAATAGATATTGCGATACTGTAACTATATTGTAATTTCTAAGTGAGATTTTGTAACCATTTGTAACCAAATTTCGGAAATCGGCGCAAAAGAAAAGCCGAGCTTGCACTCGACTTTTACAGCACTTTTTGGAATATCTTCTGCTCGTGAACCTCGGCAATCGCAGAATATCCGCACTTTTCGTAGAATCCCCATGCGTCGTCCGCCGCGCCAAGGGTGATATACTTGAACCCGAGCGACTTCGCGTTCTCGTCGAACCGCCGCACCAGCTCGCGGGTAATGCCTCGTCTGCGGTACGCTTCGTCGCAGGCGACCAGCCCCATGACCAGGCTGTCGGCGCTCTCCGGACGACCGAGCACAGCGGCTATCGGACGCTCGCCGCCCACTCTGACGAGTGGTGGGGCGTCGCATGCGCAGAGCAGGATCGGGCTGTACTCACCGAGACGCTCGACAAATGCGCTTGGGCTGTACAGCTCGTTCTCGCGCGTATTTTCACCGAGTATCGAGTAGCACAGCTCCAGTGCGGCGTGCAGCAGTGCTTCGTCGGTTATTTCACGGTATTCGATGCCCATGCCTCACCAACCCTCCGGGTAGTCGACGTCTCCGGTCACAAGCTCAAGCTCGATGTACGGCAGACCGCCCGCGATCGGGTCGCAGATGTGCAGCCGATAGCGCGTCACGTCGCCCGCAAGCGACAGTGCGAGCACGGTGTCCTCCCCTATCTGCGTGACCGACGTGATGCCGTAATAGGGCGATGCGCTTGTCGGAAGCTCGTAGTCGTCGTCAAGTGAGATGCCGCTCATTCGGATGGTCAGCGTACCTGCGGAACGGCTCACGCGTATCGTCGGCATATCATCCGCGCTGAACATGAGCGCCAGTCGGTCTCGGCTTCCGGGGACTATTCCGTACAGCTCGCCGCGTCCGCCCGCGCCGACGATAGCCGTGCTGCCGAGCGGGGCGCTGTACGATTCATAGCTGAACGCGCCGTCCCTGAAGGTGTAAACGCGCGCGAACATCGCCCCCGCGCTGTCCGATGTGAGGTTCTGCACCAGAAGGCGCACGCTGCCGTCGTCCTCGAGTGAATACGCTCCGAGCCGCGCGGCGGAAAACTCGTCGAACGGCGCGGACACACGCATATTGCGAAGGCTCTCGTCGGTGACGAAATCGACGACAGGCGTGACAGCCCCGCTCGTTCGATCGAACAGCTCAAGCCCGCTCCACGCGCCGGAGAAGCGTATCAGCACGATGTCGCCGTGTCCTGTCGTTTCGTCGACGGTGAGCGAGCGGCGGGCGTAGAGGTCGTTTATCTCGGTGTTGATGTAGCTCTGACCGTTCTTCGGCGCGGGCAGAGTCTGGTCGTCGACGATAGGCGCGGAGCTGATGTAGTGCGCATAGTCGCCGCCTTCGCCTATGCACAGCTCGTAGCGGCTGCCGGTGCTCTCGCGGTAGCCGCCGAGGTCGTTGTACAGCAGATATCGTATGCGAAGCTCGTCGCCGCGATCCTCCACGCGATAGACCTCGGCAAAACCGATATCGCCCATGCCGCTCGCAAAGACGAAGCTGTCGGTCTCCGCGTCGTAATTCGCAAGCCCCATGAGATATTCGTCGCTCAGGCTGAAGTAGCTCGAAATCGTCGCGCAGAAGCGCTCGGAGGGTATCGTGTACTCATCCTCCGACAGATATTCGGTTATCGTGTAACCGCGGCGTTCGTCGCCGAGCGAGATGAAAAATCGACCGAGCTCCTCCGCCGTGATGTTCTCCGCCACGCCCCATCCGCTGCGCATAGACAGTATCGGCTGAACATACCAGCGCGAGTATTCGAGCAGCGTAGACACCTGCGACAGCTCGGAGTAGACAGTCACCTGCTCCTGCTTGGGTGTGGGCGCGGGCGTCGGAGTGTCCAGGCGAAGGACATCCACCTCGTGCGGAGGGGTCGGCGAAGGCTTGCCCTCCTGCTTTGAACAGCCGGAGAGCGACAGCATCAGTATGAAAACAAGCAAAATTATCAGCTTTTTAGTCATATCAGTACCAGAATTCGGCGGGCACGATGTACCACCGACCGTCGACACGCATCGCCTCGAAGTAGGTGGACTCGTAGTCGATGGTCGTCGAGCTTGAGATATAGACGTCGTAGTACACGGTCACCGCCTCGGTCGCGCGTGAACGAAAGCCGTAGTCGTAGAACAGCTGGTCGTTGAGATATTCAAGGTCTGTGCGGTCGTAGAAATACGTGTCGGTCGCGCGATAGTCGAACTTGTAGTCCGAGCCGTAGGTATCGCGGAAGTAGGACACCGAGTAGGCTGTCTCGTCGTGCAGCTCGCGTATAAGCTCACCGCGGTTTCTGCAATATCCCTCGCGGATTACATAGTCCACATAGTCGGGGTGCATGAGGTCGATGAGATCCTCGCCGCCGCCGTATGCCATTATGTTTGTGTACTTACGCAGCGCCTCCGAGTATGTCCGCTCCCCCGAAAAGTTGAGTATCGAGGTAAATAGCACGAACAGCACGATGGCTATCGCCGCCGCGCCGCTGCATATTCCGACAATAAGCCCGACATAGCTCCGCCTCGGCTGCGGCGCTAAATACTGCGGCTGAGGATAGGGTTGCGACATATAGGTCGGCTGCATGGGACTTCCCGAGGAGTACGGCTGCCGATAGACAGGCGGCATAGGCTGAGCAGGTGCGCTCGGCTGCTGTGCGCCGCACTCGACGCAGTATTTCGCGCCGTCGGGCAGCTTTGTTCCGCAGGATATGCAGTACGCCATCGTTCCCTCCCTGTCTGTGTTACGCGAGCTTCGCGCGGTGGAATACCTTCTTGCCCTTGCGTATGACCACGCCGTCGCCGCTGAACTTCGACTTGTCGAGCGTGGCGACCGCCGAGGTCATCTTCTCGTCGTCGAGGCTCACTCCGCCCTGGTCTACCAGCCGGCGAGCCTCGCCCTTCGACGGCGCGAGTCCGGTGCGGACAAGCAGCTCGGCGATGGTTATCGCGTCGTTTGTGAAATCGGCGTCGGCAAGCTCGGTGGTGGGCAGATTCTCTCTCGCTCCGCCGCCGACAAACACGCTCTTTGCCGCCGCCTGCGCCTTGTCCGCCTCCTCCTTGCCGTGAACCATCTCGGTAAGCTCGTAGGCGAGTATCTCCTTGGCACGGTTCAGCTCCGCACCCTCCCACTTCTCCATCTCGAATATCTGCTCCATCGGCAGGAAGGTGAGCATCTTTATGCACTTGATGACGTCGTCGTCGCCGACGTTGCGCCAGTACTGGTAGAAGTCGTAGGGGCTTGTCTTGTCCGGGTCGAGCCAGACGGCGTTTCCGGCAGTCTTGCCCATCTTGTTGCCCTGAGCGTCGGTGAGCAGCTGGATGGTCATGAGCTGCGCGTCCTTGCCCAGCTTCTTGCGGATAAGCTCGGTGCCGCCAAGCATGTTCGACCACTGGTCGTTGCCGCCGAACTGCATATTGCAGCCGTAGTGCTGGAACATGTAGTAGAAGTCGTAGGACTGCATTATCATGTAGTTGAACTCAAGGAAGCTGAGTCCGCGCTCCATGCGCTGCTTGTAGCAGTCTGCTCGGAGCATGTTATTGACCGAGAAGCACGCGCCCACCTCGCGCAGAAGCTCGAGATAGTTCAGGCCCAGCAGCCAGTCGGCGTTGTTGAGCATCATCGCCTTGCCCTCGCCCTCGCCGAACTCGATGAACCGCTCCATCTGGCGCTTGAAGCACGCGGCGTTGTGGTCTATGTCCTCCTTGGTGAGCATCTTTCGCATGTCGGTGCGCCCGGACGGATCGCCTATCATAGTCGTGCCGCCGCCGATGAGCGCTATCGGCTTGTTGCCCGCCTGCTGGAGACGCTTCATAAGCGTCAGCGTGACAAAGTGTCCGGCGGTAAGGCTATCCGCCGTGCAGTCGTATCCTATATAGAAGGTCGCCTTGCCCTCGTTTATTATCGAGCTGACCTGTTCCTCGTCGGTCACCTGCGCGACCAGACCGCGCGCCTTCAGTTCGTCGTACAGCTTCATTTTATCCGCTCCTTACATCCTTTTATCGCCATATGCGGCGCAAAACGCATATACATTGTTATTATATTCTCTGCGGCGACCAGTGTCAAGGGTGAAAACGAGCACATCGCCGCTGTTTTGCGGGGTTGAACCGAGCCGCACACTGTGGTATGATTAGGCAAACAGAAATCATGGGAGGCGGGAGCATGACAGGCTATATGACGGAGATTCGGAAGTATGTGGGACACCGCACTGTTATCCAGTGCGCCACAGGCGTTATCTGCGTAAACGAGCGCGGGGAGCTGCTTTTGGGACTGCGGTCTGACAACCACAAATGGGGTTATTTCGGCGGCTCGGTGGAGATAGACGAAAAGGTCGAGGACTGCATGTGTATCCCAACGGCGACGAGGTCTCGAACGTCGAGGTCGTCTATATCTGCCGTAAGTATCACGGAGAGCCGAAGAACGCCGACGGCGAGATGGAGGAGCTGCGCTTCTTCCCGCCCGAGCAGATAGATTTGGAATTCATATCACCGCCTACTCGCTCGGTCGTAAAGCGGTATATCGAAGAGCATAGGCAGAAATAATAGAAAAAACGGACGCACTCAGTGCGTCCGTTTTGTTTACCTGTCCCAGCCGAACAGTTTCGCCTTTGCCCTTCCTATCTTCGCAAGCACGCCGGTCGAGTACAGCACGCCGACTATCATCATCCCGTAGGACATGCCGAGCATAGCGCCCGGTATAAAGCCGTCGGTGAACGTATCCTGTATGCCTAAGAAATACATGACAAGCCATGCCGTGAACGCTATAAGTCCCACCACGAACATGATGCGCATTGTGCGCGTGAGCCTCTTCTGCGCAATATCCTTGTAATCGGAGACCTTGCGCACAGTCTCCTTCATCTCGTCTTCCATCGTCTCATCCTTTCTGCTGCCGCTGAGCAGCTCTTTGAGGTCCACCTCGTAGTAATCCGCAAGCAGCAGGAGCAGGTCGATGTCGGGCAGATTTGACCCCGTCTCCCATCGCGATACCGTTCGCACGGTCACGCCGAACTCCTCCGCAATCTGCTGCTGCGTGAGTCCCCTTCCCCTTCTCAATTCACGGAGAAAGGCTCCTATCCTTCGCTGATCCAACTTACTGCCTCCTTTCGAGAGTATCCTACCGCCTAAGCGCCGCGAAAACAAGGACACATCGCGGCGATTTGGGCGGACATTTCGTGTCGGGTGAGTATATATCGACAAAAACACAACAAAAAGGACGGGGAAAACCCCGTCCCTTTTTGTTTGCTATGAATTAGAGCGGACGAACGTTGATAGCACGGAGCTTCGCGCTGTTCTTCGGATCCTGCTCAGTCTCGTACTCGACCTTCTGACCCTCGCTGAGAGTCTTGAAGCCGTCCACGAGTATCGCCGAGAAGTGCACAAACACGTCGTCGCCGCCCTCGTCGTTCGAGATGAAGCCATAGCCCTTGCTTTCGTTGAACCATTTAACTGTTCCGGTCATTGTAATCGTGCCTCCATAAAATGATTGTACATGAGTCCGCTGAAAAATCACATCCCTTTGCAAACCATTGCATCTGCCGCAAACCAGCAATGACTTACAAAGAGATGTGAGTTAAAGCCGTGCCATCAGTACAGCTAAATTATATACGCTAAAATTTGGTTTGTCAAGCGATTTTTGTGCACTTTTTTAAATTTCTTTTAAGTATTCGTTTTGACGTGCCGCAAGCGTCGGTATAGCGTCATCCGAGCGCGAGAAAGCGACGAATTCTTTCGCGGACAGCCACTTGTACGCTATCGTCTCGCCCTCCTGTAGCACTATCGAGTCCTTAGGCGCGTCGGTCACGCACAGAAATCCGGCGTACAGACCGTGCGTCTTTTTATCGCACACTCGATACAGCGGTGTGAGTTTGTCCGCCTTGATGCCCGATTCCTCGTACAGTTCACGCAGCGCCGCCTGTTCGGGAGTCTCGCCCTTCAGCGCGCTGCCGCCGGTCCCCGCCTCGTAATATCCGGCGTACGCGGGCTTGTTCAGGTCACGCCGCAGCAGAAGGAAATCGCCGTCGACGTGGCGCACGAGCACCTCCGCGACGATGTGGTACGACCCATCCGGTATCGGCTCTCCCCTGACAAGCGTCTCGCCGGTCGGCTGCCAGTTTTCGTCGTACGCGTCCCAAAGCTCCATGTTAGCCCCTCTTTCGCTTCTGCATATACCAGCAGATTCGGGTAAGCAGCGCGTCGGGCAGCGTGTGTGCCGCGAAGTGCACCGCCTTCATCGTAAGACCGGGCGTCACGACCAGTTTGCCCGCGAGCATTCCCTGCACCGCATACTCGGCGACAAACTCGCTCGAAAGCCCCTTCTGCATGAACTGCACGCCCGCGACATCGTTGAACTCGGTGTGCACCGGTCCCGGGCAGAGCACGCTTATCTTTATGGCGCTGTTCGCGCGGCGAAGCTCCTCCGCCACCGCCTGGGACAGCCGCAGGACGTACGCCTTCGACGCGTAGTAGCTCGAAAGCAGTGGTCCGGGCAGGAATGCCGCCGACGACGCGACGTTGAGTATCCGTCCCCTGCCCCGCGCCTTGAAGTCGCGAAGGAACAGCTTCATAAGGACGTGCATCGCGGTGATGTTCAGCTTCAGCATCTCAAGTTCCGCGTCGAGATCGGTCTCGTCGAACGCGCCGAATAGACCGCGTCCGGCGTTGTTCACCAGCACGTCTATCTGTTCGTCGGCGACCGCCTCGTGAAGTTTTTTGCAGTTTTTGACCGACGTGAGATCCATGGGGATTATCCGCACATCGGTGTTAAGCGTCTGGGCAAGCTCGCGCAGCCTGTCCTCGCGGCGCGCTACCAGTATGAGGTCATACCCGCGCCGCGCAAGGCTTCGCGCGATGTCTCTGCCGATTCCCGAGCTTGCTCCGGTGATGAGTGCTTTCATTGTTGCCTCCGCTCACGATTCTTTTGTGCTTATAGTCTGCCCCATCCGCTTAGTCGCCTATACGCTGTCCTGTCAGCTTAGGTATTTGCCGAGAACGCTCAGGAACAGCTCAATGTCTATCGGCTTTGCGATGTGGGCGTTCATGCCGTTTTTCAGCGCAGCCTCCTTGTCCTCCTCCATCGCGTTCGCGGTCATGGCGATTATCGGGATGTTCTTGACGTCGCCGCGAGGCAGGGCGCGTATCGTCCGCGTCGCCTCGTATCCGTCCATTACAGGCATCTGAACATCCATTAGTATCGCGTCGTAGTAGTTCTCCGAAGCCTTGCTCACCATCTCTACCGCGTCGGTGCCGTCGGGGGCGGTCTCGACAATGAACCCGACCTCCTCGAGTATCGACTGCGCTATCTCGCGGTTAAGCTCGTTGTCCTCGACAAGCAGAATGCGCTTGCCGCCGAAGTCCTGCGCCGTCCAGGAGGCTTCCTCCTCCTTGCTCTCCATGTTGTTTGCCGCGAGCAGCACCGACCTGAGGTCGGACATGAACAGCGGCTTTGCGCAGAAGGCTGTGACGCCGGCTGCCTTCGCCTCCTCCTCGATGTCCGTCCAGTCGTAGGCGGTAAGAATGATTATCGGCGCGTCGTCGCCGAGTGCCCTGCGTATCTGACGAGTGGTCTCTACGCCGCTCATCTCGGGCATCTGCCAGTCGATTATGTAGGTGTGATAGGGGTCGCCGTCCGCATAAGCGCTCTTCGCACGGTAGACCGCCTCTCTGCCGGACACCGTCCACTCGGAGCGCATGCCTATTTGGTTAAGCATACGGCTCACGCTCTCGCTGTTGTCGCAGTCGTCATCGACCACCAGCGCGCGCAGACCCTCCAGCTCCTTTATCTGCTCGGCGTTCTTCTCCACGTCCTGGAGTTTGAGGCTGAGCTCGACACGGAACTCGCTTCCCTTGCCCTTCTCGCTTGTGACGCTTATCGTGCCGCCCATCATGTCGACGATATTCTTGGTTATCGCCATGCCCAGTCCGGTGCCCTGTATGCCGGACTTCGTGGCGCTCGATTCGCGCTCGAACGGCTCGAATATGTGCTCGACAAACTCGGGCGCCATGCCTATGCCGTTGTCCTTGACGATGAACACATAGTCGCCGTATCCGCGGTGGAAGGTAGTCTCCTGCTGTATGCGGAAGCTCACCGTTCCGCCCGCCGGAGTATACTTGACGGCGTTTGAGAGCAGGTTCACGAACACCTGGCTCAGCTTGAGCGAGTCGGCTATCACGTCCTCGTTCTTCACGTCGAAGGTGTCGATGAACAGCTCGAGCTGCTTTGCCTTGACCTGCGGCTGGATTATGCTCAGCAGATTGTGCGTCAGCTCGGAGATGTTGCACTCCTGCTCCATTATCTGAACCTTTCCGCTCTCAATGCGGCTCATGTCCAGAATATCGTTTATCAGGCTCAGAAGATGGTTGCTCGACGCCAACACTTTTTGCAGGCAGTCCTGCACCTGCGACTTGTTGTCGATGTGGCTGACCGCTATCGTGGTAAAGCCGATTATCGCGTTCATCGGGGTGCGGATGTCGTGCGACATGTTTGACAGGAAGGTAGTCTTTGCGCTGTTGGCGTGCTGCGCCTGCATGAGCGCGTCCTGAAGCGCCTGCGTCTGCTCGCGCTGCTTCTGCACCTGCGCGGTTATGTCGCGGCAGACCGCCATGACCATTATGTCTCCGGTGCTGTCGTCCTGCGTCATGACAAATGACTGACGGACGCACATCTGCTTGTCCTCCGACATGTGCGCCCAGTAGTCGATCGTTATTTCCGCTTCTCCCTGCTCAAAACGCCGCTTCAGATTGTCCGGGTTTACGGTTGCCAGATAGTCGTTCAGCGACTCGTCGAGCACAAACCCCTTCCACTTTTCAAAGCAGACAGACGCCTTGCAGGGTGCGGGCATGCCTATTTTGTCAAGCAGCGATATGGAACGTCCTCCGACCATGCATACGACGTCCTGCTCGATAAGGTCGCGAGTGAGGTCAAACTCGAAGGTTGAGAACGCGGTGGAGGTTATCGCTATGCGATACTGGCGCTCCTTGCGGTTCATGTTCGCGATAGCTTTCTGGCTCTGAAGCTCGCGCAGCTTGACCTCGGTTATATTCTGACGCACGAACAGTATGTGGACAGCCTTGCCGTTCTCACGATGCAGGCAGACCGAGATGAGATGCTCCCACTCCTCCTTGCCGTTTCGCTCGACGTGGCACTCGTAGGTGAAGGTATCCTGCTCGGACAGTATGCTCGTTATCGACTCGACCGAGAAGGTCTGCCTGAACTGCTCCTGACCCTCCTCGCCGATTATGTCGAGCGAGTGGACGCGGATTATCTCGTCGTATGCTCCCTCGGGGGCGTAGCTGCTGTTCTCTCGGCTAAGTCCGGACATGTACGAATAGGTGTTGTTCGCAAGGTCGACCGTGAGATAGCGGGAGGAGAACAGCGTGTTGAATCCGTCAAGCACCGCGCTGAACTGGGTGTTCTGCTTCTCCAGTCTCTTTCTCCGCGCGCCGTTCTGGATGATGATAACAACTATGTACGCGACAAAGAGACCGATGAGGATCACTTGCAGCATCATGCCGGTCTGGTTCGCGCTGCGCACCATCGACTGAGTGACGCTCTTGGGGAAGGTCTGGACGAGCACATAGTCGCTGCTCGGCAGGCATATCACGCACAGGTTGTCGGTCTGTCCGCCGGGAGCGCAGGCAAACGCCGCCTTTCCGATGCCGCTGGCGAAAACAGCCTGAACCGCCGGTATATCCTGATCGTCTATCGTCCCCGACTCCACAAGCACATCAAGCAGAGACTTGTCGTAGCTCTTGCCGTCCGACGAAGCTATGACCTCTCCGTCGTCGGTGCACAGAAATACGCCGGCTTCCTCACCGAAATAGCTCGTCTCAAGCATATTGCGGAGATAATCCTCCGCGTAGTAAAGACCGAGTATTACGCCGGAGACTTCGCCGCCGTGCACGACCGGAGCGTAGAACACCGCCATTATCCGGTTCGTATCGTCGGATCTCACCATGTCCACGCCGCTCTCGCCCTGAATGCCGCGAATGTAGTATTCGCGTTCGGAGCAGTTGACCGACTTTGCGTCGGACGCGAGCTTTATGCCGTTTTTGTTGGCAAACTCTATGGCGTCAAACGAAGCGTTTTCCTCCATTCCGCGCAGCAGGTCGGCGGTTATGTTGGGGTCGCTCTTGGTGTTTCCGATAAGATAAGCATAGTTGCGCAGGCGCAGAAGGGCATTATTGAACTCACTGTCGATGCGCATCGAGGTCAATCGCGCGGAGTCCATGGCATAGTTCAGATTCTGCTCCTCGATTCGGTCGCTGTTCGACACCGAATACCACCGAAAGAGCAGAATTATCGCTATTATCAGTACCAGTATGTACAGACAATTTCTCCAAGGCTTCTCATGTGTACGCATATCCAGATACGATCCTCCCATTACGGCTCAATTCTACATACTTAACTATAACATATTTCCCCGCGAAAGTACAGTCTTTTTGCGCTGCCTACCGTCGGACTAGACCGCTATTTGTGCGCCATCAGCTCCGCAAGCGCGCATATCCTCGACGCCGCCATCGGGTCGATATAGCGCTTCTGGGACAGTATCATCGCCGAGCGGACGCGGCTGTCGGTGAGTATAACGTCTATGCGGCGGAGCATCTCGTCGGTGATGTCCCCCGATATGCTCATGCCGCGCGTGCTGAAATAGTTTGCGTTAAAGCTTTCACAGCCGGGTATAGGCTGGGTGTGAAGTATCGGTACGCCGCTCACCGCGGCCTCGGTCGACGAAAGCCCTCCCGGCTTTGTGATGAACAGGTCGCTTGCCTTGATATACGACGCCATATCGTCGGTGTAGCCTATGACCTTCATGCCGCCGCTCGTCTGGGAGGTCAGCTTGTCGTACAGCCCCTTGTTGCTGCCGCAGACGACTATCAGCTCCACGTCATCTCTGCCGGCAAAATAACCCAGCAGCTTGTTTATCGCCTTCTCTATCTTGCCGCCGCCCATGCTTCCGCCGGTGATGAGTATATGCTGCTTGTCAGCGTCCAGTCCGAGCCGACGCTTTATGTCCGGTCGGAACTCGCGGACGGCGAAATCCTTCTTCGTCGGAATGCCGTAGGGGTATATCTTTTCCCGGGGAATGCCCCTGCCGACAAAATCGTCCGCCAGGTCCCGCGCGGGTATGACATACGCGTCGCACTCGGTCTCCTCGGTGAACGGCGTGCAGACATAGTCGGTCGCGACAAATATCGTCTTCGGGACTTCCATCCCGTGGCGCTTCATGTTTGTAAGTATTTCCGCCGGAAAGACATGGGTCATGACGATGACATCGAAGTGGTGCTCCTCGAGATACTGCCGCAGCACCTCGTTCATCCGCCTGTTGGCAAAGTATACCGGCGAGCGGAAGGGCAGCCTGCGGTAGAGGTCGCCCAGCTTATACACCGTGCCGAAAGCTCTGGGAGCGTCGCGCGCGATGGTGATATATACCTTGTTTATGTCCTCCGCCAGCTGACCGCTTTTGAGCGTGTACGGATTGAGCATCACGGCACGGTGACCGCGTCGCTCCATCTCCTCGAGCACGGCGCGGGCGGCGGAGTCGTGCCCGCCTCCGGTGCCGCAGGACAAAATCAGCGCATCCATAAGAATTTTACCCTCATTTTCTCATCTTCCTTGGGACTTGTGAGCATACGCACGAGCACCGCCGCGGTGATGAATATGAACCCTATCCAAACGGCGGCGAGATCCACCCGCCATATCATCGCGACAAGCGCGCCGATGTAGGACGCGATAGTCCGGTGATAGTGCGGCGATATTTGCAGGATGACCGAAAAGAAGATAAAGAATACCGCAAGAGTCGCCAGCGGAAGCCATATCGGCAGCAGCCCGAGCAGGCAGCCGAAGGTGGTGGCTATCCCCTTCCCGCCCTTGAATTTGAAGAACAGCGGGAAGATGTGGCCGATGACCGGCGCGGCGATGACGAGCGCCAGTCCGAGCGACGACTGCTGACGGTTTGCGAAGTGGGATATGTACAGGAATACCGGCAGAAATCCCTTCAGGACATCGAAAACGAGCGTCAGCACGCCGCACCAGAATCCGGCGTACTTGAACGCGTTGAACGTGCCGGGATTGTGATCGGCACTCTCGTCGAATTTCTCCCCTTTTCCGAACAGTCCGGCAAACACACGGGCATACAGCACGCTTCCGGACAGATAGCCCAGCGCGGTAAACGCGGACACGAACATAGATACACCGCCCATCTCAAATTCCGCAACACTGTCTTTTTCTACCGACGCAGATATTTTACCACACTCGCGGCAAATATTCCACTGCTAATTATCCGTTTTTCGACTACGGAAAGGAAGATAGTGTGAAAGAAACCCATCAGGGGTTTCTTTCGCGTGAAATCCCTCGTACCAAAACAAAAAGGCGAGCTGCAAGCTCGTCTTTTTCGTTTTGGTGGAGGCGGGGGGAGTTGAACCCCCGTCCGAAAACACTTCCTCGCGACTTTCTCCGGGTGCAGCCGAATGTTTGAGTTTCCCGTCCCCTACCGCCAATCGGCGGGCTGTAAGGGGCGGTAGCCTATAAATTCATGCACCGCGCTCAAGGCATTGCGCGGGCACGTTCACCGCTAAACGACGCCCGAGCCGAGGCCGCGGTACTCCTCGGACGGACGGCCGCCTTTAATTAGGCAGCGTAAGCAAGATTATTGTCGTTGCTTAATTTATAAGGTTTGCCCTTTTAACGTGGTGGGCGCCACGACCCGCTTATCACGCACCCGCGTCCCCGTCGAAACCGGTACGCCCCCGCGTGAGGCGAAGCTCTCGCTCCGCCGTGTAAGCTCAATTATTTTATGACTTCCGGCTCGGGATATTCCACGCCGAAGGTGTCCACGGTTATGGACTTTATCTTCTGCTCGGTCTTGGGCTTGTCATTCGCGTCGGTCTGGACGGTCTCGATCTTGTACGCGACGTCCATGCCCTCTATCACCTTGCCGAACGCGGCGTAGTCGCCGTCGAGATGCGGCGAGGTGCTGGTCATGATGAAGAACTGGCTTCCCGCCGAATCGGGCTTCTGCGAACGAGCCATCGACAGCACGCCCGGCGTGTGCAGAAGGTCGTTCTGCTCAAAACCGTTGGACGAGAACTCGCCCTTTATCGAGTAGCCGGGACCGCCGAAGCCGGTACCCTCCGGACAGCCGCCCTGGAGCATGAATCCCTCGATGACGCGGTGGAAGATGAGACCGTCGTAGAAGCCGCTCTTAACAAGGCTTATGAAGTTGTTGACCGTGTTCGGAGCCTTCTCGGGGTACAGCTCGGCGACCATTACGCTGCCGTCCTCCATTGTGATAGTTACCTGCGGATACTGCATTTCTTCGTCCTCCTCATTTTCTTCGTTTTCATTATCGGCATCTCCGACATCCTCGCTCGGCTCGGCGGACGGCTCGACCGACGGCTCGGGCGACGGCTCGGGCGAGATCACCTTCGGCGTTGTGTCGTCGACGTCTACAACGCCGCCGTTGCAGCCCGCCGCCATGAGCAGCAGAGCAAGTGCCAGAAATACCGAAACAAACCTTTTCATTAGTATCTACCCCTGTTGTTTGATTTGAGTGCGCGCTCCATCTCGCGCTTCGCGTCGCGCTCGGCTGCGGCGTCCCGCTTGTCGTGCAGGCGCTTGCCCTTCGCGACGGCTATCTCCACCTTGACGCGCGGTCCTTTCAGATACACGCTTGTCGGAACGAGCGTGTATCCGTCCTGCTCCACCTTCGCCTTCAGCTTCCAGATCTCGCGCTTGTGTAACAGAAGGCGCTTGGGACGCAGCGGATCGCGGTTGAAGATGTTCCCCTTCTCGTAGGGGCTTATGTGCATCCCGCGCACCCACAGCTCGCCGTCCTTTATCGTGCAGAACGAGTCGCGCAGGTTGAGCGTCCCCTGGCGTATCGACTTCACCTCGGTGCCGTACAGCTCCACGCCCGCCTCGTATCTGTCCTCGATAAAGTAGTCGTGCTGCGCCTTTCGGTTGGTGGCGAGCACCTTCTTGTTCTCCTTGTCAGCCAAAAGCACCCGCCTCCTCTCCTGTTGTTTTCGATTAGACCTTCGCGCGGACTACCGCCTCGAGCACATCGACACCCTTGTTTGCGTCCAGAGTTCCGTTGAGCACCAAATCCGCGTGCCAGCGGGTCGGCTCGATAAGCTCGTCGTGGCGGAAGCGCACAGTGTCCAGATAGCGGTCGGTTATCTCCTCCATCGTCTGTCCCCACGCCATGAACTTGTGAATGCGGCGGACGATTCGTTCGTCGCTCTTGAGGTCGACGAACACCTTCAGGTCGAGCTTCTCTCTGATTCTATCCAGATAGAGGATAAACAAACCCTCGATTATCACCACATCGGCGTCGGATGCGCAGGCGGCGTCCACGTCGGCGTAGAAGCGGTCAAGCTCGAACGAGTCGGGATGATTGTGCTCGACATAGGTCTTGCGCGTTATCGGCGCTATCGTCTCTGGACTCGGACGGTGAAAATACGCGTCCATATGTATGACCTCGGTCTTGAGGTCGCCCAGACGCTCGGCGAGGCGGTCGGTCGCGGTGCTCTTGCCCGAGCAGGTACCGCCGGTTATTCCAACGACGTACGGCATGACAGATTACCTCCGAATTTCAGTTTTTATACGTCAAAACTCTATGCGGTGGATGACCCACTCGCGAAGAGCTTCTGCGCCCATACCCTTGTAGAACTTCAGCGACGGCTCGTTCCAGTCGAGGCAGACCCAGTCCATGCGCGGGCAGCCGAGCTCCTTTGCGGTGTTCTTGAGATACTCGAACACCTGCGTGCCGTAGCCGTTGCCGCGGTTCTGCGGACGGATGTAGATGTCCTCGAGGTAGAGACCCGCCCTGCCCTTGAAGGTAGAGAAGTTGAAGCAGTAGATGGCGTATCCGATAGCCTCCCCGTCCTCCTCGAGCATCAGCGCGCGAGCCTCGTTTCGGTCGAATATCGACGCCTCGAGCGTCTCGGCGGTGGCAGACACCTGGTCGGTCATCTTCTCATACTCCGCAAGCTCGCGGATGAGTGACATGACTGTCGGCATATCGGCGCGCTCAGCCTTGCGTATCGTAAAGGACATAGCTATACCCCCAAAACAAAATCGCTTTGGGGGTATTATAGCACATCGCCGCGGTTTTGTCCACAGCGGAAAAATCGTCCTAGTCGAGAGCCTTGTCCAGACGGACTATCGACTGCGCGTATATCTTGAATCCGGTGATCCAGCTCTCTATGCAGAGCGTCTCATCCGGACCGTGCGCGCCGCCGTGTCCCTCGGGCAGGAAGTCCTGACGCTTTCCGTTACGCAGCCCAGGTCCGAAGGTGCAGGCGTTCGGCACCACGCGGCTGTACGTTCCGCCGCCCATCGCGTACGGCTCGGTGTCGTCGCCGGTAAGCTCGCGGTAGGCGCTCATCAGAGCCTCCACCTTCTTATCCTTCGGGTCGATGTAGTACGGCTTTGCGACGTGCACATTTATCAGCTCCGCGCCGTACTGGGCGAGCTTCTTTTCGAGCTTCGCGGTTATGTCCTCCGAGTCCATCGTGACCGAGTAGCGTATGTCGATATCGAGTATCAGATGCTCGCCCTCGCGGCGGATAATTCCCGCGTTTATCGTCAGCCGTCCGCTCATCTCGTCGGTGAAGTTTATGCCCAGTCCGTCGCCGAAGGCGGTCGGGAACGCGTCGGACAGGAACTTGCAGCCGGCAAGGTCGATGCCCGCCTCCTTCTCGAGTATGCAGGCGGCATCGGACGCGATGACTATCGCGTTGTTCTGCACACCCTCCTCCGGCGACGCCGCATGTCCCGCCTTGCCGTGCGCGGTGATCTTGACGTTCTCGCCGTCCTGCTCGATGTCTATCTTCTCAACGCCCGCGAGTATGCGACGCGCGTCGTCAAGCGACACGCCGCTGACGGTCAGCACAGCGGTGTCGGGGATGGCGTTTCGCACCGTGCCCGCCTTGAACTCGACGATGTTCTTCCCCGCCGGTATCCTGAACGCCGCGTCGTATCCGCCCTTCTGCGCGTAGCAGACCGGGAATCCCGCGTCGGCGACGATGCTCATCTCCGGCACCTTGCCGTGCAGCACGTTCACATAGTGGTCGAAGTCCGCCATGCCGGTCTCCTCGGCGCATCCGAGCATCAGGCGGAAGGTGTGTCTAAGCTCAATGCCGCACTCCTTGAAGAAGCGCATGAGGAACAGGCCGAGCACGCCGGGTCCCTTGTTGTCGCCCACTCCGCGTCCGATGAGGAAGCCGTCCTTCTCCGCCATCTTGTACGGCTCGTATATCCAATGGTCGCCCTCGGGCACGACATCGAGGTGGCAGACCATGCCTATCTCCCTGTCAGAGTCGCCGTGCAGCACCGCTCCGCAGTAACCGTCGTAGTCCTCGGTGCGGAAGCCGTAGTGCCGACCGCGCTCTAGCGCGAAGTCGAGCATCTTTCGGCAGTCGGGACCATACGGCGCGTTAGGCGCGGCAAGGTCGGCGCGGCTGACCGACGGATGGGACACCCACATCCCAAGCTCATCCACCATTTCGCGCTCGTGCTCGGCTATCCAACTGTCCAGTTTCTTTTCAAAATCTCCCATTTAAGTCATCTCCTTTGCTATCCAGTATAGCAGAGACGGCGCGGAATTGCAAACGAAAATGCGGCGGGAGTGACAGCTTTCACCCCCCGCCGCGCTTTGCTTCGCCTATCAGAAGATATAGTCGGTCACGCAGTCGTACCAGTGGACATAGGTCTCGCCGTCCACGACGATGCGCTCGTTTCCGGGCAGCAGCTCGCTCCAGCGCTTCTTGTAGCGGTCGATAGCCCAGTCGTCGCGGTTGAACCTGCGCCAGAGCACCGTCCGACCGTTTCTGTCGAGGAACTGCTCGGACACCGTTCCGCCATTGTAGGTCTCGACATCCATGACGCAGACGGTGTCGTAGCTCTTTCCGCCTATCGTCACGGTGTATCTGCCGACGATGTCGAGAAGGAACTCCTTCTTCGCGGTCGTTATCACATCGCCCGACCGCTTGATGTCCCCCTTCGGAACCAGATCTGTCTCGTTTCCGCAGTTGTCCTCGCCGAAGCCCCAGTTTCCGAGGAAGCTCTCCCCGTCGAGGAAGGTGACCAGCTTTTTGACGCCGTCATCGGTGTGAGTCTCGGCAAGAATGCGGCAGTGCGTATCGGTCAGCTGAGCGACAAAAGTGCGGTCGGCTCGGTCGGGAGTGCCGGTCTTGTTGCAGTCCATGGGGTCGTACTCAACGGAGGAGATCTCGACCCCCTCTATGCCGTGGATCATCGCCTTGCCGACTACCTCCATGACACACATCTCGGTGCGCTTCTTCTCGGGAAAGTCGTACATCGCCCAGCTGAGCTTCTCGCCGAGCTTGGGCACGATAAACCAGCCCATCAGCTCCTCCCACTTCACCGCAAACGGCGCCTCACCGCTCGGCTCTATTTTGTACTCGGGAATGAATTCGGGAAGTTTTCCCATAATGCTCTCTCCTTTCGGTCGTGCGGCGCGATATGGATATTTGTCTTTGAAGTTCCGCTTTGCCGTGTGCAGCCTGCTTTTGACAGTGCCTATCGGGATGCCGAGCCGCTTTGCTATCTCCGCCTGGGGCAGCTCCTTCCAGAAGTAGAGATAGAGTATCTGCTTGTCCCTGTCCCCCAGCAGCTCGAGCGTCTCGCGAACGGTGTTGACGACCGATACGCCGTACCTGCTGTCCGAAAGCGCTGTCTCCTCAAGCTCGTCAATAGGTATCTCGAGGCTTGCCGCCTTCCTGCGGAAGTAGTCGTTGCACTTGTTTCGCGCGATGCTGAGTATCCACGCCTTGAACGACGCGCGGTTCTTGAGCTGCGAGAACTTGCTGTACGCCGCGAGATACACCTCCTGGAGCAGGTCGTCCGCGTCCGCCTTGGGGCTTATCCTGAAGCGAACGAATCGCTCGACCGACACGCGTTCCGACTCAAGCAGTAGTTCAAACTCATCCATATCATCACCTCCTTCTGCCTGATGTCTTTGAAACCGGTTTCACTTATGTAGACGGAAGGCTGTGCCGAAAGGTTCATTTGCACTCAAATTTCGATATAACTTTGTACCACTATCCGCGCTTTACCGCTCTTATCAGCAGGAAATTCGGCTTGTGAAGGTCTTTCTCCCAGCTCGGGTCGCGCTCAATTGTCTCCCTCGTCGGGGTCGGTTCGAGCATCTTTTCTATTGCAAATCCGGCGTCGACAAGCGAATTGACAATTTCGGAGAACGTCCGGTGGTACTTCTCCACACCGTCGACTATCCATCTCGTGCTGCGTTTGCCGAGACGCGCGTAGTCGGTCAAGTTGTAGTGGAGCACTCTGCCCGCCTCGTCCCTCGACCAGCTCGCACCGGCTATCGGCGCGGTCGTCAGCGGATGTTCCTGCGAAAAGATAAAATATCCGCCAGGGTTCAGATGCTCGTACACGTCCTTTGTCAGCGCGGCGAAATTCTCTATATAGTGCAGTGCAAGCGAGCTGAACACCACGTCATAGCTTCCTTTCAGGAAGGACAGGTCGCTCATGTCCGCACGGACAAACTCGATGTCCGGATGCTCCTCTCTCGCAACCGCCAGCATCTTTTCGGAGATGTCCACCCCGAGCACGGTCGACGCGCCACGAGCCTTGAACTCGGCACAGTTTTCGCCGTAGCCGCAGCCGAGGTCGAGCACCGCCTTGCCGCTGAGGTCGGGCGCGAGCGAGAACAGCGCGGGCTTCTCCTCGACGGTGTTTGCGCTGTACGGATTGTCGCGCAGCTTCTTATAGCCGTCGAAGAACTCGCTGTTGTCGTAGATATTCTGCGATTTCATGGTATAGACTCCCCCTTTGTCAGCCAAAAAAGACGCTGTTTTAGCGTTATTTTAGCACGTTTTAGGCGAAAAGACAAGAAAAACCTCCATCACGCGGATGGAGGTTTTCTCGGTTTATCTGTGCAGTCCGGTTATCATCTCGACGGTAGCCGGGTCATAGTGGGAGAAGAACAGGCTCTCGCCCTCGTCCAGCCCACGGATGGCTTCCATATCGGCGTCGTTGAGGGTGAAGTCGAGCACGTTGAAGTTCTGCTCCATGCGCTCCTTATGGGTGGACTTCGGGATGACCACCACATTACTCTGAATGAGGAAGCGCAGGGCGGTCTGGGCGGCGGACTTGCCGTACTTCGCGCCTATCTCGGTGAGAACGGGATTGGTGAAGAAATCCTTCCTGCCCTCGGCAAACGGTCCCCAACTCTCGTGCTGCACGCCGTACTTTTCCATATACTCGTGTGCCTTCTTCTGCTGCTGGAAGACGTGTGTCTCCACCTGATTGACGGCAGGCGTGACCTCCACGAAGCGGCAGAGGTCGACGAGACGGTCGGGATAGAAGTTGCTCACGCCTATGGCGCGGAGGTAGCCGACCTTGTACGCCTCCTCCATCGCGCGCCAGGTGCCGTAGTAGTCGCCAAACGGCTGGTGGATGAGCAGCAGGTCGATATAATCGGTGTCCAGCTTGCGAAGCGACTCCTCAATCGACTTCTTGGCGTTCTCGTAGCCGCTGTTTGACACCCACACCTTGGTGGTGAGGAAGATGTCGTCGCGCTTGACGCCGCTGTTCTTTATTCCGCGGCCGACCGACTCCTCGTTGCCGTATGACTGCGCCGTGTCTATCGAGCGATAGCCCACGTCGATGGCGTCGCGAACACAGCGCTCGCACTCGTCGTTTTTCACCTGGTACACGCCGTAGCCGAGTATCGGCATTTTGATCCCGTTGTTGAGAGTTACGAACTCCATTTGTAAAACCTCCGTTTGGTTTATTTGACCTCACCGAACGCGTCGGTGACAGAGCCGATATAGAAATAGTGCGGCTCAAATCTGGCATATATGCCGCTGCGTATCGGCTCGGGTGTCTTTTCCAGCTCGAACTGTCCTCCGTACAGCTTTTTGCAGACAAAAGTCAGCTCCGCCTGCTCAAAGCCTACGCCGTTTTCCAGCGCCTTGGGTGTCAGGCTGGTGAGCGCAACCTTGTCGCAGTCGCGTCCGGACTTTGTGCCGATGGTCATTACATCGTTCCGATACTCCTCGGGGAAGAAGCAGACGGTGAAATAGTCCTTCTCCTGCATATAGCCGAACGTGTAGCGCGCCGGATTCACATAGACGGTGATGGCGGAGCCGGGATGACCCCACACGTTGCCCATAGCGCCCCAGCCGATGGTCATGCAGCGAAAATCTTCGATGCTTCCGCAGGTGATAACGGCGAGCTGCTGGTGAAACTTCTTGAACACATCGTACTTAGCCTCAATGAAATTCTCTTTGGTGATTATCTGGCTCATAATTGTTCCTCCTTAACCGACTGTAAAATTGTGAAGTTTAGGGACTTCCGCAAAAATTGTACCATAAATCTTCCGAAAAGTCCAGATTTATTCGCCCAGTTTAATGTTCAGGAAGCGCTCCTCCTGCTGCTCAAAGGTGAGCGTCCAGTAGCGCTTGCCGTGGTCGAGCGCGCGTATCCTGTCCATTTCTTCGTCGGTCAGCTCGAAGTCGAAGATGTCGATGTTGTCCTTCTGGTGCGCGGGATTTGTCGAGCGCGAGCTGCGGGATCTTTGCTCCGTTGTTAAGTGTGACGTAGTTCATGTTCATTCCTCCCTAATTCTGCTGATTTGCCTTGATTATCTCGTCTATGCCGATGTTCGGGTTGCGATAGCGGGCGTTCGGGTTGCGCTCGGGCATACGCGTGCCTATCGCCTTCTGCGGGCAGAGATTTGCGCAGGACAGGCAGAAGTCGCAGTTCTTGCCGTGCTTTGCCTTGCCGTTCTCGACGGTTATGTTGCCGGTCGGACAGACACGCGCGCACAGACCGCAGCCGATGCAGTTCTTCCCTATCTTCAGCGGACTCATCGGGAGAGCACCCGCCGTTCGCATCATCTTTGCCACCCTACTATGCAGCTCACGTCCCTCCTCTGTCGCCTCGGGGATAAACTTTCTGCGGGCGAGCACGTCCTGATATGCGGCTTCGAGCTGTTCGTCCTCGTGCTTGTCGATCGCCAGCTCCTCGTTTATGTCGAATGCAGGCAGGAAATTGTCCACCATCAGGATGGGCGCGATGTAATCGACGTGCACTCCCCACTCCTTCTCCGCAAGTGCGGCGGTGAACTCGGGGGCGTCGCTTACGTCGTGTCCATATGTGATTATCATGTACAGATACGGTGTGTCGAACGTGCACTCCTTGAGAAAGTTTTTGACCGTCCGCGGCGGCTCGGCGGTGTAGTCGGGAAAGACGATGCCTATCGACTCATCCGAAAAGTGCCGCTCCTCTCCACGCATGACCTGCGGTATGCTGCGAAGGTCGCTTCCGAACTTCTTTGCGGCGTACAGGCTGTTGCCGGTGGCGGTGAAATAAAATATCATTCGAAACCCTCCCTATGCTTTGCTTTATGTGTTTTCCGCGCGGAACCGCATCTCAGCTTCTGAACATATCATACACCTTTCGGCGCGAATGAGAAGTCTCGATAGGTTCATCAGTATATACCTTTGGGTATCTACCCGCGACTGCGCAAAAAAAGAGGCTCATATGAGCCTCTTGCCACAAATACAGTTACTTTATCTCTCGATTTCGCGAAGCGCGTCGAGGAACCTTTTTACCCGATTGGACGGCGTTTTGGAGTGCAGCAGGCCGTATGGCATGGAGTGGTTCCAGTCCACCGGTATGACCTTGATAAGCGGATGGACGCTCGCCCACTGCGGCACCACCAGCAGAATGTCGTTGCCGCTTTCGCAGCGATTAAAGACCTCCACGCGGTACAAATCTATGTCCTCAATGCTTATCTGCGGGTGTTTGCTGAGCAGTTCGTCGCGGAGCGCGTCCACATAGTGACTCCAGTTGCGGTACATCATCAGCAGGTTTTCGCCGTACAGTTCCTCCACGCTTACGTGTGTCCTCTCCGCAAGCGGATGATAGATGGAGACCGCCACGCACAGCGGAGCGCGAGTCAATTCAAATCCGTCGCAGTCACGAAGGCTCAGCATTGTCTCGTCGAATACTCCTGCAACTATATCTATGTTCTGCCCGAGATTCGCAAGTATCTCGCGTGCGTTCTCCGGTGTGTTGTCAAACGGGACTATCTGGAATTTTATCTCGGGACAGTGCTCGTGTATCGCCGGCCACAGCTCCATTATCGGCTGAGCCGGGGTCATGGGCGAAGCGCCTATGCGAATGACATCGGTATCGTTCTGCATGGCGTTCTGCGCGCGATTTACCGCATCCTTGCAGTACTGTACGATGTATTTTGCGTCGTTGTACAGCGAAATTCCGGCTTTGGTGAGTGTCAAACCGCGGTGAGAGCGATCGAACAGCTTGACTCCAAGGCTGTTTTCCAAAAGATTTATCTGTTTGATGACCGCAGTCGGCGTGATGAACAGCAGCTCCGCCGCTCGGTTGAAACTGCCGCAGTTCGCCGCAGTAATGAAAGTTTCAAGCTGTGGATTGTACATCGTCGCCGCCTCCTTAAACGCAAAATACGCTGTCGGTCATACGCCCGCAGGCGATTAGGACAGCGAGCCGTCCCCGCCCATCAGCTTGGTCATTTCTTCGATGCGCTCTATCGGGAAGGGCGGATTTGTCAGCGGTTTGAGCGCGATGGACATCAGCTTTATCGGGTTGTCGTCCGCCGCCACCCTGTTGGAGTGGAAGCATCCGCAGCGGGTGCAGCGGTGAATTATTGCCCATTCGCCGTTTTTGCGCACCCATACCGCCACCGGCTCCATTATTCCGCCGCAATCGGAGGCACGATCTCCCGGTTCGTCATCCAGATGCAGGCTTGAAAGGCAGTTCGGGCAGTGGTTGCGATGCTCGCTTCCCGCGCCGCCCGCCACCACCAGACGCCCGCAGACCTTGCAGGTAAAGCTGTCATCGCAGGGATGGTTTCGGTAGTATCCCTTTTCATACTGCCTGCGCTTGTTCTCTCTATTCATAAATTATCCTCCGAATTCAAAAAACGTGTTATTTGCCTTTGCAATATAGTGATTATACCATCTATTTGGCACTCTTTCAAGTACTTTCCTCGCGCAAATCAAGAAGCAAAAAAGCAAGCCGACTTCTCTCGAAATCGGCTTGCCGCACTGGTTGCGGAGGCAGGATTTGAACCTACGACCTTCGGGTTATGAGAATACTATTATATAATATGTTTATTTCTTTTGTTTGCCGTATTCGTTATGCATAGTATAGTCCTGATGTTTTCGATCAATCTTTCTTATCCGATCTCATTTCATCATTCTGTTTTGTTGTTACGCCTTCAATCATGTCGGTCACGACCTGATTTAGTTGTGCGGCGTTCTTTGATGTTATGACCGGGACGCCGGTTTGGGCTTCTACTGCTTTTCGGGCGTCACCAGCCACCTTACCGCCGGCGCGGGCAATCTCTACATTATCGGCAAACGTATCCGGCTCGCGCTGCTTGGAAATCTCTGTCGTGGTTGCCTCGGCAAGCATATTCAGTACCAGCTCCAGCGTAGTCATGTTATCGCGGAGATTTTCTTTAGTGAGACCCTTTAGATTTTTATACTGCCGAGTGCTCATGCCAGACCACGCACGAGAAATCTCATCAGTCAGAATGGCGTATTCCGCGCCCTTCTGAACGCCTCGAGCATCCCACTCGTCGGTCAGCTCCTTGCGGACCTGTATCGCCTGCAGCCGCTGATTTATCCACTCACGGGTGTAGCCTTTGCGCAGATAGGTCTCGAGCGCTCGCTCGATTGTCAGCTCGGGGTCAATCGTCTCCTCGATGCGCTCACGACCTACTTCCGCGAGCCAGAGCTTGAAGGGCTCGGCTTTCGGGGAAGGAATAGACTGAATGATACGGAGAAGCTGCTGAGTATCCGCCACGTCGGTTAGACGCTTTTTGCCATCTGCGGCGGTCATTTTCAAAGCGTTACAATTTGTAACGGTTTCGTTGCCCTCGTCATAAAGGCGTTTTTTTAAGACACGCCAATATGTCTGAGGATTCTGGCTGTCTGTCAGCACCGCTACCACATCGACGATGGAGAAGTACCACTCTTCCTTTTCCTCATCCCATGCCGTGCGGATTCGCCTGTCCTCAAAAAGCCGGATCTTATCGTTTTGCTCCATGGTGCCCGCCTCCGGTTATTTTTGTTCTATCTATAATCGCTACGCTCGCAGGATTCGAACCTGTGACCTAAGCGTCTAATTCAACGGTTACGCTGCGCTCTGGTTCAGTCACCCTTTATGTCGGTTACGATAATATTCCTCAATTTCCTTGTCGTGAGCTTCCTTTAATAACTCCAACTCGCGCTTCATCGTGCTTTTATCATTGTCGCAGTAATTGCTGTTTCCCACACATTGCTCGCAGAATTTATGCAGGAAATCGTTTCCTCGTTTGCACTCAGAATAACTAACACCCATAACTATTCCAAGCTGAATTACGGCTGCATAGCTAGCTTTAAGTTTTTCGTATTCAATCATCATTTCATCTTCTTCTCTACGATAGATTTACGCTTATGCCTGCTGAAGGTAAAACTCGCTCTCTGTTACTCGGATTACGAAATCGTACTCGATTTGTGTCGCCTTCGACGGAACTATGTTATATCGCTTGAATACTTTTCGCAGATAGGCAAAATAGTCCCTGTCCTCCTGCGTCAGCGACGAAACCCAACCGCTTTTCTCTCCTATCGATTCAGCTCGCATCAGGACCTCGTTGCCTATGCTTGTCCTTTGAAACTCTTTATCTAACATTAGCAACGCTCCCTTTGTAATTTAGTGTATCACATATAACGCTAAAAAACAAGAGACGCAAAGAGAGCGGCAACAACGAAAAAATAGGCGCCTCACCCCGACGAGGGGCTTAGGCTCTCACCTAAACCCCGTCTCGTCGCGTTCGACGTATCTCAAGCCGGGACTGTCGCGCTGTACGCCCTTGCTCGCGAGGAACACGGACAGTGCGAGCGCGACACCCTCGGCAAACTGCGCGAACGCCGCGCCAGCTGCCATCACAATCGGCATTAAATCACCTCCTTTCCTGCCGCAGATAGCTCACAGCCTGCGCCGATGCAGCGTCAGCGCTACATCGGTTGCGCAGAGCAGCGCGAGCGTCGAGACGAAGCCAATTATCGCCCAGTGCATAACACCACCTCCCTTCAGGGTGTGGCGCGGCTCACAGCTGCTTGACCTTGCGGTAGAAGGTGCTCGGCTTCATGTCAAGGCGGCGCATCGCCTCCGCCGCGGTGATCTCTCCGGCGCGCCACTTCGCCACAGTGGGTGCGAAGTCGGCGCGCTCGATAGGTTTGCGTCCCTTGTATACTCCGCGCTGCTTGGCTATCGCTATGCCCTCGCGCTGGCGCTGCAGGATGTACTCGCGCTCCAACTCCGCCACCGCACCGAACACCGTCAGCATGAACTTCCCGCTCGGCGTCGTGGTGTTGATCGCTTCCTTCTTGGACACAAAGTCCACTTCCTTCTCGGTGAGCGTCTCCACCAGCTCGAGCAGGTCGCGGGTGTTGCGCGCGAAGCGGCTGATGGACTCAACGATGACCGTGTCGCCCTTGCGGACATACGCGAGCATCCGCTTGAGTTCAGGACGGTCTGCGTTCTTACCGCTTGCGCGGTCGATATACAGCTCGGACACGCCAAGCTCGCGCATGAGAACCTCCTGCCGCACCGTGTTCTGCTCGGCGGTGCTGACTCGGATGTACCCGATTTTCATCGAATCACCTTCTTTCTCAATAGGGTTGATTTTGCGGATGGCATATCCCAAAAGGGCGGAATCGACCCTAGTGAGATGGTTTTCCGCTTTCCCATTAGGCTACGCCCTATTGGTAGCAGCTGCCGCAATAGATGAAGTCCTCGATTTCCTCGAGTGTGTAGCCGTCTTGCAAGAGGTCATCCACCACGCGTGCGCTGATGCCCGAGCGTTCGGCTTCGGACATGAGCATGTCGATGTACTCGTCCTCGTAGGCGGGGTTGGAGTAGGTCGGGGCGGAAGCGGACTTCCGGTTTCGCCCCGAGTAACCGCCGAAGTAGGGCGCGTAGACACTCGGGACTGTCTGCGGGACAAAGTAAGCGCGGCGGATGGTGCCGTCCGCGTCGAGACGAACGATTTCGCCTGACTTGACTTCTATCTTGCGGTAGGCTCCGAGGTTGAACGGAAGCCGCGCAACCGCCCTGTCAAGTATCTCGGCGGTGGAAGCGTATAGGTAGACGTTGCTGTCCGCATAGTGGCGGAGTTCGAGTGGATTGTCGCCTCGGATGAACCACAGGTTGTCGCGGTCGTCCAAAATGGAGAAGGTGAACGGACCAAACAGCTCCTCGGAGATGGCGGATAGCGTCGCGAACGACAGCTCGCCCGCCTGCTCGATGAGCTGCACCATGACGTAGCTGTCAGTCTCGATTTGAGATTTCGGTAGGGCGTGGGTCAGCCGAAGTTCGTAGTCGTTGTAGATGATGCCGTTGTGCGCCAGGGCGAACGCTCCATCCTTCGTGCGTCCGCTGAATGGATGATTGTTCGCGTTGCGCTTCGGCGAGCCGCCGGTCGTCATGCGGGTGTGGCCCATTATGACCGTCGTCTCGTTCGGCAGGTAGAAGCGCATCTTGTGTCCCGCGATGGGGCGTTTGTAGATGGTTAGCCCCGAGTTTTTGTTGTACGCGATGCC
>ERZ808040.12-NODE-12-length-213204-cov-8.386966_pt1 | contig 213204 bp, 171 predicted proteins | sample MGYA00380191_ERZ808040 | MGnify/ENA primary metagenome ERZ808040 (study PRJEB31490, sample SAMN06133395) | mouse gut metagenome | isolation source: J6 | host: mice | place: China: Chengdu | collected 2015-05 ...
GGTATGTATCGGGAATGGGAGCGGTCAACAGAGCATTAACAAAAGAAAGACTGATAAACAGTGGCTTTTATGACTTAACCACAGCCTATCAGTCTGTGCACGTCAACTGTTGAAACCGCCGTGTACCGAACGGTACGCACGGTGGTGTGAGAGGACGGCGGTTAATCACCGCCTCCTACTCGATTTATCTTCCCTTCTCATTTCATGCATGCTGCATTCAAAAAGCTGTCGTCCTTTCCTACAGCCCGCACCGGTTCAGATTGTCGATCGTCCGCATAATATGCTCGTGCGCAAGCTTTTCCGCCCGCTCGCCGTCCCGCGCGCGGAGCGCTTCGAGAATGGCGGTGTGCTCGGTATTGGAATGCTGTGCCCGCCCTTCCTCTGCGAGGGAAATGCGGCGCACCCGCTCGACATAATGATGAAAATCACGCAGAATATGCTCCAGCATTTTGCTCTCGCAGGACTCATAAATCACCTCGTGAAATTTATTGTCCAGCTCCACAACCTGCTCCCAGTGCTTTTTCTTTGTGTGGAATTCCGACAGATAAATAATTTCTTCCAGCTGCTCCAGCCGCTCCCCGGTGATATGCACGCACGCCCAGCGCGCACAGAGACCCTCCAGGTACGACCGGATATGGTAAATATCGTGGACGTCCTTCTCCGTAATTCCGGTGACGTAAGCCCCCTTGTTCGGAACGATTCTTACCAATCCCTCCAGCTCCAGCTGCCGGATCGCTTCTCTCACCGGAGTGCGGCTCACGCCCATCTCCGCACCGATTGCAATCTCGCGCAGCTCCTCACCCTTTGCATACTTCCCGGAAAGAATGTCCTCCCGCAGCCGGTTGAACACTCTGCCGCGAAGAGAATATTTGTCCGTCACCTCAGCCTGAAGCTCCGATTTGCTCTCCTCCATCGCCATCTTCCATTCTGTTACAGCCCCCGGATCGTCTCCATCAGATAATCCGCGAACTGTTCGTTTGTTGCGCCGTCCTCGTGCCCGGTCATCACAAGCCTGCGCTCGGTGATCGTGCAGATATCAAGAGCGCGGTACAGCTCGTCCGCCTGCTTCTGATATCCGATATGCGACAGAAGCATGGCTGCTGCGCGGATCACGCTGCAGGGATCGGCGTATTTTGCACGTCCCTCAGCTACCATGCGCGGCGCAGAACCGTGAATTGCCTCAAACATCGCGTAGCGCTTGCCGATGTTGGCGCTGCCCGCCGTGCCGACGCCGCCCTGAAACTCCGCTGCCTCATCCGTGATAATATCGCCGTACAGATTCGGCAACACAACAACCTGGAAATCGCGCCGCCTCGTCTCGTCAATCAGCTTGGCGGTCATAATGTCAATATACCAGTCGTCCGCGGTTATTCCAGGGTATTCCTTCGCGATTTCCCGGAAGGTATCAAGGAATTTCCCGTCCGTCGTCTTGATAATATTTGCCTTTGTCACTGCGGTGACTCTTGTTTTCCCGTTCGCTTTCGCATACTCGAACGCCGCGCGGATAATGCGCTCCGTCCCCTGGCTCGTCACAACCGTAAAATCGACCGCCAGATCGTCCGTCGCATGCACGCCGCGGCTTCCTACCGCGTAAGCGCCCTCCGTATTCTCGCGGTAGAAGGTCCAGTCAATGCCCTGCTCCGGAATTCTGACCGGGCGCACGTTGGCGAAAAGATCGAGTTCCTTGCGCATTGCCACATTGGCGCTCTCCACATTCGGCCACGGATCTCCCTTGCGCGGCGTCGTCGTCGGCCCTTTCAGAATAACATGGCAGGCCTTCAGTTCCTCAAGCGTGTCATCCGGAATTGCCTTCTGCACGGCAGCGCGCCGCTCGATCGTAAGCCCGTCGATCACCCGGAATTCGACCCTTCCCTTTTCCACCTCATCCTTAAGCAGAAACTCCAGCACCCGCTGCGCCTGTCCCGTAATGGCCGGCCCGATGCCGTCCCCGCCGCAGACGCCGATGATAATTTTATCCATCGCCTTGTAATCGAGAAAATCTCCCTGCTGCTTCATTTTCTCCACGCGCTCCGACTGTTCCAGAAGAAGCTGTCCGAATTTTTCCTTTGCAGCCGCCAGCTGCTCCGCTGTAATACTCATTCCTGTTTCCTCCCTTATATCAGCACAAATATTTTTATGTATATTCGTTTTCTTATGTATATTTGTTTTATTTTCTCAACGCTGCCGCAGCCATCCATATCCGCCCCTGCAAGCCGGTTTTTTCTGGCGGGATTTCCTAATTCACATCAACCGACGGCAGGCTGACGCCATACTGCGCCTTATTCTGCTCAATAATCTCCACCAGCTCGGCGTCCGTCATTACAGTGATGCGGCCGTCCTCATATTCCCGATCCACAAGCTGCTTGATATGCTCGATCAGCGGATGGCCTTTGTCCAGCACCGCATCCCCCTTCAAATGATAGAAGCTGTTGATCCAGTGGGCGATCCCCGCCAGCCCGGAAGTGTTTGACACCGAGACGAGCACCGGACGGTTCAGGAATCTCTCCGTATCAAAGATATTGTAGATCTCCTCATTTTTCAGCAGGCCGTCCGCATGAATGCCCGCGCGGGTCACATTGAAGTTTTTCCCGACAAACGGCGTGCGGTGCGGGATCTTATAGCCGATTTCCTTCTGATAATACTCGGCCAGTTCCGTAATCACAGTCGTCTCCATCCCGTCGAGAGTTCCCTTCAGCTGTGCATACTCGAATACCATCGCCTCCAGCGGCGTATTTCCGGTCCGCTCGCCGATGCCGAACAGGGAACAGTTTACGCCGCACGCACCATACAGCCACGCTGTTGTCGAATTGGATACCGCCTTGTAGAAATCATTGTGCCCATGCCATTCCAAAAGCTCCTCCGGCACACCGGCATGCGTATTCAGACCGTAGATGATCCCCTGCACCGACCGCGGGATCACCGCTCCGGAAAAATTCACTCCGTAGCCCATCGTATCGCACGCGCGGATTTTCACCGGAATGCCGTACTCCGCGCCGAGCTTCATCAGCTCAAGACAGAACGGAATCACAAAGCCGTAGATATCCGAGCGGGTAATATCCTCCAGATGGCAGCGCGGCGCCACGCCGGTTTCCAGACATTCACGCACAACGCTCAGATAATGCTTCATGGCCTGCGCCCTTGTCATTTTCATCTTGTAGAAAATGTGATAGTCCGAGCAGCTGACCAGAATGCCGGTCTCCTTCATCCCCAGCTCCTTTACCAGCTGGAAATCCTGCTTGCTTGCGCGTATCCAGGATGTAACCTCCGGAAATTCGTATCCGCGTTCCATACATTTATATACCGCGTCGCGGTCTTTTTTGCTGTAGAGAAAGAACTCGCTCTGCCGGATAATGCCGTTCGGCCCTCCCAGACGGTGCAGATAATCAAAAACCGTTACAATCTGCTCCGTTGTATACGGCGCGCGGGACTGCTGCCCGTCACGGAATGTTGTGTCCGTGATCCATATTTCCTCCGGCATATTGTGCGGCACGATCCGGTCGTTAAACGCAATCTTCGGTACCTCGTCGTACGGAAACAGATTGCGGAATACATTCGGGTCTTTCACGTCCACAAGCTCGTACATATGCTCCTCAAGAGAGAGCAGGTTGTTATGTCTGTTCAAATACACCTTCCGATTCTGCATGCTGATTTTCCATCCCCTTTTGTTTTCGTACTATTGTATACAATTATACGAGTATTGTCAACTGTTTTTGACCGTCTGTGAGGATCGTTTCAAACCTGTTCTGCCCTTTTCTCCGCCTGCCATCCGTTTGTATAATGCAGCATTCCGGGGCAGGCAATATAATCAATAGATTTGGAATAAACCGTATCTAATGTCCATGATGATAACCGCCGTGTCCCCCGCAGACCCCGCAGCCATCGTTCCCCGTGCTATTCTCCGGCGAATCAGGCGTGTCGTCAGTCTCCTCCCCGCCGCTCTCGACCGGAGGCTCATCCGGATACCCGTTCCCGCCAGTCCCGCCGTGCTCCCGGCTGTCTCTGCACTCCTTTGCGAGCCGCTTCAGCTCGCGGACGCTCTGTCCCTTGCACTCCTCAAAATCGGCGTCCGGCTCCACTTCGAGCAGCTCCCGGATAGCAAGATATTTTGCCGGGCTGATCTGATTTTCATCGGCACAGTGCTTTATCTCGTCCGTAACCGCATAGACGTCTGCCGCAATATTACGCCGGCATCTGCTCTCGGCAGATTCGACCGCCTCTCGCAGTCCGCTCAGCATGTTTTGCTCCCGGCCCTGTTCCTCCGCCTGCACCGTGATGCAAAGCAGGCTGTCCTTCGTAAAATATCCTTCCGCGGCCATGGCATCCAGCAGCCGTTCCACCGCTTCGCCGTAGTCCTTTTTTAACAGATCCGCTGCATCCAGGATATCCTCTCCGGCCTCATTGCGGGCGCCGGCATGGATTACCCGGCCCAGCCGGTTGACGGTGAGCTCAACGGACGGATTAATATCCAGATCAATATAAGCGGCCGGAGCAAAATAAAGCCGCCAGGAAACAACGCCGCAGACCAGGAGCACTGCGAGGCAGGAAAATGCGGCCGCAAAGCCCCGTACCCCGGTTCTGCCGCTGCGGGAGCGCTTACCGCCCTCTCTTATTCTGGCCCGCAGATAGCCGGCGGTTTTTTTCTTCAGCTCCTCATCGGCACGGATTCTGTCAAATACTCCGAATGCCTCTCTGTTCAATCAAAATCACCTCCCAGCAGCTGCTTCAGCGCCTTTTTTGCGCGATTAAGCCAAGTGTAAATCGTATTTTCCTTTTTATGGAGAATGCCGGCAATCTCGACGGCAGAATATCCTTCATAATAAAACAGATAGAGAACATCTCTGTATTTTGGCGCCATGCCCAAAATGCAGTTCAGCAGCTCCCCCTCCTCTTTCTGTATGTAAAACGGCTCAACCTCCATGTCTTCGATGGAGCTTACCCTTCTGCGAAATGGGCTCCGCAGCATATCCCTGCACACATTGACCGCAACCCGAATAAGCCATGCCTTTTCATGGGCATGGCTCTCGAAGGTCTTGTCGTGGAGAATGTATTTCAGAAATACTTCCTGAAATGCATCCTCCACATCCTCATATTTTTTTAAATGGATAAAGCATATCCGGCGAACCGTATCCGCATAAAGGCTGACCGCCCGTTCTGCTTCCGCTTCACTTCTCATAACCGTACCCGTGCGCCCCGCAGGCCGGCGGCGCGAAGCGCTGTTTCACAGGATTTCCGGCCGGCCTGCGCCCGTCAATGATGGCATCTTCCCCTGCCGCGTCTGACATTGATTGTACCGTAGCCGTCGCAGCAGCCGTTCGGCAGACAGGTATATCCGTTGTGCTCATGCTCTTCCGTCAGCCAGCAGCCGGCCACGTCGCAGACTTCGTGATAATCATGACCGTCCCCGACATAATGCCCGCAGTAATACGTTTCGTCATGCTGGTGTACCCCTACGATGTGACAGTCCTCCACCTCGCAAAGCTCATAGCTGTACGAGTGTCCGCAATAATAGGTTCCGTCATGCTGATGCACTCCCGCGTTATAGCAGCCCGCAACGTCGCACTGGTCATACCGGTACGAGGAGGTTCTTACCCCGCGGCAGCCGCCGTGTCCGTGCGCCTCCGCCGAAATTGCTGCCTGTCCTACAACGAGCACCGCTGCAAGTGCAAGTCCCATAACTGCTTTTTTCATTTCCTTACTCCTTTCTTTTATACGCCGCAGCTCTTCCTGCGGCATCTCCTTCCTTAAAAAACCGGCACTGCCTGCTCCTTAAGGCTCTTCCCTGCGCCGCCGCACATCCGGCAGCCCCGTCCGCGGGGCCGCCGTTTTTAACGGCTTCACTAATAATACGATCCGGCACCGGAAATCCTTTCACGCTTTTGAAAATTTTTCTTTCTTTTTTTCTATGCGTATCTGCCGGCACATCCGGCAGACATTCTGCTTATATTCTACAGCATGCGCCGGTAAACCGCAAGCTCCTTCTGATTCCCGTATACATAATGTCCCGGTTCGATCTCCGACCACACCGGCCGGTCATGCGAATAGTCATGGCAGGCCGGATTATATGGCAGCACCCGCTTCCCGCACGCCCGCACCGGATCAGGAACCGGAACGGCGGAGAGCAGTGCTCTGGTATAGGGGTGCAGCGGACACGCAAACAGTCTTGCGGTCTTGGCCAGCTCGACCAGCCTTCCCCTGCGTATCACGGCAATCCGGTCGGAAATCGCCCGCATTACCGACAGATCATGTGCGATAAACAGACAGGTCAGGCCGTCCCTCCTCTGCAGGGAAGTGAGCAGATTCAGCACCTGCGCCCGGACCGAAACATCCAGTGCGGAAACCGCCTCGTCCGCAATGATAAGGGAGGGCTTCATAATCAGACTGCGCGCAATGCCGATCCGCTGCCGCTGCCCTCCGGAAAATTCATGCGGAAACCGATCTGCAAATTCCGGGCGCAGCCCGACATCCCGCATTGCCTTTTCCACCAGCCGCCGACGTTCAGCCTCCGGCAGATTCCTGCGTACATTCCTCAGCCCCTCCGAAATAATATAGTCAACCTTCGCCCGCTCATTCAGCGACGCCATCGGATCCTGAAAAATCATCTGAATTTTCCGGATCAGCTCGCGTCTGTGTTCTCCTGTAAGCTCCCCGCTGATTTTCCGGTTTTCAAATATAATGCTTCCGGCACTTATGGGACACAGACGGACAATTGCCCGCCCGAGCGTCGTTTTTCCCGAGCCGGATTCCCCCGCCAGCCCCAGGATCTCGCCCCGGTAAATATCAAAGCTTACGTCGTCCACCGCACGAAACAGCTTTTTTCCGCTCCCGAAGCTGACCCCGACATGGCGAAGGCTCAGGCACACGTTTCCCCCCTTCTCAGCCATACTGCCCCAGCCCTCCCCCAAGGCTGCGCCGGAGAGCATTCCCCGCCCCTTCTCCGAGCCGCAGACGACGTGCTGCCTCCTCCAAAACAGGGCTCTGCTGTGCCGCCTGCTCTTTCCGGAAATTTCGGAAACTTTTCCGCGGCTCCGGTGCCTCCTGTTTTTCATGCAGAGCAGGTCGATTTTCCCGATCCGGAATACGGTTCTGCAGCAGATATTTTGCTCCGGCCTCCTGCAGCCTCCGGACAGGCTCGGGCGGCAAAAGTTCCGGCGCTCTCGGATCCAGCAGCCAGGTCCGGGCTCTGTGTGTCGGCGACACCTCAAAATACGGCGGGCGCATCTGAAAATCAACCGCCAGCGCCTGCGGATTGCGCGGTGCAAAGGCGTCCCCGCGCACATCGGCAAACAGATCCGGCGGTGTCCCGGGAATGGCACAGAGAGGCTTTCCCCTCTCGCCGAACTGCGGCATGGCCGAGAGCAGCGCCCAGGTATACGGATGCCGCGGATCAAAGAATATTTCCCGGCAGCTGCCAAGCTCCACGATATCCCCCGCATACATTACCGCAACGCGATCCGCAATCTCCGCCACGACGCCGAGGTCGTGCGTAATAAATATTACAGTCAGCCCGTATTTGCTCTGAAGCCTTCGCAAAAGCTCCAGGATCTGCGCCTGAACTGTCACATCGAGCGCTGTAGTCGGCTCGTCGCAGATCAGAATCTCGGGCGTACACGCAGCAGCGATCGCGATAACGGCACGCTGGCGCATCCCGCCCGAAAACTCATGGGGATACTGCCGATAACGTCTTTCTGCGTCCGGAATTCCAACATCGTCAAGCAGCCGGATCGCCTGCCGCTTCGCCTCGGCTCCGGAAATACGGCTGTGCAGCAGCAGCGCCTCGCGAATCTGTCCGCCCACTGTCCGGAGCGGGTTCAGTGCCGTCATGGGGTCCTGGAACACCATGGCAATGCGTCCTCCCCGGATTTTTACCCATTCCCTCTCCCGTGAAAACTTTGCCAGATCATATCCGTCGTAAAGGATGCTGCCGGAATCAATCCTGCCGTTGCTCTCCAGCAGCCCGAGAAAAGTCCGGGTAAGCACGGATTTTCCCGAGCCGGACTCGCCGACAATGGCAAGCCGCTCCCCCCGGTATACATCCAGAGAAAGCCCCCGCAGCGCTGTCAGTTCCCTTCCCCTCAGCCTGAATTTCACGACGAGATCCCGCACCGAAAGCACCGGATCGGCGTTTCCTGCCTCCTGCCCCATCACTTTTACCAACTCGGTCATAATGTTTCCTCCTTCGGCCTGCTTTCTTTCCCTTCCGGTGCCCGCTGTCTCCTTCCATGCTGTCCTTTCTTTGATGCAGCCATCCTCCGCGCCATCCATGGCACGGGCGGTTTCAGCGGTGATTTCTCGGATCGGACGCGTCGGCGAAGGCGTTTCCCAGTGCATAAAACGCGATAGTAAGCGCAGAGACGGCGAGCGCCGGAAAAAACAGCTGATATCTCTGTGCCGGTGCGAGCACAACCGAACGCCCCTCGTTTACCAGCGTGCCGAGCGACGGTACGGATACCGGCAGCCCGAGGCCGATATAGGTCAGAAACACCTCGGAGCCGATCGCGTTCGGTATGGCAAGCGCCGTGTTCAGCATAATCACCGGAATCAGCTGAGGCAGCAGATTTCTCAGAACGATTCGGATGCCCGAGGACCCAAGGCACCGGGAGGCCATATTAAACTCCCGATCCCGGTAAATCAGAATCAGATTCCGTATGTATTTCGCCATGCCGACCCACCCCGTCAGGCTCATGACAAAAATCATGGCCGGCAGGCCCGGCCGCAGAATGTAGATCAGCAGCATCCGCAGAATGGTGTACGGAATATTATCAAATACATTATAGATCTCGGTAAACAGCTTATCCCAGCGCCGCGCACAGCCCCAGATACAGCCCAGCGCAATGCCTGCTGCAGCGGTCACGGCGGCAGTGCACAGCCCGATAAAAAGCGAAATGCGCGTACCGAACCACAGCCGGCTCCAGAGATCCTGACCGATGCTGTTCGTGCCGAACCAGAATTCCGCGTTCGGCCGCACATTCCGGTACTGCGTCCCGGTTTCCGGATTGATGAAAATTTCTGTCGGGCTTTTCTGTCCGGGCAGCAAAGGCTGCAGAAAGGTAAACGCGATCAGAAGCATCAGAAAAATCAGAACTGCTGCCGATACCCGGTTGGAAAAGAATACGCGGAGCGTGCTTTTTAAGTAGGAATATCCGGGGCCTCCTGAGCTCCCGTCCTCCGCAAAGCTTCCGCCCGCAGGGATGAAAAGTTCGTCCGGAGCGGACGGTTCCGCCTTTCCGGCTGTCCGGCGCTGTGCTGCTCCTCTTCCAGAAACCGTGGACTCTGCCGCATCCCTCCTCTGCCGTGCAGGCTCCCGTTTCCCCGGAAGCCCGCCCTGTTTCTGCCCGGCTCCTGTTCTGTCCGGACGCCGGTCAGGCATTCTTCTCTCCAAAATTCTGTTCTGAAAATGAAGCTCCGTAAAACCGCTCATACGATGCCCCCTCTCTTTATGTCCCGCAGGCGGAACCGGAAATTCAACGCTTGAAAACTTTTGCTCACCCTGTATGATTTTCGTAAATTTTCGAAAAGTTCTATTATTTGCGGAAATCCTTGTTTTTTTGGACTTAAATTATCCGGCCGGTTCGCCTGCCAGACGGATTCTCGGGTCCAGCATCGCCATAAGAAGGTCTCCGAGCAGCAGGCCTGCAATACTCATGGCGGAATATAAAAGTACAAGAGCCTGCACAAGCGGATTGTCCCCGCGCCGGATGGCCGTAATCAAAAGCCCTCCCATTCCCGGTATGGAGTACAGCGACTCAATATAGAGCGACCCGGAAATCGTAAACATAATCGAGGACGGCAGGGACTGCGCCATCGGGATTATCGCGTTCCGCAGCACATGCCGGAACGATACCTGCCCGCTTGTCATCCCCTTCGCCCTGGCCAGCCGGACATAGTCCATATTCATCTGATCCGCCATGTAGCGCCGCATCCACATCGCTGTTGACGCCGTGCCCCCGAGGGAGAGCGAGATCAGCGGCAGAATACAGGTCCTTATATCCCCCCTGGTATAGAGCATGCCGATGCCGAGCAGATTCGAGCCGCCGAGCTGGATCAGCAGATAGTAAACGATTCCCGGGATCGCGCTGACAAGGAGAACGAAACCGCTGCCCAGACGGTCAAAAAAGCGCCCGCGGTACCGTGCCATCAGCACGCCCATCGGAATTCCTGCCAGCTTTTCAATCAGCAGGGAAGCCAGCCCGAAACGGAACGAAACCGCCGCCTTCGAGCTGATGATTTCCATGACATCAACGCCACGCCGCAGAACAAGCGATTTTCCGAGATCGCCGCGCAGCAGCCGGCTCCAGAAGGCGCCCAGCTGCACATACCATGGATCGCGCAGCCCGAGCTCCTTCAGCACCTGCTCCCTTACCTGCGGGCTTATGGCGTCGGTGCGCTCCCCGAAATATCCCTCCGTCGGGAGCAGACGCAGCAGCAGGAACACCGCACTGAGCACGATTGACATTGTAACAGCCGCCCGGAGGATTCTCCCTGCACAATACTTTATCCTGTCCATCGCTTTCCCTCCCTTTTATTAGTCCATCCCGGTCTGCATGGCAGCAATGCGCTCTGCCCGCTCCTCCTCCCAGATTTTGTACAGTCGCGTATATTCCTCCGCGGAAAACGGCTCCTCATAAACATACTGGTATTTATAGCGGCTCGAAGATGCACCGAAAGGTGCATACTGCGATTCGAACGGGTTCAGGTTCGATGCGATATAGGTTGTGGCGCTGAGCGTCCCGAGCGGGACGGCAAAGGCGTGCTTTAGCAGCCAGGCCTCCGCCTCCGCCAGCGCCGCGTATCTTTCTGCGGCGTCCGTTATGCCTGCGGCCTTCTGCACCATTTCATCGTACACGGAATCCTTCCAGAAGCCCCCGTCCGCGCCGGGGATTCCGCCCTCTTCCTCAGAAACGCGGATCGCCATCCCGTCAGCCATATATATGCAGCTGTAATTTTGTCCGATAACAAAAGGTTCGGTGTAGGTGATGGGATCGGCAAAATCCGGCCCCCAGGAGGCCAGCATAAAAGCGTAGTTTCCGGCGCGCCTCGTCCGGTTCAGGTAATTCGCGTCCGGATAGCCCTCGATCACGATATCAATATAATCCGTTCCGAGCACCCGCTCCAGCTGCTGTTCGACCACCTGCGCCATATTGGTCTGGACGGCGGAACCGGTATTGTAGGGCATGTAAACCTGAACCGGGAAATTGACACCGAGCGTGGAAAGCTCTCTGACAGCCGCCGCTTTGTATCCGAGCGCCGCCGCCTCATCATGCGGATCGTTTTGCGTGAACGCGGCAAGAGCACCGGTTTCGGTGTAGTCCATGCCGCCGGCAGCGGCAAAATTTTTCGGTGTGATGGTCCGAAGGATAAAATTTTTCGGGTGGTACGGATCATAGACCTGCACCGCCGCCGTGCGGTCAAGCGCGTAATAGATGGATTTTCGGAAATTTTCGCTGTTTACTGCCAGCTGCCAGGCCGGAACATTGTATTTTTCCGGAAAAGCCGGCCGAAAATTAAACAGGAAAAAATAGCTGTTTGCCGTATTTCTGGACGGGCGCAGCATGTTCCGCCGCTGTGCATCCTCCATCCAGGCATCCAGCTGACCGGCCGGAACTACAGCGGTCGTAACCTCCCCTCGAAGAAAAAGCTCCCCCGCCAGTGTGCCCGCTTCGGCGTTGTATCTCCGCTCGATGCGCTCGATGTGAATGTTTTTCCTGTCCCAGTAGGCTGTATTGGCATAATCGATCCGCCGGGATTCCGGCTCGTAATCCCCGCATAAAAAGGCGCCGCAGTAGAGGATCGAGCGGTTGTCCAGACCGAAGCCCGCCCCTAGTTCCTCAAGATATTCCGCACTGGTCGGATATCCCCAATTGTACTGGAGCAGCGACAGAAAATAAGGGAGCGGTTTCTCCAGCGTAAACTCCAGCTCGTATTCCCCGGCCGCCCGGATGCCGACCGTCCGGAAATCCGCCGGCTTCCCCTCCGCAAGCGCGCTGTAATACTCTCTCGCTCCCCGGAACACAAAGAGCAGATCGGCGGTCTGCGCAGCATTTGCCGGATCCAGTATGTATCTGGCGGTAGTCACCCAGTCCTCCGCCCTAACCTCCTCACCGTAAAAGCTTCCATCCCAGCGCTGCCACGCGACTCCCTCCCGTATCCGGAAGCTCCATACAAGACCATCCTCCGATGTTGTCCATGACTTTGCAAGGCACGGGCGGCACAGCCCGTAGTTGTCATATTCCACCAGATTGTCGAGATAATTCGCCCACGCTGATGCGGAATCCGGCAGCAGGTAGTTCCAGCTGGAAAGCTCCTCGGAATAGACCGTTTTGACGACCTGTTCCCCGGCAAGCCTTCTGCCGCCGACAAATTCCGCGCCGGCTTCCCCTTTCCGGACAGAACCGGCCGTTCCCTCCCCGGCTGTCCCGGTACGGTCCGCTCCTCCGTCCCGCGCGCGGAACACGCCGCCCGCACAGCCGGAAAACACAAGAACAGCGGACAGCAGAAAACTAAGAACCATCCGGCTCCCTGCCCCCTTGCTCATGCCTTTTTCTTTTTTCATTCCCTCCGCGGGCCGGTCATAAGTATCTTTCTTCGTTCCCTTTTTGGTTCCGCTGCCGGTTTTCTTCACGCTTCGCCTCCATTCTGCAAATCCGGACATTTCTGCAGGGATTCTGCCTTTGTCAAATTCCATGTTTCTGCCGGCTTCTGCGCCTGTCCGGAAAACGCAAAAAAGCGGAGGAGTTTGCATTAATATCCGCCGACTCCTCCGACTGTTTTTACAAAATATACCATATTTACTTCAAGCTGTCAATCCCTGTCTCCGGCGGCAAATAAGAAAAACCGTCACCCGGCCAGCAGACGGCTGATCTGTGCGGCCATCTGATTCAGAACGAAGGCCTGCTCCGTCATCTGCGCGACGTCTCTGGTATTTTCCTCCACCATATTGTTGATATTGACAAACTCCGAATTTTCCCGTTTAATGCTCTCCGCGATAGCCGCGTTAATCACCGCATTTTTTCCGATGACCTCGGACTGCCTTTCATGGGCCTCTTCCATCGCCTTGATATCATCCATAACATCATGCAGAATGCGGATCATATCCTGTATTCCGGAAAATGCAGTATTAAAATATTCGTTCTGCTGCTTCAGTTCTTCTGTGTTCCGCTCCGTATAACCCATCATTTCGGTCACATTCTGCTGCACCTTCGCTACAACTAAGCTGACCTTCTGAAGGGATACCCGCGTATCATTCGCCAGCTTTCCGACCTCCGCCGCCACAACGGCAAAGCCTCTGCCCTCCGAGCCTGCTCTCGCAGCCTCAATGGAGGCGTTCAGCGCCAGCAGATTTGTGGAGGAGGAAATATCGCCGATAATCTTCAGCGTTATCCCGATCTCGTCCATGGCCCCGGCCAGCCTTGCGGCAACCTCATTCGTGCTTTCCATCGAGCGGAAAACCTGCGCATTGATATCCTGCAGCGCATTCAAATGCTCTTCGCTTTCGCGGGAGCGCTCCAGCAGATCCCGTGAACAGCTTCCCACCTGGTTCACATACCCGCTTACTTCGTCCTTCCAACGCTTAAGTTCCTGCAGATTTTCCATGCCGTCATCGCTTTTCCTGCTCAAAGCCGTATTGCTTTCCAGCAGATTTTCACTTGTTGCGGCAAGCTCCTGCGCCGATGCGCTTTCATTCGCAGCAATCCCGGACAATACTTCCCCCGCCTCTCCCAGCTTCCGCGCCAGCTCGGAAACGGAACGCAGCATGCCCTCAACCCGCTCGTTATTTTTTTGCAGCTCGTCCTTTTTGGCATTCACGAGAAAATGCTCTGCCAGCCAGGTGAGCAGCCAGATAAACAGCAGGGAAAGAACAACACAGACACAGCGGTTGATCATATTCGGAAGAAAAAAGCTGTTTCTTTCCGGCAGCAGCGTATCACTGTGCAGAATCCATGCCGCAGTCAGAGACAGTACAATCTCCGCACTTGTCGCGAGCACCATTCTGCTGTCCAGAAAAAGCGCGGTCGCCACGGTAAACAGAAAGGCAAACGCCCAAAACTCGCTTGACGGAATCATGTACAAAATAAAATTGAACTGTGTAAACATAATGACAATAAGAAACAGCTTGCCTGATCTCAGCTTGTTCTGCAGAACCATATGATTCCGATAGCCGGTCTTAACGAAAAAAATGCCGATGCCGAGATACAGAAGACAGGTCATATCAAACACGATCAGCAGCAGCCAGCTCACCATCGGTAGCAGGCCGATGATCTTTTCCAGCGTGTACAGAACCCCCGCAGCCTGACACGCCCCGGGCACCGACAGTAAAACAATCGCATATACTTTGTTGATATAATCTTCCAAAGCGGATAAATTTTTAGACTCCACGATGAAATCCTCCAAAGAAATCATTATAACAGTATTTATCCGGGTATACCGCACGGCGGAAAGGACGGCATAAACAGCCTCTGCGCCGCATAAGTTGTTCCATATCAATCAGCGGAGGCCAGTAATGAACTGGATTTTTTCGTTTCTCGGCAGCTTCGGGCTGCCCGCCATGCTCCTGATGATACTTCTGGAATACGCCTGCTTTCCCGTTTCCTCCGAAATTGTCCTGCCCTTCTGCGGCGCGCTCGCCGCAAGCAGGCATATCCCCTATCCCCTTCTTGTGACCCTGAGCGCCGCCGCCGGGCTCGCCGGCACAACAATCTGCTACGGACTTGGCCGGCTCGGCGGTCAGCCGCTGCTCTCCGGGCTGACCAGGCGCTTTCCGAAAATGCGCCGCGGCTTGGATTCCTCGCTGGATTATTTTAACCGCCGCGGCCCGGTTCTCGTCCTGTTCGGGCGCTTTATCCCTCTTTGCCGTACATATCTGGGGTTTGCAGCAGGGGCGGTACGCCTGTCCCTGCCGGTCTATCTTGGCTACTCCTTTATCGGAATTTTTTTCTGGAACGCCATCCTCTGCGGTCTCGGCTATCTGCTTCAGAGCAGCTGGCCTATTGTCGCAAGCTGGTACACCCGCTACAAAAACATTCTGATCCCCCTTCTGCTGGTGGCACTGCTTGTCGGTCTGTCCCTTAGGAAAACCGCAGGACGCCCGCCGCGCAGAAAGTGAGCGATGCCCGTTTGGCTAAAGAAAAATTGTTACAAGAACAGACAGTAGAATCTGTATAATAGCATAAACAATGACAACTTTGATTACAACCTTTGCGGTTTTGGACATCCCGCCGGCCACATCGCTGCCCTGCCGGGCGGCCTCGCTCACCGCCTCGCTTGCCAGCATCGCCCGGCGGCGCGGCTGGCCGGCTCCCGTCTGCGCAGGCGGCGTCTGCTGTACGCCCGCCCCGTAGGACGCCTCGTAATCCTGGCGGAACGAAACGTCCTCACTGTCGCGGTAGGTATCGTCGTGATCGTGTTCGTCCTCTGAATGCAGCCTGCAGTCGCACTCGTTCGGCTGGGCTGACGGCTGTGAACTGAACTCCGCCGTAGTCTCGACATAAACCGGTTTTTTCACTCTGGAGCCGCAGAAATCGCAGCTTCCCTTCTTTGTCATCTCATGATCGCAATATGGACACAGCATTTTTTTCATAAAAAACGTTTCCTCCCGCCTTTTTCCACGGAAAATCTATCTCACTGAATTGATATCGGCAATCATATCCTCGACCGCTCTGCGCGATGCCTCCGCAAAATGCTCCGGTCCGTACGCCGCATATTTCTCCTGCCGGTATGCCGCAATAATTCCTCTGGAGGAATTTACAATGGCCCCGAGACCATCGGAATTGAAATAATCGGCCAGATCCGATGCCTTTCCGCCCTGGGCGCCGTAGCCCGGCACAAGTATGAAGGTCTTCGGCATCAGCCGGCGCAGCACTCTGCCCTGCTCCGGCCAGGTCGCGCCGACCACGGCGCCGACCGCGCTGTAGCCGTATTCCCCTGCACAGTCCGCCCCCCATTCGTTCACCTTTTCCGCAACGATTTCATAGAGCGGTCTGCCGTCAACCAGGCGATCCTGAAACTCGCCGCTCGATGGATTGGAAGTTTTTACCAGAATAAAAATTCCTTTTCCTTCCTCCCGGCACACATCGACAAACGGCTTGACGCCGTCTATTCCAAAATACGGATTGACCGTGATAAAATCCTCCGCAAAGCCGCGCAGCCTCGCTTTTCCCACTGTGACGGCACCGAGATGGCCGACCGCATAAGCCGCCGAAGTGGAGCCGATATCGCCCCGCTTCACATCGCCGATCACGACAAGCCCCTTCTCCCTGCAGTACTCTGCCGTCCTGGCAAACGCCGCAATGCCGGGCACGCCGAACTGCTCGTACATTGCAATCTGCGGCTTCACCGCCGGAATCAGATCATACACCGCATCCACAATCGCCTTGTTGAACTGCCAGATTGCCTCGGCGGCAGCCTCCAGCGTCTCCCCCTTTTCCTCGACGGCTCTGTTTAACAGTGCCTCCGGTACAAACGCGAGCGTAGGGTCCAGCCCGACCACGATCGGCGCATTTTTTTCTTTTATCTGCTTTATCAGCTCGTCTATCATAATTCCTCACCTTCTGCCGCCGGCAGGCGGCCTAAGCTCCGGCTTTTTCTCTGCAGACGCCCCGCTTTATTTTCCGGTACAATCATACGGGATTAATATAGAAATAACCATTTTATTCGCAGATAAAACGTCCCGGTAAAAGCGTCCGCGGCTCTTCGGCCGGCTCAGTTTCACACCTCGTACACGATCTCCCCGTTCACCATCGTAAGCAGTATTCTGCCGAAAACCTTCCTGCCGTGGAACGGCGAATTTTTGCCCCTGGAAAGGAAAGTATTCACATCAATGACATACTCCGCTTCGGGGTCGGCGATCACAATATCTGCAATATGCCCCTCGGAGATATCTCCCCGGTCAAGCCCGAGAATGCGGGCCGGGTTTAAGCTCAGTTTCTCCACCAGCTGCATCGGCGTCAGATATCCTTTTTTCACCAGCTCCGTGTAGGAGAGCGCAAACGCCGTTTCCGAGCCGACAATGCCGAACGGCGCGCTGCGGAAGGACTTTTTCTTCTCCTCTGCGGAATGCGGCGCATGATCGGTCGCAATCACATCCATCGTGCCGTCCGCAAGCCCCGCAATCAGCGCGTCCGCATCGGCGCGGGAGCGCAGGGGCGGATTCATCTTATAATTTGCGTCGTCGCCCGGGATGTCATCCTCCGTCATCGCGAAATGATGCGGGCATACCTCCGCCGAGAGCCTGACGCCGAGTTCCTTTCCGAAACGCACGAGCGCCACGCTGTCCGCGGTGGAACAGTGGCACAGATGCAGCTTTGCCCCCGTCTCCTTTGCCAGTAAAATATCGCGCGCCGCGATTACATCCTCCACCGAATTGGCGATGCCGGGCAGTCCAAGCTCCTCCGCCTTTTTCCCGGCATTTATCACGCCCCCCGCCAGAAGCTCCCGGTCTTCGCAGTGCGCCAGCACAACAAGCCCCGCAGCCGCGGCTCTTTTCATCCCTTCTTTATAGAGGAGCGGAGCCATAACAGATTTTCCGTCCTCGCTTAATGCGAGCGCTCCGGCCGCGGCCATGCCCTCGATATCCGCCAGTTCCTCGCCCTTCTGGCCTACCGTCACCGCGCCGACCGGAACAACCGTGATCAGCGCGTCCTTTTCCGCCTTGTAATTCAGATATTCCACCATGACGCGGCTGTCGATCACCGGTTTCGTATTCGGCATGGCGCAGATCGTCGTAAAACCGCCCGCCGCCGCCGCCATCGCCCCGCTCGCAACGGTCTCCTTGTATTCGAAGCCGGGCTCACGCAGATGCTCATGCAGATCAACAAAGCCGGGCATAACAAACCTGCCTGCCGCGTCAATCACACAGTGCGCTTTTGTCTTGATCTGCGGCGCAATTTCCGCGACCGTCTCATCGACGACAAGCACATCGTTTACGCCGCAGAGTCCGGTGGCCGGATTCAGCACCGTGCCTCCCTTAATCAAAGTAATCATAGATCCTCTTTTTCCGCCGCGCCAGCGGCTCTGAAATCCCTTTTGCGGCCGTCCCTCCCGCGGCCGGTTCCTCCTGTCAAACGCCGACTCTTTCGCTGACCGTGCGATTTACGGCTGCTTCCTCCGTGACGTTTTTTCCGGAAGGTCAGGCTCCTCAGATATCGAACGCACGTTCGATATCATCCAGCATCTTCCGGTTCGTAATATAATTTTCAAATTCTTCCTTCGTGATAAACCGGTGGTCATGCAGCTCCTCCGAGAGAACCACATCATCGGACAGCGCCATGCACTCGTAGCTGATACCGATGTGATGCACATCTCCCACCATGTAGGACCAGGTGTATGCAATCCGGTCGATCAGCGTCTCCAGGCCGGTCTGTTCGCGGATCAGACGCACTACCGCGCGATCCGGCGCCTCCCCGAAATCAATTCTTCCGTCGATAAACTCCCACTGATACGGGTCCTCGATCCTGTCGTCATACCAACGCTGCACGATCAGATACCGCTCCTCAAAACGCACGATTCCCTTAATAACGATCTGATATTTCTCCACGGTTATCCTCCTTAATGATTCTCATAGATTTTTCACTGCGTGTCACTCATACTCCACCGACGTCAGGAACAGTCCGCGCGCCTCAAGGCGTTCCCCCGCCTTCGACCGGTCCCTCTCCGCAATAATCCGCCTGACATCCTCCGGCTCAAGTTCACCCCGGCCGGCCGCCAGCACCGTGCCGGCCATGATTCTTGCCATATACGGCCAGAAATCGTCCGCCGCAATACGCAGCAGCACCTCCTTCTCGTCGCCGTATACGTCAAACTCTCTCACGGTGCGCACTGTCGATTTTTTCATCCGCCGGTTTTCCGAAAACGCCGCGAAATCCTGCTTTCCGATAAAGCACCGCGCCGCCTCTCTCATCCGCTTCCAGTCCGGCCGTTTAAAACTGTAATAATTGTATTTCCGCTCGAATACAGAGGGCGTTTCCCCGACGGAAATATGGTATTCGTAAGTAAAGCCCCTTGCCAGAAACGCCGCATGAAACCGTTCTGGAACCTCGGACGCCTCCAGCACGGCGATATCGCGCGGAAGAAAACGGTTCAGATACCGGCGGATCTCCAAGCAGCTCATATCGGCCTGCGTGTGAAAATTCGCGACCTGACCGGCCGCATGGACGCCTGCCTCCGTGCGCGCTGCACCGATCACCTCCGTTTTCTCTCCGTCCATCCGGGAGAGCACCTCCTCGAGCTTCTCCTGAACGGTCATGCCTTTCGCACCCGCGCCGGGTTTCTGCCAGCCGTCGTAGCGCGACCCGTCGTATTCAATCAAAAGTCTGATGTTTCTCATTGCCGCCTCCGTAGCGCATAATCAGTGTACCACATAAGTTATCTTTTGGCAATTCCAAAATGAAATTCCCGTGATCAAGGCTTTTTCCCTATTTACTGCGCCATTCCGGCAGACTGGCTACATGGATTTAAGGCCTGCATCAATGAAATCGTATGGCGTCTGCTGATATACTTTGTAGTTGATCCAGTTGCTGTAGAGCGTATTCGCATGGGCCCTCCACATCAGCTGAGGCCTGCTGCCCGCATCGCCGTCCGGATAGTAGTTCTCCGGCAGCTGAATCTCCAGCCCCTTTTCCAGATCTCTCTTGTATTCACGGTCGAGCGTAATCCTGTCGTACTCCGGATGCCCCATCAGAAATATCCGGCGGCCGTCCTGCGCCATGCACAGAAATACGCCTGCCTTCTCGGAATCTGCGAGGACGGTAAGCTCCCTGCACGCCTCGATATCCGCCCTCAAAACCTCGGTATGGCGGGAATGCGGCGCGTAAAAAACATCGTCAAAGCCCCGCACAAGCGGTTCCCGTCTCACCAGCACGCGATGGGGAAAAACCCCGAACAGCTTTTTATCCAGCTGCCGTTTTTTCAGCCCGTAATGATAGTACAGCCCCGCCTGTGCTCCCCAGCATACATGGAGCGTCGAAGTCACATTCGTTTTGCTCCACTCCATTATGCGGCAGAGCTCTTCCCAGTATGTAACCTCCTCGAATTCCATCATTTCCACCGGTGCGCCGGTGATGATAAGGCCGTCAAACTTCCTGTCCCTGACATCATCAAAGCACAGATAGAACTTGTCAAGATGGCTGGTCGCCGTATTGTGCCCGACGTAGCTGCTTGTCGTCAGAAAGGTGACGTCGAGCTGCAGCGGCGTGTTGGACAGGCTCCGCAGCAGCTGCACCTCCGTATCCTCCTTCAGAGGCATCAGATTGAGAATCGCTATCTGCAGCGGCCGGATATCCTGATGCCGCGCCCGCTTCTCATCCATCATAAATATATTTTCTTCCTCCAGAATCCGTTTGGCAGGAAGATCCCCCTGTACCTTTATCGGCATGGTGCACGCCCCCTATCCCTCAAGCAGCGCCAGAAACTCCTCCTCCGTGATAATCGGGATTCCGAGTTCCTTTGCTTTCTTATTTTTTGACGAATTGGACTGGTTGTCGTTGTTGATCAGATAATTCGTTTTGGCGGTGACGGAGCCGGTGACCTTGCCGCCCTGCCGCTCAATCTCCTCCTTCAGCTCGTTTCGGTTGGCAAAGCGCTCCACCGAACCGGTGATGACAAAGATTTTTCCCGCCAGCTTATCCCCCGCTTCCTCCTCCGGAAGAAAGCTTACCTCTTTTAAAAGAGCATCCAGAATCCCCGCATTTTTCTCATCGGCAAAGTATGCGACCACGGAATCGGCAATCACCTCGCCGATGCCCTCAATCTCGACAAGCTCGTCCCGGCCCGCGTGCCGGACAGCCTCCATATCATTGCCGCAGTGCCGGCAGATCAGCTTTGCATTCGCCAGCCCGACATTCAGAATGCCGAGGCTGTACACGAATTTCGCGATGCTGACCTCGCGCGCCTTTTCGATGGATGCCTGAAGCTTCCGGAAAGATCTTTCCCCGAAGCCCTCCATCCGGGTGATCTCCTCCTGCCAGCGATCCAGGTGAAACAGATCCGCCGGCTCCGCAATCATGCGCTCGTCGATAAACTTCTCCAGCGTAGCCTCGGAGAGTCCGTCGATGTTCATGGCATCCCGGCTGACAAAATGGGTAAACTGCTTGATTTTCTTTGCCGGACATTCCTCATTTACGCAGTAGAGCGTTTTTGTTTCATTTTCCTCCCGGATACGCGTCGGCTTCCCGCAGACCGGACAGACCTCCGGAACCGGAACTGCGCCGCTGCGCGTCAGATTGTCCGCAAGCTGCGGGATAATCATGTTCGCCTTATAGACCGTGATCCTGTCTCCGATTCCGAGCTCGAGCCCCTCCATTATACTGATATTATGCAGGCTTGCACGCGAAACGCTTGTGCCCTCCAGCTCCACCGGTTCAAAAATGGCCACCGGATTGATCAGGCCGGTGCGCGACGGGCTCCACTCGATCTCGAGCAGCGTCGTCTCCCGCACCTCGTCGCGCCATTTAAACGCGATGGAATGGCGCGGAAATTTTGACGTGCGCCCAAGGCTTTCCCCGTATGCGATATTATTAAAGGTGAGCACCAGCCCGTCCGACGGGAAATCGTTGGACTCGATTTTTTCCGCAAAAGCTGCAACTGCATCTTCCACGGTTTCCGGCGTGACAAGCTGTTCCTCCACTGTGTCAAAACCCTGCGAGCGCAACCATTCCATCTGTTCCTGCCGCGTCTCAAGCCGAACCCTGTCCTGCTCCCCGCTCCCGGCTCTCACCAGCGTAAACGCAAAAAAGCGTACGTTTCGCTTTGCCGTAATTTCGTTATTCAGCTGACGAACCGAGCCGCTGCAGAGATTGCGGGGATTTTTATATTTCGCGTCAACCTCCTCGATCTGCGCATTGATTTTTTCGAAATCCGAATAGGTGATAACCGCTTCTCCGCGCAGAACCAGCTCGCCGTGAAACGGGATGGAGAGCGGGATATTCTTAAAAACCCTGGCGTTGTTCGTGATAATCTCTCCGACCTCGCCGTTGCCCCGCGTTGCCGCCTGAAACAGCTTTCCCTCCCGATAGGTCAGTACAATCGTCAGCCCGTCAAGCTTCCAGGAGAGAACGCCCTCCTGCCCGTTCAGCCATTCGCGCAGCGCAGCGGGGTCCTTCGTCTTGTCGAGTGAGAGCATCGGGCTTTCATGCCGTACCTTCGGCAGCTCGGAAAGCACCTCATAGCCTGCGCGCATTGTCGGGCTGTCCGCCATCACAATCCCCGTTTCCTCCTCAAGTGCCTTCAGTTCATCGTACAGCCTGTCATACTCAAAATTGCTGATGAGCTCGCGGTCCTCCTGCTCGTAAGCCTTTGCCGCGCGGTTTAACAGCTCCGTAAGCTCTCTGATTCTCGTTTTTTTCGCTTCCATGTTACCTCTCAATCCGCCGCGCATGCGGCATTTTAATCAGGGACTTCTGTGCCGCTGTGCGGCACAGAAGCCAAGGTTGAGAAACTAAAATTTCAGGCTTTGTCCCCTGCCTTATTTCCGGGGAAGAGCCTTTCTCCGGGCCTCCGGCCTGCAATCTTCCTTTCGGCGATCCGGTTTTCTGCCGCTCCGGATTTCAGCCTTCTCTCCGGCAGCTGCCTTTGTCTGAGGCCTGCGGCTGCCCTTACCGGCAACCTTCTGTTTGGATACTGGCTTTCCGCCGCCTCCCGTTAAAGCGCCCGGCCTGGCGGTCGGTTTTCTGCTGCCTTCGTTTGATGATTTCCTTCCGGATACTGGCTTTCCGCCGCCTCCCCCAAAAGTTCCAGGCCTGGTGGCCTGCTTTCCGTTTTCCTCACTGCCTGCCTCAAATAACGGTTCGTTTGCGGAGTCTTTCAGCAGCCGGTTCAGCCCCGCAAGCTCCTGTTCTGTCAGATTCCTCCAGCCCCCGCTTTTCAGTCTTCCAAGGCTGATATTCATAATTCTCACACGGGTCAGTGAAACTACACCGTATCCGAAATATTCGCACATGCGCCGTATCTGCCGGTTCAGCCCCTGGGTAAGAATAATGCGGAAGCCGGTTTTGTCGAGCTGCTCGACCGTGCACGGCCTTGTCACCGTGTTCAGAATCGGCACTCCGCCTGCCATTCCCTCCAGAAATTCCGCCGTCACCGGACGATTCACCTGCACGATGTATTCCTTTTCGTGGAAATTTCCGGCCCGCAGGATTTTGTTGACAATCCCCCCGTCATTCGTAAGCAGAATCAGCCCCTCCGACTCCTTGTCCAGCCTTCCGATCGGGAAAATGCGGGAACCATAATCAATAGAATCAATAATATTGTCCGGCTCCCGCCGATCCGTCGTGCAGACAATTCCGCGGGGCTTATTAAATGCGATCAGTGCCATCCGCCGGTCCTGCTCCACCGTTTTTTCCCCGATTGTAACCTTCTGCCCCGGAAGAACCCGGCTGCCCACAGCTGCGGGTTTCCCGTCAATCAGAACCTTTCCCGACTCCACAAGCCGATCCGCCTCCCGCCGGGAACACATCCCCGACTCGCTGAGATACTTATTGATTCGGACGCTGTCCGGCTCCTTCCCGTTATCAAAAAATCCCTTTGTCAATTTCGCCATACCGGCCTCCATACCGCGGCAGTCAGAAACATCCCGCCGCGCTCTTTCGTCTCTGAAGATACTCCGGAATTCCCGAATGTCTTTCCGCCTCCCGCCTTGTCTTCGTTTCCTCCTCCGAAGATACTCCGGGATTCCGCAATGTCTTTCCGCCTCCCGCGCCGTCTCCGGCGGGAAAGACACCGCACATCCGCCGGAGTCCCCTATGAAATCCGTTTCCGCCCATTATTTTAGCATACTTTGCCGCGTTCTGCCACAATTCTTTTGCCTGATTTCAACCCAATTTCAATCCGGCTTTTATCTTGATATAATTCCCGCCATATCTTCTTTTTTTATCCAGAATATGCGCTTTTTATATCTTTTTCAATCATAAAAAGGGCACAAAATCCTGCACGCTGACATAACAGAATTTTATGCCCTTAAAACCGGCATCATACACGGCATTTTGCGGAGTCAAAAGTCTCACGGCTCCCCCTGCAGCTTGTTCATAAAGCTCCGGAGATCCGCATCGGACGAGACAGCCTCATCCATCCGCGCCGTAACGTCCTCAATCAGCTCCTGAACATCCGGCATGGCGTTCAGCTCGTCCAGGTAGGCACTTTCCTCCGGGCCGAGCGAAGCGTCAGGAAGGAAAATCTTCGGGTTTCCATCCTCATCGTATTTGATGTAGAAACGCTCCATGGAAGGTACGAGCGTATCAATCGTAGCAATTTCCACATCATTCAGAACATAAAGCACATAGTCAACCGGCCCCGCGCCCCTCTTGGCACGGCACTGAATATTGTGATACCGGACAATATACTCGACACGCTTTTGGGTAAGCTTTTCATCCACATTCTCGTTATTGTAAAAGAGCTTTTTATATTCTTCGAACGAGTCGCTGAGAATCGCCGTAAAATATGTCCGGATCAGCTCCTCGATTTCCTGCGGCACTTCCGCCGTCAAGCTATTGTTTTCCGGGGTAAGCGTCGGGGTCGGCAAAGGTGTCGGAGTGGTGTCTGCTCCGGCTGTCGGGTTAGGAGAATCCTCTCGTCCGGAATTCGGCGTGCCGCCCTGACCGGACTCCGGCTTCTTAAAATTTCCCGGCAGTTTTCCGATTTCAGCGGAAAGCAGCGCCGCGGACCGCATGCGTGCAGCCAGTCCGGACGATCCTGCTTCCATGCCCGAGGCGGGCTCTGCGTCGAACGACGGCTCCGTAGGGAATACAACCATGCTGATTCCCATAAACAGCAGACTTGAATATATCATAAACCTTGTATACTTTTTTTTCATCGCAAGCTCTCACTCCTGCACTGTTTCAGACAGATGCAATCATAATACATTTGTTCGGCTGCCGGGATGCATAAGCCTCCGGCCGCAAAAACTGTGAATAAAACGGGGATGTAAGGAATGACGCGGCATCACGGGCAGACCCGCAATACCGCGTATATGCAAAAATGCACCTGATAGGATTCGAACCTACGACCTCTGGCTTCGGAAGCCATTGCTCTATCCAGCTGAGCTACAGATGCATATGTAGAAAGAAAATATTAACTTGTACGGAACACGAGAATTATTATACTTTATTTCAGCTGTTTTGTAAAGAAGAGATTTTGAATATTTAAAAATTTTTATCCGGGCTGGCAGAAACCCGCGGCGGAAAAGCCCGCATGGGTTCTCCCGCCTCAGCTTTGCACACCTTTGCTTCCTGCGCCTGTGCGGATTTTTCTGTTCCGCGCACGCCCGTCTTTCCGGGCGCCCGGCACTCAGCCGAGCGTCACCTCGGCCGAGTGCTCCCCTCCGTCTCCGAACACTGGTATTTTATTACCCGAAAGCTCCCTGCCGTCAACGACAAGCTTTGCGACACCCTTCGATACATGCGCGGGATTTTTCACCGTGATCCGAATCCTGTCTCCGCGGAAGCAGCGCACAACCTCATAGCCGTCCCACGCCGCCGGGATTGCCGGATCAATCACCAGCCCGTCATACTCGGGTTTTATGCCGAGAATATACTGGGAAATTGCGATAAAATTCCAGGAGGCAGTGCCGGTCAGCCAGGAATTTTTCGCCTCGCCGAAGCGTTTGGCATCCTTGCCCGCCACCATCTGCGCATACACATAAGGCTCCAGCCGGTGAATTTCGGAATACTCTTCGGTAAACGCTGGTGCGATCCTGGTATAGTAATCAAACGCTTTGTCTCCTCTGCCTATAAATGCCTCTGCGCACATAATCCAGGCATTATTGTGACAGAATACACCGGCATTTTCCTTATAGCCCGCCGGATAGGTCGAGATCTCTCCATACTCCAGATAATATCTGGTAAACGCCGGGTTGTTGAGCACCAGACCATATTTTGTCCCGAGGTATTTTTCCACGGAATCAAGCGCCGCAAGCGCCTTGCCGTCCTCCAGCCCGCATTTTCCCAGAATGCAGAAGCCCTGCGGTTCGATAAAAATTTTGCCCTCCTCGCACTCGCTGCTCCCGACCTTCCGGCCGAAATCATCGTAGGCGCGAAGGAACCATTCCCCGTCGTAGCCGTCGCGCATAATAACGCCGCGCATTTTTTCCACCTCACGCACCGCACGTCCGGCTTCGGCCTCCCGGCCGAGTCTGCTCATCAGCAACGCATACTCCTCGCCGATATACGCAAACATCCCGGCGATCATAACGGACTCTGCCACCTTGCCGTCCTTGCCCGTCACGGTCTGAAACGATTCCCCGGACTCGGAAGAAAAACAGTTCAGATTCAGACAGTCGTTCCAGTCCGCCCGCCCGATCAGCGGCAGGCCGTGAGGCCCAAGATTGTTGATGACATGATCAAAGGCCCGCTTCAGATGATCCGCAAGCGGCGCGGCAAGTTCCTCCTTATTGTCATAAGGCGTCATTACGTCAAGAATGCCGTAATCGCCGGTTTCCTTGATATAGGCAACCACGGCCAGGATCAGCCAGAGCGGATCGTCGTTGAAATTTCCTCCGATCTCGTCGTTGCCCTTCTTGGTCAGCGGCTGATACTGGTGATACGCGCCGCCGTCCGGCAGCTGCGTGGAGGCGAGATCAAGTATCCTCTCCCGCGCGCGATCCGGGATCTGATGCACAAAGCCGAGCAGATCCTGATTCGAATCGCGGAAACCCATGCCGCGGCCGATGCCGGACTCAAAGTAGGAAGCGCTCCGGGACAGGTTGAATGTCACCATGCACTGATACTGATTCCAGATATTGACCATGCGGTCAACGCGCGCGTCCGCGGTTTTTACCGTGTACCGGGACAGAAGCCCGTCCCAGTATTGCGCAAGCCGCGCAAACTCCCGGTCGACCGCACCGGGCTCCTCAAGCCGGGCAATCATCGCTTCGGCCTTTCGTTTGTTGATAATATTTCTGCCGTTCGGCGCAAAGGCTGACTGCAGCAGCCCATCCGCATCCGGCGTACCGAGCTGCCACTCCCATTTTTCGTCCGCCCCGTTCTCCACATAGCCGAGGAGGAACACCAGTTCGCGCTCCTCCCCCGGCGCAAGCGAAAGCTCCACGCAGTGCGAGGCGATCGGAGACCAGCCGTCCGCAACGGAATTCCCGGATTTTCCCTCCGCCACTGCCTTCGGGCTCTCAAAGCCCCCCCAGGTACCCAGAAAGGCTTCGCGGTCGGAATCAAAACCGGCAAGCGGCGCGTTAACCGAATAGAATGCATAGTGATCGCGCCGTTCCTTGTACTCCGTCTTATGATAGATGACGGACCCCTTGATTTCAACCTCTCCCGTGCTGAAATTCCGCTGAAAATTTGTGCTGTCGTCCTGCGCGTTCCACAGACACCACTCGACAAAAGAAAAAAGCTTCAGCTCCTTTTTCTCTGCACCGGTGTTGCGCACGACAACCTTATGTACTTCCGCGTTGCAGTCCAGCGGCACAAAAAAGGTTGCCTCGGCCTCAACGCCGTTCCTGCTGCCTTTGATTACGGTGTAGCCCATGCCGTGACGGCACTCGTAGGAATCCAGCTTTCTTTTTGCGGGCGCATAGCCCGGGGACCAGAAATCGCCGCCGTCATACAGATAAAAATATCGGCCGCCCCCCATATCCAGAGGTACATTATTATAACGAAAACGTGTGATGCGGCGCAGCTTTGCATCCCTGTAAAAGCTGTAGCCGCCCGCCGTATTGGAAATCAGTGAAAAAAACGCCTGGGAACCGAGATAATTAATCCACGGATAGGGGGTTTCCGGCGTTGTTATCACATATTCCCTCCTGGCGTCGTCAAAATATCCGAACTTCATGCAAATTCTCCTTTCCTTGCCGCATCTGCTCCCACACAGCTGCGTTCCGGCAGAATCTTATCTCTGCATATGGTTATAGTTCCATTTTAGCATGAAGTGAAAAAAAGCGCTATTGCACGATTTACCAAAATAGCGAAAATATCCTTGTGAAAAAGCTACAATCTTTGCGAAACATTTTCGCTGTCCCCCGGACAAATCTCGTTTCCCTGCATGCTGCAGGCTCCTTCAAATCAAGAAAAAAGCTGTCCGGCAGACCAGGGTTACGCAGAACACGCTACGAAATTTTCGCTTTTTCCTCGTCCTTCTGCTTCAGCTCCTGATCATACTGCTCCAGCGCTTTCCTCGTGGTCTGCACCAGATCCCCCAGGAGAAGCATCTGCTCCGCCGTACACTCCGACAATACGCTGTCAATCTCCTCAAGCACTCTGCCGTACAGCCCTTCCTGCCTGCCGCAGGTCAGAAGCAGTGCATCCGGCGTCACCTCCAGCGCACAGGCAAGATCCATCAGTACCTGCGCGCTGAATTTTGTCTTTCCGTTTTCGATATTGCTTATGTGAGGAACCGACACGCCGATCCGTTCCGCCAGTTCCTCCTGCAGCATCCTTCGTTCCTTCCGGAGCTCCCTGATCTCCGCTCCGACTGCCGTATAATCTATTTCCATGTACATCCTCCAAATCGCTGATAGCATAATTGTATCGGATTCGGATCTGCACTTAAATAATCTATAGCAAAATCGTATTCTCTTCGGTTGATGCTTTTTAAAGTTTTTTGCCGGTTCCGCCCTTCAGGCCGTCCGGATTCCTGCGCTGCCAGTTCCACGCATCCCTGCACATATCCGCAATATCGTACTGCGCCTTCCAGCCGAGTTCCCGCTCCGCCTTTTCCGGATTGGAATAACTGACCGCGACATCCCCTGCGCGCCGCTCCCGAATCCGGTACGGAATCCGGACGCCGTTCACCTTCTCAAAGGCCTTCACCACCTCCAGAACCGAGCAGCCCCTTCCCGTGCCGAGATTGTATACCGCAAGGCCGCATTTTCTCCCGATTGCCTCCAGCGCCCGCACATGGCCGCGCGCCAGATCAACCACATGGATATAATCCCGGACGCCCGTGCCGTCCGGCGTGTCATAGTCATCCCCGTAGATGCTGAGCTCCTCGCGCCGTCCGGCCGCCACCTGCGTAATATACGGCATCAGATTATTCGGGATGCCGTTCGGATCCTCCCCGATCAGACCGCTCTCATGCGCGCCGATCGGGTTGAAATAGCGCAGAAGGACAATGTTCCATTCCGGCTCCGCCGTCTGCAGATCGGTCAGAACCTGCTCGAGCATACTCTTTGTCCATCCGTAGGGGTTGGTGCACTGTCCCTTCGGACAATCCTCCGTCACCGGGATCACCGCCGGTTCGCCGTAAACCGAAGCCGACGACGAGAAAATCATATTGGTGCAGCCATGCCGGCGCAGCTCACCGGCCAGCACAAGCGTCCCTGTAATGTTGTTGTCGTAATACTCCAGCGGAAGCCGGATCGATTCGTTCGGGGATTTCAGTCCCGCAAAATGAATGCAGCAGTCAAATTTCTGCCCTGTTTTGTCCTCGTGAGCCTGTATCGCATGGGAAAGTCCCTCCCTGTCCCGGATATCCGCTTTATAAAAGGGAATATCCTGCCCGACAATTTCGGCGGCGCGCTTGAGCGACTCTTCGCTTGAATTGGTCAGATTATCCACCACGGCGGCCCGGTGTCCGCTTAAGATCAGCTCAATTACCGTGTGGGAGCCGATATAGCCGGCTCCGCCTGTTACAAGTATATTCATAATCTTATTCTCCTTGTTTTCCCTTTTTACGCCCATTGTGCCGCCGATATGGCTGCACTCCCGCTTGTTCCGGCAGCGTTATGAAACGTTTGATAAATCCTGATATTTCAGCCGATGCGCCTTCGCTGCAGGCGGGCAGTCTTTCTTAATTGTATTCACTTGTACGCCGAAAAGCAAGCGGAAAATCCGGCGGAAAATCTGCCGGTACGGCAAACCGGACTTCTGCAGAATGCCTGCTTCACCGGCGGAGATTAATGCGGACAGCCTCCTTCAGCAGACGGGACGGCACAGAAAGCATTCCGATAAAATACGGGCCTTCCGGCATAATTTACGGCTGTTCTCTCTTTCTCCTATAAAGTTCTCCGCGATAGACAACTTTCTTCGCTTTATTTTTACCTTCCAGAATCAGATATTCAAACCGGGCCGTTTTTATCTGCTTTTCTAACCTTTGAATATCCTCTTCCAGCCATAAAGAACCGTCAATATCGACATTTACCAGCTCTGCTTCCCTCAAATCGGCGCCCCGCAGATCCGCTTCTCTCATATTGACATTGCGGAACCTGACCAGTTTCAGATTTGCTTCTCTCAGATCGGCATAATCCAGATTTGTTTTTTCAAAATGCCCGGATCTCAGGTCTGCCCTGAAAAAATTGCATCTCTCAAAATCACAGTCCGCAAAATGAGGGGCAAGTATGCCAACATCCGAAAACTGCAAATACCGGAAATCTCCCGCCTGAATCAGGGAATGATCCAGCTTCGGCGAAAATTTTTTCAAATATTTGAGGCTCATTTCTCTCAGAAAAGATTTTGTCAAGTCATAGCCGGAAAATCCTCTGCTGACCAGTTCCCGGCAGAATTCCATATCCCTGAGCGCAATTCTTGCCAGCAGATACTCATAAATGCTTCTGTGAGCAAACTTATAATTTCCATCCGTGCCTCTGCTGAGCAGCGATTTCGATTTTGCCTGAACTTTATCAAACTTCAGCTTTTTATGCGCACAAATTTTTTCTATCTCTTTTTCCGTTATATAGGCGGTCTCATGCAGGAACATATACTTTGCTGTCTGCAGCGAAAATTTAAAAAGCTGAAACCCATACCTTTCATCCGCCGATTCTCTGACGATCCAGTTCATAACCAGTTCTTCATAAACTTCAAAGACATACTGAAATTCTTTCGCAGAATCAATGATCAGATTGTCAATAAACGCCAGCAGCATCGGGCGGACCATTAAATCCGGACATTTTACAATTACGCTCTTTGCTCTCCGGACTTTGTCGCTCTCTAAAACGGAATTATATTTTTTTCTGAGATACCGGTCAATCTCCTGCTCATTAAACGGCGATATGTAACACTTAATCAGTCCCCGTCCTGTTCCTTTACCAGCCAGAATCTTCCCCGGATAACCCAGTTCGCTGTCGATATCTGGGAAAAATTGGGTTCTGCAGGTGATAACCACTTTGTAAAACTGCTCCGTTTCGCTGAAAATTTTCTTCAGCTGCCTGGTATAATCCTTCATAACATGAGGATCTTCATCAAGACCATCCAGAAGCAATATTGTTTCCGATTTGTTTTTTATATCTTTTATTATTTCCAAGGCATTGGTCAAATAGAACGGTATTAAAAATACTTCGTATTTTCCAAATATTTTTTTATAGCATTTATTGAATAATTTCAATACAAAAGTAGTTTTCCCCATTCCGGAATCACCAAGAACTATTATATACTGAATTGTCGGATCTCTGAAAATTTCTTTGGAAAAATACGGAATCATCTTTACTTCCGGCAGTAAATCCCTGCTTTTGTTTCTGGAAAAATAATCCGCAACTCTCCCCCGGGTCGGAATATAATACTTCATTGACAATTTTGTCTGTTCATCTTTGTGCAGATACAGATTCTTTTCTTTTTTATGTTCTTTTTTAAATTGCAAATAAGTCATAATTAACCCAAGAAATGCCATAACTGTACTTGCAACACCGGCGAATGAATTAATACTCGGAAGATTTTCTATAAACCAATCCAAAATATCCGTCTCCTTTGCCCTGTGACATAATATACGCAATCCCCAAATTCTTATTTTCAGATAACGTTCGATTTCGTCATTTTATTTCACCTTATTTTTTTAAAATTATATAAAAATAACGGTTCGTTTTTATGCAACATTACTAAATGGTGTTGTTTTTATCTCTCTCCGCCTCCGTTCATACACCTGGAAAAGGCGGAACCTTGAACGGCCCCGCCCTTATTTATCTCTGATTTCATCTTCTGCTGGCAATATTGCTGAGTATACCTGCTCTCCCGGAATTTTCCATTCTGCATTTTTCCATTCTGCATTTTTCCATTCTGCATTTTTCCATTCTGCATTTTTTCCATTCTGCAATTTTCATACCGCCTGCAGCCCTGCTTTCCGGCAGGCAAGGCAGCCGCCTTTTCCCGCTCCGGCCGCCTATATCAGTCCTTCATATCCCAGCTCCCTGCGCAGCCTCGCATTGCTGCGAAGAAATTGAATCAACAGTTTATTTCCTACCAGAGCTATCATATCTTTTCTGAAATTACCATTTATTCTTGCTTCATCCAATCGGCACACTACATAATATAGCTGCGCAATCTCACTGTTGTTCAAAACGATCTTCTTCGGATAGCCCCGGGATGAATGAGTCCGGATACCGTCGTACTCATAAAGTACTTCTTCACCCGGATACTGTCTTCTGGCTGCCGCCACCAGCCTTGACAGCTCCCCAGGATCATCCTCCTTTGTCAGAATCCTTCTTCCCGGCTCCGGATTCCTGAGATCTGCTCTCAGTATCCGCACCATATCCTGACGATCAATCTCCGGACCACTGCGATGCATCAGCCGGATTCGTCCTCCATCAAAATAAATGCTGCCTGCATGTTCTGTTTCGCCCGAAAAAAAGCCATCCAGAGCTCTTTTCGAAAATGTGGCAAACCAGAGCGCGGCGGCACTGAAATCCGCCGGCAGCACAGCAGTATTCCTTTTATAAAATTTCTGCTTTGCACTCTCAAGCTTTTTAAAATAAAGATTCCGCAGATATTCGGCTCTGTCCGCTGTCAGCCACAAATCTTCTCTTCTTTCCCTGAGCTCCTGAATTGCTTTTTCATAAAACATCAGTCTCATATCAAAATTGAAAATATGGCATACGATCTCGGCTTCCGGCAAAGAATAATCCGCCTGCACTTTCGTTTTCATCACCCGCAGAAACTCGGCATACCGCCGATTTTCCTCCCAGCTTCCGCGCTCCCGAAATACCTCCACCTCTGAGGAAATATAATATCTGTACGGCAAAAAGTAAATGCTGCTGCTATCTACCGGCCCTGTTATCAGCGGTGCTGCACTGGCTAAAACCCTCGGAACCTGCGCAGTCGGCTGCGGCTGCGGAATACTTGCCGTCTGTGCACTGCCCGGTCGTTTCACCCCCGGCGTCGGGAGCACCTCCCGGACAATCATCCTTGCAGCGTTTCGGAATCTTCCTCCGCCCATTCCATCCCTCCCTGAAGCTGTTATACCTGTTAATCCCGGCCGTCCCCTCTTAGCTGCCCGTTTTCGGTTTCCCATTTCTCTTCCGGCGTATGCACCACGCCGGTATTCATCAGCTGATCAACGATGCGCGACACCGCTTCCGGACGCCCGCCCGCCTTAAATCTCATCTCAATCTCCATCTCCCCGGCTTTTCCCTTGGCGGAGGTCGCCAGATTATCCAGGTAAAAAGTGCTTCTCGACACCTCAAAATCTTCGATCGCCTTGCCGTCCAGCTCGGTTTTCTTCATACCTGCATATCTGACAGGCAGAGAAGTTTTAATGTTTATTTCATCCAGGAGCAGCTCCGTATGATTCATCAGGGTAAAAACCGGAATTTCCACAATCTCTCCGCTGCTGTTCCGATAGGTAAACATAACCGGATTGCCATCCTCATCAAAATAATCGGAAAGCTGGCTCAGATAATGCGCCTCCGAAATCTCCGATGCCGTATTCACACAATACTGTATTCCGCGGATCACGTCCGACAGCGTCTGTTCCTCCTGTTCCGGCTTAAAATTGGATTCCTTCTTTTTTCTAACAAAAAAGCCCATACAAAGCTGCTCCTCTCTTTTCCCTTCTCACTGATGCGCTGACAGCATGTTTATCCGGAAGCTCTGCGCCGAACCAAATAGGTTCAAAAACAACAGCTCAGCATTTATTCCTGCTGCTTCTGTCCGCCGCCCTCCGCATTTTTATCAGAAAGATTGTCCAGGGCAGGTTTCTGATTGGTAGGGTTCGTCGCCGCGTTCACCATTACTTCTACAATCCGCATCAGCGCCTCCGGCTGTTCCTGCTTCCTTGCCTCCACATGAAAAGAATACTTGGCCCGCGTATCCGTCTGCCTGGTCTGTTCTGAACTGTGGCTTAAAGAAGCAGAAAAATTGACCTTCGGCGTAAAGAAAAATCCTGCTTTCCCGTCCGTCTTGGTGCCGGCCTCTGTCTTGCTCTTGCTTGTGTCGGAGGTATTTACCTCAAGTTCGAAATTGACCTGCACCGTTTCTACAGCCAGATTCGGGATTCCGGACAATGCGACGAACGGAGCCTGTATATATCTGTCCTCCTGCCGGATGCTTCCGTCCGCCTCCTGTACCTCCTGGCCGTATTTAAACGTGACCATCCGGGCATTTCCGTCCTTGTCCAGCGCTACGGTATGAAGAAACTCCGCCAGCATTCCGCTTATTTCCCGCTGGGCTTTCACCGCAGCAATAATTGGCGCTGCCACCATATTTTCAATCGGCAGACTGTTTACAATTTCTCCAATTTCATTTCTGGGCATAATAACCTCCATTCCGAGAACGTCTGCATCCTTTGCACATTTCATGCCGTTCCCGCACATGAAATGTTTGGACTTGTCTGCATCTACGTTTATATTTTTTTCTATATCTTCCTAAAAATCAACTTATTTCTACATTTTTCCACACAAAGAAAGCCTGACCAAAACAGGTCAGGCTTCCAGCGCATCCCTTATACCGTCGTTTTTTCCGCTTCTGCACTCTCCGGCTCCCCGGCCGCTGCCAGCTCGTCCAGCGCCTCCAGTGCATTGAGCTGCCCTGCCTCAACCCCCTCGGTGCTTTTCGGGGCAAAGAGGATTTTCACGGTTGCAAACAGGATTCTCAGATCCTCAATAATGCTCGGATGTGCGATATACATCAGGTCCATCTGCAGCTTGTCGTACGGTGTCGTGTTGTACTTGCCGTAAACCTGCGCGTAGCCGGTAAGGCCCGCCTTCGCCTGCAGGCGCAGCTGAAATTCCGGAATTTCCCGCTCATACACTTCCGCAATCTCCGGACGTTCCGGCCGGGGACCGACAAGCGTCATTGTGCCCCGCAGCACGCAGAACAGTTGTGGCAGCTCGTCGATCCTTGTCTTGCGGATCAGCCGGCCGATCCTTGTTACGCGCTCGTCCTCCGAGCCGGTGGAAAGCCGGGCTACCCCGTCCTTTTCCGCATCGACGCACATGCTTCGAAACTTCAGAACATTAAATTTTCTGCCATCCTTTGTCAGCCGGCACTGGCGGTAGAGCACCGGGCCGCCGTCCGTCACCCGGATAGCGGCGGCTGTAAGCAGCAGTACGGGGGAGAGCAGCACAATCGCGGCGCACGATATCACCAGATCGAGCGCGCGTTTTACCAGCAGGTATACCGGGGACGGATTGTAACGCCCCACCCTGAGCATCGGCAGATGAAACAGGTGCATCTGCCGCGCACCACTCATTATTACATCTCCGATGCGCGGGATCACATAGACATGGATTCCGGCAGCGATGCAGTATTTCAGGATAATATTCCGGTCGTGACTGTGTACGCCGCTCAGAAACACGGCGTCCATCCCGTTCAGCATCCCCAGATCGGCCAGACATTCGTCCACTCCCGCCGTCGCGCAGAGATCAAACTTTTTTTCGAGCCCGTACTCGCTGATCAGCCGTTCCAGCCCCTGCCGCTGATCGTAGATCACCGCTGATCTCTTCGGCGGAAAGGCCGCGAAATACCATTTGCTCGCAAGCACGCACCAGAGGGAAGCCAGCGCAATCTGACAGCCGAAGGCCGCAAGCAGCGGCAGCGGCAGCGGCAGATGCTTTGTGAGCAGCCAGGTCACGATATACATGACAAAATCGGAAAAAACAGCCGCCAGCGTCTGGCTGTAAATCATGTTTGCAATGCTGTTCAGCGAGACGAGAAAGGCGTCATACACCTTTCCATACGCTACATACAGCAGCAGAAACAGAGCGATCATCAGCCAGTTCCCTTTATTGTAAAACGGCTCCACCATGCGCGGGGCGTAATAGCAATACCAGCAGACGGCGAACGGCACGGTTAAAAGCAGCGCGTCCAGCGCCTTTACCAGGCGCAGTACCAGATCATGCTTCCAGTTTTTCACAGTCATTCCCCCATAAAATTTGGTCTTATCATCAAAAAAGCCGCCAAAATATACAAATTACTGCAATTCCGCGGTTTGCTTGTCCTCAACGCTTCCAGTATATCATCTTTTTCGCCAAATGCAACAAAAATTCGGCTTATTTAACGGTTGTATTGTTTTCCAAAATCGTGTACTATATAGAGGGCCGTCCGCAGGGTATCAAAGGCATTTGCCCGCGCCGCGCAGGCCTGAAAAGATGTTGTTTAACTATGGAGGTTGTAATGAGTAAAAAATATAAGTCAAACAGCCAGTCCTCCTTTCTGGGGGAAAACTATGCCCTGATTCCTCTGCTGCTCGTTCTTTTTGCTCTGCCGCTCGTCGTGCGGCTGTATCAGTTCGACAACGGGCTGTCCGAATTTTCCTGGGCCCCGGACATACCTTCGCTTGATGTTTTTCTGTATTATAAAAGTATTTGGCTCATGGTTCTGGGCACTGTGATGGCCATTGGAGTCGGCGTGCGCCTTGCTTTCCAACGCTCCCGCGCAGAGTACAAAAACGAGCTCTGGCTCTATTTCCTCGGCGGATACGGGCTGCTGGCCCTGCTTTCCACCCTCTTTTCCGATTACCGTTCCTTCGGCTTTTCCGGCATTCAGGATCAGTTTGAATCGGTCTGGGTTATTCTGGCTTACTGCGTTCTGACCTTCTACGCCAGCGGAACCGTCCGCAGGGAAAACGACCTGCGCGCCGTGCGCCTGACACTCGCGGCCCTGCTGGCCGTTCTCTGCGTGCTCGGCCTCACACAGCTGACCGGACATGATTTTTTTGAGAGCAGCGCCGGGCTGCAGCTCATCGTTCCGGAAAGACTTTCCTACTACATGGACAAGCTGGAATTCGGTTTTTCCGGCAGCCGCACGCATCAGGTCTATATGACGCTGTACAATCCGAATTACGTGGGCATGTTTGCCTCCCTGATGACTCCTGTCTGCACTGCGTTTTTCTGCGGCTCGAAGGACTGGAAGAGAAAACTGCTCTGGAGCGTTCTGACCCTGCTTCTGCTGGTGTGTACCTTCGGCAGCGGCTCAAAATCCTTCCTGATTACCTTCGCCCTCTGCGCAGTTGTCGCCGCTGTCTTCTGCCGCAGAGCCGTACTCCGGCACTGGAAGCTGCTGATCGCGTTTCTGCTGGCCCTTCTGGTTGCCGGCACCTGCTATTTTTCGTATGCGAAGCTGAATCCGTTCCAGTATGTAAAAAATGCGATGACGCTGCAGAAAAGCATTTATGCTTTTGAAGATATCCGCTTTTCCGAAACCGATATTATGATCCGCTACAACGGAGAAGAGCTTCATGCCACGTATCTGGTGGAAAACGGCACTCCGTATCTGTTCTGCTTTGATGATACGGGAGCCTCCGTACCGTATGAAATCCGGGAGGACAACTGGTTCGTTACAGCAGATCCGCGGTATTCCTCCCTGTATTTCCGCTTTTTATCAGGGGATGAGGAAAATCCTCTGATCGGAGATCTCTACCTTTCGAACATCGACACGAATATCTACTTCGTCTCCACCGACACCGGCTACCGCCTCTTTACCAACGCAGGCAAGGTCGGTGAAGCAGATTACCCGGAAACGGCCATTTTTACCGGCTACGACAGATTTGCATCCGGCCGCGGCTACCTCTGGTCCCGCTCGATCCCGCTGCTGAAAAACTCTTTCCTGCTGGGAACCGGAGCAGATACCTTCTCCATTATATTTCCGCAGAATGATGTTGTCGGAAAGGTAAACAACAGGATCTACACCACTACCGTAACCAAGCCGCACAGCCTCTATCTTCAGATCGGCGTGCAGCACGGCGTTCTGGCTCTGCTCTGCTTCCTGACCGTCTGCGGGTTCTACCTCGTGCAGAGCTTCCGCCTTTACTGGAAGGATCGTTTCACGGACGGCACGCACTGGTTCGGATTCGGCATCATGCTCGGCGTGCTCGGTTACCTGATCTCGGGCATAACAAACGATTCCACCATCACGGTTGCACCGCTCTTCTGGGCACTGCTCGGCATCGGCTTTGCCGTCAACCGCATGGTGCGGCAGGAGATGGCAGCGCTGGCCCGATCAGCGCAGAAAAAGCAGAACGGCCGGGCCGCCGGCGCGTCAGGTTCTGAACCGGTACCGGCGGTTCAGCCTTCCGGCGGCACCGGCCCGCAGAAAGCGGGTAAAACAGCGAGAACCGGGACAAAAAAAGGCGGACGGACCAGACAGAAACAGTAACGGAGAGGATATCAAATGTACACGAAGCCGGAACCGGAATTTAAGAATTCAGTGAAGGGTCTCTATTTCGAGAGCCTGGAGCTATACAACAAGGCGGTGCAGGAGCTTTATGCCGGCAGGCTGGAAGCCGCCGCATCCTGCGGCTATCAAACCGTTCTTTCCGCTGTCCGGACACTGAATGCCTTCAGCAGATTTCTGACAAAGGGCAGCAGTGAAATCGCTTTCCACCTCCGTTATTCGGACATCATCAGCGTCCGCTTTGAAAAAACGGCGGCACGGCTGCTCTGTGCCGCCTCCGCATGGCGGGATACCGGGGAGCTCGGGTACGCACCGCCGCTGGAACGGCGCAACATTGTGGAACTGCTGATTTCCGTCTCCGAGTTTCTAGGATATATCAAATCCTATCTGATCGACAAAAGAATTATCTAAGCATACTACCCCCTCCGAACTCAATTCGCAGCATATTATTCCACATCTCTTCGGTACCCGAGAACAACCGCCAGCTCCCGGTCGATATAACTGCCATTTTCCAGAACCTTCAGCTTCAAAACCGCTTCCGTACCGCCTCTCGTGTATCCGAAAACCGTAAGAAGCTCCTCCATGGTTTCGATCGTCCGTTCGTTTATCCCGACAATGATATCCCCCTGATGAAGCCCGGCTTTCTCAGCCGGACTCCCCGGCTCTATTCTGGATACATAAACACCTGCGGGCATGCGGAAGCTGTTTGCATGGGAGCTGGTAATATTTTTTCCGACAATGCCCAGATAGGCGGTATCTCCCTCCGCCAGCTCCTCGCGGTTCATCAGATCATTGATGATCGGAATCACCTCGCTGATCGGGATGGCGTAGCCCACGCGCTCCACGTCGTCGGCGGAATATTTTACCGAATTAATGCCGATCACCCTGCCGCTGGCATCCAGCAGCGCCCCTCCGCTGTTGCCCGGGTTGATTTCGGCATCGACCTGGATCAGATTCAGTGTCACATTATCCTTGGTCACCTCGCGGTTCATGGCACTGACGTAACCGACGGTAACGCTCTGCCCGTAGCCGAGCGCATTTCCAATTGCGATTACAAAATCTCCCATTTTTACGGTGTCCGAATTCCCCAGAGCTGCAAGACGGATCTGCTTGATCGTATCGCCCGGAAGTTCGCTCAGCTTTACGGCAACCACCGCCAGATCACTGCCCTCTTCCGTACCCCGGATTTCGGCCGCTGCGGTCAGAGCGTTGCAGAACTGGATCGAAATTTTTCTGGCATCCTTTATCACATGATTGTTCGTGACGATCAGCACCTCGCTGTCGCTCTGCCCAACAATAATGCCGGTGCCGGAGGCAACGCCCTCCTCCACGCTCTCATGCTCCCTCCCGAAAAAATCGTATGATTTCTTGCTCTTTTCCACCTCGCAGCGGATCGCCACAACAGCCGGCATCATATTCTCCGCCACCCCCGACACATCGGTTACCTGCGCTCCCTCAATGCGGCGCACTTCTGCCTCCGCCGGATTCTGCTGTCCCGGCTCCGCATCCCTCTCGTCGATCGGCTTGGACACGACGGCTCCGTCTGCCGGGCTGTCCGGCCGCCTTCTCAGCCATTCCGCGGAAAGCTTAACGGCAGCCGCGCTGATCCCCAGGATCACCGCCGTAATAACGAGCACTGCAAAACGCTTTCCGGCCTTTTTGCTGCCTGTTCCGGCCGGGCCATCCGTTCTGTCCGTTCTCACATTTTCTCTGAATTCTTCCATAAGCAAATCTCCCTTCCGCAGCCGTGCAAATGCAGGGCAGCTTCTGCTGCCGGGGGAACTTCCGCTAAGCTCCCTCCGCCGTGCAAATGCAGATTACAGCCTCTTCCGACAGTTTGCCATAAGGGATTGTCGGAATTTAAAACTTTCTGTGAAAAATATGTGAAGCCCGGGCGGGCACGAGGAGTGCTGCCGGGCCCAAACGGGAAACACAGCCGCATCACAGCGTCCGGAAATTGCCGAGCAGCCGCATCTCCAGCGCCTCCGAGCGTATCCCCGCAAGCGTATTCTGCACGGCCGCCTCCCGGAGATTTCCCTCAAAATCCACAAAAAAGCGGTATTCAAATGTTCTTCCAGCCAGCGGGCGCGATTCGATTTTCGTCATGTTCAGATCGTTGAATATAATGTTGGAAAGCATCCGGTAGAGGCTTCCGGTACGATGCGGCAGCGAGAAACAGACGCTGACCTTTCCTGCGTCCGCGAGATATTCCCTGCGGTTTGTTATAACGATAAAACGGGTGGAATTGGTATCCTCGGAATTGATATTCTCCGCCAGTACCTCAAGACCGTATGTTTTTGCCGCGCGGGCGCTGGCGATGGCGGCCTGCGTCCGGTCGCCATCCTCCGCCACCTTTCTGGCGCTGCCGGCCGTACTGCCGCTGTCCTCCGCCCGCATGTCCGGGTAGCGTTCCAGAAATTTCCTGCTCTGCAGAATTCCCTGCGGATGGGAGTAGACGGTCCGGATATCGGAAAGGGAAGCTCCCGGCAGCCCGAGCAGCGCCTGGCTGACTCTGAGCACATGCTCTCCAACAATGTAATTTTCGAATTCGACCAGAAGGTCATAGCTGTCCGTGATCCCGCCGGTCGTTGTATTTTCAATCGGCAGAACGCCGTAATCGGCCCTGCCCTCCTTCACCGCGGCCATAACCTCCCGGAACGAGGCGGCCGGAAAACTTCGGATGCCGCTGCCGAAGCATTCCCCCATCGCCTGCTCGGAATAGGAGCCGGGCGCCCCGAAATATACCACCCTCGTGTCCGGCGTGTCCGGGAGCGCGTTCCGCTCGGTAAAATCATTGTGCCCGGAGCCGTCATTCAGCTTGTGCTGGTATCTGCGGCTGATGCTCATCAGCTGCTGGAAAATCTCCTGTATCGCGTGCCCGTTGAATTCACTGGAGCACAGACTGCGCACTGTTTCGAGCTTCTGCTGCTCCCGCTCCTTATCGTAGATCGGCTTCCCGATACTTCTCTTGTATTCCGCAACATCCGACGCAACCCGCATCCGACGCTCAAACAGCTCGACAATCTGCCGGTCAATCCGGTCGATTTCCTCTCTGGAATCCTTTAAATCCACCATGGCCTTGCCTCTCCTCCTCTGTTCTTTCTTCCTGAAATATTATACCGGTTATCGGACGGTTTTGCAATGCAACGCGGGAAATTTTGCAAGGTAGCACTGGAAAAAAGAAAGGTTCTGTGCTATACTTTTTTAAAAGACCGGCCGGGCTGTCTTCGGACTGTCCGGCTGCAACACAGCTGTACATCAGCGCTATGGAGGATTTGCATGATAAAGAAAATTATTACCGGAATAATACTGATTGCTATTGTCACAGGAATTATCCTGTGGTCCCGTGCTTCCAGCAAAATACACTATAATGACGAGGGCACCGTCGGAAACTCTGCCGGAAATCTGTACAACGGCGGACTGTTCTGCGAAATTGACGGCATCATATATTTTTCCAATTACAAGGACGACGGCGCGCTCTACTCCATGAATTCCGACTGCACTGACGTTCAGCGGCTTTCCGGCGACAAGGCTGCCTCAATCAACGCGGACAGTCATTACATCTACTACTCCAGGAGAAATTACGACAAGGAAAATTCCTCGGTAAATGCCCTGGATTTTTACAATTCCGGCCTCTACCGCATGTCCCGGGCCGACGGCACTCTGGCCATGCTTACGGAAAGTGTCAACTGCGTCTCCCTGCTCTACGGGAATACGCTCTACTATCAGCATTACGACAACGAAAACGGCATTCAGCTCCATCGGGTGGATATTGACCAAAAAAACGCGGGCCGAATGAGCCAGGACTCCCTGATCCCGGCTTCCGTCCGCGACGGCGTGCTCTACTATTCTGGGGTTGTTTTTGATCACGCGCTGCATGCAATGAGCCTTCCTGCCGGCATTGACAACGTGATATCCGAGGATTACTGCTATCTTCCGATCGCCATGCCGGATTACCTCTACTACATAGCACCGCATGACGGGTACTCGCTGTGCCGCAGGGACTATGAGGGAGGCGCGCCGGAAACGCTGGTTGCGGATTTCTGTTTCACCTACAATATTACGCCGGATGAGCGCTATCTCTTCTATCAGATTGACGGCGGCAAGGACAACCGCATTGTTCAGCTCGATCTGACGACCGGGATCTCCACCACGCTCATTGACGGGAATTTCAAGCAGATCCACATCACAAGCAAATTTGCATTTTTCTATGATTTTATTGAATCAAGCGTATATGCCTACGACATCGAAAGCAAAGTGCTGAGCCTGTTCAAGCCGCCGGTTCTGGAAAAATAAAAGGTGCGCGGCCTGCTCTTTGCGCACCTTGAAAAACAGACAGCATTTCCTTCTGCCATGCCGCCGGGAAGCTACCGCTCCGCACAAACCTGAAAAATAAAGAATTTCAGATAATACGACTCATCCGCCGCCCACAGAATCGGGTGATCCGGCGCCTGGGTGCGGTATTCTACCTGCCGCAGCCGGCGGTGTACACTCCGGGCCGCCTGCCCCACCGTCTCCGCAAACAGCTCCGGCGTCATAAAGTGGGAGCAGGAACAGGTGGCCAGATAGCCGCCGTCGCGCAGCAGCTTCATGCCGCGCATATTGATTTCCCGGTAGCCCTTTATGGCATTTTTTACGGAATTCCGCGATTTCGTAAAGGCAGGCGGGTCCAGGATCACAAGGTCAAAGACTTCCCCGCGGGCCTCGAGCTCCGGAAGCAGCTCAAATACATCCGCACAGATAAACTCCGTTCTTTCCTCCGCGCCGTTCAGCCGCGCGTTGATTCTCGCCTGTTCAATTCCCTGTTCCGACGCGTCCACGCCGAGCACCGATGCCGCGCCGCCCCTTGCGGCATTCAGGGCAAAGGAACCGGTATGCGTAAAGCAGTCCAGCACCCTCATGCCGCGGCTGAGCTTCTGCACAGCTGCGCGGTTGTATTTCTGATCGAGGAAAAAGCCCGTCTTCTGTCCGTCCTCCACATCGACCTGATATTTCACGCCGTTTTCGACAATCTCGACTCTGGTATCAAACGGCTCGGACAGAAAGCCCTTCGCGCGTTCCATTCCCTCCAGCAGCCGAACCTTCGCGTCGCTCCTCTCGTAGCATCCCCGGATCGCAATTCCGTCCGCGGCCAGCAGCCGCGTCAGAATATCCACAATTTTCATTTTTATGCGCTCTGCTCCGAGCGCCAGTGACTGAACCACGAGTACGTCCGAATATTTGTCTATAACCAGCCCCGGCAGAAAATCCGCCTCGGCGAATATTACCCGGCAGCTGTCCGTGTCGACGGTGCGCTTGCGGTACTCCCATGCGGCTCTTACGCGCTCCTCGAGAAATCCGTCGCTGATTTCCTGATCCTTTTTCCGGCTCATCAGGCGCACGGTAATTTTTGACCGGGTATTGACAAAGCCTCTCCCGAGAAAATAACCGTCGAAATCCAGCACATCCGCCACATCTCCGTTTTCACAGCTGCCTCTTATCTCCGCAATCTCATTGTCGTACACCCAGAGGCCGCCTGCCTTGAGTCTGCGTCCCTCCCCCTTTTTCAATACCACCTCAGCCATATTATCCGTCTCCTCCCGTTCTGCCGGCAGCTCCTGCAGCCGCTTTCTTTGTCTTCCCGGCCTCCTGCCGCCTGCCAGCAGCTGCTCTCTGCCGGAGCCTTCTTCTTGTTTTCCGCCTTCCTACCGCAGCCTGTCCGCAGCCGCTTTCTTTGTCTTCCCGGCCTCCTGCCTCCCGTGCCTTATTCCTCCGGCAGATTCTTTGATTCCGGCTTTTTCAGAAACACAAAAAGCTTGCTGAACACATAATTCAGTATAATCACAATCACTGCAAGCGCCGCCTTGACAATCAGCCCGTTAAAATGCAGCTTCTTTACGAAGAGAAGAATTCCCCCCTCCTCCACAAGAAAGGTCAGAAAGCGAGCTGCGTAAAACCGGAAAAATTTTCCACTTTCCGCCTTCCAGCCTGTAAATTTGCTGCGGAACACCCACAGGGCGTTGATAACATAAGCGAAAGCGACCGTCAATATCCAGTCGACCGCATTTCCGCTCAGTTCCTCCATGCCGAACCGCTCGACAATCAGCCAGTACAGCACCCAGTTGACAAGTGTTGTGAGCACCCCGGAAATCAAATAGGTGATCATCTCACGGGTTGTAAAAATATCCCAGAGCTTAAAGTACATCTTAACCAGAGGATTCCCGCTTTCCCGGAATTTCGACGGCTTTTTTCTTCCTGTCCCGGCCGGTTCCCGGCCCTGATTTTTTTCCGGGCCTCGTTCTGTTCCTGATTTCTGATTTTTATTCGGGCCCTGCCCTGCTTCCGGATTTTTATTGTTCACCGCTTCCGTTTCCCTTTCTGTCTCTCCTGTCAAAAAACTTCGCTCCCTTCTGTTTTTTTGATCACTGCGCCGACTGCCTTTTCCGTTTCCTTCTCTCCTTCTGCACGTCTTTTCCGCGCTGATGCCGGCCCCTCCTTCTGCTTTCCGCGCTTTTCACTTCAGCGTCCGGTTTCCGCGCTGGTGCCGGCCCTTCCTTCTGTTTTCCGTCGCTCTGTCTCAGCGCTCTCCTTCCGCACCGCCTTCGCCCGCTTCTGCATTTTCGCGGTTCCTTCGGCTGACCTCCTGCATTTTTTCCTTATCCAGCTCATAATTGCGCATGACGCACAGCGAGAAAATCCAGCCGAGCATCGGCACAATGCAGTACATGAAAATCGTCGCTGCCTTCAGCTGCGGCGTCAGCGCATCCTCCACCTGCGGGAGCACCGAAGTAAAACCGATCAGTGCTACAACACCCCCGACGAAAATTGTCGCCAGGGATGAAATCACCTGATCGACCAGTGCAAACAGCGCCCCCATAAAGCCCGGAATATACAGCCCGCTCCGATACACCTCGTAATCCGAACAGTCCGCAATCATCGGCACAACAATGCTGTTGCTGACTGATTTGGAACCGTTCAGAAAAATATAGATCACAAGAAAAGTAAACGTCGTCCCGGTCAGGTTGGAAAAGGCAATCCCCTCCACCCGGGCAAATATAAGAAACAGGGTCATAATCAGCTGAAACAGAATGGCAAGCCTCATGAACAGCGCAAAGGTATGCTTCTGCCCGATGCGCTGCGCGAGCGAAACGCCGAGCGTCACAATCACAAGATTCGGCAGAATCGTCACCAACCCGACCTGCCCTGCCATTGCGTAATTTCTCATCATAATGCCGAAGAGCATAACACAGACCGTTACATTATTATATACTGTAGAAGTAAATTTATTGACGGATGCCGACACCACCAGCTGCCGGATCGGCCGGTTGTGCCTGAGCACATCCCAGTAATCCCGAATCCGGATCTTTTGCATGCCCCCGACCTGGTAATACTCAGGCCTGTCCTTATTCCAGATCCCGACCAGCCCGAGAACGGTGCAGAGCACCGAAATCCCGGCAACCGCAAACGTAAACTCCCGGAACAGCGCCGGATTTTTGTAGCTCCCGTATTTTGGGATCAGATACGCCGCGGTGTACAGCTGGATTCCGCCGTAGCAGGAGGTCACGAACAGCGAATCGAAATAGCTCACCAGCGGGCGCATTTTCGGATTGTCCGTAAGCACGGTCTGTCCCGATTTGGCAACAATCATCTGGAAGGTATAGCCGAACACATAGATGACATACACCAGAACGAAATACGGCAGGCGCAGCGCGCCCGGAATCCGGTGCGTCGTGTTGAACATCAGCAGCACGCTGACAAGCATCAGAAGATTTCCCAGCACCATAAACGGGCGGAACTTTCCGAAGCGCCCTTCAAAACGATCCACCATAAAACCGATCAGCGGATCGATCAGGCCGTCAAATACCCGCAGCGCCGTCAGCAGCGCGGAAGCAAATATAACCGTGAAGCCGACGATGCCGTTCACATAGTAGGAGACATATTCCATCAGCACCAAATATAGCGTTGTCGCCGCCGAATTCAGCGAAAACAACGCTATTTGGAACGCACTTGCATTATTATATCCCGTCTCCAGGTTTTTTGTAGAAAATATCATACGTTTTTTTCCGGTATCCCGGACTCCTTACCCTATTTTCTGCCGTTTCGGCCTTATCCGCCGGACTCAGCAGCTCAGAACCTATTTTACTGAGCTTCTTCCGTTTTGTCAACTTAAGCTTTTCTGAAAATCCTTTTTCTGCACAGGCGCTTCTGCAGCTCGCAGGCAAAAATCGGGATGATCGAGAGCCCCAGCACAATCAGCCAGTCAAACAGCTTCAGCGGCGTTACCTGGAACACGGCGGAAAACGGCGCAGCGGTCAGGACGATGGCCTGCAGGAACCCGCAGACAAGGAAGGCCACGGTCATCTTGCGGTTGCTGAAAAAGCCGACTTCAAACAGCGACCGCTCGCTTCTCATGTTCCAGGCGTGGAACAGCTGGGAAAAGGACAGCACGGCAAAGCAGTAGGAGCTTCCTCCGAGCAGATAAGCGGCCACGGCAAGCAGCCCGATCATACAGCCTTCTAAAACGATCCGCCCGGTCAGCCCGCCGGAGAACAGCCCTTTTTCCGGGGGAACCGGCCTGCGCTTCATAATCCCCGGCTCCGGAGGCTCCACGCCCAGCGCAATGGCCGGCAGGGAATCCGTCACAAGATTTACCCACAGCAGCTGAACCGCCGCCAGGGGTGAAGGAAGGCGGCAGAGAATGGCCGTAAAAATCGTGATAATCTCTCCGATGTTGCTGGATAACAGAAAATGAATCGATTTGCGGATGTTGTCGTAGATTCCTCTGCCCTCCCGCACGGCCTCTACGATCGTAGCAAAATTGTCGTCCATCAGCACCATATCGGCCGCATTCTTCGCGACATCCGTCCCGTTTTTTCCCATTGCGCAGCCGATATCCGCCGCTTTCAGCGCCGGCGCGTCGTTGACCCCGTCTCCGGTCATCGCGACGATTTCCCCCGACCTCTGCAGCGCACGGACGATCCTCACCTTGTGCTCCGGCGAGACGCGGGCAAATACACGGTAGCTGCGTATATTCCGCTCCAGCTCCTCCTGCGTCATCCGATCCAGCTCCGCCCCGGTCACAGCCTCTTTCCTGTCCTCCAATATGCCGATTTCCGCCGCGATTGCACAGGCGGTAGCAACATGGTCGCCGGTAATCATGACCGGCGTGATTCCTGCCTCGCGGCAGGTGCGCACGCACGCCGCAGCCTCCTTGCGCGGCGGATCGATCATGCCGATCAGACCGAGGAATACAAGCCCCTCCTCCGGCCTGCCGCTTAAGTCCGGCTGGTAGGAAACCGCCAGCACCCGGAGCGCCCGATCCGTCATCTGCCGGTTCTTCCGCCGAATTCCCTCTCTGACCTCGTCGGTCATCGGATATATCCTGCCGTCCCGGTCATAGTGCGTGCAGCGGGTAATCAGAATATCCGGAGCTCCCTTTGTGATGCGGAAGCTCTCCTGTCCTCGCATACATACCGTTGTCATCCGTTTTCTCTCTGAATCGAACGGGATCTCGCCGGTGCGCTCTGCGGCGCTCCACAGCTTCTCCGCGGAACCGCCCGCGCTGTGCAGGGCCCTCACCAGAGCCAGCTCAGTCGCCTCCCCGCTCCATTCGCCGCCCTGCTCCCCTGTTTCCGCCTTCGGTCGGAGCAGGGTTTTCGCACGGCTTCGGTCTCTCCACGGCATGCCGTTTCCCGCCGGCGCCTGCGTCCCGGGATCACCGCTCTGACGTGCGCTTCCTGCTGCCATGCCGGTTCCTCCCGGCGCGGCACCCGTCCGGAATATGCCTGCCTTTTTCCGCGCGCCGCCTCCCTTCTGTCCGTCGTTTTTCACACGCTGCACATTGCAGCAGAGCACGGAGGCCTGAAGAATCCGCATCGCCCCCGGCTCCCGCGGCTCCAGCAGCCGGGAGGCGTCGGACAGCTGAACAACCGTCATGGAATTTTCCGTCAGTGTGCCGGTTTTATCCGAACAGATCCATGTGGCGCTGCCGAGTGTCTCAACCGCCGGAAGCTTTTTTACCACTGCTCTTTTCCCGGCCATCCGCTGCACGCCCAGAGAAAGCATAATGGTAACCATGCCCGGAAGCGCCTCCGGGATGGCCGCCACCGCCAGGCTCACGCTTGTCATAAACATGTCGAACAGTCCGCGTCCCTGCAGCGTTCCCATCACAAAGATAACAACGCAGATTCCAAGCGCTGCGATGCCGAGCCATTTCCCGATAACCGCCAGCCTCCGCTGCAGCGGGGTATCCGGCGCGCTGTCGTTCAGTATCATATCCGCAATCCGCCCGACCTCTGTCTGCATTCCCGTGGCCGTGACGATTGCCCTTCCGTGCCCGGACGTGACAATCGTTGTCGAATACAGCATGTTGTTCCGGTCAGCGGGCAGCGTCCCCTCCGCACAGACCGCTTCTGCATCCTTTTTTACCGGCATGGACTCGCCGGTCAGCGACGATTCATCCGTCTTCATTGAAACCGCGGTCAGCAGGCGGGCGTCGGCCGGGACATACTGTCCGGCCTCAAGCTCGATCACGTCCCCCGGCACAAGCCTTGCCGCGGCGATTTCTTCCCTAACGCCGCCGCGCAGCACCGTGGCTGCCGGGGCGGAAATCCGCTTCAGCGCTTCCAGCGACTTTTCCGCCTTCTCCTCCTGCACCACACCGAGCACCGCATTCAGCACGACGATCGCAAGGATAATGACAGGGTCGGTAAAATCCGCGTCCCCGTTCATTGCAGAAACAAAAAAGGAGACGACCGCCGCGGCAATCAGCACAAGGATCATGAAATCCTGGAACTGTTCAAAAAAGCGGATCAGAAAGCCCTTTTTCTTTTTCTCCGTAAATTCGTTTTTTCCGTATTGCCTCAGCCTCGCAGCTGCTTCCTTCTCGCTCAGGCCCTGATCGGAATGGCTGCCTAGCTTTTTTACTACTTCCGCCCTGCTTAAGGTATGCACAATATTCCTCCGCCATTGATTTCGTTATGAGAAAATAGTATGAGCTCCGGCTTGTCCCTATGAATAGCCTTTACATTTGAACCGCTTTGCTATAAAATATTCCATATTGCACCGCGGCCAAAGACAAAAATTTACAGATCCTGGTGTTGCGTGCATTTATAAATTTGAAATGTGCAAAAATGCGCAGAAATGAGGGAAAATGAAATATCAAATGCTTGTACTGGATATCGACGGAACGCTGACCAATTCCGAGAAAAAAGTTACGCCGAATACAAGAAAAGCCCTGATCGGGCTGCAGGAGCGCGGCGTGCGCGTTGTGATCGCGTCCGGCAGGCCGACGCCGGGAACCCGCCGGGTGGCAGAGGAGCTGGAGCTGGCTCGCTTCAGCAATTTTATTCTCTCTTTTAACGGGGCAAGGATCATCAACTGCGGCACCGGGGAGACCATATACCAGAAAACCGTTCCCGCCTCGCTGATCCCGGAAATTTACCGGGCCGCTCTGGAGCATAACGTCGGTATTATTTCTTATGAGGGGGACGGGGTAATCGCCGGCACGCCGATTGATAAATATATGGAGCTGGAGGCGCGCATCAACCAGATCCCGATCCGGGAAATCGAAAATTTCCCGGAGTACATCACCTTTCCGGTAAACAAATGCCTGATGACAGGGGAGCCGGAGCATCTGGCACAGGTAGAAAAAGCACTCCGCGGGCAATTCCACGGAGTGCTGAATATCTATCGTTCCGAACCGTATTTTCTTGAGCTGATGCCGCAGAATGTGGATAAAGCCACCTCCATCGACCGTCTGGCCGGAAGCATCGGCCTCACCAGCGAGCAGATCGTATGCTGCGGGGACGGCTTCAACGACATTTCGATGATCGAGCATGCCGGGCTCGGCGTTGCCATGAGAAACGCTCAGGAAGCGGTGCTGGAGAAGGCAGACTATGTAACCGCATCCAACGACGAGGAAGGCATTGTCCAGGTAATCGAACGCTTTTTTATCTGAGATACCCTTCCTGCTTGCGGTGTTCCTCCTTCTGCTCATACATGCTTGCGTCAGCCATCCGGACCAGCTCGCCCGGCGGCAGCTGCTCCGAGGCCTGCGCATAGACCATGCCAAGGCTGAAGCCAATCCGGTAATTTTTTCCGCTGCGTGCATTCTGCTTGTCATAAAGCGCCTGGAGCCTCTCCTGAAAGCATTCCGCGGTCTCCTGCGATGCATTTCCGGCCACCATGAATTCGTCGCCTCCGATGCGCGCGCAGAACATTCCGCTCCCGCAAACCGCCGCAAGCGCGTTCGCGGTAAATATTATCGCCTCATCCCCCTCGCTGTGGCCCCAGGTATCGTTGATATGCTTCAGACCGTCCATATCGACGGAGAGAACTGCTATCGCCTCACCTCTCCTCACACTTTCGGCATACAGCCGGTTCAGCTGCTGGAAGAAACCGCGCCGGTTCAGAATCCCCGTGAGCGGATCATGCGTGGTCTGCATCTCCAGCTTTTCAATCAGCAGCCGGTGCTCCGTTTTCGACTTCAGCGAGGCGAGGGTGTTGCTCAGCGAATTGCCGAAGCTCTGCAGACGATGGAACTCGTTCTGGCCGGGCAGATAGGTAAATGCAAAATAGCCGATCGTTTTGTCCATCACATGAAGGGGCGCCACAACGATTTTGCAGGTCTGCAGCAGATGAAATTCCAGATCCGGCAGAATCTCGCTCCGAAGGAAGCAGATATCGCTTTGGCACTCTACCCCCTCCCGGTATACAATGCAGTTCATGCGTTCGGTATAGCGCCGGCCTGCCGTCTCTCCCTCCATCAGAATATCCTGAAGCAGCTCCGCCTCCTCCACATAATGATCCACAATGCAGATCCAGCATTTCCATACGGAGAGCATTTTCAGATGAGGCTTGAGCCGATCCGCCGCCTCGCTCAGCGAGGCGCACTCCGACAGATCCGTCGTCATGCTCATGACCTGATTGACAAAATAATGATCCGCATGCAGATGGGTGAACATCGTCTGAACAAAGCTGTTCTGGTTCTCCGGACTCCGCTTGTCAAGACATCCGCAGCTCTCCCCGCAGATAACCCGGTAGCCCATCAGAATTTCCTGCGGAACACTCCCGCCGTCAAACAGCGTCTTAAGTGCGTCAAACGCCGTCCGGACCGTCCCGATCGTATCCAGGCAGGCCGTCGTCAGACTCGGGATATGGTTCATCGCCTCCCGTATCCCGTCGAATCCGGAGACGGCAACATCCTCCGGCACACGGAATCCCGCCGCCTGAAGCCTGCGGCAGGCGGTAAGCGCCATGGCATCGTTTGCGCAGATCAGAGCATCCGGCATGTCTTCCCGGCGGCGCGCACAGATTTTATCCATCACCGGCTCAGTTCCCCCCGGCCAGAAGTAGCCGTAGTGGATTTGCTCCGGAAGAACCCTTCTGCCGTTCTGCTCCATTACGCTGCGAAATACCTTGAGCCGCTCCTCCGACGGCGGGTTATCCGGGATTCCGCCGATAAATTCAATCTTCTTGAAGTCGTGCTCCTCCACCATATGACGCACAAGCTTTTCCATAGCGCCGCGGTAATCAAACACGATATTATAGCAGCCGTCAATCGGGTGATCGACCGTTACAACCGGAACTCCCGCCTCCGCGGCCGCGCCGGCGATCGACGCGAGCACTTCCGTGTCCTTGATCGTCTCTGCCAGCAGGACAATCCCGTCCAGCAGCTCGTAATTGATCAGAGAATAGACCGCCATCTCTCCCTCCGAATATTTTCCGCCCATACAGATACCGGAAAAGGAGGTAAAGAAAAGAAGTCTGAAATTATACTGATCGGCGAGACTGCACATCGCGTCGATATAGGTCGTCTGCGCGTACTCGTCAATTCCCGCCACACAGACGGCAATCAGTTTATCCTGTCTGCCCTGAAACATGCTGCCCATACCCGTTGTCTCCTTTATGATCCGCGTGCCCGCCCGAGCCTGTTCCGAACCTTCCGAACCTTCCGAACCTTCCGAACCTTCCGAACCTTCCGAACCTTCCGAACCTTCCGAACCTTCCGAACCGGGCTCTTTTAAAACGATACATTATCCGGATTCATTTTCACGCTTTCTCTTTAAATATATCTCTATTATATACCACAATGCCGGCTTTTTCAATGTTTAATTAAAAAATGTTTTTAAAGGAAAAAGGAAAAGCATTCCTTTCTTTTGCTTTCGGCGGAAGAATATGCTATAATTTCCCTGAATCAGAAAATCCTGTCCGGGAGGTATCCGTTATGCTTTATATTGCTGCCGCTCTTTATGACGAGGCAATCCCGTTTCTTGACCGCCTGTCGATGAAAAAGAATACTTCCTTTTCCCATTTTGATCTTTTCTCCGGTAAAGATGCCCTGCTGCTTCTGACAAAGACCGGTGCGATACGGGCCGCTGCTGCGGTGGCAAGCCTGCTCACTGCCTTTCCTCCGCAGAAAACCGATCTTTTTCTCTCCGTCGGGACGGCCGCCTGCCCGGATTCGGAAACTCCGGCCGGCACGCCGTTCCTCCTGCAGCAGATCACCGATGCCGCCTCGGGCCGAACCTTTTTTCCCGAGCTGATCTTCCGCGCCCCCTTCGCCCGGGCCGCATTGACTACGGTTCCCCGCATTCTTACCCCGGAAGCGCTGAACTGCCTTCCCGCGAGGGCCGCAGAGGCAAAATCCGTACAATGCGGCAGTCTGTGGGAAGCTCCTGCCGCACCGATGCTCTACGATATGGAGACAAGCGGCGTATGTGAGGCAGCTCTCCCTTTTTTCTCTTGCGAGCAGCTCTTTTTCTGCCGGGCGGTCTCCGATCACGGAGTTGACGCGCATTCCCATTCTCCGAACGATCTGCGCGCTCTTGTCACCGAATGCATGAGCTGCTGCGCAAAGGAGCTTCTTCCGTGGCTGACCCGGCTTCACATGCTGCGCAAAGCCCCGCCCGGTCTTTCGCAGGAAGAGGAGGACTTCTGCACGGCAGCAATCCGTGCGCTTCGTCTCACCGTTTCCGGCGCGGAACAGCTCCGCCGCCTTCTGCTGTATCTGCATCTGAGCGGCTCTGCTGATCTGGAAAAAATGTACGCTTTGCTCGAAAAACCGCTGCGCATGCCGTGCCGCGCCAAAAAGGAGGGACTGTCTTACCTTGAACTGCTCAGAGAAGAATTTTTATAATCCGCCGTTTTCCCGCATCTATATCGAAGAGGAGGCGCTCGCCTGCCCCAAAACCGCAGATCTGCTGAGCGCAGCCGCAAAATATTCGGACGGACAGGCTCCGATCATAATCCGCCGCTATATGGATATGTTCGGCCGACCGCACCAGAGCTTTTCGGCACAGAAAAATTCCCCCGCGCTGATCCTCGCCGTAAAGCACGGAAGCCTGCTGTATCCGGGTGCCAACGTGTGCCAAAGCTTCGGGAATTCGCATTTTTACTATACTTCCTTTGTACTTAATTGCCCGTTCTGGTGCGAATACTGTTATCTTCAGGGGATGTACTCCTCCGCCAATCTTGTACTGTTCGTCAACTTAGATGATTATTTCAAGGAAATTAGCATTCTTCTTTCTAAGCATCCGGCCTATTTATGTATTTCTTACGATACTGATCTGCTTGCTTTGGAACAGATAACAGGTTTCGTGCGGCGCTATCTGGAATTTGCCGCCGGCAGAGAGAGCCTTGTGACCGAACTGCGCACCAAGAGTGCGTTCCCTGCAGCACAGCTGACTGCTCCGGCAGGAACTGCGGCTGCCGTTTCCCGAACCGTGCTGGCCTACACGCTGTCGCCGGAGAGCATAATCTCCCGTTTCGAGCATTCAACCGCTCCTCTTGCGTCAAGACTTTCCGCCCTCAAAGCGGCATCGCAGGCCGGCTTTCCTGTTCGTCTCTGCTTCGATCCGCTGCTGCGCGTACCGGATTTCGAACAGGTGTACGGCAATTTTATAGATGAGGTGCGCGCGGCGCTGGACGGCGTTCCGATCCTGGATGCGGGCGTCGGAGCGTTCCGCATTTCGGACAGCTATTTAAAACAGATGCGCCGAAGCTTCCCCGGCTCCGCTCTGCTCCAGTATCCGTTTGAAAATACGGATCATGTGTGTCATTACGGCACGCGCGGCAGGAAAATGATCGAATTCGTAAAGCAGAGGCTGAACGGATGGATTCCCGAAGAAAAAATATATACCGCAGATTTTTGATTCAGCTATTGATAAGGATATAAAAAAGAGATTTAAACAGAGAACGGAGGTTTATACAAATTGAAACGGGCAATATTGACCGGAGCGTCGAGCGGAATCGGCGCCGCGGTAGCAAAAGAGCTTCTGGCGCTCGGCTACGAGGTTTATGGTATCGGGCGCAGCTTCTCTGCACTCCCGGACAGTCCGCAGGGCTGTTTCCACGCCGTGCAGCTTGATCTGACAAAGACCGGTGCGCTCGCCGGACAGGTGCAGGAAATCCGCCGGGAGGGCAGAATCTCCCTGCTGGTAAACAATGCCGGCGTGGGCTATTTCGGACTTCACGAGGAACTGTCGCCAGCCATGCTGCACGAAATGGTAACAGTTAATCTTGAGGTACCGATGCTTCTGTGCCGTCTGCTGCTCCGGGATCTGAAAGAGACGGGCGGGCACATTATCGAGCTCTCTTCCGTCACCGCAAAAAAGAGCAGCCCGCACGGCTGCGCCTACGGTGCCACCAAGGCTGCTTTGACTGCCTTTTCGGGCAGTCTGTTCGACGAAGTGCGCAAATATGGGGTCCGCGTCACCTGCATCCATCCTGATATGACAAAAAGCAATTTTTACCGCAGCGCGGATTTCGGCCCGGAGGAAGCAGAGGACTGCAGCCTCTCCCCGGAGGATGTTGCCGGCGCGGTACGGCAGGCACTTACCGCCCGGGATGGTCTTGTCATCTCCGATATAACACTTCTTCCGCAAAAGCACCGTATTTTAAGAAAAAATGCTGCAGAACACACAAAAAAGTAACCGGTTAGACAGCGAAAAAAGTCCGGCTCAACACGGCGGCCCGAAGGCCGCCGCGCAATACAACATGCCTGCACGGAATTCAAAGTGAGCCCCGCTGCCGTGACTTACAGCTTGAACTGCTTCATATTGTGCTCCAGCTCGCCCGCGATCTCCTTGAGGAACGATGCATTGTTTGCAATATCCTCGATAATGGAGGCAATCTCCGTCACGGAAGCGGAAGTTTCCTCCATACTTGCCGCATTTTCCTGCGCAATAGCGGTCAGATCCTGAACGATATCCACCACGCTGCTTCTGGCTGACTGCAGGTTCTGCGCCTCATGAGCAATGTTTCCGATGCTCTGAACGGAAGCATCCACCTCATGCTTTACCTTCCGGAAAGCGTCGCTCGCTCCGATCATTTTTTCATTCTGCTTTCCCATTATCTCCTGCATTTCATTCATGGTGTGAACCGCGTTTGCGGTATCGCTCAGCAGAGCCTCAATAATATGCTCGATCTGGCTCGCCGACTGGTTGGACTGCTCCGCAAGCTTCTGGATCTGTGCAGCCACCACGGCGAAGCCACGGCCCTGATCGCCCGCCCTCGCCGCCTCGATGGACGCGTTCAGCGAAAGAAGATTGGTTTCCTCGGCAATCGATGAAATCAGCGTCGTAGCCTCGCGGATCTTCTGTGCGGATTCGTTCGTTGCGGAGGCCTGCCCGCTGATCATCCCTACCGCCTGAACCGCTTTGCGGTTAATCTCCCCGAGCTCGCCGAGAATCACTGCCGCGTCCTCACTGGAGGCTGCAATTTGCTTTGATTTTCCGTTCAGCTCCTCCACCTCATTCGAAGTCTTATTGATCATCTCGCCCATGGCGACCACATTCTCCGTTGCCGTCTGCGTCTCGTTGGCCTGCGAGGTTGCTCCCGTGGCAATATCGCCGACCGCCTGTTCAACCTGCCCGACGGTGCGTATGGTTTCACCTGCATTTCTGTCGAGCGCCTCCGCCGCCGCCATAAGCGAAATGCTCTGCTGCTGCAGATTTCCTGTTACCTCCGCAAGTCTTTCGGTCAGCTTTGTAACCGCGCGGCTCATGGCTCCGGTTTCATCTCTGCGCCGGTTCAGCTTTTCCTGTTCTTCGTCCACGGTAAAGTCCAGATGCTCCAGCCTTGCAATCACGCTGCCGATCGCCGCGAGCGGCCGGACCGTCCAGAGCGCTCCGGCAAGCCCGATGCCCGCACAGATTACCAGCGCAATACCCGCACTCATAATACACCGCCGCGTCATTGCGTACATCGGCTCCAGAATCTCCGACTCATCCGCCGTGATAATCAGAATAAAGCGCAAATCCTGGCTCACATAATAGCCCGCAAACTTTGTTACTCCCCTGAAATCATAAGAAACAACAGCATCGTCCGGGTGACGCCCGGATTTGATTTCCGAAATCAATCCGGTAACCACCTCATTTTCAACCGGCTTTCCGATTTTGTCCGGCGTCGGATGGTACTGCATCATACCGGTATTATCCACAAGGTAGGCGTAGCTTGATGTCACGTCCTCAACCCCCGCATTGCTGAGCAGATTCGGCAGTACTCCCATCTCATACATGGAGTCCCCGGCGTTCTCATAAACAAGCTCCAGCATCTGCCCATATGATCTTGTCATATCCAGAATATAATTCCGGTTTGTGGTAAGCATGCTGTCCTTCAGCATCGGAACCAGCGTCCATACACTCAGCACTGTAGAAAACAGCACTGACAGTACGACAATACCCAGAATCCTCATTTTAATGGAATAGATCCCATAGCTTCTCTTCTTTTCTTTCATAAATCTCCCCCGTTTTCTTTTGCATCGTCCGCACTGCAGGCATTCATCATGGTAAAACGCTGCCGCACAGGAACGACAAAGCCCCGCTCCCTTCGGTCAGATATTCCTGCAAAAATGCATGAGCTATTTCTCACTGCGAAGCGGCGCAGTGAGAGACTCGCATCCCCCCTCTGACATTTATCATTTTAACACTTCCCCGGAAGAATTACAAGAATACCGTTCCCGGCGCCTGAATCCTCCGGGTAAACGGCTTGGATTTCGACGAGCTTCCGAATACGGCTTTCCGCTATATTTATCATGCCGGAAGTTATTCCTATCCCACCAGATTGTATACCATTCTGCCGTTTCTGCTGAAACCCTCCGTCAACGGGATCGAGACGTCTGCAGCGGAAAGATACGGTGCTGGAGGAAGCCGTCCGGCGGCTGAAACAGACGGACACGGTTACTGCCAGCTCTTCCACACCTCCGGCTGATAGCCGACCGCCGCCTGCCTCCCGTTCCGCACAACGGGCGTGCGGATCACTTCCTGGTTTTCCAGAATTTTTTCCAGCCTGTCCTCCGCCGAAAGATGACGGATCAGCGCCAGCAGCCCCTGATCCCGGCAGTCCGGATCAATCATGGCATCCATACCGCCGACGCTCTGACAGACTGTGACAAATTCACCTCTGCTCATCCCTTTTTCTTTCATATCAATAAACTGATATTTGATCCCTCTCTCCTTAAAGAATCTCTCCGCCTTTTTTGTATCAAAATCCTTTCTTGTACCGAAAATCTGGATGTTCACAGAACTCCTCCTTTTTTATCTGCCGCCCTTTGATACAGTCAAAAAATCCTCACTTCGTTTTCGCTCGCTCTTTTCAACGCCTGGCAGGCGATATCTTAAAATACAAAAAGCATTTAATCAAAGAAATGATAAAAAAAGAACTGTACCGCACAAAACCTCCGTGCAGCACAGTCCTTATGTTGCTTTTCCGCTGCGTTCTCGGCGGTGCTTTCAAAGCATCCGCGCAATACCAGCAGTCTTATTATGTCTTATGGGTATCCTTATTCCCGCGCCGGACGCTAAAATTCTTCACCCGCATCGGAGCATTCGGATCAGCCTGCCGCCTTCGCTGCCTTCAGCTGCTCGGTCAGAACCGGCAGAATCTTATTCAGATCGCCGACAAGGCCGTAATCCGCAACAGAGAAAATCGGAGCGGTTTCATCCTTGTTGATGGCAACAATGATATCGGCCTCCTCCATACCGGCAATGTGCTGGATGGCTCCGGAAATGCCGACCGCGAAATACACATGCGGACGAACCGTTTTTCCGGTCTGACCCACCTGGAGCTCCTTGGATTTCCAGCCCGCGTCAACCACTGCGCGCGAGCAGCTGACCGTGCCGCCGAGCACCTCTGCAAGCTCCTCCAGAAGCTTGAAATTCTCGGCGCTGCCAACACCGCGGCCGCCGGAAACGAGAATTTTCGCATCCATGATATCCACCGTATCGGTAACTGCCTTAACAATCTCAAGGATCTCAACATACTTGCTGTCCGGGGTGAAGCCAGGATTGAATTTCTCTACATTTGCCTTTACGCCGGCCTTCTTCTCCCTCTTCTGCATTACGCCCGGACGCACCGTCGCCATCTGCGGACGGAAATCCGGACATGCAATCGTTGCGATGGTGTTGCCGCCGAACGCCGGACGGGTCATAAGCAGCTGATTGTGCTTCTGCTCCTTGCCCGGAAGCGGATTGATCGGGAAATCGCCGATCTCAAGCTGCGTACAGTCCGCAGTCAGGCCGGTATGCACTCTTGCAGACACTCTCGGGCCGAGATCGCGGCCGATCGCCGTAGCGCCGACAAGCAGGATCTCCGGCTTATACTGATTTACCACGGAAGCAAGCGCATGCGCGTAAGGCTCCGTCCGATACTCCTTCAGCTCCGGATCGTCCACCACAATGACCCGGTCCGCGCCGTACTCGGCAAGCTCGTCTGCCAGGCTCTCCACGTTGCTTCCGACGAGCACCGCCGTCACCTCTGTGCCGAGTGCCTCCGCCAGATCCTTTCCTTTGCCGATCAGCTCAAAGGCAATGCTGTTGATTACGTTGTCCACCTGCTGAGCGAAGACATATACGCCCTTATATTCATCCAAGTTCATTGTTATACCTCCAATTATTTAGATAACATGCTTCTCTTTTAACTTGCCGACAATGTAATCGGCAGCCTCTGCAGGATCGAGCGTTACAACCTCGCCGCTTCCCTTTCTCACCTTATCGGAAGCCTTTGCGATCTGCGTCGGGGAGCCCTTCAATCCGAGATTGGAATCTTCCACATCCTTCAGATCCGCTCTTCCCCAGACAGTGATCTCTGCCCGGTAAGCGTCAAAAATGCCGCCCGGCGTCATATATCTCGGCTCGTTCAGCTCGGAGAGCGCCGTTACAAGACAAGGCATTTTTGCTTTCAAAACATGATATCTGTCATCGAACTGACGCTCAACAACTACACTGTCGCCCTCAATCCTGAGATTCTGAGCATAGGAAATAACCGGAATATTCAAATGCTCGGAAATCTGCGGGCCGACCTGTGCGGTATCGCCGTCGATTGCCTGGCGTCCCGTAATAATCAGGTCATACTCAAGATTGCGCAGTGCGCCGGCAAGCGTCTGGGAGGTCGCCCAGGTATCCGCGCCGCCGAGTACGCGGTCTGTTACAAGAATGCCCTTGTCCGCACCCATGGCAATCGCCTCGCGCAGAACCTCCTCCGCCTTCGGAAGGCCCATGGTCAGCGCCGTCACCGTTGCTCCGTACTGATCCTTCAGTCTGAGCGCAGCCTCAAGCCCCGCCTTGTCGTCCGGGTTCATGATGGTCATCATGGAGGCTCTGTCCAGCGTGCCGTCCGGATTAAACTTTACACCGCCCTTTGTATCAGGAACCTGCTTAATACAAACAACAATATTCATTGTATTTTCCACTCCTTATATTTTTATACCCTTGCATAACGCAGGGCTGCCTGTGATACTGCATCCATAAGAAATTTGAAACGCCGTTTCAAATCTTCCGCCTGTTCAAGCCGCATGCGGCGTACCGCAGCCTTCCGGCCTCCGGTTTCTTCCCGCTGCATTGCTGACTGCCAGGCAAAATACTGCGCAGGGAAACAGGCTTATTTCAGCAGCGCCCCGCTGATAACCATGCGCTGCACTTCGCTCGTACCCTCATAGATTTCGGTGATCTTCGCATCACGCATCATGCGCTCCACCTCGTACTCACGCGTGTAACCGTAGCCGCCGTGCAGCTGAACTGCCTTCGTGGTAACATCCATCGCCATCTCCGCCGCGTAAAGCTTCGCCTGTGCTGCCTCGATGCTGTAGGAGGTCTTGTGATCCTGCGCGTACTGATCCTTTGTGCGGGCAGCTTTATAAACGAGAAGCTGAGCAGCCTGCGCCTGTGTCGCCATATTTGCAAGCTGGAACTGGGTGTTCTGGAATGCGCCGATGGCACGTCCGAACTGCTTTCTTTCTTTTACATAAGCAACGGTGCGGTCAAGCGCTCCCTCTCCGATGCCAAGCGCCTGCGCCGCAACGCCGATCCGCCCGCCGTCGAGCGTGTGCATCGCGATACCGAAGCCCTTGCCCTGCTGTCCCAGAATATTCTCCTTCGGGATGCGGCAGTCAGTAAAAATCAGCTCGTAGGTGGAAGAGCCGCGGATACCCATCTTCTTCTCCTTCGTGCCGAAAGAGAAGCCCGGCGTTCCCTTCTCCACGATAAATGCCGAAATTTCCTTTGTCTTTCTGCCCTTTTTCTCAACAATGCCGGTCACGGCAAAAATAATGTACACATCGGCCTGCTTGCCGTTGGTGATGAAGATCTTGGAGCCGTTCAGAACCCACTCGTCTCCCTCGAGCACCGCCTTGGTCTGCTGGCCCTGTGCATCCGTGCCCGCACCCGGCTCAGTCAGACCGAAAGCGCCGAGTTTTCTTCCGCTCGCAAGATCCGGAAGATACTTCTGCTTCTGCTCCTCGGTGCCGTAGGTGAGAATCGGATCGCAGCAAAGGGAAGTGTGTGCGGACACAATGATCGCCGTCGTGCCGCAGACCTTTGCCAGCTCCTCCACGCACATTGCATAGGTGAGCACGTCGCAGCCCTGCCCGCCGTATTCCTTCGGAACCGGGATGCCGAGAAAGCCTGCCTTCGCCATCTTCTCCACCGTGGCCTTCGGGAATTCCTCCGTCTCGTCAACCTCTATCGCAAGAGGCTTAACCTCCTTCTCAGCGAACTCTCTGAAAAGAGTTCTCGCCATTTCATGCTCTTTACTTAAGGTAAAATCCATGATCTGCATTCCTCCATATCATTTATGTGGGGCAACCGCCTCCATAACTCAAGGGCAGCAGCCCCCGCGGGGGAAGCCCCCGCAGAGCCTGCCTGCCGCTGCCGTTCCGTAATGAAATTACTTGCTGTAATCGTAGAAGCCTCTGCCGGTCTTCTTTCCGAGCTTGCCTGCACGGACCATCTTGCGAAGCAGCGGATGCGGACGGTACTTCGGGTCGCCCGTCTCGTTCTGAAGAACCTCCATAATGGCAAGCACGATGTCCAGTCCGACCAGATCGCCGAGCGCGAGCGGTCCCATCGGATGAGAAGCGCCGAGTTTCATTGCTTCGTCGATATCGGAAACGCTTGCGATGCCGTCGGCATAGATGCCGATTGCCTCGTTGATCATCGGGATAAGGATACGGTTTACAACAAAGCCCGGTGCTTCCTTCACTTCTACCGGCGTCTTGCCGATCTCGGAAGCGATGGATTTAATTTTGTCCACAAGCTCCGCCGGGGTGTTCTCCCCTGCAATCACCTCCACAAGCTTCATCCGGTCTGCCGGATTGAAGAAGTGCATACCGATCATCGGTCTGTCCAGACCTGCTCCGATCTCGGTGATGGAGAGGGAGGAGGTGTTCGTAGCAAAGATGCAGTCCTTCTTTACAATGGACTGAAGCTCCTGGAAGGTTGTCTTCTTGATCTGCATATTTTCCGGAGCAACCTCGATTACAAGATCACAGTCCGTGCAGATATCCTTCAGACCGGTCACGATTTTGGCTGCAATCGCGTCCGCCTTCTCCTGGGTAATCTTTTCCTTGTTTACCAGGAAATTGAGGTTCTTTAAAATTCTTCCCTTGCCGCCGTCGGCAAACTCCTGCTTGATATCGCAGAGGCATACCTCGTAGCCGTCCGTCATGGCAAATGCCTGTGCAATGCCTGCGCCCATGGTACCAGCGCCGATAATACCAACTTTCATGATTGGTTCCTCCTGTTTTGAGTTCCGCAGCTCCCCTCCGCAGCCCTTTTCCCAGGAAGGGTTTTCATCCGCTCTGCTTCTGAAATCCCTTCCGTGCTGCTTAAGGGGAACTGCTGTTTTTTTGAGTTCCGCAGCTCCCCTCCGCAGCCCTTTTCCCGGGAAGGGTTTTCATCCGCTCTGCTTCTGAAATCCCTTCCGTGCTGCTTAAGGGGAACTGCTGTTTTTTGAGTTCCGCATGCGCCCTTCTTGGTTTTATCCCTGAGAAATCGGTTTTGGAGCGCTCCTGCTCCCTTAAAACGGATTTCCGCGCCGGATTTTCTTTTGCTCCGCTTTCGAAATTCCGCCGGATACCGCCCGGACACATAGGGGTTCTAAAGCTCCGCATGCACCCTTCCCGCACTGCTCCTCATACCGGATGCTCCGTCCGCTCCGCTTCCGGAGAATCCGCCGGACGCCGTCCGGACACATGCTTTTTATAAATTCCGCAGCTCCCTTGCCGCGCCTTTCCCCGAGAAGGGTTTCCTCCGCTCCGCTTCCGAATATCCCTTCCGGCGCTGTTTCAGGGTTCTGCCGTTTATCGTTTTCAGCAGTTCTTAAACGGAACCACCTTTAATTTCTTTTCCTTATCCTTCTCAAGGAAATTGCCCATTCCGGCCTTCTGATCCTCCGTCTCGAAGCAATCGCCGAACAGCTTCTCCTCAATGACAATCGCCTGATCCATGTCAACCTGCAGACCGTCATTGATCGCCTTCTTGCAGTTTCTCACTGCGATCGGCGCGTTGGCCGCAATTATGGAGGCAAGCTTCTTCGCCGCCGGAAGAAGCTCTTCAAGCGGATAGACATTATTTACAAGACCAATGCGGTAAGCCTCGTCCGCCTTGATGTTGCGTGCGCCGTAGATCATCTCCTTCGCCTTGCCGACACCGACGATCCGGGCAAGTCTCTGCGTGCCGCCGAAGCCCGGCGTAATGCCGAGTCCCACCTCCGGCTGTCCGAATACGGCATTCTCCGAGCAGATCCGGATGTCGCAGCTCATGGAAATCTCGCAGCCGCCGCCGAGCGCAAAGCCGTTGATCGCCGCGATTACCGGGATCGGGAAGGTCTCCAGCCTGCGGAACACATCGTTGCCCTTTTTGCCGAAGGCCTCGCCCTCCGCCTTTGTGAGCGTGCTCATCTCGGCGATGTCCGCGCCTGCCACAAACGATTTCTCGCCCGCGCCGGTCAGGATCAGTGCGCGCACCTGCGACAGATCAACCGCATCCAGCGTCCCGTTCAGCTCGTCGAGTACCTGGCTGTTCAGCGCATTCAACGCCTTCTGACGGTCGATCGTGATGATGCCGACCGCACCCTCCACCTCATACTTAATAAATTCCATCTCAAACCTCTTTCTGCGCCCGCCCAAAAAACCAGGCAGCCGCATATTTTTTCGGATTCTATCCCTGCCCGCAGGAAGTTCCCGGACGCCGGAAAACGTCCCGGAACATTCTGCTTTTTTCATCTGCGCATACTGCCGGTGCTGAAGCCCCCGGCTTTACGCTCCCGCAGCCCTGCGCACAGTTTAAAACGCTTTACGCTTCCTCGATCTTTACGATCGTGGAGCAGCCCATGCCGCCGCCGATGCACAGCGTTGCAAGACCTGTCTTCGCGCCCTTGGCCTGCATCTCATGAAGCAGAGTCACAAGGATGCGGCAGCCGGATGCGCCGACCGGATGTCCGAGTGCAATCGCGCCGCCGTTCGGGTTCAGCTGTCTGTCCACATCGATGCCGAGATCCTTCCCTACCGCTACGGACTGCGCCGCAAATGCCTCGTTTGCCTCGATAATGTCGAAATCCTCGATCTTCATGCCGGTCTTCTCCATAACCTTCCTCGTGGAAGCAACCGGGCCGATTCCCATAACCTCCGGGCGGACGCCTGCCAGCGCACCGGCAACAAACGTAGCCATCGGCTTAACGCCGAGTTCCTTTGCCTTCTCCTCGCTCATCACAACAATGGCAGCCGCGCCGTCATTGATGCCCGACGCATTGCCCGCGGTGACAAAGCCGTTCGGATTGATCGAGCGAAGTTTTGCCAGACCCTCGATGGTGGAGCCGTGTCTCGGTCCCTCATCGGTATCAAAAATTACGGTTTCCTTCTTTTTCTTAATCTCTACCGGAACGATCTCTGCCTTGAATGCACCCGCCTTCTGCGCCGCCTCTGCCTTCTGCTGGCTCTTCAGAGCAAACGCATCAAGCTCCTCGCGGGTCAGGCCCCACTCCTCGCAGATATTGTCGGCCGTCTTAATCATATGATAATCATTGAAAGCATCCCACAGAGCGTCCTTGATCATCGTGTCAACCAGGGTGCCGTTGTTCATGCGGTAGCCGTAGCGCGCCTGCGGAATCGCGTAAGGAGCCATGGACATATTCTCCATACCGCCCGCCACAACGATATCGGCATCACCCGCCATAATGGCCTGCGCCGCCTGGTTTACGCAGTTCAGACCGGAGCCGCACACTACGTTCATCGTCACAGCCGGAACTTCAATCGGAAGCCCTGCCTTGATGGAAGACTGACGCGCAACATTCTGTCCCTGGCCTGCCTGGATAACGCAGCCCATATAGACCTGATCGACCTGCTCCGGCGCAACGCCCGCTCTCTTCAGCGCCTCTCTGATCACGATCGCGCCCAGCTCCGCTGCCGGTGTCGTAGAAAGAGAGCCACCCATCGTACCGATCGCAGTGCGGCATGCACCTGCTAAAACTACTTTCTTTGACATAAATTTGTCCTCCTTAAAGTATTATGCGGAATCCGCATAGATCAGTTAAGAACCATGATCCTATCATATCATCTTTTTACCTGTTTGTCAAATTTTTATCAATCTTTTTTTATGTTTTTCAGACGGTAATTTCCGCCTTTCTTCAGGCTCCTTCGTCCCCTGCCAGCCTTGCTTCAAACTCGTCCACCGGCATCGGCCTTCCGTAATAGTAACCCTGGATCATATCGCAGCCGATCTCGCACAGAAAACGATCCTGCTCGGCGTTTTCCACGCCCTCGCACAGCACGCGGATATGCAGCTTCTTCGCCATTTCCACGACGCAGGTGAGCACCGCCTTATCCCCTTCCCCCAGCGCCCCGTTTTTCATAAAAACCTTGTCCAGCTTAAGCACGTCGATGGGCAGGTTGTTCAGCACATTCAGCGAGGAAAAGCCCGAGCCGAAATCGTCCATCGACACCTTCGCGCCCATCCGGCGCAGCTCAAGCGCCATCGGGACGACATTATCCATGTTTTCCATATAGAGATTTTCCGTCAGTTCAAATTCCAGCAGCTTCGCCGGAATCCGGTACTCCTCAAAGAGCCCCCTGAGATATTCCAGCACCGCTCTGTCTCTCAGATGAAAGCGGGAAACATTCACCGATACCGGCACGACCGGCTCCCCTGCATCCAGCCTTGAGCGAAGCCACGCAAATACCTCGCGGTACACATAATAGTCGAGCTCCACAATGCTGCCGTTCCGCTCGAATACGGGAATGAAAGCATCCGGACACAGAAAGCTTCCATCCGGCTTTTTCCAGCGCACAAGTGCCTCGGCGCCGATGATTTTTCCGGATCTGCACTCCACCTTCGGCTGAAAAAATACCCGGAGCTCCCTGTTTTTCATTGCGTCCGGCAGCTCGTCGGTCAGCTGTACCTGCCGCCGGATCTCATCCATCATGCTCTCCTCGAACATTACGGTCATGCCCGCGTTCCCTGGCTCCTTCGCGTGCTTCCGGGCCATATTTGCATTGGATACCGCCCGCTCCGCGCTGTCGCCCTCACGAACCAGATAATAGCCCGAATTGACGTTCAGCCTGCCGTTAAAAAACTTCCTGCGCACCGCCTCGGAAAACTCGTCGTTGAAATGCTTGACAATGCCGCAGATCCGTCTCTCATCAAAACCGTTCGGCATACGCACTGCTGCCACCAGATTATCCGAAAAAACCCGGCAGGCAAACAGCAGATTGCTCCCGTTCTCCACCAGTGCCTCCGCGAAGGAACGGAGCAGGCGGTCGCCCACGCTGACGCCGTAATGCTCGTTGATATACCGGAAATGGCGGATATCCGAGGAGACGAGGCAGATCTGATAGTCCCGGGGCATAAGAAGAACCTTCTGAAGCTTTTCGAGAAAAACATCGTACCGGTACAGCCCGGTCAAGCCGTCCCGCTCCTTCAGCTGCTCCATTTTTACGGCGGTATCCTCAAAATCCCGCATATTCAGCAGAAAATCCGTAACGATCCGCCCGAAAGTTTTCAGCGTCCGGATCTCTCTTTCGCTCCACTCCCTGTCCAGGTACGCATCGCAGAAGTCGATGCAGCCGACAAACTGCTTCTTCCGGTACATCGGGATCTCCAGCATCGCCTGCACCGGAACCGAACCAAGGCGCCGCATCGGCGTGTCCCCGCCGGCGCTTCCCTTCCGGTAAAAATAGTAGCCGTCCCGGCAGGCGTTCCGGAAATAATTCCATTCGTCCTCCCCGGAGAGCTGAAACTGTCCCAGGGTGCTCTGAAAGTTCTCATAATCCCGGCGCAGATATTCGTAAGTAACCTGCATCTCGAACGGCCTCTCCGACTTCTCGCGGATGCAGATCGCGGAGAGATCGTAATAATCGGCAACCTTGCGGAGCAGAAGGTTGACGGCGCTTTCGATATCCGCGTGCTCCTCGATCAGCCGGAAGGCCAGCTCCATCAGATCATAGCCGAATTCATCGTAATTCTCTTTCCTGGACTCATCAAATTTATCATAGCCGCGCGGCTTTGCAGATGCGCCGTCCGGCGTGCAGCACCCGCTTTCCATGCTTTTATCCCAGAAAACCGCTTTTCCCCTGCCGTTCTCCTTGCACCAGGTTGCGGCGCAGCGGGCACGCTCGAACAGCTGTGTGAATTCCGTCCCGTCGTCCGGGCAGAGCACACAGCCAAGGCTCGAGGAAAGAGGCCGGTTTTCCCTTTTCTGCTTCTCGCCCGCATAGATGGACGCGACTGCATTCTGTATTTCCTCCGCGCGCTGTTCTGCTTCCTTCCGGCTTTCGATGCCGCGGATACAGATCAGATAGGAATCGCCGCCCACTCTGCCGACAATATCGTTCTTTGCAACGGACTTTTTTATGGTATTGGCGATGCTGATCAGTACCTCGTCGCCGAACAGATGCCCCATCTCGCTGTTGAACTGATCAAAATCATCAAGATCAAGCAGGATAAGGACAGAGCCCTCCTCCGGCCTTCCGCGGTAATATGCCTCCAGAATCTGCCCGCAGCTCTCCCGGTTCAGAAGCCGGGTCAGATAATCCCGTTTTTCGAGATTGTGCCGGCGGTCGTCCTCCGTCTTGTCCTGCTGTTCCATCTCCTTGATCCGACCGACCATCCGGAACGGCTTGCCGTCCTCCGAATACTGCATTCTTCCCTCAAATACGGTCCAGCAGTAATCCCCGGAGGGCTGCTTCATCCGGAGCTCCACATAGACCCGGTCGGCCCCGCTCTCCAGCTCCTCCATAAAATGCTCATACAGCGGCAGATCGCTGGGGTGTATATGCGGCCGAGTGCTCTCCCTTGGATTATCCAGCCACACATTTTCCCCGAATTCACCGTCCCGGCAGACGCGGTTCAGCATTTTTCCAGAGGCATAATCATACTCAAACAGGACATCCGTCACCAGCCCTGCTATCACGCGGTAGCGCTCCCTTTCCCCTGCATCACTCCCCGGCAAAGCCTTCATCATGCACCTCCGTATATGTACACCGAAAGCAGCTCTCAGCTGCCTGCTTAATAAGCATATTATCAGAAAATAAAATCGTTTTCAATAGTAAGTTTGCCCTTTGTTATTCCCGGCCTTCCGTGCCCGCAGCCGCATTTTCCGGAAGCGGAGAGCCGGTTCTTCTCAGATGATTACCTCATGAACCCGGCAGTCGATCTCTCCGTCCTCCAGCACCCTGAGCATCACATAAGTCGGCGTGCGTCCCTGCTGCCGCGGCTGACTGATGCTGCCGGGGTTGACGACCATAATATTATCCCTGATGTCGATCAGTGGACAGTGCGTATGGCCGAACATCGCTGTGTCCGCCCCCAGCTCCCTGGCGCGCCGCACGAGACGCTCCGTACCGCTGCTCACGGAGTAGCCGTGCCCGTGCGTCAGAAAGATGACATGCCTCCCCTCGCGGATTGTAAATTCGTTCGGAAGATCCGTAAAAAGATCATTGTTTCCCGCAACCATATCAACCGGGCAGCCGAACAGCGCGGAAATATAATCCTGATCCCGCGCAACGTCCCCGAGGTGTATAATGTAATCAGGACGGGAAATGGTTTCCTTCAACCGGTTCAGGTACAGAAACTGCCGGTGCGTATCGCTGATTACAAGAATGTGTTTTACAGCCTGCAAAGTACCTCCTCCTTCATCCGGTTCAGCGCCTTCGCCCGATGACTGATTTTGTTTTTCTGCTCCATCGACAGCTCCGCCGTAGTGCAGCCGTATTCCGGCACATAAAAAATCGGATCGTAGCCGAAGCCGTTCTCGCCGGCCGGCTCCCGCGCGATCCTGCCCTCGATCACAGCCTCCCGCGTCTCCTCCCGTCCGTCCGGGAACACCGCGGCAATCACACAGACAAACCGCGCGCCGCGCTCCTCTTCCTGCGCCTGTGCAAGCTTGTCCAGAATATAGCGGTTTTTGACGTCGTAGGAGGTGTCCTCCCCGAGAAAGCGGGCCGAATAGACGCCCGGTGCCCCGCCCATATAATCGACCTCCAGCCCGGAATCGTCTGCCAGCGCGATCCCGCCCGAGGCCGCACAGACCGCCCGCGCCTTAATCAGCGCGTTCTCCGCAAAAGTGGCGCCGTCCTCCGCGATGTCAAGCGCAAGTCCCGCCTCCTTCATGGACAGCACCTCAAAGCCCGTATCCTTCATAATTTCCCGAATCTCCTTCAGCTTTCCGGCATTTCCGGTAGCAAAAATAATCTGTTTCATTTTCAGCCTTTCCTCCCCTTCTGCCGCACCGGCAGCTGTTTTTGCGCGAATCTGCACGCTTTCCTCATGCCTGACCATGGCGCCCGTACTTTCTTATTTTATCTCTTCCTGCTCTTCTGCCTCTTCTTCCTCGAGCACCTCATACGCTTTTAAAACCGCCGAAAAAAGAGCTTCCGCGATCCTTCGCTGCGTCTGCTCCTGCGCGAGCAGCTCCATATCGGATACGTTTGACATAAACGCCGTTTCTACAAGAGCGACCGGCACTCTCGAATCCCGGATAATCGTGACATTGTGATCGCGCGCGACGATGCCCCGGTCAAACAGACCCACCTTCTCGTTCATCTCCGCCAGGCACATCAGCGCAAACTGCCTGGAATTCATGCCCGTCCAGCCGTCCTGCAGGGAACTGTAAAGCACCTCCGTCCCGTGCAGACTTTTTGATACATTGGCGTTGCAGTGAACGCTCAGGAAAAAATCGGCCTCCAGGTCATTCGCCAGGGCTACCCTCTGCTTGAGCGACGGTTTTGTGTCGTCCAGCCGCGTATAGTAAACTCTGATGTCCGGCCGGCCGTCAAACAGTTCCTTCAGATACCGGACAATATTCAGATTTATTGTTTTTTCCATATAAGCCCGCCCGGCCGAGCCCGTCCCCTCGTCATTTCCTCCGTGTCCCGCATCTACGACAATAATTCTGGAATAAACATCCTTTGGTCTTTCGAGCGAGATATAATAGTTCCATTCGTCCTCGTATACACGGCAGACATACGTCCGATCCAGCGTCAGCAGCAGCGTCTGCGTCAGAGTGCCGTCGTCCAGCCGCTCCTCCTCCGAGGAAATCGCCCGCACAAGGTCGTTCTGCCAGGCCAGATAGGGGTCATCCGGGGACAGCGTAGGCGTCGGGGTAGGCTGCATTCCGGGCTTCAGTCCGGATGCCCCGGCCTTTGTGGGAACGGGCGTTGCCGTAGGCGTCGGAGAAGGCGGGGTACCGCCGTAGCAGGTATCCTGTGCGATCCTCCTGATATCCTCGTCCCGGATCGGATCGCCCTTTACCCCGGTAAGCGATATGCGCAGCTGACGGTACACCGGTAATTCCTCCAGCGTCAGAACCGCATTTTCATAACCGCTGCGCTTTTCCAGTACGATCGTTTTGTCCGTCAGATAGTCGAATACCGCTGTTGTCGAAGCGCCGCGGATGCCGCTCCACGCCTCAGAAAGCTCGCGCTCCGGCTGCCCGGTCGGCGGCTGCGGCTCAAACGGCGTCGCCGGCCCGGTCATCTCCGGAAACCAGTCGATCATCTCCGTGACAGAAGGATCTGTCCCGGCACTCTCCGTTCCCTGTGCTGTACCGGTCTGTCCGTCCGGCGGCTGTACATTTCCCTCCGGGAGACGTTTCTTCCATAAATTAGAAAACAGCATTAAAAGGCAGAGCAGAAAAATACCGCCTGCCATGATCAGTTTTATCAGTCGATCTTCTTTCAAAACAATTCCTCCCACCGGATCAGGTACAGTATAAGCCGTTTCCCGTATGAATTCAATGACATTTTGTAGTAATTGCATTTTTCTGCGAAAAATGTTATACTCATCCCATTAGACGGTTCTGTGCATTCGTCACAGCATCAGAAAAATCCCGCGGCAGGTTCGCCGCAAAGCAGAATGGAGCTGAAACCAAATGAAAGCAGAAGATCTTATTTTAATACATGAGGACGGCTGTGAAACGACCGTATATCCTTTTCTCGCCGACGGCGGGACGGTTCACGGAACGGTCGTCATTCTTCACGGTCTCGCGGAGCATCACAATCGCTACCGCGAGTTTACATTGTTTTTAAACAGCTGCGGCTACGATGTCTACCTCTACGATCACCGGGGCCACGGCACGGACAAAAAGCTGGAGGAGCTGGGCTATATCGCGGATTCGCGCGGCTGGGAAAAGCTGATTCTCGACGCCGTTGACGTCCTGAGCTATGCCTCGGAAAAAAACCGCGGCGGAAAGCTTATCCTGTTCGGTCACAGCATGGGCTCGCTGATCGCCCGCGGCGCCACTCAGTACAGCCAGCTTGCGGATGCCGCGGTTTTCTGCGGCACGACAGCGCCGTCGGCCGCCCAGTCTTTCTCGGGTCTGGCCGTGACTTCGCTTGTGCGTCTGTTCCGCGGAAAACGCCATATCTCGCCTTTTCTGAACCGTGCCCTGTTCGAGCGCAGGCAGTACCGGGCTCTGTCCGAGCGTACCTCCTGCGACTGGCTCACAAGGAGCAATGCAGCTGTCGGCCTGTACATGAATGATCCATACTGCGGCTTTATCTGCACCGCAGGACTGTACCATGATCTGGTCAAGTTGGCCTCCGTCGTGACCAAACCGGCAAATATCAAAAAGACGCCGAGAAATCTGCCGATCATTTTTCTGAGCGGCGATTCCGATCCGGTGGGCGGATGCGGCGACGAGGTTATCCGCCTGTTTGAGACCTACAAAAAGCTCGGCTTTGCCGAAGTGGACTGCATTCTGTACGAAAACTGCAGGCATGAGCTGCTCAACGAGCTTAACCGCCACGAGATCATGAATGATATTCTGCGCTATCTAAACCGCGTGACCGGAGCGGACAGCCAGTCCGGCCAGAGAACAAGGTAGTGCTTCCTGCCAAAAGGCGCTGCGCCGGCAGCCGGATTTCCCCCTATCCGGTTTTTCCTGCCGGTACGGCCCGGAACCGACGGACTTTCCCGCCCGCCGGAACTCCCCGGCCATGTCTTTTTTACGGAAATCTCAGTTTGCGTCCTGTCCCCTCTCCTCCCCGTTTTTCCGCGGCGGCTTCGGCCCGGAAAACTGGTAAAAATACGTTTTCAGCATGCCGTTGTAGATCTTTCTGTTTTTGTCCGCCGTTTTTCCGATATATTTCTGTGCATCCTCATAACCCGAGATCATATAGCAGGACCAGGTCGGCAACCCGGCCATCGCGGCACCGATCTCCCGGTAAAGCCCCGGCAGAGTCTGTCTGTCTTCTAGGCGCTCACCATAAGGCGGATTTGTAATGATGAATCCGTATTTTTTTGTGCTGGATAGCTCTGAAACCGGGCGGGCCTGAAAATGTATCTGACCGTCCACACCCGCAAGCCGGGCATTTTGTCTCGCGGCATCCACCATCTCTCGGTCGATATCATAGCCCTGGACGGTCAGCTCGATCCCGCGCAGCACGCCGTCATCCGCCTCGCTCCGCGCCAGTTCAAAAGCCCGCGGCTCCACAAGGTTGTCCCAGCTTTCCGCGAGAAAGCTCCGGTTCCTTCCCGGGGCCATATTCAGCCCGAGCATGGCGGCCTCGATCGGAATCGTGCCGCTGCCACAGAACGGATCGACAAGAAGCCTGTCCTTTTTCCAGGGAGTCAGAAGGATCAGCGCCGCCGCAAGCGTTTCGGTAAGCGGTGCCCTGCTCGTCAGCCTGCGGTAGCCCCGCTTGTGCAGCGACTCCCCCGAGGTGTCTATGCCGGCCGTCACCTCGTCCTTCATGATCGTCACACGGATCGGGTAGCTCGCTCCGTCCTCGGCAAACCAGTCCTGATGGTATTTCTGCCGGAGCCGTTCCACAATTGCCTTTTTCATAATGGACTGGATATCCGACGGGCTGAACAGCCTGCTTTTGACAGAAGTTGCCTTGGCGATCCAGAATTTTCCGTTTCTTGGGATGTATTCCTCCCACGGAACCGCCTTGGTGCGCTCAAAGAGCTCGTCAAAGGTTCCCGCGTGAAACTGCGCCGCTTTGAGAAGCACCCGCTCCGTGGTTCGCAGAAAAGTGTTCGCACGGGCAATTTCACCGCTCCCGCCGCGGTAGGTCACTCGCCCGTCCTCCACCTGGACGATCTCCATGCCAAGTCCGGCAAGCTCCCGCTTTAGCACGGCTTCAAGCCCGAAATGGCAGGGCGAGATATATTCATAAACTGCCACGATTCCTCCGTTCTGCGGGAGGCGCCGCTGCACCGCCCGCATTTTTTCTATATCCTCTATCTTAATTCTTTTCCCATACACAGTCAATGAATTTTTTATCCCTGGCTTCCAGCTCCTTTTCAAAGTTGTGAAAGCCCCCCCAAAGATTAACTACCGGATAGCCTTCCCGAATAAGCTCCCGGCTGGCAAGCAGGCTTGCGTTTCCTCTGTCACAGTAAACGTAAATCCTTCTCCAGCCGGACAGCAGCGGCTTTTTCTCCTGCAGCGAATCATAAGGGATATTGACGGCTCCTCTCAGGTGTCCCTGCGCATACTCCTCCTGCGTCCGCAAATCCACGAACAGGAAGTCCCTGCGCCCGAGCATTCCGAGCACGTCGACGATCCTCGCAGCATCCTGTTCCATATTGATCCCCCGTACAAAGGCTGCCGAAAAACACAGGGTTCGTGCAGTAACAGCTGCGGCCGCCTTAATGCACCGCGCCATATACCGCACGAACCGGCTGCCCTGCAGCACCCCTCCGCTTTTTTTCTTCCGCTCACTCCATTATATGTAACGCCGCGGCGGAGCGTTCCTGCAGTGCAGGAAATGTCCGCCGCGCAGCCGTGCGATTACTCGTTGCAATCGTTCTGGCTGCTGTTCGAGGTCTTGTTGGAAGTGCGGTTGGACGTCTTGTTGTTCTCCGCATTTCTGGTGGAATTGTTGGAGCTGGAAACACCGTTCCGAGAGCTGTTCTTCGAGCTGTTCTGGGAACTGTTCTGGGAGCTGTTCTGGGAGCTGTTTCTCGTGCTGTTGTCTGTAGCCATGGTAATTCCTCCATTCCTGCGCCATGAGGCGCACACCTGATATTTTTCATGATACGCGGCGGAACGGCCTCGCAAAATCCGGCTGCCGTCGCGTTACGGGATTATTATTTCATGGCTGCGGCAAATTATACGCGAAATTTTATTGTATTTTTCCGGAACATCACCTATAATGTTTATTTGATTGTATTTATCAGGAAAAGGAGGCATTTGCTGCCATGAGTATACTGAATGTTGAACACCTGAGCCACGGCTTCGGCGACCGCGCCATTTTCCGCGACGTTTCCTTCCGGCTGCTCAAGGGCGAGCATATCGGCCTGGTAGGCGCAAACGGTGAGGGGAAATCCACTTTCATGAGCATCGTCACCGGAAAACTTGCCCCGGACGAAGGGATGGTCGAATGGGCTAAAAACGTGCGCGTGGGCTATCTCGACCAGCATTCCGCCCTCGAAAAGGGAATGACGGTCCGCGATGTGCTGGCCTCCGCCTTTGACCGTCTGTTTGCCGCAGAGGAGCGCATGAACAGCCTCTGCGCGCAGATGGGTGAGGCGGACGACGAAACCCTCGCGTCCATGATGGAGGAATTCGGACAGCTCCAGGAACTTCTGGATACATACAACTTCTACAATATCGACAGCAAAATCGACGAGGTTGCCCGCGCGCTGGGTCTCGCGGAAATCGGCACGGATCGCGATGTCTCCGGGCTTTCCGGCGGTCAGCGCACAAAGGTGCTGCTCGGAAAGCTGCTGCTGGAAAAGCCGGATATCCTTCTGCTGGACGAGCCAACCAATTATCTCGATGTCGAACATATCGAATGGCTCAAGCGCTATCTTCAGGAATACGAAAACGCGTTTATCGTAATATCCCACGATATCCCGTTCCTGAACAGCGTCGTCAATCTGATCTATCACACGGAGAACGGGGAGCTGACCCGCTACGTCGGCAATTACGACAAATTTCAGGAGGTATATGCAGCGCGCAAAAGCCAGCGGGAAGCCGCCTACAAGCGTCAGCAGCAGGAAATCAGCGAGCTGCAGGATTTTGTCGCGCGCAACAAGGCCCGTGTGTCAACGCGCAACATGGCCATGTCCCGCCAGAAAAAGCTGGATAAAATGGAAATGATCGAGCTGATAAAGGAACGCCCGAAGCCGGAATTTCATTTTAGGGAGGCCCGCGCGTCCAGCCGCTTTGTATTTACCTGCGAACATCTGGTCATCGGATACGATGAGCCGCTGACCACTCCGATCACCTTTTCCATGGAGCGCGGCGAAAAGCTTGTACTCCGGGGCGCAAACGGAATCGGTAAAACAACGCTGCTCAAAAGCATCCTTGGCATCCTCCCGCCGCTGGAGGGCCGCGTGGTTTCCGGCGACTACCTTTTCCGCGGGTATTTCGAGCAGGAAATGACCGGTGCGAAAAACAATACCTGCATTGAAGAGCTCTGGTGCGATTATCCCTCCTGGTCGCAGTATGAGGTGCGTTCCGCTCTCGCAAAATGCGGCCTTACCACAAAGCATATCGAAAGCCAGGTGCGCGTGCTTTCCGGCGGCGAACAGGCGAAGGTTCGTCTCTGCAAGCTGATGAACAGAGAAACCAATTTCCTCCTGCTGGACGAGCCGACCAACCATCTGGATACCGACGCGAAGGACGAGCTGAAGCGCGCGCTGAAGGAATATGGGGGCAGCATTCTTCTGATCTGCCACGAACCGGATTTCTACGCGGATTTTGCCACAAAAGTATTCGATGCGGGGCGCTGGTCGCTCCGGGCATAGGCGGAAAACAGAAAATGCACCCGAAGCTGATATTAATATGCCCGGGTGCATTGTATTAAATTGCGGCAGATTTTAAAAAAGACCAGTCTTCCGACTGGTCTTTCAGCGTGTGCTAGAAGATTCGAACTCCCGACCTTCTGATCCGTAGTCAGACGCTCTATCCAGCTGAGCTAAGCACACATGCTGTCCGGCTCTCATTATTTCTGTACCGAACGCTGTTAATTATACTATGCTCCGTTGGAAATGTCAACCGTTTTTTTCAGTTTCTCTGCTTTTTTCTTTCGCGCATCCGGACGCAAAACTGCAAACTTTGTAAATTATTAAAACAACTTAATGTTTATCCTGAAAATTTCAGTATAAATAAGTATTTGTTTCATGATTTTCTTGAAACTTCTGCCTTATTATGCTATTATGATATTATTAAAGTTCCCGACCGGAAGCCGTCGCTGATATTTACCGCACACGGAACCCGGAGAAGCTGTCCGCTCATTTTCCGGGGCAGTTTTACGCACGGCCTCCGCGAAACACAGGATCTTCATGCCGCATGCGCGGCGGAAACAGGAGGGTGAATGAAAATACGGACGATCGGCTTCAAGATCAATCTCATGGTGAATATTCTCGCAGTTATCACCATTCTTGCCATCTTTGCAAATTATGCCTCAATCGGTAAAATCCAGGAGATCAACAGCACAATATCCGATGTATGCATGAAACTGGAACAATCGCAGGGAAACCTCCGCGAGGATTTTCAGATCGTACGGCTTTATGCCAACTTCTGCTATTATAAAATGGATATGCCGGCCGGCCATTACAGCACGATAACCAACAGCCTTGAGGAAGGGATTAACGCCATGGAAACCGAGGCTTCCCTGCTGGAAGAACTCTGCCGGAATTCGGGCGACGACGCCCTGCTGACCGCTTCCGAGGCTCTGTCCGGAGCCATGCTCCCGTTTGAAAATTACCTCAGGGGCATCCTCTCCGATGCCAGAGCGGAAAATTTCGATAAGCTGCCCAATCTGATCGACGGGCTGTATCCGTATACCATGCAGCTGGAATCTATTCTCAATGACCTCCGGAGCGCGATCAGTGCTCTGACCGACGACACGCTTCTGCACAGCAGCCGCCGCGTCAGCGGGACTCACAGCCTTGATCTCTTTGTTGTCTTTATCTGTATCGCAGCATGGGTTATCCTCATGATCGTTGTGCACCGGACAATCAGCAGACCGGCAAAGCTCTCCGGCGCGCAGCTCCGGACAATCGTTTCCGGCATTGAGAGCGGAAACGGCGATCTTACGGCAAGAATCTGTGTCAGATCGCAGGATGAAATCGGCCAGCTCGGTAAGGGCATCAACCGTTTTATGGATCAGCTCCAGGGCATTATGAAAAAAATGAAGCATCAGGCTGATACGCTTATGGACTCCGTCCGCGAGGTCGGCCTGCAGGTCGCCGATTCCACGGAAAATGCCAGCAGTGTTTCCGCCGTTATGCAGGAGCTTTCCGCCAGCATGGAGGAAATTTCCGCGACGCTCGGCCAGATTTCCGCCGGCAGCAGCCGCGTGATGAACGAGGTCGGCAGCATGGACAGACGCGTACAGGACGGCGTTTCACTGGTTTCCAAGTTTAAAACGCATGCGGGCAATATGTATCGCAGCACCATCAGCAGCAAGGACAGCACCGGCCGGATGATCGAAAATATCCGCGCAGCGCTGAGCGCCGCACTGGAAGAAAGCCGCTCCGTGGAAAAAATCAATGATCTCACCCAGGAGATTCTCAATATCTCGAGCCAGACCAACCTGCTCTCGCTCAATGCCTCCATTGAAGCGGCCAGGGCCGGCGACGCGGGACGCGGCTTTGCCGTGGTGGCCGGCGAAATCCGTACTCTCGCCGACGACAGCGCCAGAACCGCCGGAAATATCCAGAATATCAGCAAGCTGGTGACGGGCGCCGTGAACCAGCTCGCGAAAAATGCGGAGGATATACTTCGTTTTATCGACGAGACTGTTTTAAAGGACTACGATGATTTTGTCGGCATCGCGCAGCAGTACGAACACGATACCGACGATGTAAACGGGCTTCTCCTCGAGTTTGCAGCCAATACGGGGGAAATTAACGCAACCATTCAGGCGATCAATCAGGGCATCAGCAATATCTCCATCGCGGCGGACGAAAGCGCCCGCGGGGTAACAACCGCAGCAGAAAACGTCGTAAGCCTTGTAACCTCCATGTCGCAGATTCAGGCAGAAACAAACAACAATAAGAAAATCGCCGAGGATCTTGAATATGAAGTCAACCGCTTTCAGAATCTGTAATGCCTGTCTGTAATCCGAAAACAAAGAGTCCTGCTTTAGTCCGCAGCAGACTGCTCAGGTACGCCATGAACTTTTGGCGGCCTTCATAATGCAGAATACTGTCCCAGGGCCTTTTCATGAATATTGCAGACTTACATAAGGGAGATATAAAATGGAAAAAATGGCAGAATCACTGACTATCGTTTCTCTTCTAACTTTAATTATATCTTTTTTAAATTATGTAAACGCAAGAAATAACATAATTTCAGACGTGGTAGCTCAGGATAGAATCAAATGGATTTCGGATGTCAGAAATCTGATGTTCCAATTTTTGGAAAATTACCTTCTTGGAAAAAACCCGGATGAACTCAGGAAAATTAAATCAAAAATTGATTTATACATTATCTATGATAAAGATGGATACATAAATTTTGAAAGAAAATTAAATTATTGCATATCAAATCCCTTTACCGAAAAGGATTACCAGGAACTGGTAACCGAAACCCAGCTTCTGCTGAATCATGTATGGGTAAGAGTAAAATGTGAAGCAGGAATAACACAAAGAGACGAAAAAAAGATAAAAAAAATATTGAATAAGAAACCAAAATGTACCGATTAGTGTCCTAAAATGACATTTTTTCTGCAGTATTTCAGAGTAAAAGCGGAAGCTTCCGGCCTCGTGTAAACCGGAAACAGCGTGCTGTGAGGGAAGTCATGTATAAAAAAGACTCTTTCACACTGTAACGGACAAAGCTTTCTAATCATGTTTTATTAAGTCCTCGTTTCGCTGCATAATGGCATCAGACATGGTTCCATACCTCCTTTCGCAGGTTTTGTTGCGGTGATTTATTCTAACAAACGGTGATAAACCATGTCTATTTTAATGAAATCAAATTTCCGGAATTAATTATACATTATCCGTAAAACAGCATTATGATACAACCAAGGGCAGAACCTAAAAAATCCGGTTCTGCCCATAGTTACTAATGACATATCTTATATCCGTTTTTTAGTTTACACAAAAGCTGAAACGGTCTAGAAAAATTTACAGCCTCTCAATTTGTTTTAGGAGTAAACCAAGTTTTGAAGCACTTATATGGAGTAAAATATATTTTCTGGCTACTACCACTTCCAGATACGCCTCTGTGCACTCCTAAGAAGTTATAATTATTCCCGTCAGTACCTCCTGTATAATATGGACCACCACTATCCCCTGCTAACGAACTTCCAGAATCAAGAGAAGCTCTCGTTATTCCCTTAATCGTTATTCCTCCTGCACCAACAGAATTAATATCATTTTCTTCTACAGTTCCTGTACAGTACCCGCCATTGTACCCATATTTCATGAAGGACATTCCTTCTGCAAGTTCATCTATTGTACCAGTAATATTCCGGGTATAGGCTGATGTCGAGCCGTTAATCATATTCGTTTGTGTGAAATTGTCAGATGTCTTTCTTATTGCCGCCCAATCACCATAGCAATTGTCATAATACATTGTGTAAAATGTACTTCCATAAATTGAATCACCAAGATATATTGTTGCATTTGTTCCTGATACAGTCATTCCTCCATGACCACATGTAATAAAACCTTCATAGTGAATATTATTATCGTGTATAGTACCACAAACACCAATTGAACCGGAAGAACCACTTGCAGAACCCATGCTAAATTTATCTCCACCATAAATATTTGTCTGTTCAATTATTTTATCGCCCTCGATGACTTTAAACAAACTTTCATCAAGTTTTGTGGCAACATTTGCATTTTTATATAGTTTCGCTATGGAAGAACTCATAATATCATAAAATTTTTCACCTGCTTTCTTTTGAGATTCGGATGTTTCATATATTATTTTGTTCTCGGTAACATCAATATAAAAGCAACTGATACCAATATCATTTTTTACCAATTCATACATTTCATCTCGAATCTTACCAAGTTCGTTTAGTGATAGATTCCTTATCACATAACTAATACAATCAAATTCAGATAATTTATCTTTATATTTTTGTATTTGATCAAAAGATGTAAGTGCAATAAAAAGTGTTCCATCTTTATACCATGCACCGGCATAATCAGATGGATAAATATCTTCTCCCTGAGCAGAAATATCAAACATTGATCTTAATACTGAATAGGCCTCTTGCGCAGATGCCTGTTCTTCTATTTTTTTCTCATATATTTTTATTGCTTCCTCTAGATCGTTCTGATCTGTCATAGCACTGTCAACAGTTTTGAGATCTTCGCTTAAACCTGATGAATTTGCCGCTTCTACTGTGTTTGGTGTAAATGCAGCTGTTAATAAAGCAAAGATTAAAAGAAACGGTAAATACTTTTTCATTTTCATAAGTCATACCTCCTATTTTACAGTAAACTCCGCGCTCAATGTCCAAACCGATCTGTCATTTTCTCGAATAACCGTTTTAGTAATTAAATACTTTCCAGCTTTCAGCCGAATGTTTTGTAAGTCACATGTCATTTCGTATGTAGAGTGCGATGGAACGGAATATCCCATATCGTCATGAAACAGCCCGTCATCCTCTGAAGGGCTCCATTCGCTGTCCCCCCATACATAAAGTGAAAAACCACTCCCAACTGTCAGGTTATTATCAGAACTATTAACAATTTTAATTGGTATATTGAATACACTATCTGTCAGTTTTTCCTCTGTCATTAGCATATAAAAGTCAGGATTCCTTTTGTCAGACCATGATATTGCACCATCTGTCGATATATATACTATGTTTTCTCCTTCTCTTTGCACATATAGCTTCATTATATTACCTCCTTCCACCCGTTCCTGAATATCATTTTTTACTTGTGCATGTTCTATTAACCGGACAGTCAAATATAAAAAAATAAACGCGGTGCAAATAACGATTATATACGGTTTCCATTTCTCACTTATTCTTTTATCACTTTTTTCTGTATTACTGGTATAGGATATTCGTCTTAGTCGCTTTCTCATATTATTTAAACCTTCCACTAATTTTTCTAAAGATACCAAATAATGATAAAATAATTATATATTCATTTACGAAAAATTTCAATAGATGGGAATGAAGTTTTAGTAATAAACACACAAATGTATTCTATAATCAAAACTATGCACTTGATTAGATTTATAGATTCATAATCTGCTCCCGATCTTTTTCGGGATTTGTCCCAATTTCAAACCGCTACTTTTTCAGGCCTGGGGATTTTGCCCCTGCTTTCGTTAACTTTGCCCGGTTGCCTTGTTGCGCGTCAGGATAATTGTATTCAGGCCCCTCTACTCTTTTTTCTGACTTAACCACGATATGCCGCCTGTCCAGCCAGCACTCCCTCCTAATCTATTTTTCCTCTTGCCCTCTTCAACGTTTTTTACAGTCACTTGTTTGAAGGTGTCTCATGTCCGAAAAATTCAGCCCACAGCTTCGGACAGACGTTCCCTTTTGCATCCGTTGTTATGATGGTTCCTTTTATGTTCAGGCAGTCAAGCAGCTCTGTGATTTCCTCAATTTCGACCTGTTTCAAGCATCCGAAAGCAGTCAGACGTCTGATTTACACGACCAATGCAATGAAATGGACGGGGCACTGTCAGGGCCGGCTCGACCAGTCCTGCTTGACATACCCGGGGATTGAATTATAATATAAAAAGGACAGAACCTGTGGATATCAGGTTCTGCCCTCCGGCTGCTCTCCCGGCCGCACGCCGGGTTCGCAAGCTGCATACAATCGGGATTTTCATCCGTTTCGGGCTTCTCTTCCCGTTGTCTTAGCTGCTTCTTTGCATCGCTATTTCAGCGCATCCACCGCTGCATGTTCAATCGAAAGGCCGGCTGCATAGCGTTTAATAAATTCGTCGAAGCCCGCAACATCTTCCGCCTTCGGCTCCAGGCAGACGCCCGTAGCCCCGGCAAATACATTCTTCTCAAGAAACTCGTCAAGCGTTTCGCCATCTTTGCGGTTCAGCATATAGGCAGCCAGCAGAGCAATTCCCCACGCACCGCCCTCACCGGCGTTCTCCATTACAGAAACCGGCGTGTTCATGGCCGCTGCCAGTATACTCTGGCCTACGCCCTTTGTCTTGAACAGGCCGCCGTGCCCGGTCACCCGATCCGCCTGCACGCCCTCCTCCTTAAACAGGATATCGAGCCCCGTCTTCAGCGCGCCGAGTGAGGTAAACAGGTGAACCCTCATAAAATTGGCGAGATTGAACCGGCTCTCCGGCGTTCTTACAAACAGCGGGCGTCCCTCGGTAAAGCCGGTGATATGCTCGCCTGAAAAATAATTGTATGCCAGCAGCCCGCCGCAGTCCGCATCGCCCTCAAGCGCCTTGCCGTACAGCGTGCCGAACAGTCTGTTCATATCCGCTTCGATGCCGAAGCTCTCCGCAAATTCCCTGAAGAGTCCGACCCAGGCGTTGAGGTCGGAGGTACAGTTGTTGCAGTGTACCATAGCAACAAGACTGCCGGTCGGCGTCGTTACAAGGTCAATGGCGTCATAGACCTTTTTCAGCTCCTTCTCCAGCACGATCATCGCGAAGACGGAGGTTCCGGCGGAAACATTCCCGGTACGCTCGGCAACGCTGTTGGTTGCCGTCATGCCGGTGCCCGCATCGCCCTCCGGCGGGCAGAGCGGAATTCCAGCCTCGAGATTCCCGGAAACGTCCAGCAGCTTTGCTCCCTTTTCGGTCAGTACGCCGGCATTTTCACCCGCCACAAGCACCTCCGGCATAATATCGCACAGCTTCCAGGAATATCCGCGATCCGCCACAAGCTCGTCAAACTGCTGAAACATCCGGGCGTTGAAATCTTTCGTTTCAATATCAATCGGGAACATTCCGGAGGCCTCGCCGACGCCGAGCACCCTTCGCCCGGTCAGCTGCCAGTGAATATAGCCGGCCAGCGTCAGCAGGGTATGTATTTTCCCGACATGCTCCTCCCCGTTCAGGATCGCCTGATAGAGATGCGCAATGCTCCAGCGCTGCGGGATATGATAGGAAAATACCTCGGTCAGCTTCTCGGCCGCCGGCCCGGTGATGTTGTTTCTCCAGGTGCGGAACGGCGTCAGCAGCTCGTCCTTGTCGTCAAATACCATATAACCGTGCATCATTGCGCTGAAGCCGATGGCGCCGATTTTTTTCAGCACTACCCCGTATTTTTCCCTGACCTCTGCGGCAAGATTTGCGTATGCATCCTGCAGCCCTCCCCAGATATCCTCGAGGGAATAAGTCCAGATCCCGTTTTCATACCGGTTTTCCCAGTCATGGCTGCCCGAAGCGATCGGGCTGTTGCTCTCGTCGATCAGCACCGCTTTGATTCTCGTGGAACCGAGCTCGATGCCCAGCACGGTTCTGCCCGCCTCCAGAGCCTGTTTTACGTCATATCCCATAAGCACTCCTCTTTCTGCGCCCACGCGCTTTTTTATAAGTTTAGTATACAATGAATTATTTTAGATTTCAAGCAAAAGCCGCTATGAACAAAAATCTCCTGTACATAACGGATTTACGGCAGTTCCGGGATGCAAGCCGGCCCGGAAACTGTCTATGCTTTCTTTCATTGTGCATACTGCCGACTAAAAAGATACTAGCGGCACAATTCAGGCATATAACCTTCAGCAGTCCCGCGCAAAACAAAGACAGTTTGCTTCAAACCGAAACAAACTGTCTTTCCCTTCAATATTTGCAGTCATAACCCAAAAAACATTATCTTAATGCTTTCCGGCTTTCCTGACGGAAGATCCGGCATTGCCGCCGACCAGGCGGTTTTTTACTCTTCTGCCATGTTTGCGAGCTTTACCGCCTGGTCGGCGGCAATGCATGCGTCGATAATGTCCTCGATATCCCCGTCCATCACCTTGTCAAGCTTGTAGATGGTCAGGCCGATGCGGTGGTCGGTCAGACGGCCCTGCGGGAAATTATAAGTGCGTATCTTCTCGGAGCGGTCGCCTGTGCCGACCTGCGATTTCCGGGCCGCCGCTTCCGCGTCGTGCGCCTTCTCCTGCTCCAGCTCGTACAGACGGGAACGCAGTACCTTCAAGGCCTTATCCCGATTTTTCAGCTGGGATTTCTCATCCTGGCAGGAAATTACAATGCCGGTCGGGATGTGCGTCAGGCGCACTGCGGAGTCCGTTGTGTTGACGCACTGTCCCCCGTTTCCGGACGAACGGAACACATCGAAACGGCAATCATTCAGATCAAGCTGCACGTCAACCTCCTCGGCCTCCGGCATAATGGCAACCGTGGCGGTTGAGGTGTGGATGCGACCGCCGGATTCGGTAACCGGTATCCGCTGTACGCGATGCACGCCGCTCTCATATTTCAGGCGGGAATACGCACCGCCGCCCTCAATCATAAAAATGACTTCCTTGCAGCCGCCGATCCCGTTTTCGTTCATGTTCATCATATCCAGCTTCCAACGCTTTGTCTCTGCATATTTGCTGTACATGCGGAACAGCTCCGCCGCGAACAGCGCCGCCTCATCCCCTCCGGCACCTGCACGGATCTCCACAATCACGTTTTTCTCGTCGTTCGGGTCCTTCGGAAGTAGCAGGATTTTCAGCTGCTGCTCCAGCCGCTCCACATCGGCTCTGCTGCCCGACAGCTCTTCCTTGGCCAGCTCACGCAGCTCCTCGTCACTCTCCTCGTCCAGCATGGCAAGGCTGTCCTCAATATTCTGTTTTGCCTGCTTATAGGCGCGGAACGTCTCCACCACGGCGGAAAGATCGTTCTGCTCCTTCATCAGCTTCCGGAAACGGTTTGTGTCGCTCGTCACCGTCGGCTCGCTCAGCTCTGCCTGCAGCTCCTCGTAACGGCGCTCCGTATCCTCCAGTTTATCAAACATTTCCATAGTTTCCCCATTTCTGCGCACTGCCGCGCATAAATTTATTTCTCCCGCTCTGTCCCGATTACACCCGCCACAACCCTGTCCAGCCCGGCATAATCCTTCACGACCCGGATTTCCCGGAAGCCGCCGGCCAGAAGCAGCTTCGACACGGCTTCCGCCTGGGTGCAGCCGATCTCAAGAAACAGCCGCCCGCCCGGCACAAGAAATTCGCCGGCCTGACCAATGAGGCGGCGGTAAAAGCAAAGTCCGTCCTCCCCGCCGTCCAGAGCCATCCGCGGCTCATGAATGCGCACCTCCGGCATGAGCGCGGCAATCTCGCTGCTCGGGATATACGGCGGATTGGAAACGATTATATCATAGCGCCCCCTGGCGCCCGACAGCAGATCGCTTGAAAAAAAGTTCACGTCTGCATCCAGTGCAGCCGCATTGGCCCGGGCCACGGCAAGCGCCTGCTCGGAAAGATCGCAGCCCTCCGCCTCCCTCACATCTCCAAGCTTTGCCAGACTGATAATAATGCAGCCGGAACCGGTGCAGACATCAAGCACCCGCTTTCCGCCGCAGCAGCGAAGCACCTCCTCCGTCAGACGTTCCGTATCCTGTCTCGGGATCAGCACATCCTCTGTCACGCGGAATTCCATGCCCATAAAAGCCTGCGTGCCTGTCAGATACTGAAGCGGAATGTGCTCTGCACGCCGGCTCACAAGCTTCTCATAGATGGCAAGTTCTTCCTCAGGCAGCTCAAGCCCGCCGTCAAACAGCAGATCCGTCCGCGACAGCCCAGCCGCAAACCGGAGCAGAAGGGACGCATCAATCTCCGCATCCGGCACATGCGCCTCCAAAAGCCGGCGGACGCCGCCCGCCAGCGCTTCTCTTCTTGTCATACGTCAAACCTCTTTCGCTCAGAAGTTTTTCGGGCCGGATTCCTGCCTCTTCTCCTGTCCTTCTTCCGTCCGAGCCGCTTTTTATGAAGTCCGTTTTCCCTCCGATGCTGCTCCCCCGGCGGAAGATGTCTTTCCGGAGGCAGTTCCCCTGCCGGCCGCGCGTTCCGCGTTGGACGCTCTTCCCTCGCCCGGCGCCGTATGGCCGGATGTCCTGCCTCCCGCCGCTCTGCTGCCGAAAAATACATCCCGGCGGAAAACCTGATCTTCCTGCGCCGGCTCCTCCTTATAAGAGAAGAATTTATCCAGTGCGCGGAGGATCTCGTCATCGTCCTCCTCGGAAACATTCATCGAATTCATTACATTTCTGCCGGAACCTGCCTGTACCTTTTTCTTCGACACCTCATGATTTTCCCCTGCTGCCGTTCCCTCCAAAGCGGCCGGCATAGGAGTCCCCTCATTCTTACGCCCTGCTTTTTCTAAAGACATCCGGTCAAGCAAAGAGAGCTCTTCCTTCCCGCTGCCCGCATTTACAGACCCGGACGATGCCGTCGTTCTCTGATCCGGATTACCTCCGCCGGAAAGCCTTCTTTCCCGCTTACGGCGCTTTGCGATCCCCGCTTCCTCCTGGTATTTGTTCCAGTCGAACACCAGTTCGACCGAGAGGATCGCAATCTCGATCATGGAATCATCGGGCTCGCGCGTTGTCAGGCCCTGCAGCCACAGGCCCGGTCTGCCAAGCAGGCTGATCAGGCGGCTGTCACTGTTTCCCGCAAGGCGGATAAACTCGTAGGACAGGCCTGCAATAAACGGGACGAGAACTATGCGCAGTACGTAGCGCACCCACACCGTTCTCACACGGATCAGCATAAACAGAACAAAGCTCACAAGCATGACGACCAGCAGAAAGCTTGTCCCGCACCTTCTGTGCCTGCGGCTCTGGTGCTTGACATTCGCCACGGTCAGCTCCTCGCCCTGCTCCACGCAGTTTATGCATTTATGTTCAGCGCCATGATACATGAAAACACGCTTGATTTCATTTACTCTGGAAATCAGGGCTACGTAGACGACAAACATCGCAATGCGCAGCACGCCCTCAATCAGCAGCTGCACGGTTCCCGAGCCCGTTATTTTACCGATCAGCCCGGACAGAAAAAGAGGAAACAGGATAAAGACGATAACCGCCAGCAGAACGGACAGAACCGCGACGCCCACATCCGCAAACGCATCGCGCCTCCGGGATGCCTCGTTTTGCTGTTCGTCCCCCTCACTGAAGCCTGCCGAATACGTCAGCGTGCGTATCCCGAGCATAAGCGATTCCGCGAATGCTGCCATCCCGCGGAAAATCGGCAGCCGGAACAGCGCTATTCGCTCGCCGGCGCTGCGGTATTCCTCTGTTTTTACCTCTATCTGATTGTCCGGCTTTCTGACGACGACCGCGTAACGGTTCTGATTTTTCATCATTACCCCTTCCAGCACCGCCTGTCCGCCAATACCCGATGACCTCATCCGAATGTTCTCCTTCACTTAATCTAAAAATAGGCTGAGATTACTTTTTTATCATAACCTCAACCTGCTTTTATCATCTTCCGATGATTCCGTATCCCAAATGCTTAGTTGTTGCCAAGACCATACTTGCGATTGAACTTATCGATAGCACCGCGTGCCGCAGCAGTCTTCTGCTGACCGGTGTAGAACGGATGACATTTGGAGCATACCTCCACATGGATCTCCGGCTTGGTCGAGCCGGCAACAAACTCGTTCCCGCAGTTGCAGGTAACCTTTGCCTGATAATACTTCGGCTGAATGGACTCTTTCATTTTTTCACCTCTCGTTATCTCCGACGCATCGATTTCTAACCGATGCACACAATTTTTAAACAGCGGTCTGATTATAGCACACAAGCCCTGTCTTTGCAATACCCAATTGCAATCCCCGGCGGAAATAACCCAATACTGTATTGAAATAACTAGTATGCAATTTTCGTCTTTTTGATGGTTTCGATAAACTCACTGTTATTCTTTGTCGAAGCAAAAATCTGTATAATCCTTTCGACGGCTTCCTCCGATTTCATCCCGTTGAAGGCGCGGCGCATCAGCACATTCGCCTCCATTTCCCCCGGCGCAAGCAGAAGATCGTCCCGCCTCGTGCTGGAACGCGGCAGATCAATCGCCGGGAATACACGGCGCTCGGACAGATTCCGGTCCAGAACAAGCTCCATATTACCGGTACCTTTGAACTCCTCGAACACCACATCGTCCATGCGGCTGCCCGTCTCCACAAGCGCTGTGGCAAGGATCGTGAGGCTGCCCCCCTCGCGCATATTTCTGGCCGCACCGAAAATTTTCTTCGGCATGTGCAGCGCCGCAGGATCCAGACCGCCGGAAAGCGTGCGTCCGCTCGACTGTACGGTGAGATTATAGGCGCGCGCAAGCCTGGTGATGCTGTCGAGAAGGATAATGACATCCCTTCCGTGCTCTACAAGCCGCTTGGCACGCTCGATCACCATCTCGGACACCCGCTTGTGATTTTCCGGAAGCTCGTCGAAAGTGGAATAGATCACCTCCACGTTATCGCCGTGGATGGACTCCTTCATATCGGTCACCTCCTCGGGGCGCTCGTCGATCAGAAGAATGATCATGTGCATCTCCGGGTGGTTGATGTTGACCGCCCTCGCAATCTGCTTGAGCAGTGTTGTTTTTCCTGCCTTCGGCTGCGCAACGATCATGCCCCGCTGCCCCTTTCCGATCGGCGACACAAGATCCACCATTCTCATTGACGGCTTGCAGCCCGGTGTTTCCAGATGAATCCGCCTGTTCGGGAAAATCGGCGTCAGCTCCTCGAACCTCGGCCGCTTCAGCGCCTCCGCCGGCGGCAGATCGTTGATGCTCTTCACATAGAGCAGTGCGGAAAATTTCTCAGTCTGACTGCGGATCTTTGTATTCCCGACAATAATGTCACCTGTTTTCAGATTCATCCGGCGGATCTGGAGCGGAGAAACATAGACATCGTTGCTGCCCGGCAGGAAATTGTCACAGCGGATAAAGCCGAAGCCCTCCTGCATAATTTCCAGGATGCCCTCCTTTGTCTCGCCGCTGTCCAGCTGTTCGATCTCCTCCCTGCTGAGCTGCTGCGAAGGCCGGTAATTGCTCTGCGGCGTACCGCCTGCATAGCCCATGCCGCCGGCAGGAACGTTCTGACCGCCCTGCACGCCTGTGCTCTCCCTCTGCTCCGACGGACTCTGAGCACCGCCCTGTCCCTGCAGAAAGCTCTGGCCCTGATGCGGATTCTGATATGTGCTCTGATTTGTGCCCTGATATGTGTTCTGATTTGCATACGGATTAGCATATCCGCTGTTCATCCGGGAACGTCCGTCCCGCCCCGCTTCCCTGCTGTTTCTCGCATTGTCACGGTAATCCTGCGAGCCGCGTTCCCTGCCGTCCCGCGGATTTTCACGGTATTCGCGTCCCTCACGGTTCTCTCTGCCGTCGCGTGCATATTCACGGCCGCGGCTGTCCCGGTAATCCTGACCCTCCGGTCGGCTGCGCTCCCCGCTCTCTCTTCCATAGCCGCCGGTTCTCAAAGGAGGAGCGGTATTCCGGACTGCCGTACCTTCACGCCCCGAAAGCTCGTCCGTTCTCGGTCTTCTCGTTTCGTAATTCCTTTTCGGCCGCTCCGCGGACACGGGTCTTCTTCCCTCCGCGGCAGATGCATTACCCATGTCAGCTCCTGCTCTCGCAGGCTCCTCCAGCGCAGCTTCTGCGGATTCCGTTATAGCAGCCTCCTGCTCCTTCCTCTCTGCAGGCTCCCGCACGGCTTCGGACTCTTTCTGCACAGACCCCTTCCGCTCTTCGGACTCCGGCACAGCTTCGGACTCCTTCTGCACAGACTCCTTCCGCTCTTCGGGCTCCGGCACAGCCTCGGACTCCTTCTGCACAGGCACCTTCCGTTTTGCGGACTTCGGTACAGTATCGGCCTTCTTCCTTCCTGCAGACTCCGGTACAGCCTCGATCCTCTGCTCCGCAGGTTCCTTTGTCCGGCTGCTCTCGCCTGCCAGCAGCAGATCCAGAAGCTCCTGTTTCTTCTTTGTAGTGATCCCCTGCATTCCTTTTTCTTTTGCGACTGCTCTCAGTTCAGCCAGCGACATTTTCTCATACTGGTTTTCCATGCTTAACTCCTTAAGATAAATAATTTCGTATTATTGGATTCGTTTGTCCGATTGCCGGATAGAATAAATAATGATGAGGCTATATGCTTTATAGAAGACGGACTACCGCTCAGCCTTGCGGCTTCTGAGCCGTCGGCCGACCTGTAAAAAATCTGCTACTTACAATATTATACACCATTTCCCTGAAAAAGCAAACAAATTTTTTAGCTTTCAGTTTAAGCTTTTTTGTCGAATTTTCCCGAATCGACCATTCGTCAGAAAAATTACAGCCACTGCTCGTGCAGCATTCCGGCATACATCATCCTTTTGCTCAGGCATACGAAAAAACGCGGGGCGGCAAAACTGCTGCGCCCCGCGGCATGAAGGAACCGGTTCTTTTTCGTCTGCCCGGCTTAATCCGGCATGATAATTGCACAGATAATATAGGCGAGAATTCCCGAGCCTGCCATGCAGGCAAAAAATATCCATATAATCCGAACCAGCGTCGGATCGATGTTGAAATACTCGGCGATTCCCCCGCACACCCCGCAGATTTTCCTGTTCGTCCATGATTTGCAAAGTCTCTTCTCGTTCATAATAAAATCCCCTTTCTGAATTTGATATTATATTTTGAAATTATATTGTTTCCTTAATCCGTTCGGTCATTCCTGAATGTTACATCAATAGTGCCGAACCTGCAGGTGGCCCGCAGTTCTCCGCCTTCCCTGCCCGGCAGCACAATTTCCATCCGGCCGAAATGAAGTCCCTCTCGCTGGCCAAGGTTGCCGTAACGGCCCGGTGTACTGCAGGTGATCTGCCCGAAAACGGCTGACACGCTCCCATGGTAGGCGCTCTCCGGGCGCCCCGGTTCAAGAAAAAGCTCTCCCATGCCGATATCGGCGGTCAGCGCCGCGAAATTGCCCTCCAGCCGTACATTTCCTGCCTTGCATTTTACTTCCGCCCGCTCCGCTGTGCAGCCCTCCGTCCATAAAATTCCGGTCGCGGCTTCCATCCTCAGCTCCGATACCTCGCAGTCCCCGGCAGAAATATTCCCCAAATCCGTTCTCAGCTCCAGCTTCGATGCCCGAATGCCCGATGCCTCAATTTTTCCGAGCGCCACATCCGCCCGGATTTCACCGCCGTAGTTTTCCGGAACCATCAGCACATAGACCGGCGCATTCACCCAGTCCTCCGTCCTGATAGGGGTTCCTCCTTCAATAAACGGAATACTCAGATGAAACAGGCTCAGCTCCTTGATTTCTCCGTCCGCTGTCCGCATTCGGATCTCAGCTTCGGAGCCGCTGCTGCGGACAAGGAGATTGTTCTCATTGATATTTTCCGCATAAAATCGAATTTTATCATCGGGAGAGCTTTCCATGCGCAGCAGCCCGAATGGAACTTCCACATCAATCCGCTCCGCCTGATCCAGCTCACGCGACATGCTTCCGGTATCCTGAAAACTCTCCGTCCCGTCCCATTCAGCCTTTACTCTGCCTATGCCGACGGCCACCAGGATAATACCGATTCCAAGCATTATAGCCGCAATTCCGGTAAAAATTCTTCCGAATCGTTTCATGCCGCCCTCCTTCCCGTCATCCGCCGCAGCAGCCCGGTTATTCCCCGGAACACGGACGGGACTGCGCGGAAACCGCAGTTCACGGCAAATACAATAAAGAAAATGCCGAACGCCGCCACGATCAGGCCGGCGCCTGAAAACAGAAGCGCGATTCCGCTGCTCACCGCCGCATTCGTAATCCCGTTGCCGATCAGCACCACACCGGCAGCAACCATGGCTACCCCGCCAATGCCGAAGCCCGCGAAAAGCCCGAGCATCAGCACACAGAATGCAAGCAGAATACCGCTGATGGGAAGTGCGAAAATAATCAGCAGAATCAATGCGGCCGCCGTCAGAACTCCCCTGCCTGCAATGCCTTCTGCGCCCTCGACGTACCTCTCGTCTCTACCTCCCGGCGCAGCGGCACCTCCGAATGCTCCTGTACCGTTCCCTCCGGCACCGCCCGCACCTCCGAATGCTCCTGTACCGTTCCCTCCGGCACCGCCCGCACCTCCGAACGCTCCTGTGCCGTTCCCTCCGGCGCCGCCCGCACCTCCGAACGCTCCTGTGCCGTTCCCTCCGGCACCGCCCGCACCTCCGAACGCTCCTGTGCCGTTTCCTCCGGCGCCGCCGGCTCCCTGGCCTTCTGCGGCTTCCCGCTGTCCGCCGGAGTGCTCCCCGGCGCCCATGCCGGCATCCGGCGCCGGGGAGCCTTCTTCTGCCGAGAGCCGCTCCAGATAGCCGGCCCGGATATTGTCCGCGACCGTCTCCGGATTCTTCAGCTCCCGCAGAACTCTATTTTCATTTTCCGGCCCGGCATCCGCAAAATAGTCCTCGTAATACCAGACCGCATCGAGCCGTTCCTCCTCCGGCAGATCCCAGAGAAGCTGCTCCAATCGCTGTAAAAACTCCTGCTTCGTCATACGCTTACCCTCTTTCGCCCTGTCCCGCCCTCTGCGGGCCCTGCTGCCTTTCCGCCTGAAATTTTACCGGCCTCTTCCGTTCTTTGCGGCTACGGCCCGAGTATGGACGTAACCTTTTCCGAATACCGATTCCATTCCTCCCTGCAGATTTCCAGCTGCACCCGGCCTGCCGGGGTGATCATGTAATACCGGCGGTTGCGCCCGGCATATTCCATATCGTAAGCCTCCAGCCTTCCATCCTTCAGCAGCCTGCGAAGTACGGGGTATAATGTGGATTCCGACACCTCCAGCACCATCCGCACCTCCTGCGTGATTTTGTAGCCGTAGGTACCCTGGGGCTCCTGCGAAACGATTGCCAGGACAATGGCGTCCAGAAGTGTCGATCCTGTGTTAAAAACCATTGTCTCATCTCCTTGCCCATACTATACGCCATATAATATTGCAATGTCAATAGCTCTAATTGTTTTCTAATTCAACTCTCATTTTGTGCTGAAAAGCTCTCATAAAAGCATTTCAACCGGCAATATATCTCCAGCATCGCTCTCCCCTTTGTCCGGCTCCCGGCCGCCCTGCGTCCCGCCGTGTCCGTTTCCTGCTCGGTTGTCCTGGAAAGCCGCAAGGTTCTGATTGACACAAATACACCCGATTATTATAATGTGGATGAGCAGCTTCACAGTCTGCGCCGGGCTGACGGGATTTCCAGCCGTTTTTCCGGTGCAGGCTCTTTTGGGGAGCGCTGCGCATCCCCGTCTCCTTTCCGGACGGAAGCTTCCGCCCGTACGCTGCTCCAAAAGCAAGCCGCAGCACGGAGGTAAACAGCTATGTCAGATAAAAATCCGATCGTCACCATCACCATGGAGAACGGTGACATCATGAAAGCAGAACTGTATCCGGAGATTGCGCCGAATACAGTGAACAATTTTCTTTCCCTTGTGAACAGCGGCTTTTACAACGGCCTGATCTTTCATCGTGTTATCGAGGGCTTTGTGCTCCAGGGCGGCGATCCGGAAGGCACCGGCATGGGCGGCCCGGGCTATTCCATCCGCGGAGAATTTTCCCAGAACGGCTTTTCCAACGAGCTCAAACACACAAAAGGTGTGCTTTCCATGGCTCGCTTGAAAGATCCGGATTCCGCAGGCTCTCAGTTTTTCATTATGCACAAGGCCGCGCCCAATCTTGACGGCGCTTACGCGGCCTTCGGAAAGGTGATTGAGGGCGAGGAGATCATTGACAAAATTGCCGGTGTTCCGACCGACTGGAACGACCGCCCGATGGAGACGCAGCGCATGAAATCCGTGACTGCAGAAACCTTCGGCGCCTCCTATCCGGAACCGGAGCACGCGCACTAAGTTCCGCGCCGGCTGTCATTTTCCGACGCCTCCTGCCCGGCAGACTGCCGCGCGCAGAGGAAACCAAACACAGCCGGCTGCATTATTACCGCGGCGCGGAAGCCGGAACGCGGACCGGCCGTTAATAGCTTGCCGGCGTACCAAATAAGCTCCGGCCGTCCGGCAAAAAATCTGCTTGACAGCCCGGACTTAAATTGTTATAGTAAAATTGATATTGGGCATAATGCTCGATCCACGCTTGTCAGGGAAAATTTTCCTGACAGGCGTTTTTTTATACCCGGAATTACAACCCTGTCCTGCTGCAGGGGAAATTCGGCTGAGCACCCGATATCCAAAATACATAACAAGGAGAGCATCATAATGATTCAAATCAGTCAATTCAGTTTTGAAAACCCGCGATTTTTAAACCTTCTCGGCCGCAGGGGCGGTATCCCGGAGGAAGTGGAACTCACCGTAAAAGAAATACTGCAGAATGTAAGAAAAAACGGGGACAGGGCTCTGCACGCCTACATGAAAAAATATGATGGCGCAGACATAGACAAAATCGGCCTGCATGTATCGGAGGAGGAATTCGAGAACGCGCGGAAGAAGGTATCAGAACCGTTTAAGGAGGCAGTCAGAGCAGCCTGCGACAACCTGCTTTGCTTTCACAGAAAACAGCTGCCGGAAGGCTATCAGGAATGCGGCGAAGACGGTGTGATCCTGGAACGCAGATACGTTCCGATCAACAGTGCAGCCGTCACGGTGCCCGGCAGTATGGCGCCTCTCGTCTCCACGCTCTGCATGAACCTGATTCCCGCAATCGTCGCCGGAGTGCCGAATCTCTGTATCCTGACAAAACCGGGAAAGAACGGCACGATCGACGAACACCTGCTCTATACCGCAGACTATCTTGGAGTAAGAAATTATTATAAAATTTCAGGCGCTCAGGGACTTGCGGCCGTTGCTTACGGGACGGAAACCGTAAAAAGGGTTGATGCGATCCTCGGTCCGGGAAACAATTATACGCAAATGGCAAAAAAGCTTCTGTACGGCCAGGTCAAAATCGACGCGCTCGCAGGACCTTCCGAAATCGCGATTATCGCCGACGGAAACGCCAGTCCCACCTATATTGCTGCCGACCTGCTGTCCCAGGCAGAACACGGTACCGGCTTTGAGGCCGCCACCGCCTTCTGCCCGACCCTGGAGCAGGCACGGCGTATCCGGGACGAGCTTATCCGCCTGTCCGGAGAATACGGGCTTTCCGGCGCTGCAGCCGCGTCCCTGGAAAATTACGGCGATATCTTTGTCACCGAATCGCAGGAGGAGGCCGTGGAGGCTGTAAACCGCATTGCACCGGAACACGCGGAACTGCTGCTCGACAATCCGGAGGAGGCCCTGCGCAGTCTTACGAACGCCGGCGCCGTGTTTGTCGGCGCCTACAGCACGGAACCTGTGGGCGATTATTTCTGCGGTACAAACCACATCCTGCCCACCTGCGGGACGGCGAGATTTTCTTCCGGCATGTCCGTGCAGGAGTTTATGCGCGGCTACAGCGTAATCCGCTATACGGAGGCTGCACTGAAGAAAAATGCCGGCCATATCACCGCGCTGGCAGAGGCGGAAGGCATGCGCGCTCACGCGCTGGCTGTACAGGTGCGCAGATAGCACGCCTGTCACATTCTCTTCGCTCTCATAATATTCACCATGGTTTTCGGCGTCAGCCTCTGGCCGTTGTACAGGATCAGCCCCTCGTACAGCCGTCCGGAAAGAATAATGACCAACACGGTGAACACGGCAAGAATCGCAAGCGAAATCAGTCCCTGTACAATCGATGCCGAGCCGGTCAGCAGATCCGCCGGTATGCCGAACGGGATCGTAAACGGGATAAACCGGGTTGCCGTAATCAGTCCGGTTTTCTCAAGAATCGCACCGAAATAGCAGGCAAAAAAGCTGATGATAACCGGGAACTGGAAAATCCCCTGCGCCTGCGCCGTGTCCTCCGGCTTGGACACTATGCTGCCCGCCATTCCGGCAAGCACGCAGTAGAACAGAAAGCCCAGCACGAAAATCAGCACAGCGATCACGATCGCCGCCGGTGTAAACGCCGATTCTCCGAAATTTCCGCGCAGGAAATCGAGCATCTTCAAAATCGCATTCTCGTAGCCTGTGTACATGGATTTTGCTATGACATTCCCGATCAGCAGCCCCGCCACCGCGAACAGAATCCAGAGGAAGAACTGAAGGATCGCCGACAGTGCAATCGCAAGCACCTTCCCGGTAATCATTGCGTACGGGCGCACCGAAGTCAGAAGCGTCTCGGTCAGCTTGGAGGTCTTCTCCACCGAAATCTCCCGGCTGACCTCCTGCCCGTAGAAAATCAGCATCATATAGATAACCAGCCCGCAAAGCATCGGAATAATCCTCTTAACAATCTGTGCGCCGAGGCTCTTGTCCTCGCCGATTTTTCCGCAGTCCGCAGCAATCGGCGTCAGAATCGCAGCGGCCTGTTCCTGCGTCAGCCCGGCCATGCCGACCCTGGCATAATCAAAGCATTCCGCCAGCGCCGCGAGCAGATCCTCCGCCTCCGACTTTGAAATTTCTGTGCCTTCCGGCAGGATCGCCTCCAGCCGGAAGGCGCCGTCCTCATAACGAAGCTCCGTGAGCAGATATGCCTTCTGCCCTGCGGCGTTCGCCCCGGAAATCGCCTCCTCCCGGCTTTCCGCCGCATGGAATTCGGTCTGTGCGTAGCTCTCCTTCCCGAGCGCCGACAGAAGCATCCCGAAATCCGTATCGTACTCACTTATCACATATACGTCCCGAACCGCGGACGGCTTGCTTTCCCCTTTGCCTTCGCCTTCCGGCTTTGCCGTCAGCACGACCGCCAGCGCGACTCCCGCCAGCAGAAGCACGGAAACAATCACCGTCACAACACTGTAGCCCTTTTTCTTTACCGTCTGGCGGAAGGTAAAGGAAAACACATCCTTCCATCCGCGAAATAGATTATCTTTCACGCTGTCCTCATTTCTGCGCCGCACCGGCGCCTTAAATAGCCTGTCTTCAACCGGCTGCCTGCGCTATCTCATTTTAAACAGCTGCCTGATACCGACACGGTTTCCGTTGTACACGATCAGTGCCTCATAGACTCTCGCCACAAACGCAAACAGCAGAATAAGCAGCACAAGCAATATAGCGAACGCTGCGGCAACCACCCAGAGCTCCGCCTTCCCGATCAGGACGGCTCCCGGCATCAGAAACGGCGAAGAGAGCGGAAACAGCATGGCAAACAGCGCAAACGCATTGTCACCCGAGCCGAGCAGCGAACCGGCAGCACCCATGCCGACATACACACCCACAAGCACGGAAAACGAGAACAGAATCAGCCCCTCTCCGGCTTCCTCCATTCTGCTGACCGTCGCTCCGGCCAGTCCTGCCAGCGTCGCGTAAAACACGAGCCCGAGACCAATAAAAACAAAGCAGATTATGATATTGAGCGGATTAAGCGCGCTGAGCACTTCCGGGGAAACCAGCTTTGCCAGCATGTTTTCGCCGTTCTGCTGACCCGAAAGCTGATTGGATATGACGAACGCCACAAGCAGCCCCCCCACTTCGGTCAGCACTACGCAGAGCATTGCAAGCACCTTTCCGACAATAATCGCCAGCGGGCGCACCGACGTCAGAAGATACTCCACAACCTTCGAGGATTTCTCCGTGACAATTGCAGTCGCCACCTGGGAGCCCGACATCATGCAGATCATCATAATAATAAAGAGCAGCGCGTAGAGAAACCAGTACTCGAAACTTGAGATTGAGGTATCCGCCGCCTCAACATCCCCGTCTGCATTCGTCTGAAGCACATTGGTGATCACCTCGGCGGCCAGAAGCTCCTGCTGGCTGTCGGTGATGCCCTGCGCCGCAAAGCGGGCGCGCTCAAAATATCCGCTGAGCACCTGGGTGAACGCCTTCGCTTCTTTATTTTCAATCTTTCCCGACTCCGGATATTCCAGATAAAGCGAGACAGGGCCTCCCTCTGCGCAGCGGATAAGAAGCAGCGCGGATTCTTTCTCGTTCTCCGCGAGCTGGATGATCAGGTCGGTATATTCCTCGGAATCCTCCGCCAGAACAGGAACTGCCTTCACGGTCGTACTCCAGCCTTCCTCTGCCAAAACATCACTTGCCTTTTTTGTATCAAATATACCCGTTTCATCCGAAACATATAATTTATTTATGGTATAAGAACTATTTTCCCCCTCCTTGTTGATCATATTTATCACCGGCGAAGCGGCAAGCGCCAGAACGATCAGTATTACAAACGATACAATGAACGCTTTGCTTTTGAGCGTCTGTATCAGGGTAAAACGGAAAATGTCCTTCCAGCCCGTAAGTTTATTCTTCATGTGCTCCTCCTACCTTCTCGACAAAAATCTCGTGCAGGGACGGCTCGCGCAGCTCAAAATGAATAACCGTCACATTGTCCTGCACCAGTCTGCCGAGAAATGCCATCGCCTGACTCTCATCCTGCACCTTCAGATGGTATTCCTCCGGAGTCCGGTTTGCCACCGTAAGTCCGAACTGACCGATATAACGCTCGATATCTCCCTCGCATTTTACAAAAAGATTTACGCGGCCGTAGCTTTTCTTGATCTGGTTCAGATTTCCCGTCAGCACCGCCTTCCCGCGGTTGAGAATTGTGATGTCGGAGCAGAACTCTTCGATTACCGGCATCTGATGGCTCGACATGATAAGATACTTTTTCTTCGCGATTTCCTCGCGGATAATACTCTTGAACAAATCCGTATTTACCGGATCAAGTCCGCTGAGCGGCTCATCCAGCACCAGCAATTCCGGATCGGAGATCAGCGCGGCCATCAGCTGAATCTTCTGCTGATTTCCCTTGGAAAGCTGATCCGCCCGGTTTGCCTTTGCAGCCTTTTTCCCCTTGGCCGACGGGAATATGTATTCCTCCACCTCAAGACGGCCGGCCCAGTAATGTATCCGCTTCAACGCCTCCTTTTTATCCACCTTTTTCAGCTTCGCAAAGTACAGAAGCTGGTCGAGCAGGGAATATTTCGGATAAAGCCCTCTCTCCTCGGCCAGATAGCCGATATTGGCGCTGACCGGATCCAGCGGCTTCCCCTTCCAGCTTACATTGCCCTCGTCGCACGCGAGCATGCCGAGAATAATACGGATTGACGTCGTCTTGCCCGCGCCGTTTGTGCCGAGCAGGGCATACACACCCGGCTCCTCCATCTCAAAGCTGAGGTGATCCACCACCACCTTTTCGCCGTACCTTTTCGTTAATCCATTGACTGTCAGTGACATTTCTTATACCCCTTTCCTGCGTACCGCCGGCATACCCGCGGTACCGCGTCGATGAAACGCCGGAAGCTGCGCTCCCGCCGTATCTCCCTTCTTCGGCAGCTCCGGGATTTCCCGCGGCCGCTCCTGACCAAATCAATCCCTTCGCCAAAGCATAATGTAGCATTTTTTTCTTTCCTTTTCAACCAGTCACCGGATTTCTTAATCAAATATTAAGCTGTACCTTTTCGCATGGCGGCTTCCCGCTCCTGCGGCGCATCCGCTTCCGGTTTTCCGGCAAATACAGTATATTCTCCGCCTTACATTATGTCAAGCATATTTTACATTTTGTCATTCATTTCTCTTTTCCTGCCCGTCAGCCGGACAAAAAACATCCGCACTCTCCGCTTTCCCTCTCACTGTCTCCCGCATCCGGAATAATATTGTCCATAGCAATTCCACTGTTTATATGGTATAATGTCGTCAGACATTATACCTGCGCCGATACGCGGCTGCCCGGAGGGCGGCCGGATTACCTCTGCGGAACGTGCGCATCCGCCGGAGGCATCATACATCATATCCGAAGGATATGCGCCGATGCGTGTCCGACCGCAGAGAGGACAGTTTCCTCTGCGAATCGTGTGCATCCTCCGGCGGGAATCATGGAGGAGGGAGGGCGGAGAACTATTGTCTGAGCAACGGGGAACACGTATTAAAGGGGGAGAAATCGTATGACGGAAAGAGGTGCGGATTTGAAAAATTTAAGTGGGGCAGACAGCAGTTATCAACGGGACAAAACGGACGCCGGCTCACTCGGAAAAAACAGTCAGGAACTGCGGCTGAGGGAGATCGTGAGGAAATCGGTTATCGCTCTTACTGCAGGCGGCATTCTGCTGGCGGTTTTTATTGTGACAAACCTGCTGGTGATGCTGATGGAGGAGGATCGGCTGGAAACCAACCGCTTTCTGGAACAGTACCGCCTGGGTTCCAAGGCTCTCACCTATGCAGTACAGGCATACTCCGTAACGGGCGACAGAAAATATTATGATGATTACATGAAGGAACTGAACACGGACAAAAACAGGGATATCGCATGGGCCGGCTTGAAGGAAAACAACATAACCGCGGAGGAATGGCGCGAGATGGAAAGCATCGCGTCGCTGTCCAATAACCTCGTTCCGCTGGAAGAAATGGCGATGGAAGCCGTAAATTCCGGAGATCAGGCGTTTGCTGTATCCTATGTGTTCGGAGAGAGATATGAAAACGACGTGGAAATGATCAACGATAAAACCGACGCCATAATCAGGCAGATTCAGAACAGGCTGGACTCCAAAAAGAAAATAATGCTTACAATACAGCTCGCCGTGGAAGTTCTGTTTCTTATTTCCTTCTTTTATGTGATCCGCCAGATCATCATATCCATAAAATTCTCAAGGCAGGAGCTGCTTATGCCGATTACCAGAGTGTCCGACCAGATGGTCGCCATTTCAAACGGAAATCTCCACGCCGCCTTCGATATGGAGGAGGATGACAGCGAGGTCGGCAGAATGGTTTCGGCCATCCGTTTTATGAAAAAAAATCTGGTGGATATTATCGGAGAGATTACGGAAGTGCTGGAACAGATGGGCGAGGGCGATTACAATATCAGTATAAAACAGAACTACATAGGTGAATTTTCCTCAATCAAAACATCTTTTTATAAAATCAGCAAGGAAACACGCGAAACTCTTCATCATCTCCGTGAAATGTCAAACCAGATCAAGCTCGGCTCCCAGCAGCTTTCCGATGCGGCGGTTAGTCTGGCGGAGGCAAGCACTGCCCAGGCCACGACCGTAAGCGAGCTGTCGGCACTAACGGAAAATCTTTACGCGGATATGGGAAGAAATTCGAGCGACGCCAAGGAATGTGTGGAAATCGCCTCCCAGGCGGGACAGGTTCTTTCTGAAGGAAATGAAAAAATGGAAGAGCTGAAAAAGGCAATCGGTGAAATCAGCGAGTGCTCGGAACAGATCAAAACCGTGATTCATGTGATAGAGGACATTGCCTCTCAGACGAATCTGCTGTCTCTGAACGCCGCAATCGAAGCGGCCCGCGCCGGAGATGCCGGACGCGGTTTTGCGGTTGTGGCGGAACAGGTGAAAAACCTGGCGGACGAATCCGCCAGATCAGCCAGGGAAACAACCAAGCTGATTGAAACAACAGTAGCCACCGTAGAAAGAGGAATCGCAATCACAGAGGAAACTGCCCGCAGCATTTTTGACGTAATGGAGGGCGCCCGCACGGCAACTCAGAAAATGGGACAGATATCAAAGCTGCTGGATCAGAATGTGCAGTATATGGAAAAGATTGACTTGAATTTAGGTGAAATCCGCGAGGTGATCGACACAAATGCCGCCACCTCCGAGGAAACCGCGGCGATCAGCGAGGAGCAGAACAGTCAGGTAGAAATTATGGTGAATCGGATGGACAAATTTATAATCTGATTTTGTTGAACAGAGAAGGAGCTGCCGCATTTTGCGTCAGCTCCTTCTCTGTTAAAACTCCTCGCATCTGCAGAGTGATTCATGTTTTGTTACCCGGCGCAGTTCGTCCCTTACCTCCATCAGCGCAAAACCGAGAAGATTTCTTCCGCGCCACTTCCCCGGCTCTTTTGCATCCGGGGAGTCCGCAGAAAGCTGGATTCCCCAGATGGCGTCGTACGGGCTGGCCTCCGCCAGAACACGGTCGCCGGTGGAAAGCAGAAAATCCCTCAGCGGCCGGTTCTGACTGAATTTGCACCAGTTTCCGTTGAGCACAATGGAATATTTTACTCTGTCCCACACGGCCTGATCAAAATTCTGCACCTTGCGTCCCAGCGCCTTTATGTGATCCGGCTCCCGGCTCTCCATAATCTGCTTTTGTATTTCCCCGTCCCCGAACAGCTCTGCCTTCTGCGCCATCATAAACTGCTCCATACAGCAGTAAACAACGGCAAAGCATCGGAATTCCGCCATCCACCACTGGCTCAGGCAGCTTTGCGTGATGCTCCAGTCCTTCGACGGCCGATGCCCCCAGAACAGCACGAAATCCTGCTGCCTGCCCTCTGACGCCGCCTGCTGCAGAAGAGGCCGGCTGTATTTTGGTTCGCCCTCCGGCCGCCACAGAGGGATGCAGAAATCCCCCTGCACCAGCACCTCGCCGGCATCGCTGTCGTCCCACCAGCCCTTCCAGGTAACCGGCTCCGGAAACAGTCCGCGGTACTCCTTCTGCTCCTTTTCGGAAAGCGCCCGCCACCACTGAAAAAAACGGCAGATATAATCCTCCCCGTAGCCCATACGCCATCCGATCGAATAGCGCTCGATTTCCGGACAGGCCAGCCATGGCGGCAGCATTTTTTTCTTCTCCTGATCCAGCTTCATTTCCTTGCATCCTTTCTGCTGCAGCCCGGGGCAGCTTGCTCTTTTCCCCGCTTCCAGCATATAACACAAGCTGATTTGATATTTATTATTTTATCACATTGCGGAGGAATGGCAAGAAATTTCTTTTCTCAAAGCTTCCTTTCCCGAAGCAGCGTAGAAACAAATATTATTAAAACAGGATGGAAACATGAACGCGATTATGGTATTCTGTTATTGCTGCATATCATTATTTATGGAGGTGTCGAATACACATGAAAACGATAGGGAAATTAAACAGCGGAGATTCCATTAAAATAGATCTGTTTGGCAAAGAAAAAACGGTTGAGATTTTTTCTACCGGGGACAACCGATTTGATGAAAAGGGCCATTACAAAAAAAATGGGTTCGCCCTGACAAACGAGGAAATAGCCTGCCTTAACTGGTTTGTTGAAAATGTAAAAATTGAAGATTACAGACAGGCTATCACTCATTATTGTAACGAACAATATAACGAAATCGGTGCGGAGCAAATAGAGGAATCGGATCTGGAAAATAAAATTTCAATTTTCGCAATTGCAGTAAATATAAGCAAAATAACACAATCGAAAGATGGTTTCCTCTATCCTGAAATATCCTTTTTAGGGGACTGCGAATGCGATCCGGAGCATGGCGTATGCATCGGTTTCCGAGATAAAAAGTTCTTAGGAATCCATGCACAGGACTGGACATTATAGAAAAGTCCGGGATAGCCCTGGTTACACCCTCCGTCCGCGGCACATAATACAGGGAATCATCGCCTCCGTACTCCGCCGAAGCCTCCAAAAGTTTCTCTAAAAGATTCTCTTCCCGTCAGCCTCACACCTCAAACAGCAAATCCCCGTACGACGGCACCGGCCAGACCGACTTATCCACCAGCATTTCCAGCTCGTCAACCGGCCTTCTCAGCGCCTCCATCGCAGGGAATACCTCCCCGTGGAAATAATTCGCCTGCGTTTTTCCGCCCTCCTTCGCCGCAGCCTCCTTGGTTTTCTCTCTCAGGTCGTCCAGTGCCTCCTGTGCTCCGGCAAGCAGCACAGAGACCGTTTTCAACAGCTTTTCCTGCACACTCACATCCGCGGACGGCACGGCAGTTTTCACGGCGATTATGGAATCCGCAAGGCTCTTTGTATATTTGATCACTGCCGGGATATAAAGCTTCGAGGCCATCTCAATCATCGTTCTCGCCTCGATATTGATCGCCTTGGAATAAATTTCGTAATTGATTTCTGCGCGCGATTCCAGCTCGATTTTCGAATACACGCCGTGCTTTCCGAACAGGTCGATGCTCTTCTGTTCGATCAGGCATGGGATGGCCTCCACCATGGACTTGATGTTCGGAAGTCCGCGTCTTTCAGCCTCCATCATCCACTCATCGGAATAGCCGTTGCCGCTGAACACGATGCGACGGTGCTCTTCCACCGTCCTGCGGATAATTTTGACGACCGCCTTGTCAAAATCTTTTGCCCTTTCCAGTTCATCCGCCATGGTACAGAGAGCATCTGCTACAATTGTATTCAGAACGGTATTCGCGCCGGCAATGGACATGGAAGCGCCGAGCATGCGGAATTCGAACTTGTTGCCGGTGAAAGCAAACGGCGAAGTACGGTTGCGGTCAGTCGCATCCTTTTTCAGCTCCGGCAATGTGTGGACGCCGATGTTCATCCAGCCGATCTGCTTGGAAATTGCCGCCGTGCCGCCCGCAATAAAATCATTGAGGACATTCTCCAGCTGTTCGCCGATAAACATGGAAATAATGGCCGGCGGAGCCTCGTTGGCGCCGAGCCGGTGATCGTTGCCCGGGGTGGAGGCGGAAAGCCGCAGCAGGTCTGCGTGCTCGTCGACCGCCTTCATTACTGCCGCCAGGAAAAACAGAAACCGGAGATTATCCTGCGGAGTTTTACCCGGATCGAGCAGATTTTTTCCCGTATTTGTCACCATGGACCAGTTGTCATGCTTGCCCGAGCCGTTCACGCCCGCAAATGGCTTCTCGTGAAGCAGGCAGGCAAGTCCGTGGCGGTTGGCAATCTTTTTCATACATTCCATTACCAGCTGATTGTGATCGGTCGCAATATTGGCCGTCACGTAGATCGGCGCAAGCTCATGCTGCGCCGGGGCAGCCTCATTGTGCTGGGTCTTCGCAAGCACGCCCAACTTCCAAAGCTCTATGTTCAGCTCCTTCATAAAGGCGGCGATCCGTTCCTTGATAGTACCGAAATAGTGGTCGTCAAGCTCCTGCCCCTTCGGCGGCATCGCGCCGAACAGCGTTCGCCCGGTGAAAATCAAATCCTCTCTCTGAAGATATTTCGCCTTGTCGATAATAAAATACTCCTGCTCCGCACCCACAGAACACGAAACACCGGTAACATCCGTATTTCCGAAAAGCTGCATCACACGGACTGCCTGCTTGCTGATTGCCTCCATGGAACGCAGCAGCGGCGTTTTCTTATCCAGCGCCTCCCCGGTATAGGAGCAAAAGGCCGTCGGAATGCAGAGCGTAACGCCGGCGGCATCTTCCTTCAGGAACGCCGGCGACGTACAATCCCACGCCGTGTAGCCTCTTGCTTCAAAGGTGGCACGCAGGCCGCCGGACGGAAAGGAGGAAGCATCCGGCTCACCCTTGATCAGCGCCTTCCCGGAAAATTCCATAATCACCTTGCCGCCCGGAGCCGGCGAGATAAAGGAATCGTGCTTTTCGGCCGTCACGCCGGTCATCGGCTGAAACCAGTGCGTATAGTGGGTGGCTCCCTTCTCGATCGCCCAGTCCTTCATTGCATTCGCAACCACCTCGGCCACCTGCGCGTCGAGTTCCTCCCCGTTGTCTATGGTATTCTTCAGCGCCGCAAACGTCTTTTTCGGCAGCCTTTCCAGCATGACGGCCTCGTCGAACACGTCAATTCCAAAAATCTCTGTCAGCTTCTCTTCCATCTTCGAATATGCTCCTTCCGCTTGCCAGGTTTATCGGGGAAACGCTGATATGCAGGCTTCCCTCACCGGATTTGCACTGCCGGACGGCATATTTTATGCACAAATCCGTAAGCCCCTCCAGGAGGCTTTGCCTTCGCCGGAGGCTTCGGGAAAGTGTGGACTGCATCCTCTTCATCTTTTCCCAAAAAAGGCGCTCCCAGCTCCCGCCAGAGAACGCCTCCTCCGTTCTATAAATTTTATGCTGCTACTAAGATATCATGTTTTTGCTTATTTGAAAAGTATTTTGAGGAAATTCCCGTTTTTTCTCTGTTTTATTAATGTTCGTGTCCGATTTTTTCAACTTTTCTTGTGGATTCTGCCGAAGGCCGCCGCAGTATCAGCAAAAAAGTATGCACCGCCCGGCCGCCCCGCGGCGTCAGCTCCGCCGGTTTTCCAGTCTTCTCCTCTCCAGAAAAAGCACAGCGCATGCCATGCAGGCTCCCTCTAGCAAAAGAACCCCGGAACATCCCATGGACTGCGCCAGATGTTCGACGGAAGTCAGTGTGTGAAGCACGGAAATCATGCTGAGGGAAAGGGCGATTCCGGTAGTGCTGATGCTGATTATAAGGCTGTGGGAATTGGCGGTCCGCACCGTCCGTACAATCCCCGCGGCAAGGACGGCAAACTGGCAGAGAACAAGAAGCAGGTGCCAGTTCCTTACAAACGTTCCGATTTCGGCTTCCGGCCGAAACGGCCAGCTGCCCTGCCGCCCCCACAAAACGCTCAGAAATCCCAGCAGCAGGCTGCAGCATACCAGCAGGCTGCTGACAGCGGTGAGGATGGTTCGGCTCTCTGTTTTTTCTCTGTGCTCCGTATAATCCGACAGCAGAAACTGCACATCTGCTAAAAGTAGCGGCAGGGCGGCCATATAGTAAACGGACAGTACCCCGTAATTGTCCCTGTACATCCACAGTCCCGCACCGACGGCAGCGAGCAGGGCACACCATCCGAACAGTCTCGCATTGATATGCCGTTTGATTTTTCTTGTACAGGCGATCTGTCCCTCCTCCCTCTGCCGTTCTGCAGCCTCCGATTCGCGCAGCATTTCCACAAATGCCCTGCAGTCCGCACACCCCTTTAGGTGCTGCTCCACCAGCTTTCCGGAATCCTCCGAACAGAGTCCGTCCATATAGGACGGCAGCAGATCCTTCACAATATTGCAGTTTGGTTCAATCCCTCTCCACTCGCTCATTCTTATCCCTCCCATTCTGTTTTCCTTTCCATAACGTTTCCTTCCCGCGGTAAAAAGTGACCCTTGCCCAGTTTTCAGTTCGCCCCATAATCTCGCCGATTTCCCGGAACGTTAGTTCTCCCGTAATCCTCAGATAGATAACCTCCCGTGTATGAGCGGGCAGCTTCTGCATCTCCCGGAATACCTCCAGCAGCTCCTGCTTTGCCGCGGCGCGGTCGCCGGGCGAGGCATTTTCAACCATCCAGCCCTCCTGTGGCTCCGCGGGAATCTCTCGCCGGCTTTTCTGATAATGGCGATAGAGCAGATGCTTTGCAATCTGGCAGAGCCAGCTGGATATCCTGCAGCTTCCGTCAAAGCGCTCTATGGATTTCCATGCCTGCAGAAAGGTTTCCTGCATCAGATCCTCCGCCAGCCGTTCATCCCGGCACAGGGAACACAGATACCGGTAGACGATCCGGGCATTCTGCGCGTATAACTCTTCCAAATTCATGGCTGCCTCCTTTCGATGATATATCCTGTTCGGGGCAGGATTCGTTACAGAAAATCCGAAAGAAATCAAAAAATAATTTTTCTGCTTTTCCATGCAGCTCCGGTCTTTGGCTTCAGCAAATAAAAGTGCTGCAAGCCGGCTGAATTCAGCTGGCCTGCAGCACCTTCCTGATTTTTTGTTTACATTGATACCTCCGGACAGAAGCGCTGATTCCGGAGCAGCTTCTCCAGACTTGCCGGAGAAGCCCAAAGAGGAACGGGCGCCGGTTCAATCCGGCAGCAGTTCCGCCCCGGGCGCTATTGTCCCTTGTCTACCAGATGCACATCCATCTGCGGGAACGGAATGGAAATATGACTTTCGTCAAAGGTATACTTGATCTCCTCCAGAAGCTCGGCACGCATTGTCCAGTAATCCTCCTGCTTTACCCAGACACGGAAGTTGATCTCAACGGCACTCTCTCCCAGATTGCCGACACATATCGTAATATCCCGATCCTGCAGAATCTGCTCTGCATGCCGGTCCGCAATCCTCTGCAGCTGCCCTTTCGCCTCACGGATGTCATCGCCGTAGCTGACAGTAACCACAAGATCCAGCCTGCGCTCCGGCTCATGCGTCACATTGACGATGCTTCCGTTGGAGAGCGTACCATTCGGAAGCACAACGGTGCGGTTGTCCACCGTGGTGATTGTGGTATAAAACAGATCCACTTTTGAGACTGTGCCCTCCAGCCCCTGCGCCACTATGTAGTCGCCGACCCGGAACGGCTTCAGCACGAGGAGCAGTACTCCTCCTGCAAAATTGGCAAGACTGCCCTGCAGCGCAAGACCGATCGTCAGACCGACGGAGCCGACCAGGGCAACCACCGATGTCGTCGCAATACCAAGCACGTTCGCCAGTATCATAACCAGAATAAAATAGAGAATCACCTTGAGAATGGAGCTGACAAAGCCTGACACGCCCGTGTCCACATGCGCCTTCTCAAAACCGCGTTCGATCAGCCGGAGAACCCAGTTGATTACCTTTTTCCCGATAAAAAGGATAATCAGCACAATCGCCAGCTTCCAGAGGATTCTCAGCGCCGCCGGCCAGAAACTGTCCCAGAACTTGCTTACATTTTCCCCTATTGTTTCGCTCCAGTCCGCTTCCACCGGGGCTTCCCTTTCAATCCATCCGAGTAATCTGTTCATTTCGTCTTATCTCCCTGTCTCTTTCGTTTATTTTTCGCTTTTTTTTGCTCTTCCCGTTTTTGAAGCCGATTTTTTATTTGCCGGCTTTTTCCCTGTTTTTCCCGAGTCTGCAGACGCCTTTGCCGTTTTCTTTTTCGACCCGGTTTCCGGAGCCTTCTTCCCGGAAGCAGCCTTTTCAGCCGGCTTCTCCACAGCCGTTTCCGCAGCCGGCTCCTGCTTCGCAGCCGCTTTCGGAGCAGTCTCTGCTGCGGCGGCCTTATCGGACGGTTTCTCCACCACCGTTTCCTCAGCAGGCTCCCGCTTCGCTACCGCTTTCGGGGCGGTCTCCGGCGCGGTGTCAGCGGCCTTATCGGACGGTTTCTCCACCACCGTTTCCGCAGCAGGCTCCTGCTTTGCTGCCGCTTTCGGGGCGGTCTTTGCCGCTGCCTTCTTCACCGCCTCCGGCTTTGCTGCTTCGGCTTCCTTCACAGCCGCTGTCTTGGCGGATGCCGCCTTCCTGCCGGCCTTCTTCGGTGCCGCTTCTTTTGCGCTTCCCTTTCCTGCGCTCTTTTTACTTTCGTCCTTTACGGCAGAGAAAACCGCAATGCCGAGCGGCGGCAGCGTTATTTCAATGTAATTCTCCCGCCCGTCCACTTCGCCCTCTTTCGCCGTCTTTGCACGCGGATTGACCCGGCCGCTTCCGCCGAATTCCTCGGCATCGCTGCTGAAAATCTCCTTGTACTTCCCGGCAAACGGAACGGCGGCCTTGTAATTCTCATAGATCACAGGCGTAAAATTGCAGATCACATACAGAATCTCCTCCTGCTTTTTCGACCGCCGCACAAAGCTTACAATGCTGTGATCCGCATCCATGCAGCTCATCCACTCAAAACCGTCCGGATCATAATCGAGCTGATGAAGCGCCGGATGCTTCCGGTAAAGCTCGTTCAGCTTCGCCGAATATTCCTGCATCTGCCGGTGTTCCTCAAACTCCAGAAGATTCCAGTCCAGGCTGCGCTCCTCGCTCCACTCGCGCGTCTGCCCGAATTCCTGTCCCATAAACAGAAGCTTCTTGCCCGGATGCGCCGTCATAAATCCGTAGGCCAGCCGGAGATTGGAAAATTTTTCCTGAAGAGTGCCGGGCATCTTGTACAGCATGGATGCTTTTCCGTGAACAACCTCATCATGGGAGAGCACAAGAATAAACTTTTCGCTGTAGGCGTACATCATACTGAAGGTAAGCGCTCCATGGCTGCCTTTCCGGAACAGAGGATCCTGCTTCATGTAATTCGTAAAATCATTCATCCAGCCCATGTTCCATTTGAAGTCAAAGCCCAGACCGCCGTTTTCCACGTCGCCCGTCACCTCCGGCCATGCCGTCGATTCCTCGGCAATCAGCATCGCGCCGTCCTTTCTTTTATGGAACACCGAATTCAGGTGGTGGAACAGCTCAATCGCGTCCAGATTCTCATGTCCGCCGTATTTGTTTGCCACCCATTCGCCGTACCCTTTGCCGTAATCGAGATACAGCATGGAAGCCACGGCATCCATGCGGATTCCGTCAGCGTGATACTTTTCAACCCAGAACAGCGCGTTGGCAATCAGGAAATTGGATACCTGCGGCCGCGCATAATTGTAGATCAGCGTGCCCCAGTGCGGATGCGAGCCCTGACGCGGGTCCGCGTGCTCGTACAGGCAGGTGCCGTCGAAATTGGACAGGCCGAAGGTATCACGCGGGAAATGCGCCGGAACCCAGTCGAGAATCACGCCGATTCCGCGCTCGTGCATATAGTTCATAAAATACATGAAATCCTCCGGTGTGCCGTAACGCGACGTAACCGCATAATAGCCGGTTACCTGGTATCCCCAGGAACCGTCAAACGGATGCTCCATCACCGGCATCAGCTCAATATGCGTATATCCCATTTTCCCCACATAATCAGCCAGCATAACGGCAATCTCACGGTAATTGTAAAAGCTTCCATTCTTCTCCTCCGGCTTGCGGAAGGACCCGAGATGAACCTCATAGATGGACATCGGCTCCTCGTCGTAGTTTCTCCTTTTCCGGGCATCCATCCACGCGGCATCCGACCAGGAAAAGCTGTCCAGCTGAGCGACAACCGAAGCGTTCGCCGGGCGCAGCTCCGCCGCATTCGCATAAGGATCTGCCTTCAGGTAGGTCAGGCCGCCCCTTGCCTTCAGCTCATATTTGTAAATTTCACCCTTCCCGATTCCCGGAATAAAAAGCTCAAATATACCGGAATCCCCGAGCCGGCGCATCTGATGCCTTCTTCCGTCCCACTGATTGAAGTTTCCGACAACGCTGACGCGCATGGCATTCGGAGCCCATACTGCAAACAGGGTTCCCTCCGTCCCGTTCTGCTTCAGAATATGTGCACCGAGCTTCTCATACACCGTATAATGAATGCCTTTCGAGAACAGCTCGCAGTCCTTTTCGGATATCACGGGTGCAAAAGAATACGGATCGGTGTATTCCTCCACACTTCCGTCCCGGTGCTTCGCACGCAGCCGGTACTGCGGTATGCGCTTTCCGTCCAGCAGCGCGGCAAAATACCCGGCCTCATCCTCGCAGAGCATCGGATATTCCCCGCCCTTCTCCGTGATTACGGTAATTTCCTGCGCCTCCGGCACATAAGCGCCGATCAGTATGCCGCGCTCCGTGGCATGCGCCCCAAGAATCTCATGCGGGTTGTCGTGCTCCGAATACACCAGCGCCTCGATCGACGCCCAGTCCATCAGCTCATACACCTCATTCTCATTCATAAAGCAAAACCTCCTAAATTTTATTGCAGCGCTTCCGCGCTTTTTTTCATTCGAGATACCACAGATCCCTGCGCTCCCCGTTCTCCTCCGACACGACATCTCCCTCCGTCACAAGCACTCCGTCCGCGGCTGCCGTCTTCTCCGGCCTCGGCATATATTTTTTCAGTACATGCTCCATCGGAAAGGAGCAGAGCAGCGCACAGATAGCCGGGATAAAAAATACCGCAGGCAGAATGAAATACATGCCCAGCACGCTTGCAAGCACAACCGCAAGCAGCAGCAGCGTATGCAGAAAATGCCGGAATGCGATGTAGAGCGACAGTTTAAACAGCTGCTTGACCCCCATCGTAAAGCGCGAAAGCACCGGAAAGATAACGAGCAGCAGCCCGGTAAGCACAAAGCAGATCGCCAGGGAAACAACGAGAACGGCCATGCCCATCATCCCCATGCCCTCCTCGCTCTTCGACAGCGCATACGAATACTGCAGATTAAAGCTCAGCAGCATCACAATCGCTCCGATAATCGCTCCGGAAATTGCTCCGATCCGGAAATTGATCTTGAAAGCATGTACATATTCATGAAACACATAACCGCGATCCCGGCGGATTACCTTAACGCAGACATAATAGATGGATGCCATCGCCGGGCCGACCGGGATCATCAGCACCGCCACAAGCGCCATAAACAGGATAATGGTAGCCGGCTGATCCAGATTCAGCGGGCTGCCTATAACCGTTAGCGCATAAAACAGCGGAATGCAGCAGATCGTCCAGAGCAGGCTGACCGCCAGCATGTCCCACGCCTTTCCCATAATGCGGAAAAATGTATTGTCGGGATTAAACAGATTTCCCATCAGCAGTTCCTTCCTTTCTCCTGCCCGGAACCCGGGCGGGATGCAATCAGCAGCATGGCGCCCTGCAGACGGTAGCCGCCGTAGCCGGCAGGCAGAATAAAATGATCGCCTTTTCGCAGTTCAACGCCGTCGATGCTCCCTTTCCCTTCAGCAACACTGAAAATGCGGAAGCTTTCCTCCGGCTCAAAATCCGCCTCCCCGTTCACCGAAAGCTTTTCCACCTCGTAGTAAGGACAGGCAATCAGAACCTCCGCCTCAGCCCCCCCGATTTTCCGGAGCACTCTCTCCCCGGCGGTATCCCGGTGCGGGCACCGAATCACATCAATGCTTTTTTCGATATGCAGTTCTCTCGGCTTCCCGTTCGAAAGACGGTCGTAATCATAGAGACGGTAGGTAATATCGCTGTTCTGCTGTGTTTCCAGAATCAGCGTGCCGCCCTTAATGGCGTGTACCGTGCCCGGTTCTATCTGGAAAAAATCTCCTTTTTTAATCGGCAGCACCCGGATCAGCCCGCTCCACTGCTTCTCATCAATCATCTGCCGCAGCTCCTCCCGGCTCCCCGCATGATGGCCTATGACGATCTTCGCGTCCGGGTCACAGTCCAGTATGTACCAGCATTCTGTTTTACCGAGCGAGCCGTTCTCATGCGCCTTCGCGTACGCGTCGTCGGGATGTACCTGAATGCTGAGATCTGCCTTGGCGTCGATGATCTTGATAAGCAGCGGGAAGACTTCGCCCTCTGCGCCGCCGAACAGCTCCCGGTGCTCCCGCCAGAGCCCGCTCAAGGTTCTGCCCCGCAGACTTCCGCTCTTTACGGTACAGTCTCCGTTCGGGTGAGCGCTGACCGCCCAGCATTCCCCGGTATGTTCCCCCGGTATCTCATATCCGAAATCATCCCTCAGCCTTGTACCGCCCCAGATCATTTCCTTAAACACCGGCTCCAGAAAAATTATTTCATGCATAATGCCCTCCCCTGCTTCCTTTCAAGCCGCCCGGCCTGTTCTGTACCGCGCGGAAAACTCCCGTTTACTTTCCCCTCCGCTCGTTCCGGCATCATGCCTCCGGCAAAGGCACACGGTTTGCCGCGGAAGCTGTCCGCCTAAGGGCGGACGTCAAACCGGCGCGGTATAATGTCTGTCGACATTATACCATAAATTTACGCCGTTTGAAAGTGTCAGGGGCAATTTCATAATATTTTTCGATTTCCTGTTTTCCGCGCGGCTGACGCCGGCAATCAGAGAAATTCCTGCATTTCCTTCCGCAGCTTCTCCTCGGAATCAATCAGCCGGGCTGTAAGTTTGCGAGCCTTCTCGTCCGCCTCGGAATACTGATTCAAATAGCGGTGCAGGGATTTGATTCCCATATCGCAGCCGTCGGTTATCAGGTTGGCCACCGTCTGATCGCTCTCCTCCAGCGCCAGCCTTGTGCCCGTCTTTACCGCAGACATCATTTTAGCCACCGGGTGCGGCTCCTTGCCGTCTTCATGATATTCGAGCAGCAGAGAATGCGTCTCATCGCCCAGCTTCTCATGTTCCTGCTTCGCCTCGTGCAGAATGTTCCGCATGGATTTCGCACTGACGCGGTCGATCACATCCTCCAGGGACTGAATCCCCATCCGGATTCCCGAATTGCATTCCTTCAGCAGCGCTATTGTATCGTTCATGCCATCCTCCTTTTCCCATCGGATCATCTTTTTTTCTCTTTGCAGGTTTAGTATTTTCCGCTTTCTGCAGATTATTCCCCGCGGCGCAACAAACAGATGACAGCGCGGAAAAAATAGGCTATAATTCAAAAAAACCCTTCGCCGATTTTATCCGCGGGGAGAAAGAGGAATGTCATGCCTTTTTATACGGTTCAGATAAAAGAACAACCGCTTGCCATTGCAACTTCGAACAATATGTTCTCGCCGTCCTCCCTCGACCGCGGGACAGCCGCCATGCTCTCCGCCGCAGAATTTCTGCCCGAGGACAAAATTCTGGATCTCGGCTGCGGCTGCGGCCCGGTAGGTATACTGGCCGCCCGGCTGACCTCGCCAAAGCAGGTGACCATGAGTGATATCTCGGAGGAGGCCGTTTCTCTCGCCGCGCAGAATGCCGCCGCAAACGGGGTCGGCGGCATCCGCATCCTCTGCAGCGACGGCTTTTCCGGAATCGCTGATACCGATTTTACAAAAATTTTATCCAACCCGCCGTACCATACCGATTTTTCGGTGGCGAAAAGCTTTATCGAACAGAGCTTCCGTCATCTGGCCCCGGGCGGAGTGCTCTACATGGTTACCAAACGGAGAGAATGGTACAAAAACAAGCTGATTGCCGTGTTCGGCGGCGTGCAGATCACCGAGCTTGACGGCTACTATGTTTTTACCGCACAGAAACGCACGGCGCAAGGATGCCTCGCACAGAAGCAGAAAGCTCCCGTGACCGCAGCACAGAAGCAGGGAATGCGGCCCGAGGCCGGAACCAAAAACGCCTCCGGTTCCAGGCCGGCTCCCCCGCATACAGAAAAAGCCGCCGGACAGACCCGGCAGCTTTCCAGAAAGCTTGCCCGCAAGCAGCAGCGCCGTGCCAGAGCACGGAATTGCTTTCACTCAAACTGAGATGCATAAAGCCGGTAGTAAAAGCCTTTTTGGGCCATCAGCGTCTCGTGGGTGCCCTGTTCTGCTACATTGCCGTTGTCAATGACCAGGATCCGGTCGGCATTCTGTATGGTGGAGAGCCGGTGCGCAATTACAAAACAGGTTTTTCCCGCCATCAGGCGGTGCATCGCCTTCTGAATCCGCTGCTCCGTCCGCGTGTCCACATTCGAGGTGGCCTCGTCGAGGATCAGCATTTTGGCGTCGAGCAGCATGGCGCGCGCAATGGTCAGCAGCTGCTTCTGCCCCTTGGAGATATTGACGCCGTCCTCCGTCAGCACGGTCTGATAACCCTGCGGCAGGCGCATAATATAAGAATGGATATGGGCCGCCTTCGCCGCGGCAACCACCTCCTCCATGGCTGCATCCTCCCTGCCGTAGGCAATATTCTCAAAAATTGTGCCGCCGAACACCCAGGTATCCTGCAGCACCATCGCGTAAGCGCGCCGCAGGCTGGCCCGGGTCACTTCACGATTCTCTTTCCCGTCCACGTAAATGCTTCCTTCATTCACATCATAAAAGCGCATCAGCAGATTGATGATTGTTGTCTTGCCGGCACCGGTCGGCCCCACAATGGCGATCATGCTGCCTTCCGGAGCTGTCATCGAGAGATTGCGGATAATTGTCCGCTCCGGGGTATAGCCGAAGGATACCTTCTGAATTTCCACCCTGCCGCGGACGTCGGAAAGCTCCGCCGCCCCTTTTGCGTCGGCCGGCTCCGGCTCCTCCGAGAGCAGGCGGAACACCCGCTCCGCCGCGGCAAGCGCAGACTGAAGTTCGCTGATAATGTTTGCCGCCTCATTGATCGGCCCGGAAAATTTTCTTGAGTAGAGCACAAAGGAGGAAATATTTCCCAGCGTCAGTTCCCCGGCCAGATACAGCAGCGCGCCGAATACCGTCACGAGCGCCAGTGACATGTTGTTGACAAAATTAACGGTCGGCCCGACCAGGCAGCTGTAATAATCCGCGGTGTAATAGGCGTCGACCGCCTCCCGGTTGATTGCGTCAAAGCGCTCCGTAATCACCTGCTCCCTCGCGTACGCGCGGATCGTTTTCTGTCCGCTTACCATCTCCTCGACATAACCATTCATCTCTCCCAGCTTTACGGAGCGTGTACGGAACAGAGGCCTTGTTTTTCCCGCCATATATTTTGTATAAAAAATGGAAAGCGGGATCGTCACCAGCATAACGGGAATCAGCTTCGGCGCGATGGATACCATCATTGCGAACGAACCGACAATCGTAATCAGGCTGGCGCAGATCTGAACAAGATCGGTGGACAGCGAGGTGTTGATGACGTCGATATCGTAGGACACCCGGCTGATAATATCGCCGGAAAGATGCGTGTCAAAATAGCCGACCGGCAGAGAAAGCAGCTTGCGGAACACATCGTCGCGCATCTGACGTGCCATCCTCCGGCTGATCGTCTGCATCACGACGGAGAGAAGGTAGGAAAACAGCGACGATACCACATAAAACACGACCATCAGCCCCGCATAGTAAAATACGGTATCGAAATCGACGCGCCCCTTTCCTGGCTCAATCGCGTCGATCGCCCGGCCCGAAAGCTTTGGCCCGACAAGTGCGAGCAGATTTCCGACAACCGTCAGCACAACCGCGAGCAGCAGCAGGACGCGATAGCGGCAGAGATACCGCCACAGCCCGCGGATCGCCCCCTTTGCGTCCTGCGGCCTGTGGTTTTCCGTCCGCCCGGCGTTGGCGACGTTAAACTGTTTCTGATTTCCGATTCCTCCCGCCATGTTATTTCCCCTCCATGCTTCCCATCTGCGTTTCGTAGATTTCGCGGTAAACCCCGCAGTCTGCAAGCAGCTCTTCGTGGGAACCGTAACCGATCGGCTCCCCCTCCTCGAGAACAAGGATATGGTCAAGCCCCATCAGCGAGCTGACGCGCTGAGCCACCATCACAATTGTCGTCCCCGCGTAATTTTCCCGGATCGCCTGCCGCAGCCTTGCGTCCGTCTTGTAATCCAGCGCCGAGGAAGAATCGTCCAGCACAAGGATTTCCGGCCCGCCGGCGAGAGCTCTTGCAATCAGCAGCCTCTGCTTTTGCCCGCCGCTCAGATTCGCCCCCCGGATGGCAGCCTCATGGGAAAAACCGCCCTCCTTCTCCATAATAAAATCCAGGGCGCACGCGTCCCTGGCCGCCTGCACGGTTCTGCCCTTTGCAAGCTCCCGTCCGAACAGGATATTCTCCTCGAGCGTATCGTTAAACACGGTATCGTTCTGAAACACCACGCCGAATTTCCGGCGCAGCTCCCCCGGCTCCCAGGCACGCACATCCCGGCCGTCCACCAGAATCCGTCCGGAGGTCACATCGTAAAACCGCATCAGAAGGCTGACAAGCGTCGATTTTCCGCTCCCGGTCGCACCGAGGATGCCGAGACTCTCCCCCGGCAGAATAGTGAAATCAATATTCTTCAGACAGAGCTTCTCCTCATCTTCCCCTGAAGCGTGATAGCCGAAGGAGACATGCTCAAACCGGATGCGGGCAGGCAGACCGTGCTCCGGGACAGTCCCCGGCGCAGTTCCCGCTGGATACCCGCCTCCCTTCCCGGCAGCCTCCAGGCCCCTGCGGTCAGAATACGGATTCCATGTCTGAGCATCTGCGGCAGTTCCCGCATCCTCTGAAAGCACCGGAAGATCCTCCGCCGCCTCCAGCACAAGAGCAATGCGGTCGGCGCTCGCCGCCGCCTTCGAGATATCCACAAAGACGCGTGTGATCGCCATCATCGCGTGAAGAATCATCATGAAATACGAGAGAAAGGCAATGATTTTTCCCGGCAGCGAGGCGCCGGCATTGACGCGGTACGCGCCGACAACAACGATCGCCGTCAGCCCTAGATTCAGAATCAGATTCATCACCGGGCTGGAAACTGCCATCGTAATCCCCGCGCGGAACTCGTTGTCGGCCAGCTCGGCGCTCCCTTTCTGAAAACGCTCATACTCGTGATCCGTCCTCGAGAGCGCCTTGATCACGCGGATGCCGCTGATATTTTCCCGCATAATGCGCACAACACCGTCCACGGACTGCGATACCTTCGTATACAGAGGAATGCCCTTTCTGGACACCCGGTAGACGACGACGGCCAGCAGCGGCAGCGTCGCGACGAGCACCAGCGTCAGAACCGGCTCCAGCGTAAAAGTGATGACCACGCCTCCGATCAGAATAATCGGCGCACGCACACCGATCCTCTGCACGCGCCCGATCATGGAATGTACGTTATAACTGTCCGAGGTCAGCCTGGACACAAGCGACGGTATCCCGAAAGTGTCGGTCTGCGTTCCGGACAGAAGCATGATTTTCTCAAACAGGTCGTGGCGCACCACTTCGATCATATCCCTTGCGACATGCGATGCCATGCGGTTTGCCTTAATGTTGAGCAGTCTGGCCGCAACCGCGAACGCCGTCATCACCAGCCCCCAGAGCAGTACATAAGACACTTTTCCCAGCGGCACCACGCTGTCCAGTATGTAGGCCAGCACCCAAGGCAGCCCGAGATCGGCGAATGTGCCCAGAACCTTAATGATAAAACCGGCCAGCATGCCGGCCCGGTGCGGCTTCAGGTATTGTAAAATCATCCTCATGGGACGGCTCCTTTCCGGCGGCGCCAAAACAGAACGCGCCGCGTCCTGTATAAATTTTCCAAAATTTCTGTCAGATCAAAAAACAGTCAGCAAATATGTAAATTATTACCAGGAGCGCAGCGTTCAGCGCGGTGAATACACCGAGATATTTCAGCGGCCTGGCACCCTCTGTCTCCATATAAATGCGGAAAGAAATCACACTTGCCAGACTTGCCACAATGGTTCCCAGTCCCCCGATGTTTGTGCCGAGAACGACCGCACGCGGATTTTCCGCAAATTCCGACAGCATGACCGCCGCCGGAACATTGCTGATCACCTGGCTCACCGCCGCAGAGGCCAGCATCTCACGGCCGTTTACCAGCTCCGAGATCCATTCCCGGACCGTTTCCATTTCCCTTAGATTTCCGACAAAGATAAAAAAGAAAGCGAAGGTAATCAGAAGTCCGTAATCCACGCCCGCCAACAGCCGCGGCCGGATCGCCAGGGCCGCGCCGCAGACCAGAATCATCGCTGCGGCAATATTCACCGCCCCGAAAACCGCAAGCAGACATATAACAAACATCAGCACATACACGGCAATATGGCTTTTCGGAGCGGTCACGGCAGAACCCTGTACCTGCACATGCAGCGGCTCCCTTTTTATTGCCAGGCAAAGCAGGAACAGCAGCGCGCCGCCGGATATAAACACCGGGACGGTTGCGGAAAAAAATTCTCCGGGAGACATGGCATAACGGCCGTAGAGATAGAGATTCTGCGGATTCCCGAACGGCGTAAGGATACTCCCCAGATTGGCCGCAGCTGTCTGCAGAACCGTAACATAGATCATGCGCTTCCCGAACAGCATTGCCGTAAGAGGTACGAAAGCCAGCAGCGCGACATCGTTCGTAAAAAACGGCGCCGAGAAAAAAGAAAGAAAAACCAGTGCAAAGCCGGTTCTTCTGGCACTGCACCCTCTTCCTCCCAGCAGCCTTTGTGAAAGAGCCGTCAGCAGCCCGCTCTGGCGGAAGCCGGCAACCGTCAGCATCAGGCAGAAAAGCAGGCATATCGTGCGGGGATCAATATACTTTAAATAATTCGCCGCAGGTGCCAGCATACAGGAAATCAATGCAGCAAGCCCTGAGACGACAAGAAGAAACTCTTTTTTTATAAACCGGACAAACACTCTCATTGGTCACTTTCACTGTTTAGAATGCGGAATCCCTCCGCCGAATCAGGCCCCCTTCCCGGCAGGCTGTTCTGACGGGAAGGGGGCCTCTTTTTTCCGCTCCTACTGAATCACACGCGCCTTGAGGACACCCTCGATCCGGTTCAGCTTTTCCACCAGCTCCGCCGGCACCTTGGCACAGATATCAAGCATTGTATACGCATAATTGCCCCGGCTTTTATTCGCCATATTCTCGATGTTGATACCCTCCGAGGAAAACACGCCGGTAAACTGCGCCAGCATATTCGGGATGTTCTTATGGCAGACGCAGACACGCGCCTCCGTCTGACATTTTCCCGCGTCGATCGCCGGGTAATTCACCGAATTGGCGATATTGCCGTTCTCGATGAAATCCACAATCTGATGAACCGCCATCACTGCACAGTTGTCTTCCGACTCCTCGGTCGAAGCACCGAGATGCGGAAATGCGATAACCCCGCTCTGATTTGCAATCCGTCTGGTCGGGAAATCGGTGACATACCGCGCCACCTTGCCGGAAGCGAGCGCTTCGACCATGTCCTCCTCGTTCACAAGCAGATCCCGCGAAAAATTGAGAATGACGACACCGTCCTTCATCATCGAAAGCGATGCCTTGTTGAACATGCCCTTCGTGTCATCCACAAGCGGCACATGCACCGTAATATAATCGCATTCTGCAAAAATTTCGGAATTGGATTTGACGATCCGGACATTCCTCGAAAGATTCAGCGCATTTGCCACGGAGAGGAACGGATCGCAGCCGATCACTTCCATGCCGAGATGCGTCGCCGCGTTGGCGATCGGTACGCCGATCGCCCCGAGTCCGATTACGCCGAGCTTTTTGCCCTTGATCTCCGTTCCGGCAAATTTTGATTTTGCCTTTTCCATCGTCTTTCCGATCGCCTCGTCGTCCTTGTTCGCCTCAACCCATGCCATGCCGCCGCGGAGATCGCGCGCGGCAAGCAGCATGCCGGCAATCGCAAGTTCCTTCACGCCGTTGGCGTTGGCTCCCGGCGTATTGAATACGACAATGCCCTGATCCGCGCATTTCTCAACCGGGATATTATTGTAGCCGGCACCCGCCCGCGCTACTGTGAGCAGCCCCTCCGGCAGCTCCAGCTCATGCATTGCAGCGCTGCGCACAAGCACCGCGTCCGCCTCCGCCAGATTATCCGTCGTGCCGAACGTATCCGGCAGAAGCTTCATCCCGACCTTGGAAATCGGATTCAGGCAGCTTACTTTTATCATACCATTCCTCACTCTCTGCTGTGTGCTCTATCAGCCTTAAAGCGGCGGGAAACCGGAATGCACGCATACCGGGCTTTCCCGCACATCTCAGAACAACCACGGAAACTTATTTTACCGGGTTTTCCGCCTCAAATTTCCTCATGAATGCAACGAGCTTCTCGACGCCCTCCAACGGCATGGCATTGTAAATGCTGGCGCGCATTCCGCCGACCGTACGGTGTCCCTTCAGGTTCTCAAAGCCCGCCGCCTTTGCCTCCTTCACAAATTTCGCGTCAAGCTCCCCGCTCCCGGTAACAAACGGCACGTTCATCAGCGAGCGATCCTTTTTTTCCACCGTACCGTGAAAAAGACTGCTCCCGTCCAGAAAGTCATACAGAATCTTCGCCTTCTTTTCGTTGTATTCCTTCATGGCCGCCAGCCCGCCGCGCTTCTTCAGCCACTGGAATACCTTCCCGCAGATATAGATGCCGTAGGCCGGCGGCGTGTTGTACATGGAGCCGTTATCGGCATGAATCTTGTATTTCAGCATGGTCGGCGTGCCAGGCAGCGTATCTTCCGTGATAAGATCCTCGCGGATAATGCAGATCACAACGCCGGCCGGCCCGATATTTTTCTGAACGCCGCCGTAGATTACGCCGTATTTCGCCACATCCACCGGTTCCGACAAAAAGCAGGAAGACACATCCGAGACAAGCGTCTTTCCCTTTGTGTCCGGCAGCTGCCAGAATTTTGTTCCGTAAATGGTATTATTCTCACAGATATAAACATAATCGGCATCTTCCGGTATAGGAAGATCAGAACAGTCCGGTATGTAGGAAAATGTTTTGTCCGCAGAGGAAGCTACCGCCACCGCCTCTCCGTAAATGCCGGCCTCCTGGTATGCTTTCTTTGCCCACTGGCCCGTAATGATATAGGCAGCCTTTCTGTTTTTCATCAGGTTCATCGGGATCATGGCAAACTGCTGGGACGCACCGCCCTGCAGAAACAGAACCTTATAGTTGTCCGGAATGCTCATAAGCTCCCGCAGATCCTTTTCCGCCGTATTGATAATCTCCTCGTAAGCCCCGGAGCGATGGCTCATCTCCATAACGGACATGCCGGTTCCCCTGTAATCCAGCATTTCCGCCGCCGCCTCTCTCAATACCTCCTCCGGCAGCACGGCCGGACCCGCAGAAAAGTTATAGACTCTTCCCATGCTACATCATCCTCCTTATTTGAACCTTCTAAAATTGACAAAGCGTCGCGTTGGCGCTTTAATACGTCAAATTATAAGTCGCAACGCTTACCCTGTCAACCTTTTTCTAATTTTCCTTTGAAATTCTCAGAAACTCGTCCCGGATCTCCTGCACTGTATCAAGGCGCAGCTCCTCGAGCCTGGCCTCCGCTTCGTCCCCGTGCTCTTTCGCGCACGCGTAGCTTTTTCTCCACTCCGCCGGCTTTGTAATAAAGGTCATCAGATATTCCTGACAAAACACCTTCGTCCGATCCTGCCCCGCAAATTTCGGGTTCATCGTGGCCTTTAATGCACACGCCTCCAGCATCGTCCCAAAGGTGTCGTAAACGTCCAGCCTGTTCATTTCCAGTTCAGCCTCACTCTGCCGCCCGCTCTCCGAGTACTCCTTCGCCCGCTGCTGCATAAGATTTTTCTGTTCGCGGAAATACCGCTGCATGTCTGCTTTCAGTTGTTGGATGTCCATCTGACCGATTATCCTTCCCTCCTGCTTCAACCTTTCTTCTCTATTCTCCGCAGAGATATTTTTCGATATTTTCCAGGGCCTTCTCCTCGTCCGCACCGTTTACGGTTACAACGATTTCCCGGCCTGACGGAAGCGCGAGGCTCATCATTCCCATTATGCTCTTCGCGTTGACCTTCTTGTCCTCGCTTTCCACATAGACGCTGCTCTCATACTGGCTTGCAACCTGCACCAGCAGAGCGATCGGTCTCGCCTCAAGGCCCTCCGGCAGCTTAATCTCAATTCTCTTCGAAATCATGTTCCATCCTCCTTCATTCCCCTTAAATCATCGGCAATGCTGCTCAGCTTTTTCAGGCGGTGATTCACGCCTGATTTCCCCAGCGGAACGCTCATCATTTCCCCAAGCTCCTTCAGGGAAGCCTCCGGAAACTCTATCCTCAGCCTCGCCGTCTCCTCCAGTCCCTCTGCCAGTCCGTCAAACCCCAAGTTGTCCCTGATATATATAATGTCATCAATCTGCCTGCCTGCCGCGCGCACCGTCTTGCTTATGTTCGCCGCCTCGCAGTTCACCTGCCTGTTGATGGAATTTCGCATTTCCTTCAGAATGCGGACATTCTCGAAATCCATCAGGGAGACATGCGCGCCCATAATATTCAGCAGATCAACAATCTGCGCCCCCTCCTTCACGTACACGACATGATTCCTTTTGCGAAGGATGATCTTCGCGTCCATGGAGAAGGAATTAATGATATCCCTCAGCTGCTCCGCCCGCTCCCGCCCGGAATATACAACCTCAAAATGATAGGCTTTCTCCGGGTCCGAAACCGACCCTGATGCAAGAAATGCTCCCCTTATAAACGCTCTTTTGCAGCAGGTATTCTGAGCGACCAGGCCGCTGACCGAAAAATCCGCCGCTGGCCCTGCCGCCGGAGCGGCCTTGATCGCCTGTGCAACGGCGGAAGCCTGCTCCCGCCCGCAGAGCCTTAGGACGCGGCCGGAATTCTTTCCAACTGCAACGCTTTGCCCGGCGGAAGTTTCCGCAGCCTCTATATTAAATGTTTTTTTCAACAATGTAAAGCATTTTCTCGCAGCGGCCCTGTTTTCCGTGTGCAGCTCGAGACAGACCGCCCCTCCCCGCTCAAACCAGAACCGCCCGCAGGCGGCAGTGATCGCTGCAAGCTCCGCCAGCCGGCAATGCCTGCCTGCGTCGCTGACCGCCGCAAGCTCCTCCTTCACCTTCGACGAAAATGACATGGCTTTTCCCCTATTTCAAGATATCGCGATGTTCCGTCTTCACGCCGTACTCCGTTTTTGCCAGGCGCTTTTCCAGCTCGTAGGCAACGGTAACGGAACGGTGCTTTCCCCCCGTACAGCCGATGCTGACGACAAGCTGATTCTTCCCCTCCGCAATGTATCCGGGAATCAGAAATCTCAGCATATCCTCGAGCTTGTCCAGAAAAGGGTACGCTGCCGCGGAGGAGAGCACATAGTCCCTCACTCTCTGATCCTTTCCGGTCAGCTTCTTCAGCTCCGGTACATAATACGGGTTTTTCAGAAATCTTACATCAAAAACAAGATCGGAATCCTCCGGTATGCCGTGCTTAAACCCGAAGGAAAGTATGGTAATAAAGAAATTGTGATAAGTACCGTTCTCAACAAAAATATGGTCAATCTGCGTTTTCAGCTCCCTCACAAGCAGCTGGCTTGTATCCAGAATGTAATCCGCCCTGGACTTGAGAAAGCCGAGCCGTTTCCGCTCCTCCTCAATGCCGCGGTCCACGCGCCCCGTTCCCGAGAGCGGATGCGTCCGCCTTGTCTCCTTGAATCTTTTTACCAGGATCGGCGTGCTGCACTCGAGAAATACAATTTCATACACATATCCTTCGCTCTCAAGTGCGTTCAGCACCTCGTCTGTCTCCCCGAGCGCCTGCCCGTTCCGGATATCAATCCCGAGAGCAATTTTGCTGATGTTCGGGCTCTCCTTCACGGTGAGCCTGGCGAAGGTAGGAATCAGCGGCACCGGCAGATTGTCAACGCAAAAATATCCCGCATCTTCCAGCATCCTCAGCACGGAGCTTTTCCCCGCACCCGACATTCCTGTCACAATCACGAATCTCATGCTCCGTCTCCCCCAACCCGGCCTGTCTGCCGGAAATCCAGCCGCACTTAATTTCCCGTTCCGAAATCTCCGGCCAGCCGTATCTCCAGCTCCAGTACCACGCCGAATTTTTCCTGAACGGCATTCTGCACCTGGCTGGCAAGCCGCAGCACGTCCCATGCGGTCGCTCCTCCCCGGTTGATCAGAAAGCCGCAGTGCTTTTCCGAAACCTCGGCGCCGCCGACGCGCAGCCCCGCCAGTCCCGTTTCCATAATCAGCTTTCCCGCAAAATAACCCTCCGGGCGCTTAAAGGTGCTGCCCGCACTCGGATATTCCAGCGGCTGTCTCTGCATGCGCATTTTCGCCAGCTCCTCGATTTTCCTGCGGATGGATTCCGGCTCTGTGCGTGAGAACGCAAACTCCGCCTCAAGCACATACCATTCCTCCCTCTGCAGGCGGCTGCTTCGATAGCCAAGCTCCAGCTCCTCCGCCGTTTTATAAGCAAGCGCTCCGTCCGCACTCAGCACGCGCACGCCGGTCAGGAAATCGCGGATCTCCCCGCCATATGCGCCTGCATTCATATAGACCCCCCCGCCGACGCTGCCCGGAATACCGGCCGCAAATTCAAAGCCAGCGCCGCCGTGCGCAGCGATCTCTCTCGCAAACTGCGCAAGCGGCGTGCCCGCGCCTGCCCGCGCCCTCAGGATATCCCCGTCCTCCTCAAATTCCGCGCCGCACAGATCCCCGGAAAACTTTATCACAACGCCGCGGCAGCCGCGATCCGAGACGAGAAGATTACTCCCGCTGCCGATCAGCAGATACGGCACGCCCTCTTCCCTGCACAGCGCCAGAACCCCAGCCGCTTCTGCAGCACTCTTAACCTCAACAAAAAAATCAGCCGGGCCGCCGATCCGGAAGGTGGTATGACGGCTCAGCAATTCCTCTCTTTTTATCTGTCCGCAGCTGACAACCTCCGACAATCTACCGAAAAAATCCTGCTTCACCAGACAATCCTTCCATTCCTTGATTCAGAAAATTATTTAGGAACACAGCCGCATGCCCGCGGCTGATGACAACCAGATATAGTTATATCATGATTCTATGCAATAAGCTATATTTTCAATCCCGGATTTTTATTTTTGTTTAAACTGCTGTCTTTTCCGCTTTTTTTCGCGTCCGATTCGGCATATCGTCGGTCAGTCAATCAGAAGCCTTGCGCTCCCGTAGATGCCGGCGTCGTTTCCGAGCTCTGCCAAGCGGAATTCCTTGTCCTTCAGCGCATACAGGATATTTTCGTTATAATGCCTCCGAATCGCATCGAGCAGAATATCGCCGGCCCTGGAAACCCCGCCGCCGATTACGAAAACCTGCGGATCGACAACCGCGGCAATATGCCGGAGAGCAGCCGCAAGATAGCTTCCGAGCAGATCCGCAAGACCGGCGGCAACTGCGTCCTGCTCCTTCGCACAGTCAAAAATATGCTTTGCCGTCAATTCCTCAAATTCACGAAGCTTCGTCGGCGCGTCGTCCTCCGCCAGCCGCTTTTTCGCCATGCGCACGATCCCCGTAGCGGAGGCATACTGCTCCAGATGCCCGTGTCCGCCGCAGCCGCACACTGCGGTTTCCTCCGGATTGATCACGAGATGCCCGATCTCCCCGCCCGCTCCGTTGCTGCCTGCCACAACCCGGCCGCCGATAATAATGCCGCCTCCCACGCCGGTTCCGAGCGTCACCATAACCACATCCTCATAGCCTCTTCCGCCGCCCTTCCACATCTCGCCGAGCGCTGCGACATTGGCGTCGTTTGCCACTCTGACCGGCAGCCCTGTCAGCTCCTCCAGCATCCGGTTGGCCGGGGTAATGCCCCAGCCGAGATTCGCACATTTCAGCACGGTGCCGTCCGTGCGCACCGGCCCCGGAATGCCAACGCCGATGCCGGCGATCTCTTCCTTCGGCATTCCGCGCTCCGCCAGCTTTTTTAAAATCGTGTCTGCCACATCGGGCAGCACATTCTCCCCGTTGTTCTCTCTGCGCGTCGGAATCTCCCACTTCTCCAGAAGCTCTCCCTGCGCCGTAAAAAATCCGCATTTAACGGTTGTTCCGCCGATATCAATTCCGAAAATATATCTACTCATGCCGCTATTCCTCCCCGTTTTCCTCCGATTTTTTCATCAGGTTGCTGGTCACGCGCTTGTACAGCTCCTGGGCGGCGTTGTAGCCCATCTTCTTCTGGCGGAAATTGACCGCTGCCGTCTCACAGATAATCGCGAGGTTGCGCCCCGGCCGGATTGGTATATTGTGGCAGACCACCTTGTTGCCCAGGAATTCGGTATACTGTTCCTCCAGCCCGAGACGGTCGTACTCCTTGTCCCTGTTCCACTCCTCCAGATTAATTACGAGGTCGATGGACTGGGTATCCTTGACGCTCTGCACGCCGAAGAGCGTTTTGACATCAACGATGCCGATGCCCCTGAGCTCGATAAAATGCCTTGTGATATCCGGTGCCGTACCGATCAGCGTGTCGTCGCTCACCTTCTTGATTTCGACGACATCGTCCGTGACAAGACGGTGCCCGCGCTTCAGCAGCTCCAGCGCCGCCTCGCTTTTTCCGATACCGCTCTCGCCGGTGATCAGAATTCCCTCGCCGTAGACATCGACAAGCACGCCGTGAATCGAAATGCGCGGGGCAAGCTCCACATTCAGCCAGCGGATAATTTCCGCCATAAACGAGGAGGTCGTCTTGGAGGTACGGAAAATAGGCACGCCGGACTCCACGCCGAGCTGACGGATTTCCTCCGACACCTCAATGCTGCGGCAGAACACGATGCACGGCACATTAAAGCTCATCAGCTTTCTCATAATGCCGATGCCGTGATCCTTCTCCATCTTCTGCATAAACGCGTACTCCACATTCCCGATAATCTGAACGCGATCCGAATCGAAGTAGTCAAAAAAGCCGGTCAGCTGCAGCGCCGGGCGGTTGATCTCCGGCTGAGTGATCCGGATTCCGGAAATGTCGATCTCCGGGGTGCAGTTTTCCAGCTCCATTTTTTCCACTACCTTTTTCAATTCGACAGTATACATAAAATGCCCTCTCATTCTGCCGCCGGTGCGGCCTTTGTATTCTGGAAATATTTTATCATAACATATTTCAAAAAGCAATCCGGCGATGCGGGCTCGGCACTTTCCGGTATTTTTGTGCCCGCCTTCTCTGCACCGCCGCCGGGAACCTTTCCGCCCGCGCGGCATAAAATAAGAATACCCTTGATTTCACGCTGTTTTCATGATACCATTATCAGCAACAGAAATGTTTTCCCGCAGGGCGCGGCTTTTCCGCTGCCGGAATGAGGCATCTGCCGCATCGGTTTTCCGGTTCTGGATCTGCCCGGATGGGATAAAATTAGCGCCATGTACCCGCCGGCTTTTGTTTCGCCGCCGGGTTGACGAGGTGAGGAGCGTTCGAAATTTCGGCGGGGACTCCTCCATGGTTCTGAACGTGTTATGTGCCGTGAAACCAGCGGGCAACCGCCACACAGAGACGGCACAATCAGAGCGGCATCCGTCCTTCCGATGCAGGACGGGCCGGTTATACGAACCGCAGGGAGCGGTCGTTGCAGGAAAGTCTTCCCGGGCAGATCGGTTCCGGCAGGAAGGCTTTGTTTTGTGCGGCCTTCTTCCCTGTTTGAGGGCAGGGCAGAAGGACTGCCGGAGCCGCCGTGCAGAATGCGCGGCCTGCTCCGCCGTCCCGATTCCCGGGAGGTCCGTGCTGCGCCGGGTCTTCTGCCGGCGGCTGCCTTCCCAAAAAAGGACGCAGCATGGAGGCATATTATGTGTGGAATTATTGGATTTACCGGAGGCCGAAACGCCGCCGGCGTACTTCTTGACGGCCTCGCCGAACTGGAATACCGCGGTTATGACAGTGCGGGCATCTCCTGCTTTACGCGCGAAAACGGCATCGACACCGTGAAAACGGTCGGAAAGGTGGCCAATTTAAGGGCCTGCCTGCCGCCGGGCCTCACTTCCTCCTGCGGCATCGGCCATACCCGCTGGGCAACGCATGGCGGCGTTTCGCAGACAAATGCCCATCCTCATACCTGCGGAAGGGTTACTCTGATTCACAACGGAATTATCGAAAACTATCTTGCTCTGCGCGAAGAGCTGGCGCAGACCGGCAGAACGCCCGTTTCCCAGACGGACAGCGAGATTGCCGCAATGCTGATCGACAGCCTTTACGACGGAGACGCCCGCGCGGCCATCCGAGCAGCGGCGGCACGCCTGGAGGGCGCGTATGCGTTCTGCATTCTGTTTGCGGATCAGCCGGGAACGATCTGGTGCATCCGCCGGGGCAGCCCGCTTGTCGCCTGCCACTGCGAGGCCGGCTCGATCATCGCATCGGATATGGTGGCGCTGCTGCGCTATTCCAAGGACTATTTTGTGCTTGAGGAAAATCAGATTGCCCGCCTGACTCCGGACGGCATCTCCCTGACCGGCCCGGACGGCATGCCTGCATTTCCGGATTACCAGACCGTAACCTGGGATGTCTCCTCGGCGCAGAAAAACGGCTTCAAGCACTATATGGAAAAGGAGATCCATGAGCAGCCGGAGGCCCTTTCCCGCACCATCACACCGCGCATCCTTAAATATCAGGAAAACGGCTCCGTGTTCACCCTTCCTGATTTCTCAGCGGACTGCATTCCGGATTCGGTTTTCCGGGAGCTCACGCGCATTGTCATCACGGCCTGCGGTACGGCAATGCACGCCGGAATGATGGGAAAAATACTGTTTGAGCGGCTGCTCCGCATCCCGGTAACGGTGGATATCGCGTCGGAATTCCGCTATCAGGACCCGATTCTGGACAAAAATACGCTGGTCATCACGGTTTCCCAGTCCGGGGAGACCGCCGACACCCTCGCCGCGCTCCGGCTCGCGCGTTCCGCGGGGGCGCGCACGCTCTCCATCGTCAATGTAAAGGGCTCCTCCATTGCACGCGAAAGCGAGCATGTATTTTACACACATGCCGGTCCGGAAATCGCCGTCGCGAGCACAAAGGCATACACTGCCCAGCTGGCCGCCTTCTATCTTATCGCGTTCCGCGCCGCATTTGCGTGCGGCCGGCTGTCCGCCGCCGAATGCTCTGCCCGCGCGGAAGGCCTGCTCTCCATGATCCCTTCGATTCACCGGGTACTGGAGATGAAGGAAATAACCGAAAAAATCAGCCGACATCTCACCCGCGCGTCCGATCTTTTCTTTATCGGCCGCGGTATGGATTACGCACTTTCGTGCGAGGGCTCCATCAAGCTTAAGGAAATATCCTATATCCATTCGGAGGCTTATGCAGCAGGGGAACTCAAGCACGGCACGCTCTCGCTGATTACGGCGGACGTCCCGGTAATCGCCCTTGCAACGCAGCACGACGTGCTGTCCAAAATGGTTTCCAATATCAAGGAGGTGCGCGCGCGCGGCGCTTTTGTGATCCTTGTTACCGCTGCGGATGCGGTGATTGAGGAATCCCAGTACGACTACCGCATCGACCTCCCTTCCATGGACGACTGGTTCGCGCCGTTTGCCGCCGCCGTTATCCTTCAGCTGATCGCCTATCACACCTCATATCTGCGCGGTCTTGATGTTGACCAGCCGAGAAATCTTGCAAAATCGGTAACGGTGGAATAAGCGGAGCATAAATTTAAGCGGGCTTAGCACCGCATGATCACCGGAAACGGGCATGCCGCATAAATAAAGCCCCGCTGCTGCAGATTAAAATCCGCAGCAGCGGGGCTTTTCGACTGCTTGATTGCATTGTATTTTTGCTCTCTTATGGATGGCCGGATGCCGCTTCTTTCCCTAATCTGCAAGCTTACTTGCAGGCAGGGTGCCGCATCAGTTCGCCGTCTTTGTGTATTTCACAGAGATCGCCGTCATCGCAGACGGAAGCGTAAGCGGAAGCTTAGACGTTTCGTTTGTTCCCTTCCGGCGTACATAGATAATGGAGCCAGCCGGAGCAGTCTTTGCAGAAACCGAAACCGGTTTGCTGCTTGAAACCGCCTTCCAGGACGCCTTCAGCGGATCCAGTGTATTGCCCGCCTTCACAACCGTATATTCATATTTCGTATCTTTCGTCGCTTTGGCGAAGGTCATGTAGAATTTCTCCCCGTCCGTCGAGTAAACGACATCCGCTCCGCTCACCGGCCCGACAACCGGAGCAGCCTGCTGTGCCGGAATTGTCAGATACATTGTTTTGGAATAACCGTTTTTCGAGGTCGCCGCCGTGCGGAACGCAATCTTCATATTTTTTGAACCCTGGCCCAGCACACCCGGTGCAAGCGCGGAAAGCTGCATTTTATCCTCTGCCTGCTTCCATGTCACCCCGCCGTCGTAGGAGTATTCCATCGTCTTTTTTGTGTTTACGGTCAGCTTTGCAATATCGACCTTCACCTTCGGCGCAGAGCTCCGCTTTGCGATGCTGACCTTAACCTCCTTGCTCGGCCTTACGCCCTTCTCCAGCGTACCGTCCGCAGCCGGCTTGCCCTGAACCGGAGGCAGGCGCAGATACAGCGATGCGCCCGAAATACGCATCTTCTCAATCTCCTGCAGAAACGCAGAACCTGCCTTTGTAGCGTCCGCAATATTCTCCGTATGCCATTCGTAAGAGGTTGCCTTTCTCCACTGGAAGGTGGTGGTGCCCTCCGGCGCTCCGGTGATGGCGATCGTTCCGTCCGCCTTGTCAAATTTCGCCTTCAGCTTTGTAAATTTGGCCGGCATGGTAACTTTTACAATATCTTCACAAACGTCGCCCTTCAGAAGCAGCGTTGTTTCTCCTGTGCTCTTCACCCAGGAAATGTCAATATAGAACTTTCCATTGTCCGCCTTGACTGCCTCGGTCCAGCCGCTTTTTTCCTTGTCAGTATAAAACACCTTCTGATTTCCGTTCGGCTCCGCCACAAGCCACAATGTATCGTAGTCGATCAGCACCGGCCTTACAAGCGCCTTCGGCGCAGGCGTCGGTTCCGGAGACGGCGCAGGCGTACTTTCCGCCTGTGCCGTGCCTGCCTCAGCCGCCTGTGCTCTCCGATATCCCGCCGCCGAACCGGTCAGAACTGCAAATGCCAGCAGCAGGAGCATAAAGAATGCAATTTTTTTTACTTTATCTTTCATATCAACACGCCTTCCTTTCGCCCTTTCATGCTGTTACTGCTGCAGAACCAGGTTCAGTCCCTCTTCAATCAGTCCGCCGTCGCTCAGCGTAACGATAACCGGATAAGAAACTTCCTTCTCGCCGCTGGTCAGGGTCAGTGCATTCAGCTGCCTGTAATCAAGCTCTACAAATATTTTTCCCGAATTCACGGTGCAGTTGCCCATGATGTTGATCCCGTTCCAGGTTACCGTAGAAACGTAGACACCGGACTTCTTGCAGGTAATCTCAAATCCAAGGCTCTCCTCCAGATCAGAACCGACTTTTTTCACAAATATGATCGGCGCTCCCGTGATAGCCGCCTCCCTTGAGAAGCGCAGCTTGATGCTGTCTTTAAGCGTCTCGCCGCTGCTCATGGTGATGGTCAGCGGATACTCCTTATCCAGCTCCATCTTTTCGTTCTGGAAGAAGCTCTGCAGGTTATCCGACCGGATCGTTACCTTCCAGTTGCCGTCGCTGTCCGTCACTGCCTGATGCACAACCGTCTGATCCAGCAGGCTGATCGAAACAATATTCGCCGTCAGGTGACTTCCGTCCTGGGCCTTGTCAAGCATCTTGCCCGGGATGACAACGAAGCTGTGCTCTGTCTCCGAACCCGTGCTGCGGTATACATCGAACACGGCTCCCTTCGAGACGGAGGATCTGCCGAGCACCTTCAGCGTAACCGCATTGCTCAGGGTTTCGCCGTTCTTGAGCGTTATCTTGATCGGATAAGCCTTGTCTCTTGTCTTCAGCGCCGCCTCGTATTTCTCGGTGGAGGTAATCGTTACGAGCACGACATTTTCCGTCTTCTCCGAGGTAAATTCAAGCTCCGTGCCGCCGCAGGTAAGCTTGTCGATATCCGTGTCAAACAGCTTGGATATAACCAGCCGGAATACAAGCCCGGAAGGCTTGCTGTCCGCGGTCTTCACAAGCGCCACCTTGCCGTCCTCGTCCAGACCCGCAGATGCCGTCTCACCGTCCGCCAGCACCGCCTTCGTCTCCTCCGGATACTCCGGAACCTGCCATGAGGTCGCGAGCGAGCAGAGACGGTAAATGCCGTCGCTGGAATAAATGCTCTTCTTTCTGACATAGACCGTGCTGCCCTTCGGCGCCTTCTCTTCCTTGAGCACAAGCTCTGCCGAGGTTATTGCCGTCCAGGAAGCGTCATCCTTCAGCGTCTCCCCCTCCTTCACGACCGTATATTCGTAAGGATTGTTCTTTGAGGCGGCCTTATCGGTCACATTGCCGTCCGCGTCCTTCTCTTCCGGGATGGTTATAATCATCGAACTGCAGCTCTTAAAGCTGAAGCCCACATTGCCCGGCACGGTTTCCTGCGCCTTGACCGTAATATGCTGCACGGCCGAGGCAAGCTTCTTCTCCGTCGCCGCCGTCCGGATGGAAACCGTGACGTCCTTGCCGGTACTTCCGTTCTTTGAAAACGCCGCAGCAGCAAGCTCCGAAAGCTTGAGCCCATCCTTTGTGCAGGCCTTCCATTCTCCCGTCCCGTTCAGCTGATATTCCATTTTATCCGTCGTGGACACGGTGAGCTTTACGGTATTGACGGAAACCTTCGGCGCCGAAGCCTGCTTGGCAATCTTAAGCTTTACCTCCTTGCTCGGACGCAGGCCCGGTGAGGAAGCCGTTCCCTTGACCTGCCCTGTCCGGAAGCACAGCGTCGCGCCCTTCGCGTACAGGCGCTTGAAAATGTCAATCGTCGGCTTCTGAAGCGCCGCCGCGGTGCCGAATGCGTTCCAGGTCGTCGAATCCGACTTTCTCCAGAAAATCAGTCCTGTCCCCGCATTGGTAAACTCCAGCTTCTCCTTCAGACAGTCGTACTTCACCTTGAAATTCGACTGCTGCTTCGGAAGCACTACGGAAACCGGGGTCTCGGACTTATCGCCCTTGAGCATCAGCGTATATTCCCTCGATTTGCTGACCCAGGAAATATCCAGGACATATTGTCCTGCCGAAAAACCGCCGTACGCACACTCCCAGTTCTTCATCTTCCCGTCGGAATAAAAGAGCTTTGTGTCCCCCGCATGCGTTGCGACCGTGACCGTCTCTTTGTCGTAATCAATTTCAACCACGCTCAGGGACGGGCTTGCAGCGTCTGCACGGCGTCCGGGCAGCAATGCCGCCATCCCGACGCACAGAAACAGAAACACACCAACAAGGATACATCTTTTTTGCTTCATCTTTTCCCTCCGTCGGCTTCCCTGCCGTCCTCCGCGCCGCTGCGCGGGCCCGATTCCATTCGGGCTGAAATAAAACATCTTAGTCCTGCCGGCACTCCTTGCAGGAGTACCTCTTATTGGTAATAATATCGGCCGGAAGCAGCAATTTGTTAACCCCTTTTTCAATCCTTTTTCCACGGGGAATCAATATATTCTCCGCCGTTCGGCAGACGGGTCGGTTCTCCCTGCTGCGACGCCGGAACCGGGGTCGGCGTCGGGGTCGGCCGGTGTGCAAACGCGTAGTCCGCCTCGGCCTCCGTCATCAGCGCCCCGCGCGTGTAGACAACGGCTGCATTCCACAGCAGCCACTGCGTCTGCCCGCTGTCGTAAACCGCCTCGATCTGCGTGCGCACCTCCTCTTTCCCGTAGCGGATATAGTGCTTCAGATAACTCGCTGTAAAATCCTGGAGCCACGGGCGCACCACCGCCCGCCTGCTGCCCTCCGGAATTCCCGCGAGAGATTTATTGGAATCTAGCATAGCGTTATAAACAATTTTGTACGGCTGCGTATCCGGATATTCCACCCCGTAATAGCCGTTTCCGTAATGCGACGGATAGATCATCGGACAGATATAGTCCAGATAGCGGGACAGCTCCCTGTAATCCTGTCCCACACTGCGCTGGTCGGGCGCGCTCCGGATCACGCCGCCGAACACATCCGCCGACACGTAAAGCCCCATCGGCTTGATTTTCTCACAGAGGTACTTGACCGCCGCCGTGATCGCCTCGATTCTTGTGATCTCCTCCCCGTCGCGCTCCAGCACAAGCTCCGAGATCCTGCCCTCTGTCGGAAAACGCACATAGTCAAAATTTATCTCGTCAAAACCGAACTTTTTCAGGTTTGCGGCAATATCCACATAGTAGTCCAGCACCTCGGTATTGAGAGGATTCAGCCAGCCCATTTTGCTGTTATCCCGGTAAACCGTGCCGTCCCTGAGATGGATGCCGAGCTCCGGCATCTTTTTCACCAGCGTGTTGTCCTTGAAGGCGACGACCCGGGCCACCATATACACATTGTGCTCCTTCAGCTTTTTCATGGCGCTCTGGATATCCACGGCATAGTTCGTGACCGTGCCGTATTTTTCCACCATCTCACCCTCCATCTCGCAGCTCAGGCGCCCGTCGTCATCCTTCATATCGACAACAATCGTGTTCAGCTCCGTGCTGTCAATCAGCTCCAGCAGCCCGTCCAGATTTGTGGTGAGATGCCCCGCCTTCACATAGATGCCCTTCGCATTGACCGGCGTCCTCGTATCCACAAAATCTGCCATCCACTCTCCCTCCGGCGGAGCCGGGGTTGCCCCTGCCTCCTCCTGGGGAACCTGCCAGAGGCCGAACGGCCCCGCGGCCGAAGCATCCGCATCGCCGTCCTTCTCCTGATCCGGCTCCCCGGCCGGGGAAACGGACGGGACGACGGACGGGGAGAGTTCTGCCTCTTCCTCCGGAGGCTCGTTCAGCTTGTCCTTCAGCGTCCGAAACACCACAACTCCGGCGGCGACGGCGGCAAGAAAAACAAGCAGCATCAGCACTGCTTCCTTTCCCCGGATTCGAAACCGCCGCTTGGCGGAATTCCGAAAATCAAGTCCACCCTTTTTTCTGCCCATTTTTCCTCTCAATCTGCCGCCCGGGCGGCCCCGCAACCAGGAGAAGCTTTGTGCGCCGGCACAAAGCTTCCGTAAAGTACTGGGTTCTCAAAATAATTTTACTTTCTGTTTCCTGCAGTATCTGCAAGCTCTTTGCTTTTTATGTGTGTCATACAGTTGTCAGGCATTTCTGCCGCAGCAGAACTTGTACTTTTTTCCGCTTCCGCACGGACACGGATCGTTCCTGCCGATCTTTTTTTCCCGGACAATGGTGCCTGACTTTCTCTGCTTCAGATAAAGCTCCTTTCTTCTCTCCGCAGGAATCAGATTCTCCCACGCCGGAAGATTGTACAGCCAGTCCGCCTCCGCCGCGACCATATTGTAGTACAGCTTCTCCAGGTCGAAGCCGAGATTGACCGGGGTATCTTCCGTCATATCCTCAATCGGATTTTCCTTGATCAGGCTCTCGTTGATGCCGTCGAGAAATCCGGTCATAATCCGAACTGTCGTGCCGTATTTCTCGGCCAGCTCCTTTACCGTTCCCTCAACAACCTCGGAAGGGCTGGCAAGCAGCTGCTCGTAGATCCCCTTCTCCACGGCAAAATATTTGCCCCAGTAAAGCTGCCCCTCCTTCTTGTTCATATCCTTGGAATAGGCTTCTTCTCTCCACTCGCTCAATAAACTCATGATTTCCTCCGTTCCTATGCGCGCAGGCCCGCCGCCTGATTTGCGCCGCTGCCCGCCAGAGGGCTTCGCGGAGCAAAATTCCGCTCTCTCAGATTTTTTTCATTTTTCTGTATAACCGGAAAAATCCGGGCTATACTATTAATGTCCGCCGGACAGGTTAAAAAACCGGGGCGGCTGCCGTATCCGGAATTCCCCCTCCGGAGCGGCAGGACACAAAAGAGAAGTAAAATACTTATCCTCCCCTTTTTGGAACTGCTGCCGGACGGCGGCAGTTCTTTTTTATGCACGGGGCATCCGGGATGCCTGCCGGCAAAACCGACGGATTCCCCGGACAGACAGAAAAGGCAAGCTTCCGGGCTGTCCGGGAGCTTTTCTCCCGCTATCTAAATTATAGTAGAAATGCTCCTTTTGTCAAGCGTCTGACGAACGGTTTCACATTTCCGGCCGCCGGAGCTTCTTCCGCCGGGCCGTCCCCAGAACACGGCAGCTGTCCTTCCCGCTCAGGACTTCTCCGCGGCTGCCTGGTTTCCGCCCTTTCCTTTCCGCCCCCGCCTGCCTTTTCATTCAGGGCCTTTCTTCCCGCTCTTCCTTCTCCTTCCGCCTTGCGCTGCGGATCTCGTGCAGCGTGGCGCCGCCCTCCTTTTTCTCCGACATGTGTGCGAACAGCCGCATCATAATATGAAGAAAAATCGGCACAAACACCGTGCAGACCAGACAGCCGAGAAACAGCTGGAAGGAATAGGGGCTTGCGGTTACCGCCGCAGCCACGGTCACGGCGTACATGCCGAGCAGCGCCGCGACGCACAGCAGCGCCAGCAGACGGATTCCCCTGGACTTTTTCATAGAACTTCCTCCTTTTTCCGTTTAATACAGATTGCCCATACATCTACTTCCGCAGATACTGTTTTGGTTCTTCCTCCTCACCGCTCACTCACGGTTTTTTGCTGTGCTTCGACACGGAAAGCTTCCGGAAATATTCCTGTATTTCCCTCTCGTAGCCGTTGTCCGAAGGCTCGTACAGCACCAGATCCCGGTAGACATCCGGAAGATACTGCTGGTCAACATAATGATTTTCGAAATTATGCGCGTACTGGTAGCCGACTCCCCGCTCCAGCTTTGCGGCGCCTCCGTAATGCGCATCCTGCAGGTACGGCGGAATCGGTGGGGTCGGGTCTTTCTCGACCAGCTGCATCGCCCGGTCAATCGCCGTAATGGCAGAATTGCTCTTCGGCGCGCAGGCCACATAAATGGCGGCCTGCGCCAGTACGATCCTCGCCTCCGGCATGCCAAGCCGCTCAACCGCCTGAGCCGCCGCTGCCGCCACAACCAGGGCATTCGGATCCGCGTTTGATACATCCTCCGAAGCACAGATCATAATGCGCCGCGCGATAAACGCAGCCTCCTCGCCCGCGCAGAGCATCCTCGCCAGATAATAAACCGCCGCGTCCGGGTCTGAGCCGCGCATGCTCTTGATAAACGCGGAGATCGTATCATAATGATTATCCCCTTTTTTATCGTATTTCAGCGCTCGCTTCTGAATGCACTCCGATGCAACCGGAAGCGTGATGCGGATAATTCCATCCTCTCCCCGCTGCGTTGTGAGCACGCCGAGCTCCAGCGCATTCAGGGCCGCCCGCGCATCGCCGTTTGACATATCGGCCAGAAACTCGAGTGCATCCTCATCGACCTCGGCGCGGAATGCCCCGAGGCCGCGTTTTGTATCCCGCACCGCCCGCCGGAGCAGCTGTGCAATATTTTCCTTTGACAGCGGCTTAAGCTCAAAAATAATCGAGCGGGAAAGCAGCGCCCCGTTCACCTCAAAATACGGATTCTCCGTTGTCGCGCCGATCAGTGAAACCGTACCGTCTTCAACAAACGGCAGGAGGTAATCCTGCTGACTCTTATTAAAACGATGGATCTCATCCACAAACAAAATCGTTTTTCTGCCGTACATCCCAAGGCCCGCTTTCGCGGCAGCCACCGCCTCTTCCATATCCTTTTTTCCTGCGGAGGTGGCGTTAATCTGCCGGAATTCGGCACTCGTCGTGTTGGCAATCACCCGGGCCAGCGTTGTTTTGCCCGTTCCCGGCGGACCGTAAAAAATAACCGAACCCAGCTTATCCGCGCAGATGGCACGGTAGAGCAGCCGCTCCCTTCCGATAATATGCTCCTGTCCCACAACCTCCTCCAGAGTAAGCGGCCTCAGCCGCGAAGCGAGCGGAGCTTCCTTCTCCTGTTCCTTTTCCCTCATATAATCAAATAGATCCATAAGTAAACGCCCCGTTTCCGTCCTTGCTTTTTTCCAAATTTGTGTTATGCTTGAACCGTGTCCGCTCCGGACAGCCGCCTCTGGGAACCGCATGTTCCCCCGGCGGCCGCAGATTCCCGCTTCTGCGGCAGGAATACTTTATACAATAACCGCGCCCCGCACCGGCGCAGAAAGGAGTTTTTATGCTGCCGGAAGATCCCTTTATCCTGCTTAGTTATATCAATATGAAGCTGCGCGACAATTACCCTTCGCTTCAGGCGCTCTGCGATGATCTTGATACGGATGAACAGACGCTCGCCGAAACGCTGGAGCGCATCGGCGTCCGCTATGATGCGGAACAGAACCGTTTTCTGTAAGCTGCGCATCCTCAACCTGCCCGGATGCTTTTATCCTGACATGCCGGGCAGTCCGGTTCTTCTGCCTGACAGCCTGCAGGGCACTTTCCCATGGCGCTTGCCGTCCCATGAAAAACAATTTCCGCACTCAGCTTGCGCGCTAAGCGCGGTCTTCCTCTGTCCGTCCTTCTTTGCGGCGGCGCAGCAGAGCGCGTACCGCTGATATGGCAAGCATCCCGGCCAGAGCTCCGGAAGCATCTATCAGCACGTCCCTGACCTGGCCGCTCCTGCCTTCCACAAACAGCTGATGGAATTCATCCGTCGCCGCGTAGCATGCGGACAGCAGTACAGCCGTGCAACACAGCCTCCGGTACGGCAGGCAAAAGGAGCAGAGCCAGTACATGAAGAGCGCACACAGCACAGCGTACTCCGCAAAATGCGCTCCTTTGCGCACAATCGTCGAGACAAGATTTCTCAGCTGTGCAAAAGCCTCGCCGGACTCCTGATCCGTGATGCCGGGCACACCGAGAATCACGTCGACAATCCGGTCGCTGCTTTCCGAGGATTTTTCCGCTGTTTTGGAGGAGAACCAGAAGATGACAATCATAAACAAAACCGCCGGAACGGCTGACAAAAGCTTCCGATGCGCCGTATAGAACGCCCGTATTTTCTCTCTCATTCCATCCTCACCTTCCCTTTTTCCGCCCGGCTGTTTCCTTCTGTATTTCATACCGGTACTCCGCAGTTTTCCTGAACGACTTCCCCCGAGTTCCCGCCGGTACGCTGCAGCCTTCCGCCCGGCTGTTTCCTCTCCCATTCCGCAGCCGGTATTCCGCAGCTTCCCGCGCGGCCATTTCCCTTTACACCTCGCTCCGCCGCTTTCCGCGGCCGGCAGCGCAGATGCCTCCTGGGAGATATGGAGTTCCTTGTTTCTGTATATTACTGCTTTTTATGTCGATTGAAATATAATTTCTATAAATAATACCTTACTTATCCTGCTTCCCCTTCGTTTCCACTTGCGCTATTCCAGTGAACTTGCTATAATGCTGTATATCATGCTATATAGTAACGAAAAACAGGTTCTTTGTCAAGAACAGCCGTCCGGCAGACCGGCATCGCGCCCGGGCGGCACACACACGGGTATGAACGGATGAATACAGAAAGCTATCGCGCACTCTACCTCGGCGGAAGCGGCGAGATTACGGAAAAAAAATCCCGTTTTATCGCAACCCTGCTTCCGGTTAAAACTGAGGAGGAGGCACTCGTCTTTATCGAACAGATCAAAAAAAAATACTGGGATGCCAAGCATAACTGCTCTGCCTATGTGATCGGCCGGGACGGCGGGCTGACGCGCTGCAGCGACGACGGCGAACCGCCGCACACGGCAGGCAGGCCGATGCTCGATGTTCTCCTTGCAGAGGGCATCCGCGACGCAGCCGTTGTCGTCACCCGCTATTTCGGAGGAGTGCTGCTCGGCACCGGCGGGCTGGTGCGCGCCTATCAGGCCGCCGTCAAGGAGGGACTTGCCCGCTGCACGGTAATTGAAAAACAGTTCGGCCGCAGGCTTGTCATCCGGACAGATTACAGCGGCATCGGCAAGCTTCAGTACATCGCTGCGCAGGAGGGCGTTGCCATCCTCTCTTCTGAATATGCCGACACGGTAACGGTTACACTTTTTGTATCCCCGCGTGAGGAGGAGCTGCTCACCCGGCGCCTCACGGAGGCGACGGCCGGCCGCGCCGTTATCACGCCCGGGGAAGCCTCCTGGTACTCCATCCGGGACGGCGAGCTGCTTCTGTTCGGGGATTGACCGCGGACGGTTCTTATTTTTCGGAGGCTTATTATGGATTTCAGCAAAAAAGGCATTATCAAAAAACAGCATCACATCAAGTCCTGGTCAAGGCGCTTCGTTTCCAAAACGAGGGTGCTTCTGTTCCGGCTTGCACTGATCGGCATTTTCGCCCTCGGCATTTTCGGCTGCTTTGCCGCCTTCGGCGCGGCCAAAGGCATGATCGACGACGCGCCGCCCCTCTCCCATATCAACATTGATCCGGAGAAATTTACCACCCACATATACTACACGGACGGCACGGTGTCCGGCACCGTTGTCGGCGCGGAGTCCAGCCGCATTCTCGCCACCTCGGAGCAGATCCCGAAAGTGCTGAAGGACTGCTTTGTTGTGCTCGAGGACGAGCGCTTCTATTCCCATGACGGCATCGACGTCCGGGGCATTATCCGCGCTCTGGCTTCCGGCGTCAAAACCGGCCTTTCCACCGGGAATTTCCTGGGCTTCGGCGGCAGTACCATCACACAGCAGCTTCTGAAAAACCGCGTGTTCGGAAGCGGAAACGAAAAAAACGCCATCGACAAAATTACGCGGAAAATGCAGGAGCAGTATCTCGCCATCCAGCTTGAGAATATCTACTCAAAGGATGAGATCCTTGTCGCATACCTGAACAATATTAATCTGGGCAACCGCTCGTTTGGCGTGCAGATGGCGGCAAACAATTATTTCGGCAAGGATGTATCTGAGCTGACGCTCTCCGAATCCGCCGTGATCGCCGCCATTGCGCTCTCTCCGGTGCGGCACAACCCGATTGTCTTTCCCGAGACAAACGCGGAACGCCGTCAGAAATGCCTGGAAAAAATGCTGGAGCACGAGCTCTGCACCCCGGCGGAATACGATGAGGCCGTAAACGACGAGGTTTATGCGCGCATCAAAAATTACGCGATTGAAAACAGCGAGGAGGTTTATTATTCCTACTTTAACGACGAGGTGATCCGCCAGGTAATCGAGGATCTGATTGATGAGGCCGGCTACACGGCCGAGCAGGCGCAGGAGCTGGTCTACAGCGGCGGGCTCGACATCTTCACAACGCAGGATCGCGCGATCCAGGAAATCGTGGATGCCGTCTACTGCGACGAGAGCAACTTCCCTGCGCTCGGCAATTCGACCGGTTCTTTCTATGAACTGACGCCGGATTACGTCGTCACCATTCTCCGCGAGGATGAGACACAGGATCATTATCCGTTCAACGAAATTCTGAAATACTACGAGGATTACGACGATTCCGATCTGCTTTTCTATCATGAAAACTACAGTCGGAAGCACAAAGGCATCAGCCGATACACCACCGATCCGGATAAGCTGAACGAACTGATTGACAACTTTATCGAGGACGTGATGGAAGACGGCGATATTATCGCCGCAGAAAAACCGCGCATCTATACGCTTCAGCCGCAGTCCTCCTTTGTTGTGATCGACCACAGGACCGGACATGTTGTCGCCATCTACGGCGGCCGCGGCGAAAAGACCGGAAGCCTGACACTCAACCGCGCAACCTCAACCGTGCGGCAGGTCGGCTCCACCTTCAAGGTGCTCGCTTCGTTCCTTCCGGCGCTCGATACGGCCGGAATGACGCTGGCTACGGTGGCGGATGATTCCGTCTACACCTACCCTGGCACGAACACAAAAGTAAAAAACTGGAACGGCGAGGTGTACGAGGGGCTGACCCCGATCCGCCGCGGCATCTACCGCTCCATGAATATTGTGGCCTGCCGCATTATGGAGCTCGTCACGCCTCAGGTTTCTTTTGATTATCTGAAAAAGCTCGGCTTCACCACAATCGTCGAGTCGCGAACCGACGCCAACGGCAAGGTATACTCGGATATCAACGTTCCTCTCGCGCTGGGCGGCCTGACGGACGGTGTTACCAATCTCGAACTGACCGCGGCCTACGCTACCATCGCAAACGGCGGCGTTTACAATCCGCCTGTGTTTTACACAAAGGTTGTCGACCGGAACGGGAGGGTGATTTTGTCCAACGAATCCGCCTCCACCCAGGTAATCAAGACCTCAACCGCCTACCTGCTGACCAACGCGATGGAGGATGTCACCACCATCGGTACCGGCTCGAACCTCAAGTTCAAATCCTCCGAGGTAAACAGTTATATCGTTGATTATGCGAAGCGCAAATTCCACATTCCGGCCTCGAGTGACGGGTCGGATAACGAGGAGTACCTGGCCTACGTCAAAGAGATGAAGGCAAAGCTTTCGGGGATGCCGATTGCCGGAAAAACCGGCTCGGCGCACACGACGGACTTCTGGTTTGCCGGCTACTCCCCGTATTACACGGCGGCGATATGGACCGGTTACGACAACAATCTTCCTCAGGCCAACAAGAGCTACCATCAGCATATATGGCGCAAAATCATGGAGCAGATTCACGTTGCCAAGGAAAAGGAGGCCGTGGAATTCAGCATGCCGGATTCCATTATGACCGCCACGATCTGTACAAAGTGCGGCAATCTCGCGGTCACGGGACTGTGCGATCAGGCGGACAATGTCCGCAGGGAATATTTTGCCCGCGGCACGGTGCCGACCGGAAAATGCACCTGCCATGTAAAGGCATCCCTGTGTACGGTATCCGGCCAGCTCGCCAGCGTCTACTGCCCGCAGGAGGTGCTTGAGGAAAAGGTATTCCTCATGAAAACCGAAACCTCACCGACCTACGATACGCCGAACATCCTGCCGACCGGGGACAATGTAATCTGTACCGTTCACACCGCGGACAGCGTGCTTCCGCCGCCGGATGAAAACCCGGACGGCACGGATACGCCGGATAATCCGGACGGTTCGGATAACCCAGTCTTCCCGGAAAATCCGGATACGCCGACCGGCCCAGATGAACCAAACATCCCTTCGAACCCGAACAATCCGGGCGGCACGAACACCCCGGCAATCCCGACAATTCCGACAATCCCGGAAAACACGGTAACCCCTGACAATCCGCCCTCCCCGGGAGGGCCGAATGCTCCGATAACTCCCGGAAATCCGGATACGCCGGCGGTTCCAACCGGCCCGGGAAACCCGACGGTTCCCACTCCTCCGGCAGAGCCGAATCTTCCCGGATAATCCGGCAAAACCGAACTTGTGTTCGAAATTGAAAATCAAAAATAATCTGCGGAATTCTGCAAAGAAAGATTCCGCAGATTATTTTTTTCCGTCTTCTCTTCCGGTTTCCCGCCTGCTCCGGTGTTTTGCAGCCGTAGCGGACAGAAGCTGCCGGTTCGAAACAAATTATCCTGCAGATACACAAGACTCCGGATCAGACGGACAGACAGAAGCACCCCGCTCCCGTTTCGGCTTTTGGCCGCTGCGGGAGCGGGGTGCTTCTGTCTGTCCGGTTCAATACCGTATTCCTTTCAGCTCTCCTACATCTTCATCTTTGAACGGAACACAAGGGCAGCCAGATAGCCCATAACAAGCGCGCCCGAGATGCCGACTGCGGTTTCCGACAGCCCGCCCTTAAACAGCCCGAGAAAGCCGTCCGTATCGACCGCTTTTTTTACTCCCTGAAACAGCATGTTCCCGAAGCCGGAAAGCGGAACCGTCGCCCCGGCTCCCGCCCATTCCGCAAACGGCTTGTACAGACCAAGCGCGCTAAGCACACTGCCCAGACACAGCAGTATCACCATAATTCTTCCCGGCAGAAGCTTTGTTATGTCCATCAGGATCTGCACAAGCCCGCAGATCGCTCCTCCCACCAGAAATGTTATCAGATAATCCATCGTTCTCCTTTCCGGCCGCTGTCCGGCCCTTAAGCAAAACCCGTCATCCCGGCTTATTCCGTCTGCGGGCAGTATTCAAAAGCAATTGCATGAGCAATTCCGGGTACGCTGTTCCCCTCGTTAAAGCTGACCGTGGAAAGAAGGGCGCCGGTCGGCACGAACAGCACCTTTTTCCAGGTTCCCTGTGCAAGCCTGCGCAGGATATAGCCGGTCAGCGTAATGGCCGAACAGCCGCAGCCGCTGCCTCCGGCGTCCGTCCCCTGCCGGTCGGCATCAAATATTTCCATACCGCAGTCCATATAATTCTGCTCAATATCAAACCCCTTTTCGCGGAGCATCGCCAGCAGAATCTCTTTTCCCACCGCACCCAGATCCCCGGTGACAATCCGATCAAACTCCTTCGGCTCCGCCCCGAAATCCTCCAGATAGCGCGCGATCGTATCGCAGGCCGCCGGCGCCATGCAGGCTCCCATATTCATGGAATCCTTTACGCCGAAGTCCACCACCCGCCCCATCGTCGCGGAGGTCAGCCGCACCGGATATTTGGATTTCTTCGGCGACAGCACCACCGCGCCGCTTCCGGTCACGGTCCAGGTAGCCGCCATCGGCCGCTGGTTGCCGTAGGCGAGCGGAAACCGGAACTGCTTCTCGGCTCCCGCAAAATGGCTCGAGGTCATGGCCACCATATTGCCCCCGAAGCCGCCGTCCACAAAAACGGCGGCCGCAAGCAGCGCCTCCCCCATGGTCGAGCAGGCCCCGTACAGTCCGAGCAGCGGGATATTCATTGTTTCAATCCCGAAGGTGGTTGCAATCAGCTGTCCGAGCAGATCGCCGCCTGCGATATACCGAATATCGGTCTGGGCCAGCTCTGCGTCCGCAATTGCATGCTCCACTGCCATTTTCTGGAAATTACTCTCAGCCTCCTCCCAGGTGGAGCCGCCGGCCATGGCGTCCTCCTGTACGACATCAAAATATTTGCCGAGCGGGCCCTCGCCCTCGAGCTTACCCGCAATGCTTGCCATTCCCCGGACATATACGCCGTTTCCGAAATACATGCTCTGCCTTCCCTGGCATTTTGATTTCTGTTTTTCCATCATCCGCCTCCTGTGATAATTGCTCTGCTGTTAAAATGCCCACGATGCGGAAAAACTATACCGCAGCCGCAAATGCAGCTGTACTTTTCCGCCCGCTTCTGCTATAATAACCCAAGAGCCGGACAGGCGGACATATTTCATTTTGAGGAGAATCCGATTATGCTGCACTCACTGATCAAACTGATCAATTCATTTTCCAAAAAACTGAGGGACGATTACGTCAGCGCGTTCTCGGCCCAGGCAGCATTCTTTCTTATTATCTCCTTTTTCCCGTTCACCATGTTTCTGCTGACGCTGCTGAACTATCTGCCGTTCTCCACGCCGGATATCGTCGCCGCAGTGCAGGAGGTCTTTCCCGAGACAATCAGCGAATATGTAGGGCAGCTTCTGGTCGAGCTGCTGGAAAAATCCTCGGGGACGGTGCTTTCCCTCACGGCAATCGCCGCCCTGTGGTCTTCCTCCAAGGGTTTTTATTCCGTAGTCCGCGGCCTGGACTCCATCTACCGCTCCAACGCAAGGAAAAATTATTTTGTCGCGCGCGCGCTGGCGGCGCTCTATACGCTGCTGTTTGCGCTGCTGCTGATCGTGGTGCTGTTTATCTTTGTATTCGGAAACCAGATCTATCTCTGGAGCCTGAAATTTCTGCCGATTCTCTCCGAGATGGCGCTGCTGATTATCAGCGTGCGCACCATCGTGGGCTTCGGTCTGATGATCCTGTTCTTTTCCCTGATGTACATGACCCTGCCGGGCCGCAAATCCTCTTTTTTTGCGGAGCTTCCGGGCGCAATCATCACCTCGGCCGGCTGGCTGGGCTTTTCCTATCTGTTCTCTTTCTACATCGACAATTTCAGCAATTATTCGGCGACCTACGGCAGCCTGACCGCTGTCGTGCTCTGCATGCTCTGGTTTTATTCCTGTATGTATATTATGTTCATCGGGGCGGAAATCAACCAGGTTCTCTCCAACCCCGTGATCCACGAGGCGTTCCGGAACCTGCGGGCTGCCCGCAGAAAACGCCGTATGAACCGCAGAAAAAATTCCTCCGGCTGCAGCTCGGAGGAATCCTGAAAATCACCTGTTAACGATTGGTTATTGCAATATTCAATGCTGCTGTTTCATTGCCCGCAGCCTTCAGCAGAGCATTATGCGTTACTAATTATAAAGAGGCTTTGTTTTTTCTAATTACTTAATATAAAAATATAAGTTCTGCCCCGGTATAATAATGGCCGACGATCTTCTCAAAATCATACCCTTCATCCACCATCGCCTTTACACCGTTCTGGCTCATACCGGTTCCGTGCCCGTAACCGCCGCCGTTCAGCTTCCAGCCGGTAAGCTTTCCGTTTTCCTTCACCTCGTCGATTACGAAAAATGCACTCGGCAGAAGGCTCATGTTGGCCGTTTCGCCGCCGTTCATCCGTATGACCGGAGTTTTATTCGGCGCAAGAGCTGTGCGGATTGCTGTCTGATAGGAAATCACGCATTCCTGCAGCTCTCCGCCCTCCTTTTTCGTCCCCGTCACGGCAAGCTCAAGCGCAATGCCGCTCTCGCCGCGCTTTGCCACCTGCACACTCTCGATGGTCTTCAGCCCGGTTGCCGCACAGAGCTGTTTTTTCAGCTGTTCGGCCGGAAAATTTACCTCCCACCGGTACCAGGAAAACTCCTGGTCGAAGGTTTTTTCCTCACTGCTCAGAATAAATTCCCGGAAGTCCGCCTCTGCAGACAGATCTCTTCTCTCCTTTTTTGCATTCTGCATGCAGCCCGTCAGATAGGCGATCGGGGATGCGTTCTCCCAAACCTCGCCGTAGCTGGCCGTATGCCCGCAGGAGGTGGAAAAATAATACGCCGTAATGACAGAGCCGCCGTGTGCCGCCACAAGACCGTAGGTCTCCTTTACCGCCAGGATCGACGCCTCGTTCTCCGCCACATTATTGTATACCTGGCTGCTCACGCTGTCATCCACATGCGCGCCGTAAGCGCGGAACCGGCTGGCCACCAGCTGATTAAAAGCATAGCTTCTCGCACAGACCGCCTGCACCTTCAGAGCCTCGGAGCCGTAGGAGGTCGGCATCTCGCTCGGGATCACCGCGTAGAGATATTCCTCCATGGACAGCTCGTTCACAACCAGCAGTCCCTCCTCGGCCGACGCCACCTCGATCGTCCCCCGGTAGGCGGGCGTACCGCAGGTGCGTCCAACCGACAGAAGCTTTATTTTTCCCTCCCCGCCCACGGTCTCGACGACAATACGCTCCTTTTTCTTTTTTTTCTCCGCGGCCGTAAAGCTGACCTGCTCCCCCGCCCGGAAGGTGGAGAGCTCCTCCCCGCGCTTCACCGTAAAATCGCGGTCCGCCGTGAGCCGCACCTCCTCATGATAGCGGGATTTATAGCCGGTTGTGTTGACCAGCACGCGGATATTGTCCGCTTTCAGCTTCTCCTTGATCAGCGCTGCGCAGATTTCCCCTCCGGATACGACAAAATCCGTAATCGTGTAGCCGACGAGAATCCGGCTTGTCTTTTCCATCGCCAGCTCACCGTATATTTTGTAGATGCGGAAATTTTCCTCCAGCGGCAGCTGCCCGTATCCCTCAATCTCAATCATATCCTCGCCCGTCAGCAGAACCTTGCCCTGAATGACGTCTCCCTTGACCGTCAGCCCGCGCACGGTGCCCGCATAGAGCTCAATATCGCACACCCGGTTCTCCAGCCCGCTCTCCAGCGGCAGCCACGTCTCGTAATCCAGGCGGAAGCCGCTCGCATAAACGCTGACCTGACTGCCGGCGGCTTTTATTACCCAGGCGTTCGGCAGAGTGACCTTCTGCCATACCTCGCCGCGGATATACAGGATATCCTGTCCGGCGGCAACCACCTCGACGGAGCAATTCTCAAAATCCGACATTTTTTTCGGACGGCCGCCCTTTCTGCCGGCGGCCTGCCTGCTGAAATCATCCTCCGCCGGCTTCTGCTGCGCAGCCTCTGACAGCGCCTCGCTGTAATCCTCGCAGCCGGCGTACGAAAAGCTTCTGCCGTATTCGTTGTACAGGGTCGTCCCGCTTCCAAGCGCAAGCACATAAACCGGCTTTACCGCAGGCAGATCCTCCCGCTGCTCCCCGTCCCTGTCCGCCATTTCCTGACAAATGACCTCATAGATTGCGAGAAATTCGCTCAGATACAGCGTGTCCTCCTCGCGCACCGTTTTCAGCCGTTCCGGCAGGGCGCCGGTGACCCGGTAATAGTCAAGCTCCTCCGCCCGGCAGACTGCGATCAGGATATCCCGGAAATCGCCGCAGGTAAGCAAAGCAGCCGGAGAGATCTGCTCTGCCGGCAGATATCCGGCGTCCGATACGGCCGCGAAATGCTCGATTCCCTCCGCGTCTCCGACCGCGCTTTTAAGCTCGTCCGGCACGGCAAGCTTCCGCTGTTCGGCTCCGCTTAAATGCAGATAACTCAGAAGGCGGCAGGCCTCTGCCTGGGAGATCCCTTCCTTCTCTCTGTGCAGGACAAACTCCTGCTTTACCGGTTCCTGTCCGTCCTCCTCCCGTCCGCGTTTCCCTCCGCCGATAATATTGTAGCCGAACACTGCACCCGCAAGTATCAGGCACACGGCGATCAGAATCCCGTTTTTCAGTTTTTCCCTTTTCCGGCTCAACTCGTTCACCCCGCTCCTCCTCTTCTGCTCGCCCTCGGCTCACTGTAACATAATATGTCCAGGCTGCCCCGTTTATGAATTGGCCGAGTTTTCCCCGGCAGCCGGATTACCTCCGCCCGCTTCCCGGATTTTTTACGCACGAGAGCCGGCGCTCAACCGCACCGGCCCTCTTCTCCTCCTCTTCTTCCGGGCCGGCGCCTGCTCCCGCCCGCAGCCTATTTCCGCACCGGGTTAAAGCCGGATGCCTCCTTGAGCTCCTGCTTGTTGCGGTACATCCGCGCGTCCACTTCCGTCATCATATGATCCGGGGACACGATTGCGTCCTTCCCGTACACGCAGAAACCGATCGCCAGATAGAACGGAGCGCACCCCTGACGCCGCGCATTTTCCGCTTCCACCTGCCGCCGGATGCCTTCGGCACACTCCCCGGCTTCCCCGTCGGTAAAGCGGCCTGCCGCCAGCTTTACATATTCGTCACCGCCGATGCGGAAATTCATTTCCCGCACGGATTCGGAAAAATACTTTTTGCTGAGGATGCGGGCCGAAAGACAGATCACCTCGTCCCCGGCAAGATGCCCATAAGTATCATTGATATACTTCAGTCCGTTGTTGTCGCAAAGCAGGAAAAACAGCCGCTCTCCTTCCCCGAGCCCCTCCGCGAGCTGCGGGAGCATAAGATTGTAGCCGTTCCGGTTGTAAAGTCCTGTCATAGCATCCGTCAAGGCCCTGCGCTCCGCGGCCTCGTACAGCTCGTTCACGGCATAAAACCGCCGCAGCGACTCCAGCGCATTATTGACATTTCTAAGCCAGAACGGGAACCGGCGGTCGTACACGCACTCCCTGCCGGTATACTGCAGTACAGTGTAGCCGAAGCAGTGCGTGCCGAAATGCAGCAGACTGAACAGGAACATAGCCGGCCTCTCCCTCTTCTCCCACAGAGCGGGCAGCATCTGCCTGCGCTCAAAGCTCCTCTCCAGAGAAACGCGGTCTCCCCGTTCGGAATCCGTTCCCCGTCCGCCCGGAGTATCCAGAGCAAGAATAAGCCTCTCGGAAAGATGCTCTTCGCTTTCGGCCAGATTCATCCTCTTCCAGTCCCCGCTCAGACACAGCCAGAGACGGTCAAACGGCCCGATATGATCTGCATAACCGTCGATTTCCCACAGGCAGTCGCTCAGCTGGCGCGCTGCGATCAGCATCTCCTGCATAAAGTTGTAGACCTCAAAAAACTGATTTTCCTTATTTTCGGAATCCTCGAACGTATAGACCGGCTTCGGCGCACAGCCGCAGGAACAGCCCAGCCTCAGCTTCGGCCTCCATTCCTCCTCCCCCGGAACCGGCTTCTCTCCGAGCCGCTGCGCGATACATTCCACGGCCCGCTCCGCCGCCGCGTCAATATCCCGCTCAATGGAGGTGAAAAACGGCATGCTGCCGTGCTCCGGCTCTGCGCAGTCGAAACCGGTGACTATCACATCCTCCGGCACCCGCAGGCCGCGCTTCTGGAGCGCCCTGCATACCCCCGCGGCCATGGTATCGCTCCCGCACGCAATCGCCTGCGGGAGCCTTCCTCCGGAAAGAAAATGCTCAAGCGCCGGCTCTCCCGTGTCGTACCAGAAGGTTCCGTAATACACTCTCGCTTCATCGCATGCAATCCCGGCCTCTTCCAGAGCGCTCCGCCAGCCCGAAAGCCTGGCCTCCGCATGCGGATGCCCCTTGGGGCCGGTCACAAACGCTATATCCGTACAGCAATGCTTTTCAATCAGATGGCGCACGACCTCTTGCACCCCCTGTGCATCGTCGCAGAGGAAGCTCTCAAACCCCTCTTCCTCCCAGTCGCACGACAGCTTTATCCCGGAGAAATTTTTCCTGATTTTATCCATAATTTCGCGGGCAAAGCCCGGTCTGAGCTGAAGCGTAACCGGAACCGCCAGCACGGCATCGAGCGCCTCAAAGTTCACAAGCTCCGTAAACTTCGCCTCCCCCGCCTGGTATTCGGGATATCCCCCGCAGCTGAGCAGACTCGAAAAAACTACCGCGTCAAAGTCGTACCGAAAAGCTGCTCTTCCGACCGCCTTCAGCAGCTTCTTTTGAAAAGCCGCATCCGGCTGTCCCAGAAATATACCGATTCTCTTTCTGCAATTCTGCATGCTTTCCCGTCCTCTCTTTTCCGTTCAAGCTTTCCTTTTGAGCCTTTTAGCAGCAAAAGCCTCACTTCGCACATATTGCAATTATACCTTCTATTCCGCTAAATTACAATCCGTTATTTCCGTTTTCCTTCCCTGCTGCGGGCGGTGCAACCTATTTTCTCTTTTTACAAAAATATTATTATGGACAGAAAAATTAGATTATTATTGAAATATAAAATTCTATATAGTAATATTATATTGATACTAATTCACCGATACTCATACCTGCAATGGATACAAGCTTTTTGACACACGGATAAAATACAGAAAAGAGAGTACGAAAATCTGATTTGAGAGGTGATGTCCGAATGTTTTCGAACTGTCCAGGCACCCAGCCGCTGCTGCGCTTCGATGCCGCCGGCTTCCGGGAATTTTCCGGTTTTCTCCCGGAACCGTCTGCTGGAACAGGACTCTGCCCCCGGCAGGACTGTTCGACCAGGTGCTCCGCTTTTCCTTCCCCGGCGAATATTCCCCGATCATCCCGATCATCCCGGAAAACCTGGCCCGTTTTGAAACCCTGGAAAAAAAGACGGCTTATTTTCTGGACAGTGTACTCCCATGTCTGGTGAGGACAGCTCCGCCGCCGGCCGTCGGCCTGATGCTGAAGCGGATCACCGAAACCGGCGGCACCATCCGCATTGACGAGCTCGCAGGCGGGCTCTCGTGTTCCTCCCGGCATATCAGCCGGCTCTTCCTCGCAGCGCTCGGCTGCAGCCCGAAAAGCTTCTGCAGATATGCGCGTTTTCAGACCGTGCTCGCAGCGATGGAAAGGGCGCCCGGCCGGAACAGCGCCGCCTTTCTGCAAAAGACAGGCTATTCCGACCGGGCGCATTTTCAGAGGGAGTTCCGTGAATTCACCGGCATCACCCCCGGCAGTACACACGACAGCTGACCGCGCTGACGCCTACGGCGGGCATTCTGTCCGCCCCTTAAAAACCGGCCTGCACAAAGTGCAGCGGCAGGCTTTTCTACGGCCGATAATCCTTCAGAAGCCCGGTCAATTCTTCGACCGCCGCCGCATCCGCCGCAAACAGACATACACCGTCAACCTCCACCGCCAGCTCCTGCCCGATGCCTTCCAGTTTCAGATAGCGCACGGAGCGGAGCACTCCGGCACCGTCCTTGTCAAGAAATTCCAGGACGAGTACGGGTTCCTCCCCGATCACATCCTCCTCCGTCAGCTCTCGCGTCAGTTTCAAAGCAATAATTTCCTGGTATAATGTACGGAATTCATCATCTTCCTCCTCGTTCAGTGATTTTCCGTCTACCGTTATATAATCTGTAACGACTTCCTGCCCGGTTTCCCCCGTCTCCGAATTGTGCGTGATGTCAACCCTTCGCACGGTATCCCCATACGCGATATTCATACCCCCGATCAGCGTGATGTTGACCATCTGCGTATAGCGGTCCACCAGGGCAAAAGTATCCGCGGCAAGCAGCTCCTCCGCCTTCTCCTGCTCCATCATAAAAGTCTGCCCGGAACCTTCCAGGCACACATAGCGGTGGGTCTGCGTTTCGTTCATGCCGCCGAAGTACACCGTAAACTCCCTGTCCTCCGATGATTCTGCATCCGTGTACGTCACCGTCAGCGCCGTCTCCGGCCTGTCCAGGCCATACTGCTGCTTATCCTGCTCATGATAGCTTACCAGCTCTCCCAGCGACATTCCCACATACTTTTTCATCAGCTCGGAAAATGCAGTGAAATCAACGGTCACCGGAACCGGATACACGCCTGTAAGAAGAAGGGAATACTGATAAATCCCCATCAGCTCCGCCTGCTCCCCCGTATTTTTCGCGACGGTGAACGGCGGAAACGCGTCGCCGGAAAGCTTCAGTCCTGTGGCTTTTTCCGCGGTGAACTCCGGCACGGCAGCCTTCTCAAGCAGCGCGTCCTGCCCTCCGGCAAACGCCCCGCGAACCTCCTCGGAAACCACATATACGTCCCTGCTTCCGTCCGTACAGGCATAGTATCCCGCGCCGGCACCGGCCGGATCACCGAGCCGGACTGCTCTGGACGACCCGTCTTTAAGCGTCGCGGTAACGGTAAACTCCGGTTCCTCCAGCCCGTACTCCGCCAGATCCTCCGCGTCCGCGAGCACCGCCGTTTCCGCCGTAAACTGCGCCAGCTTCTCCTTCATTGCGTCCGCCGTCCCGGCACTCACGTCAAACTCCGCATCCCCGGCAAACTCCCAGCCGGATTCCCCCGCAAGAATTGTAAACGGAAATTCCTTTGATTTTACCTCGATGGACGCAATCTCCTCCTTGGGCAGCGACAGAAGCACAATATCCGGTTCCTCCGTCTCCCCGTTCTCCTCCTCATTTTTCTTCCAGGAGGAAGCAGCCAGATAGCCGACGACCAGCAGCGCAAGCACTGCCGTCATTCCGAGCAAGGTGATCAGATTCTTTTTCTTTTTGCCCGCAGCCATCTACTTTTTCCTCCTTCTCACAATAACGAACACGCCGACGCCGATAATTGCCAGCGGAAGCACAATCGCTGTGAGAATGGCGATCCGATTTGCCTCTGCCGAGCTCATCACAATCTTATCCTCCTCAATGCTGATGGAAGGCACGGACACGGAACTTTCCTGCTCCGTAAAGCTGCTGATGGTGTTGAGGAAAATATCCCCGTTGCCGTAGGACTCGCTGCCGACCATATCCTTTGCCAGAAAATACTTTGCAGAATACACTGCCAGCTTCGTCTCGCCCCCGTTCACGCTCTCCTTCAGCATAAGACCGACGCAGAACGGTCCCTCCGGATCTCCCTCCTGCTTCACAAGCGTCTCGGAGTTCAGCTCTTTAATATAGGAACTGTCGGAGGTAGTCAGAAGCCTTGTCACGGAAACCGTATCCCGCTTATCCTCGCGTAGCGTTATGCCGGTCGCCCACTGTGCAACAACATATTTTTTTCCGCGCACGCTGTCCGTGATATCGCTGCTGTACACGGTCGGCAGAATTACATACGGCATCTGGCTTGCGAAATACTTCGAATCCCCTTCCATCACAACACCCTCGTGCGTGTCCATTCCGTAGTACTGCAGCAGCCCGTTAAAATTTTTCAGCGTCGGCGTGGCATCGTCCAGCAGGAAAATTCCGTAGCCGCCCTTCTCAAGCCAGCCCCGCACCAGCGCGATCTCCTCCTCGGTATAATCGCTCTGCGGCTGATAGAACAGCAGGATATCGCAGTCCTCCGGTATCCCGTCCGCGGAAATCAGCTGAATATCCTGAACCGTAACATTTCCCTTTTCCAGCAGCTCCGGCATTCCCCCGGAAAGCGCACTCTCCCCGTGTCCCGTTATGCGGTACATCACCGGCAGCTCCTCGTTTGTCACATACTGGATCGCGGCGTCCAGACGCCCCTCCAGATCAATGCCGGTCGTGTAAAACTGATAAGTGCTGTAGCTGAATTCCTGGACAAGAATATCCGCATAATCAACATATTTCGCTCTCCCGTTCGACTCGTTCACCACGAGAAAGCTGTGCTTCTGCACGCTGTCATCCACATACTGCGATACAAACTTCGGATGCAGCACAGGATCCTTGTAGGCCAGCGTCACATGGCTGCTGTAATCATCATATTTCGTGAAAATCTTCTCAAACTGCGGGAGCTCATCCCCGCTCACCTCGAGGCTGTATATTGTAATATCATCTTTCAGCCCCTTCAGCAGCCCGATTGTTTCCTCGTGCAGGGTATATTTCCCGTCGTCGGTCATATCGAACCGGATTTCCAGCTTGGTCGCCAGCATATTGACGGCCACGACCAGCGCCACGGCGATTACCGAGAGCACCGTCGCATAAGCCCCCCCCCGGAATTTTCTGGTCGTAAAGGACGCCTTCCAGCCGCCCTTTCCCTTCTTCTTTTCTGTTTCCTTATTTCTGTCCCTGTTATCCATATCGAAACCTCGTTTTCATACTTGCAGACATACCGGTACTTCCCTCCCCGGCACAAACCATACGCGAAACCGTGCATTCCATAAAAGAAAGACCCGCAATTATTTCAGGCCCATCTTCTCTTTTTTACTACCTGAATAGTAAGAAATACAAATAAAATGCAGTAACTCAGATAATACACGATGGAAGCAACATCGAATTCCCCATAAGCAAAGCTGCTGTAGCGATCCGCAATCGAAAACCAGCTGAACACCTTTACAAGAGCGCCATCAAAAAGCTCCGGCCTGGCGCGGTAAACGACAAACAGCACAAGCTCGGCCGCTGCGCCGAACACGGCGCTGACCGTAATATTCCGCATGATAATATAGCTCAGCCAAGAAAACAGAAGCAGAAGAACTGCAAAAAAGCCCCATGCCGTCCTGCTGTCCTTCGGAAGCAGCTCGGCAATCGACGTGCAGAACACGGAGAGAATAACGACAACAAATGTCAGAATTGCAGAAAATGCCTGGCTCTCCGTCATCGCCGAAATAAAAAGCCCGATTGCCATATAGGCCGCGCCCATCAGGAAAAACGCAAGGATAATCGCATAGGACATCCTGAAATTCACCTTCCCGTACTCTGCGAGAATCGACGGATAAAGGCAGACGATCAGCATGACAATCCCGAACATGGTAAGCATGGAGAGATATTTTCCGACAATAATCTTTGTGACGGACACCGGACTGGTAAAAAGCAGCTGATCCGTCTTCTGGCGGTTTTCTTCCGCCATAATCCGCATTGTCAGCATCGGGACAAGCAGTATGAAAAACAGGCTGACGCTGACCAGCGCGTAGCCGAAATTTGCAAAACCGTTTCTCAGGTTCTGAACATAGAAATAGAGGCCGATCAGGGCAAGGAAAAAGCCCAAGAACAAATAGCCGACAATCGACGTAAAATAGGTGCGCATTTCTTTTTTATAAACTGCAAGCATGGTTATTCCTCCCCGCCTTTCTCCGATTTACCGCCGTCCGCCGGGCGCATCTGCCCCGGCGGTGCCGCCGCTCCGTTTGGTTCCGGCGGCACCGCTTCTTCCGGACCGTTCTTTTCTGACCGCACCGTCCGCCCCGGATCATTCTGCCCCGGCCGTGCCGTTTCCTCCGGGACATCCGGCCCCGTCCCTGCGCCGTTTTCCGGATTTTCCGGAATATCCTCCCGTTCCGCAGCTTCCGGTACACCGTTGGCATCCGCCTGCCGCGTCATCTCAAGGAAAATATCCTCCAGGCTCAGCCTGTTCATATTCATCATATAAATCGGGCATTTTGCGTCCGCAAGCGCATAAAAGATTTTCTCGCGCAGCTCCTCTTCCTCCGCAGCGCCGACGGTAACATGAACAAAATTATCCCTGCCGCCCTTCCGGAATCTGACATCCGCCGACTCCGGCAGCATGCGCAGAGCCGCCCGCACCGCCTGCATGCTTCCCTTCACCTCAAGCTCCAGCTTTGACGCGCCCTTCAGGTGCTTCGGCAGATTCTCCACCTTGTCCGTAACGACCATTTTTCCCTTGTTGATAATCATTACCGTATCGCAGACCGCGCTGATCTCCGAGAGAATATGCGAGCTGATAATCACGGTATGCCGCTTCGCCAGCCCCTTCATCAGCTCCCGGATCTCGATGATCTGCATCGGATCAAGACCGACCGTAGGCTCGTCCAGGATAATCACTTCCGGATAGCCCACGATCGCCTGCGCCAGCCCGACTCTCTGCCGGTAGCCCTTTGACAGATGTTTGATCAGCCGCCCGGACACATCCGCGATCCCCGTCCGCGCCATAATATCCGCAAGCATGGCCGCCCGCCGGTTTCCCGGCACTTTCTTTATATCCATGACAAAGCGCAGGTATTCCAGCACAGTCATATCCGGATAGACCGGCGGCTGCTCCGGCAGATATCCAATGCTTTTTTTTGTCTCCTCCGGCTCGTCATATATGTCGTGCCCGTTGATTACAATGCTGCCCTCCGTTGATGATATGTAGCCGGTCAGCATATTCATCGTCGTCGATTTTCCAGCACCGTTCGGCCCCAGAAAGCCGAGAATCTGGCCCTTCTCCACGGTAAAGCTGAGATGATCCACAGCAATATGATCACCGTATTTCTTTACCAGATTTTTAACCTCAATCAAAACCCTCTCCTCCTTAAAATATAACATCGCGCATATCGCTCCGTCCAGTATACCGCATTTCTGTGAAAAATTACAGAGGAATCTGTGAAAAATATGTGAAGCGCACAGACAGAAAATAACCGGAGAAGTCTTCCCGACAGACTTCTCCGGTTCTGCTTTTCTGTTTCCCGGCCGATTCACGGTTTCCCTCCGGACTATCCATAAGTTTCCCCGCATTATTTTTCATGATTTCTGCGCCGGACTTTCCCGTGTGGTTACCCTGCACCGCTTAGTGCACCACTGCGTTCATATCATACATGCCGGCGGACTTTCCCGTCAGAAACTTCGCCGCCTGAACCGCGCCGGTCGCGAACACATTCCTCGAATACGCGGTATGCCTCAGTTCAATCACCTCGTCCCTGCCGGCAAATATAATTTCGTGCTCGCCGACAATCGTACCGCCCCGCACTGCGGAAATTCCGATCTCCTTCGGATCCCTCGTCTCTCTTCGCCCGCTGCGGTCGTACACATAGTGATAACCGCCGCCGAGTTCCCGGTTGATATCATCCGCCAGCCGCAGCGCCGTCCCCGAAGGGGCGTCCAGCTTACGGCCGTGATGGCGCTCCACCAGCTCAATGTCAAAACCGGCTTCCGCCAGAATGGAAGCAGCCGCCGCAGCCAGCTTCGAGAGCGTATTGATGCCCAGCGACATATTGGCGGAGCGCAGAACGGCAATCTTCTTCGATGCCTCCTCAATTTCAGCCAGCTGATCGTCCGTGAAGCCGGTGGTGCAGAGCACAAGCGGCAGCTCCCTTTCCGTGCAGACGGTCAGCAGCTCCGTCAGCCCCTTCGGCGAAGAAAAGTCAATTACCACATCAGCCGCCACGGTACAGTCTGTCAGATGGGAAAACACCGGATACGGGTTTCTGCCTTCATCCTTCAGATCAATCCCAGCAACGATTTCAGTTCCCTCATCCCCGCTCACGATCTCCGAGATCACCTGACCCATTCTGCCGTTGCAGCCGCGCATTATAATCCTTGTCATATTGTTCTTCTCCTTTTTTTCTCCTGTCCGCAACATAAAATCTTTTTTCAATATTCTTACCGGTTATTCCAGACAGAACTTTCCTGTCCTTTTTCGCTTTCTTTTACAGCAGACCGACTTTCTCAAGCTCTGCGCGGAGCACTTCGGCATGTGCCTCCTCCATTGGAGTGAGCGGCATGCGCGGCTCTCCGACATCCATTCCCATCATGTTCATAGCCGCCTTGGCCGGGATCGGATTTACTTCGGAGAACAGCGCTTCGATAAGAGGCAGGTATTTTAACTGCAGCTCGAGACTTCCCTTTGTGTCGCCCGCCATGTATTTTGCCACAATATCGTGCGTCTGGCGCGGCGCCACATTCGAGAGCACGGAAATCACACCCTTGCCGCCGAGCGACAGCACCGGCACAATATGGTCGTCGTTTCCGGAATAAATATCCAGTGCGCCCTCGCATGCGTGGGCCAGCTGCACGATCTGCTTGATATTTCCGGACGCTTCTTTTATCCCTACAATGTTCTCCACATTCTTTCCCATATATGCAGCAGTTTCCGGAAGAATATTGCATCCGGTTCTGCTCGGCACATTGTACAGAATCACCGGAATGTCAATTGCGTTCGCTACCGCAGTAAAATGCCCGATCAGCCCCTTCTGCGTCGCCTTGTTATAGTAAGGCGTCACCAGAAGCACCGCGTCCGCGCCGTCGTCCCTGGCATGCCGCGACAGATAGATCGCCGTCTCCGTGCAGTTCGAACCGGTTCCCGCCACAACCGGGACACGTCCTTTGACATGCTGCACCGCAAAGCGGATGCACTCGATATGCTCCTCGTGCGTAAGCGTGGAGGACTCCCCCGTCGTACCGCACACAATGATGCTGTCCGTACCGTTCTCAATCTGAAAATCAAGAATCTCCGCAAATTTGTCAAAATTTACCTCGCCGTTTGCCTTCATCGGGGTAACGATCGCTACGCCCGCGCCTTCAAATACTGCCATAATAACCTCCCCGAAACCTTTTTTGTGCGCCGTCCTGCGGCACCCCTTCCATGAAATAATTGCACGCCTGCCGCCGAATGGCGGCTGATTTCTGCTGGCGTGCGTGCGCATAAAAAAAAGCCGACATGGATGGTCGACTGAAACACTGCCCGGCTGCCCGGATCACAGAAAGACAAGCCGCCGCACCGCGCGGCCGCAATCTCATTCAGTAGCTCTCCACCAAATACTTGATGACAGTGGCCGGACTGTTCATCCTGCCCCCAGTATGCGGAACCTCAGGAATCCCGCATCTTCGGCATCTCATCCTTTCTTCTGCATTCCCATATGCCTGACATATCCTGCAGTTTACTCTTAATCGATGCACCTCTACCTGTATGCTCTTTGTGTTATTATCTTATCATCACATGTCTGCCTTGTCAACAGCTATTTCACGGTATCCGCTTTTTTCGGAATCCCGTTTCTCCTATTCTTCCGGCGCCTCGAGCAGATCGAGCTTGCTGACGCTTACCTCGTACGCCACGCGCTTTTCAAACTCCGTTTCGCTCAGCTTTTTCTGATATTCCCTGCTCTGGATTCTTCCCCAGACCTGAAGATGCGCTCCGACCTGGAAGCTGTCTGCAAATCTTGCGTTGCGTCCCCAGCAGATGCACGGGATATAATCCGATTTGCCGTACGGGCGGTTCACCGCCAGCAGAATATCGGCAATCTCTCTTCCGAGCGGCGTCTTGCGGTACACCGGCTGCTTGCACACAAAGCCGTCCAGGAATATGTAATTCGGCTTCTGCTCCTCCCCCGTCTTCTCGGTCAGCTTTACCTCCCGTGCAAAAACGGAGAGAACCAGCCGGTTTTTATTGTCCTCATGACGGTTGTAGGATCGGAACTGGCCGTTGATTTCAACAAACTTTCCCCTGCAGGACTCTTTTACATTGAGAAGCCGCTCAGACACCATAACCGGAATCGTGTCAAAAGTATCGCTCAGACGGTTCACGGATATTTCCATTAAATAAAAACCTTCTCCGAAAACGTCATGACTGTACACGAAATCGCTCACAACCTCCCCCGCAATTACAACCTGGTTGTTATCAAATACTTTATCTGTCATATTTAACCCCTCTTTCCTTTGGTTCGCTTCGAATTTCCTCTAAACAAAAGTATTCTCACACCCATTATTATATGTGGAAATATTTGGAATTTCAAGCGTTTTTCATTATTTCCTTCCCCCATAAAAGGAAATAATAAGACGAGCTTCCCGCATAAATGCCAATTTCCGCCATTATCTTCGTCCATTATACACCATTCGACAAAGAAATAACAAGATATATATCGAATTTGTTTGCGGCGGCAGCCGGAACGCCGGTTCTTTTCCGGATTTGCAATCGGAATCTCTTTCGTGTATAATGGACAGACAGTCATAACCGAACACTACAGGAGGGCAGTTCCATGTTCCGCATTACAGTATGCGAAGACGACCCCGCGCAGCGCAGCTACGAGGAAATGCTGATCCGGCGCTGGGCCGAAGACAGAAAATACAAGATTGTGCTCGACACCTGTTCCGCGGCGGAACAGCTTCTGTTTGAATGCGAAGACAGACCGCCCAGCGACCTTTTTATCCTAGATATCCAGATGGGAAAAATGAATGGCATGGAACTCGCTGCAAGGCTGCGCGGGCTTGGCTCCGACGCCGCAATCGTCTTTCTCACCGGGATTCCCGACTACGCGATCGAGGGCTACGCGGTAGGCGCAATCCGCTACCTGCTGAAGCCGATCCGCGAGGAGGATTTCCTCGCACTGCTCGACGCACAGTACGAAAGCCGGACAGAAAGCGCAGAATCCTGGTTTATTCTGGAGCAGGGCGGCACGGCGCGCAGGGTGAAGCTCGCCGACATTATCAGCGTGGAGGCGCGCGGGCATTATGTGTGCATGAAAACAACCGCGGGAGAGGAGGAGTGGAAGGACTCCTTCTCCTCCCTGCAGGACAAACTGGAGTCCAGGGGCTTCTTTCTGCTGAAACGGGGCCTTCTCGTCAACCTCGCGCAGGTAGAACGGATTTCGCGCACAGAATGCGTTCTCGGGAACGGAACCTTCCTGCCGGTAGCGCGCAGCAAATACAGGGAGCTGAACGAAGCGTTTATTTCCTTTTATCAGACGGCGCTTCCTTCCCCGCGATTTCAACAAAAATAAAAAGGAATTGGACGCCCGGAAAAGGGCGGACTGGTATACAATATGATAGAGGTTTATCTGTTTCTCGGATTTACGGCATGCCTTGCCGCGGACGCGGCCGTCACGGCCTTCCTTGTAAAAAGGCACGAGGAAAAACGGCTCGGAGAATTCCAGGACAATATATTGAAAAAACAGCGGGACGAGGTGCAGAATATTTATTCGACCATGCGCGGCTGGCGCCACGATTACCACAATCATCTCCAGACGATCAAGGCTTATCTTGCAATGGGACAGGTCGGGGAAACGCTGTCCTACCTTGAGCATCTGGAGGATGATCTCGACAGCATCGACATCGCCGTACGGACCGGCAATGTGGGGATGGATGCCATTTTGAGCAGCAAAATTTCCATCGCTTCCAAAAACGGCATAGCCGTCAACTGCAAGGCCGCCGTTCCGGACAAACTGAGCGTCTCGGATGTGCATCTCTGCGCAATCGTCGGCAATCTGCTCGACAACGCGATCGAAGCCTGCGGGCGCGTCGTTCCGGAAAAGCGCTTTATCCGGGTGTACATCGGCATTTTCAAACAGCAGCTCTATATTTCCGTCTCCAACTCCACCGACGCTTCCCGAAGAAAAAAGCTCTCGGAGCTGATCTCGAACAAGCAGGGCGCGCACGGCCTGGGCCTGAAGCGGATCGACCGGATTGTAGACGCCTACGAAGGTTTTGTAAACCGCAAAAATGAGCCCGGCATTTTCGCTACGGAGGTGCTGCTGCCTCTGTAGGCCTTCTCCCGTCATTCCGTGTACGATTTTTTGCATTTCGCGCACTTTTTTGTTTTTGATCCGGAAAATGAGGTATGCTTACAGCAGGAAACTAAGGATTTCAAAAACAAAATGAGGTGACCCTTTATGAAAGCAGCAGAAAAAGAAAAAGCGGCGCAGAAAAAGCCGGCATCCCTGCCGCAGAATATCCGGACGGTGCTGGCAGCAATGTTTCGCTGTTACCCACAGTCCCGATGGCAGCTCCCCCTCTATGCGGCATGCAAGCTTTCAAACCCTTTTATGTCGGCGCTGATTCCTTCGCTCGCAATCCGGATGATTACGGAGGGAAATGTTCTGTATTTTCTCGCGGCTGTAACGGCCATGGTCGCAGTATACTGGATCAGGCAGGCGGCGGAAAATATCTCCAACATGTATCTGAATCACGCCCGCTGGCATACCACAAAAAAGCATTTTAATATCAGTCTGGTTAGAAAAGCACTTACCACGGATTATCTGAATATTGAGCCGCAGCCAAAGCAGAAAATACTTTACCAGGCAGATTATGCCACATCACACGCGCAGAAACTGATGCACGAAACGGCTGAATTCACCATTCAGCTCCTTGGGCTGCTGATCTACGGAACCGCAGTTTTTACGCTTGATCTGCGCATTCTTCTCATAACGCTGCTCCTCTTCGTTCTTGATGTAATTCTGCGCAACCGCGCAATCAAATACGATACCGAGCACTGGGGTGAGCATGCGGAGGTTTCGCGCAAACGTAACTATCTGGAGCGCAGCAGCCTGGATATCAGCGCAGGCAAGGACATCCGTATTTATCGTCTGCGGGACTGCTTCCATGAACATTTCAACCGGCTGCTCGCGCAGGAATACCGCTTTCAGAAAAATCATTATAAAAGGTGGTACTATCCTGCCCTGTCGGACGGAATCTGCAGCCTGATGCGGGATATTCTGGCCTACGGCCTTCTGGTCGGCAAGGTGCTTGCCGGAGATATGGATGCCGCCGAGTTCACGCTGTATATCGGCATGATTTCGGGTTTTACCGACCTGATTTACCCGCTGGCGCTCTCCATCTATTACCTCAGAAATTCCCACGAGCGCTTCCGCAATTACCATGCGTTCATGGATCTGCAGGACACCTTTCTGCGCGCCTCCTCACAGGACTCCTCCGGTGAAAAAAGCGAAACGGACGGCGGCCGGGCCGCTTCCCCTGTGCAAAAGGCTCCGACCATCGAATTCCGCGACGTTTCCTTCTGCTACGAAGGCAGCGATACCCCGGTGCTGTCCCATCTCAGCTTCACGCTTCAGGCAGGCGAAAAGGTCGCCCTAGTCGGAAACAACGGCGCCGGCAAAACCACTCTTGTCAAGCTTTTATGCGGCCTGTACCCGGCCAGCAGCGGCGAGATACTGATTGACGGGCAGGAGCTCGGTTCCGTGAATCTGGACGCCTGGCAGGACAGGATCAGCGCCGTATTTCAGGATACGATCCCGATGGCCTTTTCCGTCGCCATGAATGTAGCGGGAACGCCCGAGAAAACACTTGACCGCGCCAAAGTAAGAAAAAGCCTGGAACAGGCCGGGCTTCTGGAAAAAATCGAAAGCCTGCCGAAACGGGAGGATACCTGTCTGACCCAGCAGCTTGAAAAAGACGGCATTCTGCTCTCCGGCGGGGAACTGCAGAAGCTTCTGCTCGCCCGGTCGATCTACAAGGACAGCGCAATGCTGATTCTGGACGAACCGACTTCCGCGCTCGACCCGATCGCGGAAAGCAGCATGTACGAACAGTACAACTCGCTCGCCGGCGGCAAAACCTCCCTTTTTATTTCGCACCGGCTCGCAAGCACAAAATTCTGCGACCGCATTCTCTTCCTGGAGAACGGCAGGATCGCGGAGGCCGGGACGCACGCGGAGCTGATGATTCGGAACGGAAAATACAAAGAAATGTTTGATATACAGAGCCATTATTACAAAGACAGCACGGAAGGGCAGCCAAATGCCTGCCCGGCAGAGGAGGGCGTATGAAAAGACAGAAAAAATCGTCGGAAGCTTTTCCGAAAGCGGCACGGGAGCCGGAAACCAAAAGGAAGCATACGATCCGCAAGGTAATCTCCCTTGTAAAAAGACTGGACCCCTTTTTGCTGCCTCTGATTATCACAACAAGGCTGGCTGCTTCGACCACCCCCTTCGTCACAATTTTCTTCAGCAGCCGCATCCTCGATCAGCTTATCGAACATGCCGAATTCCGGATTATTATGAAGAGCGTGCTGATCATGGTTGTGACTTCCACCCTGCTGAATCTTACGCGCTGGGCACTTGAAATTTTTGTGGGCCTGAGAAAGCAGATGATCGCGGAAAGAATCCACCAGATGATCTGCGAAAAAAGCTTTGAAATCGACTACGAGATTCTCGAGAGAAACGAGACGCTTGATATGGTACACCGCGCCAAGGAAGGAATGCAGAGCCGGGGTGATCTCGGCGCCTTCTGCGACCTCCTTGCCTCCTGCATCGAGCATATATGCACTATTATATATGCTGCTGTACTGCTGCTGCCGCTCTTTCTTCCAAAGGCGTCTGCGAGCCTGTCGGATTCCGCGCCCCTCTCGGGTGCTGCGGCCATTCTGAATCAGTGGTACAGCTTTGTTTTCCTGCTTCTGTCGATGGGCCTGTGCCTTTGGATCACCTCCTTTTCCAACCGGCGCATCGCCCGGGTACAGCAGGCGGATTTTGAAGTGACCGTCCGCGCCAACCGGCTGGTAAATTACTTCAAACAGCTTGTATACAATTATCAGCAGGGCAAATATATCCGGCTGTACAAGATGCAGGATATGATTCTAGACGAAATGGGAAAAAATATGCAGGAAATAGAAAATGTGGATAAAAAGACCCTTCGAAAATTCCGGCTGCTGACATGTCTGAATCTCTCCTCGTATTTCCTGCTTCAGCTTTCCAGCTATATTTACATCGGGCTGAAGGCGATCTACTCCCTGATCAGCATCGGCAGTACAATGCGCTATGTATCCACCTACCAGAAGCTCGCACAGAGTATTGGTAACGTTTTCGGTGTATTTATCCAAATTAATATCAGCAGCAAGTATCTGGCCTATTTTTACGACTACATGGAAATATCCAACAACCGCTACGCAGGCACAATCCCGCTGGAAAAAAGAGATGACGGGGAATACGAAATCGAATTCCGCAATGTGTCCTTCCACTACCCGAACAGTGACGTTATGGTGCTTTCACATGTCAACGAAAAGCTTACGCTCGGGCAGAAAATGGCGATCGTCGGGAAAAACGGCGCAGGCAAATCCACCTTTATCAAGCTTCTGTGCAGGCTCTACGACCCCACAGAGGGCGAGATTCTCCTGAACGGCGTGGATATCCGCTATTACGATTACAAAGAATACTCGGCGCTGTTTTCCGTTGTCTTCCAGGATTTTAATCTGTTCTCCTTTTCCATTGCGGAGAACGTCGCCTCTTCCGCGGAATACGATAAAGATCGGATCAGGGACTGCGTGGCAAAGGCCGGTTTCGGCGAGCGTCTCGCCGCCCTGCCGGACGGTATTCACACCAATATCTACCAGCAGGAAGAACATGGCATAGAAATTTCCGGCGGCGAAGCGCAGAAGCTTGCCATTGCCCGTGCGCTCTACAAGGATGCCGCCTGGGTAATTCTGGATGAGCCGACCTCCGCGCTCGATCCGATCTCCGAATACGAAATCTATCAGCATTTCAACGAACTGGTAAAGGATAAGACCTCGCTCTATATTTCACACCGCATGTCGAGCTGCCGGTTCTGCAACAAGATTTATGTTTTTGAGGATGGCCGGATCGTTCAGCGGGGCAGCCATGACGAGCTGATACAGGATGCCGGAGGTTTATATTACAAGCTCTGGAACGCGCAGGCGCAGTATTACAATATGGCATAAGACAAAAGAAATTCCGTCTTCACGGACGGCGGAACGGAGGTGCCCCGCGCACCTCCGTTTTCTTTTATTTCATGGAAAGTATTCCGAAACAAAACGCTCCGTGGCGGAAAACTCTTTCTGTGGGCTTGCCGCAGGCCGGCGGACATGCTATAATTCCGGCAGAGCTTCCGTCATTGCCGGCCGGACAGACTGCGGGCGATTTACTGCCCCTGTGCCGGCCCCTACAGAAAGAGGTCCGCCATGCTTCATTTTGAAACCGAAACCGAACGGTCTACCGACAGCTTTTCTGGCTTCTCTGCTCCGCCGGAGAAAATTCTTTTTATAGATATCGAGACAACCGGCTTTTCCGCAGACAGCGCATATGTCTATCTGATCGGCACGGCTTTCCTCGCGGACGGCCGTGTTCATATACAGCAGTGGCTCCTCGATGATTTTGCCTGCGAAAAGGAGCTGCTCTCCGTCTTCCTGAAATTTTGCGCAGATTTCTCTCTCCTTGTCCATTATAACGGCACTGCCTTCGATATCCCGTTCCTGCAGAAGCGCTGCCGCAGATACCGGCTTCCCGACCGGCTTTCCGGGCTTGCACAGACGGATCTTTACCGCAGCCTTTCGCCGTACCGGCGTCTCCTCGGCCTGGCGGATCTCAAACAGAAAACGGTGGAACAGCGCATCGGCCTGCAGCGCGAGGATCGCTTCTCCGGCGGAGATCTGATCCCCGTCTATGCCGAGTTTCTCGGACGTTTCCGCTTTGAGCGTCTGAGGGCTCGGGAAGGTGAGGCTGATACCGGGGCTGATACCGCTTCCGCAGCGGATGCCCTTTCCGGCGGCAATTTCCCTGCTTCTTCCCGCGATATTCCGGATTTTTCGGATACCGGTCTTGTTCGGATGCCCGAATCTCCCGCTAAAGCCCTGCTGTATGTGCTTCTGCTGCACAACCGGGAGGATCTGACCGGCCTGCTCTCGATCGCTCCGCTGAACCATGCCCTGAAGGCTCTTGCAGACGCATCCGGATGGAAATACCTTATACCGGCTAACCCTTCACTGACAGAAGCCGCCGAACCGGAAACAGCCGCTGTTTTCCGCCTGCAGTGCTCCGCGGTTTTAGGTGTGAGCCGGCTGCTGTTTCCGGAACCTGTAAGCCGGCTTCTTCCTGCCGGAGATCTTGCAGCGGCAGCAGAAACAGCAGCAGTCCCCGAAGTTTCCTGTTGCGCAGAATCTGCAGTGCCGCTGAAACCTTTAACCGCGGCTGCACCCTCGCCCCCGGCGAAAGCCGCAGTACCAGCTCTCACCCTCTCTGCAGAGCCGGAGGGTTTTTTTACACTGAAAATTCCGTATTTTTACGGCATCTTAAAGTATTTTTACGAAGATTATAAAGATTATTACTATCTTCCGCTGGAAGATTGTGCAATACATAAGAGCGTAGCAGAATTTGTAGACAAGGCCTACCGAAAGAAGGCAACCCGGAAAACCTGCTACCAGAAAAAAGAGGGAAAATTTCTGCCGCAGACAGAGGCGGTCTGCAGCCCGGAATTCCGTCCTGAGCCGAAAACGCCGATTTCCTTTTTTGAGCCGGATTCCTCTTTTTTCCAGGACAGACAACGGCTGGAGCGCTGGCTGAGCGGACTGCTCTGCTGGCTGCTCGGCCGGTCGTAAAAACATTCCGAACCATGAACTGGTTGCATAACCGTTCCGTGCTTCGCCTGCCGAAACAGCCGTCATCCGCAAAAACGCCTTTCCGCCAAACCTCAAAAAGAACGGCTGGGACAAAACCGTCCCGGCCGTTCTTTCAAGCTTTCTCCCTGTTCCGTCATCCGCAAAAGCACCGCGATGCCGCGGCAGCAGATTCCGCGCCCGGCAGCCGGATTACTCCGCGTCGGTAAGGATCTTCTTCTTATTATAAGAACCGCATACCTTGCACATTCTGTGCGGCATCATCAGCGCTCCGCAGCTGCACTTTACAAGATTCGGTGCAGTCATCTTCCAGTTCGCTCTGCGGCTGTCTCTTCTCGCCTTGGAATGTTTATTCTTTGGACAAATTGCTCCCATCGTTACACCTCCTTAAAATTATTGAAAATATCCCGGATGGCCGCCATCCTCGGGTCGGACGGCGCGCGGTCACACCCGCATTCGCCGGCATTCAGGCTGGCTCCGCACACTCTGCAGATTCCCTTGCAGTCCTCCCTGCAGAGTATCTTCGCCGGAAAATCGACCAGCAGCTCCTCGAAAACAAGCCGGTCAACATCCAGGTCAAAACCGGAAATGTAATAAAGCTCGTCTAAATCTTCCGCGCGCTCCTCCCCCGATTGGGAGAAATCAATCTCCCGGCTGTAACGGACGTCAAACGGAAGTTCAACCTCCTCGAGACAGCGGTCACACGGAGCAGACAGGACAACCTCTGCTTCCAGCCCGATACAGACCCGCTTTGCAGCCGGGCTGCTCAGCACAATCCGAACCTCCGATTTTCGAAGCACTTTGTATTCCGCGCCGCCGCGCTCCAGCACCGTAAGCTCCAGCGGCACGGACAGCTTGACCGCTTCTCCTCTGCGATTCATAATCTCTGCCAGGCTGATCCGCATAAATCTCTCCCGTCACACACAAGGGCGCAGAAACACCCTCAAAAATAGACACTGCTAGTATTATACTTATGCGGGCGCGGTTTGTCAACTTATTTTTCACACTGCTCCCGGCATGCCATTTGCTGTGCTGCTTTCGTCCGGAATATCTGAAATAAAATTTTTCTTCCTCCGGCAGCACAACGCGATCCCGGCCCAGCTCCCGAACCCGATCAGAGACAGAACAATCCCCGCCGCAAGCCCCGGTGTGCGGTAGTGCAGCTCAATCTCATGCTCCCCCGCCTCAAGCGGCAGCGCACAGAACATCGTATTGGCCCGCAGAAGCTCCCGCTCCTGTCCGTCGACATAAGCGGTCCAGCCATCCGAATACGGGACGGCAAGAACGAGAAGCTTCGGAGCTGCAAGCTGTATTTTTCCGGTCACACGGTTCGAGGCATAAACGCGGTTTTCGCTGTGCGTATCCGCCTCTGCAAGCGCTTCGCGGCCGAGTTCCTGCACGGCGCTCTGATAGAGCTTCATCGGCTGGCATACGATATCCATCCGCTCGAACCGGTAAATGCCGGTATACGGGAATTTCAGGGTCACCGACACCTTTTTCGTCCCGCTGTAGCAGAGATTGACATAAAAATCATGGCGGCCGCTGTAATGCTCCTGCGATTTTCCAAGGTATTTAAATGATTTTTCAACGGTTTTCCCGTCCTCGTCCGCTGCATTCACCAAAAAGGTCAGCGCCTGCTCCTCCGACCAGTAACGGTCTCCTTCCTTCGGGATGCCCTCGTACATCAGGCCGTACAGCGCCAGATAGGTTTCGCATTCCGGCAGGCCGTCAAATTCAAATGTCAGCACCGCATTTTTCTTTTTGACCGTAAAACTGCCGTCTTCGTTCCGGCTCAGCTGCTTTTCGTTCCATTGGAGCGTATAGGGAACGCTCTGCGCGGTGGACACAGGGGTAATTCTTGCAAAGCTCTCCTTTTCGTCCTCCCTGCCCCCCTGCAGCACGGGCTCTTCTTCCAGCACAACCCCCTGCAGCATGGCCTCCTGCCTTGCCCGCACGTCGAGCGCTTCATACTCCTCCTGTGCAATCCAGCCGTCGTAGGTATATCCGAGCGGCAGCGCGTATATATTCCGTGTTACCGCATATTTCTCCACGATCTTCCCGTCCAGTGCCGGTTCATAGCCGTAAGGGGCATAGCCTTTCCCCGCCTCGTCGTCCGACACCGTATGATATTTCACGCCTGCGAGCGCGCAGAGCATTGTCCGGTCGTCGAGCCCGATATAATTGTAGCCCAGATGCTCTGTCAGCGCCTGCTCTGCAATAAAATCTGCAATGAGTCCGTTGCCCAGGCTCCAGTAAAACTGCGTGTTGGACAGTCCGTAGCGCAGGGAGGCATTCGGGATCAGATCCCGCCCGGTATACCGGAAAAACTCCGTCTCCTCCGCACTCGCCCGCCGGACGGCATGGTATTCGGTGGTGGCAAAGTTTGGATAGAACCAGGTTCTCCTTTTAAATCCTGAAATATAGTCCTGCTGATCGGGCGAATACTCAAAATATGCAATTACACCGATATTGACAAGCAGGAGCACGAGCAGCACTCCCTCGCAGATCAGCCGCCTTGCCTTCAGCCTGCTGCCGGCCTTTTGGGAATTCTCCGCCGCAGGACTTTGGGTTTTCCTTCTATTTTCTACTGCAGCATTTTCATATATCTTTCCGTCTTCTGTCACAGCATTTGGGGCTTTCTTTCCCTTTTCCGCTGCGGCTGTCCGATTTTCTTTCCGCTTGTCACCCGGCGCAAAAAACAGCACAAGCAGACTTAAGAAGGCGATTCCCAGCGCTGCGGCCACGCCGGCACCGTCGCTGAAACCGGTTCTTCGGCAGAGCAGCACGCACAAAACGGCATAGCCAGCCATAATTCCGCAGAGAATCCGCTTTTTCCTGCGGGCTGCGGACAGCAGCTCCTCCCATTCCGATGCCAGAATAAATGCCGTCAGCATGCTGTAGCCCCAGCCCCAGCGGTTTGATACATATGCAAAGCCGTTCATGGCGCTGCCGATAAACGGGAACAGGAAAAACGCCGTCAGCAGCAGAAAACCTGTCTTCCGGACTGCGTTTCCCCTCCTGATCAGCATAGAAAAAACAGAAAGCAGCACAAGGGAGGCATAGCCGAACCTTGTCCATTCCCCGGGCGATGCATAGCTCAGAAAGCTCATCAGAAGGGTCTCGTAATATTTTGCATTATAGAGGGTGCTGTGCATGTACCCGGTATCCAGACGTGCGCTTTTCGTAAACACCAGCAGAATCGGCAGGAGAATAACCATTCCTGCCAGAACCCCCGTCACCGCGCAGCCTGCAAGCTTCACGAGAAGCATAAGCGCCTGACGCCACTCTTCCCTGCGGAACCACTGAAACAGACGGAATATGACATATAGTACAGTCAGCACAACAATCATATAAAAGAAGTAAAAATTACTTACAACAGACAAAAATACACTGCCTATAAATAGTCCGGGCTTTTTCTCCTTTTTCAGACGTTCCACTCCTGTCAGAACAAGAGGCAGGTAGATCATCGGGTTCAGAAAGTACGGATGCCGTACACCCGCAAAGATAGTGTAGCCGCAGAATGCATAGGCGAATGCGCCGGCCAGCACCGCCGGGCGGCTGGAAATCCCCCGGTAAAAGCAGTAATACGAAAACGCAAGCCCTGCCAGGTAAATCCGCACCAGAATCAGCAGCTCATAAAAATTCAGCATAAGTTCTTCCGGAATTATGGCCGAAAACAGATTCAGCGGATCACCGATCGCGTAATAATGCAGCGTTGTCAGAATATCCGAACCGTAACCGATGGAAAAACTCCAGGTCGGTATGCGCAGAGTGTGTTCGACAAACAGATTCGTAAAAATCTCCCGGAGCCATTTCGAATAGTACAGAAGTCCTCTGTAATGCTGTCTCCAGCCGTCCGGCATCCACACAAACGAGCGGTTATTGTCCCAGAAATAATGAAACACCAGGCACACCGCCGCCACAAATACTGCAGAATAAATCAGCCAGAATTTCAGTCCATCCCGCCTTTTTCCCCTGCCGGCAAGCACTGCAAACCTGCCCACGGCGCCGCTTCGTCCAGGATTCCGAAAGTTTCTTTCCTTCCGCTTTGTATTCTTCATAGCCAAACCTCCCTGCTTCTCCGATCCGTAAACCGTATTCGAGTTCCCTTCCTGTCTCTTCGATCTGTAAACTGTATTTGCGTTTTCCCGGGACTTTGAATTCTCATTTTCCTTCTCCTGAACGACAGGCGCCGCCGGCCCGCTTCCCGCTCCGTACGCGGCCTCCCGCTCCTCTGCTTTTCCGTCTCTGATACAGCACTGCCCCCGCCAGAACGGCAAGTCCGGCAAGAGACAGTCCCCATCCTGCCGTCAGTCCCGGCGTCCGGTATTCCAGCCGGATATCATGCTCCCCCTCAGAAAGCGGCAGAGCCATGGACATAAGGTTTACTTTCCGCAGCGGCTGCTCCTCTCCGTCCACAAACGCCGTCCAGCCGGCAGAGTACGGAATGGTAAGGCACAGAATTTGCGGCTCGTCCAGCGATATTTTTCCTGTTACAAGTCCCGTGGCACAAGCACCGTTATCTCTGTGCAGATCAAGATCCTCCAGAACCACCTCCCCGCGCTCCTGTACCGCTTCCCGGTAAAGCTCCAGCGGCTGAGCGAAAATGCCGAGCTCCTCAAAGCGGTAAATCCCGATATACGGAAAGCGGATTTTCAGGGAGACGCTTCCCTGCTCATGATATCCCAGATTCATTTGAAAATCATGAACATCATTGTACCAGGTATACCGAGGCGTGCGGTAAGGAATCACTTTGGATATCTTCGAACCGTCCTCCAGCGTAAGCTCGAGGGAGAGATCAATTTTGGTCTGCTCCCGGTAATCACGATCCGCCTCTGTCTTTTTTTTCTGTTCCTCATCGGACAATTCCTCCCAATCCTTCTGCGTAAACAGATCGTACGGATCGATACTACGGTCGTCATTGTACAGCCGATACGGCGATACTCCCTCAAAACTCAGGCCGGTCAGCAGAAAACAGATTTCGCACGCCTCCCGCCCCTCAAAATACAGCGTAGCATAAGCACCCTTTTTTGTGACGACAAACGAGTCGCCCTGCAGCGATACGTTTTTGCTGCTGAAACTCATCTGATACGGCAGACGCTCCGCCGTAATGCGCGGCTCTACCTCTGCAAAGCCCTCGAACGGCTCATCCGTTACAGCAGCCTGAAGCATTGCCTCCTGCCGGGCGGCGGCCGGAAGCTTTTCATAATTTTCCCGGAGCAGATATCCGGAATAGGTATAGCCGAGCGGCAGCGCATACCGGTTCTCATAGACCGCATACTTTTTCGTCGCGCTTTTGTCTGCTAGGCTCACCCGTTCAAAGCCGTACGGCACGGACGCTTCCTCAAGCTCCGAGACAAGCGCGGTATAATAGCGGACCCCGAGCAGCGTATTCAGGATCGTCCGGTCGTCGAGCCCCCTGCAGTCGTAGGGAAGCGGCTCCGGCACCCCCAGGCTTTTAAAAAATTCCGCGATTGCTCCGTTGGCAAGACTCCAGTAAAACTGCGTACTTGACAGGCCGTTCAGCAGAGTTGCATTCCGCGTGACTGCCGGGCCGGTGTACCGCCAGAAGCTCCCGTCAGCCAGCGGAGCCAGCGCCCGCCTCTCATCCGCGGCAAGCCGCGGATTCACGGATTTCTGAAGTACAAATTTCGCCGGATAATTCTCCTCATCCTCCGCGTAAAAATGCCTTGCATTCCTTGCGATGCTGCACAGGACAAGGCAGAACACCAGCATCTCCGGCAGCAGAAAAGGGAGCTTGGCAAGGCGCGCGGTCCATCCGGACAGCCTTCCTAGTACCGCGGACGCCTTGCCTGCCGCACGCGCAGCACGGACAGCGGACACAACTGCAAACACCGCAGAAACCGCAGCACCCACGGCAAGCTGGAAGAAAGCATACCTCCGGCTTTCAAACTGCCGCAGCAGATTCAGACAGACCGCAGCACAGCACACATACACCGCTGCAAGCAGAAGAATTTCTTTTTTAGTCATCGAAAACAGCTTTTCCCACATAACCGCTGCAATATACGCCGTAAGCATGCCGTAGCCCCAGATCCAGCGGTTTGAAACATAGGAAAAGCCGTTGAATATATGCCCGAATACCGGGAACAGCAAAAAGGCGGTCAGCAGCAGAAAGCCTGCCTTCAGCGCGGTATTGCGCTTTCTCTGTAAAAACAGAAGAATCACGGAGGGCAGAGCAGCGGCCGAGTAGCACATAATCGTCCAGTTCCCCATGCTTCGGAACGAAAAGAAGGAAGGAAGAAATTTTTTGTAATAGTCTCTCTGATAAAAAAAATCGTATTCATTGCCGCTTCCAGACCGGGCGTCCCCGAGAAACATCAGGATAACCGGCAGCAGCACGACTGCGCTGAGCAGCACTCCTGCAAAAGAGCACCCGGCTATCTGCAGCAGGTCAAGGAGAGGCTTTTTCCAGGAGCAAAGCCCGCGGCATTCCTTCTGTGCGGCCCGCAGCACGACAAGCCGGAAGCACACGTAAAGCACGGTGAGCAGGGCAATGGCGTAAAAGAAATAGAAGTTGCTGACAGCGGACAGAAATACGGACAGAATAAGGCAGACCGGCTTTTTCTCCCGAAGCAGCTTTTCCACGCCGAGCAGCACAAGCGGCAGACAGATCATCGGGTTTATAAAATAGGGGTGCCGCATCGCGGCAAAAAGTGCGTACCCGCAGAAAACATAGGTGAATGCCCCTGCCAGCACTCCCATCCGGCCCATGCTGCCGGAACCTGCGCTGTCTTCCTGTTTCCGTGCGCCGCTCTCGTTCCCGTGCAGGCTTTCTGCCGCCCTCCGTTTTCTATTTTTATGCTGCGCGCCGCCCGCCGCATCCGCCGCACCGGTTCTGCGCATATACAGACAGAATCCCATAAAGCATACGCCCGAAAGATACAGCCGGAGCAGAATGAGAAATTCGTAAAAGTACACCATGGCATCAGCAGGGACAAAAACGGAAAACAGGTTCAGCGGATCGCCGATCGCATAATAATGCAGCGTTGTCAGAATATCCGAGCCGTAGCCGAGGCTGAAGCTGAAGGTCGGCAGCTGAAAGTGCCCTGCAAAAAGCTCACGCACGGCGCTTCTCAGCCATTCCGCGTAGTATATCAAAGCCTTGAAGTGCTGCGTCCAGCCGTCCACGGTACATACAAAGGACCGGCCATTTCTATAAAAAAACCGAAAAATGACCGCGCACATCATTATAAAAACTACAGAATAAATAAGATATATTCTCTTTCCAGAGAAAGTGTCTTCCACCCGAAATTTTCTTTTTCCCCGCATGGCATTCCTTTCGCTGCAGCTGTGAGATCCGCACTTACCTGTCCCGGCTGCACATAAAACAGGGGCCTGCCGTTAAAACGGAAGCCCCGTCAAAACAAAATTTTCACCCGTTCTCTGACTCTTACTGCAATCCAGATACCAGCGCCGCCGTATCCCGCGCGATCGCAAGCTCCTCATTCGTCGGAATGACAAGCGCCTTGACTCTGGAATCGTCGGTGGTTATCACCGCCTCTTTTCCCCTGATATTGTTGCGCTCCGCATCCACTGTAACGCCGAGATATCCGAGATATCCGCAGATACGCTCGCGGATCACCTTATCGTTCTCCCCGAGCCCCGCCGTAAACACAACGGCATCCACGCCGTTCATCGCCGCCGCATAAGAGCCGATGTATTTCGCGGTGCGGTACACAAACACCTCTGTAGCATCCTTGGCATGCTGGTTGCCGCCCGTTGCAGCGGCCTCCAGATCGCGGAAATCGCTCGATACGCCCGACATCCCGTAAACGCCGGACTTTTTGTTGAGCAGCGTCATAATATCGTCCAGAGATTTTTGTTCCTTCTTCGAGATAAACTCGATAATGGCCGGATCAATATCGCCGGAGCGGGTTCCCATAATCAGCCCCTCCAGCGGCGTCAGACCCATGCTCGTATCAACCGAGCGGCCGTTGAGAACCGCGGATACACTCGCGCCGTTGCCGAGATGACAGACGATAATTTTTGAATTTCCATAGTCCAGCCCTGCGACCTCGGCGGCACGGCGGCTGACGTAGCTGTGACTCGTGCCGTGAAAGCCGTAGCGGCGGATTTTGTACTTCTCATAGTATTCGTACGGAAGCGCATAGGTATACGCTTTTTTCGGCATTGTCTGGTGGAATGCCGTGTCGAAAACGGCTGCCATCGGAACCCCCGGCATCAGTTTCCGGCACGCGTCGATGCCGATCAGGTTCGCCGGATTGTGAAGCGGTGCAAGATCATTGCACTCCCGGATCGCCTGAAGCACATCGTCATCAATAACAACCGATTTTGTAAAGCGCTCCCCACCATGCACCACGCGGTGTCCGACCGCGTCAATCTCGGCCAGAGAACCGATCACGCCGTGTCCGCTGTCGGTCAGCGCGGACAGCACTGCCTGCACTGCTGCATCATGATCCGGAAGCGCCTTTTCCAGGACAAGCTTTTCGCGCCCCGCCGGCGTATGCACCAGTCTTCCGTCAATCCCGATCCGCTCGCACAGCCCCACCGCGATGGCCTTCTCTGTCTCCGAATCAATCAGCTGATATTTCAGCGATGAGCTGCCGCAGTTTATCACCAGAATTTTCATTAAAATCTCCGTTTCCGCATAATATATGCATATATTTAATTATTTTCATGTATTATCAGACCGGACCGGCATCCTGTCAATATGCCGCAGCCTGAACCGCGGTAATCGCGATTACCCCGACAATATCGTCGGCGTCGCAGCCTCTGGACAGGTCGTTTACCGGCGCCGCAATTCCCTGGGTCAGCGGGCCGTAAGCCTCCGCCCCGCCGAGGCGCTCCACCAGCTTATATCCGATATTTCCCGCGTCGAGATCCGGAAAAATCAATACGTTCGCCTTTCCCGCCACATCGCTGCCCGGCGCCTTGAACGCCGCAACCTCCGGAATAATCGCAGCGTCAAGCTGAAGCTCGCCGTCCAGCTTAAGTCCCGGATAGTGCTCGTGTGCGATTTCCACCGCCCTTGTCACCTTGTCAATATCCTCATGCTTCGCACTTCCCTTCGTGGAGTGCGAGAGCATGGCAATCTTGGCCTCCTTGCCGACCAGCAGTTCAAAGCTTTTCGCGGAGGACTCAGCGATGGCCGCCAGCTCCTCCGAAGTCGGATTCTGGTTCAGTCCGCAGTCCCCGAATACGAAGGTACCGCGCTCGCCGAGATTGCAGTCCGGCACGATCATCAGGAAAAACGCGGACACAAGCTTTGTTCCCGGCGCCGTCTTCAGAATCTGAAGACAAGGGCGGAGCGTGTTAGCGGAAGAATGGCAGGCTCCGGATACAAGCCCGTCGGCATCCCCCATCTTTACCATCATCACCCCGAATGTCGTATAGTCGTTCAGCATTGTTTGGCGGGCAAGCTCCTGCGTCATTCCCTTCGCCTTGCGCAGCTCAACCAGCTTGTCCACATATAAATCAAATTTTTCATATTTTTCCGGATCAATCAGTGTAGCCTTTGAGATGTCCAGACCGGTCGATTTATTTCTGATCATTTCCTCCTTGCCGATGATGACAATTTCCGCATTGCCCTCCTCCAGCGTCTTCGCCGCAGCCTCATAGATTCTGCGGTCCTCGGACTCCGGCAGCACGATGGTCTTGATATTCCGTCTTGCCCTAGCCTTGATTTCCTCGATAAAGCTCATTGCAGTATCTCCTTTCATTTTCTGTCCCTCCGGCACATTTTCTGTAAGAAACGTGCGCGGACGACTGCACAGAACAGCCTGCATATAGTATAATACCATTTTTTCTCTGTGACAAGCTCAAAATTGCTTGCCCGCCATATAATCCGGGCGGAGCGAGGCGGCGGAAATTTATCTTCTTTCTGCCTTATTCCGCCGCTTGCGCCGCAGGAAAAGGCATGCTATAATTTCTGGAAATCACAAAACCGGAGGGCAGCCGGAACAAAGGCAGAACAGGCTTTTTCATTTCCGGAAAGTCCCCCTGCGGCGCCCGGCGGCTGTCCTTTGGAGTCTAACGGCAGGCCGCATGTCCGCCGCAGAAAGGAACCGATTATGAAAATTACCGGAATTATCGCTGAATTCAACCCGTTTCACAACGGTCACGCGCATCTTCTGAAAAAAGCGCGCGAACTGACCGGCGCAGATCTCATTCTCGTTGTTATGAGCGGAGATTTCGTTCAGCGCGGGACACCTGCCCTGCTCTCCAAATACGCCCGCGCGGAGACGGCGCTGCTGTGCGGCGCCGACCTTGTCGCGGAGCTTCCGGTGTTCTGCGCTGCGGCGAGCGCGGAATATTTTGCGGAGGGCGCCGTTCGCCTGCTTGCGGATCTCGGAGCGGACTGCTTTGTTTTCGGCTGTGAGCCGGAAATCTGCGCGGATTTTCCCGCGCTTGCTGCCCCGCTTGCGGATCTTCTGCTCGAAGAGCCGCCGGCTTACCGGGCCGCGCTGCGCTCAGGTCTTTCCGCCGGCCTCCCCTTCCCGGCGGCCCGCCGGAATGCCGCCGCTGCGCTAATACCGGAGGGGGCCGGCCTTCTCGATGCTCCGAACAGCCTGCTCGGCCTGGAATATGTGAAAGCCTGCCGGAAAAGGGAACTGGCCCTCCGTCCGGTTGCCGTCGAACGGATCGGAAAGGGCTACCATGAAACCGCGTCGGCTCTGCGCGCCTTTCTTTCCAAAATGGAGCCGGAGGCTCCCGCCTGCCGTTACTTTGGCCCTGTCCGGGAAACCGTCCCGCAGGAGAATGCGGTGCAGGTTCTTGAAGCTCTTTCCGGCAGCATGCCGGAAAGAGCTCTTGCCATTCTGAAGCGGGAGGCTTTCCGCACCTTTCCGGTAACGGAAAACGATCTTTCGCTGCTGCTCTCCTTTCAGCTGCTGAACTGCTCCCCGTCCGATCTGGCCGGATGTGCCGACGTCGGAGCGGAGCTGGCAGCCCGCCTCTTTGCAAGACGTTTTTCCTGCTTCCGGACAACCGATTTGCTGCAGTCGCTCAAGACAAAGGAAGTTACCTACACGCGGCTTTCGCGTGCGCTGCTTCATATCGTTCTGCAGATTTCTCAGGAAACGCAGAATTCCTTCCGAGCTCTGAAGCACTCCCCTTACACCCGCATTCTCGGCATGACCGAGGCAGCCCGCCCTTATCTGAAAGCAGCCTCCCTTATCCCGGTTCCGCTGATCCGGCAGCCTGCCAGAGCAGAGAAGGTACTTTCCGGGGCCGCACTTGATTTTTTCCGGCAGGATATCGCTGCCGCTGAGCTTTACCGCCGTCTCTCCTGGGAGCGCTACGGGGTCGAGCAGCCGTCCGAGTATGAGCGCCGCTTTCCGGTTATCCCGTTGTGAAGCCGGACTGCGGACAGCCGGCACGTCTGCGCAAAGAAAAGTCTGCGCAAAGAAAAATGCCGGAGAGTATACGAAAGCCGCTCAGCGCGGCAGATTGCCGTGAAGCAGATCCGTATGTTGCGAAAACGCTGAAATACGATATGGTTGCTGCTGAAATGCACCATAACTGGGACGCCCGTGCGGGGCATGGAATTGCCGCCTCCCGAATATAGTAAAGTAATTCCAGACAAGGGGGCGTCCCATGCCCGACCCGACCTGCAAATCTTCTGCCTTACCGTTGACTCGGCTCCGCCGCCGGCTGCTCTACCTGCTTTTGTTCCCTCTGCTCGTTCTGATGCTGCTTTTTCCTCAGACCGCGGCCTCCGGAGCGATGAACGGCCTTACGCTCTGGTCACAGACGCTTCTTCCCGTATTGCTGCCGTTCCTTATTCTGTCGGGCCTTCTTATCACGCTGAAAATGACGCGCCCGCTGAATCTGCTGCTCTCCCCGCTGCTCTGCCGGATTTTTCCGGTGAGCCGCGCCGCGTGCTATCCCCTTGTGCTCGGCCTGCTGTGCGGGATGCCGCTCGGTGCGAAAACAACCGCCGATCTGTACCGTTCCGGCGAAATCTCAGAATCGGACGCGCGTTTCCTGCTCGGCTTTTCCAACCAGGCAAGCCTTATGTTTATTATCAGCTATGTCACCGCAAAGGAGCTCGCGGCACCGGCGCACACGGCCGTCTTTCTTGCCGTCATCTATCTGACCGGCTGGATTGTTTCCGGCTGCATGTATAAAATCCCACTTTTTTACAGATCAAGTCAGGAGAAAGCCGTGTCTGCGGCACCGGCTTCGCCGGAATCAAAACAGCGGTCTTCCGCTCCGTCCGGCGATGCTTCGGCTCAGATGGCGCGGCGCACGGCACGGGAACCGGCGCCCTCCTTTTTTGCTGCACTGGACGGCTGTATCATCGACGGCTTCGCGACCATTACGAAAATCGGCGGCTATGTCATACTTTTTTCCATGCTCTCGGCCTTTTTTATGCGTCTGCCGCTCCCGGAAGCCGTATCCGCGCTGCTGTGCGGCGCCCTGGAAATCACGAGCGGCATCCATAAAATCTGTGCCGGGAACCTTCCCGCCGTCCAAAAAACAGCCCTCACCATCGGGCTCACAGCATTCGGAGGAATCTCCGGTATTCTGCAGACAAAAAGCGTCACCCTTGGCTCTGGACTGTCCATCCGCTACTATGTAATTGTAAAACTGACACAGGGAATCTGCGCCGGGCTGCTTACCTGCGCCGTCTCGGTATGGCTGACCGGCTGAAAACCGGCTACTCGATATCCTGCAGAAATGTATTTTCATCGAACTCAAAATCCCCGCTGCGGTAATCCCGGGAATCCCGCTCCTGCTTCTGCGGCAGATTCAGCTGCTCGTTCACCTCGCTGCGGTTTTCCGCCACAACATCCAGATGATGCTTCAGCGCTGCAACCATATCCTCGCTCTTGGCGCGGGTTTCCTCGTAGGCGGATGCAACAACCCGTTCAACCTCGCTGAGCACCTCATTTGTGTAGGCGAGCGCGCCCGCGCGCACCTGCTCCGCCTCCTCCGCCGCTTCGCGCAGCATGCTCTGAGAGCGCAGCGTGGCATCCTGGATCAGATCGTTTGCATGCTCGTACGCCTGACGGGAGATCTCGTTTTCACTCACCAGCTGTCCGGCCTGCTCCTTGGCCTGATTGATAATCACCGCAGCCTTTTCCTCCGCATCCGCGATCAGAGCGTCCCGGTTCGCGATGATTTTCTGATAGCGTTTGATTTCATCCGGCAGCCGAAGGCGCAGCTCGTCCAGAAGATCATACATTTCATCCTTCGGCACGATCAGCTTTGTCTGGGAGAGAGGCTGCATTTTGCACGACTCGATAAATTCGTAGATATCGTCAATCACCTGTTCAATTCTGCTGTTTGCTCCCATCGCCATCGCTACACACTCCTTATCGTCTTAAATTTTTCCAGTACGGCCGGCAGAATTTCTTCCGGCACAAATTTTATAATATCTCCGCCGTAGCTTGCCACCTCCTTGACGATGCTTGAACTCAGGTAGGAATATTTTACGCTCGTTGTGAGAAATACCGTATCAATTTCCGGCATCAGCGCATGGTTGGTCTGGGCGATCTGTATTTCGTATTCAAAATCGGTCACAGCACGGAGCCCCCGGAACATTATGGTGGCGTTTCTGCTCCTGGCAAATTCCACAGTCAGCCCGTCAAACGTCTCCACCGATACGTTGGCCAGCTCTCCCGAAACCGCCCTCAGCATGTCCACCCTCTCCTGTGCAGAAAAAAGCGGTCTTTTGGCGCTGTTGTTCAATACCCCTATAATCAGATGATCGACCATTTTTGCAGATCGTTTTATCACATCAAGATGCCCCAAGGTCACCGGATCGAAGCTCCCCGGATAAATTCCTGTAATCATATTTCCTCTCATTCCGCCGTACAAACGGCCTTTCTCTATCTGCTCCCCGTATTTTCCTTCCGCATCAGAAACACATGCTTGCTTGTCCTGTATTTTTTTTCGCGGCTCACTTCAAAGCCGGATTCCTCCGCAGACGTAAAATCAGTCTCCAGGGCCTCCTCCGCTATCACCAGCGAATGTGCGCCGCATACCGGCGAATCCGCGAGAAGCTGAAGAATTCTTTCTGTCCAGCCTGTCCGGTAGGGAGGATCCATAAATATTATGTCGAACGGCTTCCCGTCCGCCTTCAGATACTGAAGAGCTCCGGCAGCGTCCATGGCAAGCACCTTTGCCCCGTCCTTCAGCCTCGTCCGCTTCAGATTTTCCTCAATGCACGAAAGCGCCGCCCTGTCCTGCTCTACAAAGACAGCCTGTCCGGCTCCCCGGCTCAGTGCCTCGATCCCGATCGCTCCGCTTCCTGCAAACAGATCCAGAAATCTGCAGTCCGCAAGCTCACGGCTGATTATATTAAAAAGTGTTTCCTTTGTCCTGTCCGTCGTCGGCCTTGTGGCAAGGCCCGGCGGCGCGGCAAGCATTATTCTTCTTGCGCTGCCCGCTATCACTCTCATATAAACCTCATCGCTGCCGCCGTACTCCGGGCGTCCGGCGCAGATCGTTTTTCTTTTATTTTAGTGTATTATTTTTGATTGTCAACCGATTACCGGAACTTTTCTTCTGAAATATTTCCATATTTTTACATTTGTCGATAAAAAACGCGCTTTTTACAGCTTTCCCGAAGCCTGCATCCGGCACAGCTGCCCTTGCCGCAGCCGTCCGTCCATCCGCTGTCTGATTCAAAGGTTCTTTTCTTATTCGGATTATCTGCCGTTTCTCCGTCCGGCATCCGGGCCGTTTCCTCATGCGGATTCTGCACTCCGTCCGCGTCCGGCCTCCCGGCCGTTTCCTCATGCGGATTCTGCGCTCCGTCCGCGTCCGGCCTCCCGGCCGTTTCCTCATGCGGATTCCGCGCTCCGTCCGCATCCGGAAGCATGCCGAGAAAACCGGTCACGGATTTGGTCGGGATCAGCATCAAGGATTCGCTGCAGCCTAGTCCAAGCTCTTCCTCTGCTCTTGTCAGCCTCAGAACGTCGCGCTGCAGTGCCAGGGGAAGATCTCCATACCCGATTCCGAACAGCCAGTTCGGCCTCAGCTTTGGAAAATCGGCCGCCGCCCTCTCCTCGAGCAGGCCGCGAAGCCGTTCAACCGCTGCGTTTGCCAGGGCGTCAAACAAAAGGGCAGAAAGCATGCTCTCCCCTTGAAGTCGTTCCATACACTTATCCACTTCTGCACCGAGTGTCAGGCAGGCACAGAGTACCAACTCGCAGCCTGCCAGATGATTCTCTATGGAACGGCCCGGCAGAATAAGGCGCTCCCGCCCGAAGTCTGCAGCCGTTGTTCCCTCATCCGCTTCTTTCTGTTTTACGTTTTCTTCCCCCGGAAGCCTCGCGGCGACGTAGCGCCAGGCAGGCCGAAGCACGGCGCGCAGACGGCCGGCGCACTCCTGAAGCTCCTTTCGGATCTCCTCCGTCGGACTGGCGCCGCCGTATCCAAGATAGCGCGCCGCTTCGTCAAAATCAATCAGCCTCCCGTATTCCGGTTCTTCCAGATAAACCGTGCGCTCCGTAATCATTCCCCGCATCCTTTCCGTTCCTGCGCAGATGCGCACATTCCGGCGCAAACGCACAACTGATTTTATTCTTCCATCTCGCAGCGGACAATCAGCCGCGTATCTCCGCTGTCCTCACAGGTTACAAGCGTCAGCACAGCCTTCTCATCGCCGGTATCCTCGATCACCCACAGCTCGGTGGGCTCCACAATAAAGGATTCCGTTACCCTGTATTCAAATTTCTGACCGCCGGCCTTTGTGATTACCACGGAATCGCCCTTTTTCAGCTGATCAACATTCTTGAAATACGGTCCCGAGTAACCGCCCCGGTGTCCTGCCAGCGCACAGTTTCCGAGCTCTCCAAGCCCCGCCGTATCCGATATATGGCCGATCGCCACACCGATATCCTCCGTCTCGGTTCCCTCGACAATTGCGTAGATCAGATCAATTGCTTCAATCTGGATCACCCCGATCACGGTGCGGTTGTTCAGCCGGTTCGGTTTATCCTCATCCTGGGAGTCCTCCTCCGGATTATCGCTGTTTCCGTCCGGATTCCCGCTGCTTCCGCCAAGGCTTTCCCCGTTTCCGTCCGGATTTTCGCTGCTTCCGCCGGAGCCTTCCCCGTTTCCGCCCGGATTCCCGCTGCTTCCGCTAAAGCCTTCCCCGTTTCCACCCGGATTTTCGCTGCTTCCGCCAAAGCCTTCCCCGCTTCCGCCCGGATTACTGCTGCTTCCGCCGGAGCCTTCCCCGCTTCCTTCTGCATTTCCCCCGTTGTTTCCGGAAGTCCCGTCCTTTCCTGCCGCTTCGCCGTCCCCCGGCGAGGAGGGATTATTTCCCTCTCCGCCCGCTGCCGGTTTTTCCGGCTGCGGCGTCAGGATCATGTCGATCGCTTCCCGGTTAAAATCCCGGCTCTGCGCCTGGCGCACAACCGGATAGGCACACACTCCCAGCCCGGCCAGCATAATCACGATGCCGGCAGCCCTGCGGACGGAATTTGCCCGTCTGCGAGGCGTCTGCTTTTTTTCTTCCGTCCCGCAAGCCGCGGCGGCCTGCTCCTCATCCGAATCCGGCTGCTTTACAGCCCGAAGCTCCGGTATATCCTCACACAGCGGCTCCGCAGTTTCTTCCGGCTCCCGCTTTTGTTCCGAAAATCCCTCCGGCAAGGCCTTCCGTCCGGTTTCCTGCATTGCTTCCCGCGTTTCTTCCCGATCCTTCGCCATAAGCTCTCCCCCTTCTCCGCTCTGCCTCCAACCTGGTTATTTCTGCTCCCCTCGGAGCATAGCAATCTCCTCCCGGTACGGCGCAAGCTTGTTTTCCGGATTTCCGTCCGCGGTCACGTACGGCGTCTCCAGTATCTTGATGATATCCGTGAAATCCGGGTGATGAACAATATCGTACAGCGGCTGAAAGCCGATCTGTCCCTTCCCGATATTTTCGTGCCTGTCCTTCGCCGCTCCCCTTGCATTTTTGCTGTCGTTAATATGAAATACGGCAATCTGATCCCTGCCGAGCAAACGGTCAAACTGTCCGATGACGCCGTCGAAATCATTGATGATATCATAGCCCGCATCATGGACATGGCAGGTATCAAAGCAAACCCGCAGCTTATCGCTGCAGACAACCCCGTCGTAGATCTTGGCAAGCTCCTCAAAACTCTTTCCGATCTCGCTGCCCTTCCCCGCCATTGTCTCAAGCGCGACAAGACATCCGGTGTCCGGCCGCAGCACCTCGTTCAGGCCCCGGATTAGCTGGGCAATGCCTACCTCTGCACCCGCGTCGACATGGGAGCCCGGGTGCAGCACGAGCAGCCCGGAGTGCATTGCCTCGGCGCGCTCCAGCTCCTGCTTTAGAAAATTTACGCCGAGCTCCCAGGTTTCCGGCTTAACGGAATTTGCCAGGTTGATAATGTACGGCGCATGCACCGCAAATTCCTCGATCCCGTTCTCCTTCATCAGCCGGAAGCCCTCCTCCAGATTCATCTCATCGATCCGCTTCCGTCTCGTATTCTGCGGCGCTCCGGTATACACCATAAATGTATTTGCCCCGTAGGAAACCGCCTCCCTGACAGAACCCGCAAACATTTCCCTGCCGTTCATCCCCACATGGGAACCTATCTTCAGCCGCTGATCCGCATTCTGACTCATAATTCTCCTTCCCGCTCCGCGCAGACACCCGGAATGCTCTCCGGAAAAACCGCGCAAGGCCGCTGTAAAACTCTGTGCTCCCCTATATTTTAACCAAAAGTATCAGATAACTCTTTTCTTTCATGGAGATCTCGAATTCCCTCAGAATGCGGAAGGCAGGAGCCGCACAAGCCCGTACGAACGCCCTGTCGTGCGTGTAGAGCAGCAGCCGGCCATTGTCCCTTAAAAGGCCGGGGATTCTCTCAAAAAATCTGCGGTAAAGCTGCCCGAGCTCTCCCTGTTTATCCGGCTGTCCGGAAACGGTAAAAGGCATATCCGTCACTATCTCGTCAAAGCCCTGCTCCCGCGTGAAGGTAAAGAAATCCCGGCGGACATAATTCGCGCGGCAGCCCGCAAGCATGGTGTTGCTCCTCGCCGCTTCGACCGCCTCACCGAGAATGTCGAGCCCGAACATTTCCTTCACCTTTCCGTATTTTGCACGCTCGATCAGCATCGTACCCGCACCGCAGAACGGGTCAAGCACGCTGGCCTCCGGGGTAAAAAAGCCCTCCCCGCCGGCCAGAGCCATGCACAGCGCCGCGTTTGAAGGCCGCATGCCGGATGAGACGGCCTGCTGCCGGTACGCAAACCGGAAATCTCCGAGCGTAAACAATTTCAGCAGGACATTGTAGCCGCCTCCGCTGCTCTCGACCAGCCTCAGCTCCGCCTCATAACCGCTCACCGCATTGGCGAGCCTGCCGCCCGTCCCCTCCTCAAGAGCCGCCGCCAGCCTTCGCACAAACACGCCGCGCTTCTCGAGCGGCATGCTCCCCCGCACCTCGACGCGGAAGAAAAACGGCCTTCCGTTCTCCTCGTGCCGCTCCGCAAGATATTCTGCGATTCCGCCGGCCGCCAGCATCTTTGCGGCCTCCGCCGGCTCGGCGCTGACCTGCCGCACCTTCGGCAGCACAAAAAACATTTCCTCAAAGCAGCGGATTTCAAACAGGGCGGCCGGAAACCGGGTCTGCACCATTACACCGGCGTTGAATTCCTTCTTTTTCAGATTTCCAAGCCGCTCCAGCACAGCATGCTTATGATTCCGGTTCGTCGTCAGGGCGATCACGGAAAGTATACCCTCTCCCCGGTAAACATGGGGCTTTGCGGTTTCCTTCGCCCCGAGCAGCTCGCGCAGAAGCAGCTTTTCCTCCTGGAGATGCTTGCGGTTTTCATCGTTCACCGGCTGCTTTGCAAGCTCATCAAGCGAGCTCTTCAGTTCAGGGAGAAGCCCCGTATAATCAAAGGATTTCAGTGCCGTGAGATACGCTCCGCGGACAAAGCGGGTCTCCTCCCTCCGATACGCCTCCCACACAGCCTCCATCAGCTTCGGCACACGCAGCTCACCAATCACCAGCGCCGCATTTTTTCTTACCTTCGCATCCTCCGCACACAGCAGATCCGTCAGGACGGAATAATCCCCTCCGCACAGCGAGATCAGGGTATCCCGCTGCAGGACGGCTTTTTCTCCCCTGAGCTGCTCCTTTATCTGAATCAGCGTCCGGCGCACCTCTTTCCCGTCCGCCAGGCTCTTCCAAAGTTCCTTCATCATAATCCGCTCTCCTTCCGCACTGCCTTCAATCGGGAAACCCGGCATGCTTTTTCCAGCTCCCGCGCACAAACCGGGTTATAAAAAACGCCGCGCGCACGGCCCAGTCCATCGTCATTGCCATCCAGACGCCAAGCACTCCGAACCCGCAGTGCAGCGCCAGCACATAGCTCAGACCGATGCGGCAGCTCCACATGGTAAAAATGGAGGTCAGCATCGTAAATTTTACATCGTTTGCCGCGCGCAGGGCGTTCGGCAGCGTAAACGAGGCCGGCCAGATCAGCAGGCAGCACAGACTGTGATATAATATAATCTTCCTTGCGAGCTCCTCCGTCTCCGGCTGCAGCCGGAAGGCCGAACAGATCGGCCCCACAAGCGCGGCCACAAGCACGCTGACGGCAAACACCGCCAGATAGGCATATTTCATCAGCTTCCCGGTATATTTCCTCACCCCGCCCGCGTCGTGCGCGCCGACGCACTGGCCGACAATCGTAATCATGGCCAGCCCGATGGCATTCCCCGGGATCACCTCAAACGAGCACACCGTATTCGCCACGGCGTTGGCCGTGATGGCGGCCGTTCCGAAACCGGACACCAGCCCCGCCACGATCAGCTTCCCCACCTGAAAAATACTGTTCTCCAGACCGTTTGGAATGCCGATGCGCAGAATCCGCTTTATCATTTCGGGCGCAAAGCCCAGGCGCAGGCCCGGGTTCAGATGCAGCTGCCTCTGCGGGTTCAGCAGCAGCCCCGTCACAATGACGGCGGCCGCGATCCGGGAGACAAGTGTAGCCAGCGCCGCCCCCAGAACGCCGAGATGCAGGCAGTACAGAAGCAGCGCGTTTCCGGCGATGTTGATCGCATTCATGGCAACCGATGTCTTCAGAGAAATCTTTGAGTCCCCCATTGCCCGGAACAGCGCCCCTCCCGCGGAATACACGGCAAGAAACGGATAGGACAGCGCCGAGAGATAAAAATAAGTTTTAGCGCCCGCCATGACATCGGTCTCGATCCTCCGGTAAATCAGCCGCAGGAGCCATTCGTTTCCCGCGAGCGACAGCGCGGTCAGCACCCCGGAGACGGCCAGCACGGCCAGGATCAGCTGGTTGGAGGCCCGGCACGCCTTCTCCGGCGCTCTCTGTCCGATATACTGCGCGGCGACCACCGCGCCCCCGGTTGCCAGTGCGGAAAACAGCCCTGTCAGCAGCGAGTTAATGGAGTCCACCAGGGAAATTCCCGATACCGAGGCCTCCCCGTACGGGCTGATCATAACAGTATCCACCATACCGACCATAACGACAAGCAGCTGCTCGATCATCAGCGGCAGGATAAGCTTCTTCAGCTGATTATTGGAAAACATTCTTTCTCACCTGTACCATGCCCTTTCCTGCGGCGGCAGGAAACAAAAAACACGCGGTTCGCTTTGTCTGCCGGCTCGCAAGTCCTCTTCATTATGCACGCAAAACCGGAAAATAGCAAGCCTAAACTCCTCCAAAGTCCCGTGAAATTTTTCTGAAATTTTTCCCTTTCGCCTCCTGTTTCCGGGGATTTTCCCCCGCCCTCTTCCCGCGCTTGCAGTTTCCGGCCTGCTCTGCTATAATCTGGGAAGGCGGCGCCGTCGGGGCGGCAGAAGTCCGCCGCAAACCTGGCAGGCGCAGAATATGCGCGGAAATGAGGAAAACCATGAGCATTTACGATACACTAAATCCGGAGCAGCAGCGCGCCGTTCTGCACGACCGCGGCCCCCTGCTGATCCTGGCCGGCGCCGGTTCCGGCAAAACACGCGTGCTCACGCACCGCATCGCCTATCTGATCGAGGAGCGGCAGGTAAGCCCGTACCGCATCCTCGCCCTGACCTTCACAAACAAGGCCGCAAAAGAAATGCGAAGCCGTGTCGACCGGCTCGTAAGCTACGGAGCGGAAAATATATGGGTCTCCACATTCCACTCAACCTGCGTGCGCATTCTCCGGCGCTTTATCCATCTGCTCGGCTACGAACGCAGCTTTTCCATCTACGATACGGACGATCAGAAGGCCCTGATCCGCGATGTCTGCAGGGCTCTTGAGATCGACACAAAAAATATCAAGGAGCGCACGCTGATGAATGCGATTTCCTCCGCCAAGGACGAGCTGATTACGCCGGACAAATACGCGCTCTCGGCTGCCGGCGATTTTCTTAAGGGAAAATATGCCGCCGTCTACACGGAATACCAGCGCAGGCTGAAAGCGAACAACGCGCTCGATTTTGACGACATTATTTTCAAAACCGTGGAGCTGCTCGAAACTTGCCCGGAGGCGCTGCTCTATTACCGAAACCGCTTCCGCTATATTCTGGTGGACGAGTACCAGGACACAAATACAGCCCAGTTCCGGCTTCTGAGCCTGCTCGCCTCCTCCGAGAACGAGAACGGCGAAATCGAGCACAATCTCTGCGTTGTCGGCGATGACGACCAGTCCATATATAAATTCCGCGGAGCAAATATCCGCAATATTCTCGATTTCGAGAAGCAGTATCCGGATGCCGAAGTCGTCAAGCTCGAACAGAATTACCGCTCGACACAGAGCATTCTCAACGCCGCGAACGAGGTAATCTGCCATAATCGCGGAAGGAAGGACAAGCGGCTGTGGACGTCCAACGACAAGGGCGTTCCCGTTTCCTTCACGCATTACGAGACGGATTATGAGGAGGCGGATGCCATCGCTTCCGATATCGCCGCAAAAACCGGCGCGGCAGGCTTTGGAAAACACGGACAGGATATCTCGGACGGCGCGCTGTCCTACCGGGATTTCGCCGTTCTGTACCGGACGAATGCCCAGTCCCGCATTTTCGAGGAAAAACTGATTATGCGCGGCATCCCGTATAAAATCATCGGCAGCATCAATTTCTATCAGCGCAGGGAGGTCAAGGATATTCTGGCATATCTGAAGACGATTGACAACGGGCTGGATTCCGTTGCCGTAAAGCGCATTATCAATGTGCCGAAGCGCGGTATCGGTCAGGCGACGCTCGACCGCGTGGACGCCTGGGCACAGGAAAATACCGTCAGCTTCTACGCGGCGCTGCGCAGCGCGGAAAGCATTCCCGGACTCGGCAGGGCCGCCGCAAAAATCAATTCCTTTGTCAGCCTGATCGAAAGCCTGAAAAGCAATCTTTCCGGGGCGGCATACACCCTGACCGACCTTGTGAACGAGATTCTCGAGGCGACCGGATATCTTAAGGAGATCGAGGAAAGCGAGGACGAGGAAACCGCACAGGATCGCATCGGCAATGTGAACGAACTGATCAGCAAGCTGGCCGCATATATGGAAAATGCGGATGAGGAACCAACCCTGAGCGGCTTTCTGGAGGAGGTCGCGCTCGTGGCGGATGTGGACAATCTCACCGAGGACAGCAATTTTGTTGTGCTTATGACGCTGCACTCCGCCAAGGGGCTCGAATTTCCTTATGTATATCTCTGCGGCATGGAGGAGGGGATTTTTCCCGGCTATATGGCAATCAGCGCGGACGACCCCGAGCCGGAGATCGAGGAGGAACGCAGGCTCTGCTATGTCGGCATTACCCGCGCCATGAAGGAGCTGCAGCTCTCGGCTGCACGCGCCCGCATGGTACGGGGGGAAACCCAGTACAACCGTTCCTCCCGCTTTATCGAGGAAATCCCGCGCTATCTCCTGAATTACCGCGGAAGCGGAAAGGCCTCTTCACTTGCCCCGGGGCGCTCCTATGGGACAGGACTGCAGCGCGGGACGCGGCTGACCTTTGAACCATCCGGCCGAACCGCCGCGGCGCACGGTACCGCAGGGGAGCCGTCCCCCCGCTATCCTTCGGCAGCTTCCCGGCCGGTCCGGCAGTTTGACGGCGGCAGCCTTGCCCCGCTCGATTACGAAGTCGGAGACACCGTCCTTCACGCAAAATTCGGAACCGGACTTGTGACAGCCATCGTAAAGGGCGGACGCGATTATGAGGTAACGGTCGATTTCCCGAACGCAGGGACAAAAAAAATGCTCGCAGGCTTTGCCCGGCTGAAAAAGCAGGACTGAACGCCGCCGAAACCAGCCCGACATCCCGAAACGGACGCGCCGGGCATCCGAAAAAATTTAAAAAATGAAAAATTTTATAGTAAATCGAATTGCAATGTGATATAATATCGACAGATATTATACCTGCACCGATTCGCGTCCGACCGCAGGGAGGACAGTTTATTCCGCGAATCGTGCTCCCGGAGGGCATGCTGCTCCCATATTGATTATGAAAGCAGAAAGAAAGGATGTGTTTTTATGTGCAGTAATTCAAACAAATTAGAGAGCCTGCTGACCAATACCAAGATCGGCGAGATGCTTGCAGAATCCAAGCTGAGCGAGCTTATCAAAAAGAAGGAGGATCCGATCGAGGAAAAGAAGCATTCGCTCGTATTCTTCCTCGCCATCATCGGCGCCGTTGCTGCGATCGCGGCCATTGCTTATGCCGTATACCGCTATGTAACCCCGGATTATATGGAAGAGTTCGACGACGATTTCGATGATGATCTCGACGGCGATCTGGATTTCGACGACAACGATGCTCCGGCTGCGGAAACCGTTGCCGCAGAAGCTGCAGAAGCAGACGCGGAATAATTCATCTGTACTTAAACAAACCAGCTGCCGCACCGGCCGCCATTCAGGCGAACCCGGCGCGGCAGTTTTTTCTGTTTTTTCGGGCATCCGGACAAAAGAAAGATTGTGCTTTATATTCTTTATTCTGAATGTCAGGCCGGCAGCGAAAAGTTTTTGCCGGTAGAATGCCGGAGCGGTACAGGCTGTCAAAGCTGTATGTCCACGGTGCTGACTGGTACCGCTGCCGATGTTCCCGCTGCTGCCCCGCCGCCCTCCGGTGCTCCCTGCGCCGCAGCCGGCGCTGCTGCCGGCTCACCCGAAAGAACGGATACCAGCATGGCGGACTCCTGCATGGCCGCCGTCTGCACGGCCATCTCCTGCGCAAGCTGCCGCTCGATATGGCTGATCGATTGTCTGACGCGCGCCAGCTCGCTCAGCTGGGCGGCCGAAGTGCTGAGTTCCAGAGTCACCCCGCCACAGGAGGCCCTCTGCGCCTGTCTCGGCCGATCCCGCCAGTAGCTCATGTTTGCCTTGCTGATCTCTGCGTTTTCCCGGTTCCTGTGCATGCGCTTTTTCTGCTCCAGCTGAAGCTCCTGCATTCTCATTTTCCGCTCCAGAGCCTCCTTCTTCTGCTTCAGCTGTATTTCCTGGCTCCTCCGGAGCGCCCGGCGCTTCGCCTCGCTGTGCAGCCTGCCGCTCCCCTTTCGATTGGCTCTCTCGTTGCTTCTCCTCTCCGCCTCCTCTTCTTCCAGGTTGCGGAGCTTCATGCTGGCGCAGTCCACCATTCTGTTCGCATGCGCGATCGCCTTCCACACCTCGCTGTTTTCGTACATTCCGCTTCCGAGACAGCGCCGGAGCATATTCACCTTGCTCTGGGCACGGCAGAGCACATCCGATGCTGCTTTCACTTCCCTGGCCCGCATCAGCTGTGATGCGATATCCCTGGCATTGTAATTCAGACTCTTCCGTCTTTCGTTTTTTTTCCGGCCGCTCTGAAACCGGGCCCTGAATTCCTTTTCCCGTCCGGCCGCCGTCTCTGCACGCGGCTCTTTTCCGATTTCATTCAGCATAGTGCTCCCTCCTGTCCTGTCATATCATATCTGATAGAAGATATATCGGCCGTCCCGTCCGTTTTCTCAAGGTTATATTTCGGTTCGGGTTCTCATATATTAAAGCAAAGGCAACCCAACTTTAATGGGAATAAACGCCGTTTTGCACGGCAGATTGTGAGGTCCTATTTTGCAAACTAAAATTCTGGTGCTCCGCAAAAACCGGCTGGTCATCGGACTGCTCGCACTGTGCGCCGTACTGCTGCTGCTTTTCTTTTTCGTGTTCCGCAGCTCTTCCGGCGATCCCGCTCCTGCCGCGCCGAATCCGCCGCTTTCCCAGCAGCCGCCGGCTACATACCGCGCGGGGGTCTACACCTCCACCGTCGCGCTCGGAGACTCCCTGCTCAACCTAGAGCTGGTGCTGGACTCCAACCATATCAATTCCGTCCGTCTCATCAATCTTGAGGAATCTGTCGCCACGATGTATCCTCTGATCGAGCCGTCGCTCGACGCGCTTGCAGAGCAGCTTGTCGGAGGCGTGGAGCCTGCGGATGTCCGGCTGGACGACAATAAAAAATATACTCAGTCCCTTCTGATGGAGGTTATTAACGCCACATTAAAAAAGGCAGCGATTGAATAATCGCTGCCCCTTTTTCCGCCGCAGACGCCGCTATCCGAAATCCGGGAAACATTATCCCAAACCGCAAACGGCAGAATTCTTCTGACGGCGGCCGAACCGCCGCCGCTTTCTTTCTACTCCGTATATCCGAAGCCCAGAATCGTAAAATTCCGTTCTGCATCGGCAAGCCGCAGCTCAACCTGATGCTCCGCAGCGCTCTCGCCCGTGTGGATTATGTATGCGTTGCAGTGGTTCCAGCCAACCTCCAGCGGGTCGATGACGCGGGTTCTGATGCCGTCCACCCAGGCCTCTGCCGCCCCGAATCTGCGGTCCCCGGAATCCTTGTAGATCAGCAGAAGATCCCGGCAGCATATTGTCATGCTGAAGCTCTCGCTCCCTTCGCCTCCGGCATGCATCCAGTTATCCGGAAATTCCGGGGTAGCAAAGGAATCCGCGTCGCGCTCCACATACTGCACCTCCCTGTCCGTCCCGGCAAAAGAACCCGCGCTGAGGCATTTCACTGCCCGCAGCACCTTTCCGGCCTCTTTTGCACCGGAGTTTCCGGTTTCCCGCACATATTCTGTCCCGTCGCCGCCGGCCGCCCGCACATCCGCACGGGTAAACACCCTAAGAGATTGGTAAATATTTCCAATTACAGGAGTTTTCCCGTAATCCGCCTCGGAAAATTCCTCTTTCGAAGCATCCGCCCGCTCCCACAGATAATCCAGACAGTCCGCCATAATCCGGTGCCCGGTATTGCTCGGATGGTACAGATCGTAAAAATACTGGCGCTTTGTCAGCACCGGCTTCTCCTGATAAAACTGCGGCGTAACTGCATTTTTCAGGCTGACCATCGGAAAGCCGTAATTCTCCCCCACGCAGGCAAGCCGATCCTGCAGGTTGAAGTCATCCATAAATACGGCGAACAGAAGGACGACCGCCGGGGCGCCAGGCCCCTTTGCCGCCATCAGCGCAAGGCTCTCGTAGCAGACGCCGTTCGTCTCGTCCCCCGCGTCATTGACCGCAAACTCAATCACAACAATATCCGGCTGTACCTCGCCCCCGCGCAGTATTTCATTTTCATAGCGGCAGAGTCCGAGCTCGGACGGCGTTCCTCCGACACCCGCCTTTACAAAATGCACGTTCGAGCCGTCCCCCGCGCCGAACCGGTTCCGGAATGCCAGGAAGGACTGATGCGCATAGCTGTTTGTACCGATCGGCTTTGCGCCGGCTCCCTGGGTAATAGAGCCTCCGATGTAGGCGATCGTGACGTCCTCTCCGCTCCTCGCTTTGGCGATCGCACGCTTGAGCCGGAACAGATTCCCTTCCTGCATCAGGGACGCCCCGATCATTGTGCGGTACTCTGCCGATTCAAAATCCACCGGCGGGTCCGGCGTCAGCTCCGGCACCTCATAGCCGTCGTTGAGATAAAATACAATCGTCATCTTCGCCGTCATATAGCGGTCAAACTGCATCCGGAACGACGCAAGCGCAGTGTCCAGCTCCGATTCCGGGTAATCTGCCAGCTCGATCACGGCCTCCTGCCCGTTTAACGGCACCTCCGTGCGGTATACGGTTCCGCCGTAGTCCTTTTCTCTGCGGCAGTTCAGCGAAAACTGAAGCTTTTCTGATAAAAGCTCCTTTTCCTGCGCTGTTGCCGTAACGCCGATGCTGTGCACATATCGGCGCAGCCCCGGACAGGTCTGCAGCGCCCCCGCAATCTCCTCCGGCATCCGAGGCTCCAGCGCCGTAATCTTCGCCTTCACCCTGCCTTCCAGAAAGCAGATCTCCGCGTAGCTTCCGTCCTCCCGCCGCATTCCCTCAATCACATCGTCCAGCATCAGATAGACCGCCGGTCTTTTCTTAGTCGGGTCCTTCGGCGCCTTTGGGCCGCCCGCTGTTGTATTCCCCATAATATCCTCCATAGCCTCCGTTTTCCGCCGGGCTGCAACCCTCCTCTTGTACGCGGATTTCCGCCTGTAACACAAATTTCCGCCTGTGACGCGGATTTTGCCGCCCGCCTGTTTTCCTGCTATAAGCTTAGCCCACTTTTCCCGCGCGGGCAAACGATTTCGTGCTTTCTTCCGTGCAAATATTGCGAACTGTCCGGGCATCTCCTTCTTTCTGAGGCGGCTGCCGCGCACAATCAGAAACACCAAATTCTGCGCGGCAGGAATTGCTTGCCTTTCTCACGGAAAAAAGCTGGCAGACAGCCCTTCCGCAGATTCCGGCCGCCTTAAAGCAGCCTGATTTCCCGGAAGGACTTTATCTGTCAGCTCCTTCGGTTCTGTAATTCTTTTTTAATTCCGCCGGCTATTTCACCGTTACTTTAACATATTTTCCCTGATTGAGCGCCTTGTCCATCACCCATACATAGACCACATTGCCCTTGACGAGCTTAGCTGTCTTGACAGAAAATGCACCCTTGCTGTCGATCTTTCCGGTGTAGATCTTATCGCCGACGCGCACAAATACGGTCGCGTTCTTTTCGCCGTTTCCGGTGACTTTCGTCGTGCCCGCCTTGTAGACAAGCTTCGTCGGCTTTGCCGGCGGAGTATTGTCGGTCTCCTTCAGAATTTCGGTGCGGAACGTGAAATCCGAGGAACCCATATGCCCTCTCCAGTTTACACCAAGATAGTAGGTACCCGCCTTTAACGTAACCTTGTACACCTCGGACCACTCGCCCGGCTTGCCGAGCTTCAGATCGGAAAGCTTGGCCGCGGTGGAGGTAATGTTTGTCCCCTTCTCGTTATAAATCCGCATGGAACCCTCGGAATAGTTCTCTGCCATATTGCCCTGCACCGTCAGAACGGTATCGTTCTCCAGCTTGAATTTCGTGTAGCGGGCCGCATATCTTTCGTTGATGTTCAGCCTGCAGTCCTTTCCGACCGTCAGCGAAATAGGATTCTCGATGGTTTTGCCGTCCACGCCGGCGCCCCAGCCCCAGGATTCCGTTTTGAAGGAAATGGTAAGCACCTGATCGTCGCTCAGACGTGCCGGTGTGCAGTTAAATGCGACATAGTAGGTTCCTGCATCCACCGCGTCAAGCTCCGCTATGCCCTTGGTGCAGAGCGGATCGGAATACACGCCCTGCAGCTTCCAGCTCAGACTTGTCTCTCCGCTGCCCTCGACATTGCTTGTAATCTCAACCCGGCTCGTCTCCTTTAAGGTAAAAGTAAAATAACAGGTCTTATTCTTTACTTTCTCCACCCGGAAAGAGGCAGGCTCGCCCGGAACAAGCTTTACGGGCTTTGCCGTATTGTAGGAAAGCTCCGCATATTCCACAGTTTCCTTCTCCGGCTCCTGTACTTTCTCAGAATCCTGCACTTCCTCCGCCCTGGCCGGCAGCTCACCTGCTGCGGTCAGAAGCAGCACCGAGCTCATCAGCACGGCCGCCAGCTTTGTCAATTTTTTCATTTTCATCCTCTGCCCTCCTGATTTCTATGTATCAACACTTTCCGTCCGGCCGTCCGCCCGCTTTTTTAAACAGCGGAGAGAACCGGCCTGATTTTATGATAATCGAAGCACCGCCATTTGTAAAGAAAAATTCCTGCAGAACCCGGATAAAGATCAGTTACATGCCTGCTTGCGCACCGTTTCCGGCTCCCGTCCCCCGGATCGTAATCAAAACATATTCGCAGTGTGCCTGCGTGCGCAGCGGATAGCCCCATCCGGTAAAGCCCGAAGAAACAATCAGCCTGCTGTCCCCGTGCTCATAAAGCCCGTAATTATAGTTTCCCAACAGCTCCAGTAATGTTCCGGCAGGCCAGATCTGCCCGGCATGCGTGTGTCCCGAAAGCATAAGATCCACTCCGGCCGCGGCATTCTCCTCCAGGCCGGCCGGCTGATGATCCGCCATGATAATATATTTCCCGCGATCCGCGCCGCTCAGTATTTCCTCTGCCGCAGCGCGCCCGGAATTCCCTCCCCAGGCAGCGTCATCCCGCCCTGCAAGGATCAGCTCGCCGCCCAGCTCCGCCGCCGAATCACAGAGTATCCGGACTCCGCCCGCCCGGGCCGCAGCTTCAAACTCCTCCGCGGTATACTGCTTTTCTCTGCTGTACGGCTGAAGATCGTGATTTCCATACACATACCAGGTTCCGTAAGTGCTTTTGATCCCGCCCAGCACGCGGAACACCTCCTGCATCGCCTCCTTCGCCGTTCCTTCATCGACAATATCCCCGCCGAGTATTACCGCATCCGGGCACAGTCCGCTGATCTCCTCCGCCTTTTCCTTCAGCAGGGCTGTATCCTGTATGGTATCATAATGTGTATCGGTGATCAGTACAATCCGATAATTTCCTATCGGTTTCTGAGTAAAAATCTCATATTCCGTCCGAATGACCTGCTTCATATTGTATAAACCGTATCCGAGCAGAAGCGCCGCACAGAGCAGCGCCAGCGCTCCGCTCCGGTACAGAATCCTTAAGCACCGGTATGCCGGACGCGCCGTATCGCCGAACCGTCTCCGGAGCCGGCGCACAAAAAAAGCGAGCAGGTCAAAAACAAAGAAAAACGCCAGGATATGAAGCGTCACTACCGCCTTCAGACTCCACAGATTCACACAGGACAAAAGCAGCAGCGCCGCACAAAGCCCGCTGAGCCAGTGCCGCAGTCTCCCCATGCGCGGGAAATAAAATTTCAGCAGCCTGCGGATACAGAAAAAGGAATAGGTCCCCGCAGCTGCGGCGACCAGCAAAAACAGAGCCAGCATAACAATACGATTCATGCGTTTCCTCCTTGCCAATGCGGATGTTCGGGAGGCCCCCCGCCCATACCTGATTTACCGACATTTTACAATAACGGCCCGCATTTTTTCAATACCCGCGGCACAATTTTCGAAATATTTCAGATTTAAAAAACGGCTGCTTCCTCCTGGAAGCAGCCGCTCTGTACGGTTCCGCCCTGTTTTCTGCCAAAAGGGCACCGGAAGACCCGGCGCCCTTTTGTACAGCGTGTTTTTCTGCTTCAGCCGGCGCGCATTATTCCTGCGCTGCTCTGCTGCTCAGTTCCAGTATCCTCCGCTGTGCCTTAAGAATCTCCTCCTCCGTCCCCTGCCAGGAATCCATATCTTCACAGATAAAAGGCAGCAGACGATCGGACAGATTGGATAGAAACCGCACGAGAACTCCTCCCGAAGCGCCGCACAGCGCCGCGGTCAGTGTGGCATTGTCAAGATTGCGCAGAATCACCTGGATCTCGAAATCTCCGAGCGAAGTCAGCTCCTCCAGCAGCGATGTCCGGTCCGAAAACAGCGGTTTCGCCCGGCAGCTTTCGATCAGCTCCTCCCTGGAAAGCCCGGTGCGCACAAAGTCTCTGCCGCCGTCGAGCTTCTCCCGGTAACCGATTCCGATATAGGATGCAGCCTCCTCCCGGAGCAGCTCCGCCTGCTCTCCCGAGACGATCATTCCGAGGAGACGCGTAATCATGTGCCCCTCCATGCGCTCCTGCTCCGGCAGCGTTTCCGCGTAATGTTCCAGCCAGCCGGCAATCCGCGCCGGCTCCAGCTGACGGCAAAGCGACCGGATAAAAAAGTTTACTGCAAACGGAAGAAACCTGCTCTCTCCTTTATACTCCGCGATTTTATCCTCCAGAGCCAGAAGCCCCTTCTGCCTGCTGAGCTCGCTCAGCGCAAGCAGCTCTTTGGCGGTTTCCGCCATCCGCAGCCGTTCCCTGTCATAACAGCCCATCTGCTCCAGCTTCCGATCGGTTCTGCCCGCAAGCTCGTCAATCGTGCAGTCAAAAAAATCGGCGAGCGCGCAGAGCATTTCAAGGCCCGGGGTAGCCAGATTGCGCTCCCATTTGGAGACAGCTGCCGGGCTGATGCAGAGCACCTCCGCCAGCTGCTCCTGCGTAAGCCCCTTCGCCGAGCGCAGAGAATAAATTTTGCCGCCCATCGCAATTCCGCAGTATTCCATAAAACAGTCCCTCCTGTGTTCCGGTTTTGGTGTTTCCTGCTGTTATCATAGCGGAAAACGCAGAGTCCGTCAAAGGATTAACAGTCTTATTTCTGTAACTGCTGGTAGAGAAGCCATCCCTTCGTGCTATTTTTCCTTCTGCTTCATGGCCCGGTCATACTCCTTAAGCACCTGCCTTGTATTCCGCACAACCTCCTCGATCAGCGTCATCTGAGCCGGAGTACAGTCTGCCAGCACGCAGTCGATTTCGCGCAGAATCAGACAGCGCGTTTTCTCCCTGCAGTCCGCCTCCTGCAGCAGCAGGACGTCCGGCGTTGTCTTCAGCGCATTTGTGAGATCCACCAGCACCTGCAGGCTGAACCTCGTTTTTCCGTTTTCAATATTGCTCATGTGCGGAACCGACACATCGATCAGCTCCGCAAGCTTTTCCTGCGACATTCCCAGTTCTTTCCGGCGATGCTTTATTCTGCTGCCAACCTCCGCATAATCTATCTCCATGAAATCCCTCCGAATTACCTGATTTCATAATTGTACTGGATTAAGATATGCATTTTAATAAGCCGCAGCAAAACAAGCAAACCGGAAACTTAAACCCTGTGCTAAGTTATTTTCTGCTTAACTGATTTTGCGTTATTCCGCCCCGCCGCCGGAGTACTGCATCACTCGGTCGTACGCATACCCGCGATCCGGCTGGAGTTTTGACGGGTTCAGCTCAAAATAGACCACGCCGTGCTCCTTCACCCTCAGACCAAGCTCCGCGGTTTTGTCCTCCGCGCATACACGGGCGCTCGATACGGAAGGTCTGGCGCTTTCCTGCAGAAGCTTTTTCTGCGCCGCCGTCAGGCTGGATGGTTCCCCCATATCATGCCAGAGCTTCAGCGGGTTGCAGGTTTCCTCATCCACCGTTTTTACAAGCAGAAAATACTCTTCCTGTCCTGCGGCAAGCGACAGTGCAAACTCCAGCTCTCTTCCGGTCCGCGTCCTGCTTTGGTTCCACGCAACGCCGCAGTAGCTTCCGTCCTCCTTCTTAAGAACGACCAGCTCGTCGGAGCGGTGTACGCATGTGCCCGAAAGATCCCGGAAAAATTTAAAGGTCCAGAAGGTCGGCTTCGGAATATTCCCGTTTGCCACCAGTCCGAAGCCCCCGTGGAACGGAGTGAACGGTACGCCCTTCTCCTCAAAAATATCCCCGAAGGTCCAGTAGGAATAGGATTCGTTCACATCGCCGAGGCGCGAAAGCTGCTGCGCAATATACGCCGCATTCTGATTGGTGTCGTGCAGCGGGCAGTTCGGGATATAGGAGGTATTGAATTCCGTAATATGGATCGGCAGTCCCCGGTACTCCTCAAAGCTGTCAATAATATCCCGGGTGCTCTGCAGATTGGCAAAGCCGGCCTGCGGGTCGCTGAGCTCCGCGTAGCCGTAATGCCCCGCGTTCTCCGGAAAATCCGTGGTATAATGATGCCTTGTCACAAAATCAACCGGAAGCTTTCTGTCCCGGCAGAATTCCATAAAGGAACGTATCCAGAACTCGTCCCGCACACCGCAGATCGCCGGCCCGCCCACGCGGAACCTGGAATCCAGCTTCTTGACGGCGCGGAAGGTTTCCTCAAAGAGCCGGAAATATTCCTGCATGTCAGCATCCTTCCAGAAGCCCGGCAGATTCGGCTCGTTCCACACCTCCACCGGCCAGCCGGTCACTTCGTCCGCCCCGTACCGCTCCATCAGGTGCGAAAGCGTCGCCGTGACAAGCCCGCACCACTCGCCGTAATCCGCCGGCGGCGTCGTATTTCCTTTCCAGTAAAAAATCGTCTGTTCCCCGGACGCCATTGCCGCCGGCATAAAGCCGAGCTCAAGAAACGGGCGGAGGCCGCAGCTGCGGTAATTGTCCATCACCAGATCAAGATATGTAAAATTGTATTCGATCCGTCTTGCACCGTCCTCCTCATAGACCTGGAAAATCGCCATGTCATCCGTAAACAGGCCGTGCCCTCGGATATACTGAAAACCGATCTCCTCCTGCACCAGAGCCAGCTGATTCATATATTCCTTCTGCAGCGCAAGCCCCATTCTTCCCGTACCGATGCAGTAATTCACATGATTGCGGAACGAAGCGGAAGCATTCTCCCCGATTTCATAGTACCTTCTCTCTCTCATTCAAAATTCCTCCCTGTCTCCCGGAATCGGCACTGCAGCCTCCTGCGAAGCCGGCCTTCCGGACTAAATTGATTTTTCGGCGTCATTTATCCATAACCAAGCCGCGCATCGGGCTGACGGATTCTGCCGCCTGCTCCTTATGCGCCGCGGAACAGCTTCACCAGCAGGATCGCTGCTCCGAGAACAACAAGGACGCCCCCGACCGCCCGGTTCAGGGCTGCAGCGCCGGCCTTATTTGCAAATCTCGCGGCGATCCTTGCCCAGAGCAGCGTCGATGCCACGCAGAAAAGAAGACACCGCGCATCCGGCATGCCGCCAATGGCAAAATGGCTTGCCGCCCCTGTCAGCGCCGTGAACGTCATAATGAAAACGCTGGTTCCCACCGCAGTTTTCAGCTCGTATCCCAAAAGGCCGGTCAGCAGCAGAAGCATCATCATCCCGCCGCCCGCGCCGATAAAGCCGCAGATAAATCCGACGACAATCCCGCCGGCCGCCGATCGAATCAGCCTGCTCCGCATATCGCCCCCGCTCATGGCCTCCTTTGTGGTCATCACCGGCCTGACGATGAATTTTATGCCGAGCAGCAGGGTCATAAACACGGAAAAGCTCCCCATGGCTGTATTCGGAACGAGGCTTGCCGTCCAGCTCCCGACCAGGGTGAAGGCCAGCACCGCCGCCATCATAACGAGTCCGTTGCGGATATCCAGATTTCTGTTTTTCCCGTAGGTGTACGCACTCACCGCGCTGGCCAGAACATCGCTGGCAAGCGCAATGCCGACCGCATCGTAGGCCGGAAGCTCCAGAAAGGTAATCAGCATGGGACTGATCACGGCGGCAGCGCTCATCCCGGCAAAGCCGGTGCCCAGGCCCGCTCCCAGCCCCGCGATAAAGCAGATAATAAACTGAAACATTTGTTTTTTTTCCTCCGTTTCTTCCCGGCATAAAACCCCGGAATTCCGGTTCTGAATATCTGCGGCAGAAGTCTTCGCCGCATCCAACCCGCAGGACGCCCGCCTGCACCGGTTCAGCGGCAGAAGTCCCTCGCCGTATCCGCGTACCCGCAGGACGCCGCTTACAGCAGTTCTGCCCGCAGCTCCTCCGCACTCTTTGCGCTCAGGTACGCCGGCGCGACATCGAACAGCGTCCGGCAGCCGGCCTGCCCCTCCGCCGCCAGCCGGTATACGGCACGCGCACAGGCGACGAGCACGCTCGAGGTGAATTCCGGATTCGAATCCAGCTTCAGCCGGTATTCAATCACATGCCGGTTCTCCTTCTCCCAACCCGTCACACCGCTGCGGATAACAAAGCCGCCGTGCGGTATGCCGCCGTGATTCTTCCTAAGCTCCTCCTCGCTGATAAAATGCACCGTTGTCTCATAGTCGGCAAAATAATTCGGCATGGTTTTGATCTCTTTTTCAACCCTCGCCGCATCCGCTCCCTCCTCAAGTACAACAAAGCATTCCCTCGTATGCTTCTCTCCTGCGGCAAGCTCCGGCGTTTCACCCGCGCGCACTGTCTCCAGCGCAGTCTCGACAGGGATCGTATACTGCCTCGCGTCCTTCACTCCCGCAATGCGGCGGACGGCGTCGGAATGCCCCTGGCTGACCCCCCTCCCCCAGAAGGTATAATCCTTTCCCTCCGGCAGGATCGCGCCGGCATAGAGGCGGTTCAGCGAAAACATCCCCGGGTCCCATCCTGCGCTGATCAGCGCGGTATGGCCGCTCTTTCTGGCAGCCGCGTCCACACGGGCAAAATGCTCCGGGATGCGCGCATGCGTGTCAAAGCTGTCAACCACATGAAAAAGTTCTGCATATTCTGCCGTCTGCGCCGGCAGATCGGTCGCGCTGCCGCCGCAGAGGATCAGCACGTCGATTTTATCCCGCCAGGCGGCGGCCTCCGCCGCACTGCACACGGCGGCTCCTTTCGTCAGAACAGATACTGTCTCCGGTGCTCTGCGGGTAAATACCGCCGCAAGCTCCATATCGTCATTCTGACGCACGGCACATTCCACTCCTCTGCCCAGATTTCCGTATCCTGCAATTCCGATTCTTATTTTCATAGTCAGCCTCCATGCTGCGACTTATATTCCGGAGCAGCTCAGGCTTTGGCGCAGCACAAAACCTGCGGGCTGAAAATGTGTATTCCGGCCTCCCTCTCCTGCTGCCGCAAAGGCGGCGCTTATTCCCATACTCTACCACAATCTTTTTCAAGGTTCAACGGGTTTGCGCGAAATGAAAGAGATTATGTCGGTTTTTTTAAAAAATTTTTATTTCCCCTGTAGCTTTTCCCAAAAAATCCGTAGTATATAGGGGAAAGGAGGAAATCGGAACCTATGGAGGATGAAGCAATTATCGACCTGTTTTTTTCCCGCTCGGAGCGCGCTATCGCGGAGCTTGGCGCCAAATACGGAAAACTGCTCTACCAGCTTTCCCTCCGCATTCTGGACAGCCCGTCCGACGCGGAGGAATGCGTCAACGACACATATCTCGGCGCATGGAACGCAATTCCGCCGGCAAGACCTGAGCTGCTGCCCGCCTATCTGTGCAGAATTGTCCGCAACATTTCCCTCACCCGCTGCCAGGCAAGGAAAGCAGCCAAACGAAGCGGCATGCAGGAGCTTGCCATAGAAGAGCTGGAGGCAGCCATCGCCTCCCCCGGTTCCGTGGAGGATACCGTGGAAGCCCGGGAGCTGGCGCGCATGCTCGAGCGCTTTCTGGATACGCTGAGCGGGCAGAACCGTGTAATCTTCCTGCGGCGCTACTGGTTTTATGACAGCTGCGCGGAGATCGCTGTTCTGACGGGGCTGAGCGAAAAAAACATTACGGTCCGCCTCACCCGCATCCGCGCCCGGCTGAAAAAATATCTGAAAGAAAGAGAGGTATACCTTTGAACACGGAAAAATGGAACGAAGCAATGAACCTGATCGGCGAACGCTACATCGGCGAGGCCATCTGCCCTGTGCGCAGAGGCGGCCGGAAGCAATGGATTCCCGCGCTTCTATCCGCAGCTGCCTGTCTGGGCCTGGTCACGGCCGCCTGTATCCTGTCCCGTCCAAAACTCCTGGAACCGGAGCGCAGCTGGCCGGTAAAATATGTAAAACGGGAAGCAGCAGGACAGGAGATACTGGAAATACCGCGCTGGGATGCTATGGAAATTTATAACCAATACAACAGGATTGACTGGAACAGCCTGAGCTACAGCGCCCGCTCCGGAAGGGTCGGGGAGGCACAGCTCGGAAAAAAGCTCGGCGATACCACGGCGCACGGCCGGGACGAATATGCTGCGGCAGCGGGTGAGAACGCCGACCGAAGCCTTGCCGCTTCGGTTTATGAGATTAAGGGGATTTCCGCGGACTGCGCGGTTGCCGTCCGCTACGACGGCCGCGAAGCATACTATGCCGCCGTCAATTCCTTTTACCGGCCGGATACGCTCGGCCAGTTTATGCGGGATCTGAATCTGGACGGCACGCTGCAGTTCAATTACATCCTGTACAGCTTTCGGAAACCGTCCGGCGAATATGCGGATATCCGCTTTGACAGCCCGGACGACGCAAAAATCCGCGAGCTGCTTCTTTCCGCCGAAAACGCCGAAAACAAATATGATGAGCTGAATTTTCAGCTGCCGGCGGAGATTCTCCAGATATCCGTCAGCATACCGCTGCTCGGCTACGAAAACATCAGCATCAGCGTCCATGAGGACGGCTGCCTTATGACCAACATCCTTGATACGGGAAAGCTGTTTTTCGTCGGGGAGGAAAATACACGCGCTTTTATTGACTATGTGCTGAACGAATGCGACGGTTATGAGGCAGTATATACGGAGGAAGGTGAACCTCTCCCGGAATAAAATCCGGTTTTGGGGACAGCAGCTGATTTTTTCATGCTGCAGAGCATGAAAAAATACAGCGTGTCCCTTGTTCATCATAATAGTGGCGCCTGCAAAATCCTAAGCTGGTTCTTCTCTCCGTTTCAACAAAGCAAACGCGCTCAGATACAGCTGGTTCATTTATTAATAAACCATGATCAAAAAGAGTCCGAGTCATTCCGTTTCTCTTATTTTATTTTTTCAGTTCCTTTTTCCGTTTTGATTTTCGGGTTCGTTTCGGATGAGCCGCGGCTTTTCTTACTCCCTTCCGGCAAACCGCACTGTCTTTTTATGTTCTCTGGTCATTTTCTGCATTATTGCCTTTGACTGCTTCGGCCGGCATACCGGATTCCCCGGCCGGATTCAGCCATGCAAGCGCTTTCATAAGTTCGTCGAGGACAGCGTCCGTATTTCCCCACCAGTCCCATTTCGATTGAGCCATTTTCTTTAAAACGGCCGGCTTGAACACTTTTTGGAGCCGGAAATTTTCTACATATTTTCTTGCAATGACTATCTCAATATATTTGCCGGAACCTCTCGGAAGACCGATTACAAGAATACTCTCATGCCCCATACCGCCGTAAACCAGATTCACAAATACCTTGGCATTTGGACGGAATTGCTTGTTTCCGCGTCTTAATTCCTTATTTTCTCCGTACAGATGCTCTCCGACAATATTTCCGACGAGGCACCATTGCCATTCCCGCTCCTGCAGCGCGCTTTCCTCTTCTTTTGCCGCTGTCATAAGTGAATTTCCTCCGCCTCCTGCAGTTCCTGTCCAATCACAGTTTCCTTATTTTCAGCCGAAAGGGGCAGGCAAAAATGCCTTCCCACTACTGGTGAATCGCCCGTCTCGTTCTGTGCAGCAGGCCGCGCAGCTTCTTTTTCTGAAGAAACAGATCATAACTTTTCACAATCAGCACGGAACACTCCGCCGTATCCATCACACGGTCCGTGCGCAGCCCGGTCACCATCTCCTGAATGCCCCAGTCAAGCGAGGCCCCCATCACAACCAGATCATACTGCCCGGAAAACTCCACTACCTTTTCGACCAGCGCCCCCTCGCAGACCACGATTTCAACCGGCTGGTCAAACCGCTCCGTGGAGCTCTTCAGGTAATATTCCGTTTCCGCCTTATCCTCGCCGTGGTCAATCACATGCAGAAGTGTGATCTTCGCATCGTAAGCCCTGGCAATGCGGTTGACCACCTTTGCTGTCAGCTGGGAATATTTTCCACCCCCATAAGGAAAGAGAATCCGCTTGAATTCCATCCCGGAATCCGGATACTCTGCCGGAATTCCGGCGCACTCCTTCCCCTGCACTCCCGCATTTCCGTGATAGATCCGAAGCAGCCCTACATCCGCCGGAGCCTCCTGAAGCATCCGGTATGTGATATTGCCGTGCATGTATTTTACCAGGCCTGCTCCATGCCAGCCCATCAGCACGAGCGGATTTTTCTCTTTATGCACCACACTCATAATCGCGTGAAACACATCCCGCGAATGGATCAGCACCGGCTTCATGCCCGGCTCACCTTCATATTTTTTCAGCAGAGCAATCACCGCCTCGTCGCCGCTCCGGTTCCGCTGCATCGCCTCGTAATCCGAAATTGTCAGCAGATTATCCGGAATCATATTGACCTTAACCGGAACCACGGTTGTGCTGCTTTCGGCCGCCGCAATCCTTCGTCCGAAATCAAGCAGCCCCTGCGCCGTGACCGGATTGGATACCGGTATAATAATCTCGTTTTTGCGGTCTGTGCCCTTATCCTCGCGGATCTCCGGGATATCCACGGTTGCGATCCCCTTGGTCGCATATTTCAGCCTCGGCATAACGAGATAATAATACAGCACTCCGGCGGCGATCACGCCGAGCGCAATGGCAAGCGCAATAAAATCCGAAACAGCAAGCTGTACAATTAAAAACAGGTTCACACCGATCCCGAGAAGCGGCGTGACCGGAAAAAGCGGCACCCGGAACTTCCGCTCAAGCTCCGGCTTCTTCTTTCGGAAAATAATCAGCGCCACATTGACCAGGCTGTAGCCGGTCAGCGAAAAGATGCTGGTCACGGTAGAGATATGCTCCAGATCGCGGATGGAAACCGCAACCACAACGATCACGGAGGTCACAATAATCGAAACCACCGGCGTCTTCGTCCTGCGGTTCACGGTCTTGAAAATTCCCGGCAGGCGGTTGTCGCGCGCCATCGCGAACGAGGTGCGGGAGGATGCCATCACCGCCGTGTTGATCGAGGAGAGCGTTGCCAGAAGCCCTGCGAACGCAAAAAGATACCCTCCGAACCGACCGCCGATCTTCATTGCCGTGTCGATCATCGGCGTGTCCGTCACCCCCGGAACCAGCTCGTTCCAAGGCAGGATGCCGCTCCCGATAAAGAACACGGAGGTCTTAATGAAAATTACGGCGGCAATGGAAATCAGAATCGCCTTCGGGATTGTCTTTTCCGGCTCAATGACCTCCTCGCTTGCCGTCGTAATCAGCCCGTAGCCGATGTAGGTCATGTACAGAAAGCCCATCGCATTGAACACGCCGGACATCCCGAACGGCGTAAAAGGCTTCTGGTTCCCCATGTCGATGTGGAATACGCCCACGACCACATAGAGCAGCAGCAGTGCAACCAGCACGGTTGTTATAATATTCTGCAGATTGCCGGAGCTTTTCGTCCCGCGGATATTCGTAAAGGCGACGTAAACCACCAGCAGATATGCCGTTGCCATCTGAGGAATAAACGGGAATATATAATGGACAAAATTTCCGAAGCCGAGCGCAAACAGACCGCAGGACATCGCGTAGCCGAGCCAGAAGCCCCATCCGCAGATAAAGCCGATTATATTATTTCCGGTGGCCTCCTTCACATAGACATAGCCTCCTCCGGCCTTCGGCACCACCGTAACCAGTTCGGCGAACGATAACCCCGTAAAGACGGCGGCAATCCCCGCCAGGAAAATAGCGAGGGACGCGCCCGGGCCGGCAGCCGCGTAGCTGGTTCCCGCCAGAACAAAGATGGCGGAGCCGATCATCGTGCCGATGCTGATCATCAGCGCGGAGTACATGCCAAGTGTGCGGTCCAGTTTTTGCTTCATAAAATCCTCATTTCTGCAGAGCGTTTCCTTCCATATCTGCAAATACTGCGCGCGCCCCGCTTTGTCGCGCAGTCTGCCCGGAAAATGAATATGGTACTTATTTTATGCTGCCCCGGCAAATAAATCAAGGTTTCAGCATATTTCTTTTAAACTGCTATCCGCCGCCCCTTTTTCTCAGGGGAACCGGTTCCTCTTGTCAGAACTGGTTCCCTTGTTTCCGGTTTCCGGCTTCCCGCCTCCGTGCGGCTTGTGCCCTTTTCCGCTTCCTCTCTTTTCCGGTTTCTGCCTTTTTTCCGCTCCTTCCCTTTTCAGCTCCTGCCTTTGTTCTGCTTCTTCCCTTTTCTAGCTTCTGCTCTTTTCAGCTCCTGCCTTTGTTCCGCTTCTTCCCTTTCCAGCTTCTGCCTTTGTTCTGCTTCTTCCCTTTTCAGCTTCTGCTCTTTTCCGCTTCTTCCCTTTTCAGCTCCTGCCTTTGTTCCGCTTCTTCCCTTTTCCAGCTTCTGCTCTTTTCAGCTCCTGCCTTTGTTCTGCTTCTTCCCTTTTCAGTTTCTGCCCTTTTCGGCTTCTTCCCTTTTCAGCTCCTGCCTTTGTTCAGCTTCTTCCCTTTTCCATTTTACTGCCTTTCGGCATCTTTTACAAGCAAAAGCGGAGCCGGCAGCCCGTTTCTGCCGGCCTCCGGCTCCTGTCTTCTCCAAAAGCCTTCGCACAAAGTTATTATAGAGAATCCTGTTATTCCATATTTTGGAATAACAGGATTCTCTCTGGCACATCGCAAATATTGCCGATATGAAACATTCTACGGCTCAGCCCGGTAGCCGCTCCTTCTCCTCTCCCGCCGGAACACAGGCCTGCTCCGCCCGGAGCCTTTCGTTCACCTTCTCCACTTTCATCCCCGCAAGGATAAGCATTATGGCCGCGTTGATAATCAGCGGCAGCCACAGATACATAAAATTCAGCATGCTGATGCAGGAATCCGGCTGAACGGCAAGCCTCCCGTCAAAGCCGCTGAGTTCGAGCAGCCACCCGGCCAGCGCCGTGCCGAGTCCCCCGCCAAGCTTCACGCCGAGCGAAGTGCAGGAGTACATGGTACCGTCCACCCGCTTTCCCTTCGTCAAAAAGGTATATTCGGAGCAGGCAGCAATGACCGCGTTCATATCCCCCTGCCACGGCCCCTGCCCCAGCGCGGCCAGCGCCGTGAACGCCAGCATCAGCGGAATGCTTCCCATATATCCGGCCGCCACGACAAGCAGCCTTCCGATTACGGCAATCATATAACCTCTCAGATTCAGTTTGTACATTCCCTTCCACCGGCCTACCAGCGTCGGCGTGAAGATCAGTGCAATAATCAGAGGGATATTGACGGCCCAGGAGAATACGCCGTAGAGGTTTTCGTTCTTCATAACATAGGTCATATAATAAATTCCGGCATTGATCATTGCACCGTAAAGCTGCTGCAGAATATAAACCCCGCAGATCATCAGATAGAATCTGTTCGAAATCAGAAGCTTTAACCCCTGCAGCAGCCCGTATTTCTCCTCCTCCGGCTTCCGCTGCTTCTCTGAAGGCCCCGGTTCCCGAAACTCTCCGCGTACAGCATCCTGTTCAGAAAACGGATTTCCGGAAAAATGATTTTCAGAAAACTCTACTTTAGAAAACTCCGCCTCGGAAAGTTCCTCTTCAGGAAGCTCCCGGACCGATAATACGGAAATCGTGTTGGCAATCAGGCCGATCACTGCATAGATAATTGCCACCGCCCTCCAGGCTGCCGCGCCTCCTCCGCAGTCGGCCACAAAGCCGACTGTGACCGTCTGGATCAGCAGGCTCGTTGCAAAGGCGAAAATAAACCGCCAGGAACCCATCTGAACGCGCTCCCTGCTGTTTTTTGTCACGAGGGAAGTGAGAGCGGAATAAGCAATGTTGTTTGCCGTGTAGAATACACCGTTTAAAAGGGTGTATGCAATGAAAAACCAAGCATACTGCGCCGTCCTGCCCCAGCCTGCAGGAATAGCAAATATTGCCGCCAGCGTAACCGCACAGCCGATGTAGCCGTACAGCATCCACGGCCTCGCCTTGCCGAGCCGGCTGTGTGTTTTGTCGATCATCGTCCCGAAGAAAATATCCGTAAAACCGTCAAACAGTTTGGAAACCGCAATCAGCGTGCCGACAATGCCTGCGGAAAGACCGACGGTATTCGTCAGATAAATCATAACGAAAGAAGATAAAAACGCATACACGACATTGCCTGCAATATCCCCCGAACCGTACCCCACCTTGTTGTACCACTTTAAATATGTCTTCTCCCCCATACAAAAATGCCTCCTATTTTCAGTTCCGTATGTCCCCTCCCGCTGCCATCCCCAGCGGGATGTTTTTTTCCTCTCCGCTGCAAAAAATCATCCCGGGCATTGTACGGGGACATACTGTTTTTCAGTTCCGTATGTCCCCTCCCGCTGCCGTCCCCAGCGGGATGTTTTTTTCCTCTCGCTCTTTCTGCCACCTCCCCTGCTATGCATTTTTTTGCTCTGCCAGCCTTCTTTATCGCGGGTCCCGCCAGGGCTGTTTTTTGTTTTCCTGCCCATATTGTGATTTTATTGTATGATTTTACACGGTATAAGTCCATACCCCCGATTTGACAAAATATGCACAAAATGATACAGTATTTTTATCAAGAATCCCGGAGGTGTCACACATGTATATAAATTCTGGATATCTGCACAATTCCCACATTGACTTTAAGGATAAGTCAAAACCTCTGATTGTCGGCAGCTGCGGCACTTACCGGCTGGTCAGCCACCCGAAACTGCCCACTTACCGCCCCAGAGGCAGGCTGGATTTCCAGATTATCTATATCTGTGCCGGGACAGCACATTTCCATTTTGATAATGCAGAAAATGATACGGCTGTTTCCGCCGGACATATGGTGTTATATCGCCCGAAGGAATTCCAGAAATACGAATATTATGCCGCGGATAAAACCGAAGTGTACTGGGTACATTTTACAGGCGGCAATGTCAAAAATATATTGAGGAGCTACGGCATCCGGGATGATATGCGCGTGCTGTATTCCGGAGCTTCAATGGAGTACGAAAGAATATTTAAAAGAATGATATATGAAATGCAGCGCTGCCAGAAAGACTATGAAGAAATGCTTGCACTCCTCCTCCGTCACCTGTTCATCCTGCTCCACCGCCAGCTTACCAGAGCCTATATTTTTAAAAACGAATATCTTGACAGCGAAATGGATGCCGCGGCCCAATATTTTAATAATCATTACAATACGGACATCAATATCCGGGAATATGCCGCCTCCCGCGGCATGAGCATCAGCTGGTTCATCCGGAATTTCCGGAAATATACGGGGCATACGCCGGCGCAGTATATTATATCCATACGCATCACTTCCGCACAGATGCTGCTGGAGACAACAAAATATACCGTCTCGGAGATCAGCCGCATCGTAGGATATGAGAATCCGCTGTATTTCAGCCGGATTTTCCATAAACATAGGGGCTTTTCACCGTCGGAATACCGCAAGTGCGCCGAAAAAACGATTGGGAAAAGAAAAAAGGAAATCTAATCAAAAACGAATTATTGTCTGAGCCGCTCGCCTCTGCAGGATATGAAGTGACTGCCGCATCGGACGGGCTGGAGGGCATAAACACATTTCACAGCCATAATTTTGACCTTGTTCTGCTGGACATCATGCTGCCAAAGATCAGGGCCGGTTTTCCTGATAAGTTTTATCAATTATGTGCACCCATGAAACGTTTTGTCAAGTGCTTTTTTGAGTATTGACGCAAGCCCTTGTTCGTGCGGCGGGAAACGGGGCAGGAAAAGGGGAGCAAAACACACTTGTGGATGTTTAGAAGTCGTTTTCGCGAGTGGGTAGCATAAAACCCTTAACCTGTGGGTTTTCGTGTCTGAAACGCCTTGAAAATCAAACCTTTTCAAGCCCTATTGCGTAACATTCCATTCTGTTCCTTGGGATGTTGTGATAAAGTAAAGTTGTAACAGCAGTGGCTAATAAGATATAATCAATCTATAAGGAAAAGAGGTACTTTGTTGTGATAAAGTAAAGTTGTAACAGCAGTGGCTAATAAGATATAATCAATCTATAAGGAAAAGAGGTACTTATTATGCCGCAAAATTACACCCCTGAATTTAAAAAGAAAATTGTCCGCCTCCGTCTGGAGGAAGGAAGAACAATCAACAGCATCACCACAGAGTACGGAATCTCCAAAGAAAGTGTCCGTCGATGGTGCAATGAATTCCAGAAAGAATGCCAAGCCCAAAGCCTTCAAATTCCTTCGTCCGTTAATGAAGCGGAAATTATGAAAGACAACCTGCGTCTACGCAGGGAACTGGCTGAAAAGGAAAAGGAGATCCTTTTCTTAAAAAAAGCAGCGGCATTCTTCGCAAAGGAGATCGATTAGAGGCTTATCGATTCATTGAACAGCATAGCAGAGAATTCGGCGTCCGCTGGCTGCTGAGGCGGCTCAGCATCTGCCCGAATGCTTATTACAACTACCGGAAACACCGGAAGGCGGACTATTATGCCCAAAAAGACGCAGCTAAAGCGCTGATTAGGGAAATTTACCATGCGCATAACGGAGTTGCAGGGTACCGGACCATGACGGTCTATCTGGCGCGCAGGGGCTGTCATTATAGTGCGATTACCGTACATAAATACATGAATACGGAAATGAGGCTGTATTCTCTCGTCCGCCCGAAGAAACCGGGCTATCGGTGCGGAAAACCGCATAAAGTCTTTGAAAACAAGCTGCAGCGGGAGTTTCATGCAGACCATGCGAATCACAAGTGGTGTACGGATTTCACGTATCTGTTCTTGAAAAACGGGGAAGTGCGCTACAACTGCAGCATTGTTGACCTGTATGATCGGAGCGTCATTGCAAGTGTGACAGACCGCCAGATCACCAGCGGCCTTGCTATCCGAACTTTGAGGAAAGCGCTGGAATCACAGCCGCAGATCAAGGAAGAATTGATCCTCCACAGCGACCAGGGCTCCCAGTATACATCAAAGGCCTTCGTGGAATTTTGTGAATCTGTCCATGTAAGCCAAAGTATGAGCAAAGCAGGATGCCCTTACGACAA